>Ga0209272_10000007_pt1 | contig 453996 bp, 458 predicted proteins | sample tdDd002_FD_187125 | JGI IMG/M metagenome (GOLD analysis project Ga0209272, IMG submission 187125) | Marine sediment microbial communities from the Atlantic coast under amendment with organic carbon and nitrate - tdDd00.2 (SPAdes)... | ecosystem: Environmental > Aquatic > Marine > Coastal >...
GTATGTAAGAAGAGTATGAAGAGCCTAATGCCTTAGTAGGGCACGTTGGGTTCTGTGAGGGGCAACTAGACTATTTCCCTCACTATGAAAATAGAGAGGGGGAAAGTCGAGCGTTGTCTACTCGACGACTTATGAAAAAAATATTAGTAGTAGATGATGAGAAAAAAATGAGGGACTTTATAAGCTTCTTCTTACATAAGGCTGGCTATACATGCCTAGAAGCCTCGAATGGCCACCAGGCCATTCAAATACTCAAAGACCAGGCCATAGACCTGGTACTCTTAGACTTAATGATGCCCTTGATGAATGGATTTGAAACCTGCCAGGCCCTTAGAAACTTCTCAGATATACCTGTCATTATGTTAACTGCTGTAGAAGGTGAAGAAGACCACATTAGGGGGTATAACATGGGGGTAGATGATTATATAACCAAGCCCTTTAAGGTCAATATACTCTTAGCTAAGATAAAAAGGTTATTTGACAAGGAAGACAAGGAGAATTGCGACTATTTAAACCTGTACTTGGATAGGGCCTCTCATCAGGTTCTGGTGGATGGCAAAGAGTGTGACCTAGCACCCAAGGAATATGGGGTTTTGGTCTACATGTTAGATAATAAGAATGTGGCCCTGTCAAGAGACCAAATCTTAGACCGGGTATGGGGTCTAGATTTTGAAGGTGGGACAAGAGTCGTCGACAACCATATTAAGAAACTAAGAAGCAAACTAGGAGCCTTTGCTTGTCATATTAAGACCGTAACAGGCCATGGCTACAAGATAGAGGTGTAGGATGAAAAAATCAATAGTAAGAAGGGTCTTCACATGGCTCTTATCTATCCTGGTTGCTAGCTTGGCCTTGCAGCTTTTAATCCAGGTCTTCTTAGTGGATGATATTTATCATCTTGTAAAGGAAATTCAGGGAGACCAGGCCTTTGAAGCCGTTATAGAAGAGGGAAGACACTACAATGAAATGACCTATAAGCTCTATGAAGATGAAGGCATGCCCCTTTTGGTCCTAGACCAGGACAGACAAATCGTTAATATGTCCTTCTTTCAACAGTTGTCATATCTAGAGGTCACCACAGCCCAAGGGGACTATAGGGTCTTGGTGGGGGATTTTGTGGATGAACGAGGGGTTCTTTTAGAAGACTATAAACATCTGGTCAAGGGGAGTCCGGTGGTTCTCCAGGGGTATTTGATTAAGGGGACCCGAGTGGTTACCCTTGACAACCTAAGTCCTAATCCCCTTGTCGGAGATCCCATAAGACTTAAGGGGACCATAACCATGACCCATTACATCAAGAGACAAGACGGGGTCCGGTCCTATCAGGCAGAAAAACTCCTTAGGGAGGTGGGGCATATCATTGAGTCAGATGATATTAGGCCAGGGGCATCTTCCTTTCTGGAAACAGAGACAGGGCTGATGCTCCATATGATGGTCAAGGAGGATGGTGACAAGTTTTTATTTACCCTGAACACCCTAGAGGATTTTTCAAGAACTCAGGACGTGTTTGGCCCCTACTACATAGTCAGTTTTCTAGTCCAGGTTTTACTTTTAGTTTTGGTAGCCTTCTTGTTCAGCCGTTGGCTGACTCGGCCCTTAAAAACCATAAGCAGGGAGGCTAAGGCCATAGCTGGTTTAAACTTTTCTTATAAAAATAGGATTAATAGTGGAGACGAATTAGAGGACCTGTCCTTAAGCTTAGAATCCATAGCAGGGAACCTAAAGGACCATACGGACCATCTTAAGGAAGAAGCTAAACTCAAGGCAGAGAATGAAGAAAGAATGCGAGAGCTCTTAGCCAACCTATCCCATGAGTACAAGACCCCCCTTGGAATCATATCGGGCTTTGTTCAAATGATAGAAGCTGGCGGAAACTCACCAGATCATTACAAGACCATTTATGATGAAATTGATAAATTGAACGACTTAACCAAGGAGACCCTCTTGCTTTGTGAGAGTGAAAGCTATGGCCTGATTAGTCAGATGGACTCAGTTGAATCGGACCAGGTGGTTGACTTATCTTCTTTTAACACCATGATTAGAGAAAAAGACCTAAGGGTCCACCAGGACCTAGGTCGTGTAAACGTCTTATGTGACCCTATAAAAATCAACCGGGTCATGGCCAACCTTGTGAGTAATGCCATCAAGTATTCGCCTCCTCGTGCTTCATTAGACCTATGGACTGAGGTTGGAGATAGCCACGTAAGATTTTTTATCAAGAATACAGGTGTCCAGATACCAAAAGAAGACTTAGACCGCATATGGCATAAGTACTACCGGGTAGATAAGTCTAGACACAAGGACTTTGGGGGTAATGGCATTGGCCTGGCCCTAGTTAAGAATATATTAGATAGCCATCAGGCCACCTATGGGGTTTATAACCAGGATGGGGGCGTTGTCTTCTATTTTGATTTAAAAAAAGCTTAATACAGGTGAATGGCAGGACCCTTGTCCTGCCATTTATTCGTCTATAATTATATTGTAGGTTTTTTTTAAGGTCTCTTTGAAAATAGTCAGAAGATGGTCTTCTTTATGAAGCCTTAGATAGCCGATAGCCTGGTCTAAATAGTCCTTGTAGTCTGCCTGTTTAAGGTGTAGTTTTGATATGCCAATCCTAAAATAGAAGTGGGGTAAAAACTTACTGGAGTAGTTCGTAGTACCATAGGCAATGGCTTCTTGGCAAATCTGAATGACCTCCTTGTGGTGGTTAAGAACAAAGAGCTGGTAGGCCAGGGTGTAATAAGCTTGAAGGACAAGGGGTTTTGCTTCTCCATTGGACAGGCCATGATATTTTAGGTGCTTAAGCACGTAGTTTGACAGGTCTACTGCCTCAACGCGTTTTTTTTGTCTTAACAATGAAATGGAAAGGATACTGATCAATCGTAGTTCAAGTATTGAATAGTAGTTGTCTTTATAGGTCCTTTCTTCGAAGGTGGGGTGGCCTAGCCTGATGGCTAGGTGACATAAACGTTGTGTCTCTAGTATAGAAGTCACATCAGTCTTGTTTTTTATTTCAAGTAATTGTAGAAAATAGTCCATTTGACCCAGTTTGACCTGAGATTGATGACTTAAGCCTTGAATCATATGTGCTTTATAATCCCTTATCTCCCTACGATAAGCTTCGATATCCCTTATATTATTTTCATAAGACATGCGGTCGATTTTATCGCAGATGGCCCTTATGTTAGAATCATTTTCATTTTTACATTCAGAAAGGATATTAAGGAGGTTGATGTTGTAGACCTCGCTTAACTTGTCGATAGTATCCAGCGTAGGTAATCGCAGTCCATATTCCAGGTTTTTTATGGTGTCAGGATGGATACCAGTCAACGCTCTGATTTTTTTCTGTGTCACTTGCCCTTGTTGTCGTATTTGGAAAACAATATTTCCAAATTTTTTTAAATCATAATTAATTTCACTATGCATAAAAGTCCTTTCTAGAAATATGAATCGATTCAGAAAATTTTCGTCAGCTACAATTATATCATTTTCATCTAAGGATGATAAGTCAACAATGAAGAATGTTATGTATATACAGAAGGAAGGCCTCTTATCAAGTAATCTTCCCCGACTGTTATTATCTGTAAGAATGATATACATTAAAGTGGGGATCCTGTAAAGAACCCTAATAACAAGTTGAATTAAGCCTGAATAAATTAAACCGTCTTTGACGGATTTTTTGTTAGTTGGCTAATTAAATTCATTAAGTTAGTTGACTAAGTAAAAATTATAGGCTACGATATACTTAGTCGACTAAATAAAGGAGGTTTTTATGTTTCAAACATTTTTACTATTACAAGATGTTATGCGACTTAGTCATAAGAGTTTGAGGAATAACTTAAAGCCCTATGGCCTATATAAGGGGCAACCCAAGATACTAGGGTTTTTAGCCCATCATGAACATGTGACCAAGAAAGACATAGCAGAAAGGTTTCAGGTAGCCATGCCTACTATTACCAAGACCATCGAACGCTTAGAGGCCAATGGCTTTGTCGTCACCCTTCAAGATGACCAAGACAAGCGTAAGCAAAGGGTCAACCTAACTGACCACGGCCGTAAGGTCGAGGAGGAACTGATTACTTTTAAGAAGTCTTATGCAGACCAAGTTTTTAAAGATATCAGTCAAGAAGACCAAGACCACTTAGAAAGAATTCTAAGTAAAATAAAAGAAAACATGTTGGAGTTTAATAATGAAAAAAATGATTAAATATCTAATGAAGTATTGGAAGTTTGCTATTTTTTCTCCCATTTTCATGATGATGGAGGTCCTAATAGACCTTTATCAACCCATGCTCATGCAAAAAATAATTGATGTAGGGGTGAGACAGGGAGACCTTGCCTATATCAGGACCTACAGCTTATATATGATCGGTTTGTCTCTCATAGGTATGACAGGTGCTGTTATTTCAGGCTTCATTGCAGTCAATGCCTCTCAAACTGCTGGAGGAGATATACGCTATGACCTCTTCAAGAAAATCCAAACCCTGTCCTATAAAAATCTCGATGTAGCCAAGCCCAATTCATTGATTACTCGATTGACCAATGATGTGGTTCAGATTCAACAGTTCTTCCAACAAATGATGCGAATTATGGTTCGGGCACCCATCATGCTATTGGGGTCTGTCATTTTAACCTTCTATATCAGCTTAAAGTTTGGTCTGATACTAGTGGCCTTTATTGGTGTGCTCTTAGTAGCAGTCCTTCTGGTCATAAAAAAAGCCAAGCCTCTATTTACTAAGGTTCAGGAGTCTGTAGATACAGTGAATGGTGTCCTTCTTGAAAACATTAAAGGCATCCGGGTTATTAAGGCCTTTGTGGGTAAGCATTTTGAGAACAATCGTTTCCATAAGGTTAATGAAGGCCTGGCCCAGGACCAAATCAAGGCAAATCGTATCTTTACCCTAGTCATGCCCATGATTATGTTGACCATCAATATGGTTATTGTTGCCGTCTTGTGGATAGGAGGCCAGGAAGTGGTTCAGGGGTCCATGATGGTCGGAGAAATAATTGCTGTAACCAACTACATTACCCGCCTCCTATTTGCCCTCATGATGACGGGTATGATCTTCTTTAGGGTTTCCAAGTCTTCTGCTTCAGCTGATAGAATCAATGAAGTTTTTGACCTGGCATCTGAACTAGACTATGGCCCAGAAGATCACGACCTAGAGGGGCATATCGAACTAAGGGGAGTTGCCTTTAAGTATCATGATCAGTCCCAGGACCATGTCCTTGAGAATATCAATTTAACCATAAAAGCAGGTCAAACAGTTGGTATTATTGGGTCAACAGGTGCTGGGAAATCTACTCTTACCCAGTTAATATCAAGGTTTTATGATACCAGCAAGGGGGAAATCCTCCTGGATGGCCATGATATAAGGTCTCTTACAAAGGCCAGTCTAAATAGGCAAATTGCCTACGTTCACCAGGAAGCCTTCTTGTTTGCAGGTACTATAGGATCTAATGTCTTTTTCAGGGACTCGGGTGAGGAAGAGATAATTCGCAGGGCTCAGGGCCAGAACATCCTTGATGAAAAGCAGGGCTTGGGTGGCCTTGTTCAACCCAAGGGATCCAACTTATCTGGCGGACAAAAACAGCGTTTATCCATTGCCAGGGGACTGGCTGTTGAGCCCAAAATCCTGATTCTTGATGATGCAACCAGTGCCTTAGATGTGAAAACCGAAGCTGCCTTCAAACAAGAATTACAAGACCACTATAAGGAAACTACAGTCTTGCTGGTGGCCCAGAAGATTACATCTGTTATGCAGGCCGATCAGATTCTTGTATTGGATGATGGCAAGCTTGTGGGGCAAGATAGTCATCTTAATCTACTTAAAACCTGCCAGCTTTATAGGGACATATACGAATCACAGTTAGGGGAGGTGATTGCATGAGACCAGGGATGAATCGAGGAAACTTTCAGAAGAAAAATGTAAAGGCAAGTAATATTAAGGGCACCCTAGTGCGCTTGGGCCAGTACATGCAGGCCAATAAATGGCTCTTGGCCATGGTCAGTTTGATTGTGGTTGTCTCTTCTGTCCTCAGTGTACTTGGCCCTTATATAATGGGAAGGACCATTGACCTCCACCTGGAGGCAAAAAATCTAGATGGCTTTTTAAGACCCATTGGTCTCTTGGCCCTGGTGTATATAGCCAATGCCTTCTTTACTTGGTTGTCTTCATACCTGGTAATCGGCATATCTCAGCAAACGGTTAAGGACGTTCGAAAAGACTTGTTTGAGCACTTACAAGTTTTACCTGTTGAATTTTTTGACAAGCAAAAAGACGGAGACCTCGTATCCCGTTTAACCAATGATGTTGATAATATTTCCAATACCCTCAACCAGAGTTTGGTTCAGTTGATTTCAAGCCTGGTGACCCTGGTGGCGGTCTTCTTCATGATGGTTATCCTGGATATAAGACTGACCCTGGTGTCCATTTTTACCATACCTATGGTGATTCTGATTACCAAGACGATCGCCAAGTATACAAGACGCTACTACAAGGATAAGTCTAGGGACCTAGGAAGTCTGAACGCTTTTTCAGAGGAAAGTATCTCAGGACAAAAAATAACCCTGGCTTATGGTCAGGAGGAGACCATGGTTCAGGCCTTTCACGAAAAGAATGAAGCCTATAAACAATCGGCTATTAAGGCTGAGACCCTTTCCTCAATCATGGGACCCATTATGAACTTCATGAACAACCTTGTATATGCGGTTATGGCCTTTGTAGGCGGTTACATGGTTATCAAGGATATGACCAGTGTGGGGGTTGTTGTAATCTTCATCAGTTATTAAAGACAGTTCGCACGGCCTATCAATCAGATTGCCTCTTTGTATAATACCATCCAGGGGGCCATAGCTGGTGCTGAAAGGGTCTTTGAGGTCATTGACCAGGAGGGTGAGCCAGAGGCAGGGGACCAGATGGATATCAAGGGCCAGGTCAAGATTAAGGCCTTGGACTTTGCTTATGACAAGGATATGATCCTCAGGGATATAAGCATGGAGGCCAAGCAAGGAGACATGGTTGCCATCGTTGGACCCACTGGTGCTGGCAAGACGACCCTTATCAACCTATTAACCCGGTTCTATGATGTTAAGGAGGGAGCCATCCTAGTAGACGATCGCTCTATCCATGAACTGGACTTGAATCATTTTAGGTCTCAACTTGGGATTGTCCTACAAGATACCTACCTGTTTGAAGGCAGTGTGATGGATAATATTCGCTATGGTAGACCAGGAGCCTCTCTTGACCAAGTGATTCAAGCAGCTAAACTGTCCAATGCCCACAAATTTATCCACCGTCTGCCTGAGGGTTATCATACCCTTATTGAAGGTGAGGGGCTTGGCATATCACAAGGTCAACGCCAGTTGATTGCCATTGCCAGGGCCATACTAGCAGATCCCAAGATACTCATCTTAGATGAAGCAACCTCATCTATTGATACTAGGACGGAAAAAGAAATTCAGAAGGGGTTGCAAAACTTAATGAAGGGTCGAACCTCCTTTGTAATTGCCCACCGTTTATCAACCATACAAGCAGCTGATACCATTTATGTTATTGACAAGGGTACCATTGTGGAGGCTGGTAACCACCAGGACCTCTTAGACCAGACGGGTGTCTACCACGATATGTACACCACTCAATTTAAGGTATCATAAGATTAAGAAGCCCTCGGGCTTCTTTTTTGGGGTTGTTATAGGGCCACGACATATGTGTTAGAATGATACTAGGGCATTAATGACCGCTTAGGTGGAAAAATCGACCGGTCACTTGAAAGCCATCGTTGAAGAACTTTTTTCATGTATAATAAAGTTATAAATGAAAGGGAGGTATTACATGAATAATACAAACAGACTTATTGGAGCAATGTTTATCTTGATGGGAATCATCTATCTACTAGGAGACCATTTCCCATTTGGACTTGAGCAAGTAGGCTTGCTAGTATGGGCTGGAGGGGCTCTTTATGTGGGGATTAAGGGTTTTGTTAAAAAGCCTTATAACCTTGTATCTTGTATTTTTATTGCAATAGGTGGTGGTCTAGTTTTAGATCAGATACCTGGGATGACTACTTTATTAAAGGGGAGTATGGTTAGACCACTTTTCCTTCTTGGATTGGGCCTATACTTCCTGAAGGGCAGGGACTTAAATGTTAGTAGAACTAAGTCATAAAGGAGACCAATTTGAAAATTAGTGTAGATATTAATGACAAGTACCAAGACCTGCAAGTGGCCATAGGCCATCATACCATGACACCCCAGGTCACTGAGCTTATGAAGCGACTGGAAAGTCCTAGCCAGGTGAACCTTATGGGTAAGTTAGATGAAAGCTTATATATTCTACAAGCTGAGGAAATCGTATGCATCTATACTCAGGGGACTAAGGTTAAGGCTTCTTGCGGGGATAGGGTTTATGACCTGAAGGAAAAATTGTATCAATTGGAAAACCTATTGGAGGACCGAGGCTTTATCAGGCTTTCTAAGTTTGCTATCGCCAATGTGAGTAAAATAAAAAGAATAGATGTAGCATTTAATGGAAGTATGGAAGTTGTATTTAGCAATGACCAAACAGAGGTTATTTCAAGGCGACAGGTCAAGGCTGTTAAATCTTACTTGGGTATAGGAGGAAAATGATGGTTTACATTAAAGAAGGATTGAAAAGAGGATTAATAGGAATTTTGTGTGGACTGAGTCTAATGGTGACCCTCATACTTTTGAATTTAGAGGGGACGGGTACCCTATCTCTTGATGGAGGTCTATTTATAGAGCAGTATGTAATCTACGGCTTGTCAGGCTTTTACTTCTCAGCACTATCAGTTGTATTCAATATAGAGGAGTGGAGTGTCTTAAGGCAGGTGGTCATTCATGTACTGGCAACCTTGCCCTTTTTACCCCTTGCCTATTGGTTGGGTTTGATGCCAAGAACAGGCTTTGGCATGGGTATATTTGTAGGCATCTACTTGTCGTGTTATGGCTTATCTTTCATCATCTACAAGTTACACTTAATCAAGGAGGCCAAGGCCATCAACCAGGCCCTCAAGTCATAAAAGAAGGGTTAGTCCTAGACTAACCCTTGTTAAATATGAAGACCTGGACAATAAATATGATCAAGTTAACAGCAAAGTATGGGGCTGTTGGGTTTTTAAAGATACTAATGTGCAGGGAACTCAAAGAAGCATGCTCACCAGCATATTCTTTATAGGCTGAATCCTTCATGCCACCGGCATTGGATGAGCTTGTAGAGTTAATGGCATGGAAGGGGACTGTAAAGCAGTAGAACATTCCACTTATGAGACTGGCCAAGAAAAAGAATATGACAGGATCAAGACCGAGTTTTATGTAAGCTAGGACTTCAACAATAATGAGAAATAGAACAGATAATGATAATAACATAAATACCTCCTTAATAATATTGTTCTAGTATACCACAATCAATAGGAGTTATGGAAGTAGGGCATTAATATGGTTTTGTATAACACGAAAGTGTCAAGGTCTTGTCATAGGGGCGTCTTGCTTGTATAATAAGCCTACAGATAAAGACACCATATCTTAAAGTCATAAAAAAGGAGGATGCATGAAACATACTTATACGAGTAAGACCCTAAAACTCTATATATGGGTTATGGTCGTTATGTCTTGCCTGCCGGCTTATGGTATTGTAAATGGTCTAAGGACAGGTCGACAAGAAGACATAGTTTCCTTAAGTCTAATCATCCTATCATTCATCCTGATTTATTATGCGACAGGATACAGGAAGTTAAGGCTTGATGATAGGTCCCTAACCATTACCAATGGCTTCTTAAGAAAGACCCTTTTAATTAGTGATCTAAGGGTCATGATGACCACCATCAAGGAGGTCAAGTCCATTAAGGTTCCCATTGTTCGTGCTTATTATGGTGACCAAAACAAGTCAGTTGAAATCTACTACAAGCACTTTCGTGAAGAGGACTGGGCGGACTTCCTTGACCTGGTCATTCTAGCCAATCCGGACCTTGCCTTATGCGAGAGCCTAGAAGCCTTTAGAAGGTACATGGGAAAAAGTTAGGGGAGAAGGACTCACAAAAAAATCAGTCGACAGACTGATTATTTTTTTGCCTCTACATATTCCAGGATCAATTGCTTGTCAAAACCACCACGGAGATTTCTTTTTTCATCCTTAACTCTTCTTAGGTCCGCTTCATCAAAATCAAAGGCTTTTTTAATGGCGTCAATGATTTCTAAAACATCTGCCAATTCTTCTAAAGAGGGCTCACTGAGGAATTCTCTGGACTCCTCTAAGAGCTTGGCCTTTAAGGCGGTCTTGTAGGCTTCTTGGTCTGCTACATGAACCTTGTATGTCTTTCCATCAGCTTCAATGATTTCGGGTATTTTGTCTCTGATTAACTTGTTATAAACGATCATTATGACTCCTTTCATTTACCTAGGATTATGGTAACAGGAAATGAACTTTTTAACAAGAAAAATGGAAAAAGACCCTCAGGTCTTAATCCATTAGAAAAACTTTAATAATGTTGTGGTCGGGATCAAGAGCTTCTACAAAAGTAGTGCCATCGTCTCCCTTGTGTATGGTTTGTTCATATAGGGCGTGGTTGTCTCTTAGACGTTCAACTAAGAGGATGAAGTCCTTGTCTCTTAAGGCAAGGTGGAAATCCACATGGCCACCCATAAGCCTTTGTCCGCCTCCCTTATTGATTTCATAAAGAGCCAGAGAGAGGTCGCCAGATTCTAATTGGGCCCAACCATATTCCTCTGCAAGAAAAACAAGTCGAAAGTCCATGAGTTTTGTGTAGAATTCTAGAGATGTCTTTGTAGACTTGACGGGAATTTTTATGAGCTTTAACTGGTAGTTCATAGGGCCTCTTTTCTATTGGTCATAATTCTGCTTGATGGTAGAAAATACTTTTATAATGTGATGGTCAGGATCAAACACCTGTAAGAAGGGGGTGCCTCTTTTGCTTTGGTGGATGATGCCATCAGACAAGTTGTGGTTGTGGCGAACCCGTCGAACTAAGTTCTTAAATTCCTTGGGTGGCAGCTTCATCTCAAGATCTATTTCGCATCCAATGACACGGCGGCCGCCATCCTTACTGGGGTTGTAGACTGCAAGAGAGATGTCTTTTGACTCCAGCTGGGCCCAACCATACTTCTCCGTTACGAATACAAGCTCAAACCCAAGAACATCCCTGTAAAAGTTTGATGCTTCAGATACATTATGTACGGGTATTTTTATTAAGTTCTGTTCACAAATCATATAGCCTCTTTTCTTAATCATTTTCACCTATTTATGCTATACCCATCAAAAGTGTCTCCTATCAACAAACCACCCATTTGACTTAGTCATTATGAGAAGTGAACTACAAAAAGTTCGATTTATTTTTACTTGTGTTAATTAATAGTTTGATGGGGCATTATTTTTTAAAATCTCTAGAATCATATACAGTAATTGGTATATACTAGAAATGATAAAGAGAGGTGTATATGATTTATATTTATTTTACGGTTAATTTTATTTTATTGGTCTTGATGTTTTTAATCACCAAATCAAAGACCATCAACAAGTCAAGTAAACGACATTATATGGGATTTTATCTCCTGGTCATTATTATTTTTAATCTCCTGGTCCACAATATTCAAAGGGACCTGTCTGAAATAATAGACTATGACCAAGTAACAGGGATTTCAATAACCCATAATAACCAGTCATACCATATTGATGAGTCGGAAGACCTTGATCAGGTCTTGGCCTGTATGAAGGCATGTGATATGAAACGATTGGTATTTGAACCAAGAAATCTAGAGGAGCTTATGGTTGTTGAGCTCAAGTCAAAGAATTTCTCAGACATGTTATATGTCTATCAAGAGGTTGTTAGGGTGGAGGGCCACTATTACAAGGTAAAAACCAGTGGCCTGGTCAAGGAATTAATGAGATTAATTGAGGAAAAGGGATATGCAAATAAGTAAACTTAAAACGCTGGTCCTAGTTTTTTTACTGGCTGGGTCCCTGTTAGCCTGTGAAACACTAGAAGAATCAAAAGACAATGGACCTGATAATCAAAGACAGGGCCCTAGCCATCAAGCATACGCTAGGACACAGAATACTAGAGTAGATAGCTCAGCCTTTAATGACCACTTTGCCCAGGTGGATAACCCCTATTTTTATGACCTGGACTCTGGTTCAGCTTCTTATGCCTATGGGGGCTACCTAGTAGCTGAAGGCACTGATGGACCCAGAAATACATTGGGTGAGCTATGTGTTGATGGCAACTTAGACCTAACGGAGGTCCAACGTTACCAGGATGGGTCCCTTGTGGACCTTAAACTAAGCTTATACCAGTTGGATACTAAAGACCTGGTCTATAGGTCCTCTTGTTACCTCTATGTTCAGGAGGATAAGATTTACCGACTAGACCCTGAAAGTGTGGATCATGGTCAAAAGCCTCTTCTCAGGGAAGAGGACCTGGTTATGGCCCTAGAAGACCAAGTTATCTTAAAGACTAAGAATATTGTGAGTCAAATTGTGACAGACGACCATGGAATTGCATATGCTTATGAAGATAAAGATGGACCGGGTTCTAAATTATATATTTGGAACGAGGGCAAGGGTATGACCTATATATCAGATAATGACATGGATGGTCAATACGTCTTTCGCCTGTTTTCAAAGGCCTTTGATGTAGAGAAGACCCTCCACAAGTTGATTACCAACAACCAGTACCATAGCTACCTTGAAGAGCCGGTTGATTTTAATGACTTTCTAAAGAACCACAAGCTAGTCTACAAGGACGAGAATCCCTATAAGTCTCAAGAGGGTTTGAAGGTGATTGATGCATATCAAATAGATATGAATGGAGATGGTAACAGAGACCTCCTGGTCCTAGAGCACCACAAGTCGGGACTTGAGATTAAGACACGCCTGTATGAAAACATGTCAGGGGCCTACACAGAGACCGTCTTATATGACGGGGGCCACAAGCCTCTCATCTACCAGGGCAAGGTGTATTTTATGGCACCCAAGGTCAACCCATCTAACTTGGCCTATGCTGGCTTTGACCTGTCAGTTTATAGAGAGGGTGGCTTTATTGGTCTGGCCAACATGGACTGGTCTTACTACTATGACTTAGACCATAAGCCTATTTTTGACAAGATATTTTCCAAATCCTACTTAGACCAAGCAGATAGCTACCTTGATTTTGAGACCAATATTGGCCATCTAGACCAGGAAAAGGACCGCTTTAAAATGAGTCTGGGCAAGACCGTCTATAGCTTCAAAGTGGATTTTGTTGAAACATCTACTGGAGGATTCCCTTCGTCTTGGTTCGTAGAAGCTCAAGCTAATACCCAAAATATAAAGGGAGTAGATGATTTTCTTGATATCAAGGGCACCTGTTATGGCCTTGGCTTCAAGGAGTTAATATCTGGCCAGGTTGTGGCTTGGACCATTAGTGGGGGAGACCACAGTTCTATCAGTCGCATGGACTTAAAAGTGTATGAAGTAACTGAAGAAGGCATGGTGCTACTAGAAGATGTTGACTTAATGGGGCAGGTAAAATCCCTCTATGACTATCATTACAATATAGTTGATCGTCTGGGAGAGGACATGATTTACTTCAGGGGAGAAACCTGGATCAAGACCCCAGTTATCCTTCATAAGGCTAAGACTGTGGCGGAGTTTGTGCCTAAAAACTGGAGGGTTCATTCAAGTCTTGAACTTGATTTTAACCAAGATGGTTATATGGATCATGTTATGGTTTTAGACCACCAAGATTCTAATGAGAGCCATGCAAGTGTGATCAAGGCCCCTCGTCTTCTGGTGATATTAGAGAATGTTTTAGGTCAGGGATATGAACTTAGCCTCTTGGATGACCACATACTGTCTTATGCTCATGAAGGGGGAACTGGTTCAGATCCCTTTATGGGGTTATCGGCTATAGACCATAAGTTACTTTTATCAGAGTTAAGTGGAACAGCCTGGCAAACCAAACGGGACTATACTTTTGAATATAAGAACAAGCAATGGGTAGCCAGTAACTTAAGAACCATTAACTCGTGGGAGGAGATTTTAACCTCATCATATGATTATGACTACAGTAAGAATTCACTGGTCTACTTTAATTTTAACCATGATGATTATGAAATGGTGATGTCAAGAGATCCTGATATGTTAACTGACTTTACCATGGAGTTGACCCTTGAGGGCCCCATAAGCTTAAAAGCCTTTAGCCAGGCCAACCACATGAGAAAATATAGACCCTACAGGTTACCCATTGGCACCGTTCTCTACGACGATTCTATTGAGGATGGCATAAGCCAAGAGGCCATGGTAGATTGGATCCTTAACCGGTCTAGGGATGTCTACTTCCATCAAGACTACCTGGTGCACCAGTTTTATGATCATACAGACCAGGGCCTCTACCTGGCTCTTTATGATAAGGACTTGCACCAGACCCTACTCTTAGATCACTTGCCAGAGGGCAATGAACGTCTAGGGGATATTATGATCTTTAAGGACACCTTGTTCTATTCACTTGATACCTATGATCGGCATGATGTCTTAGAGACAAGACTTTATAAGGTCGACCTGTCAAGTAAGAAGAAAGAACTGATCTTCACCCTTAAAAATAAAAGGCTAGACCAAGGCCTAGGCAGACAGGATATTGACCTGTATGATGCAGGTAGGAAGGTCTTAATCAAGACCCAGTCCTCTCAGGTGATTGAGTTTTATCTTTATGACCTAGAAAAAGATCTCATGTTTCCAGTGGGGGACATCCAACCCTATGAGACAAACAATTCAGACCATTAGGAGGTAAGATGACATTAGATAAGACCATTGAAAGAATAATTAAATTTAGGGAAGACAGGAAGTGGCAACCCTTTCATACGCCTGAAAACTTATCCAAGTCCATCACCATTGAAGCAGCAGAGCTGTTGGAAAACTTTCAATGGGGCAAGGAAGCTGACTTTGAAAATATGAAAGAAGAAATTGCTGATATTTTAATTTATGCTTTTTTATTTGCTGATGCTATAGGGGTAGATCCCCTAAGGGTCATCAACGACAAGTTAGATGTTAACGATCAGCGTTTTCCTATAGAAGCATAAAAGAAAGGAATACCCCACGAGGTATTCCTTTTAAATTACTTGTTATCGTAGAAAAGGCTAGCAGATGCGTAGACATTTTCAGATGTAAACTCAATACCTAGGTTTCTCAGGGTCTCCTCATTGTTACCATTGAGCATGACCGTTGAGTGGGCTTGGGTATTTTTTAAGCTTTCAAGGGCATCAAGAGCCTCTTGAGCAATTGGATTAAAGGCTGCTGATACAGAAAGGGCAATTAAAATTTCTTCTAAGTTTAAAAGAGTGTTCTTGTTGCCTAAGTTCTGTGTCTTCAAGTCAATAATTGGGTTTAAGATGGCTGGAGATAATAAATGAACCTCCTCTGAAATACCCGTGTATTTCTTTAAGGCATTGATGACACATGCAGCGATAGAGTCCATAGCAGACCCATTCTTACCCAAAACAATTTCACCGTTGTGAAGTTTTAGGGCCATGACTGGCGTATCCTTGCCCTTAAGCTCTGAGATTTCCTTGGCATAGGTTCTTGCCGGTTGAACAACTGGTCGGTCTGTTGCCTGGAGAGATAATTCCTCCATGATCAGTTGTGAACGGTTGTAGGTTTCTAGATCGCAAAGGCCCTTTTTATATTCCACACCAGTTTTGAAGTAACGGCGAATAATCTCTTGTTGTGAGGCATCCTTGATAACCTGGTCATTTGTGATACCAAAGGCAATCCTATTAACACCCATATCAGTAGGTGACTTGTACATAGAAGGCTGACCCGTGATTTTTTCAATGATTCTTTTTAAGACAGGGAAGGTTTCTATATCTCTGTTGTAGTTAACAGTGACCTCGTTGTAGGCCTCTAAGTGGAATGAATCTACCATGTTAACATCCTTCAGGTCCACTGTAGCTGCTTCATATGCAATATTTAATGGATGCTTTAATGGCATATTCCAAACAGGGAAGGTCTCAAATTTAGAGTAGCCGACCTTACGACCCATTTTATTTTCATGATATAACTGGTTAAGGCAGGTGGCTAGCTTACCACTTCCTGGTCCAGGTGCTGTTACTACAACAATAGGCTTGCTTGTTTCTATATAAGGGTTTTGTCCATAACCTTCTTCACTAACAATGGTGTTTACATCCGTTGGGTATCCCTTGGTTTTTGAGTGCTTGTAGACCTTAATACCCATTTGTTCTAATTTGTTGATGAATACTGTAGCGGCTGGTTGGTTTTCATATCTGGTGATAACGACACTATTAATTTCAAGACCATGAGTTCTCAAATCATCGATTAGCTTGAGCACATCCATATCATAAGAGATGCCAAAGTCACCCCTGATTTTATTTCTTTCAATGTCTCCTGCGTAAAAGGCAATGATAACTTCAAGTTTATCCTTTAACTTTTGAAGCAACTTAATTTTTGCATTTTCATCGAAGCCAGGTAAACATCTCTTGGCATGCATGTCAAAAATTAACTTACCACCGAATTCTAAGTATAATTTATCAAAGTTATTTACTCGTTCTAAGATAAATTTCGATTGTTCTTCTAAATACTTTTGTGAATCAAAACCAATATTCATAAATCCTCCTATATAGATTGTCCTCTAAAGAAGTATTATAACATACTGGCCAATAAAAAAAAGAGGAAAATTTAATTTATGTAGAGGACCTACAGTCCCTAATATGTTCGCTATGATTTTTTTCCAGTCTATTGAGGGTCTTCAAGGGATAAAAAAACAGGGTTCCTGGGAGCCATGTTCTCCTATTCTACTTATGGGAGCCTTTAATCTCTTCAATAGCCCTGCAGGACCTTATAAAGGTCAAAACCAAGATGACAAGAGTAAGGGGAGTAACCACTTAAATATTAATACCTTTCCACTGAATAATTGAAGAGTAGGAAGCCTATACTGAGCCTAAGTCGTAAAAGTCTAATAGTAAAACAAGTGATACCTAATATAAGACACTATATGGATGACAATCACTTCTCTCTTTGAATCTCCTTAACTGTAAACGATTCTCAAGCAATGAATCTTTTATCAACTTTTAATGGACACGGAACGTTTGTTTGGTATAATAGACTTAGTATATAAGGAGTTGAGTATGTCAATTGTTAAAATTAAGGAAGCTATTGAGCAGTTAAGTCTCAATGAAATAAAAGAACTCGAAACTGAGCATAAGGACCTGGACTACTTACAAGGCCTCAATGACCAGCAAAAAATCGCTGCAACAAGGGTTGATGGTAATTTCCTTGTAATAGCAGGTCCCGGTACAGGTAAGACCCACACCCTGGTTTATAGGGTCATTCACATGTTAAAGAAGGGAATTGATCCCAAATCTATAGTTATCATCACATTCACTAGACGGGCTGCCAATGAATTGAAGTCTCGGGTCAACAGGCTGGTGCCCAATACCAACCTGGGCTTTGTTGGGACCTTCCATTCTTTTTCCAATCATATATCCAACTTGGTGGGGTCTAGTTCTCCAATTTCAAAGTTTCGTCTACTGGACTCAGAAGATGATCTACAGGTCCACAAGTTGGTTATGGCTTCTTTTAGGAACTTCAATGGAAAAATTAGGGCCAAAACTCTACAGAAGACCCTGTCATATTGTGCCAATACCCAGCAAACAGTAGAGGAGTATGTGACCAGTTTTGACCTACACAAGTTAAGGGATGATATTGATAATATAGAAGATTACCAAGGGGCATATGAAGACTATAAGGCCTCACATATGTTGGCTAATTATGACGATATGATAGACCTGATGACAGCCTTCTTAAAGAAGACCGGTGGCAAGTCCTTTGTAAGGGACTTTGAGTACCTAATGATTGATGAATACCAGGATACCAATCAGATGCAACTGGACTTTGTAAAGACCCTTAATATAAAAAATGTCATGGCAATTGGTGATGACTTCCAGGGGATTTATGCCTTTAGGGGGGCCGACCACCGTATTATTCTCAATTTTTATAATGACTATAAAGATGGTAAAATGATTAAGTTAATTAAGAATTACAGGTCAAATGATGGTATAGTGAACTGGGTCAATGATACAGTAGCAAGGTCGCAGCTAGGTTACCATAAGCAATTGACCAGTGCCAAGGGACCTGGTGGATCTGCATCCCTAGTTTCTGGGGCATCTTTAAATGATCATAAGCAGTTAATCCTAGACCAGATAGGTAACCATCCTAATAAGACCCATGCCTTGATATATCGGTATAATAAAAATAGAACTGTTTTTGAGAAAGCCTTTATTGAAAAGAAGATTGACTACACTGTTTATGGTGGTATACGGCTTCTGGAAAGGCGACATATAAAGGATGTACTGGCTTTTTTAATGACCTATCTCAATCGTCGAGATGTGGTTTCCTATAACCGAATTTTAACCCTGATACCAGGTATAGGTCCCAAATCGTCGAGGAAGATGATTGAAACCGACATGGCCTTAATAGATTCAATCAAGGGAGACAAGGGACAACTGCTCCACCAGATTAAAACTATTTTAAGTATGAAGGTAAAGAAGGAAACCCTTTACAAGATTGTTTGTGACTTTTATTTCACTCTTTATGATCAAATTGGATCTGAATTTTATACAAAAGAAGAGATCAAAGATGATTTCAAGTTGGTCGGGGACCTATTGGCTGAATATGACTCCCTTCATAATTTTATCGTCAACCTAATTCTTGATCCGGTCGTAGACATGCATAAGGGCAAGAATCCTAAAGTCATTTTAACCACCATCCATTCGTCTAAGGGACTGGAGTTTGATTATGTTTATTACTTCCATACCCATGACTGGTATAAAAACTATGATGTGGAAAGCTTAGAAGAAGACAGACGACTCTTTTATGTAGGCATATCTAGAGCCAAGGACCACTTATTTGTGTTTGATCACTCTGAAATAAAAAGGGATTTTTATCAGATTTTAAGTGACTTTGATAATGCCTATGCTCAACCACCTGCCCCAGTTCAACCAGATCCTATAGAGGATGGACCTAAAGAGGAACAGAAGGTGGAAGAGGGTCAAGGTGAATCTGTAGATGATGAAATTAAAAAGCTGAAAGAGGCTATGGAAAAGATGCAAGCAGAAAATGAAATACTAAAGAAGGCCATGGAAATACTAAGTAAGCAATAATAATAGGAGTTGGGTTAGTCCAGGTGAAAGCAGGTCGATAACCCTAGCAGGTATAATGAAGGATAAACTACAGGGACAGGTGGTCTGTTTTACTGGCAAGAGCAAACTAACTAGGCCCAATATGGAAAAGTTGGCCCTGGCCAATGGGGCAAGAATAAGTAAAAATATCAGCAAGGCGACTACCTTGTTGGTAATGGGACTTAGACCAGGCTCCAAGCTGGACAGGGCCTTCAGTCAAGGAATTAAACTCATGGTTGATGACGAGTTTTTTGCCCTTTTGGGGGATTTGTAACCTAATAAATAAGGAAGGTCTTTGACCTTCCTTTAAGTTTCAAGAGTAAGTTGTGGATAGTCAGACATGTCTATCCTAATGGGGCTGCCATGGTTGTTTATGACCTGTATGATGGGCTTGTGGTTACTGGAATAATCCACAACAATACCCCTTATGCGTTGGTTGACAGATACAAGACTACCCAGGGGATAGGGAACGATCAAGTCTTTTAAGACATCCATGTAATGAGTATCATAGTGGATGCCAGCTAGACTGGATAGGATATTGAGGGCCTTGATGTGGCTATGACCTAGACGGTAGGACCGGTCTGATATTAAGGCATCAAAGGTATCGGCTATTGTCAGTATTCTAGCGAGAGGATTGATGTTTTCGCCAGTTAAGCCATTAGGATAACCTGACCCATCAATTTTCTCATGGTGTTCAAGGCATATAATCTTGATGATGTAGTTGAGCTCTGTACATGACCCAACTTCAGTGTAAGCATCTCTACAGTGGCCCTTAACCACATGAAACTCCTCATCTGTTAGCCCCTCACTCTTAAGTAAAATTTCCTCTGGAATCGTGAGGTTACCCATTTCACATAAGATGGAAGACAAAAAGAGAGACCGGAGTTCATTCTTATTCATGGACTGGTTTAAACCGATTAAGAGGGCAATAAGACCGGTGTTGAGGGCATGTTGAATATTATAGAGGTATAGGTTTTTGGGTCTGAAAAAGTCGATTTTTTGTGTGTAGGACCCCCTTGAGAGGTCAATGACTTTATCTGTTAATTGAACCAGCCTATCCATATGAAGGTCCCTAACTTCAAGGGCCTTGATGAGTTTGTGTCGGTTCTTAGGTGTTTGTTCTCCTTCTCTGAGCTGCATGAGGATTTTGAAGTCGATGAAGGCCAGTTTGATAACCTTAATGGCTTTTAAGTAAAAGTCAGTGGTCAAAATAGGGTTAGGATCAACCCTATGGGGGTCATTTTCTATGAATACTGTTCGATAACCGTTTCTTAGTAAATGATTAATATTCTTTTGGTTGAGACAGACACCCTTAGCAAGGAGTAGGTGGTTGTTCTCATCAAACAAATCACAGGCTAACTTGTAGTCCTCCGTCATCGTCTCTAATATCTCTCTTCTCATAATCTCTCCATATCTCTTTACTTAGGTCCGGTTATATAAAACTACCCCAAATAAGCGGAGATTAACATAACTTTCCAGCTTGCATACAAATCTTTTAAAATAAGGTATTATGGTATATAATTAGGTACACGACATAATAGAGAAAAGGAGTTTATATGAAAATTGTTTTATTTGGCTCTCAACACTGACCAGGCTGTGGTCCAGTGAAAGAGGCTCTTTCAGAAAAAAAAGTGGAATTTGAGTATGTGGAAATTACTGATAGTATGAAGAATTTAAAACGATTCTTAAAGATTAGGGATACTAGAGATGAATACAAGGTTGTTAGACGTGTTCATGCAGCAGGTATTCCAATGCTTATGATAGATGATGAGATCCACCTAGGACCCTCACAAGAAAAGTTAGATGATTTGTTTGACTAACTAATAGATGAATAGTTAAGACCTGGTCCATGACCAGGTCTTTTGTTATGTTTTATTCTTTATAAATTTATAAGCTAAGAGGACAAGCCCCATTAAGACAATAGCTATCCATTGGGAAGTTGAAAAGAAACCATATAGGCCTCGAACGTCATCTCCTCTGTAAAATTCAAGTAAGAATCGTACCACAGAATAGAGGCCGATATAGAGGAGGAGGGTCCTATAAGGCTTGGGCTTTCTTTTAACATAAACCATCAAGATGAGAAAGATAGCCACGTTGAAGAAGGATTCCAGTAGTTGAATGGGAAAGTAGGAATGGTGGCTATGACCCAAGTCTTGAGACAGGGAGGTTTCTGGATAGGTGACAGCAAAGAAGCCTGCGTAAATACGGCCTCTGCAGCAGCCTGCTAAGAAGCAACCAACTCTTCCAATGGCGTGTCCTAGGGGGACCAGGGGTATGATGACGGTTTCAAAGGATAGGACTTCAATTTTAAAGAACTTATGGCAGACATAGAGGCCAACCAGGCCACCTATTAGGCCACCATAAAAAACAAGGCCGGAACCAAGCAAAACATGACTATTGCCTGTTTGTATGAGATGGACCAGCTGGTGCCAGGAAAAGGTAACCCCAATATAGACCAGTTTAGCTCCGACCAGGGCAAAAGACATACACAGGGTGACGATGATGATTAAATCGTCAATGGACAAGTTCTTTTTCTTAGCAAGGACGCCTGCTATTGTTGTGGATATGAGGATTCCCAATACCATCATAAGGCCAAAAGAAGGAATCTGTCTTCCTAAAAAGTTGATATACGGATACATGATTAAATCTCCTTGTTGGATAGATTGAGTCAAAAGAAAACCACATACGATCATGTATGTGGTATTTATTCTTATATAACACTAAAGGCTGCTATGCACATGACACATGCTAGGAAGAATAGCAAGTTAATGACTGTACCGATTATTGAACAAACCATTCCTGCAGTAGCAACCCCATCGCGGTTCACCTTTCTGGCTTGAGCTCCCAAGATGATACCTACTATTCCTAAGACGGCACCTAACCATCCAGCATAGGGTACAAGTATAAATACCAGTGACATAATCCCCAGTACGAGTGATGCAACTCCCATAATGTCCTCCTTATAATATCTCTTATTAGTTTTTATCAGTCCACTAGTTATTTTACCATTAAAGAATCTACTGAAGCAAGGTGATTGTAGATTAATTAGGCAAATCCAATCAATTTATAATCCTTATGCCTGTATGGGTGTCATCATTCTGTAAAAAAAGTAAGAGTGAATATATGGTAAACTAAGGTATCAATCACAGGCGATACAGGAGTATATTATGAAATTTATCAACCAAAACGTATCGACTGCTGGCACAGGTGTTTGCTTCGAATAAAGAGGTTTAATCTATATTCGGTGAGCTATGTTCGGAGCAAATTGTTGTTAGTAGCCGTAATCAACAGTCCAAAACACTCACAGACTTTGGTTTAAGATGAATCTTAAATGGGGTCTATTTGTTGTGGAAAAAAGATTACGCATGATTGAAAAATAAATAATATATAATAATATGCCTGGGCATAGTTCTCAATTTTTTTAAGGAGGAGAATTATGAGCTTAGTTGCAGTAACAGGTATTCGAAAAGAATACAGAAATAAGGTAGTTCTGGCAGATGTCAGTCTACAAGTTGAACGAGGGGAAAGGGTTGCCCTTGTTGGTCCAAATGGGGCTGGTAAAACAACCCTACTTAAAATAATTATGGGACAGGAGGTTCAAGATCAGGGTCAGGTATTCCTATCAAAGAAGATAAAAGTGGGCTACTTATCACAGTACTTAACAGACTTGGACGTATCGGAGGATAATGCCCTCCACCTAGAGTCTCTCCACCGTTTAGAACTTAAGATGAGAGACTTAGAACTTGCTATGGCAGAAAATCCAGCTCATGCAGAGGACTTACTTGTTCAATATCAGAAAGAGATGATAAGCAAGCTTAGAAAATACAAGAAAATCAAGCAATCTCAGAGCCGGGAGAAGGCCTTAAAAAAGTTTGAAGAAAAGGCAGCAGAAAATCTACTCCATTTGAAGTCCTCTGAGAATCTTGAAAAGATGCAGGGACCTAAACTGAGGTTCAATGACTTTGACCATATAAGTCATGAGGTTATGTCTTGCCATCACTTACACAAGGCCTTTGGTGACCAAGTCCTATTTAATGATCTGTCTTTGACCATCTATGGTGGTGAAAAGGTTGCTATCATCGGTCCCAATGGATGTGGTAAAACAACTTTAATTAACATGATCTTAGGTAAAGATCAGGATTTTGAGGGACAAATGAAGTTTGGAGCATGGGTTGACTATGCTTATATAGGGCAAGAAGTTTACTTTGATGATGAAGACCTCAGTATGATTGACTATATGACCCAGGACAAGGTTGACGACAAGGAGGCTAGGCGAAGACTCAGTCATTTTCAATTCTATGGTGATGTGGTCAATACGAAAATAAGGGACTTGAGTGGGGGAGAGAGGGTCAGATTAACCCTTGCCATGATTTTGCTACAGGCACCTCACTGTCTCATCCTAGATGAACCGACCAACCACTTGGACTTAGAATCTCGAATAGCCATTGAGAATGCCCTTAAACACTTTAGGGGAACTGTAATAGCTATTTCTCATGACCGTTATTTCTTAAATCAATGTATCAACCGTATTGTCTCTGTTGAGAACCACAATGTAGTGACTTATAAGGGACAATATGATGACTTTAAACTGAGCCATATGGTCTTGCCTAAAAGTAAGGAGGCGCGTGATAAAAAGCGTCTTAGTCTGGAAAAGGAGTTAAACCTTATAGAAGGTATACCAGCTGGAGACATGACTGATGCTGACTACGAAAGGTATGACCGGCTGATTGAGGCCATTGAAAAATTGAAGGTTTCATAAAAAATTACCCTGGAGGGGTCCTATATTCTTAGGATCCTTTCTTTTATGATTTAATATATGGTAAAATATCCCTAGGAGGTAAAGATATGAAAAAGATTATAATTCTTCTATGCTTGTCGGTTGCCCTGGTTGGATGCAGCGGCAAGGAGGAGGCTAATAAGATTAATAAGAGTCAGGACCAAATGATTCAGCAGTTGATTGACAATAACAATACTCTTTCAGATCAAAATAAGGCCCTTCAAGAGGAAGTAAAAAAGTTAACGGAAGATTTTATGAAGGCCCAAGAAGACTTAAAGGCTAAAGAGGAAAAACTTCAAGAGTTTAATGATAAGTTAGACGTTCTGGCTTATGACTTAACGGATGTAAGAAATAACTTATCTTTTGCTGTAAGAGGTTATAGTGACTGGCTTTACTACAATAGTAAGTATGAGAGGGCTCAGAGAGAAAGCCAGGGCTACTACCAATATACAGGCTTTCTGGAGTATATGGATCAAGCGTCTAATACCCTGTCGGTCGACCCCGTTGAAATGTTAGGTTTTGGAGATGAAATTCGTTTGAGAGAATTAGGCTATGATCCCAATGAAGACATGCCAAGCGGCTTCTTAGTCCATAATCCTGATATTAATATTATGTCATTTGCCATAGATGGTGGGACTAAGTTCTATGTTTTAGATGAATCTTTGAGATTAAAACAAGTGGACTTCAATACGGCTAAAGAAGTATTTACCAACTATACTTATCTCATTTCTGTTGAAGTCAAGGACAATCGTATCATATCTGTATCAGAAATCTACACACCATAAACCAATAAGTAAGGCAGTGTTCAATTATGAACCCTGCCTTTTATTATTTGAGTAAATAACTCTCGAATATACGGTGGTTGTATTCGTTTGCCTTTTTCACAAAATCATCTTCTGAGATAATCTCATCTGTATTTAACAGTTGGTTGAGCATGCCCTTATAAATAAAGAAGAGTATTTCATAGATACTAGCAAGGTCATCTTCTTTAAAATAGCCATCCTTTGAGCACTCTTTTAAAAGAAACATGGTTCGATCGAATAAGTTCTCCTCAACTAACATGCCCTTGATGGAATCAGAAGCCACATAAAGGTGGTCTGGGAAAAGTGTATAGAACTCATTGATATAAGAGGTATGCTTCTTATTGTTGCCATGGCCAAAAATAGACTGATAGATCTGTGGTTTTCTATAGGTGTGTTTATAGAAGCATGACCATACTTTTTCGTTGATTTCATACGAGTTCTTGCAGGGGCTGATACAAGCATCAAGCTCGTCGGTATAGTCTTTCATGAACATCATAGCGGTCATTGACTTCAAATGTTCTAGGTTATCAAAATAATTATAGATTGTCGCACTGTTATAAGCGGCGTGGTCAGCAACCTTTCTTACGGTTAAGGCATCAAAGCCTTCGTTATTGATGATTTCTACAGCTGATTCGATAAAGATTCGAGTCGTTCTTTGACGTTGGCGTATTTTTTTCATGATTCATCTCCTTAGGTGCTATTATAGCACAAATAAAAAGTCCAAAACAAGTTAGCAGGCCCTGTTTTAAGCAGTTTTTACCAGGGCCTGTTAATTTTTTTACACATATATAATAATATTCCTTAACAAACAAGCATGCTTATGATATAATCGTGATTAGAATTGTCAAACAATTCGTATTTCGCTAAGGAGGAAAGGAATTTGAAACTAGAAATTGGAAATTTTTATGTGGATGATATACAGTTTGGTTCTGAAACATCATTCAAGGATGGCCTCTTGACCATCAACAAAGAAGAAGCGTTAAAAGTAGTATTCGAGGATGAGCATATTATCAAGGCTGACCTACACATAGTAAAGCCGGGGGATGATGTAAGACTTGTACCAGTAAAGGAAGCTATTGAACCACGAATTAAGTTAAATGGAGATCCTTTATTCCCAGGAGTAACTGGTGATATCAAGCAGGCTGGTAACGGTATAACACATGCCCTAAAGGGTTGTAGTGTTTTAGTCGTTGGACAGCACTATGGCGGTTTCCAAGATGGTTTAATCGATATGGGTGGTGAAGGTGCTAAGTATACCTACTACTCTCAACTTAAAAATATTGTTTTAGTTGCCCACTCTGATGAGGAGTTCGAGTACCATGAGCAACAAAAGAAAAATAAAGCCTTGAGATGGGCTGGCATGAGACTGGCTGAATATGTTGGTTCTTGCCTTAAAGACCTTGAGGCAAAAGACAAGGAAGTTTATGAGCTACTACCAGTGTCAAAGCGTAGCCCTGAGGAAAACGTTCTCCCGTCTGTGGTGATGGTTTTACAACCCCAATCACAAATGGAAGAATCCGGCTATAATGACCTATGTTATGGGTGGGACTGTAACCATATGCTGCCAACCTTCATGAATCCAAATGAGGTTCTAGATGGTGCTATGATCTCAGGATCATTCATGCCATGTTCATCTAAGTGGTCAACCTATGATTTCCAAAACTTCCCTATGATTAAAAGACTCTACCAGGAGCATGGTAAGACGATTAACTTCCTAGGAGTAATCATGTCAAACTTGAATGTTGCCCTTGATCAAAAAGAGCGTTCAGCCTTATTTGTAGCCCAAATGGCAAAATCATTGGGAGCAGATGCTGCTGTTGTTGCAGAAGAGGGCTATGGTAACCCGGATACAGACTTTACAGCCTGTTTGGTAGCTTTAGAGGATGCAGGCGTAAAAACAGTAGGCCTAACCAATGAATGTACAGGTCGTGATGGCGCCTCTCAATCGCTGGTTTCATTAAACGAGAAGGCAACAGCAATCGTATCATGTGGTAATGTTTCAGAACTTATTGAACTACCTCCAGCTGGCTTAGTTCTAGGTGAACTACAAGCCCTTGCTAGGGATGGTTTGTCAGGAGGTTGGGCAGATGATGAAGTCTTAGGACCTTCAGTTCGTTCTGATGGATCGATTATTATGGAAAACAACGCTATGTTCTGTGGCGACCAGGTCGTTGGTTGGTCAACAAAAACAATGAAAGAATTCTAGGAGAGTGTCATGAAAAAAGGGATTGTATATTTAAATCAGTTTTTTGGCCAGATTGGGGGAGAGGATAAGGCAGATTTTGCTCCTGAGATCAGAGAAGGTCAAATTGGTGCCTCTATGGCATTTAACGCTGCGCTAAAGAATGTTGAAATTACCCACACATTGATTTGTGGTGATAACTTTATGGGATCCAACGAAGAGGAAGCTGTCAAGCAACTAATGGGCTTCCTTGAGGGCAAGGAGTTTGATGTTTTCTTTGCAGGTCCAGCCTTCCAGGCCGGTCGATATGGTAATGCTTGTGGTGTTATCTGTAAGGCAGTACAAGAAAAATATAATGTACCAGTATTCTCATCTATGCATATAGAGAATCCAGGTGTTGAAATGTTTAAAAAAGATTTCATTATTTTCCCTGGTGGAAAGAGTGCTGCTGCAATGAGAAAAGATATTAAGAAGATTGCTGCCTATGCTGATAAGGTGGTTGCAGGTCTGCCCCTAGGATCCGCAGAAGATGAAGGCTACTATACTAGAGGAATCCGCCACCAGGTATGGCGTGAAGACAAGGTGCCAGCAACAGATCGTGTTATTGACATGCTCTTAAAGAAAATTAATAACCAGGACTACACGACAGAGTTACCAATTCCTAAAATGGATCTGGTACCCTTCGCAAATCCAATTGAAGATTTATCACAGGCAAAAATTGCTGTTTTGACAACAAGTGGTATTGTACCTGTAGATAATCCAGATCGAATCCAATCAGCTTCAGCTACTCGCTGGGGTAAGTACGATATAACTGGTATGGACAGACTAGAAGGGGGCGTCTTTAAAACCATTCATGCAGGTTTTGACCCAGCTGCTGCGGATGCAGACCCGAATGTTTGTGTACCAATTGATGTATTAAGATCATACGAGAAGGATGGCAGATTCAAAGAATTATATCCTTACTTCTATACAACGGTTGGAACAGGTACGACCCAAGGTGAAGCAGCCAGAATGGGTAAAGAAATTGTTGCAGAGTTACTCGCAGCTGGTGTAGATGCTGTTATCATGACATCAACGTGAGGTACTTGTACTCGTTGCGGTGCAACGATGGTTAAAGAAGTAGAACGAGCTGGTATTCCTGTGGTTCAAATGGCCAACCTGGTACCAGTTGCAAAAACTGCAGGGGCAAATAAAATAGTACCGACTATCTCTATCCCTTATCCTTTAGGTGACCCCAATACATCCAAGGAAGAGCAATGGAAATTGAGATACCATAGAGTGGGTGTTGCCCTACAAGCCCTAACAGAATCTATTGAAGAGCAAACTGTCTTCAAGGTATAAAGTTAAAATCCTAGGCACTGCCTTATCACCCATCTACAGCGGTGCCTAGGTGATATAAATAGTATATGTTATCATTAAGGAGGAAAAAAAATGGGATTATTTGATGGCAAGAAGGTTATCATCATCGGTGATCGAGATGGTATACCTGCCCAAGCCGTTGAAAAATGTTTGGAAGGCATGAACACTGAAGTGTTGTTCGCCTCGACTGAATGTTTTGTCTGAACGGCTGCAGGAGCGATGGATCTTGAAAATCAAAAACGTGTAAAAGGTTTTTATGATGAGCACGGTGGTCAAGACCTAATTGTATTATTAGGTGCTGCTGAAGCAGAAGCTGCAGGTTTAGCAGCTGAAACTGTAACAGGTGGTGACCCAACGTTTGCAGGTCCATTAGCAGGAGTCCAGTTAGGACTTAAGGTATATCATGTTGTTGAGGATGAGTTCAAAAGTGCAATTGATTTTGACATTTATGATGAGCAAATTGGCATGATGGAAATGGTACTTGAAGTTGATGAAATTGTAGAGGAGATGCGGTCAATTAGAAGCGAATTTTGTAAGTACTAGTCCATAGGGGGGATCATGATTAAGTCAAAGAACAATGTATTTTATATTTCCTTGGTTATAGTGTTTGGTATCGTGCTGTGGGGGTTAGTCGCAGTTGATAACTTTGCTCAGGTAGCCAATGAAGCATTCAATTTTTTAGTAAGTAAATTTGGTTGGTTTTATTTATTGTCAATGAGTTTGTTTGTTGTATTTGCAGTTTGGATTGCTTTTAGTAAGTATGGCAAGATCAAGCTTGGGCCAGACGATTCGAAACCAGACTATAGTTTTATATCATGGTTTGCTATGCTATTCTCAGCTGGGATGGGAATAGGACTAGTATTCTGGGGTGTTGCTGAACCCCTAAACCACTTTGTAAGTCCCATGGATATGGAAGGTGGAACACAAGCAGCTGCAAACTTTGCTATGATGAAATCATTTATTCACTGGGGTCTGCACCCTTGGGCTAATTACTCTGTTTTAGCCTTAGCACTTGCCTATATGCAATTTAGAAAAGGGAAACCAGGACTTATTAGTTCTATTTTCATTCCTTTAATTGGCGAGGAAAGAGCCCGTGGATGGATTGGTAAGACAATCGATATTTTGGCAATATTTGCAACGGTAGCTGGTGTAGCAACATCTCTAGGCTTAGGTACCCTACAAATTAACAGTGGATTAAACTTCTTGTTTAATGTACCAGAAACATCATTAGTACAAATTTTAATTGTTGTAATTGTTACAGTACTCTTTATGATCTCTGCTATTACAGGATTAGACAAGGGAATTAAATTTCTTTCTAATTTAAATGTAAGTATTGCAGGTGTTTTAGTTGTACTAGCAATTATTATTGGTCCAACCTTCTTAATCTTTAAGAATCTTGGTGTTGGATTATTGAACTATGTTAAGGATCTTGGTTTAGATGCTAACCCATTTGGTAAGGGTGAGTGGTATGGCTGGTGGACAATATTCTATTGGGCATGGTGGATTGCATGGGCACCTTTTGTAGGAACCTTCATTGCAAGAATCTCACGTGGTAGAACCATCAAAGAGTTCATTTTCGGTGTATTAGCGGCACCTACAGTGGCATCCTTTGTTTGGTTTGCAACCTTTGGTACCATGGGTACTGAAACAGGTCTTGATATTGCAACAGCAGGTATTGCCAAAACAGAAACAGCCTTCTTTGTTGTTATGCAAGAATATCCCTTAGGATCGTTAATTTCACTTGTAGCAGTTGTACTCCTGTGTACGTTCTTTGTTACATCTGCGGATTCAGCGACCTTCGTATTGGGCATGATGTCTACCAATGGTGACTTAAACCCAAGTGTAAAAAGAAAAGTAATTTGGGGTGTGATTCAGTCCTTACTAGCTCTAGCTCTAATGCTATCAGGTGGCCTGAAAATGCTTCAAACCGCCTCGATTGTTGCCGCCTTCCCATTTGCCTTTGTCATGCTTTTTGGGATGGTGTCCATAGTCAAGGCCTTGAGGGAGGACTCTGCTGTTAAGAGTATTAACCGTAAGGCTTCCTAGATTAATAGTAATAAGCAATAAACAAGCCCATGAGGGCTTGTTTATGTTTTTGTACAAGCCCTCATGGGCTTGTTTATGTTTTTGTACAAGCCCTCATGGGCTTGTTTATGTTTTTACTAGAATAGAACAAAAGCACCGTTCGATTTGAACAGTGCCTGATCTTAGTCTTCCTTAAAGAGGGTGTCCATGTACTTTGATACTTTCTCAAACTCCTCATCACTTTCAATGTTAGCAAGATCTACATTATCTTCATCAATTTCACTGTAACGATAAAGAAGAGCAGTTTCATCAGTTGGATGAAGTAGGGCAATGTATTCTTGGTTATCGATTTCAAATATGTCAATCACAACACAAGTCATTTCACTACCATCATCTAAAGTCAAGTTAATTGTTTCATATTCTTGTTCATGGTCCTCGTGGCCATGTAAGTTTTCACTTGTCATAATTTCTCCAATTCTCTACGAGTTATTCTCAATGTTATCATAAACCTTTCATATATATAATGCAAGTCCCATAAGGGTCTGTTAGAATGATTTTGATAGTTTCGTTTGACTGAACCCCGTGAGGGGGTATAAATAAAAAAGTAAAATAAATAAAAAGGGCCCCAAAATGGAGCCCTCTTACGCAATATATAGTAAATGGTGACTAGGAGCTAAAAATGAAAAATCTAAATGACAGTCTAGAAAAAATAAGACAAGGAGATGAAGCGGCAAGAAACAATTTAATTGATTCTTATCAGCCTTTTATCCTTAACAAAATTGTGGCTGTGACAGGCCAGTATGTAGAAAAAGAAAACGATGATGTTTTTCTAATAGGACTAATGGCTTTTAATGAAGCCATTGATCATTTTAACCCAAAGAAGGGGACCTTCTTATCCTTTGCTGCCCTTAAAATAAGGCAAAGGGTTATTGACTTCAAAAGACAGGAACACCGTCATGAGGGCCATGAAACAATTGACAATCCAGGGGTTAAAAATCTAGTGAGTCGGACCCAATTGGACCTTCAATTGGAAATCGAGTTGTTCAAGAAGGCTCTTAATCGTTTTCATATCACCTTGGATGACTTGGTTAAGCAAGGCCCAAAGCAGGGACAAACGAGAAAAGAGGTAACCAAACTTGGAGTACAGTCATCAAAGGAAAAAAAGATTGTTGATAAACTTTACAAAAACAAACGATTACCTTGTGCTGATATAGCCTTAAGATTTCAGGCTTCTAAGAAGCGTTTAAAGCTTTTTAAGACTTTTATCACAGGTGTAATCCTTGTCTGTCATGAGCAGTTGGAGACCATTAAAGAATACTTAGTTATGGAGGATGACAACTATGTATAAGGGAATAGTGATGGAAATACATGATAACAAGTGCACCGTTCTTCATGAGGGCGTATTTGTTCATATTAAAAAAAGAGGACACATGACCGTGGGCATGAAAGTCCTATTCACCCAGGAGGACATAATGAAGCAAAAGAAGACCGTTTATACTTATTGGAAACAAGCGGCCGCAGTTGCCATGATCTTCATGATGGCAGTATTTGGCTGGTCTTATTACAATAGCAATTGGTCCCCCTATTCAGCAGTTACCTTGGATATTAATCCAAGTGTTGAACTGATACTCAATCAAAAGGACCAGGTAATTGATGTTATTGCCTTAAATGAAGATGCTAACATTTTAATCACAGCTAACATCGATGGTATGAACCTAGATGAGGCCTTAAACTACATTCTTGACAAGGCTAGCAAGGCAGGTTATTTGCAAAATGATAAGGCAACTGCTGTTGTCATTGCCACAGTACCCTTAAAAAAGGCTTCTGAGAAAAAGCAGGGGGACCTGGTCGATAAAATAGAAGACATTATCGATAAAAATGACCAGATCCTTGACGATGTTGTTGCCATTGTTGAGGCGTCAGAAGCGGAACTGGAAGAGGCTCTAAAATCAAAGATCCCTCTTGGTGTAGTTGTTTTCAAAGACCAATTGGATACCCAAGATGTTGATAATGTAAGCGATTTAATCGACAGTCAAGACAAGCTTGCCCAAATTGATCAATTAAAGGGAGTTAAGGTCAAGGTCAAGCAAAATCAAGATGGAACCTATGATGTCAAGCTCAAGAAGGACATAGAAGAAGATATCTTAGACTACCTGAGTGAGCTAGAGAACATTGATGGTGATCAAGCCCTGACAGATTTTATTAATCAGGCAAAAGATGCAATTGAAAAGGGCCAGGATCTTGATCTCATAGAAGATCTTGCTGAAGAGTATTTAGATATCTACAAGCAGGATGATGATTCGCAAGAAGACAGGGTTGAATTAAAGAAGATCATAGGTAAGTTAAGACCCTACCAGAAGGAAGAAGAAGTTGCAAAGTTTATAGATGAGGCATTATCCTTACTAGAGGAGACCGGAAACCTTGAAGCTTACCTGGATCTAGGAGAAGACCTTTTAGATACTTACAGAGGTGATGATGAGGAGGACCAGGCTGAAGACCTAGAAGAACTAATAGAAATGTTAGATGCCTTAAGTCAAATAGAAGGAGATGCAGACCTAGATAGCTTCTTAAGTCAAGCCTATGAATCCCTTGAGGGAGAAGATTATGACCTGAAGGCCCTTAAAGACCAAGCTAAAGATTTCTGGATGACCTACAAGAAAGACTTAGATGATGACGATGACGATGAGGACCAGGCTGAAGACCTAGAAGAATTAATAGAAATGTTAGATGCTCTTAGTCAAATAGAAGGAGATGCAGACCTAGATAACTTCTTAAGTCAAGCCTATGAAGCCCTAGCGGGTGAAAATTATGACCTAAAGGCCCTTAAAGACCAGGCTAAAGACTTCTGGATGACCTACAAGAAAGACTTAGATGATGATGATGACGATGAGGACCAGGCTGAAGACCTAGAAGAACTAATAGAAATGTTAGATGCCTTAAGTCAAATAGAAGAAGATGCAGACCTAGATAGTTTTTTAAGTCAAGCCTATGAAGCCCTTGAGGGAGAAGATTATGACCTGAAGGCCCTTAAAGACCAGGCTAAAGACTTCTGGATGACCTACAAGAAGGACTTAGATGATGACGATAAGGACCAGGCTGAAGACCTAGAAGAATTAATAGATATGTTAGACGCTCTCAGTCAAATAGAAGGGAATACAGACCTAGATAACTTCTTAAGTCAAACTTATGAAGCCCTTGCAGGAGAAAATTATGACCTGAAGGCCCTTAAAGACCAGGCTAAAGACTTCTGGATGATCTACAAGAAAGACTTAGATGATGACGATGATGAGGACCAGGCTGAAGATCTAGATGAATTAATAGAAATGTTAGACGTTTTAAGTCAAATAGAAGGGAATACAGATCTAGATAACTTCTTAAGTCAAGCTTATGAAGCCCTTGAGGGAGAAGATTATGACCTGAAGGCCCTTAAAGACCAGGCTAAAGACTTCTGGATGATCTACAAGAAAGACTTAGATGACGACAATGATGAGGACCAGGCTGAAGATCTAGATGAATTAATAGAAATGTTAGACGTTTTAAGTCAAATAGAAGGGGATACAGATCTAGATAACTTCTTAAGTCAAGCTTATGAATCCCTTGCAGGAGATGATTATGACCTGAAGGCCCTTAAAGACCAAGCCAAAGACTTCTGGATGATTTATAAGAAAGACCTAGAAGAGGATGAAGATAAGTCTGATTATGATCAAGAAGATGAGGCAGAATTAGTAGCATTGCTAGAAGCCTTAGAACTTCTAGATGGAGGCCAGGATTTAACTGAGTTTATCGCACTGGCTTACGATGCTATAGATAATAAGGATGGAGACCTAGATGATTGGATTGAATCAGCGGAGGATTACCTAGAGGCTTATGAAGAGGATGAGGAGTCGGATACTGATTCTGATGATGATGACTCAGATGACGAAGAAGCTGATGATGAAGACTCAGATGATGAAGATGATGAAGATGGTGAAGACGAGGACTCAGATGATGAAGAATAATGTTTAAGATCTAAAAAAATCCCTTCCAAGTATTTGGAGGGGATTTTTTTGGTTAAGCTTGATGAATTTGGACCATGGGACAGCCACTAAAGGCATCTTCGTGAACCTTAGTTAAAGATTTTGGTAGGTAGACGTCCTTCAATAGTTTACAATCCTTAAAGGCCCATGCGGAAATTTCCTTAACACCCTCTTCAATGACAACTGTTTCGAGAGAGTTGCACTCTGAGAAATTAAAAGAAATAATTCTATTTAAGGACCCAGGTAGGGTAATTGATTGAATACTTGACCGTGTGAAGGCATATTGCCATAAGTCTTCTAGAGAGTTCGGCAAGGTTATAGACTTTAAGTTGCTGCAGCCTTCAAAGACCCACCCGCCTATTTGCTTGATGGTGTCAGGTAAGTGAATGGTTTCAATTTCAGTGTGGCCCTTAAAAAGTTTATCATTTAATATTGAAACGGTTATATTGTCTGGTAAGTGAATTTCCTTTGCCTGGCCTTCATAACCTGTTAGGCAATAGGTTCCGTCTGGTACTTCTTTATAAAAATAACCCATATTTCCTCCTTTTTACAAGTACATTATAACACAGTCCTCTGGATAGTAAAGATGGCGGGAAAATAATGTTATATATTTCACAAAAGTGTGATCTCCCTTTACAAAATGTATATATATGGTATGCACCTAGCTTAAACGTTGAAATTTCAACGTTTATTCTTGACTAGATGACTTTAAGGTAATAGAATGTTCTTGAGAGAATGAGTAGTTTTACCTGTAGTTGATAAAGTTAAATGGTTGATTGATAATAGGTAGTTGTTTATGGTGGTGTAAGAAGTCCCAAGAAGCGGGACCATGGTCCTGATATGATTAGACTTCATTGACCCTGGTTTCATGATAATGTATAATATTAGTATACATTATCATAGTCATGCACCGATAATAGCAAACTATCCGAAAGGATAGGACGCAAAGCCATAGGGCCTAGTATAATACTTGGCAGCCGAGCTACCGAAGGGATGATTTTTATGTTAAAGAAAACATTTGCTAATAGGATTTTCCTCATTGTTCTAGTTTTAAGCATGGGCATGTGGACATTTGGATATGGAGAAGCTCAGGCATCTACTGAAGATAGCCCTGCTTCTTTTGTTGTTTATTATAGTAGAATAACAGAAGAGACTGTGAAACACCTAGCCACCTATGATCTTGCTATCATAGAGCCCAAGGCAACAAATGATACTTATAATAGTTTCTTGAAGGACCAGGGGACAGAGATATATGGTTACATCTCAACTTTACAAGTAGAGACGACTGACGATTATAAGGTTAGTCGAATGACAAATGAAGATTATTTGATGGTTGATGGCCAAAGAGTCTATATTGAGAAGTATGATGATTATCTAGGTGATATTAGAAGGTCTTCTTTCAGACAGGTATTATTAGATACTATTGATGAGCGTATTGTTAAGAAGGGCTATGATGGCGTCTTTTTAGATACAGTTGACTTTACTGAATACTTTAACGATGCAGACTTGAATCATGATTTGCAAGTTGGATTTATTGACTTCTTGGCTGAATTAAAGGCTAGGTTTCCTGATCTGAAAGTATTTCAAAACAGGGGATTTAAATCCTATAAACTTGGTGGAGCTGCTTACTTAGATTACATTCTTTACGAAGATTTTCGTTCTGAGAAATTCATAAGCAATGATTATTACAGTAATCTGGCCAAAGAAATTAATAGTCTTGCAAGTCAACATCGGGTAAAAGTGGCTGCCTTATCCCAAAAAGATGAGTTAAAAAATGCTCAAATGGCTCATGCCTTTAACTGGATGTATTACTATTCAAGTTATGACAATAACTATAGGGGAGTAGAGGCATCTTCGGGCTATGACTTTAAGCACACAGCAAAGGTTGCAAGTCAGCAGGTTGAGCATTTAGGTCCCTTAGCCTATCTTGAAAAGGAAGACCTGCATACCATTAACTTATTCTTATTAGACAGAGAAGTTGTTTCTGACAAGGGCTTGGAAGATGCTGTTGTAAGAGATGCTCAAGGGGAAAGGGTTCTAGTCTATGGTCATTACTTAATGGATATGTCATCCTTAGCCTATCAAACCTACTTAATAGAAGCCTTTAACCAGGCGGACCTGGAAAATAAGGAGATGCTTCGACTGTCTTATATAACCTCTGCTAAAAGGGTTGGACCTGGCTTTAGTGTTAGTGAAAGTCAACAAGTTTCTGCTTACATGCAGTTTATGAAAAACATCAAACTATTATACCCTGATTTAGTTCTTATCCAAGAAAGAGGAGTAGACTACTTATCAGAAGAGCTGGCTGGTATCATAGATGGTTTGTATTGGAACAACTTTGATTTTGACCAATATGAAACCAATAACTGGCTACAGGAAAAGGTAGATCAATTGGCTTCATTCCAAGAAAATTATGAATGGCTTATAATAATAGATTAAATCAACTGGCTTTAGTGGCCAGTTTTTTATTTGCCTTATTGGGGTTTTAAAAGAATAACAGAGGGTAATCTTATTTTAAGACAGCTAAGCAGAGAATAAAGATTGGACAAGAGATGAAAAAATATATGATGTTAATTATATTTTGGTTGGTCTTAGTGATGATAGGATTAAATAGAACAGGGGCTAGTGAAAAGTCCTATCAAATCCTCTACCTTGACTCCTATCATGACGGCTATGTTTGGAGTGATGATGTCAGAAGGGGAATCAGGGAAGTCCTATCAAGCAACTACTCTAACTATACTTTAAGAATAGAGCATATGGATACCAAATACATCTTGACAGATTCATACAAAATGGCACTGGTAGGGTTGCTGAAAGAAAAATATGACCCTAATGATTTTGATGTTATCATCAGTTCAGATGATAATGCCCTTGACTTCCTTTTGGAGTTTAAGGATGTTATTTTTCCTGACACACCTGTATTTTTTTGTGGTGTCAACCACTTTGATCTAGGTCGCATCTCTAAGAAGACAGACTACTATGGAATAGAGGAGAAAGTCTCCTTTGTAGAAACTCTTGAAGTTGCCTTACGTCTTGCTCCTCAGGCTGAAGACCTCTATATAATCTTAGATAATAGTTTGACAGGGCAGGGCATTAGACGGGGGATTGATGAGGATTTTAAGGACCTCAACCTGGACATGACTCTTCATCACCTGAGTCATTTGAGTTTTGAGGAAATTACCAGTGTGGTCAAGGACCTTAATCCAGATAAGTCCATTCTTTTCTATGTCTTGTATGTTATTGATGCTGATGGTCACGTCATGGATCTGGATCAAGGCGCTAAGGAGTTGGTTAAGGTTAGTCCTGTGCCTGTGCATGGTCTATATTCATTTGGCTTTGACAAGAGTCTTTTAGGAGGGAAGTTTATTAATGGCTACTCCCAGGGGAAGGCTGTTACACGTTTGGCTGTAGATTATTTAAATGGTAGTCCACCTCAGAGTCAACTCATTTCAAGTGAAAAGGCAAATGAGTTTTATTATGACTATGAAATCATGAAGAAATTTCAGATTGATGAAAGCCTACTTCCTCATGAATCTATTATCATTAACAAGCCTAAGTCCTTTTATGAGAAGCACAAGGTAGTTATTAATATTAGTTTAATCATAGTAGCCTTGCTGGTTATTTACCTGGTAGTTCTTAGAATACAGGTCGCTCATAAGGGTAAGAAAATCAAGGAAAAAGAAAGAGAACTCATGGAGTCAAATAAGTTGGCCTCTCTTGGACGAATTGTTTCTAATGTAGCCCACGAGTTAAACACCCCTTTAGGTACGGGAATAACAGTTTCTAGTCATATCAGAAAGACCACAGATGACTCTAGAAGAGCCTTGTTATCCAACACCCTGTCAAAGGGGAGATTGGTCGCCTATTTCGATGCAATGGATCAACACTTAAGTCTTGTTGATCAGTCCCTTGACCAGGCTGCAAGACTTGTCAAGAACTTTAAGGAAATAGCCAGTGGTAGTCAAGGAGAAAGTAAGACAGTAGTTCAGGTCAGTGACTTGATCAAGAGTGTAGTTGATCAAGTCCAACATGAGTTTCCTCAAAAGACTCTAGATCTCACCTTGACTGGTCATCTTGGTTTAAGGATAGTAACTTATTTGCCTGCCCTGCATCAGGTTAGCATGCAAATTGTGACCAATGCCGTGGTTCATACAGGTTCAGCTGGCAATATAGTCCATTTGGAGGTTTCAATAGAAGCAAGGAAAAATCACTTGCTTTTAACCTTCAAGGACGATGGACCAGGCATGACCGATGAGAACCTAGTTCATATTTTTGAACCTTTTTACTCTACAGAAAGAAAGCAGGGACATTTTGGACTTGGTCTTCATATTGCATATAACCTAGTCACACAAGTCTTGGCAGGTACTATAGAATGTCAGTCTGTACAGGGGCAGGGAACGGACTTCCTTGTCAAGCTTCCTTTGACAGATGATCACCATAAAAGGTCATCTACTCATATGGAATAGGCTTCAGCTTACGATGGTTCTCATGGTTACTTTAAGGGCTGGAGGTCTTATATTTTCTGTTGGCGATTGTGCACAGTAATGGTGGACAAAGAGTAAAAATGTTAGAAATTACATATTTGGGGTATGTAATAATTAGTTGGTTATTAGTATTCTATAAATGGAGGCTGAGATGAAAGTCCTTGTTGTAGGTGGGTATGGATTTATTGGATCTAGCATTGCTGAAAAGTTAATACAAGAGAAGGCTAAGGTCACCATTATCGATGACTTATCAACTGGTAATAAGGAGAACGTTAGCCTTAAGCATAACAGTTTTGTCATAGATGCCAATAGTCATAGGTGTCAAAAAGTATTTAAGGATGAGAATTTCGATGTGGTTATATATGCCTTGTCTCAAAGGTTAAATCACGATCTAAACATTCATCTAGAACGTAAGTCAAGTAACATAGTTTCGCTGAGACATATGCTTGAGCTTTCTTATGTCCATAAAGTAAAGAAATTTATCTTCTTGTCTTCTTATGAAGTCTATGGAGACCATGAGATGAATTTAAGTGAAACCACAGAGCTTTTACCAAGAACTGATTATGGTAGTGATTATTTCTACCAGGAAAGTTTCTGTAGAGACTACATGAACAAGGGACTAGAAGTCAATATTTTAAGACTTTCAAAAGTATACGGTCCCAAACTCGTATTTGAGGAAAATAATATTATTGCCTTGTCTGGTTATCATGAGAAATCAAACCAGTATATTAAAATGGAGCGTCACCAGCATATAAGTAAAGATTATGTTTATATCAACGATGTGGCAGATGCTGTTCTGAAAACAATTGAGAACCAGGCTCCCTCTGTTTTAAACATATCCTCGAATCAATCTTATATGAACTCGCAGATCATTGATATGTGCAATGCTCTTACAGGTGGCGAGGGTCAAATGGAGTATTATGATATCGCCAATGACAATGAAGTTTATTCTTTCCGCTTAGATAACAGTTTGGCTTATAGAACAATTGGATGGCATCCTATTACTGAAATAAAGGTCGGCTTGCACAGGACCAGACGGTGGTATGATCGCTTTAAAGCTGAGGAAGAAGAAGAGGAGGATGCTTTCCTTGATGAAGTAGATAAATCCTTCTGGTCTAAGTTATACCCCTATCTAGAGACTCTGGCAATCTTCATTGGATTTATTGGGGTTAAATGGCTCTTCTATTCCTTCTTCAAAATTGATGTAGATGTCATGATTGTTTATATCATTATGATTAGTGTCTTCTATGGTTTAGCCCAAGGAACATTATCAGTTGTTTTATCATCCTTATTCTTCTTAGGCCTCCAGTGGGCAGATGGAGCGGATGTAGCCCATATTATATTTGACCTGTCCAACATTTTCCATGTGTCGATCTATGTCTTAATCGGTATTTTTGCTGGCTATTCTCTGGATAGAGAAAAATATAATATTCGCTTGGTCACACGTGACTATGATGATATGAAGCAAGAACTGGACTTTGTTGTAGGTGTTTATGAGAAAAGCATTAAAATCAAGAATTCTCTTCAATATGATATAGAGAACTATGAAGACAGTTTTGGTAAAGTCTTTGATATTACCGACCGGTTGAACCATGTGAATAATGATGCGATTTATAATGCATCTGTTGATGTTGTTTCAGACATCATGAAGGCTAGCCATGTATCCTTGGTCTACTTAGATAAGAGTGGCTATTATGGACGGGTTATGGCTGTGAAAGGCGACCATCGATACCCCAACTCCTTAAAGGTTGAAACGTCGGACTTCCTGTCATATGCTGTGACTGAAAAACGGATCTATATCAATAGAAACCTTGATAAAGAAAAGCCAATGTTGGCTGCGCCGATCATATTCAACGATCAAGTGATTTCGGTTGTCTTGATTGATGACATTGCCTTTGAAAACATTTCTCTTCACTATGTAAATATGCTAAAGGTAGTAACTCTTTTAATCTCAAATGCGATAGGGTCAGCTGCCCTATACCAGGATGCTATTGAAGCTGAGAAATACTATCAAGGTACGATGATTATGCGAGACAAGTGGTTTAATGAAATGATTGCCATTAAGGAAAAAGCGAGCGAGCATGACTTGTCGACTTCATACATCTTATCCTTGAACTTGAGCGTTGAACAAGGTATTGAAAGCTTTGATGAACTGAACAAACTTGTAAGAAACTTTGATTATATTGGTAGTAGAGATGGAGAAAGGGTACAAGTCTTGTTCTCTAATGCTAGAGTAGAAGATCATCCAATATTGATCGAAAGATTTAGGAGTCAAGGTTTCGAGATTGAGGAGGCCTAAAATGAATGTTTGGATTATGAGTCATATCATCTTGAGTCTGTTTCTAACAATTGTATTTGGCATCCGTTTTAAATCCATGCAATTAGCTCTGATTATTTTTTCATTGGTATTCTTTTTCCCAGTGGGCGGTTTTATCAGTATGGTCATGTATCTCTTATATAAGTCAAGAAGAAAGGATACGGATGTTGATGAAGATGACCTTATGGTCTTGGTAGAAAGCAATTATAGGTTTTATAGAGACTTAAATATCAATGATGAAATTAACATATTACCCCTCAATGATGTATTAACTGTTGCTGAGGACTCTATAAAAAGAGCACGATTCTTAGAGACAGCAAAAAAAGACATTATTGATTATGTAAGGTACATGAAGATGGCCTTGACCAATGAAGATGGTGAAACTTCCCATTACGCTGCTGCAATTATCCAAGAAACAAAAAGGAAAATGGACGTAAAAGCATACGAACTTATGACATATTTAAGGGAAAAACCAGATGATCAGGAGTTTATGCTGGTATATGCAGACTTCTTGATGAATTACTTGTCCTTTGATATGTTTCAAACAAGTGAAAGAAGAAAGTTCCTGTACGAGTATATCCAAGTAGCCAAGAAGATTATATACTTCAACAAAGATGAAAAGTATATTATTTACTTAATCAACAGCCTTATTGAAAACAAGGAGTTTGGTGAGGCCAAGGCCATTGGGACCTTCTTTAAGGAGAACTACAAAGAAAGTCCAGACCTATATCTAACCAATATGAAGATATATTTCATTCTTAAGGACTATGATGGCTTACAGGATCAACTTAACGACCTTAGAGCTTCTGGTTTAACTTACGATAACGTAACACTAAATAAAGTAAGGTTCTGGTTAGGAGAACAAGTTTGATAAGTAGCAGGAAACTAAAGATAGTAGTCATCCTTATTGTAATAGTAACCATACTGCAGTTGGTTCGACTTGGATATATAGTTAAGTGGAATGAGCTATCCAACCAACCTAATCAAATCTATAGGTTGGATCAGGTTAACTCTCGTCAAAGTGATCTATGGCAAAGCCTAGATCAGAAGAACTTTCTATATATCGAGTCAAATGATTCCAGGATTAACCAGGCAAACCTACAACTTTTAGATTATATTAATGCCCAAGTTGATTCACTTCAAGGTGACCAGGTTAAAGGGGTCAAATCTTTTGAATCCTATGATCTGGTCATTGTTGCTCAAAGTCTATGGTCCCAGGTAGATCAATTTCATAATCTCATGAATTATGCTCGAGATGGGGGGCAGGTAATCCTCTTTATGGATGCCAACTCAATATATGATAGCCTCTATACTTATTATGCAAGGGCCTTAGGAATTTTAGAAACTGGAACCTATTTGGACCTTGTAGGATTTGAGATCCACCATGGGATTTTACCGGGGATAGAAGTCATGAGACCGGATGATTACAAGGGACAGGCATTTATGGGATCTGTTGCCTTACAGGGACTAGAGGGCATGGAAAAGTATATGGTTAATCAAGAGGGACACCCTGTGGTATGGAAGGTAGACCTTGGCTATGGACAAGTTGGGGTCATGAACCTAACTACAAGGGATCAAGAGTTTCAAAAGGCCCTAAGTCTTGGCCTAATGGCTACCATGGTAGATAATTTTTACTATCCCATTATAAACTCCAAGGTGATGTTTATTGACAACTTCCCGGCTGATTATGTAGGACGGAATCAGAGAATCTTAGAGGAGTATGGCAGGAGCACAGAAAGATTCATATCAGAAATATGGTGGCCAGATATCGTCACCACACTCAAGAGATATGACATCCTCTATACAGGTGCCTTTGTTGCTTCTAACACAACCAACACATCCGGCCAATTTAACAAGGACGAGTCCATAGGGGACCGGGACTTACTTAGGTATGGTAGAGAACTCTTTAAGTATGGTGGAGAAATTGCCTTTAGAGGTTACAATAATCAGGCCTTCATATTTGACCAAGATTTGGCCAAAGGAATAGGTGGTAATGCATGGACCTCCATCAACCTAATTGAAGAGTCACTTGAAACAGCACGTAAGAAGTTTGAACATCTCTATCCTAATTACAGCTGGTTGGTTTATGTGGCTCCAAAGGGACTTCTAGACCCTAGTGTAAAGTCCTCTATAGAAGCCTATCTTCCTGAAGTACAAATATATGCAGGCGTTTTACAGTCCGATTTACCTCATGGACTGGTTCAAACATATACCCTAAATCAAGATGGTACCATTAACCTTCCTAGAGCGACCTCAGGCTCTTTACTGGACATAAGAGACTATATAACTTTGGCCTCTGTAGTCAGTGTAAATGGTATAATCTCTCATAGTATACAACCTGATGACTACACTGATGACTTAATGAGCCAGGGGATGACCTGGGATGAAATATTTGACTCCTATACAGATTTTCTTGATTTTACCCGTGAACATTTTGACTGGTTAAGAGAGGATAAGGCTTCTGATGCAGGTCAGAAGGTTGCTCAATATGATTCATTATCATTAAGACATGAAAGGGTGGGAAGCAGACTTAAAATATACTGTGAAAATTTCCAGTTTGATCAGGCGATTATTTTATATTCAGAAAAGCCTGTCAAGGCAATTGATAACTGTAGTGTGGACTACATTGGGAATAACAGATATTTAATAGTCTTAAAGGCTGAGGCAATTGAAGTGGAGGTGGACTGATGCATATTTGCTTAATAGCAGAAGGATGTTACCCCTATATCGTAGGAGGGGTATCCTCTTGGATACAGAGTCTTATAAAGAATTTTCCTCAAGATCAGTTTACGATAATCGCCATAAATCCTGAGCAAAAGGCCAGGGGGGCATTTAAGTATGAACTACCTGATAATGTTATTGGGGTAGAGGAGATATTCCTAGATGAAATTTTAAATGGCAAGGGAAAATGGAATAAGCGTGTTCATCTGTCTAGAAAGGAATCAAGATTCCTAGTAGACTTATTGAGCGGAGAGCCAGTAGACTGGCCCGTTCTCTATGATATGTTCCATAAGAAAGGGCTCAAAAGAAAGTTTAACTCAGTAGAACTCATGTTGTCTAAGAAGTTTTACTCAATCATACAGGCCTCATACGGAGAGACTTACACCCACATACCTTTCACTGAGGTATTCTGGTCCCTCCGGTCCATGTTTTTAACCTTGTTTGCCCTTGTGGAGAGAAAATACCCAGAGGCAGATGTCTACCACAGTGTATCGACAGGCTATGCGGGGATTGTAGCCTCATGCGCGAGTTATTTGCATGACAAGCCCCTAGTGTTGACAGAGCATGGTATTTATACCCGTGAAAGAGAAGAAGAACTCATCAAGTCTGACTGGGTTCAAGGGTACTTTAAGGATATTTGGATTAAGTACTTCAAAAGTCTTTCAAGTTCAATATATGCATCAGCTGACCAGGTAGTCACCCTCTTTAAGAAGAATAAGGAGATTCAAATTGAACTGGGCTGTAATCGAAAGAAAATTCAGGTTATCCATAATGGCATCGATATCAGTAAGTTTAAATCCATCAAGAAGGTAGACAAGGAAAGGTTCCTAGTAGCATCTATTGCAAGGATTGTACCTATTAAGGATATTAAAACCATGATACAGGCCTTCGCTCTGGTCAATGAAAAAATAGATAATGTTGACTTTCTTATTATGGGGCCAACTGACGAGAATGAGGAGTATTATCAAGAATGTCATGATTATATGACTGCAATGGATGTGAAGAATGTAAGCTTCACAGGCCGCGTCGATATTAAAGATTATTTAGGAAAAATTGATGTTCATGTCTTGTCGAGTATCAGTGAAGGCCAACCCTTGACGGTTCTTGAAACCCTGGCTTGCAAAATACCTAATGTAACAACAAATGTTGGGGATTGTGAAGCTATGATTAAGGGGATCGATGAAGACGATCATTATGGTCCTGCTGGTTTTGTAGAGAACATAATGGACTTTAAGGGCCTAGCGCGGTCAATAGTAAAATTATTGGAAAATGAGGACTTAAGAGTAACCTATGGCCAGAACGGCTACAATAGAGTAGCGTCAAGATATACCTTCGCCCAGTTTATAGAAGGCTATGAGGCCATATACAATCAAGTAGAAAAGAGTAGGTGAGACCATGGCTGGTATAGGATTTGAAATCAAGAAAATATACGACAAGAACTCTATCACCAACAAGTTAACGGGCTTCTTGTATACTTCATTCGTATCTGTAGGCCCAACTGTCGTTTCCATTCTCATGTTATTGTTTGTCCGTGAGGTTACAAAATTCTATGATGTTGCTTATATGGATAGGGAAACCTTAAACTCGGCGATATTATATGCCTTTGTGTTTGCACTCATTTTTTCTAGCGGGATCACCATGGTACTGTCACGTTATCTGTCTGATTCAATTTATACAGGTAAATTGAAGGCTGTTTTTTCTTCCCTCCTGGGCGTGGTTTCTTTTACCATGTTGACATCAGGTCTTGCTGGTTTGCTTTTCTATTATTTGTCACCCCTGGCATTCACATTTAAGCTGTTATCGTATATCCTATTCATCGAACTTTCAATTATATATATTTTCATGGTATATATATCAGCAATTAAGGACTATAAGAAGGTTTCGATTGCCTTTGTAGTTGGCTTGATTATAACCATTGTTTCGGCCTTAGTTATGATTCACTACTTGGATATTCAAGTGGTTTATGCCTTATTAGTGGCAATTGATATCGGTTTCTTAATCAATATTATCATGATTCTTAGGACCATCGAAGCCGTTTTTTCTTCTAAGGAAAAAAGGTATTTCGAGTTTGTTTCTTATATAGTTAAGATGCCAGACTTGTTTTTAATCAATTTACTCTATACTTTGGGCTTGTTTGCCCATAACTTTATCTTTTGGTTCTTCTCTGACTATCAGTTAATTGTTGGAGAAACTTATATCTCCGCCCCAGTATATGATATGGCAACCTTTTACAGTGTCTTAACCATCCTACCTGCTATGGTCTTCTTTGTGCTTAAGGTAGAAACGTCCTTCTATGTGAAATATAAGGCCTTTCTCATGGCAGTGGTCAATGGTGGGAGTTTAAATGACTTAAAAAAATCAAGGGGGAACATGTCTTTCCTCATTAAGGAAGAGATGTCTTTCATCATGGAACTCCAGCTTTTAATTTCAGTTATGTTGGTTGTCATTCTCACTCAGTTGGTCTTCCCATACTTTGGTATGTCGGTCATTATTACTGAGTTGTTCACCTATTTGGCCTTTGGTTATTATGCAGCCTTTATGGCCTTCTTACTAACCACGGTTTTATTATATTTCAATGCACAAAAAGAAGCCTTAATCATACAGGCCGTATTTTTAATTTCTAACCTGGGCTTTACTAGTCTATCGATTGTCCTAGGAGAAAACTTCCATGGATTGGGGATGACAGCAAGTGGTACCCTTAGTTTACTAGTTGCCCTAGTTGCCTTTACCCATGTTACTAAGAATATCGACTACATGATCTTTTCACAACAACCCCTTGTCAATACAGACAATCGCTTGCTGGTAGATCGGGTTATGTCAAAATTATATGATAAGGAGAAAAAGGATGCATAAACTCAATTGGCTACTGGTACTCGCACTCGTCTTCCTTGTCAGCTGTAGTCAGGAGACCAGTCAAGAACCTGAAATAATTACCTACGAACCTGTTTTACCAGGCTGGAGCCTGGAAGAGAGTCCCTTGAATGGTCTTAATATTGAAGATAATATGCTCCTATACGATAGGGATCCACTTGGTATTGATTACCTCTATATCACTATTTTGCCGACTTACGACAAGAAGGGGAATCTGGTTAGGTTTTCTGATATTAACAGTGTTAGAGACTATAACATCGATGTGGAGGAGTTAAAAATCTATTTCCAAGAGGGGGATGAAGAGGGTCCCTATAAGGACAGCTTAACCTTTGATGCCCTTGAGAGTAATGGGACAATTACAATACGAGGACACTCTACCCGGTTAGCTCCTCAAAAGTCATACAAGGTTAGACTTGGAGATAATGTAGAGCTTTGGTATGGTCAAAGTGTCTTGAACCTTAATAAACATCCATTTGATGCAACACGGGTATTAAATGCCCTGTCTTTTAATCTTCTTCAAGATATACCTCATATAACCAGTATGCAGACCCAGTTTGTACGTGTCTTTATTCGTGACTTATCATCTGCTAGTGATGGTGCTTTTGTGGACTATGGCCATTATACCCATGTGGAACAAGCCAACAAAAAATTCCTGCAAGCCCATAACTTAGACAGGTCTGGGTCCTTGTATAAGATAGAATACTATGAGTTCCATCTGGATGACCGTCTAAAGTTAAAAAGTGATCCCACTTATGACAAGGATGCCTTTGAGGATATCATTGAAATCAAAGAGGGGGCCAATCATGAAAAGTTACTTAAGATGATTCATGATGTCAATGACCTGAACATCAACATACACGACGTGTTTGATGAGCATTTTAATGAAGACAACTACTTAACTTGGTTGGCCTATAATATATTAGTTGGTAATTATGATACACAAACTCAGAACTATTTTATTTATAGCCCATCCAATGCAAAAACCTGGTATTTTCTTCCTTGGGACTACGATGGTGCCTTTGGAGAGGACCTGATCTCTGGTCTGATCAAGCGAGAAGAGTTTGTTGGCAAACGGCTTCATGGTATTGCTAACTATTGGAACACGACAATTTCAAACCGGTATTTCAAGTATCCTGAAAATGTAGAAAAGTTAAATAATAAGATAGAAGAGGTCTATGCTTACCTAACTCCCGAAATCATAAAAGAAAAGATGGATAATTATAGTGATTATTACTTGTTGGCTACTCAACAGATGCCAGACTTAAAGTACTACACCTATGATGCCCAAGAGGCCAGAGATCAGTATAATACAACCCATTTAGTACCTAAAATGAATAGGGACTTGTATTATGAAAGTCTTGAAGCCCCCATGCCTATTTTCATGAATGTGCCAACCTATGATGCTAATGGCAAATTGGTCTTAGGCTGGAGTCCATCCTATGACCTCCAGGGAGATCTTATATCCTATACAGTTGAAATATCTGCTACACCGGACTTTACCGACCTAGTTTATAGTCAAGTAGGTGTTTTAACCACAAGACTGGAACTGGACATGTATTTACGGGGGACTTATTATTTAAGAGTAACAATCCAAGATGATAAGGGTCACTATCAAAATGGATTTGATGTTTACATGTCTGAAGACAAGGTCCTATATCAGGGAGTAAAAAGTTTTAATCTTAATGGTCAATAGGGACAGGAGGTTGTGTGGAATATCAAGGACGAGCCCTAAGGCATGAAATAAAATACCTAATCAGCCTAGAAGACTATCTTATATTGAAGTCAAAGTTGAGTCATCTCATGAGTTTAGATGACAACGCAGGCCTAGATCAATCCTATAATATCAAGAGCCTCTACTTTGATGACTTGTATAGTTCTGCTTATAGGGACAAGGAGGATGGTGTTTTCAGGCGCAAAAAGTATCGGATTCGTATTTACAATGACTCAAGTCAACTGATCAAATTGGAATTGAAGGAAAAGTTTGATAAATATATAGGTAAGACATCAAGAAGAATCAGTCTTGATTTTTACAAGAAGGTTATAAAAAATCAACTGACCCATGCTGATGTTGCTGGGGATGACTTCCTTTTGAAATTTTACATTGAAATAAGAACCAGACGATTAAGACCAAGAATTATTGTAGATTATATGAGAGAGCCCTTTATTCATGACAAGGGTAATGTACGCATAACCTTTGATCATAAGCTTAAAACTGACTTAGCGACTAAGGATTTGTTTTCTCATTTTGGGTCTCCAATAGGTGTCATGACAGACCAAATCATTTTGGAAGTTAAGTATGATGACTACCTGCCCAGCTTCATACACAATAGCTTAAGCATCTACCAACATCAAATTACTTCAGCTTCCAAGTATGTTATGTGCTGTCAAGCTGAAAGAACCTTAAATTGGAAGGAGATTTACCAGTGACAAGTTTTGCAGATATATTTAAAAAAGGATTTCTAGAAGAAGTTGGCAATATCTCATTGACCTCTGCCTTAATTACCCTGGGCATAGCTCTAATCCTGGCGCTCTTTATTTTTCTAATTTATAAGGTTAGCTTTAATGGGGTTGTCTATAGCAAGAATTTTAACGTTTCATTGGTTGCGGTATGCCTGGTAACGACAGTTATTGTCATAGCTATATCAACCAATATTGTCCTATCCCTAGGTATGGTTGGTGCCTTGAGTATTGTTCGCTTTAGGACTGCCGTTAAGGAACCCATCGATGTGGCTTACATGTACTGGGCAATTACAACGGGGATAGTATGTGGAGCAAGGCTCTATATTTTTGCAGGAGTTGCTACCCTAGTAATCGGATTCATTTTCTTTATAATGAGTCGATTGAACAAGTCTAGTAAAAGACATATCTTGGTTATTAACTTTTCAGGAGAGGCTCTTTTGCAGATTGAAGGGATCCTAGCCAAAACTTCATATGTCATCAAGTCCAGAAGTATCAGTGACCAAGATCACGAGTATGTAATGGAAGTAAAAATCAAGAAAAATAATATGGCTTTTTTAAACAATTTACAAGAACTCAAAGGGGTTTCTCATGTGTCCCTGGTCTCTTATAAGGGGGACTAAAATTATAGGACAAAAAATCGGATGGTAATCCGATTTTTTTTTGCCTAATCTTGATTTCTATTTTAACGACATGCTATAGTCTAGATATTGGATATTGTTTAAGATTATAAGGAGTTTATTGATGAAGAAATTGATGGTTCTCTTGATCCTCTTAACTGGCTTGATGACCTATAGCCTGGTCCTTGCTGAAGAGGCAGAAGAAGAAGAGTTTATTTTTGAAAACCAGGAATATATTGTTAAAGCATATAGACCTGCTGAAAGTCAGGCTTATAAGGAAAGTGACCACTATGTGGATGCTGGTAATTTCACACGATATGTGATTACTGATAAGGCTGATAATAAAACAAGAACGATCCTCTTAGGCCATATGCTTGAGTGGTGGGAAACAGGTGCATCTTATCAGGGAGAGATTATTTTGCCTGATGGCAGCAAGATTCAGGCTAAGTCAATCCAAGTATCAAACAGTCCGAACAAGTTCTCAGAACATCCTGCTATATCAATTGGCTACAGCTATGATGATGGAGAAAAGATTGTTTTTGATGGGATAACCATCAGAAAGTTTATGGACCTTGAGAGACCCTTTGTTGAGGTCTACTGGTCTAATAGAACCTATGGTGTTGGCAAGTATGAAGTGGATTTTGATGTTCAACCTCAAATTGTTGATGGCCGAACGATGATTCCTGTTCGGGCCATGATGGAAACCTTGGGGTATCAAGTTGGGTGGATTCCAGACAAGCAAGAAATCACTTGTGAAAATCCAGACTTTAAGATCAGTCTATACTTGAATAAAAATCATATTGATGTTACTGAATTATCTACAGGTCAGGTTAAGCAGGTCCTAACAGACGTATCGCCTAAGATAATTGATGGCAGAACCCTAGTCCCACTAAGGGCCCTTGCTGAGATATCAGGACTTAAAGTTTATTGGAATCACATAGATGGTGTGGTTCATATGGAAGGGCGCCCGATTTCAGACCTATTCTCTACGCGTAATCCTGTTATGATTGATTTCGATAATTTAGGTGAGGACAAAAGTCCTGAAATGGAGCCTGTAGATTTACCTTATCCCCAAATAGCAGAAGCCATAGTGGTTGAAAAGTATGAGGTCAAGACAGGTAACCAGGTCGAGATTTTCGGTAAGATAGTGGACGAGGTATTATTTGGACTCAAGGATATGACTGGAAAGGTAATACTGGATGGGACTTATAAGCATATGATTCTAGGAGAGTCTCCGCTTATCCTAGTCTACAATAAGGATTACAAGGCAGGTTTGATAGATACAAGGGGAAATATTCTATTTGACACAGTCTTTGATAAAATTGTAGTCAGCGATGATGGAAGTTTTTTCACTCGAATAGAGGATAGGGTTGACTATTATAGTCCAACTGGTCAAGACATGACAATAAACCTTAAGGGAGCAACATTCCATTACAGTAAAAACTCTAAATACTTCCTTTTAAAGTCTAATGATAACCATGCTGTATATAACTTAGATGGTGAGCTTGTGTACAAGACATCTACTTTCGAGATACAAAGTATTGATGATGAAAAGGGCATCATGGAAGTGAGAGACCCTGCCAATATCTTTAATGGCAGTAATTACTTTAATATTGACTTTAAGGGCAACTTAATTTTAGATCAAGATTAGTCCCTTTAAATTTTCATTATGATCACTAAGAAAACAAGGAAGCCAAATGGCTTCCTTGTTTTGCTAGGGTTATGTTACATGTATTCAAACTCAGTTAGTACTGAGGTTGGATCTTTTTCTTTTTAGTTGACCGCTTCATGCCATAGTAGATGAAGGATACAGAGTAGCCTATTAGGGCTGGTAGTAGCCATGGGAGACCGATATCTGCCCAGGGTAGACTGTTGATTAATTGGTTGATAGCGTCGCTAAAGATACCAAATTCACTGATACCAGCTGGTATACTCACAAGACTAGTAGCTGCTACTGTCCACCTGTAAGAGGCCTTGAAGGGAATATAATTGTTAAATAGGTTCATAATAACAAGAACAATCCCAAGAGGGTATATAATAGTCAGTAGAGGTCCGGCTATACCAACGATGAACTCAACACCTCCGAGGGCCATGGCTGAAGATAAAACAACACTAAGACTAACAATCTTATTATAAGACAACCACTTGGGAGTCACTTCATCAAAGAAGGCACTGGCTGCAGCAGTGATTCCTATTGAGGTTGTCAAGCAAGCGAAAGATACGGATATGCCAAGGATTAAACTGCCGGTGTGCCCCAATATGTTTTGAACTAGGGTGACTGTCATCATTGAGCGACTTGACAGGCCACTAAGTAGGTCTTGGCCGTGGGCACCTAGGAAAAGAAGACCACCATATATTAGAATTAATCCAGCAGCCGCAATCAGTCCAGCTTTTCTAGTTATAGAAACAAATTGTGATTCCTGACAGCCCTTATCTTTAAGTGTTTTTAGGATAATGGCTCCTAACATAACTGCTACAAAGAGATCCATGGTTTGATAACCACCCGTAAAACCGATTTTAAAAGCATCGGGATTAGAAGTAGCAGGACTGCCAACCCCCTTGATAACACCCACGCTGACAATTGTGACTAATAGCACAACTAGGATTGGTGTTAGCCATTTTCCGATAATATCTATAATAGAGGATTGCTTAATTGACAAGAGCCAAGTCAAAGCGAAGAAGACAAGGATAACATAAACACTTGGTAGACCAGGGAAGAGGGGTTCCAATCCCATCTCAAAGGTAGTAGCTCCAGTTCTTGGTACCCCCATGAAGGGACCTAGGATAAAGGCAATCACCAGGCCGAAAACCAATGAAAAACGTTGGCCGACATGTTTACCAAAGTCCATAATGCCTCCACCTGCTTTTATAACTGCAATAACACCGAGTATTGGCATACCAATACCTGTTGCAAAAAAACCTAACATAGCCACAAACCAGTCAAGGCCAACCTGGTTACCTATTGCAGGAGGAAAAATTAAGTTACCAGCACCAAAAAACATGGCGAAAAGGGCTAAACCAAGAATTGTTACATCTGACTTTTTCATAGTACCATCCTTTCGTTAAAAATTTAACTTACTTTCACTTTGGATTATACTTAAGTTTTGGCTGATTTCAACAGTAAATCGAAATATGAATAAAGTTTAATTGTTCAGACTATTTGGAATCATGCATAAATTGTTAAAATATTAACCAATACTTTCATTTTTTTTGGCTTTCATATGAAAGTTTCGTCCATTCAGGTACTTGTGCTTGATGTATAAGATGGAAAAATGATACAATCTAAAGGGTAGAAGTGCATATAAGTTAGGAGGAGACATGGAAGTCAACCAGTACAGTTTAAATGAAATAGATGACAGCCTGTTAAAGTTTGCAGTTATTGTTAGTCGCTACAAAGACCAATGGGTTTACGTAAAGCATAAGGACCGGACCACATGGGAGATTCCTGGAGGCCGACGCGAGCCCTTTGAAAGTATAATAGAAACTGCTCATAGGGAGTTAATTGAAGAGACTGGGGCTATTAACTATCATTTGAAGCCTGTCAGTATATATGGTGTAACAAGACAGGGAGAAAGCTCTTATGGCATCCTATGTCTAGCGGATATCATAAATTTTAAAGAGGACCTGTCACATGAAATAAGTGAAGTTGCCTATTTTGACCGACCACCGAGTCACCTGACCTATCCAGAAATTCAGCCCTACTTACAGGCCTCAGTTGAGAAATTCTTAATGGAATAGCAAATTGAGATAGACCCCTATAAGGGTAACCAATAAACACAACTTATAAGAGTCCCTGAAGAGTTCATTTGGAGTGGACTCTTCTTATGATAATAAAGGAGATAAAATGAGGATAAAAAATGAGTGTATCCCTTGTGTAAGCCGTCAGCTAGTAGAACTTGCTGAAAAACTGACTCAGGATCCGGTTCAACAAGAAGACATTATTTTACAGGGCCTGGCCTATATCAGTCAGGGCGCCTTTCAAAAACCTGCCTCTGAGCTAACTGGTATGATCTATAATTATGCCAAGGAAGTTACAGGGAACCAGGATCCATTTAGGGATGAAAAGACCTACTTTAACCAGGTAGCTCTTGATTTAATTGAAAAGTATAAGTTGAAACAACGTATAGAAATGTCTGATTCTCCTCTTGAAACAGCCATACGACTGGCTATAGCTGGAAATATAATTGATTTTAGTTTGGGTCACGAGATCAAGGCTTCTCATGTGGACCAGGCTATTGAAGAGTGCTTACAGGCTAACTTGTTTGGTGACGCCTTAGAAGAATTAATAGAAGCCATTGAGTCCTTTGAAAGTATTGTTGTAATAGGCGATAATGCTGGAGAAATCGTCTTTGATCAACTCCTCGTCAACCTGATTAAGGCAAAAGATTTAGTTTACGTGGTCAAGGGGGGGCCTATAGTGAATGATGCAACAATAGAAGATGCCCTTTCTATTGGCCTAAACAACCAGGCAAGATTAATGGATACTGGTATGGCTTATCAGGGAGTTGTTTTGTCACAAGGTAACCAGGAGTTTCTGGACCTATTAGACGGGAATCATCTTGTGATTTCTAAGGGACAGGCCAACTATGAGTGTCTCAATGACTTAAATATTGATAATTTATACTTCCTACTCCGAGCTAAGTGTTCAGCGGTTGCGAATGAAATAGGATGTAAGAAAATGGATTTTGTCTGTATAAAAAACAGCTTATCCTAATTGATTTAGGGTATATATCTTTCACTGAAGTTTAGGAGGAAATATGGATAAAATTGTATTATTAGATGATACGACTGTTTTGAGACAACGTATCGAGCAAGTTATCAATAGCACGGGACATAATCAGGTAGAATCCTATAATCAAAGACATTATGAACTCTCACGAGAAGATGTCATCTATAAGGATGCCAAGCTCCTAATAGTAGATGCTGATGGTATTAAACTTAATTGGAGAAACTTGGTACAGGACTTAAGACAAAAGGATTATAGTCGAACACTACCTATCATTTTAGTCACAGCCAATGTATCCTTAAATATGATCATTGATGTTTCTAAGTATGACAAGGTCGATATATTACAAAAACCCTTTAATGATATGAAGCTGATTGAAAAAGTCCTTTGGAATCAGCCCGCACCCACCCTAGAACATGTGGTCAACCAGGAGGAGACCCAGGTGAGTGGCGGATCAAACGACAGGGTCAAATTAGTCTGGTCCAATGATTTTATGATTGGGATCGATCAAATAGATCGTGAGCATAAGTTGATCATAGACCATTTTACTAAGCTCTATGAGCTTATGCGAGAAGGGAAGGGGCATACTTATTACCACGAGCTGATGACCTTCTTGATTTCTTATATAGATACTCATTTTTCTAATGAAGAGAAATACCATAAGGAGGTAGCTTATCCAGGGATTAAAGAACATATTAAGGCCCATAGGGTCTTTACTAATAAGATCAGGTCCCTGGTTGAAAGCTCTAAGGATAAGACTGTTAGTGATCAAGACTTAATTAACATCAATATTTTTATTAAGCAATGGCTCCTCCACCATATTTTAGTGGAGGATATGAAAGTTGCCAACTACGTGAATGATGACAAGTAACAGGAGTTAATATGACGCTGGAATTTAGAAAACTTAAGGGAGAAGACTTGAGTCTTGACTTATTTAAGTCCTTTAATAGGGACCAAGAGGTAAAAAAATGTTGGAGAAGGTGTGAGGGTCAGTGGGTCTTAAAAGATATAGCCTTTAAAGAGAGCTGGAACAAAGAAGACTACTTAAAACTTCTTGATGACTTAAGGCATACGCTTGAAAATCATGGGGTTTTAGTGGGTGTTTTTGATCAAAATGACTTAGTGGCCTTTGCAAGCCTTGAAGGCCAGTATATGGGTCAAGTTAAACGATACTTGCAAATGTCTTACTTAATTATTTCAAAGGCCTATCGGTCTAAGGGCATTGGACGTAAACTCTTTAACATACTGACTATGGAGGCTGCCCTCAAGGCGGCTGATGCTCTTTATATTTCAAGTCACTCCTCACAGGAGACCAAGGCCTTTTATGATGCTATGGGTTGCCAGGACGTAGAGGAAATCAACCAAAGACTTTATGACATTGAACCCTATGACTGTCACCTAGAGTATAACTTAGATGGGGCCTTGACCTTCCAAGTGTGTCCAAGTGTATATTTTGACCAACTTAGCCAGTTAAGGTGGGACTTCACCCTAGCTGACCGTAACATAGATGAATTAGACCTTGACCATCCTTCCTTTATACAAGAATGCCAAGGTTTTTTCAGTCAAGGACATAGTCAGGATACATGGTCTCACTGGGTTGTCATAGTAAATGATGAAGTGGTGTCTTCTATATCAGTTAACCATATTCGTAAAGTTCCGAAACCAACCTTATTTATGGATGAATATGCCTATGTGACCAATGTATACACCAAACCTGAGTTCAGACAAAGAGGCCTTGCCAGTCGTTTAATGGACCATATATTAACCTGGGCGAAAGAACGCAACTTTGAATTAATGATTGTCTGGCCCAGTCGTCCAGCTGTAAACTACTATAAAAAAGTTGGATTTAAAGAGCAAAATGACTTAATGGAGCTGGTATTGAGAGAAGATGCTTAATACAGGAGGCATAAAATGAAATGGATCGTCTTTTTAAGGGGAGTTAATCTTAATGGCATTAAGATAAAAATGGCCGACCTGCGGGCTCTTTTCCTTAAGTGGGGCTATGGGTCTGTGGAAACTGTTTTGGCAAGTGGTAATATCATCATGGATCTAGAAGAGAAAGAAGACGTTCAAGCTCTAAAGAGGGTCTTGGAAGATAAGCTGAGTCGTCACTATGGCTACCCAGCCAACTTACACATCTTATCTGAGATGGAAGTCTCATTCTTATTAGAACATAAATTAAAAGCACAGAAGGATATCCATCAATATGTCCTCTTCTTAGATAAAAAAGAAGTCCTGGAGGAAGTGAAGAACCTCTATGAGAGGCTAGACCATCAAGAGGATGAAAGTCTACACCCTATAGGGAATCATCTGATTTGGCAGGTGAAAAAGGGGGAGACCCTAGTATCTGCATTTGGACGAGAGGTCCTGGGTAAGGCGGCCTATAAGGCCCACTTGACCTCTCGTAACATGAATACAATAGAAAAGATTCAAAAAAAAATAACCTCGTGAGAGGTTATTTTTTTGCAAGTAAGGTTGGCAAAAGGGTCAAACTACTGATAACAGCCACAGTCATCGATACCCATACTAAAGTGGATATGTGGAGATGGATTTGTAGGGGAGATAGCCAAAGGGCTGATAGGCCAAGTGATAGGCCAATGGCATTGGCAATGACGGGACGGGAAGAAAACTTGTAGGCCATCAAACGAGCATTCTCATGATTTTTATCCAAGTAATACTTATAGGTTGATGTGTAATGGATGGCATAATCTACCCCAATACCCAGGGTGATGGAGAATATGGTACAAGTCATTAAGTTGAGTGATATACCCGTTAGACCTAAGAAGCCGTATAAGATAAAGCTTGTTACCCCTATGGGGACACTTGATATTAAAGCCAGTTTGAAAGACTTTAATGTAAACCATAACATAGATAAAATGGCTGCAAAGGTGAAGAGAATGGATAGGATTTGCCCCCTAACCATAGTTTCGTTCATCTCACGCATCATCATTTGTGACCCAATCACTGCTCCATCAAGATCCGCATCATAGGCTAGGACCTGGTCCTCTATAGAAGTAATAGTAGCGTTAGTTAAATCCTTAGGGAAGATCATTAACTTGTAGTAAACACGTCCATTTTCAATTTTCACTATATGGTCCAGTGATTTCAGCATGCTTGGATCCACTTGGCCGAGGTTCATAAACTTGAGTGGATTGTTGACCTTGCTTACATGGTCACTCGACTCAAGTTGGGTCAATAAACCATTGACCTTGTCTACTTGTGATGGTAACTCATGTATAGGCGTACTGCCATAGTAGAATAAGGGGATGGCACCATCGTTGATATCTAGTATTTTATCAAAGCTTTGTTGAACTCGAGTGAAGTCTCTAAAAAACATAAGTTGGTTGAATTCTGTCTTAATACTTGTCAAGAAGAAGGATGAAAGGACCAATAAGGTGGCCACGAGGATGATGCTTGGCTTACCCCATAACTTAACAAGTGAAAATCCTTTTTTACTATGCTTCTTGTATCTTAGGTGGATATGGCTAGTGAAGACCAAGGGTAGGACCAACCAGGTAATAATACCAGCTAGAAATACACCAAGGGATGCAAATATGGCTAATAATTGTATTGAGCTTGTATCTATGAAGAGTAGGCCCAAGAAACCTGCCATGGATGTTGTTGTGGTAATGATCATAGGTAAACCAACAATGGCCAAGGTGTTTTTTAAGGCCGTCTTGTGGTCTTGGTCTTGTAGGGATTCCTCCATATGGGTTACAAAGTGCAAACCATCAGCACTACCAATAACAATAGAAAAGACAGGGGCAAGTACTGTTATGATGGATACTTCTTGGCCCAGCCAGCCGATAAAACCCATGGTCCACAAGGCTGCCATACCAGCTGGTATAACCGATAAGAGGGCAGCCTTTACAGAACCAAGTTGTGAACGAAAGACGAGTAAAATCAAAAATAGAGCAAGGGGTGGTATGAAAATCAAGACATTGAAAATCAATTGAATGATTTCATACTGCATATAGGTATCACCACTAAGATAATAGTCAAAGCCACCTTGGTCCAAGACTTGAACCAGTCGATCAAAATCAAAGTCCTGGTCAAGGTTAAGGTAATAGGTAAGATAGGTCGTATTGCCATCTTCTTTAATTGGGTTGATTAAGCTTGTATCTGCTGACTCGGGTATGTTATCAAGGAATTGGGTCAACTCAAGGGGGGATACATAAGTAACACCCACTTGATCCAGGTCAGCTTCAAGGTCCGTGGTCAGGTTAGACAGGGACTCCTTACTCTCAACCAGCAGCAAGACTTGGTTACTTGAATCAAATATTTTATTCATTTCATCAAGTTGGTCTTGATACTTTGAATGATCAATTTTAAAGATATCAAACTTGGCATTAATCTCTAATTGCCTAACGCCCGCTATGGCCAGTAGGGTGATGACTATAGTTATAAATGTCAGTAGGCGGCGCTTCATATAGACGAAATCTACATATTTACCCATGATGGACTCCTTTCAATAGGGTGGAAACTTGGCCTTGAATGGCTTTAGGATCAAGATCCTTTTTTAAAATGGCTACAATAAAAATCATACTGTACAATAGGCTCTTAAAGGCCTCAATAAATATTAGGGGGTCGAAAGTGGATGAGAAATAATCTTCATTTATGCCTATCTCTATTAGCTTGAGAAGAGAAGGGTTGACATTATTCCTTATAATGGCCTCGATTCCCTCAAGCAGGCTAGAATCATATTGAGTATGGTGGATGATAATGGACAATACATGTTTGTTACTTTCAATAAAGGCGATTCTGTTGTCAACAAATGCTGTAAGGGTGTCTTCGAAGGAGAGGTTTTCATCTAGGATTGCCTGTATGCTAGAAAAGCTGGACTCCTTGAACATTAAGGCCACCTGGTTGATAACAGCATCTAATAGGCCTGCCTTTGACTTAAAGTATTTGAAGATTAAAGCTTCAGACACGCCAGCTGCCTGACTAATACTCTTAGTTGATGTGATTTGATAGCCATTTTCATAGAAGGCTTGTATGGCACTTGTAATAATAAGGTCTTTTGTTTGGTCTGATTTTTTCATATTACCTCCTAGTGAGTGAGTACTTACTAATATTCTACACCCATCCTATGGATTTGTCAAAATATCTGTTATACTGACATGAGGAGGTAAGTATATGGAAAAGTCAATTAGGGCTGCACAGGGACAGTTAGAGGCCTATAATAAAAAGGACTTAGAAGCCTTTCTAGTCTGGTATCATCCCCAGGTTAAGGTTTATGATCTAGATAGTGAGACGCTAACTTATGAGGGGAAGAACCAGATGAGGGCCCGTTATGAAAAGCTTTTTAGGAATTCAGGGCTTCACTGTAAGTTGCTAAACCGGATGGCAGTGGGTAAAACCGTCATTGATCATGAAGAAGTCAGACGAGACTTTGGTCATGACCCTTTTTACGCTATAGCAATTTATCGGGTGGATGACCAGGGATTGATTACAAGTGTCCGTTTTACCAGGGGGCTTTAATCTGAGCCTGATTGGCTGGAGATTTTATTAAGGAAGTATAAGAAAAGAGGCAAAGGCTAGAAATTTCACTTTAGATTGTATACAATGGTAGTATAGAATGAAATTATATGATTTATGATGTTTAGTCAGGGTTATGTAGTTCGACCTATCAAATAGACAATCAAAAGGATAAGGAGAGGGATATGATGAATAAAGATGAAGCATATAAGGGAGCCTTCGCTTATGTGGATGAAAAGTTATTAACAAGTATTCACCTAGCAGGAGGGTGCTTTTGGGGCCTAGAGGCCTATATGTCACGCCTTTATGGTGTATATGATGTAACCAGTGGATATGCAAATGGATCTACTGAAAACCCTTCGTATGAGGACCTAATCTATAGGCAGTCGGGTCATGCCGAAACTGTTGAAGTGATTTATCATCCAGGCCAGATATCCTTAGAAAGTATCCTTGACCACTACTATCACGTGATTGATCCAACCTCATACAATAGGCAGGGAAACGATGTTGGCAGCCAATATAGGACCGGTATATATTACCAGACAGACCAAGACCTAAAAGTGATCAGTGACTCAATTAGAAACCTGCAGAAATCTTATACTGACCCAATTGTGATTGAAGTTGCAAAGTTGGACCATTATTATCTTGCTGAAGACTATCATCAAGATTATTTAGACAAGAATCCAAATGGTTATTGTCATATTAACTTATATGAAGTATCACAGGTCAAAATTGATCCTAGATGGTATCCAAAGCCCAGTGATACCTATCTGAGATCTAAGTTGACTGACAGCCAGTATGGGGTGACCCAGCTTAGTCAGACCGAACCATCTTATAACAATATCTACTGGGACAAATTTGAACCTGGCATTTATGTGGATATTGCCACTGGTGAACCCTTGTTTTTATCTGTTGATAAATTTGAGTCGTCTTGTGGCTGGCCGAGTTTTACGCGGCCTCTCACAGAGGACGTGGTGACATATGTGCAAGATACAAGTTTTAATATGGTTAGAACAGAAGTGAGAAGCAGAAGTGGAGATAGTCATTTGGGTCATGTTTTTGAAGATGGTCCCCAAAATCAGGGGGGACTTAGGTTCTGTATCAATAGTGCTGCTATTGAGTTTATACCACTTGAGCACATGAGTGGCACTGGTTATGGTTATCTAAAGCACTTAATAAAGTAGAGTTAAAAGAAAGAGGCTGGATAATCAGCCTTTTTTAGCGGATAGAGTTTGGAGGAACAATGTACTATATCGGTATTGATCTGGCCTGGAAATCAACAAAGTCTAGTGGCGTTCTTGTGATGGATGACCATAGGAAAATTGTTTTCAAGGCTGTAAAAGCCTATACAAATCAGGAACTGGTTGAATTAATAGCAAGATATAGTCCTAATATTTGCTCAGTAGATGGTCCTTTAGTTGTTAGAAATGAGAAGGGGGCTAGGGCTTGTGACCGCCTACTCATGAAAACGGCCCTTAAGGGTACCTATCTCAAGCTTTATGCAACGTCTAAGACCTATATGCTCAAGACTTTTGGAGAAATTCGAGGTCAAGATATATCTAGGATTTGTCACCATAATAAGCTTGAAAGCAAGCTCATAGAGACCTATCCAACAGGCATATTCCTTATTTTAGGAGATGACTACAAGAAAAAATATAAGCTGTCCTCTCGATTGGGCTTAGAGGAACTTAAGGCACACGCCAGTGACTTATTGAACCAGCTGAAGTCACTTGGCTTTGAGGGATTCAAGCTTCCCTTAGAAGAAATCAACAAGAAAGTGACCTATAAGCCATGGGAGGATTTGATAGATGCTTATTTATGTTCAATCAACTCCTACTTCTATGGACAAGGAGGCTGTCAAAGCTTCTCTTGTGATGATAATGGTGCCATCTATTTGCCAAGGGTGAGAACGCTTGAATAAGAGAGAATTGGGTATATAGATAATACTAAAGGAGTCTATTATGTATTATTTAATGAACCTAGTGACCTATTTTCTTTTGTCTGCTGTTGCCTTATCCATCACTAGTTTAAGTTTATTAACAGCCCTGAGGACCCAACATTACTTGATGTTCTGCCTTAAGGGTTTGATATTATGTCTAGTTGGCTTAGAGGTAATAAGAGAAGGCCTGTATCTTCTTAATCTTAAGCCTATGTTTCTACGGAAAAAGCTTAGGAGACAGAATGAGGGACGTTTACTAGTTATCATGACCCTAGTTGTTCCATTCACATATTTTCTTAGCTCAAGTCTTTCTATCAATCCAGTACTAGCCTCAGGCCTGGTTGGCTTATTGGCCAGTTTACTGGTAAAAAAATATGAGGTGGCCATTTACTGCGCTTCATTTGCTGGTATGGCCTCGGCCCTTGGGTTTGAGTCTATAAGTCTATTTGTCTTAGCTGGACTCATAACTGGTCTTATCTATATTTTCAGTCAAGAAGTTTTCGCTGGATTCGGGGGTAAGCTAGGAGCCATGGCTTTCTTTTCGACCCTGGTCCTTGCACTCGTCAATCAAAGCTTTAAGGTGACCTACCTAGAAGTTGAAGTCGTCTTCCAATTTGAAATAGTTGTATATTTCATACTGGGTGCTTTCTTGACCCATGTAATAAGGCTTGTTACAGGTCAATCGTCTGTTTTTTGCTCAAGCGCTTTGGGAATAATTGCGGGAGGAAGCCTTCCCTTTTTATACCCCAACCAGGGTGTTTTCCTAGCTGCCGCAGTTTTTTCAGGTACCTTTATAGGCATGACTGCTCCTAATCGATTTGAGAAGTACAGATACTTCATCCTTGCTGGTTGCATGGGGTCTTTGATTTACTTATACAGCCAACCCTACTTTAATGGTCTTGGGGGAAAACTTGGGGCTATTGCCTTTATATCAGGCCTGGCAGTAAATAGCGGTAGGAAATCCTATCACTACTTACGCTCTTTCTTAGATGACAAATAAAAAGACGTCTGAAATGAAAAATAAAGAGTAGAAGGTATAAGCCCTCTACTCCAGAATTCATTCAGACGTCTTTATTGTTATGCCTTATTGTATCGACTTTCTACCTTATCCCAGTCTACAACTTGCCAAAAGGCGTCGATGTAAGCATCTCTCTTGTTTTGGTAGTTTAGATAGTAAGCATGTTCCCATACATCTAAGCCTAAGAGAGGGGTTACACCTGCCTTGAGAGGCGTATCTTGGTTTGGTGTACTTACAATCTTAAGTTGCTTATCTTCTAAAATTAACCATGCCCAGCCAGAACCAAATCTAGTCAGAGCTGCTTTTTTAAAGGCTTCCTTGAAACCTTCAACAGTTTCAAATTGCTTGACTAACAAGTCTTTAAAGCGACTTGATAAAGGCTTGCCACCAGGAGTGAGTGATTCCCAGAAGAGGGTGTGGTTATAATGACCCCCGCCATTGTTTCTCACAGGTGTTTGGAGGTCTGCTGGCAGGTCATTTAATCCTAAAAGAAGATCCTCGATTGTTAAGTGAGCCAGGTCGTCATGACCCTCTAGGGCTGCGTTTAGTTTATTAACATAACCATTATGGTGTTTGGTGTGATGTATTTCCATTGTTTGCTTATCAATATGTGGTTCTAGTCCTGCGTAATCATAGTTTAAATCTGCTAGTTTAAATTTCATATATATACCTCCATATAGTTTGTTTAGAAGATCTGTTGATCTTATGTACATACTATACTATTTAGGTATAAATGAGAATGATTATTAATAAACTTTATAGATTTATAATATTTTCTTGGGTAGTCGCTTAACAACTACTTGTGCCATGAAGCCACCAAAGAAACTGGTAATGGCAGCAAGACTGGCTACTAGGAGTAAATGATAGACTTTTAGTCCGTCATAGAGGGGTAATTTAAGAACAACAGCTGATGCGTAAATAGAAGTAAAAATTACGGACTCTGAATAGACTAAGGCAACCAAGTAGGGTCTAACTTTCAAGGTTCTTGGTAGGGTATAAATTGCAACTTGTGTGATGACACCAACGGTGAATATGGTTATACCCATATAGATGTTGATCAAGGACATGATTAAGCTAAAGCAGGTGTTAACATAAAAGAAGCTATTCTTATCCTTGAAGTATAAGATAACAAATGTGGTGATAAAGGACAAATAGGGGGTCATGGTTAAGTATTTAAAGCCTGGTAGGGGTAGTGTAACTGCTAAGAGATAAATGAACCAGCCACCTGCAACCATGGCTGCAACTGTGAGTGATAAGTAGACTAACTTTTGTGTGGTCATATTTTTTTTCTTCATAAGGTCTCCTTCTATAGATAGTATACCACTAGATCTAGTATTCAAGAAACCTATCGTGACACAAAATATTTTATAAGTTTTTATAAAAATGAATTGTCATTATAAGAATCTTAATGATACAATATTTAAAAGGTCTATTATGCGAATTTTCAGATTATTCAAAAAATGGAGGGTCTATGAGAATTGAAAAACATCCAGTCCTGAACTTTGAGGAGAAGAAAAAAATAATCTTTTTCTTTGAGAACCAAGAAATGACAGGCTATGAAGGGGATACAATTGGTGCTGCCTTATATGATAATGGGATCACCACCCTATCATATAGTGGACGAGCCCACGAGCCAATGGGTATATACTGTGCCATTGGAAATTGTTCTTCCTGTATTATGAGGGTAAACGGAGTACCAAATGTAAAGGTCTGTATTGAGCCCCTGAAAGAAGGGGATCGGGTTGAAAGACAGAATGGTAAGGGGGATATTTTATGAAGCATGTAGATATACTCATTGTAGGAGGTGGGCCTGCTGGTATGGCGGCAGCCATTACAGCCTCTAAGTATGGTAAGACTGTCATGCTGGTTGAAAGAGATGGTCATTTGGGTGGCCAATTGGTCAAGCAAACCCATATGTTTTTTGGGTCCGAAAAACAGCAGGCTTCTGTCCGAGGATTTGATATTGCCAAGGGAATGGTTGAGGAGATTGAAGCTATTGACCATATTGAAATATTGAAGAAGACTACCATTGTCGGTATGTTTGAAGACGGGGTTGTTATGGCCCAGCAGAGAGAGGGTTACTTCAAGATTAAGCCACAAGCGATCATCGTGGCCACTGGAGCCTATGAGAAATCACTGGCTTTTAAGGGCAATACCCTGCCTGGTGTTTATGGGGCTGGGGCTGTTCAGACTTTGATGAATCTTCAAGGCATCAAACCTGGACAAGAGGTGGTTATGGTAGGTGCAGGCAATATTGGCCTTATCGTTTCATACCAGTTAATGCAGGCAGGGGTAAAGGTCAATGCCATTGTTGATGCAGCCCCTAGTATTGGTGGTTATGTGGTCCACGCTGCCAAGGTGAGACGGATGGGTGTGCCAATTTATACCCGGTATACCGTCAAGCAAGCCCTGGGAGAGTCAAAGGTATCAGGTGCCATCTTATGTCAGTTAGATGACCACTATCAGGAAATCGAGGGAACAGAAGTTGAAGTGGATTGCGATATTCTTTGTGTATCAGTTGGATTGTCTCCCTTGTCGGAACTCTTATGGCAACTGTCTTGCGATATGACCTTTGTAGGCGTTTTAGGTGGTTATGTCCCTAGGGTAGATGAGAGGAATGAGACCAGTGTAGCAGGTGTCTTTGTTGCAGGAGACGTATCTGGTATAGAAGAAGCGAGTTCAGCCATGGTAGAAGGTTATCTGACAGGGCTTCATGTGAATGAGTACTTAGGTGTAAAAGAAGAAGGCTTATCTTCATTAATAGAAGAATATGAAGAGGACTTAAGAGCATTAAGGTCAGGTCCTGTAGGCGATAAAATAAGACAAGGGATTGCACAAGCTAAACGCTAGGAGGGCATATGTTAATAAAATCAGGTATACCGACAGAGGAGGATTTAGACAAGGTTTTTCCGTCCATAGACAAGTTGAAACAGGGTCCAATAGCGATTTTCGAGTGTTATCAAAACATTCCATGTAATCCTTGTTACACGGCATGTCCCATTGGAGCCATTGAACCCTTTGAAGACTTAAATGATTTACCCAAATTGATTGAAGAAAAATGTACAGGATGTGGCATCTGTATTTCTAAGTGTCCTGGACTTGCTATATCCATCATTGACTATAATTTCAACGAAGAGGAAATGTTGATGAAACTCCCATATGAGTTCCTTCCCCTACCAAGGGAGGGCGAGGAAGTGATTGCCCTAGACCGTAGGGGAGAAGAAGTGTGCAAGGCTAGGGTCATTAAGGTTATGAATATTGATAAGTTTGACAAGACACCTGTTGTATCCATTTCCTTTGACAAACAATACTTAAGAGTCGTTAGACATTTCAAACTGATTGGAGGTAAGGATGAGTAAACATGAACGAACTGTTGTTTGCCGGTGTGAAGACATTACCCTAGAAGAAATCAGAGACTATATCAGCCAGGGCTACACAGACCTAGAGACCTTAAAACGCTTGTTGAGGGTCTCGATGGGAAGGTGTCAGGGCAAGACCTGTCTATCAATTATCATTAGAGAACTATCAATAGCTACAGGACTTCCTGTAAGCGAAATAGCCCCAACGACCTATAGGCCACCAACCGTAGGGATACCCTTGGGACATTTAGCAGATGGGGAGGTAGATCATGATGAGAGCTGATATTGTAATCATTGGTGGCGGAATATCTGGCGCAGCCATAGCCTATAATCTTGCCAAAAAGGGTGTTAAGAATATTGTTGTTGTTGAAAAACACTACCAGGGTGCTGGGGCTACCAGCCGGTGTGGGGCAGGTTTAAGACAGCAATGGGGGACAAAACTCAACTGTGAACTGGGCAAGTTTTCTAGAGAGTACTATGAAAATGCAGTTAATGAGTTAGACTATCATGGAGATATTGAGTTTAAGCAGGGTGGCTACTTAATCCTAGCTTCAACTGAACGTGAAATGGACCAGTTCCGTAAGAATGTTGCCCTACAAAATAGTTTAGGTATCAAGTCCCAGGTCTTAAGTCTTGACCAGGCCAAGGAGATTGTTCCCTACTTGAACACCCAGGGACTAGCAGGGGCAACCTACTGTAGCAAGGACGGCCACTTAAATCCTTTTACTACCCTTGATGCCTTTATACAAGCCTCTAAGCGGTTGGGTGTTAAGTACCTACTCCATACTGAGGTTATAGGGATCAATAAGTCGGGACGGAAAATAACAGGTGTTGTAACCAGCCAAGGGGAGATATTTACAGATACAGTTGTCAACGCAGCTGGTGCTTATACCAGAGAAATTGCTCAGATGGTTGGTGTAGACCTTCCGACACATTCGGAGCGTCATGAAATCCTTGTGACTACTCCTGTTAATCCTATATTAAAACCTATGGTTATGTCCTTCTCAAAAAATATATATACACAACAAGTTCCCCATGGCTCCATAATAATGGGCCGGAGTGGGAGCCATGAACTGGATACCCATAACCAGCATTCCACTTGGCAGTTTTTAGAGGCAATGGCCAAAACTGCAACGGACCTTTTACCACCTCTTAGAAAAATAAGGGTTGTTAGGTCTTGGGCTGGTGAGTATAACCTGTCACCTGACAGACAACCGATTTACTCGAGGGCCCATGAGGTTGATAAGTTTTATAATGCAGCTGGCTTTTCTGGACATGGGTTCATGTTTGCACCAGCAACTGGACTCATGATGTCTGAGATGATTTTAGGACAGGAATTCACGATTGATGTCAGCCGCCTAAGTGTGGATCGCTTTAAAAATAACGAATTAATCATAGAACCTTCAGTGGTTTAAGACTAAAGGACAGCAACTTGACTAAAAGTTGCTGTTTTTTTGTGCATAATGGGTTTGTTGATTATGCATAATATTGACAATTGTTCAGCCGAGTTATGACAGGGCCATAAAATTAAGATTGTGAAATATAAAACTAATTAGAGAATCCAAGGCTTTGAACATTTTATACGGAAAGAGTTAAATTAAGATCTTTTTATGAAGAAGACTTGTAATTTTCTGATAATTGCATAATGGAAAATAAATTATGTATTTTGCCTAAACCCTTTGACATTCAGTTTTACAGGAGTATACTAGCTTTTGGAATAAAGAGGAGGCAGAATATGAAAGAAATTACAAAGCATAAAAACACCATTTGTTTGTTAATCATCTATGGACTCTTAGTTGCCATAGCCATGGTTAGACCAGGGGTCAGGCCTCTTGAACAATCTAAAGACTTATATGGACTCAAGCATTTTCATATAAAAGATCAACCGAAAGAAAACCACTATACAGAGAACCAATTCTGGGGCATTCCAGAAGTTAAGTAGGAGGCACAATGTTTAATCATTTAATTATGGCAATTATTATTTTTTCATTAACCTATGTATTGATTATGTCAGAAAAGGTCAACAGAACTTCTGTTGCTATTTTGGGAGCTGTCTTGTTACTGGTCTTCAAGGTAATTGACCAAGAACAGGCCTTAGAGCATGTAGACTTTAACACCATTGGCCTCCTAATTGGCATGATGATCATTGTAAATATTATGAAGCGAACTGGTATTTTTCAGTATATTGCGATTATTTCCGCAAAAAAGGCCAAGGGAGATCCCTGGAAAATAATTGTTGTATTTTCAATTGTTACGGCTATATCATCAGCCTTACTCGACAATGTAACAACTATTTTATTAATCGTTCCAATTACTCTGGTAATTACAGATACCCTTGAAGCCAACCCCATACCTTTTTTAATCCCCTTGATATTAGTGGCTAATATTGGTGGGACAGCTACCCTAATTGGGGATCCACCCAATATTATGATTGGATCAGCTGTGGGACTGGGTTTTATGGATTTCTTGATTAACCTGGCTCCTATTGCAATTGTTGTTTTCGTTGTGACTATGTTTATATTGAAGCTTGTCTATAAAAAAGACTTACATGCTAGCCAGGCTCAAAAGAATAAGATTATGGCCCTAGATGAAAAGTTAGCCATTAAGGACAAGACCCTACTTTGGAAATGTTATCTTGTTTTAGGTCTGACCATACTCGGCTTTAGTCTTCACCAGTCTCTTGGTTATCATTCAGCGACTGTAGCTATTTTTGGCGCTGGATTACTTCTTTTTATATCAAAAATGGATCCAGAAGAGGTCCTCTTAGAAGTTGAATGGCCAACCATCTTCTTCTTTACAGGCTTATTTATTTTAGTTGGTGGTCTTGAAGAGGTCGGGGCGATTGATTTCCTTGCAGAACAAGTGATAGAATTAACTAAGGGCAACATGTTAATCACCATGCTATTAATTCTCTGGGGAGCAGCTATTGCCAGTGCATTTTTAGACAACATTCCCTTTGTTGCGACTATGATTCCTCTTATTAAAAGTATTGGTCTCATGTCAACCATGCCGATTACACCCTTGTGGTGGGCCTTGGCACTTGGAGCCTGCCTGGGAGGGAATGGTACCCTAGTCGGAGCATCAGCCAACGTTATTGTTAGTGGCATGTTAGAAAAAAAGGGACAGAAAATTGGCTTTTTGAACTACATGAAGGTGGGTTTTCCACTCATGTTGATTTCAATTAGTTTATCAACCGTTTATTTACTAGTTTTCTATGCTTAAGGAGAGTCTTATGAGAAAATTGATTAATGCTGAAGTTTTAGAACATTCCATGAAATTACAACAGATGGGCGGCAAGGTGAATGTGGTCAACAGCAAGCTTTGTTATGTTAGTTTTGACATCAGTGGCTTCACCCTGGAGTATGTTTACAATATCAACAAGAAGGGCAACTATTTCCTAGAAAGAATAAAGCCTTATCCCTTACCACTGAGAGAATTTGCATCAGAACAAGATGTGGTGGATATCATCGCCATAGATTTAGAGCAATTTAAAAATGCCATTAGGAGTCATCACTCGGGTGAGTTTGTAGACTCGGGTAGGTGCATGGTAGATGTCTTAAAGAAGTTTGAGGACCTATTTCTCTATTACAACATTTCATCAGATAACATGAACCTCTTGTCTGATAAGATGCACGAACTGGATAAAATAATTAGCCAGGTTAAAAGCGATTCCAAACGTCTCTTCTTCAAAAAAGAACCGGATAACTTGTAAACGTATCCTACATGTTTAAGTGGTAACTTGTGGGGTATAAAAGTATTGTAAGTATGTCGTTATGGAGTAAGGGAGGCTTATGAAGCAATATAAATTATCAAGGGGTCCACTCTTAAATAAAAAGGGTCACCTCATAGAAAAGGGCTATAGCAAGCATTTTGTTAAAGTATACGACCGAAACCGAATAAAATCCTCTCGCCTGAAACTAAAGGAATGGGACTACTACTTGATTTACAACGATCAGTTTTCTATTGCCTTAACCGTTGCTGATAATGGTTATGTTGGTCTAGGGAGTATTTCTCTCATGGACTTCACAGATAGGACCTACAAGACAAGCAGTCGATTGATGATGTTACCCTTGGGCAAATTAAGAATGCCAACATCTTCGTCTTTTGGACCGGTTTCCTATAAACATAAAAATGTAACAATTGACTTTAAGCATACACCCAATGGTCGGCTTTTGACCTTTAATATGGAGGCTTTTAAGGGCAGTCAACCTTTAAAAGGAGAAATTCTCTTGTATGATGTCCCCAAAGAAAGTATGGTCATAACGGTTCCTTTTCCAAAGCATAAGAGACAATTCTTTTACAATCACAAGATTGTGGGCATGAAGGCTAAGGGGCAACTTGTCTTAGGGGATCAAACTTTTGACTTCACGCCAGAAGAAACAACTGCCATTTTTGATTGGGGGAGGGGAGTCTGGCCCTATAAAAACACCTGGTATTGGTCAAGTGCTTCTGGAACTAAAGATGGCCATAAAATAGGTTTCAACTTAGGTTATGGTTTTGGAGACACTCGTAATGCAACTGAAAATATGCTCTTTTATGATAACAAGGGCCATAAGATAAGTCATGTATATTTTGATGTACCAAGGGATGCGACTGGAAAAGCAGATTACATGGCTACCTGGACATTTACGTCTTCAGACCAGAGATTTTCGGCTCAGTTTTCTCCCTGTTTAGATCGTCAGGACAAGGCCAGTTTGGCCTTTATGTCCAGTAACCAACATCAGGTGTTTGGATACTTTACGGGACATATGATTTTAGACTCTGGCAAGCGTGTGGAATTTAAGGACCTTATGGGCTTTGCAGAACAAGTGACCAACAAGTGGTAGTCGCCAAGCTACTATTGAAAATTAAAGACTAAAAGAGTATGCTAAAGAGGGCGATATGGTCCTCTTTTATTTTGTTATTATAGGTGGTTGCATCAATCCACCTCTTTACTCATGTATAGATTATGAAAGGATTAAATATGAAAGCAATACTATTTGACTTAGATGGCACCCTGCTACCGATGAATACCCAGGCCTTTATGGCATCTTACAAGGAGAGTCTTGAAAATCATTTCAAGGACCTTCATCCTGAAGAAGGACTCTTTGAAAGAGTGATGACCTGTGTGGGTAAGATGGTCAAAGATACTCGAGTGATCCCTAATCAAGAGAAGTTTTTTACTTACTTTTTCCATGGTTTACCTGTGAACCAACAAGCTTACATTGACCATTTCCAAGCCTTTTACCTGAAGGACTTTGTTAGAGTAAAAGACTCAACTGATCAATCCCAGGCGATTATTGAAGCAGTAGACCTTCTAAAGGATAAGGGCTATAAGCTCATTATAGCAACAAATCCCATCTTTCCTATGATAGCCAATAAGGAAAGAATCAAGTGGGCAGGTCTTAATATAAAAGACTTTGACTATGTATCTTCTTTTGAGGATAATACTGCTTGTAAGCCATTTCCAGCCTTCTATGAAGAAGTATTAAGGAGAAATAACCTAGAGGCTAGTGAGGTGCTTATGGTAGGAAATGATGCCCAAGAGGACTTAAGTATTCGGACTCTTGGTGTTAAGACCTACCTGATTGACAACCACTTGATCAATCGTGAGAAAGACCTACCGTATACAGATTACATAAGTGACTACGAGGGCTTTAAGGCCTTTGTAAAGACACTACCAAGGGTGGAGGTATAGAATGAAAAAACTAGTTTTAGCCGAAAAACCTTCCGTGGGTAAAGATATCGCCCGGGTTTTAAAATGCAATCAAAAGCATAATGGTTACTATGAAGGCCAGGATTACATTGTCACATGGGCCTTGGGGCACCTGGTGACTTTAAGTGGACCAGGTCAGTATGACATGAAGTATGAGAACTGGCATTTAGAGGACTTACCCATTATACCGGATCATTTTCTAACCATGGTCATCCCTCAAAGTTCAAAGCAGTACAGGACTGTAAAGGCCCAAATGCTAAGAAAGGATGTCTCTGGCATTATTATCGCTACAGATGCTGGGAGAGAAGGAGAACTGGTTGCCCGTTGGATCCTGCAGAAGGTCAAGCCTAAAAAACCTCTTGAGCGTCTATGGATTTCTTCAGTTACCGATGGAGGGATTAAAAAGGGCTTTGAAAGCCTTAAACCCGCTAAGGCTTATGAAGGTTTATTTAGGGCTGCTGTTGCAAGAGCTGAAGGGGATTGGGTTGTCGGCATAAATGGTACAAGGGCCCTAACAACCAAGCATAATACGCCCTTAAGTTGTGGTAGAGTTCAAACACCTACCCTTGCCTTAATTGCACAAAGAGATGAGCAAATTCGTAATTTCCGGCCAAAGAAATACTATGGATTAGAGGGTTCTTATCAGGGGCTGGCCTTTCATTTGTTAATTAAGGACCAGGAAAAGACAACTTTTGACGAAAAACTCTTAGATGAGATAAAAAGTAAGCTGGAACTTGAAACTCGTGTTAAGTCAATTACCAAGAAGAATAAAAACAAGAAGGCACAGAATCTTTATGATTTAACAAGCCTTCAGAAGGATGCCTTTGATCGCTTCGGATACTCTCCTAAGTTCACCCTAGACCTTATGCAAAAACTTTATGAGTACCATAAGGCCTTAACTTATCCCAGAACAGATTCCAAGTACCTGACTGAAGATATATACCCAACCCTTAAGGACCGTTTAAGAGTTATTCAAGGGGATCCCTACAGGGCTGTAGCTCATAGGTTGATCAAGTCACCCATAAAAAAATCAAAGGCCTATATCAACGACGCTAAAGTTTCAGACCACCATGCCATTATTCCTACAGAGTCACCCGTTAATGTCCAAGATTTTTCTTATGATGAAAGAAGAATCTATGATTTGGTTGTTGGCCGATTTCTTGAGAACCTGATGGCAGACTACACTTACGCTGAAACTAAGGTGGAAATTGAAAGTGCTGGTTATGTTCTCGTTGCAAAGGGACATCAAGTTATTGATCCAGGTTTTAGAGAACTATCCACCGAAGTTAGAAAGGACCAGAACCTTCCGATGTTTAAGGAGGGCCAAATCCTAAAGTTAAATGCCTACAATAAGACCCAAGGTGAAACAAGCCCACCAAGCCTTTTCAATCAAGGCTCTCTTTTAACGGCTATGGAGAATCCAGGTAAGTTCATGGCAGGTTCTCAAGACTTAAAAAAGGTGTTAGAGAAAACTGGTGGTCTGGGAACCGTAGCGACTAGAGGGGATATTATCGAAAAGCTCTTTAATACACAAGTGATTGAATTAAAGGGGAAGGCAATTCATATTACCAAGAAGGGTAGACAGCTATTACAAGTAGCCCCAGAAGCCCTTAAATCCCCCAAGCTTACAGCTGAATGGGAACTTAAGTTAGATCAAATTGCCAACAATAAATTATCTGCTGATGCCTTTGTAAATGAAATGAAGGCTTATACCAGACAAATTGTAGAGCAAATAAAGGGATCAAGCCAGACCTTTAAGCATGACAATGTATCAACAACTCCTTGTCCAGAGTGCGGTAAAAAAATGTTGTTACGTGAGGGTCGACATGGTCAAAGTTTGGTGTGTCCAGATAGGAATTGTAACCATAGAATAAGTCTCTCAAGGGTGACCAATGCAAGGTGTCCAGAATGTAAGAAAAAATTAGTTCTTAGAGGGTCTGGCCCAGACAAGGTTTTCACCTGTAAATGTGGCTTTAAGGAAAAACTCTCTACTTTTGAGAAGAAGAAAAAAGAGGGACTTAAGAAGGGTGGTAAAAAAGACTTCATTCAATATAAGAAGCAACAAGAGAAAGAAGCCAAGGCCCAAAGTGAAAAGAATAATCCCTTTGCTGCCCTAGGACAGTTGAAGATAGATAAGTAGCCTATCAGGCTCTAGTATGAAGAGATTCAGGAAACTATTAAATTTTATTTAATAGTTTCTTTTTTTATGTGATATAATGTTAATATATTGAAATAGATCTTGTGAGGTATTATGAAAAAGAATGAAATTAAATACATACTAAAAAGATGTGCTAGAGTGATATACTCAAATTCCTCTACCATATATGATGATATACAGAAGGTAAAACCCTATCTTAACCAGCTTCATGCAGGTTATGAGTATTTTGCTGAGGCCATATTGGAAAGTGTTCAGAACCATAGGGAGGAGTCCCTACTTATATGTGACAAGAGCTTGGACTTTGCCTTTCAACAAAATGATATCGAGTTGATCTTAGAACTATCTATGTTTATGGGGATCTTAAATCGGTCCATTGGTAGGCGTGAAGAAGCCTTAAAGAATTATTTAACTGCCCTCAAATATGAGGTGAACCCAAGGTGTTACAATAATATAGCTGATATATATTTGTTTTATGGAGACTATGAGGAAGCTAGACGCTATCTAGTAATGGCCTTAGATTTACTAGATGAAGATGCTTCCTTAACAGACTTTGAACATCGCTTATTAACTACTATATACATTAATTTATCTGAAGCTGAGATTAAGTCAGGCAAGGCAGATGCTGGTATAACAAGTGCAGAGAAATGTATCAAAATGTCTGAGGAGGTTAATGATGTGTTTGGCTTGGCATCAGGCTATTATTTACTTGCCCTAGCCTATACATATAAGAAAGATTATCCAAGTGCCCTTGGTCATGTTGGGAAGTCGCTCGACTTATATATTAATTGTGATGCTTATTCGCAAAGTAGGGTGTTTGATTATATTGAAGATAACATTCGTCTACAAGCTAGGATACTCAACGAATGGGGGAAATACCAGGAGTCTCTTGACAAGTTGTTATCCTTACGACACCATGTAAAAATGGATTACCAGCTCATTTTAAGTAATACAGAGGCCTTGGGTGATGATCAGGCAACAAACCATTATTACAAGGCCTTCATGAACTATTTAAAGGTTGAGGAAGATAATGAACAGACCAGTAAAATAAACTTTCTTAAGTCACAAATTAGGGTTCATGAAACAGAAAAGAAGGCAAACAATTACGAACTTCTTTACAACCATACCAAGTCAATAGCTAGTATTGGCAGGGATATTATTGCCTCTGAGAAGTTGGATGATGTATTAATAGCTCTTTCTGGCCAGATTGGAAAAATTATGGATTTTGATTCCCTCTTACTTGCAGAGGTTGTAGGGGATAAGATTAAATACAATTGGGCAGTGGATGAAAGTGACAAGGCCGCTTTGTTTACTGTGGACATTTCTGATGAAAATAGTTTCTCTTCATGGGTGGTTAGAAACAATCAGTCAATGAGAATCAATAATACCACAACGGAAGAGGAACTGGCAGAGTATAAGAAGGATTACAAGCCGACCTTCTATGGACGAAAGATGGATGCCCTTGTAATCTGTCCGATTGCCTATAAGGATACGGTCTATGGACTTTTAAATGTACAGTCTTTGGCTTCTTATTCATATACAGATTATGACTTAGAAGTACTAAAAATGCTAGCATCTTTTATTGGTGTTGCTATGAGAAACTGGCAAGATACTGAGGAATTAAAAGAGTTGAATGGCCGACTGGATAACTTGTCAAAGACTGATGCCTTAACAGGAATCAGTAACCGCCATGTTTTATCTGAAATAGTTGAGGATATTTTCTCTAAAGACAGTCCTCATAAGTCCATAACAGTTGTTATGATCGATATTGACTATTTTAAGGAGTATAATGATACTTACGGTCATATAGAAGGTGACCAGTGTTTAATTGCCCTAGTTGATGCCATGAAACCCTTCCTAGATACAGGTGAAAATCGACTCTTTAGGTATGGGGGAGATGAGTTTGCCGCTATCATTCCAGATAATTCACCCAGCCAGGTTAAGGCCTTGTTAGAATTGGTTCAAACTAGTGTGGAAAATCTAGAAATTGAAAACAATAAATCAAAAACATCTGATTATGTGACCTGTTCCATTGGTTATACAACGGTTTCTGCTGGTTATGAATACCAGAAGGCCTTCTATTTAGCTGATGAAGCCCTCTATATTTCTAAGGGCAAGGGTAAAAATCAAATTAGTTTTGTTGATGCGAAGTAATAGATAAACTGTCTACCGTGGTGTAGGCAGTTTTTATCTTTATTTAATGCTTAAACCCCTTTAAATGGGTATATATGATATAGGAGGTTACTTATGAAGAAAATACTAATAACAGGTGCTACTGGTCAAATTGGAACTGAGTTGACAGCCAAGTTAAGACACTTATATGGCAGTGACCAAGTTGTAGCCAGTAATGTACACATACACAAGGATAATCCCATATACTCTACAGGTCCTTTTGAATTATTGAATGTAAAAGATTTTGACCAATATCTTAGTTTGGCTGAATCCTACCAAGTAGACACTATCATTCACCTTGCAGCCTTCTTATCGGCTACAGCCGAATCAAAACCCCTTGAAGCCTGGGACTTAAACATGAATGGTTTAATTAATGGCTTAGAGGTAGCCAGAATATTAGGGTGTCAATTCTTCTGTGCATCGTCAATTGGATCCTTTGGACCGACCACGCCTAAAGATAAGACCCCCCAGGTAACCATTCAAAGACCAACAACCATGTACGGTATCAATAAGTTGACAGGAGAGCTCTTATGTGATTACTACTATGACAAGTACAAGGTAGACACTAGAAGTCTAAGACTACCAGGCCTAATTTCCTACCAGGCCCTGCCTGGCGGGGGTACAACGGACTATGCTGTTCACATTTATTATGAGGCCCTGCGTCAGGGGACATATACTTCTTATATCAGAGAAAACTCCTATATGGATATGATGTATATGCCAGATGCAATTAATGCGATTATCAAACTTTTAGAAGCGGACTCCACGACCCTTAAACATAGGAATGCTTATAATGTATCTTCTATGAGTATTTGTCCAGAGGACCTAAAGCTGGCAATACAAGACCATATTCCAGACTTTACACTGTTTTATGAGGTTGATCCGATCAAGCAGGGAATAGCAGATTCTTGGCCAGATGCCTTGGATGTAAGTGCAGCTATAGAGGATTGGGGCTTCCGTCCCATTTATGATATAAAGGCTATGACCCAAGATATGTTGAGTCATTTAAAGAAGAAGTAGGAGGAATTATGAACCCGAATATCAATACTATTAAAATTTTAGCAGCTGAAGCTGTTCAAAAGGCAAACTCTGGACATCCAGGCCTTCCGCTTGGAGCGGCACCCATGACCTATGTATTGTGGGATAAGGTAATGAAACACAACCCGTCTAATCCCTACTGGCTCAATCGAGATCGTTTTGTCTTATCAGCTGGCCATGGATCAGCTCTTTTATATACCATGTTACACCTATATGGTTATCCAGTGAGCCTGGATGATTTAAAGGCCTTTAGACAAGTTAATTCAAAGACGCCAGGCCATCCTGAATATGGTCATACGGTTGGTGTTGAAACAACCACAGGTCCTCTGGGACAAGGTTTTGCCAACGGTGTTGGTATGGCATTGGCTGAGAGATACATGTCCAACACCTTTAATACTGAGGATATCAAACTAATTGATCACTATACTTATGTTATAGTTGGGGACGGCTGCCTTATGGAGGGAATCTCATATGAAGCTGCATCCTTTGCTGGTACACAGGGCCTAAATAAATTAATTGTTTTATATGATTCTAACAAGATTACTATAGAAGGTTCCACTGATATCGCCTTTACTGAGAATGTTAAATTAAGATTTGAAGCCATGAACTGGGAGGTGATCGAGGTTCGTAATGGTAAGAATGAAGAAGACCTTCAAAGAGCTATGGAAGATGCCAAGCATTCTGACAAACCAAGTCTACTTATAATTCAAACCATAATCGGTGATGGTGCTATGGATAAGGCAGGTACTCATGGTGTACATGGTTCTCCCTTAGGCCAAGATATTATTAGTCAAATGCGGGATAATTATGGTATGGAGGACCAGGCTTTTTCAATTAAAGAAGAAGTTAAGGCCTACTATGATCAATCACGCAAGAGATTAGAGTCATATAATGAGGCATGGGATAATCTTTATGAAACCTATAAGGTTAAGTATCCGGATTTGCATCAAAAACTCAAGGCCTATATGTGCGAACCCCTTAAGGGCCTAGACCTCATGTCAATTAAATCAGAAGAAAAGACTATGGCAACACGAGCAGCATCTGGTCTTGCCCTAAACAAGCTGGCTGAACTTAACCCTAATATGATTGGGGGATCAGCAGACCTTGGACCTTCAAATAAGAGTGTTATAGAAGGACAGGCCTATACATTTAAGGATAATCCCCTTGGTAGGAATATTCATTTTGGTGTAAGAGAGCATGCCATGGGGGCAATTATTAATGGTTTAAATATTCATGGAGGTTTAATTGCTTTTGGTGCAACCTTCATGGTCTTTTCAGACTATATGAAACCAACCTTAAGATTGGCAGGACTCATGAATATACCTTCACTCTTTGTTTTAACTCATGACTCCATAGGTGTGGGTGAAGATGGACCAACTCATCAGCCGATTGAGCATCTATGGATGTTGCGGTCTATACCAAATCTGACTGTTCATCGACCAGCAGATTTCATGGAGACCATGGTTGCTTGGCATCAGGCTCTATTAGAAGAAGGACCACATGCCCTTGTTTTAAGTCGACAAAACCTAGAACCGCTTGAAAAATCGTCGGAGGAAGCCTTGAAGGGTGGCTACGTGGTTTTCGAACCAGAAGGGTCCCTTGACGGCTTGATAATTGCAACTGGATCTGAGGTTAACTTAGCAATCCAAGCGGCTAAAACTATGGTGGAAAGAGGCAAGAATGTCCGAGTGGTAAGTATGCCATCTTTAGAGGTCTTTAAAAAACAGGATGCAAGTTATCAAGCGTCTATTTTACCAGACCTTTATACTCTAGCCATAGAAGCAGGATCTCCTTTTGGTTGGTACCAGTATGCTGATGATGTTATTGGCATGGAGGGCTTTGGTGCCTCGGGTCCTGGTGAGCAACTATTTGAACACTTTGGCTTTACCCTTGAAAACATTCTATCAAAGTTTGGCTTATAGATTGATTGACCACCCTTCGGGGTGGTTTTTTTCGCCAATGATTAGTAAAGAGTGGATTGACAAAGGGCAAGAGAAAAGTTATTATTAGAATACAACTGATATATCACAAAGATATTACAAGGAGGCAATATGATTGAAGTAAGATGGCATGGTCGTGGTGGACAGGGAAGTTTCACTGCTGCTAAGCTTTTAGGAATGGCTGCATCAGTATATGGTGGCAAGTATGCCCAAGCTTTCCCGTCTTTTGGACCAGAGAGAAGAGGGGCACCTGTATTAGGTTTCACCCGTATTGACGACAAGAAAATAACAGATAGAAGTGAAGTTGCTGAATGTGACTATGTGGTTGTTTTAGACGAAACCCTTTTTGGACCACAAGTCCTAATGGGTTTAAAACCTGAAACTGTCGTATTAATCAATACAGCATCAAAGGAAAACTATGAAGATAAGTTTAGCCAGAAGTGTGTTTGCATAGATGCAACCTCTTTAGCTATTGAACATTTAGGCAGACCCATTACCAACACGGCTATGATGGGAGCACTAATCGCTGTTTCTGGCTTCATGACATTAGACAATGGTTTACAAGCTATTGAAGGTTCAATGTCAGCTAAGATTTCAGGTAAAAACAAGACATTGATGACTGTAGCTTATGAAACAGTAAGGGAGGCATTATGCAAAGACCAAAACTAAAACAATGGCAAGAACCCAAGTCAGTTCAAGATTATCCATTAGGATCTACATGCAAGAGTGACCATTTAACATCTATAAATGCTGGATGGAGAACTTATAAGCCTGTTATTGATCATGATAAGTGTGTTATGTGTTTGAGATGTTTCCTTGTGTGTCCAGATGGTGTTATAGATAAGTCAACAAATCCTTTAACAATCGACTATGATTACTGCAAGGGATGTGGTGTCTGTGCCCATGAATGTAAACCTAAGTGTATTGAAATGGTTAAGGAGGAAAAGTAATGGAAAAATTTATATGTGGTAATGATGCCGTTGCTGAAGGGGTTAGGTTAGCAAGACCTCACGTAATCTCTGCCTACCCAATTACACCACAGACTATTGCAGTAGAAAGACTTTCTGATATGTGTGAGGATGGTTCTTTAAAGGCAGATTATATGCATGTTGAGTCTGAACACTCTGCTCTTGCAGCTGCAATGGGTGTCTCTTCAGTTGGTGCTAGAGCCTTTACGGCTACCTCATCTCAAGGTCTCTTGTACATGGCGGAATGTCTACCTTACGCATCTGGTGCAAGACTACCAATCGTTATGATGAATGCTAATAGAGCAATTGCAACCCCTTGGAACATCTACGGTGACCAAATGGACTCAATGTTCTTACTTAATAGTGGCTGGATTCAAGTTTATGTTGAAGATGCTCAAGAGGCTCTTGATATGATGATTCAAGCCTATAGAATCGCAGAAGACAAGCGTGTTATGGCGCCTGTTATGGTGAACTTGGATGGTTTTGTATTAACCCATACTTATGAGCTTGTTAATATCCCATCTCAGGAAGACGTTGATGCCTTCTTACCACCCATTAACCTAGAAGATCAGGTTATGACAATAGATAATCCAAAGTCACTTTGTATTTCTGCAGGTAATGACTTTAACTTTGAGTTTAAGATCAAGCAGGAACAAGACTTAACCAACTCTAAGTCAGTTTTAGAAGAAGTAGATGAAGCCTTCAGCCAAGCGTTTGGTAGAAAGTATCATGGTCTATTAGAGACATACAAGATGGAAGATGCTGAAGCTGTTTTAATCACAACAGGTTCAATCACTGGAACGACACGTATTGTTGTTGATGAAATGAGACAAGCAGGCCACAAGGTTGGCTTACTCAAGTTGAGATATTTAAGACCCTTCCCACAGGAAGCCTTAAATAAGGCCCTTGAAGGCATTAAGGCAATCGGTGTAATCGATAAGAACATTTCTTTCGGTTATGAGGGAACCATTTATACAAATGTTAACTCGTCAATCATTCATATGGAGACACCACCGAAGTCAATTAACTTCATTGGTGGTTTAGGTGGTAGAGATATTACTAAGGCAAACATTGAAGAAGCCTTCCAAAAGTTAATGAGTGGTGATAGCTTAGATAGGGTTCAATACATGAATGTGAGGTGTGAACAGTAATGAAGCATAATGCAAGAACATTAAATACTACGGAACATTTTTACGGTCACAAGGCTTGTGGTGGTTGTGGTGAGTCATTAGCTGTCCGCTTAGTGATGAAAATATTAGGAGAACGTACTTTTTCTGCACTGCCAGCGGGTTGTATGTCAGCAGTATCCTTTATCTATCCCAACATGGCCTTCACTACGAATGCCATGATCACACCATTTGCATCGACTGGTGCCGTTGCAGCTGGAATGGCAGCAGGCTTAAAGGCACTTGGTATTGAAGATACCCATACGGTAGGATTTGCTGGTGATGGTGGTACTGCAGACATTGGTCTTCAAGCCCTATCAGGTGCCATTGATAGAAATGATGATATCATCTACATCTGTAACGACAACGAAGCCTATATGAACACTGGTATTCAAAAGTCTGGTCTAACGCCTTATGGGACTAAAACTACAACAACACCAGCTGGCAAGAATCTACCAGGATCTGTGACTATGAAGAAAAACATGTTTGAGATTGTTGCAGCTCATGGTATTGCTTATGCGGCAACAGCAAGTGTAGGCTACCTAGAAGACCTCATGATGAAAATTGAAAAGGCAAAGAACACCAAGGGGACATCTTATATTCACATCTTTGCACCATGTCCAACAGGCTGGGGTCATGAGACCAATGTGACCATTGAACTTGCTAAGCAAGCGGTAGACTCTGGACTTTGGTATCTAGCAGAGTTCGAAAATCAAGAGTTCAAGCTCAATAAGAATCCTAAGGAGTTTGCATCCGTAGAGGATTATTTATCTAAGCAGGGTAGATTCAAGCACTTACAGGCAGATGATATCGAAATTATAAAGGCCCATAGAGATCAAAAGTGGGAGAAAATGAGAAAAAACTGGATTTAGGCGTATTTTCATTTTCTTCAATATAAATTTCATGTATAATAATTAAAAACATCGAAAGGATATGAAGAAATTGACACTACCAGCAAATATCAGTATATATAAAGAACTAGAGAGACGTATCATAGAAATGGAGTACCAACCTGGTGATGCCCTTGTTGAAAAGAAGCTTATTGAGGAGTTTGGTGTAAGCCGGACACCCATTCGTGAGGCAATTCTAAAGTTATCTGAGAAGGGACTTTTGGATTTGAAACCCAGGGTGGGAACCTTTGTTACTCAAATTGACCTGCCATCGGTAAAGTACGCTTATGAGGTCAAGAAAAACCTTGAGGGTCTAGCGGCTGAATTAGCTGCTAAAAGGGCCAGCCAAGACCAGGTTGACGAGTTGTTTGAAATTATTGAACGGTTCGATAAGTATGATATTGTCAAGGACTATAAGGACTGCATTAAGGATGATCAACGTTTTCATAGAATCATTAGAGAAGCATCCAATAATCCCTTGTTAATTGAAATGCTTGAAGAGCTCAACATCAAGACAGCCCGTTTCCTACAGTACATCAATTATGTTTTAGAAGATGTGAACTGGTTTAAGGCTTCCTTAACTGAAATGGCAGAAGCTATTAAGGCACAGGATGAAGAAGGTGCCCGACGGGCGACTGAGGTTCATACAAGTGAGTTTCTGGAGCAAATGTCTAGACGATTTTTCTCAAGAGATTAAATCAAGCACCCGTTAGGGTGCTTTTCTTGTAGGGTAGATGTTGCAAGGGCTTGGGCCATTTACCTTGACTGGGGCCCTATAAAATGATATATTAGTGATATATCAGTAGTATTTAAGAGGGGGTAAGTATGAAGTATTCAAATCGTATGGCACAGATGAAGGCATCTGAAATCAGAGAGATCTTAAAATTAACACAGGTTCCTGGAATTATTTCTTTTGCAGGTGGTTTACCAGCACCAGAACTATTCCCAGTGGAAGCTTTTAATCAAGTTTCATCAGAGGTGATCAAGTCTCATGGCGAGATTGCCCTACAATATAGTACAACAGAAGGCTATGAACCTTTACGAAAAATAATAGCAGACCGTATGCAAAAACTTGAGATTACAGCAAGTCCTGATGATATCTTAATTACAAGTGGGTCGCAACAGGGACTAGAGTTTTCAGGTAAAATATTTATTGATCCAGGTGATGTGGTTATCTGTGAGTCGCCGTCTTATCTTGGGGCAATTAACGCATTTAAGTCATATGAGGCTGTCTTTAAGGAAGTAGAGACTGATGACTATGGTATGAATATGGAGTCCCTTGAGGAGACATTAAAGGCCAATGACAAGACTAAGTTCATCTATGTTATTCCTGATTTCCAGAATCCTTCTGGACGTACTTGGTCACTGGAAAGAAGACAAAAGTTAGTAGAACTGGCTAATAAGTATGATGTAGTCATTGTAGAAGATAACCCATATGGTGAGTTGAGATATGAAAATGACCACCAGCCATCTCTTAAGTCTCTTGATACAGAGGGGAGAGTTGTATTCTTAGGCACCTTCTCAAAAACATTTGCTCCAGGCTTGAGAATTGGTTGGGTGTGTGCATCTAAGGAGATCCTCAACAAGTACATCATGGTTAAGCAGGGGTCTGACTTACAAACTTCAACAATCAGTCAAATGTGTTTGGCCAAGTATCTTGAAAAGTATCCTTTGGATGCTCATATTGACAAATTAATTAAGGTCTACAAGCATAGAAGGGACCTTATGGTAGTGGCTATGGAAAAACACTTCCCAGCATCAGCTAAGTACGAATCTCCAGAGGGCGGCCTATTTATATGGGTTACTTTAGAGGGGGATGTAGACACTAAGGAAATTATGAAAGTTGCTGTAGAAAACCTTGTAGCCTTTGTTCCTGGTCAATCCTTCTTCCCTAACTCAAACACGACCAATACCATGCGATTAAACTTCTCGAATATGACAGAGGAGAAGATTGTAGAAGGTATTGAAAGATTGGGTAAGCTCCTAAGTAATATATAAGTTAAGATAAGCGCCTATGGGCGCTTTTTCTATGCTTAAAAAGGAATTAGAATATTATTACAAAAGTATTAAATAATTGAATTCACATCCATTTAGGTAAGAAAAATGATAAAATTAGGTTAGATATTCATGATAAAAGTGGGTATAGATAGGGTGATACTAGTAGAGTAGAGGAGGTTGCATGAAAAAGATAGGTAAATTGATTAAATTTTTAGCATTCGTAGGATTGGTATTTGCAGTTATTAAGGCCATCAAAGAAGGGCGTTCAATCAAAAAAGTTATGAATACATATGAGAAGAACATTAAGTTCAAAAGTGAAGCCCTAAACTACGAAGATGAAGTTATTGAAAACAAGTCAGTAGCCTTATTATGTTCATCAGCAGAAATGGATTTCCAAGAAGCCAAGTTGGATAGAAATAATGGTATCCTGGATATCTTTGGTAGATTTTCTGCGATTTCAGTTAAGTTACCTGAAACTTGGAAGGTTAAGTTGAGTGGTATAGCAGATAACTCAGCAGTAGCAAACCAGGTGGAAGAAGCTGAAGGTGTTGAAGAAGGTCCTGTTCTTAATATTCAATATGACTTAAAGATGAGTGCTCTATCAATTAAGAACAACTCTGAAGAAAGTGAAATTGAAGAGGAAGTTGAAGAGATAATGGCTGAAATTAACGAAGAAGTTGAAGAAGAGTTGGAAGAGGAAATCGAAGAAACTTCTATTGAAGATGTAGAAGAAATCCTGGAATAAGCTATGTATATGGCTAATAAAAGATTGAGCTATCAAGGTGATGTCAACAAAATTATTGTTGTTGATGGTATCATAGGGGCTGGTAAAACCACCCTTAGCCATTATTTAAGCCAACACTATGATCTTGAGTTTTATGAGGAGCTTGAGGATGATGCTCAAAGCTCCTTAACTCAAGAAATGTTAGATCTCTTTTATAAGGATCCCTGTCGGTGGAGCGGTATGACTCAAGTCATGTTTTTAAGTCATCGTTTCAGGGATTTAAAAGATGCCCTAAGAAAGGACAAACCTTGTCTGTTTGATCGATCCATTTATGGTGATGAAATATTTGCATATAACCTATTCAAGCGATCTGAAATGTCTTTAAATGAGTATAGAATTTATCAGGGGCTGCTACAGCCCTTATTAAGAGAGTTGGGTCCACCTAGACTTTTTATCTACCTGGATGTGGAAGTGGATACAGCCATGGAACGGATAGCAAAGAGAAGTCGATCCACTGAGGCAAGTCAGATTTCGAGAGCCTATATGGAAGACCTTAAGCGGTCCTATGATCTATGGTTTGAGTCTTTCGATCTGTGCGAGAAAATTCAACTAGATTTTAATGAAGATGGTATAAGAGATGATCAACTTAAACTTATTGACCAGGCTTTGAAGGGTGTGGCTAAACGTGTATAAAACAGTCTTAATTACTTTAGTCCTATGCATGAGTTTTCAAACATGTTATGCTAAAAGTAAATTTAATGATGTTCAACCTGGAACTTGGTATTACGAGTCCGTTTCTTATGCTATTGACAGAGGATTTGTTAACGGATATGGGGATGGAACTTTTAGACCAGACCAGGAAATTACAGTGATTGAAGCCCTCCATATCAGTTTAAAGGTATTGGGTTATAAACAACCCTCTGACCGTGATTGGAAGGAATGGACTGAAGAGATAGCCACTCGTCTGCAATTGATTCAGGCCAACGAGTTTCAAGTCCTCGATGCCCCAATTTTAAGGCAGGAGATGGCTCTTATAGGCTTAAGAACTCTTGATCAGAGACTCGAGTCAGATTATATGGGCATATCCAATAAAATCAAAGATATAGAGTCTACAGACTATTATTGGCAGCAAGTTTTAATTAGAGCTTATGCACATGGCTTGTATACTGGTTATGCAGATGGTACTACAAGACCCCTAGATCATTTAACGCGTGCTGAAGCCGTCACTGTTATCAATAGAATACATAAAAAGTTATAAACAGACGCTTTTATGCGTTTGTTTTTTTCATAGAAGACAGCAAAGGAAGGACCTTATGGAAAGGGCAGTAAAAGATTTAATCAATAACCTACTCAGGGCTATTGAATATGAGCGTGAAGAGGAAAGAGAACGTCACGATTATGAGATGAAGAATCTCACAGGTGAAGCAAGAGAAAAAAAAGGTCGAGCCATTATGGGGCTTAAAAAAAGATTGTTGAGTAAGGATATATCAGGTAATTACCTCTATAACTTTAAAAGACGTGAAAAAATTGTGACGGAGATATCCGTTGGTGACCAGGTTGTTATCAGTCAAAATGACCCTCTTTTGTCATCAAACCCAACCGGGATTGTATTCGAGACTCATAACCATCATATAATTATTGCCTTAACTAAGAAGTTGACCCTTTCCTCATCAGGAGGATTGCGTGTTGATCTGGCAGTGAATGATACAACTTACAAAAGGATGGAAGATCATCTGATGAAGATCAAAAGTCCCGAATATTCCCAATTACATAAGATTATAAATGGACGCTATAAGGTCAACGCTTATGATCGAGGCAAGGATCATGAAGGTCTTAATGGCGTACAAAATACAGGGGTTCATCTAGCCTATAACAACAATGGTTTTTATACCATACAGGGACCTCCAGGGACAGGAAAAACCTATATGGCAGCTCATTTAATCCAGGCCCTTGTTAAGAGTGGAAAGAAAATACTAATCACCGCGGATTCCAATGGAGCTGTTGATCATATGATGCGCCATTGCATCAAGTTGGGTTTAGATCCGCTGAGGGTTGGTAATCCAATCCGAGTCAATCATGACCTAAAACCCTATACCCTTGACTACCGTGTTTATAGACATGTACTCTATAAGGATGTACTTGCCCTTGAGGCTGCAATTGATAAAACCAAGCTGGCTCAAGGTGAAGTCAAACGTCCTGATGCCAAGGATACAAGAGGCTATGACTACAGTGAATTGCTCGGTTTAATTAAAAATAATCAAAGGGGAAGGGGGATATCTAAGGACCAGTTGAAGTCTATGAAGCCCTTCCTCAACCTTCAAAAGAAAATTGATGAATCCTATGACAAGATTCAAATGTTGAGAACGGCCATCCAGGGTGAACTCATTGAAAAACATCAGATCATAGCCTGCACCAATTCAACGGCTGGCTGTGACTTACTTGAAGGCTTACACTGTGACTTCCTTGTAATGGACGAGGCTGCTCAAGCTTCTATACCATCGGCGATGATTCCAATAAGTAAGGTCAATCGTTTTGTCTTAATAGGTGATCATTTTCAGTTACCACCTGTTGTTTTAAACCAAGAGGCTAAAAAGTTAGGCCTAAGTATGTCCCTAATGGACCACCTTGCTAGACTGTATCCCTATTTCTTAACCAGACTTAATGTATCTTATCGGATGCACCAAGATATTAATGACTTGGTTTCAACTATGTTTTATGATCAGAAATTATTAGCGGATCCATCTGTCGCCAAAAGAAGGGTATTAGATGGTCCAATAATTGAGTCTTATCACGTGGAGGGCAAGGAGGCCTTGCTAAAAGATTCCAAGTCTTATTACAATGATAAGGAAATAGATCGGGTCAAGACTTTGGTTCAAAGGCTGGCACAGAAGGGGATTAAAAGAGACCAAATTGCTATTATTAGTCCATACAAGGGCCAGGTCAGACAACTTAGAAAGGTCCTAGAGGGGTATGAAATTGACACGGTTGATGCCTTCCAGGGTCGGGAAAAGGACATTGTTATAATATCCTTCGTTCGTTCTAACCCTAGCAACCAGTTAGGTTTCCTAAACGACTTCAGGAGATTAAATGTCTCTATTAGTCGAGCAAAGTCTAAGTTGATACTCATAGGCAACTTGAATTTACTCAGACACAATGAAATGTATGATTATATGTTGGATTATATTGATGAGCTTAAGAACCAAGCATAATATAAAGCCTTACCTTATATTTCAGTAAACAGAAAAGCTCCTAGAAGATCAATTCTAGGAGCTTTATTATTTACATAGATGTTTCTTTTAATACAACACCCTCGTTTCTCTCTTCAGCGTGTCTGATTGACCAGTCATTTTTGAAGAGTATAACCGGATGCTCTCTCTTGTCTACGACCAACTGAGAGTCCATTGGAACTGAGAAGGTATTGGGATTGAAATTGTCCATATGAATCCAACGAACATGACGATAGGCTTGTCTTTCAATCAAAACATCTACATTGTATTCATTTTTTAATCTGTATTCTAAGACCTCGAATTGAAGGACGCCAACAACACCAACAATGAGTTCCTCTATACCAATGTTATGTCTTTTAAAGACCTGGATAGAACCTTCATCAGAAAGTTGGGTAATACCTTTTAAGAATTGCTTACGCTTCAGAGAGTTCTTAATGGTTACCTTTGCAAAATGCTCAGGAGCAAATGAAGGAATACCTTCATACTCAATCTTTGAACCATCTTCACATAGGGTATCCCCAATATTGAATATACCTGGGTCATGTAAACCAATGATATCACCTGGATAAGCATCTTCAACAATAACCCTGTCTTGGGCTAAGAACTGTTGTGGTTGGGCAAGTTTTATTTTCTTGTTAGAACGTACATGGTTAACAGGCATACCTTTTGTAAAGGTACCTGAACAGATTCTTAAGAAGGCAATCCTATCTCTGTGGTTTTTATCCATATTGGCTTGGATCTTAAATATAAAACCTGTAAAGTTCTCTGAATGAGGTTCTATGTCTCCTTTGTTACTAACCTTGGCCTGGGGACCCTTAGAAATCTCTAAAAAGGATTGTAAAAAGGGTTCTACCCCAAAGTTGGTAAGAGCACTTCCGAAGTAGACAGGAGTCAATTGACCATTCAAGATTTTGTCAAGGTCATATGCATCACCTGCAACGTCTAAAAGTTCGATTTCCTCTAACAATTGATCGTGTAGGGGCTCGCCTAAGAGTTCACGACATTTGGGATCTTCAAGTCCGCTTGTAAACTTTGCGAGTTTATTCTGTCCGTGGTTTCCATCAGTGAAAAGTTCAATCTGCTCCATGTGGCGGTTGTAAACGCCCTTGAAGTTTTTACCTGATCCAATCGGCCAGTTCATAGGGGTTGCACGAATGCCGAGGACTGATTCGATTTCCTCGATAAGTTCGAAAGGTTCTTTACCCTGTCTGTCCATTTTGTTGACAAAGGTGAAGATGGGAATGTTCCTCATTTTACATACCTTAAACAGTTTTAGGGTTTGGGCCTCTACACCCTTGGCGCAGTCAACAACCATAACAGCACTATCAGCAGCCATTAGGGTACGGTAGGTATCCTCACTGAAGTCCTGGTGACCTGGTGTATCTAGTATATTAACACAGTGATTATCATAGTTGAACTGAAGTACGGAAGAGGTTACTGAGATACCTCTTTGCTTTTCAATTTCCATCCAGTCTGAAACAGCATGTTTTTGAGACTTTCTTGACTTAACTGAACCAGCTTCTCTAATGGCTCCACCATAAAGTAGGAACTTTTCAGTTAGGGTCGTCTTACCAGCATCGGGATGGGAGATGATGGCAAAGGTTCTTCGACGTTCAATTTGCTCTTTTAGTTTTTGACTCATTATCTGTCTCCTTTTAATTAATCATAACCATTCTATAGTATCTTCTCTAGGCAAAAAAGTCAATTCATTAGACTATTTTATAGTATACTTATTTTTCTTTTAAATATTTTTTACAAAGATTCAATTTTAAACTGACAGATAGACAAATTTATTGTAAACTATTGTTGTAAACTATGAAAGTTACATTATGTTACTAATGTAGAAAGGGAATATATGATAGAAAAAGGCAAATGTCCACTGTGTGGAGGAGATAATAATTGTGCTGCACTCAAAAATGTTGACCCATCAACATGTTGGTGCATGAAGAAAAAGGTTCCAAAAAATTTATTAAAGAGAATACCTGATAACCTGAGAGGCTTGTCATGTGTTTGTGAAAAGTGTGTTGACAAGTTCAACCAAGAGGAGGATTAAACGTGAAGATCGAGTACATTTTATATCATTTAAACAAGGCTAAAAAAATTATGCATCAATATGTAGATGTACAACTTAAGAAAGAAGGCTTTGGTGACCTGGTTTCAGCATATACAGATATTGTAACTGTTCTGTTTATGAACGAAGGGAAGCTTAAAATGAATGAAATCAGTCATATGGTTGGTAAAGATAAGTCTACTGTGACTGTTTTAATTAACCGATTAATTGATAAAGGTTATGTACAAAAGGAAAAATCAACTTTAGATAAGCGTGTCACTTATGTCATACTTACAGATAAAGCCCTTTCTCACAAGGCAGCCCTAGAAAGTATAGCTAGTGAAGTGACTGACATTGCCTTCAAGGGTTTTACAGATGAAGAGCATGACTTGTTTAAGTCAGGTTTAATTAAGTTAGAAGAAAACTTCGTTGACGCTCTAAGGGGGCAATAGTATGAAAAAAGCCTATTTTGCTGGTGGGTGTTTTTGGTGCATGGTTAGTCCTTTTGATGTGTTTGAAGGGGTTATTTCCGTCGTATCAGGTTACATGGGGGGTGACCCTAATAAAGCCGCATATAATGAGGTGAAGAGCCAAACAAGTGGTCACTATGAAGTTATAGAAATAACTTATGATTCAAGAATTATATCATATAATAAGTTATTAGAAGCCTTTTGGCGACAGATAGATCCTACAGATGATGAAGGTCAATTTCAAGACAGGGGATCTTCATATAGGACGGCCATATTTTATACAGATGAAGAACAAAGGGATTTGGCTCAGATATCAAAGGCTAGGCTTGAGGAGTCTCAGCGGTTTGATAGCCCTCTTGTAACGCCTATTATCCAGGCAAGTCAGTTTTTCACAGCTGAAGACTACCATCAGAATTATTATAAGACAAACCCGGAGGATTATAAACTCGACAGGTCTAAGTCAGGAAGAGACGAGTTTATTAAAAAACACTGGGGTGAAGACTACTGGTCAATATATGAAGACTAAAAAAAAGCAAGGTTCAACTCATATGAACTTTGCTTTTCTTATTGGTCCTCATCTTGAATTTGGTCGAGTTCATTCTTTAAGTAAAGGTCAAGTATATACTTGATATCCTCTAAGAGGAAGCCCTTCTGGCCAAAGAATGCTAGGGTCTTTTGCTTCTTTATGTAATCAGACTCGTTTTTTAAGCTAATTTTTTCATATTTCGAAGGTAGTAGTTTTTTAAGGTTGATAAGGTCGGCAGTATGAAAGGATTCCGCAGCCTTGTCAATAATATGCTTTTGAACACCCTTGGTCTTTAAGTCATACTTAACACGCTTTAAGCTATGCCTTGATAAGCGGGTTTTATCTCCTATAAAGGCCCTTGCAAATGCTAGGTCATCCATGAACCGGTATTCGTCTAAAAAAGACAGGGTAGAGTCAATAGTTGCCTGGTCATAGTCAAGAGACTCCAGTTTTTTTATGATCTCATCCCTTGACCGCATCCTATAGGATACATAGTGGAGGGCGTCTGATTTAGCCTTAGCAAGGTTCTCTTCTTGGAGGATGTCCTTTATAAAGCTCTCGTCAAACTCCATATTTTTTCTTAGGCCAAGATTAACAAGTACATCCTCATGGACACCACAGTAAAACTCATTATCAATAAATAAACTGTACCTGTTTTTGTTCTTCTTTTGTGCTTGAATTTCAGTTATTTTCATATGATCTCCTTGTATTATTTTGTATTATACCTTATTATGATGAATCTTCAAAATTTATACAGGATGTGTTAAGATGAATATAAGAAGAGAGGAGTCGTATGAACACATTTCAAATAAAATTATTGGCAGCCATACTCATGGTAGTCGATCATGTAGGTTATTTTTTATATCCATCTGAAAGTCTATTTAGGATTGTAGGACGTTTGTCTTTTCCCTTGTTTGCCTTTTTAATTGTGCAAGGTTACAAGTATACAAAAAACTTCAATAAATTCTTCTTGAGACTCTTTTTGTTTGCAAATATTATCCATATTCCTGTTTTGTGGCAGGATATTCCGGTAAATATATTCTATACTCTAAGCTTTGGTCTCCTCTTAATAAAAATTTATGAAGAAGACCTTGAAGGTGGTAAGAAAGCCATACTGGCAAGTGGCCTGATTGTTTTAACGCTTGTATTGAATCCTGATTATAGCCTATACGGTGTTTTTCTAATTTTACTTATCCACGTTTATCAGGGACAATGGGGCAAGTTAGCTTTTGCTTTTATGGCTCTAGGCATTCTGTTCTACAACGTTCATATTCAATTGTATGCAGTGTTGGCTATACCCATCATGATGACTTATAATGGAAAACTAGGTCCTAAGATAAAATGGTTCTTTTATGTTTTCTATCCAAGTCACATTGGTGTCTTATATTTTATGTCTGAGAGATTGAGGTAGAGATGAATATTGACAGTTTTTTAATTTCATTGGATAAAACAATAGTATCGGTCTGGAAGGCTCAGACTACTAACGAACGCCTACTTTATAAGGCGATGGGGACCTCTGGTATTGGTGTCTTTAAGTGGGACCTAGATCTGGGGACGTTTATGATGTCTGAGAAAATGTTCTCCTTACTTGGCGTAGATTGGCCATATAGTGGCAGTCTATTTAAATTGCTGGAGACAATCATTGATAATCAAACCCTTTTTATGCTTGTAAGACAGATGATGACCACCTATTCAAAGAAGGTAAAGGGGGAGGTTGACTTTAAGGCCCATTTGAAAAAGTGTGGAGGTCAACATGATTTTAGAGCTATTTTTGATATTGACAAGGAAGGGCACCTGATAATAGGTACCCTAGAAGATATTAGTGAGTTAAAGAAGGCGCAATTGGAGTCTGCTCAAGCAGGGGACCGATTGCTACAGGTCTTGAAAACCATTCCCCTACCTATGTATTACTATGATCCTGTAGGAAACTTGGTATTTTCTAATGAAACCCTAGTCAAGAAGCATGAGTATCTTAATCCCTTGATAGAAAAGCATGTAAGCGGTATATCTCAGGCCCTTAATAGGGAACCGTCTATTAAGGAATATGACATTCAACTATTTGAATCAAATCATAGGAAATATAGACTTAATATTCGACACCAGGACAAGCTATATGTGTTACTGGTACATCGTATCGTCATTATGGAAAGGGACCATGTAAATGGAATTTTGTATATTCATGAGGATATAACAGATGATTATGAACATGAACATCAAATTAAGAAGGTCCTGAAAACCAATGAGTTGACGATTCAAATCAAGGATATAGTTGACCAGGATGTTGACATCTCTGTCCTCTATGACTTTGTTCTTGAAAATATATCAAGTGTTATTCCCTCTGTAAAGCGAGCGTGCATCTTAAAGATTGATCTTAAGGGCGACCTATACATGGCTGCGAACTATGGTTACGATGATGGTTATCAGGCAACCTTGCACATGCCATTTGAGGATACATATGCCTATAGTGAATTGAAAGGTGACTATAGCAAGTCAATTATTATCAATGATGTGCAAAAAAAATATGCTTCTGTTTATCCTGATATCAATGAGAAGCAAAATGGTTTCATCATGGAATCTAACATGACTGCTCCTATCATGATATCCAATAAATTATATGGCATACTTTCTGTAGATACTGACATCAACCATATATTTGACCCAGTAGACCTTAATTTGATTGATTATATACGTATACAATTAGAGCGATCTATCAGTAAACATAACCTTTTAAACAGATATAAGGCTGAATCAATCTCGGACCCTTTAACAGGTGTCTTTAATAGGAGACACTTGATGGATGTGTTTGATTCCTTAATACTCAAGGGTAAGCATGAGTTGAAAAATTTTGCAGTGGTATTATTTGATATTGATAAGTTAAAGCAGGTTAATGATCAACACGGCCACCTGGTTGGGGATACCATGTTAAAGGTCTTCAGCATGAAAGTCTTAAGGGGGAGTCGGTCAGATGATATTCTTTCTCGTTATGGGGGAGATGAGTTTGTTGGCCTGTTCTGGGACATGGCTACCAAGGACTTGATTACGAGAATTGCAAGGTGGCAGGACGAGTTAAATGAAGAACTCATCACTTCATCTGATCCCAGTCTTCGTGTAAGTTTTTCCTATGGTATTAGCCTTTATCCAAGTGATGGGGAAGAATTCGACGATTTACTTAACATTGCTGACCAAAGAATGTATACTCAAAAAAATAAAAAAAAGGACAAGTGATTCATGAAGATTATTATTTCACCAGCAAAGATTCAGAAACCTCGAGGGTTTAGTGGTTACGAGGCCAGTTCTTTGTTGTATCAACAAACTAAAGAAGATATCCATAAACACCTATGTCAATTGGATAAATCGCAAATTGCAAAGACTATGAAAATAAAGGGGGACCTTTTAGACCAGACCTTTGATCAAATTCACCTGGACCAAGACATATACACGGCCATTGACCTATACTCGGGTATTGTATTTAAGGAAATGAACATTTTTTCTTATGATCCCATTCAGCTGGAGTATATGGAAAGGCATTTAAGAATCCTGTCTGCATATTATGGTATTTTAAATCCATCTACTGGTATCAAACCCTATCGGTTGGATTTGACCATGAGGTTTAAAGATATCAATTTACAAAAAATGTGGAAGGAACATATCAATATGTACTTCAAAGATGAGCTTATTCTAAACTTAGCCTCAAAGGAGTTTTCTAGTCTGATTGATCATCCTATGATTCATGTTCACTTTAAGGAAGAACAAAGTGATGGCAGCCTTCGAGTCGTAACTGTAAGGGCCAAGAAGGCTAGAGGGCTAATGGTGAACTATATGGTAGAACATATGGTAGAAGATTTAGATGAACTCAAGCATTTTAACGAAATGGGTTATGTGTATTCAGATGAGGATTCCACACCAAGTGAATGGTCCTTTATCTTAAAATATGAATAAATTATGTCCTAAATGTGAATATTTTTTAAAACTATTTGTAATAGTCTACATTATGTGATATGATAATTATGGTAAAAAAATAGTTAATAGTGTTGCTTTAAGTGTATGTTTGTTTAATCAATAGGGGGCTTAAACAAATATATTACTGGAGTAATCATACATAATCTCACAAAAGACGTCTTGACGTCTTTTGTTTTTTTTTGCATCGTAAGTAAACGACAAAAGAATAAAGCGCCAATTATATTTGGAATTTTCACATTATTCCGTGTATTTGAGGAAAATTTAACGAAAATAGTGTATGATGTTATTAGGACCTTGTTAATATTGTTGCTTAACAAGTTGCAATAAAGGGTAAAGACACAATGGTTATTAAAATTTGAAAGGATGGTGTCAAGATGAAACCCGAAGCTCAAAGAGAGACGTATAATGCTGAAACTTTACCTGCTGAAGGCTATCAAGCATTAGATGAGTTTATTGAAACATCGACTAAGGATGAAGCTGCTCTTATAAGTGTTTTACACAAGGCGCAAACTATCTTTGGTTACTTGCCAAAAGATGTTCAACTCTATGTAGGTAGAAAACTTAATGTATCAGGTGCGAAGGTGTTTGGAGTAGTTAGTTTTTACTCATATTTCACTACAAAGCCTGTGGGTAAACACAAGATCAATGTCTGTACAGGGACAGCCTGTTATGTAAAAGGTGTTGAGAAGGTATTTGATCAATTTAAAAAAGAATTGGGAATAGAAAACAACCAAACAACAGAAGATATGATGTTCACCTTAAGAGATGTACGTTGTGTTGGTGCTTGCGGTCTTGCTCCTGTAGTTGTTATTGGTGAGAAAGTGTATGGCCATGTTCAACCAGGAGATGTAAAGGAAATTATTGCTTCATATAAAGAGGGGGAGAATGATGAAAATTAAGTCTTTAGATGAACTGATTAAATTAAGGGAAGATTCCATAAAGAAGGTTAACCTAAGAGAAACAGGCGAAGATGGTGGAGATGTGATTGAGTTAATGGTAGGTATGGCGACATGTGGTATTGCTGCAGGCGCTCGTGAAACCCTCCAAGCCTTGATGACTATCATCCAAGAAAAGGGTCTTAAAAATATTAAGTTGGTACAAGTAGGATGTTTAGGCTTCTGCCACAGTGAACCAACGGTTCAATTAAATATGCCAGGTCAAGAACCGATTTTATACGGCAATGTTGATACTGAAACTGCTAAAAAAATCGTTGAGGACCATATCATTGATGGGAAGATGGTAGATAATCATATATTGATAAAATCATTTGAAAAAGCATAGGACTGGGAGGTTTATGATGAGTAAAGTTAGAAGTCACATCATGGTCTGTGGTGGTACAGGATGTATTGCTTCAAGAAGTGATGAAATCATAGATAATTTAAATAAGGCCTTGGTAGATGAAGGCTACGATCAAGAAATTGATGTAGTGAAAACTGGATGTTTTGGCTTCTGTGGTCAGGGTCCAATTATTAAAGTTCACCCTGATAACGTATTTTATGTTAAGGTTTCACCGGATGATTGTGAGGAAATCGTTAAAGAACATATCGTTAAGGGACGTACTGTTGAACGCTTGTTATTCGATGAACCTTTAACAGAAGAGAAGATTTCAGAACATTCTAAGATGAACTTTTACAAGAAACAATACAGGATAGCCCTTCGCAACTGCGGTATGATTAATCCCGAAGATATATTTGAATACATAGCCTTCCAAGGATATGAAGCTTTAGGTAAGGTATTGACTGAGATGAAACCAGAAGACGTGATTGATTTAATGGTAGCATCTAACTTAAGAGGCCGTGGAGGCGGTGGCTTCCCTACTGGTCGTAAGTGGTCAATGGCAGCTGCCAACCATGCTGATAAGAAGTACGTTGTTTGCAATGCTGATGAGGGAGATCCAGGTGCATTTATGGACCGATCAATTTTAGAAGGTGACCCCCATAGTGTAATAGAAGCCATGGCCATCAATGGTTATGCAATTGGAGCAGATGAGGGTGTTATTTACATTCGAGCTGAGTATCCATTAGCGATTAAGAGATTGGAAATTGCCCTGGGTCAGGCTAGGGAAAATGGTCTATTGGGTAAAGATATATTTGGTTCTAACTTTAACTTCGACATAAGAATCAAATTGGGTGCCGGTGCCTTTGTTTGTGGTGAAGAAACGGCCTTGATTCATTCTATAGAAGGATCAAGAGGAGAGCCCTCTAGAAAGCCACCTTATCCAGCTGCTGAAGGTTTAAATGGCAAACCAACCATTGTAAATAATGTTGAAACCTTCGCAAATATTCCTGCCATTATACTCAAGGGTGCAGACTGGTTTAATTCAATTGGTACAGAAACATCAAAGGGAACCAAGGTATTTGCCCTTGCTGGTAATGTAAACAATGTAGGCTTAGTAGAAGTGCCCATGGGAACAACACTGAGAGAAATCATCTATGATATTGGTGGTGGAATTGTAGGCGGCAAGCAATTTAAAGCGGTTCAAACTGGTGGTCCATCAGGTGGTGTTATTACTGTAGAAGATTTGGATACTCCGATTGATTATGAAAGTCTTAAGGGTATTGGTTCTATGATGGGATCTGGTGGTATGATCGTTATGGATGAAACAGACTGTATGGTTAATATTGCCAAGTTCTACTTAGAATTTACACAAGATGAATCTTGTGGTAAGTGTACCCCGTGTCGGATTGGTACAAAGCGTATGTACGAAATTCTAGAAAGAATTTGCGAGGGAGAAGGCCAGGCTGAAGATTTAACAAAATTAAAAGAATTAGGTAACATGATTAAAGATTCCTCTTTATGTGGTCTAGGTCAAACGGCTCCAAACCCGGTTCTGTCAACGATGACTTTCTTTATGAATGAATATGAAGCACATATCCACGACAAGAAGTGTCTAACAGGTACGTGTAAGGCCTTATCAAAATACTCTATTAATGATAAGTGTATCGGATGTACGGCTTGTGCGAGAGCCTGTCCTGTTAATTGTATATCAGGAAAGGTTAAAGAGTTACATGTAATCGATCAGGATGCTTGTATTTCATGTGGCGCTTGCTATGATGTCTGTAAATTTGATGCCGTTGAAAAGCCATAGGAGGTAAAAATGGATTTAGTTAAAATTAAAATCAATGGAGTTTCTATGGAGGTTGAACCAGGTACAACCATCTTAGAGGCTGCAAAAAAAATAAATGTGACAATCCCGACCCTATGTCACTTAGATTTAAAGGGATTTGGTATTGTTAACCAGGTTTCATCTTGCCGTGTCTGTATGGTTGAGGCCATAGGACGACCAACTCTTGTACCTGCTTGTTCAGAGAAGGTTTATGAAGGACTAGAAGTTAGAACGGATTCTCTTAAGGCTATCAGAGCGAGACGTATGGCTGTAGAATTATTACTATCTAACCATCCCAAAGATTGTTTAACGTGTGCTAAGAACCTTGAATGTGACCTTCAAAGTCTTGCCCATGATTTAGGTGTAAGGGAAATTAGATTTGAAGGTGAAATGATGGCCTACCATAAGGATGAATCATCTCATTCAATCGTAAAAGATGCTAATAAGTGTGTTATGTGTAGAAGATGTGAAACCATGTGTAACGATGTTCAAACATGTAATATCCTTTCAGCTGTGAATCGTGGCTTTGATGTGTTTGTTGGCCCTGCCTTCAATATGGATATGGTAGATTCTTCATGTACTTATTGTGGTCAATGTGTGGCGGTATGTCCTACTGCTGCCTTAACAGAAGTTAATAATACCAGACGGGTATGGGAGTCCTTGAATGATCCAGATGTTCACACGGTTGTTCAAGTTGCACCGGCCATTCGTGTGGCTATTGGAGAAGAGTTTGGTATGGAACCAGGTGAGATCACTACAGGTCAGTTGGCTGCTTCTTTAAAGATGTTAGGTTTTGATGGAGTATTTGATACTGATTTCGCAGCTGACCTTACAATCATGGAAGAAGCATCAGAACTTGTACATCGTATTCAAGATGGTGGGACTCTGCCTATATTAACATCTTGTTGTCCTGCTTGGGTTAAGTTCTTTGAGCATCAGTTCCCAGACATGTTAGATATTCCATCTAGCTGTAAGTCGCCACAGATCATGTTTGGCACAATAGCAAAGACTTATTATGCTGAAAAGAAGAAGCTAGATCCTGATAAAATTGAAGTTGTGTCTATCATGCCATGTGTGGCAAAAAAAGCTGAGGCAGCCCGACCTGAGTTATCAAAAGATGAAAATAGTAATGTCGATACGGTTATTACCACGAGAGAATTTGCTGTCATGTTGAAAGAAGCGGGTATTGATTTTTCTAAGTTACAAGAAGAAGACTTCGATCATATGTTGGGTGAGTCTACTGGTGCTGGTGTTATCTTCGGTGCTACTGGTGGTGTAATTGAAGCGGCAACAAGAACTGCTTATGAATGGATTACTGGTGAAACTCTTGAGGATGTAAACTTCCATGCCTTAAGAGGAATTGAAGGTCTAAGAGAAGCCAAGGTAATGGTTGGTGATCTAGAACTTAACATTGGTATCGCTCATGGTCTTGGTAATGCAAGACGCCTATTAGAAGACATCAAGGCTGGTCGATCTAAGTTCCATGCAATCGAAATTATGGCTTGTCCAGGTGGATGTATTGGTGGCGGTGGTCAACCCTACCATCATGGAGACATGTCAATCATAGAAAAGAGAAGACAGGCCATCTATAAAGAAGATGCAGGCAAGGCTAGAAGAAAGTCTCATGAGAACAAAGAAATTATTGCACTTTATGAGGAGTTCCTAGGCAAACCATATGGCAAGAAGGCCCATGAGTTACTTCATACTTCTTATGAACCAAAAGAAAAGATTTAATCCTAAAAAAGTGCTGGTTGAACCAGCACTTTTCTTTGAATTGTTACAATATTTCGTCTGTTTAGAAAGCCGTAGAATTTTCATTATTTTTAACACAATACAAACAAAATATGATAGAATGTTCTTGGGCAATAATTTTTCATAGTAAACATAAATCGTTTTATGGGAGGATTATATGAGTAAAAAAGAATTAGATTGGGGTTCATTAGGTTTCAGTTATATTAAAACTGACAAGCGTTATGTATCTCGTTGGAAAGATGGCAAGTGGGATGATGGTCAATTGGTTGAAGATAACAATCTTGTGATCAGTGAAGCTTCTACAGCATTACACTACGGACAACAGTGTTTTGAAGGCCTTAAGGCTTACAGAACGAAAGATGGTAGCATTCAATTATTCAGACCAGATGAAAACGCTAAGCGTATGATCAGTTCTTGTCAAAGAATTATGATGCCGGAATTCCCTGTAGATCGTTTTGTGGAAGCGTGTAAGGAAGTTGTAAGAGCTAACGAGCACTTTGTACCTCCATATGGAACAGGTGCAACCTTATACTTAAGACCCTTCCTTATCGGTGTAGGCGATAACCTAGGTGTTAAGCCAGCACCAGAGTTTATTTTCTCTATCTTCTGTGTGCCAGTAGGTCCTTATTTCAAGGGTGGTATGGCTCCAGTTAACTTCATGATTTCTGACTTTGACCGTGCAGCACCTTACGGTACTGGAGCTGCTAAAGTTGGCGGTAACTACGCAGGTAGTTTATTGGCTCATGAAAAGGCTGTTGAAGCTGGTTTTGCTGACTGTATCTACTTAGATCCAGCAACACATAAGAACATTGAAGAAGTAGGAGCTGCAAACTTCTTTGGTATTACAAAGAACAATGAGTTCATTACACCTAAGTCACCTTCAATTTTACCATCAATTACTAAGTACTCTTTAATGCATATCGCTAAAGAATACTTAAAAATGGATGTTGTAGAAAGAGACTGTCCGATTGATGAAATCGGTGAGTTTATCGAAGCGGGTGCTTGTGGTACAGCTGCTGTTATTACACCAATCGGTGGAATTTCTTACAAGGGAGAAATGACAGTATTCCATTCTGAAACAGAAGTTGGTCCTGTAACTAAAAAACTATATGATACATTATGTGGTATCCAAGCTGGTGATGTTGAAGCACCAGAAGGTTGGATCTACAAAGTATAATTTATGAGCTTCCTTCGGGAAGCTTTTTTTATTTAAATAAATGGTATTATTTACATATTGTGGGATTTTTATTGAAACTTTCATATCAAAGTGTTAGTATATGTCTTGAGGTTGAAATGAAAGGAGATAAAATGAGAAAACTAGCACTATTAATGATGTCTGCCCTCTTATTGGTTTCATGTGGGGGAGAAGAAAAAAAGGAAGTCATTGACACCTTTAACACAGAGGTGGGTCAATCAAGTAAGTTTGATTTAGGACTTGAGTCCTTAACTGACACAGATTACCAAGTTACTCTTAAAGAAGCGACGTTAAAAAAATTTAAGACTATTGGTGACTTTGCGATTGTAGGCAAGGCATATGACCTATCATTAGAGGGGTTTGATTCAGGAGTCTTAAGTTTAACGCTTCCTGTCGAAGGTCAGCTAGCAGGTGATGCACTGGTTATTGTATTCCCTAATAAATCATCTGATGAGTATATCGTTTATGAAGGAAAGTACGATTCTGAGTCTAAGACTATTCAAACAAAGATCAAGCATCTAGGTGTTGTAGCTGTTTATACAGCAAATGATTTTAGACTGAGAAGTCAAACACATGGTGTGATTCCTTCGAATGAGGTTTTAACATTCGACGAGATTCCTGAGTCTATCTTGGTTAAGTCATATGATTCAAAAGATACATTGGGTCAATGGGCTATGATGGATGATCCTCTATCATCGGACAAGGGGAAGGTATTAGGTTTAAGTTTAGACCAGTTTGGTAAACAAGCTATGGAGTTTGTTGTCGATAGACCTGATGCTTTAGAGAAGCTTACGATAGGCTTTGATTTAAACTCTAGTATAGAAAGTGATAAAGTTAACCTGTGTTTACAAGCTAGAGTAACAAGTGATGAGGCTTGGAATACTATTCAAATCAATGGACAGGATTTTTTACCTGTAACTGACGGTTTGTGGCAACAAATGAAGATAGACTTAACTAAAGGTGGCGGAAATATTGAAAACTTTAAAAAGCACCTGGCTTCCAATGGACTTATTAAAGAAATTCAGTTTAGATTTGTTCTAGAGTCTAATCAAGATGAAGATGATGTTTCTTTATCAAGTGTATATCTTGACAATCTTCACCTGAACTTTAATGGAGTCCTTAGTAGCTATGATTCTGTTGAAAGACCCCTAATTGAGTCTGATATAGAGTTAACATACTTGGATCCTAGAGAGGTTATAATGGGATTAAGTCAGATATCACGTGAATCTATTGAATCACAATCGTCATTATTTGACTTGGAAGATGAGGGTAATCAACTAGTTTTTGCATATGGTGATTACAAGGTAGTGTACTCTAGTGACGCCCAACAAAAACCGGAATATGTAGAATACAATGGAACAAGACCCTATGGTAGTTACTCACTTTCAAAAACGGCTAAGGAGAATTTAGATGGCCTAGTGGAAGATGGCTATACATATATTGGTATAGCTAGACCTGATGAATCCCATCACTATATATATAAGAACGATGAAAACATGATAGCTGTATTAGCTACATCTACACATGTGACTAGCCCAACACTTAGCCTCCGTTGTTATAGTTTAGAGTCTGAGTCTAACTTAAATAGTCAGTTATATTCTATTGTAGAAGATACAAGTGAGTTATATGCAACTCTTAAGATCTTATTCTCTTGTTCGGAGGATGAAGTAGGAGGGGGAATCGTTAAGATCCAACATGTAGCTCAATATGAAAATAGTAAAGGATACTTAACAGAGGAGTACCTCTTCCACATTCAATATGATAATGGAACGCCTGAATATCCATCGTCTATTACCTACAATGGTAGAGATTACTTTGACGTCTTCCATAAGGATATGACAAAAGTTGAGGTTGTAGCTATCATGAGAAATAAGGGCTACAAGGATGAAGTAGAATACTTCAATGGACAAAATCATGCTATTTTCTTCTCAAGGGGGACAAGTTACGTAACAATTGAGTTTGAAACAGAGGATGATGATGCCTTAATAGGTGATATGATTATTCCATCATTAGATGCACTTAAAGTTAATTAAAAGTCACGAACAGTCTGGGTTGATATGCTCAGACTGTTTTATAGTTTACATAAAGGAGTAATGAAAGTTTGGCTGACTTATGGTAAGATAATATAAGACAATATTAGTGGAAATTGTGAGGTGTTAAATGTCTAAGCAAAAAGTTAGATTACTTGTTCAAGTATTGAGTATATGTTTCTATGGTCTAGGTCTTATTATGGAGACCAGAGTATTCACTCTTGTTTTATCTGGAATGATTATCCTTGGCGGTGCATTCCACTGTGGCTGGATTTGCCCTTTTGGCACCCTACAAGAGTTTACAAGAGCCATAGCAGATAAGTTGGGTATTAAGAAAAAATATGTGCCTCCTAAACTCCATATGCTACTTAAACATTTGAGATACTTGAATTGGCTTATATTCCTAACCCTTACAATTTCTTTAGTCTACCAGCTGCTGGCTCATGATCCCAGAGCCAACACTCTTAATATTCTGTTTGGCTTAAGAGTTTCTCAACTTGCCTTACTAGTCATAAGCGTCTTTCTAGTATCTTCAATATTCTATGATCGTTTGTTTTGCCGTTACCTGTGTATCGAAGGTGCTAAGTATGGTACGCTCAGTATTTTAAGACCACTGACACTGGTAAGAGATGAAACGACTTGTATTCATTGTAAGAAGTGTGATAAGACTTGCCCAATGGGAATAGGAGTCTCTAAATTTAAGGTAAATCATAGCCCTAATTGTATTAATTGCTTTAAGTGTGTGGATGCATGTCCTATCAATAAAACCCTTACCTATTGTCTTATTTCTCCCTTGAAGGCCCTTATCTTCATATGCATGATTGGTTTTGGACTCTTTGCATATCCCTATGTAGATGATTTTTTAAGAGAAATACGTAGTGGCAATAGGGAGACCTTACCCGATTCTTATGTTTATGAAATAAATAAGGACTTAATTGGGGAAGAGAAGGGTGAAAACAAAGATATGGAATCAAGTAAACCCGAGCCTGAGCCTGAACCTGCGCCTGAACCGCCGCCTGAACCTGAACCAGAACCTGAACCGGAGCCAGAACCTGAACCGGAGCCAGAACCTGAACCGGAGCCAGAACCGGAGCCAGAGCCAGAACCGGAGCCAGAACCAGAACCGGAGCCAGAGCCAGAACCGGAGCCAGAACCTGAACCCGAGCCTGAACCGGAGCCAGAACCTGAACCTGAACCTGAACCCGAGCCTGAACCAGAGCCAGTATATACTTATAAGAACGGTAGCTTCCGTGGAGTTGGCAGAGGTTATAGGGGGAATATTACTGTAGAAGTGACCTTAGATAAGGATGTAATAACATCAATAGTAGTCATTAAGACGAAGGATGATCAGCATTGGTTTGATCTGGCTGTACAAATACTTGAGGATATTATGACTACTCAGTCTACTGATGTAGATATCATATCATCAGCGACATACTCATCTAGAGGGCTTAAGAATGCAGTTAAGGACGCTCTAGATAATGCAAAAAACTAATAAATCCTACTGGACTATATCCAGTAGGATTTTCTTTATGGTTGGCCAAATCCCTTTGAAGGACGCTTATGCCATACCTTGTAGTGGCACTTATAGTCCCTAATATCTTCCCAAAACTTATCTTTCAGAATCTCAGGATAAACACGGTCGAGATTACTAATCTCACTTTGACTAAAATAACGGACATCAGACAGGACCTGGTTGTCTTGGTCAAACTCTGGATCTTGTCCTAAAACAATATCTCCTTGTTTGTACTTACCTAAAAAATAATGAGTACACCTTAAGCCATACTTGGTTTGCTCTTCTAGGGTATATATTAAGTCTATGACATCAATGTCTATGTTGGTTTCTTCCTTAACTTCTCTGACAGCAGCGTCCCAGGAATACTCGTGCTCCTCAAGACCGCCTCCAGGTAAAATCCAAAAAGACGTATTTTCTGCTTCGACAGTATGTTTAACCAAGAGTAGACGATTTTGATCGTCCATAATTATAACTCTAACACCCATGTGTGCAAACAAATGACTCATAATGCCTCCTATTCTGCTAACATATACTTAATACCAAGTTCAATAGTTGCTTCTAGAGAATCTTCATGTAATCTTTCATATGAATGAGATGCATCAACCCCAGGACCGATTAAACCATGAATAATTTCCCAGCCGGCTCTTAAGGCAGCAGAGGCATCTGATCCATAGAAGGGATAGATATCAATGTTGTAGTCTATCTCATTTGTCTTAGCAAGGTCTGTTAGTTTTCTTCTTAAGTGTAAGTCATATGGTCCAGATGAATCCTTAGCACAGATGGTTACACCATACTCAGAAGAAGTTTGACCATCCCCAGGGGCTGCCATATCAACGGCTAAGAACTCAAATGTTTTTTCTGGTAAAGAAGCAGATGACCCATGACCAACTTCCTCGTAATTAGAAATGAAGAAGTGAGTTGTATAAGCTGGAGTCAACTTGTCAGCGACCATCTTCTCAGCCATACCCAGCAGGCAGGCAACGCATGCCTTGTCGTCAAGGTGTCTTGATTTAACAAAGCCTGAGTCCGTATAAGTAGTTCTTGTGTCTAAATACACAAAATCACCAACTTCAATACCCAGTTTTTTAACATCATCCTTAGTCTTAACTTTCTCATCTAATCGAATTGATAAGTTATCAGCTGAACGTGTCACTTCATTAACTTTACCACCATGAACGTGTGTAGAGGCCTGATTTAACAAGATGGTTCCAGAATAGGTCTTTCCGTTTTGAGTTGAAACTGTTACATATTCACCTTCAACTGTTGACCAAGCATAACCACCAATTTGGGTTATCTTAAGTTTTCCATCACCACGTACTTCTTTAACCATAGCGCCTAATGTGTCAACGTGAGCTGAAAGCGTTCTATGCTTGTCATCATTCTTACCTGGGATAGTGGCAATTAAAGCATTCTTTAGGGTTCTTCTTGTTTCTATACCTAAAGCTTTAAAGGCATCGTCAACATAATTGATGGCCAAGTCTGTATCGCCTGTTGGACTTGGTGTATTCAATAGTTGGATTAAGTGTTCTATTACATACGACTTGTTCATATTTCCTCCTAATTATTAGTTGATATTTTTGTATTACCTCTATTATAGACTGGACTGATAAGAATTAAAACCTTAATTCTAATCTTCTTTTAATTTTCATTTAAAAGGCCTATAAGAAAGCTTGGTTATGATAAGAGTATAAAATATCTAGAGGAGGCAATTAAATGAATATTACTATGGAGCAAATAAACAATTTGAGAAGTCGTGCTAATGTATCTGAAGAAGAGGCTAGACAAGCACTTGAAAAAAACAACGGCAATATTATCGATGCTATTATCTATTTAGAAAGTGGGAAATCATATGTCAGAGATGAAGAAGAAGAACCTAGAGCGACCAAACAGTGCGGATCAAGAAAAAGAAAAGATTATCAACAAGGTTCTGGTGATGATTTTTTAACTAGTCTTAAGAAGGTCTTTACTGCTATGAATGAGACAAGGGTCATCGTGTATGATGAAGAAAAAACTATTGTTAATGTGTCTATGACAATCACTGTTCTTATGGGATTATTTGCTTTCCCACTAACTGCAACTCTGGCCATTATTGCCCTAGTAACAGGTTATAAGTTTAAGTTACATAAAGAAGAAGGGCTCAAGAAAACTGTTGAAGAAGTATTTCATCCTAAGAAAGAGACTGCAGAATATGAATATGAAGTTAAGGTTAACGAAGGTCCCATCCTAAGAGATGAGTCTGTACGAGTTAAAGAGGATCCTGAAGAGGATTTATCGCCAAACTTGACCTTATAACCATAAGCAAGTTAGGGTCTACTTTGTAGACCTTTTCTTTTCTATCATGTATAATTATGGTAGTAAAGAAGGGATATTGCTTAGAAAGGTGAGGTCATGAAAGAAAAGATACTACTTATAGAAGATGAAGTTAAGATATCAAGATTCGTTGAACTTGAGCTGAAATATGAAGGATACGAAGTAGAAGCAGCGTTTGATGGTAGAAGGGGCTTAGAACTTGCCAAGGAAACTGATGCTTCCTTGATAATATTAGACATTATGTTACCAAAAATGAATGGTATAGAAGTTTTAAGACGACTTAGAGAAACATCAGATATACCAGTTATTCTACTAACAGCTAGAGACCAGACCATGGATAAGGTCATGGGGTTAGACATGGGAGCCGAAGATTACATTACCAAACCCTTTGAAATAGAAGAACTTCTTGCTCGTATCAGGGCAATATTAAAGAGAAGTTCAAGAACTGTTAAAAAGGTCGACAAGTCTTTAAAGGTAGGTTTATTATCATTAGATGAGCAAACCTATGAAGCATTTTATGACGGTAATCTAATCGAGTTGACTAAAAAAGAATTTGACTTATTAAAGTGTCTAATAGAGAACAAAAATGTTGTCCTTAATAGGGACCAAATCCTTGAAAAGGTTTGGGGCTATAGTTATTATGGGGACACAAATGTTGTAGACGTTTATATTCGATATTTAAGAGTAAAAATCGATGATGCCTATGGCGTTAAACTCATTAAAACCGTAAGAGGGGTAGGGTATACTATAAAAGATGCGTAAAAAAACCTGGGATTACATTCAGATGGGTCTTCGCAACAGTGAATATGCACAACAGAAAAAGGCCGAAGAAGAAGCTAGGATAAAAAAAGAAGCTAAGGACTTTGATAAGACATTTACGGATAAAACCTATTCTGTTGCAAAGAAGGTCATGGAGAATGTAGAAAAAGTAAGTAACTATGACTACGAAAAATTATTCGAACGCGTAAAAACAGATATCGAAGAGAAGATCAATACAGATGGGCCTAATATAAAGGTAAAGGTTAATCTCGGCCATGAATCCGCTCGGACAAAAGGGGCAAAGGATAAAACGGTCATAATAAGCAAGCCGCCAAAGGGCTTTATTCGTGATGCTAAATCAAGGGCAGACTATATAAATAAAGTCAAGGCTCAGATTCAAGAGGAACTTTCTGATGACAACATCAATTTTGAGACAGTTCATGTTACCAAGGACCAAGTGACTAAAGATGATGGTCTGGTTCATGCTGAGCAAATCACTGAAGAAGAGCCTCATTCAAAAGATGTGGACCCTGTAAAAGATATTGAAGATAACCTGGTTAAGGATGTTGAAGCTTTAGTAGAGGATATTCAAGACGATATTAATAACCTTAGTGCTGAGCATGAATCGGCCTTACTAGAACAAGCTGACATTATAGAGGAATTAGTTGTTGAGGATAAACACCATCAACAGAAGCCTCTTCGTTCGACTATTGATATTGATAACATTGTAGATCAGAAACTTAGAGCCTATGAGGAACAGGTCCATAGAAAGAATCAGACCAATGATCACGACCAATTAATGGACTCAGAAGGTCAAGGGGATGCTCAAATCGAGGAGATAGAGGGCGACCAAAAGATAGAGTCAAGTACAGAAGGTGGCCCTGTAACATACCATGTAGACCTTGATGATGCTTTAGACCCTAGGCTTGAGGCACCTGTAACAGACTTAGCAAGTACAGATGAGCCTTTAGAGAATCTACAAGACCATGAAACGGGTAATAAGAATCCTACAAGAGTCTATAATAAAGAGAATCAGGCCCACGGGAATCGATACTATCGGAAAAAGCGTAGAGAAAAATTTGCAAAAAAAATGAAGGTTGAGTTGGATGATAATATCATCAATAAAAAGAGACGGTCTTTGACAAGACTATTTAAGTTCTCTTTAGCTTTTAAGCTTTCCTTTGTTTATATATTCTTGATGGTCCTGACCATAGTGACCCTTTCAGTTGGTTTTTATTTAGGGATTGATTATGTTGTCCAGCTGAAGGATGCAGGTAAACTGGAAGATATTATGCTGTTTAAGAATGTTCTTGTGGTCTTACTGGTCCTCTTCAACATGGCTGCGATTCTCCTGTGTATTTCAGTAGGGTCTAAAGCAAGTCGTAATCTTGTTAAACCTCTAGATGAGATGACTAAAATTGTTCAGCAAATTAATGGTGAAGCTATGGATAGACGACTGAATGTTAAGGGGATGCATGATGAACTCAAAGAGTTGGCGCTAACCTTTAATGAGATGTTAGAACGTATAGAGTTGGCCTATGAGACCCAGAACCGGTTCACCTCTGATGCTTCCCATGAGTTAAGGACCCCTATAGCTGTTATACAAGGCTATGTTAATATGCTAGATCGATGGGGCAAGGCAGATTCTGAAGTCCTTGAGGAGTCCATAGAGGCCATTAAGAGTGAAGCCAATAATATGAAACGATTAACTGAAAAACTTCTCCTACTGGCTAAGGCGGATAAGGGGATCCTAGAAATGTCCTTTGAGGAATTCTCTTTAAAAGACCTGATTGACGAAATAACCAAGGAAACAGTCATGATTGATTCGAACCATGACATCACCAATGAAATTAATTCAGTAGATCTTATACTAGGGGATAGACCATCCTTAAAACAAGCCCTAAGGATATTTGTAGATAATGCTGTAAAGTACACGCCAGAAGGCGGTCGTATTGCCATAAATGCCTATGAGCGAAAGAAGGGGGTTTACATTGAAATCTCTGATAATGGGATCGGTATTTCTGAGGAGGATATGAAGCAAGTATTCAATCGCTTTTATCGTGCAGATCCTTCAAGAACAAAGGCCAGTGGTGGCCATGGTCTAGGTTTATCTATAGCTAAATGGATTATCAAAGAGCACAAGGGTGAGTTGGAAATTAAGAGTGAAGTAAATAAGGGTACAGTAGTTACAATTTTCCTTGGGAATGCATAAAAGCCTTCTCAAAAGAGTAAATTTCTGATATTCTTTTACTCAGGAGGAAATTATGAAAAAAACAAACTTTTTACAACGCTATTACAAATGCACCTACGATTATAACTTGTTCCAGACCTATATTAAGGAGTCTACTGGTAAGGCATTACTCTTTATCTTACCCTTCTTCTTAGTCATGTTGGCATTCAACTATTTTGTTACCCTTCAACCTAAGAAGGCTGACCTTAAAATTTATGAAATTGTTTATGATCACATCCAAGAAATAACTTATGATGATGTTTATGATCTTCCTGAACCAGTAGAAGGTGAAGAAGCTACAGATTTACCAAAGATCAATCTTGCTGACAAGATAGAAGCAACCTATAAGGATGGTCTTATTAGCTTAGACCAAAACAAACTATATAGTGGTGAGTTTGAGTATGAGAACTATTCTTTCAGAGTAATTATTGATACACATAATGAAAGAGAAATGGAGTATATGTCTTCAGACAAGTTTACTCAAGATGATAAGGATAAGTTTGGCTATAAGACAGCAGAGATTGTTTTTTATATAAACAAGGACTTTGTTATCATTAACCAGGATAAAAATACAGTTTCTGTTAACCTAAAAGATTATAAGGGCGAGGCTGACAGTATAGAGGAAATGTACCAGGCTATTGTAGACAACTACATTGATATCCCTATTCAGTTGGCAGCCAACCTAGCGGTCTTAATATTTGTTTATTGGTTGTATTATTTAGTTGCATACTTCACATCAAAGTCTTTCGCAAAACGTTACAAGATGAAACTTGCCAAGGCAACTTTAAGAAAGGTATCTCTTTATGTCTTACAGGTTGGTATGTATGCTTACTTTGTAATTAAGGTTATTGACAGCTTTACGACCATAGACTTATTCATCATTACACCATTGATGTCTATGTTACCCATGTATTATGTAATCAGTAAGTTATTCGTACAATTTGATATTTACTATAAAAAAGAAATGAGAAAGGCTAGAAAGCAAGCAAAGGCCTAGAACATATTAAATAGAAATGTCCCATGCTTTAAGTTGTAAGCAGGGAGATTCTGTGTTATAATACTTATAAGTTAATATTATTATGATAAAAGAGTGGGTTTTGGCCCACTCTTTATACGTATATTTACAATTAAATAAGGAGGTAACTATGGCAAAGAAGAGTGTAACAGAGGTCATCGAAAACCTAATTAAGGGCTTTGTAGAAAGTCATGGTATGGAGTTAGTAGATGTAGAATTTGTCAAAGAAGGACCAAATAGATACTTAAGAGTATTTATTGACAAGGAAGAGGAAAAGATTTCTTTAGATGACTGTAAATTAATCAGTGATTTTATCAATGAAAGAATTGATGATCTTGACCCAATCAAAGAAAACTATTTCTTAGAAGTATCATCGCCTGGTATCGAAAGACCCTTAAAAAAGGCTAGAGACTTCGAAAGACATATTGGACATACTGTTCAAGCAAAATTGTTCTCACCTTTAGAGGGGAGAAAGATTATTGATGGTGTTTTAAAAAGTTATGTAGATGATAATGTTGCTATAGACATTGGCAATAATGAAGTCGTTGTGATTCCAAGAGATAAAATATCTCTTATTAAACCCGTAATTCAATTATAAGGAGGATTAAAAAGTGAAAGGCGAATTATTAAACGCTTTAGACCAAATAGAAAAGGAAAAAGGTATTTCAAAGGAAATTCTATTTGAGACGATTGAAGCTGCTTTGATCACAGCATATAAGAAGAACTTTAGCGATAGTGCACATAATGTTATTGTGAACATAGACAGAGAAACTGGTGAATTTGAAGTATTCTCAAGATTTGTTGTTACTGAAGAAGTTGAGGATGACAAGTTACAGATTTCTGTAGAAGAGGCTAAAAAAGTTGATCCGAATTACAATGTGGGTGATTTTGTTGATACTAGAGTAACTCCAAAGAACTTTGGCAGGATTGCAGCCTTAACGGCTAAGCAAGTAGTCGTACAAAGAATTAGAGAAGCAGAAAGAACTTTAATTTTTGAAGAGTTCTCAAACAGAGAGTCTGAAATCGTTAATGGTACAGTACAAAGAGTATCAAAAGGCGTTGTTCATATTAACCTAGGTAAAACAGAGGCTATACTCTTACCGAGTGAGCAAATGACTTCAGATGTTTATAACCAAGGTGGACGTGTTAAGACTTACATCTTAGAAGTGAAAAACACAACTAAGGGGCCTCAAGTGCTTGTTTCAAGAACCCATCCTGGTTTTATTAGAAGATTATTTGAACTTGAAGTACCTGAAATCAGAGATGGAATTGTTGAAATTCGTGGTATTTCAAGAGAGGCTGGTTCTAGAACCAAGCTAGCAGTGTTTTCAGTAAACGAAGACATCGATCCAGTTGGTTCATGTGTTGGTACAAAGGGTACGCGTGTTCAAAACATTGTAGATGAGTTACACGATGAAAAAATTGACATCATCGAATGGTCAGATGACCCAGTAGAGTACATTGCCAATGCACTGAGACCATCAAAAGTAGAAAAGGTTATCTACAATGATGATGAAAAGGCTGCTCTAGTTGTTGTTCCAGACTACCAGTTGTCACTTGCGATTGGTAAAGAGGGGCAAAATGTTAGACTTGCAGCTAAGTTAACAGGTTGGAAGATCGACATTAAGAGTGAAACTCAGTTCAAGGATGCAATCGCTTCTGGCGAAATAGATCTTGGAGATGATTTTGATGTTGATGCAGAGTTTGATTTTGCCTAGGAGCATGTCATGAAAACTAAAAAATTACCTTTAAGAAAATGTCTAGGTTGCCAAGAGCAAAAAGACAAACGCGACTTGATTCGCGTCGTAAAGAATAAAGAGGGAGAAATCTCAATTGATCTAACAGGTAAAGCGAATGGCCGAGGAGCTTATATCTGTAAAAGCATGTCATGTTACGACAAGGCCCACAAGAAAAAGGCCTTTGAACGTGCTTTACAAAGTAATATTTCTGAAGAACTCTACGCGTCTATGCGTAAGGAGCTTGAAGATGCAGAATAAAATACTAACACTTTTAGGATTTGCACAAAAATCAGGGAATTTGGTCAGTGGTGAGAACACAGTTGACCTTTACCTTCCCAAAAGAAAAGTATCTCTTGTTATTATAACAGAGGATGCATCCAATAATACCAGGGAACGATTTGTCCAACTGGCTAATCGTTATGAAGTCCCATACATTATTTGGGGAGACCGAGAAATATTATCTCACGCCATTGGAAAGATTAATCGAGCAGTTTACGGAGTGACAAACAAAAAATTCTCAAGAGAAATAAAGCGAGTTTTTGATGCTCTGTAGCGATTGAATGAAAGCGAGGGAAAATTTGTCAAAAATTAGAGTACACCAAATTGCAAAAGAATTAAATATTTTAAGTAAAGATGTCATTGATAAGTGTGAATCATTAAACATTGATGTATCAAACCATATGAGTACACTAGAAGATCAGGATGTTGATAGAATAAAAAAGAGCTTTGCTCCAGCGGAAGAAGCTCCTAAGAAGAAAACATCATGGACTGTAGGTACACCTAAGGTCAACCGTCCAAGAAGAAAGAGTGACTTTAAGAATAACAACAATAGAAACCAACAGAAACCTTCAAAGCCAGCAGCTCCAGTTGAAACTAAGCCTGCACCTAAGCAGGAAGAAAAAAAGGCTGCACCAGCTCCTAAGCAAGAGGCTCCAGTACAGAAGCCTGTAGAGAAGCCGGTTCAAAAGCAAGAACCTAAGAGAGAGCCGAAACCAGAAGCTAAGAAACCTGCTTCTAGAAATGACTATGCTAAGAAGCCTGAAAATAAACCTGCACCTAAGGTTGAGGTAAAACCTGAGAATGTACCTAATCCTGAAAAGGACAGTCGCAAGGTAGATGCTAAGAAGAAGAAAAAGAAAAAAGATCATAAGAAAACTTATGACAAGAATGCATCATTAGAAGATAAGTTCTCTAAAAAAGTAAAAAAGAAAAACCGTAAGAAGGTAGAAAAAGCCGTAGATATCTCTAAATACTATGATGAAGAAGATAGATTACTGCTTCCTGAGCAAGTTACAGTTGGTAAGTTCGCTGAAATGTTAGGTCAGGCTCCATCAGATGTTATCATGAAGTTAATGGCAGCTGGTATCATGGCTAACTTAAACCAAGAAATTGAGTTTGAAACAGCTGAACTGATTGCTATGGAATATGAAATTGAGGTTAAATTAATCGTTCCTGTTGATGAAACAGAGGAGTTATTTGATACTTACTTCGAAGAAGATGCAGATGAGGATCTTAAGCCGAGACCACCTGTAGTTACTGTTATGGGTCATGTTGACCACGGTAAAACATCTTTACTAGATGCCATTCGTGAAACAGCTGTAACGGACAAAGAAGCTGGTGGTATCACTCAACATATCGGTGCTTCTGAAGCCATGATTAATGGACAAAAGATTGTATTCTTAGATACACCAGGTCATGAGGCCTTTACAACACTAAGAGCCCGTGGTGCTCAAGTAACGGATATTGCTGTTCTTGTAGTTGCTGCAGATGATGGGGTTATGCCTCAAACAATTGAAGCAATTGACCATGCTAAGGCTGCTGGAGTTCCAATCATTGTAGCAATCAACAAAATTGACAAACCTGGTAACAACCCTGACCAAGTAAAATCTGAGTTATCAGAGCATGGTATCTTAGTAGAGGACTGGGGTGGAGACGTTATCAGTGTTGAAGTGTCTGCTTTAAAGAAAATCAACATTGAAGGCCTATTAGAAATGATCTTACTTCAATCAGAAGTATTAGAGTTAAAAGCCAATCCAGATAGAGATGCAACTGGTACTATTATCGATGCTAAGGTTGAAAAAGGCCGTGGTATTGTAACGACATTATTGGTTCAAAATGGTACTCTTGAAATTGGTGATTCAATCGTTTGTGGATCTTCATATGGTCGTGTAAGAGCTATCTTCAACCACAGAGGTAAACGTGTGAAGAAGGTTGGTCCTGCAACGGGTGTTGAAATCACTGGTCTAAACGATGTACCAGTAGCGGGTGACCGTTTCATGGTAGTAGAAGATGATAAGGTAGCTCGATCGATTGCTGAGAAGAAGCAAACAGATGAAAGAAATGTTTCTTTAAAGAATACACCTCAGCATGTTACTCTTGAAGATATCTTCGAGCAAATTCAAGCAGGTAAGACTAAGGAAATCAAGATTGTACTTAAGGCAGATGTACAAGGTTCCTTAGAGGCCTTAAAGACATCGTTAGTTAACATCTCTAATGAAGAAGTGAAGGTTAATGTTATTCATGCTTCTGTTGGAACTGTAACTGAATCGGATGTACTTTTAGCATCAGCATCTGATGCCATCATCATTGGCTTCAACGTTCGTCCAGTTCAAGTTGTAGAAAACGTTGCTTCTAGAGAGGGCGTAGAATTAAAGACATACAGAATCATTTATGAAGCCATTAACGATGTTAAGGATGCTTTAGTTGGTATGTTGGATCCTGAATATAAGGAAGAGATTCTTGGTAAGGTAGAAGTTAGACAAGTTATCAAGGTGCCAAATGTTGGTCAAATTGCTGGTTGTTATGTATTAACTGGTAAGGTAACTAGAACAGCTGAGTTCCGTCTTATTAGAGAAGGTATCGTTATTCACGAGGGTCATGTAAGTTCATTAAAGCGTTTCAAGGACGATGTTAAGGAAGTTGCTAAAGGCTTCGAGTGTGGTATCGGCTTTGAGAACTACAATGACATGAAAGAAGGCGATATTTTAGAAGCCTTCCACATGGTAGAAATTAAGAGAAAGAAATAGTTAGAAGGTAGGTGACATTATGGGATCTACAAGAAATAGAAGAATTTCTGAAGAAATAAAAAAGGTAATTAGTGACTTATTGATTCGAGGGTTAAAAGACCCTCGAATCTCAAAATTCACTTCAGTAACAGAAGTAAAAACGACAAACGACTTGCGATTTGCCTATGTTTACATCAGTGTTTATGATCCAAATGCAAACCGTAAGGAAACTGTAGAAGGTTTAAACAATGCTAAGGGTTACATTAGAAACGAACTTGGCAAGCATATCGACTTAAGATATACACCAGAACCAATATTTAGAGAAGATGATTCAGTAGAAAATGCTATGCATATCCAAAACATCTTATCATCTGTGAAGACAGAAGATGATGACGACTATGAATTAGAAGACGAGGTTGAAGATGACTTGTAAGTTTTTTGATGAAATCATCGAAAAAAAACATACATGTTTAATCATTCCCCATCAGTCACCAGACGGTGACTGCTTGGGTTCTTCTTATGCATTATCGTCTTTTTTTGATGGCATGGGCATCCGCCATAAGATTGCCATGAATGACTTAATTCCCCTTAATTTTGCCTTCCTAAAAAAAGATAATATGTTAAGGGATGAGGACTTACTAGCATTGAATGAAACCTTTGATGTTACCCTCATATTAGATACCTCTAGCCCGGACAGGGTTGGAGCCAGTCAAGAAGTGGTAGATTTAGGAAGTAAGGTCCTGGTGATTGACCACCATAAAACCAACACTTTCTTTGGTGATGTCAATGTAGTTGAAGAAGCTTCATCTGTAGGGGAGATCTTATATCAGTTAATGGGTCCTCACATGGATGGAATGGACCTTGAAGTGGCTAAGGGCCTTTATACATCCATCGTTACAGATACAGGTGAGTTTAGGTATTCCAACACAACTGCGACGACTATGAGGGTAGCAGGTCACCTATTTGAGTCTGGCCTTGACTTTGGGAGCATTAATAAAGAAATTTTCTCTAATAAGCCCTTGAATCAAGTACGACTAAAGAGTCAGATTATGGCTGATATGCACTTGTATGAAGACAATAAGATCATCATATTTTCTGCTAGCCAGGCGACTTTGAAGACTTATACTTGTGAAATGTATCATACAGATGGTATTGTAGAAGCTGGTCGAGATATTATGGGGTGTGAGGTCTCTATTCTTTTAAAGGAGATGGACACAAATATGGTTAAGGTTAGCATGAGGTCAAATCACTACGTAGATGTTTCAGAGATTTCTTTGAAGTTCAAGGGGGGCGGCCACGCAAGAGCTGCAGGTTGTACCCTGCATATGCCCCTTGACCAAGCTGAAGCTACAATTTTAAGTATATGTAAGGAATATTTATAATGAATGGAGTATTAAACGTATATAAGCCTCAAAATATGACTTCCCATGATGTGGTTGCTATAGTACGTAGGGCCCTACAGACTAAGAAAGTTGGTCATACGGGTACTTTAGATCCGATGGCAACTGGCGTCTTGCCTATTTGTGTTGGACGAGCTACGAAGATTGTAGACCTCTTACAGGCTGATCGTAAGGTTTACCGTTGTCAATTGACCCTAGGTCAGACAACGGATACTGAAGACTGCTGGGGAAGTGTTTTAGAAACTAGGGATGTGACTTGTAAGCCTGACGAGATTCAAGCAGCTATATTGAGTTTTGTGGGAGACATCTATCAGGTCCCTCCAATGTATTCTGCCCTTAAGGTAAACGGGAAGAAATTGTATGAATTGGCTAGACAGGGCAAGGTTGTTGAAAGAAAACCCCGGTTAAGACACATTTATGCCATTGAGGACTTGATAATAGATGGCCATCAGGCTCAGTTTACTGTAACATGTTCCAAGGGGACCTACATTAGGACCCTGTGTTCAGACATTGGCAGCAAGCTCGGTGTCGGAGGACACATGTCAGGTCTTGAAAGGATTCAAACCGGTCAGTTTAAGGCTGAAGACGGGATTACAATTGAGCAAATTAAGGCCTTGGGTCTAGACCTTGAAAAGTCTTTGAGACCTGTTGATCAAGCCTTATCAGTTGAGGTTAAAATCAGCATTAGTGACAAGGCTTGCCAGTTAATTAAAAATGGTGTGAAAATTGACCTGCTTCATTATGTAAGGGAAGATATAAAAGAAGGGGACTTAGTTTTGGTTTATCATAAATCCAACTTTGTCGCATTAGCTCAACATAATGGTCAAAAACTTATAACAAAAATATTATTTGATATTACGAGGTCATAATGAAAACAATAACAGATCTACGGGCCATAGACCAGTTGTCTAGGCCTGCTGCTATAGCCCTTGGCACCTTTGATGGTATGCATATAGGTCATCAAGGGGTTGTAAGAGCCATGGTAGACCACAGTAGACGACACAATCTCATTAGCATTGTCTATACTTTTTCAAATCATCCTAAGTCATATCCAGATGCAGATAGGGGGCCGAAACGTCTATTGACACCCAAGCAGAAGGAAAAAATATTAGAGGATTTGGGAGTGGATATCCTGATTCAGGTTCCTTTTGATGAGGACCAGTTATCCATAAAAGCTGATGTTTTTCTAAAGGATATTCTTCTAGGCAAACTGAATGTCAAGCACATCAGTGTAGGCTATGACTTTAGATTTGGTCACAAAGCACAGGGGAATGTAGAGTATTTAAATGCTCATAAGGACCTGGGCTATACACTAGAAATTATTGAGCCTATTACGATTAAGGATAAGCCTGTCTCATCAACTTTAATTCGACAGGCCTTAATCAATGGTGAAGTCTTAAAGGCCAACCGCCTCTTGGGCCATCCTTATAGGGTTGAGGGTCATGTAGAACATGGTAAAAAAATGGGCAGGCAACTTGGCTTTCCAACGGCCAATCTAAAAACGGATTATGAAATGTCTGTCTTAAAGCCTGGGGTTTACATTAGCCAGGCCAAATGGCAGGGACAAGTCTACAACAGCGTGACAAATGTTGGCTTTAACCCAACCTTTGACCAGGAACACTTTACAATCGAGACTTATATACTGGATTTTGATGAGGACATTTACGATGACCATCTTGAGGTGATATTCCTATATTACCTGAGACCAGAAATTAAGTTTAGTGGATTAGATGACTTAATCGATAAAATCGGTCAAGATGTAGATGAAGCCAGAGCCTACTTTGAAAAACTAAATAAATGAGTTTACATGTAAGAATATATATGTTAAACTGTTAAGGTCCAAGAGCTAAGATCCTCGAATCACCGACGACTTTCTAGGCTTTTGGCGTAATATAATATGGAGGTGTAACAATGATTACAAAAGAAAAGAAATTAGAAATCATCAAAGAGTACCAATTATCTGAAGGCGACACTGGTTCTGCTGAGGTGCAAATCGCAATCCTTACACACAGAATCAATGATATCACTGAGCATTTAAAAGTACACAAGCACGATCATCACTCTAGAAGAGGTCTTTACAAGTTAATCGGTCAAAGAAAAGGATTCTTAAAGTACTTGACTAACAAAGACATCGAAAGATACAGAGCGATCATTGCTAAGTTAGGCTTAAGAAGATAATAAAAACAGAAGGGGACGATTTTCGTCCCTTTTTTGTATATCTACGACTTATTTGTTTTAACTTTCACTGTTTAAATCTATGTATAATCATGGTATAATGATAGAAGTGATTAGAATTTATTTCACATTCTCACTTTGTGAGGTCCTGCTTATTGTGAAAGCCACTATTTCCCAATAGTTGTTTTCAGAGTAAGTAGGATAAATTCTAATCGAGTACAAGTAGAAGCGAAGCTTCAAGGAGGAAATATGAAAAGAAATATTCGAGTATTCGAAACTGAAATAGGTGGCAGACCATTTCAAGTAGAATTTGGTAGAGTGGCTAACCTTGCAAATGGTTCAGCCCTAGTAAAGTACGGTGAATCAACTTTATTAGCAACAGCAACAGCATCTTCATCTCCTAGAGAGGGGATTGACTTCTTCCCACTAAGTGTTGATTATGATGAAAAAATGTATGCTGTTGGTAAGATTCCTGGTGGTTTCTTAAAGAGAGAAGCTAAGCCTTCTGAAAAAGCAGTTTTAAACTGTCGTCTAATTGATAGACCTATCAGACCAATGTTCCCAGATGGATTTTTCAATGAAGTACAATTAATTATTACAAGCTTATCTGTAGAGCATGATAATGCACCAGAGTACTTCTCAATTACAGCAGCATCAATCGCTATTGCTGTTTCCGATATTCCATTCGAGGCGACTATTGCAGGAGTTGTTGTAGGCCTAGTAGATGGTGAGTTTGTTGTGAATCCAACAGTTGAGCAAATGGAGAACTCAAAGCTTAACTTAACTGTAGCTGGTACTGAGGAAGCAATCGTAATGGTTGAAGCTGGTGCAGACATATTAACAGAAGAAGTTATGCTTAAGGCAATCATGTTTGCTCATGATGAAATCAAAAAAATTGTTAAGTTCATCGATGGAATTAAGGACGAAATTGGTAAAGAGAAAATGATCGTTCCTGAAGTTGTAGTAGATGAAGACCTTAAGTCAGCTGTTTATGATTTTGCATATGACAGAATGAACCAAGCTGTAAGACTACACGGTAAGAAGGAGAGAGGTTACGCATGTGACCAAATTAAGGCTGAGTTACTTGAGGCCTTCAAAGAATCTCACCCAGATGATACAAAAACAATCTTAGGATTCTACAAAAAAATCGAAAAAGAAACTGTTAGAAAATTAATCATCAACGAAAAAGTTCGTCCAGATGGTAGACAACATGATGAAATAAGACCGATCGAGTGTGAAACAAGCCTATTAGACCGTACACATGGTTCTGCTTTGTTTACACGTGGTTTAACTCAAGCCCTAACTATTACTTCTTTAGGTGCCCTGTCTGAAGCCCAAAGAATTGATGGTTTAGGTACAGAAACTTCTAAGAGATACATTCACCACTACAACTTCCCACCATTCTCAGTAGGTGAGACTGGTTTCATGAGAGGTCCGAACAGAAGAGCTATTGGTCATGGTGCTTTAGCTGAAAGAGCCCTAGTGCCTGTTCTTCCAAGTGAAGAAGACTTCCCATATGCTATTCGTTTAGTATCTGAGATTGTAACTTGTAATGGTTCATCTTCACAGGCTTCTATCTGTGGTTCATCAATGTCATTAATGGATGCAGGTGTTCCAATTAAGGCACCAGTTGCTGGTATTGCTATGGGTCTGATGCAAATCGATGACGAAATTGCGATCTTAAGTGATATTCAGGGTCTTGAAGACTTCATGGGCGACATGGACTTCAAGGTAGCTGGTACTAAAGAAGGTATCACAGCCATTCAAATGGACATTAAGATTGACGGCTTAAGTGAAGAGTTATTAAAAGAAGCTTTAGAGCAAGCTCGTAAGGGTCGTTTACACATCTTATCTGAAATGGATAAGGAAATTGAAGAGTCTAGACCTGAAATGTCTCCATATGCACCTAGAGTATTCACTATGCAAATCCACCCAGATAAAATTAGAGACGTTATTGGACCTGGTGGTAAGGTTATCACTAAGATCACAAGTGAATTCGATGTTAAAATTGAAATCACAGATGAGGGTATGGTATTAATCACAGCTCAAGATGGTCCTGGTGGCGAAGGTGCACTTGCACGTATCGAATCTATCGTTAAGGATATTGAAGTAGGTGAAATCTACACAGGTAAAATCATTAAAATTATGAACTTTGGTGCTTTTATTGAGTTATTACCAGGTAAGGATGGTATGTGTCATATTTCTCAATTAGACCTAAAGCGTATTGAGAAAATTGAAGACCACTTTAAGGTTGGTGAAGAAATAACAGTTAAGGTTACAGAAATTGACAAGCAAGGCCGAGTGAACTTATCGAGAAAGGTTCTACTAAAAGAACAACAAAAAGCTAAGCAAGCTCAAGAAGAACAATAAGATAAACTTTAATTTATTATTAAAGGCCCTTTAAGGGCCTTTTTTAGAACATAAACTATTGGAGTAATGTATGAGCAAAATCGTTGATTTTAATAAGGAAAAAGACAGAATAGAAGCTAAAAAAGAAGCTGATATAAAAAGAAAAAAACACAACGACAAGGTCATTCGGAAGTATAAGAATAAGACCAAGGTTGGATCCTTTCAAGTCTGGCAGGTTTATTTACTGATTTTGGTAGTGATTACAATTGGCGTATTAATATTTAGATAAGGAAAACTATGTATAAACATATACAACTTGAGTGTGGGAGTCATTTATACTTGACCCCGCTTCCCCACCACCGGTCTGCTTCCGTTGGATTTTGGGTGAAGGCAGGATCAATCCATGAGACAAAAGAGAATAATGGTATCTCACATTTTATTGAACATATGCTCTTTAAGGGCACAGAAACATATACGGCAAAGGGGATAGCTGAGTTCTTTGATGCTAGGGGGGCGGATTTAAATGCCTTTACTTCCAAGGAGTGTACCTGTTATCATGCGAAGGTATTAGATCATCACTTGACAGAAGCTATTGAGGTTATTGCTGACATGATTTGCCATCCCTTGCTGGATGCAAAAGAAATTGAAAAAGAAATAAATGTTGTTTTGGACGAAATCAAAATGGCTGAAGATACACCCGATGATGTGTCTTATGATTTAATTGCAAGAACTATGTTTAAGGGATCTAGCTTATCACAAACTATTCTTGGTCTAGAAGACAATATCCGATCTTTTAAAAGAGAGGACTTGATCAACTATATGGACAAGTATTACACGAGTGATCAAATCATAATTTCAATTGCAGGCTCATATGATGAACAAGCTGTTGTAGATACATTAAATACCTGTCTAAATCTTAAAAAGTCAAGCCATCAGGTGGACCAGATCCAGCAGACTTATTTGAGTCAGGCCACGTACATCACAAAAGATACAGAGCAGGTTCAACTTGAGATAGCCTTTCCTGGTCTTCCGTCCAATGACAAGCGTATTTTCCCCATGGCTGCCCTGAATGCAATTTGGGGAGGTAGTGTATCCTCTAGACTCTTCCAGGTGATAAGGGAGGAGCATGGCTTAACCTACAGTATCAACAGTTACCTCAATCAATATGAAATGATTGGCAGCTTCTCTTTATTTGCCAGTATGGATAAGGATAACTTGATCGAGGTCCTTAAGTTGATTGAAGAGGAAAGACAAAAAATGATCGATTCTGGGATTTCCCTAGATGAACTTAACCGTGTCAAGGAACAACTAAAGGGCAATTATATATTAGAGCTTGAAGGCTCGGACAATTATATGGGCCTTATTGGGAAGAATAAGCTCTTTAACAAACCCATCTATGACTTAGATCAAATAGAAAGTAAAATTGATCAAATCACCCTAAAGGATATAAGGGATGTCATCCACCTATCCCTTAGTCAGTCCCCGGCCTTAAGTTTAGTTGGCCGTATTGATGAAGTTGATTTAAAAGCATGTCAAGAAATATTAGGAGTTGAAGATGAATCAAGTAAAAGTAATTAATCAATCAAAACATCCCTTACCGTCTTATGAAACAATTGCCTCTGCTGGCATGGACTTAAGGGCTAATTTAGACCAATCAATTACCCTGCAACCCATGGAAAGAACACTGGTACCAACAGGTTTATTCATGGCAATTCCAGTTGGATTTGAGGGACAAATCAGACCACGCAGTGGCATGGCTATTAAACATGGTATTTCTTTAATCAACTGTGTTGGAACCATTGACGCTGATTATAGGGGGGAAGTTAAGATACCCGTAATCAATTTAAGTAGGGAAAGCTTCATCATTGAAGATGGTATGAGGGTTGCTCAATTTGTATTAGCTGCTCATGGAAGGGTAGAGTGGGCGCTTTCGGAATCATTAGACCAAACTGATCGTGGCCATGGTGGCTTTGGGTCTACAGGACAGGAGTAGGATATGGCTATTGTTGTACAAAAATATGGGGGGACTTCTGTTAGAAGTCCTGAATCGAGAGAGTTAATTGTGAATAAGGTTAAGCAACTGGTTGAGCAAAAAAAACAAGTGGTTTTGGTCGTATCAGCTATGGGAAGAAAGGGTGAACCCTATGCAACAGATAGCCTCATTCAACTTTTGAACCTCAATGAAAGTCCTGTATCTAGACGAGAGCTTGACTTGATTATGTCATGTGGTGAGGTTATATCCACAGCTGTTATGACTCAAACCCTGCTTAGTCATGGTATAATGGCTAAGTCATTAACTGGTTATCAAGCTGGCATGATAACTGATGATTGCCATGGGGATGCAAGGATTCTTATGGTCAATCCTCAGAGAATACATGAATGCTTGGATGAAGGGAATGTTGTTGTAATTGCTGGTTTCCAGGGCATGTCTGACCAGGGGGATATTACGACCCTAGGCAGGGGTGGGAGTGATACGAGTGCAGTTGCAATAGGAGAGGCTCTTGAAGCCGATTGTGTAGAAATATATACGGATGTCGATGGGGTAATGACAGCAGATCCTAGGCTTGTAAGTGATTCCAAAGTTCTTTCTTCTGTGACCTATGATGAAGTCTACCACATGGCCGTATATGGAGCAAAGGTGGTTGATCACAAGGCAGTATCTATTGCAAGACGGTCAAAGTGTCCCCTGGTCATAAAGAATACCTTCACTGACCACCAGGGTACGATTATTGCGGATCAGGCTTACTTAAACAAAATGAATTTATCTAATCCAAAGAGGATCACTGCTGTTACTAGTCACGGTCTTGTAAGACGTGTGACTATGAATATAAGTGGACATAACCATGAACGATTGTTTGATGAAATGGCACGTAGAGATATTCAAATGGACATGTTAAACTTTTCAGACCATAGTCAGTCCTTTACCATTTCTCAAGGTCAAGTTGATGACTTACAAGCCATTTGTCTTGAATTAGGCTTTAACTATGAGATGTCTGATGAACAAGAGAAAATTACAGTTGTTGGTTTTAAGATTCACCATAAGCCAGGGATCATCAAGGAAACAATTATGGCCTTAACTGATGCAGACTTGGAAATCCTACAATCTTCTAACTCTAATACCTCTATTTCCTTTTTAATCAATAAAGGAGACAGCCCTAAGGCTGTCCAGGTCTTACACGAGCGTTTTCAGTTAAATCATCTCTAAGAAATCGTCCAGTATAGCTTCATATTTTATTTTGTCTGTCTTGTAGGCCATGGCGTGCTTGGCCTTAGGCACTGTATACAACATGGACTTTCCCTTAAAGGCTTGATGCATTTCATGTACCATTTTATAGGGGACATAGTCATCATCTTCTCCATGAATGAATAAGATGGGACATTTAATATCGTTAATGTTGTGGATGATACTAACATCTTTGAAAGACCACTTAAAGATTTTTTTAATGAAAAAGTTTGATAAAACGACAAGCTGGGCAATTATGATGTTATGGTCATGGTGGGCACGGTGCTTAATCAGTTGATAAGCGTCGGAATAGCCACAGTCTTCTATGCAGAAGGCAAGGCGGTCATCCATGGCCGCGAGTTGCAAGGCAGTCGCTGCTCCCATGGACTCACCCATGATGCCAACATGCTTGGGTTGGAAGTTATGGTATATATAATCAATGCACCCTTGGGCATCAAATTTTTCAAAATAGCCCAGGCTTGTATGCATAGGATCGTTGTAACCGTGATTTCTATGGTCATATACTAGGACTGAATAACCTTTCTTTAGAAAGAGGGAGGTATACTTTTTAGAGGCTTCATAGTTAACGGTTATACCGTGACATATGAGTACAAAAGGGGCCCTCGGGTTATCTTGCAGATAGATTCTTCCAGTTAAGTTATAATCAAATATAGACGGAATATGAACTCTACGACTGTCAAAAGATTCTAATAGGTCTGGATCGTAGGCTTCCTGTTCCAACTCTTTACTTTCTATGTAGTCATGGGTATGATTTTTAGGATAAATCACCAGACGGGTAAAGTGTACAACCAAAAGCATTATTATAATGAGTATAGCGATGAGTAGTAAGTATAACATAAACACCATCCTTTCCCTTTCATTATACCATACTTTTACAGTTGCTAGAATATTTAGTCATATAGAATAAAATCAAGTTAGGAATCCCTTATGAAAAAATCCTTTTTTGCCTACCTATCAATTGGTCTGGCCATTTCTATTTGCATAACATACATTATTATTGATATGACGAGTCATGCTGGCATAAGGACATTAAGCATTTCTGCCCAACCTACCTTACGAGCTGACAACAACCATCATATTTTTGAAGTAACAGATGATGTGCCTATTTTTTGGCCCGATAATGGGAAGGATCCATCAGAAGATAAAAATGAGTCAACTTCAAAAGATGATGACCAGGATGTCAACGAGGATGAAGACCTAGTATTTATCCCTGTCTTTAAAGAGATGCCCATAGATGACCAAGTCTTCAACTTGATGGACCAGGTATCCTATCATAATCTATCAGGGATAGCCCTTAGTAATCTGAGACTTCTTCAAGTATCCTATTATGATTTCCAGGGTGATCAACAAACGGGGCGTTTAATTGTTCATTATATGGTAGCAACTGATATATTGGAAATCTTTACTGACTTATACGAAGCTAGGTATCCCATTGATAAAGTCCGTCTGGTTCACAATTACGAGGGGCTTGATGATCTGTCTATGGCTGATAATAATAGCCATGCTTTTAATGACCGACTCATTGGTGGCAGTAGCAAAATTTCGAACCATGCTTATGGACTAGCGATTGACATCAACCCTATCCAGAATCCCTATGTAGCTGGTAGACTGATACTGCCTCCAGAAGGTGAGTCCTTTGTCAACCGAAATATTTTCCAACAGGGGATGATTCTGAAGGGAGATATATGTTATAATGCTTTTATAAGCCGAGGCTGGCAGTGGGGTGGAGATTGGTCTACTTTAAAAGATTACCAGCATTTTGAGAAGATTATTCCAGGTGTAAATGATTAATAGGGGTGTGAAATGACAAGAGTTCCTATATATGATGTAGAAATTGGCATGATCATAGGGGAAGATATATACAATAGGTTTGATGTAATGATTATCGCAAGTGGTACCATCATTACTCATTCAGTATATGATACCTTAGAGCGACTTGATGTTTTTGATGTACTCATTGTTGAAAAAGAAATTCAAGGCCATCAAGAAATTGTAGTCATAGATGAACCAGTACAAGAACTTTATAATGAGACTGTAGAGTCCTATAAGAAAATCTATAATGATGTTAAATTTGGTCGCCAGCTCTTATCAGAAGAAGTCAATGAGACCCTTCAACCCTTGGTTAATCAAGTTATGACTAATCCATCCTTAACCAAACGCTTATGGCAAATTGAGTCATGTGATAGCTATACCTATGATCATTCAGTCACAGTCAGTCTAGCATCAGCTCTACTTGGCAAATGGATGGGGTTATCAGAGAAGGAAATCAATGAACTTGCCTTGGCTGGCCTACTACATGATATAGGTAAGTGCAACATACCCAATGAAATTCTACAAAAGCCTGACCGGCTTACTGATGAAGAATTTAAGGTCATGAAGACTCATTCAACCCTAGGCTATATACTGCTCAGGAGTGGTAAGGGTTTTTCAGATGACGTCTTAGCAGGCGTTTATGAACACCACGAGAAATATGATGGAAAAGGCTATCCCAATAACCTTGTTGGAGAGAATATCCACTTATATGGCAGGTTAATAGCTGTTGCAGATGTCTATAGTGCAATGACTGCCAATAGGGTGTATAGAGAAAAAATGTCTCCCTTCCAAGTGGCTAAGTTAATCACTGAGTATTCATTTGGTTACTTGGATCCTAAAGCAGTGAAGGTTTTTTTAACTAATATAAGTAATTATTATGTAGGAACGATTGTCAAATTAAGTGACAATCGAATAGGTCAAGTGGTTATGATTAATAAATCAGAACCTTCCCGACCTCTAGTAAAAGTAGATGGTGAATACATCGATTTAGAAAAAGATTTTTCAATTGAGATTGTAGCACTTATAGATTAAGGATAAATATGAAATTAAAATTAAAGGTATCAAAAGACACGAAACGACGTTTGAAAAAAAAGGCTGAAACATTAGACCAAACAAGAAATGACTATGTTCTATCAGCTTTCTTGAATCACATTGAGGATAACACGGACAAATGGCAGGGGACAATTGATACCTATGCCCAGGAATATCAGCAGAAGATGACAACATATAAGGAATTACTAGAGGCCAATAGTCAAGATGAGACCTTGACCTATGATGAAAAGAGACAGGCCGAGTATAACTTCTGTAAGGATCATCTGATCTTCTTGTATAAAAAGCCCAAGAAGGGACAAATGGAGAATTTAATGATTCACATTGAGGAGCGGGCTTTTTATAAGTTATGTATACTAGCAGATTTCAACCACTTATCTGTTGAAAACTACTGCGAAAAAATTATACACTATTATAAGTAAAGTTAGAGGAAAGCTTAGCTTTCTTCTTTTTATGACAAAAAAGGATTCGGAGGTAATATGACCCTTACATGTGAGCAATGTAATAAGACAATAATAAGTAAAAAAGACCTCTTTAAGACCATATATCTTGGAAAACTGGTATATGTTTGTCACGGATGTTATCATCAAAAGTTAAAAGATTCCACCAGTCGAATTCCTCCCTTATCGGTAGTAAAACCAGGAGAACTGATATCAACAGCAGTTGCCCTAGTATTTGGTCTGGGTTTATCTTTGATTGATGGATTATGGATGTTAACGACGTGTTTATTCGGAGCTGTAGCCCTTGATATTTACAGGTGGGTCCAAAGGTTCATAATCGTAAGAGATCAAGAACGATTGAAAGATATATATGAAGATAATGATAGTTACTCTACCAAGTTAACTCAAGAGCATATATCTAAATATGATACTATATATGAGTATTATAAGTCCTTTGATGATGTAGAACACTTAAAGCATTTAATGGATGCTGAAGAGTTCGATGTAAATATTAAGGGGATTCAAAAGCTATTCTTAAAACTAGGCATATTATTTAGTAGCTTCTTCAAACGTTTTAAGTTTTTGTCAGTTTCTTTTTATGCCATTATATTTGTTTGCATAGCCTTATTGTTGTTCTACACTGGTATTAATGTTGGAGCAAGGATGAGTGGTTTTATTTCAAAATTATTTAACTAAGACTTGAAGCATGGTGCATACTGTGCTTTTTTTAGTGAGAACTTTGTTAATATATTAGCAATTTTTAATGAATTCATGTTAAATGTTAAGTCGATTTCACACAAATTAGTAGTTTTGTTAATAGTCTGAAAATTCTGCAATTTAGTGTTTTAAGAAAAAATTTATATGGTAAAATATTCTTAGTAAAAAAATGGAATTAAGAAAGGAAGGTATTTATGGGATGTGCATGTCAAGCTTGTCGTGAAAAAATCAAGGATGTAGAAAAAAATGGATACAAAGAACAAGGAGGTAATCATGACCTTGGCTTACCAAGTGTGAAGTTCGCCACTAAAAAAGAAATACTTGCAGTGATAATTGCTTTTACCTTTGGTAGTCTCTTACTTATTGAAAGATGGTTTATTGGTTTCCAAGTTGCCATATACATGTATGCTACAGTTGATTTATGCTCTATGATTCTTAGGTATAGTCACAGAAAATTTGCATATCAGAGTAGATTAAACTATCAACGCAACGGCTCTTTTCTAACTGGAGTGGAAAGTGAAGTCATGCATAGCTATGCTGCCGCGTCAAACTACTACAATTCCTTTGATGACATTTCTAACCTAAGTCATCAGATGGACCAGGATTACGTGGTGGATTACACATTCAAAGATCATATTATGACTAAACTGACATTTTTAAAGTACGACCTTGTGACCAGATGCAATCCGGTCTTCCTATGTATTGTGTTCATGATTTGCTTTACATCTATTGTTCTTTTGCATAGAAGCTTCATGTTTTGGGTAATTTCATAGATACAAACTAGTCAACAAGGCAGAATGATTAGATACTCATCCATCGATACAAGAAAGGAAGGTTCATATGATAGTTACCTGTCAAAGTTGTCAAGATGTTATCAAACATGCAGAAGAAAATGGTCAAACGCATCACAAGTATAAAACTGAGTTCATCAATGAAAAACCCAAGTTTGCTAGTAGAAAAGAACTCATCCATTTACTTGTTGCCTTAACCTTTGCCTCGGCTTTATTTATCGAAAGATGGTTTATTGGTTTCCAAGTCTGTCTATATCTTTATGCTCTTGTTGACTTATATTATATGCTAGACCGTTATCACAATAGAAAGTTCATTGCTAGAAGTCAAGATGTATATAGACGGAAGGGGACCTATCTTACAAGTGTAAGTAGAGAGATTTCATCAAATTATGCTGCAGCGAGTGCTTACTATAGCAAGTTTGACGATGTATCTAATCTTTTATATCAAATGGACAATACCTACCAGGTAGATTTAACTTTTAACCAGTTTATTGGTTCAAAACTATCTATTTTAAAGCATAATCTACTTACAAGATGTAATCCAATATTTATTTGGTTTGGATTTTTAATTGGATTTTCAATCTTCATGTTGATGTATCGATTGTTTATGTTATGGGTTATTTCATAAATCCAATATGTATAATGTTAGAAGGTAAGCAAATGATATGTGCTCATTGTACAGCCACTATAGATTTTAGAACAAACGGAACTAAGACTTTTTATTATGGGAAGTTAATAGATGTTTGTCCTGATTGTTTATTTAAGATTAAACTAGAAGGAATTGAAAGAGTAGCTCCCTTATCTCTGATAAAGAAGCAGGAAGTGATATCCGCTGCTACAGCATTTATCTTGGCTTTTCTATTATCCTTTTTAAGGGGGATGGGAATAGTTGTATTCTGCCTGAGGGCAGCAGTTGTTATAGATATCTACCATTGGATTCAACGTATTTGGTTCACTGTTAGTGCTAATCGAATTAAAGAAAAATACAAGAAAAACAAGAGTTACTACAGTATGTATACTCAGTACCTCATTTCAAAATTTCCATCAGAGGAAGCCTACTATGATTCATTTGAGGAAGTATCTCATCTATGGGATCAACTGCATCTAGAAGAATATCATGTAGAACTATCTAAGTTTAGAAGTTTTACTATGAGGTTTATGATTCATTTAAAATATTTCCTGCACCAATTTAAGTTTATATCACTTTCATTTTATGTGACTCTTATTGTGTTAAGTATGATTGTACTATTTTATACAGTCCTAAATGCAGGGTTCCGTATTATTGAACATTTTATTATATGACTCGTGATAAGGCTCTTATGAGCCTTATTTTTTAATTTTTGATTTCCCATAAAATATGAGCTTGAAGACCCTGGCTTATTTTATATAACCATAAATTATGTTATAATAAGAATGTTATGGGAGGGCTTATGGCAACAAAAAAAACAGCGAATACGAATACTAAAAAAACAAGCACAAGTAAAAAAACACCAGCAAAAAAAACATCTAATAAAACCAGTAAGCCAGTTGAGCAAAGTAACTATGAAATAAAACTCATATTACTAACAAGTTATACTGTTTTGTCCGTATTTTCATTGCACTCATCCTTGATGGGGATTGTTGGTCGCTTTATAAAAAATATTTATTTTGGTCTATTTTCATTTGGGGGATATATATTACCTTATACCCTATTAGTTGCAGGTTTTTATGCCTTGAACAGGCGTCTAAAGGCTTATAAAAAGAAGACTATTTTCGGCTTAATCCTTTTCTTCCTAGGTGCGATTTCTCTTGTTAACATACTTAATTACCAAGATTATACCAGTATCTATATTGATGGAAGCGTGAGTCCAATTTCCTTTGAAGGTATAAAGAACTTATATGTCAATGGGACTGACTTAGTTGGTGCCGGATTAATTGGTGGCCTACTAGGACACATAATGATAACTTTAATAGGAAAGCTGGGTCTTTACTTAACAACAATAACCTTATGGATTCTGGCTTTTATTTTTATAACAAATATTAAGTTAACAGATAAATTCAAGACCTTTATGGATCACAGGAAAAAAGTAAAAGCCTCAAAAAAAGAAGTTAGAGATAAGGCAGATGCCGTTTATTTGAAAGAATCTGAAAAACTAGAACTTCAACGACAAAAAGATGAAGCTAAGAAAATCAAAGACAAGGAAAAAGAGTTAGACGCTCAATCGAAAGAAGCCTTAAACAAGGCCTTGGAGAAGGTAGACAAAAAGTTAAAGGCTGAAGAAAGGGAGAACAAGCAGGCATTGGAATCTTTTGATGCCATGTTCTCACAGTCACCAACTAAGTCCTTTGTGGATAAGGTCTTTAAAAAGACACCTGTTCCTAGCAAAGAAACCTTAAAGGAAATTCAAAAGCTAAAGAGTCGTCAAGAAGAGATTGCCAAGCTTAAAGAAGAAAACTTCAAGCAGTTTGATTCAAAGGGTTATGCTTTTGATGACCAGTACAAAGAAGAAGAAATAATTACTTCAGCACCGGATATATTTGATAATCATATTGATCAACCAGACTATACGGATCAACCCATCACAGGCTTTGGAAGTCTTGTAGAGGATACGAAACCATTAGTTGAAGAAGACCAAAAACTTGGTCAGGAGAATGCGCCTGCTTACCTGGATGATCAAAGTGAGTGGTACAATCAAACTTCAGAAGTTAAACCTGACCATGAGGAGTCACAAAATGAATCTGAGACTAGGTCTTCTTTCGATGAAGCCTTTTTAAAGGCAGAACAAGAGACCCGACAGACTGTAGTTGAGGAAATTGATTTTTCTAAGGGCGAGCCTCTTAGTGAAGAAGAAAAAGCAAATGTGTCTAAGTTTGATGCCTTAACGAGCCAAAGTTCAAATGCATCGACTGGCCTCATTAATGGCCGTGTAGAAAAGCCTCTTGGGGAAACCAGTCAGATTCCAGACAAGAAGATCTTAGAGCATATGAATCAAAAGATTAAACAGGAGTTTGACAATTATATGGTACCAAAGGTTACAATCTTAAAGAGAAATCGGTCTTTAGTTAATGAGAACAAACATGAGCTTTATGAGAAGGCACGATACTTAGAGGAGATACTGTCAAACTTCAATGTTGACGCTAAAGTTATAGAAATATCAAGAGGCCCTGCAATTACTCGTTATGAAATAGAGTTAAAGCCTGGCACTAAGATGAGTAAGATAACCAACTTAAGTGATGATATAGCCTTGCATCTTGCTACCCAACAGGTTAGAATAGCACCTGTACCTAATAAGGCTGCTGTTGGTATTGAAGTGCCTAATGAAAATACTTCTTTAGTGTCATTAAGGGAGGTTTTAGACTCCCAGGCCTTTTCTTCTACTAAGAGTAAGTTGAGTGTAGGCCTTGGTAAAAACATAGCTGGTGCCCCAATAGTTGCTGACCTGGCTAAAATGCCTCATATGCTTATAGCTGGTGCAACGGGATCTGGTAAATCAGTTTGTGTTAATACACTCATTACAAGTATATTATTAAATGCAAAGCCCAATGAGGTAAAATTCCTGATGATTGACCCTAAAGTTGTTGAGCTCAACAACTACAATGGGATTCCTCACTTGATTTTACCTGTTGTAACTGATCCTAAAAAGGCTTCAGTGGCCTTAAATTGGGCTGTACAGGAAATGACAAGAAGATATAATGCCTTTGCCGAGAGTGGTTCTAGAGATATAACAGGCTTTAACAAGAAGTATGGTGAAGACCCTGATCAGTTCATGCCACAGATTGTAGTCATTATTGATGAGTTAGCAGACTTAATGATGGTTGCACCCAACCAGGTTGAGGATGCCATTTGTAGATTAGCCCAAATGGCAAGGGCAGCAGGCATCCACTTAATTGTTGCAACTCAAAGACCTTCTGTTGATGTCATCACAGGGGTAATTAAAGCCAACATACCATCAAGAATTGCCTTTGCGGTTTCTTCAGCTATTGACTCAAGAACAATCATTGATATGTCTGGTGCTGAGAAGTTACTTGGTAAGGGGGATATGCTCTATTACCCAGTAGGATCCACTAAACCACAAAGAGTACAAGGTGCCTTTATTAGTGATGAAGAAGTAGAAACTGTTGTTGATGCTGTTAAAAATCAATTTGAGGCTTTCTCATACGATGAATCTATCCTTGACAATGTTAGTCAAGCCAGTAGTGATGGCTCTGGAGATGGTGATGACAGTGATGATTATTTACCAGATGCTATTAAGCTGGTGGTTGAAATGGAGCAAGCCTCTATATCAATGCTTCAACGGAAGTTTAAAATTGGCTATAACAGGGCTGCACGTTTGGTAGATGCAATGGAAGAACGTGGCGTTGTTGGCCCTTCACAAGGTAGTAAACCCAGAACTGTTTTAATAAGTAGTTCAGACTTAAATTAAGAGGTATCATGAATATTATAGAACAAGCAGACTTATACAAGCAATCTAACCAACTCATCATTGATGTCCGGTCTCCTATGGAATATGACGACTACCATATACACCTAGGGATTAATTATCCCTTGTTCTCTAATGAGGAGAGAGAGCAAATTGGTAAAACATACAAGCAAGTCTCAGATTTAGAGGCGAAAAAATTAGGTGTTCAATACATGGCAAAAAACCTCAATGATTGGATGACTCAAGTTATAGAGTGGAATGAAAAGTATGACCGTGTCATCTTTTATTGTCAACGTGGTGGTATGAGAAGTCGTTCCCTAGTTGCCTTATTTAACAGTCTAGGGTTTGATAACATTTATCAGCTCAGGGGGGGAATCAAGGGGCACCGTCAATATATGAGTGATTCCCTACCAAGTTTACTTAAAGATAGAAAAATTGTTGTTTTACATGGCCACACTGGTGTGGGCAAAACTAAAATTCTACAAGAGTTAACAAAACATGGGATTGCTACATTAGACCTTGAAAAATTTGCTGAAAATGCTGGGTCTGTATTTGGTAACATACTGTATCCAAAGCCAGCCCCTAGTCAGAAACAATTTGAGGAGTTGGTTTATTATCATTTACTGACAGCTCCAACATCATACGTTTTCACTGAGAGTGAGAGCAAGAGGATAGGAAAAGTATTTTTACCGGACTGGCTTATGGACCATATGAAGCTGGGAGACCATATCTTGATCGAAGCCAGTATTCAAGTACGCACAGATAACTTAGTAGTTGATTACAAGACTGATCGAAACGATGAGGCCTTAATCGACTGTCTCAACCATTTGAGAAAGCGGTTGAGTAATGAAACTACTGATGAATTGATACAGGATCTAAAGGATGACAGAGTAGACTTATTTGTGGAAAAACTCCTAGTCCAGTATTATGACCCCCTCTATCAATACACCATAGATAAATATGATTTTGACTACAAAATCGAGTTTAAGAACACTCAACAAGCTACCCATGATGTGATGGTAGTTTATAGAAAGGAAATTCAATGAGGAAAGTATTTATAGAAACCCTTGGTTGTCCCAAGAACCAAATAGACTCTGAAATGATGTTGGGCATCATGAATAAGGAAGGCTATGAGATTGCAGATTATCCTGAAGAAGCTCATGTTATTATCATTAATACTTGTGGTTTTATAGAAAGCGCAACTGAAGAATCTATTATGACAATTACAGAGTTCATCAACTACAAGGAAATAGGTGAGTGTGAAATATTTATTGTTTCAGGTTGCTTGGTAGAAAAGAATTCAGAGGAATTAAAAGAAGCCTTACCTGAAGTAGATATTTTTATTGGAACAACTAAGTTCCCCCTAATCGTAGGCGCTATTCAGTCCTTTGAGGCGGGGCATGAGCCTCTTGTTAATATTGGTGATATTGACATCTTGATTCCTGAGAATCTACCTAGAATTAAGCAGACTCCTAGTTATACGGCCTACCTAAAAATATCAGAAGGCTGTGACAATAATTGTACCTATTGTGTCATTCCTCAACTTAGAGGTAAGTACAGGTCCAGAAAGAAAGAGGATATCATTGCTGAGGCAAAAGAATTAGTAGCTGAAGGGGCAAAAGAAATTATTGTTATTGCCCAAGATACTATACGGTACGGTCAGGATATCTATGGAGCCTATTTATTGCCTGAGTTGTTAAGAGAGATTTGTCAGATTGAAGACCTTAAGTGGTTAAGATTGATGTATGCATATCCTGATAAAATCAATGACGAATTAATTCAAGTCTACAAGGAAGAAGATAAATTAGTTAAATATATTGATATGCCTATACAACATGGTTCAAACAGTGTTTTAAAGCGTATGAATAGAAGAACCAGTCAAGAAGAGATTCGTACAGTTGTAGAAAAGTTCAAGGCTGCGATTCCTAATATGATTATTCGTACAACAATTATTGTCGGATTCCCAGGTGAAACGGAAGATGAGTTTAAGGATTTATGTAATTTTGTTCAGGAAATGAAATTTGGACGTCTTGGTGTCTTTACCTACTCACAGCAAGTAGGTACACCAGCTGCTAAAATGAAGGATCAAATTGATGAAGATGTTAAAATTAACCGTCAAAATACAATTTTAGAACTACAGCAATATATAGCAAACGAGACCCATTCGAAGTTCTATGATCAGGTGATCGAAGTGCTTATTGAGGAAAAAGTAGACAATGAAGACGTATACATGGGGAGGGCATCGTTTGATGCTCCTGAAATAGATGGCTTGGTCTATGTGAATACTAAATCAAGTTTAAATGTGGGAGATATTGTAAGGGTACACATCACAGATTATATGGAATACGACCTTATAGGAGGTTTGGAAAATGAACTTAGCCAATAAACTAACGCTACTTAGAATATTTATGATACCAGTATTTTTTGTTGTACTGATGCAAGACACAAAAGAAATGTTCATCATAGCAGGGATTATATTTATCCTTGCATCCTTAACTGACTTTTTAGATGGCTATATTGCCAGATCGAGAAATATGATTACACGTTTTGGAAAATTTATGGATCCGTTAGCTGATAAGTTATTAACAATGGCAGCCTTTGTAGCTTTTGTTGAATTACAGTTAATGCCTGCTTGGATAGTTATCTTAATCATTGCGAGAGAACTTGCAATTAGTGTCTTTAGAGCCATTGCAGCAGCAGATGGCATCGTTTTAGCTGCAGGTAAGCTGGGTAAGTACAAAACTGCAACTCAAATGTTATGTATTATTTTATACTGCTTTAATAACTATCCATTTGAGATATGGTCAATTCCCATGGATCAAATCTTATTATATCTATGTGCAACTCTAACCGTTGTATCTGGTTGTGACTACATTCTAAAGAACAAGCAAGTATTAGCTTAATGGAGGCTTTATGAACATTTCTATATTAGCAGTTGGTACTGAGTTATTGATGGGCAAGACTGTAAACACGAACGCCGCCTTCTTATCAGAGGAAATCAACGCCTTGGGTCATAATGTCTTATACCATCTAACTGTTGGTGATAATCCAGAGCGTTTAAAGAACACTTTAGAGTATTTGCTAAGCCAGTCAGATATGGTCATTACGACTGGTGGACTAGGGCCTACCCAGGATGATTTAACAAAGGAGACAATAGCCAGTGTTCTCAATAAAGAGCTAATCAGAAATGAACAAGCCTACCAAATGATGCTAGATCGATTTAAGAATTTTCAAGTGACGATGACTAAGAATAATGTGAAACAGGCTGACCTGCCTGATGGATGTATTCCTATGTTTAATCAAAAGGGAACTGCCCCTGGTTTTATTAGTTCATCTGAGGGCAAATATGTAGCAGCTCTTCCTGGTCCGCCCAGAGAAATGAAGCATATGTTTAATCGTTCTTTGAAACTCTTTTTAGAAGAGCAATCGGATAGTATTATTCTGTCTGAGTATATTAACCTATTTGGTATAGGGGAGTCTAGTGCTGAATCTTTAATTGATGATATCGTATCCATGCAATCCAACCCGACCATAGCTCTTTATGCCAAACCAGGTCAAGTTAGCATTAGGGTTACTGCCAAGGCACCAGGAATAGAAGAGGCTTATGGTCTTATACAAACTACCCTTGATCTTTTAACTGAACGATTAGAACCCTACATTATAGGGTTTGGTGAAGATCATTTAGTTGATGTTACAATAGATATGATCAAAAACTCCAACTGTTCAATTTCTGTTGCAGAGTCTTGTACAGGTGGATTATTAGCTTCCACTCTGATATCTAAGCCTGGTGCATCAACCTATTTTGATAGGGGGTTTGTTACTTATTCTAATGAGTCAAAGAACCAAATACTAAATGTTTCTTATGATATCCTCGATCAAGAAGGGGCTGTTAGCGAGGCCTGTTGTGGTGCCATGCTTGAAGGCCTTTATGGTCAATCCTTTAGTGATATTTGTGTTACCATCACTGGAATAGCTGGGCCGGGCGGTGGTAGTATAGAGAAACCAGTTGGTACTGTTTATATAGGGGTATTAATTGATTCCTATTTCAAGGTAGAGAAGTTCAACTTTACTGGCGATAGACAGGCTATCCAGCAACGCACCTTACTTAATGCCTTTAACATGATTCGACAAGGATTAAAAAGCTTGTAAATATATGGAAATAAATGTAAAATAAATATGAGGATTAATTGTTGACGGGTTGCGGAATATGCATTATACTAAAATAGAACAAACGTTCTGATTGAAAGGTGTGTGAAAATGAACGATAAGTCAAAAGTATTAGATACAGTTTTAGGACAAATTGAAAAGCAATTTGGTAAAGGCTCAATTATGAGATTGGGTGATGATAATAAATTAGATGTAGAAACTATATCAACAGGTTCTATGGAGCTTGATATTGCCTTAGGTACAGGTGGTCTTCCAAAAGGAAGAATTGTTGAAATATATGGACCTGAATCATCAGGTAAAACAACCTTAACCCTACATGCCATCGCTGAAGCTCAAAAATCTGGAGGTATTGCTGCATTCATTGATGCTGAGCATGCCTTAGATCCAGCTTATGCTAGAAGTATTGGTGTTGACGTTGATAACTTAATCGTTTCCCAACCTGATACTGGTGAGCAAGCCTTGGAAATTGTAGATGCCCTTGTTCGATCAAGTGCAGTTGACTTGATTATCGTCGATTCCGTTGCAGCTCTAGTTCCAAAGGCTGAAATTACTGGTGAAATGGGTGATAGCCATATGGGTCTACAGGCTAGACTAATGTCTCAGGCCTTAAGAAAGTTGACGGGAATTATTAGAAAGTCAAACACTTGTGTTATTTTCATCAACCAATTAAGAATGAAGATTGGTGTTATGTTTGGTAACCCAGAAACCACAACTGGTGGTAATGCACTTAAGTTTTATGCTTCAGTAAGATTAGATATCAGAAGAATTGAATCTATTAAGAAGGATGCTGATATTATTGGTAACCGCGTTAAGGTTAAGGTTGTTAAGAACAAGGTTGCACCTCCATTTAAACTTGCAGAGTTTGACATTATGTACGGCATAGGTATATCACGAGAGGGAAGTGTACTGGATTCAGCTGTAAAGGCTGATATCATTAAAAAGGCTGGATCTTGGTTCTCTTATGACGACCAAAGATTGGGTCAGGGACGTGAAAATGTAAAAGCTTATCTTGCTGACAACCCTGCTTTGCTAGAGGAATTAGATGCAAAAATTCGAGCTTATTATGAAATTGGAACTGGAAGTGAAGTAACAGAATTAACAGAATAAGTTATTAACCAATCCCGGGATTCTATCCTGGGATTTTTGTGGTCTTCTAGTTTACATAATAAATTATTTTTGATGACTTTCTTAGGTGCTAATCCCGTGAAATCATTGAAATAACATGGGTTGATGTGGATTGCAGACCTTCGTCTCATCTTGACATATGTAGTAAAAAGATATAAAATAGAAAGGAATTGGTATATATCTTTTTATTAAAATTTATTATATATATATAATTTTACTAATTTGCGGCAGTTGATGCCTGATATATAGGGGATAGTAGATCCCGTTACAATTTAATATAGATTATGGAGGTGGACGTGATTAATAATGATATTCTACTAATTACCGTACCAGCCGTTATTGCTGCAACGATTGTTGGGGGTAGCGCAGGTTATGTAATTAGAAAAAAAGTCTCTGAAAAGCACATTGGTAGTGCTGAGGAGAAGGCAAAAGATATCATCAAAACTGCACGTGCTAAGGCTGAAACAGCTCGTAAGGAGTTATTAGTTGAAGCAAAGGATGAAATCCACAGTAGCCGTGTAGAACTTGAAAAAGAAGTTAAAGACAGACGTAACGAGCTATCTAGAGCTGAGAGACGTCAAATACAAAGAGAAGAGAATCTAGATAAACGTTTAAATGCTTTAGAAAAGAAGGAAGATTCGGTTCAAAAGAAAATCAAGGAAACAAATGATAAACGAGCTGAGGTAGAAAGACTTCACCAAATTCAATTAACTGAACTTGAAAGAATTTCTGGTTTGACTAAAGATGAAGCGAGAGCTCATTTACTAAGTGAAGTTGAAAAGAGTGTTAAACATGAATCAATTTTGCTTATGAAAGAGATTGAAGGCCGGGCTAAAGAAGAAGCCGAGAAAAAGGCTAAAAACATTATTTCTTTTGCAATACAAAAATGTGCAGCTGATCATGTTGCTGAGACAACGGTTTCAGTGGTATCATTACCTAATGATGAAATGAAGGGTAGAATTATTGGCCGTGAAGGTAGAAATATTAGAGCGCTTGAAACATTAACAGGTGTTGATTTGATTATAGATGACACACCAGAAGCAGTTATTCTGTCATCATTTGATCCAATTAGAAGAGAAATTGCACGTGTTGCCTTAGAGAAACTTATTGTTGATGGTAGAATACATCCTGCAAGAATTGAAGAAATGGTTGCTAAGGCCCAGAAGGAAATTGATGCTCAAATCAAGCAAGAAGGTGAAAATGCAACATTCGATGTTGGTATTCATAACCTACATCCTGAATTAGTTAAGCTTATCGGTAGACTTAAGTTTAGAACATCTTATGGTCAAAATGTATTAAAGCATTCACAAGAAGTTGCAATCTTAGCAGGTATTATGGCTGCAGAAATTGGTGCTGATGCTCGACTAGCTAAAAGAGCTGGTCTAGTACATGATATTGGTAAAGCAGTAGACCATGAAATAGAAGGAACACATATCGAAATTGGTATGAATCTACTTAAGAAGTATAAGGAATCAAAGCATGTCATCCATGCTATGAGTACTCACCATGGTGATTATGAACCTGAAACGATTGAAGCAGTCCTAGTTACGGCAGCAGATGCAATCTCTGCAGCTCGACCTGGTGCAAGAAGAGAAACATTAGAAAACTATGTTAATCGTCTTGAGTCACTTGAAAAGATTGCAAATGATCATGAAGGCGTAGAGTATTCATATGCTATTCAAGCGGGACGTGAAATCCGTATTATGGTTATGCCAGACAAGATTACAGATGATGATATGGTATTACTAGGAAAAGAAATTAAGAAGCAAGTTGAGGAAGAATTGGATTATCCAGGTCATATTAAGATCCATATGATCAGAGAAACTAGACATGTCAACTATGCCAAATAATTAAATCAAAGCATAGGTGTTTATCACCTGTGCTTTTTATATTCCATTAATATGTTTATGTGATTTCCTTAGCGGGTATGTAATTAAAAACAAGTGATCTATTATAAATGAAGTTATCAATTCACTAAGGAGGAATTTATGGATGTATTAAAAGTTTCATCAAAATCTAGTCCAAATTCAGTAGCTGGTGCATTAGCAGGTGTTATCAGAGAGCATCATTGTGCTGAGATACAAGCGGTGGGTGCTGGAGCCATTAACCAATCTATTAAAGCCATCGCTATTGCAAGAGGATTCTTATCACCTTCAGGAATTGAAATTGTATGTATTCCTGCCTTTACTGATATAAATATTGGTGGTGAAGAGAGGACAGCAATAAAACTTATAGTTAAGCAAGTTTAGCCTACACTAGTAGGCTTTTTTCGTGTCTCCTCTTGTAGGGTTGAAATATATAAAAACTTATGATAAACGACTCGTTTTAGAAGAAATCGACTGTACATTTCCCTAATATCTGATATAATGATACTGTATTCCGAATGTTTTATTAATAATTATAAAAATCATACAGTTTTAAAACCCAATTATAGGAGGACACATGTCTAATATTTATGAGAATCCATTAATCAGCCGTTACTCAAGTGAAGCTATGCTATCCATCTTTTCACCAGATAGAAAATTCCAAACTTGGAGAAAACTTTGGATCACTCTTGCGGAGTCTCAGCAAGAATTAGGTCTACCAATTTCTGATGATCAAATTAAGGAGTTGAAGGCATTTGAGAAAGATGTCAACTATGATAGAGCTAAGGCTATTGAAAAGGAAACCCGTCATGATGTAATGAGTCATGTCCACGCATATGGTGAACAATGTCCTCAGGCAATGCCGATTATCCATCTTGGAGCAACTTCTGCCTTTGTAGGTGGTAATACAGATGTATTACTATTTAAAGAGGCTCTTGAGCTTGTAAGAGATAAACTTGTTAATGTTATCGATAGATTAGCTAAGTTTGCTGACCAGAGCAAGAGTATTCCAACCCTAGGCTTTACTCATTTTCAACCTGCACAGTTAACAACTGTAGGTAAAAGAGCAACCCTATGGAACATGGATCTTGTACAAGACTTAGAAGATATTGAGTATACAATTGACACATTAATGTTAAGAGGGGCAAAGGGTACTACAGGTACTCAAGCATCTTACTTGAACTTGTTCGATGGTGATCATGACAAGGTTGAAGCATTAGATAAAAAAATTGCTGAAAAGCTAGGCTTTAAAAAGACCTTCCCTGTAACAGGACAGACATACTCTAGAAAACTTGATAGTCGTGTACTGAATGCCCTCTCAGGTGTTGGTCAATCACTTCATAAGATCACAAATGATTTAAGACTTCTACAACATTTAAAGGAAGTAGAAGAACCATTCGAGAAAAAGCAAATTGGTTCATCTGCAATGGCTTACAAGAGAAATCCAATGAGATCTGAAAGAATTGCATCTCTTAGTAGATATTTAATAGCTGGTGCTTTAAATCCAGCGATGACCCACTCAACTCAGTGGTTTGAAAGAACGCTTGATGACTCTGCTAACAGAAGAATTTCTATTCCTGAGTCTTTCCTTGTTGCAGACGCAATTCTAGATATCATGAATAATGTAGTATCTGGTTTAGTTGTTTATGAAAAGGTAATCTACAAGCATGTCATGGCTGAGCTACCTTTCATGGCCACAGAGAATATCATTATGGAAGCTGTTAAAAAGGGTGGAGATAGACAAGAACTACATGAATCTATCAGAGTTCACTCTATGGAAGCTGCCCGCATGGTAAAAGAGCACGGTCAAGATAATGATCTCTTAAGCAGAATAGTAAAAGATCCAATCTTTAAACTGAGTCAAGAAGATGTAGATAAATTAACGGACCCAGCCCTGTTTATTGGTCGTTCTCCAGAGCAAGTAGTAGAGTTCAATAAAACTATTGTTGGTCCTATCGTTGATAGATACCAGGATAGACTTGGTTTAACAGCAGACTTAAAAGTATAGTTAATACAAAAGCTTAGAGAAATTTTCTCTAAGCTTTTTTGCTTAGGGCAATCAAGCCACGTCCCAAGTAATCTCCCCAGGATAAGTAGTCGTGGCTACCTTTAAACTCCTCAAATATAACTGACTTACCCAAGCCCATTAAGGTCTTCATTACTCCCTTGAGCGTTTCATGCATAATGGGTCCATCTTCAAGAATACCAACATTGAAGTAGAATCTTACATCATCTAGTATATTATCTATCATCTTTCTATCTCCCTTCACACCTATTACGATTTCCCAGTATAAGGAAACCAATGTCTATCTTAATTATAACTGTTGTAAACATGTTATCCCCTAGACTTAAAGTAATTAGCTGCAAATTATGATATAATATATGGGTATTGAAGGAGGCTTATGTTACCAGAAAGTTTATTAGTTCTTATGAAAACCATAAGAACCAGGGGATATGAAGTATATATAGTTGGTGGTGCTGTTAGAGACCATTTAATGGGACGTTCCATAAATGATTACGATTTAACCACTTCTGCAAAGCCTGAGGTCATACAGAAGCTCTTCAAAAAAACTGTTGATATTGGTATAGACTTTGGAACAGTTCAAGTTAACTGCATGGGAGATATTTACGAGGTCACAACCTATCGTCAGGACAGTCTTAAGTCAGATGGGCGTAAACCAGACTTCGTATCCTATACAAGTGATGTTATGGAAGACCTGGCAAGAAGAGACTTTACTGTCAATGCCATGATTATGGATCATAATTGTAATATTCAAGATCCCTATAATGGTAAAGACTCCATCAAAAGCAGGGTCTTATACACCGTAGGTGATCCATCTCAACGATTTAAAGAAGATTACCTTAGAGTCTATCGATATGTTCGTTTGAATCAAATATTAGGCTTTAAGAGAAATCCTTTAATAGATAATGTCATTACATCCATGCCAATTAACACCAATATTTCATTTGAGAGAATAAGGGAAGAACTCAATAAAATCCTTCTTTCAAATCATCCATCCAAGGCCATGGTACATATGAAGTCAATTGGCTTATTGGGCTATGTCATTCCTGGTATACAAGAGACTTATGGCTTTGATCAGGCATCCAAGTATCATCACTTAAATGTATTTGACCATTCCATGGCAGTATTAGATGCTACCCCTGCTGACTTAGTTAGCCGTCTTTCTGGTCTCTTACATGATATTGGCAAGCCCCCTACTTTCCAAAAGATAGAAGGGGAGGGGCATTTTTATGGTCATGATAAGACAAGTCAAACTATGGCAGTTGATATACTTAGAAGGCTCAAATATCCTAATCACATTATTAACCGGGTTGGACTTATTGTTGGCAATCATATGAGATTATTAGATTCTAGTAATCTAGGTTCATTACGAAAGTTCATTAGAAAAATAGGCCAAGAGAACATACAAGCTTGGTTTAATCTTAGAAAAGCCGATATTATGGCTTGTAGAACTCAAGAATCCCTAAAAGATATTAGAGAATTAGAAATTATCATAAATGACTTATTAAATGAGGTACCCGCCCTGTCTGTTAATGATTTAGATATAAGTGGTTACGACTTAATGGAGCTAGGTTATCAGGGGAAAGTAATCGGTAAGATAAAAAAATACCTGTTAGATAAAGTTGATCAAGATCCATCATTTAACAAGAAGGATAAAATGATTCAATATATACAATCATCGGAGGAAGAATGGAACAATTAAAGAAACACGGGCAAACACACTTAATTGAAGCATTAACTATGACAAATAGTTCAAAACTTAAACAGCAGATATTAGGAATTGATCTTGATTTTATAATGTCCTTATACAAAAAGCGGCATCATATAGTAGATCAGGAAGTAACAATCACTCCTATAACCAGTAAACAGCTAAGCGTATCGGAAAGAGTTGCCTTATATGATCGTGGACTTGAGATTATTAAATCTTCAAAAGCAGCTGTGGTTCTAATGGCTGGAGGTCAAGGGACTCGTTTAGGTCATCAAGGACCTAAAGGAACATTTGATATCGGATTGGATAGTCATAAGTCATTATTTGAACTGCATACAGAAGCACTTATTGACTTGTACCATCAAACGAATACATTTATTCCATGGTATATCATGACATCAGAAGACAACCATAAAGAAACAGTCGCTTTCTTTAAGAAACACAATTTCTTTAATTATAAACCAGATTCGATCACTTTCTTTAAACAAGACCAGTTACCCCTACAATTAGAGGATGGTAAACTTGCTCTTATCAATGAAACATCACTTAACTTAGCTGCTAATGGTAATGGTGGAGTATTTACAAGTTTAAAGTCTAACATGCTTATTGAGGATATGCGCAGTAAGGGTGTAGAACAAGTATTTATTTGTGGTGTTGACAATGCTCTTGCAAAATTAGCTGACCCAGTTTTCCTAGCTTTTGCTAAAGAAACGGACAAAGATGTCTCTTCTAAGGCTATCGACAAAGTTGATGCATACGAAAAAGTAGGGGTCATGTGTTATAAAGATAATAAACCAACTATAGTTGAGTATTCCGAATTAAGTGATGATCTAAGGCATGAAAAAGATGAAACCGGTCAATTAATATATAGACATGCCAATATACTAGCCCATATACTGAAATTAGATTTCATAGAAAAGTGTGCTAATATGACTTTACCTTACCATGTAGCCCATAAAAAGGTAGACTATTATGATGGTGGTAAACTGATTACGGCGAATGAACCCAATGGTTATAAGTATGAGCTCTTCATATTTGATGTATTTGAATATGCTGATGATATGTCTGTACTAACTGTAGATCGGTCAACTGAGTTTGCACCAGTAAAAAATGCTAGTGGCAACGATAGTCCTGAAACAGCTAGATTACTCTACAAGAATTTAAAATCTCAAGGGAGGTAACATAAAATTATTATGTCGACCAAAGTGGAGAAAATACAAATAAATAATAATTTAATCCAATATCGCATGATTGAACATTTAGATCGTGTAAGTTATTATACGTCTTGTTATGCATACGTAGTAGGGGACAAAGCCATCCTCATTGATGCCGGTCTCTTGTGCATGGGGGAATTTATTAAAGATGATTTTAAGGCGAACGATATTCAATTAGAGAAAATCATTCTAACTCATTATCATAAGGACCATGTGTTGGGTTCACTGGCATTTGAAGATCCATTCATCATAGTTGGAAGCGATTACCAATATAACAAATCTAGAATAGAAGCAGCAAAACCAACATCTTATCATTTTAAAACACCTGACTTAGTAGTCCAAGATACATGCTCCTTTTTATTTCGAGAGACGAAGTTTTATATTTTCAAAACACCTGGACATGCTCCATGCGGTCTAACTATTATAATAAATGATGAGTACATATTTGTAGGTGATTTGTTATTGGAAGATCTAGATGGAAAAATAATCATTCCCTATATTGATAAGGATGCCGAACCCGAAGCTCACTTAAAGAGTCTAAGATCTTTAGAACGATTCGAATCAAAACATCTCATGTATAGTCATGGACAACCCAAGTTCAACATGCAAATCAGTGATTATTTATCTCATCAGATTTATTATTTGGAACGGTTTATTGAATCAGACTACCAAGGGAATTTGGACTTGTGTTTAATGGCAGATAAAGACCAATATGCCATGTTGGCTATCCATAATTTGAATAAACGAAATGCACTAAAAAAACTAAAAAATAGTAATAAATAGGGCGCGAATACAGCGCTCTAGTTTTTTTTAGCAAGGTATTGCATCACGAACCTGCTGTAATCGTTGCTATTCACGCGTGGTTTTTAAGGTAAAATACTAGGATAAAGAGGCATAAAATTTATATGGTGTCAGCCAGTTATGATCAGCCAAGACCAACAATATATATTATAATCGAAATTATTCCTGGTCATCAAACTCATGATATATTTTTATTAGCCTTGTATAAACATATCACTTAATGCTCGATTACAATAAGTTATTATTTTCTCATCGATAAAATTCAACTAAGGCATCATCAATATAAATTGACATAAATAAAATTAAATCTATCAATAGAATAATCAGGTTATACAAACGAGTCGTTTTTTTATGAAGATACATTTCAGATATATTGAAAATCCGGATTTTTCATGATATAATTAACTATTCCCTAAATATACATTTAAAGAATAGTTGAATCAAAAGGCTCAGAGCCACTACTACACTCATTAAGGAGCAATCTATGGCTGACCAATACAAAATTCATAACAAGTCTTCTAAACCTGATAACATTGTAAAAAAAGAAAACAAACTATTAGACCAATGTCAACTCATTGAATCAGAACTTCCATACTTCCTCGTTGACTATTTTATCTTTTTAAGAAATGCAGTTGCAGTTACAAGTCGACTAGCATATTTACAGGACTTAAAATTCTATTGTAATTATTTGGTAAACGAGACACGGTTAACTCAAGCAGACATTCCACGGGATATCACTGAAGAGGATTTTTCAAAAATCAAAGCACGTGATGTCAATCGCTTTCTTGGTGACTACTGTACCCGTTATATGATCAATAAGGATGGTGTCACCTATCTAATGGAAAATCATAACCGTGCCTTATGTAGAAAAAAATCATCCCTATCTGTCCTCTTCAAATTTCTTTTCAGAGAAGAAATTATGCCAACAAATATAGTTGATGGTTTAAATCCAATTAAAATGCCTAAGGCTCAACCTGATGCGATTAAAAAGCTCGAAATCGAAGAAGTTGATAAAATGCTCCAAGCAGTTACAACCGGCATGGGCCTAACGGATAAGGAACGTCAGTACTGGGAGAAAACCAAATACAGAGATAAGGCCATTCTTATTCTCTTTACCACCTTTGGCCTCAGATTAAAGGAACTACAGCAATTAAACATTAGTTCTTTTTCCTTTACACGAAATGAGTTTAAGATTTATAGAAAACGTGGTAAAGAAGTTAACATGCCCCTGAATCACTCAGTTGTAACAGCGGTGACCGAATACATACAACTCGAACGCAACCAGGATACTGAGGATGACGCCCTCTTCCTATCTCTACAGAACAAACGAATGACTGAGAAATCCATCAGACAAATGGTAAAGAAATATACATCAATCGCCCTAGAAACCTCGCGATCTAACGGCTATAGCCCTCATAAGTTGCGTGCAACTGCAGCATCTTCATTAATTGAATACGGCTTCTCTATCTACGATGTACAAAATCTATTAGACCATGACAATGTTACAACAACACAACTATATTCAGCACATAGAAAGAATTCTAAGCGTGATCTCGTTCATCAATATGAGTTGTTAAACGAAAAGAAAAAAGATTCTTAAAATTCTATGTGACCAAAATATCAAACAGTCCAATAGGACTGTTTTTGTATACTTACTACTAGATACAATAAAAGAGGAAGATTTCTCTTCCTCTAAAAGCTTTACTTATTTCTTCCTTTTCCCTTGCCTGGATTACTTTTTTCAACATTATGACTAGGTACTTTTTCAATAACCGGTAATTTCTTGATAGGCTCAATTATTTTAATCTCTTCTATTTTTACTTCTTCTTCAACAATTAGCCCCTTACGGTTATCCTTTATTGTTTTCATTATGTCTTTTACATCTGCCTCAGACCAAAAGTCAAAATCAAATGTCTCTTCTTCTGAATAAGATGCAAGTTTTTCAAGCAGGTTCATTTTACCTGGAGTTATACCCAGTTCTTCTGCTTTGTCAAATCTATCAGCCATTGGATGATCATCTTCTAGTGGTTCTTCTAGACTTTCAAGCTCTTTCTTCAGCAAATCAATTTGCTCTACTATAACTGCAATTTCTTCTTCTGTCAAATCTTCATTTTCTAGAGATGCTTCTAATTCTTTAATTTCTTCTTCAAGAGACTGGATTAACCCTTGAGCATCTTCTTCAATTGACTCTAGAAGTGCATCATATTCCTCTTTTAAGAGATTGATTTCTGCGTTAATAGCATCAATTTCTTCTTCGGTTAGAGTTTCATCTAATAACTGTTCTTCTAGGGCCGCTATCTGTTCTAGTAAAAGAGCTTGAGGGTCTTCTATAGTTAAAGCTTCCACTTTAGCCAGAAGTTGTTCATATTGCTCAATTAAAGAAGTTAACTCATTTTCATGCTCAATTAGTTCTTCTGAGCTGTAGTTACTTGTATCAGTAGCTTCCATTATTTCAATAGAAGTCTCATACTGTACGAGTAGGAGTTTATCTAACTGAGACTCTAAAACTAATAACGCCGCCATAGTGGCATCAATTTCGTCTTCAGTTAGTTCATCATTAAGTAAACTATCCTCTAATGCCTCAATCTCCTCTTGCAGCATTAATACTTGTTCTTCTAATGTGAAATCTGTCTCCTCTACAACTTCCTGTGCATCTTCAGCAAAGCCTAGTAAACTCGTTGTCATCACAAGTAATAATACTAGCAATAAACCAAATAATTTTTTCATAAAAACCTCCTAGTTTTATGCCAATAAAAGAAAAAAATCTCTTGCACCGCAAAAGATTAGTGAACACTTTTATCGGTAGCTGGCTGCCATCTCTTATGAGGAAGGCCCTTTAGTTTTGCGTCCTACAGTTTCCCATAGTTTGCCCTTATCGTTTGTATATCTATTGTAAATCATATGTTCCTTCAAAGCAAGAATATACTAAGAACTAGGGACCATGGTCCCTAACAAAGTCACTTACATGCTACTCTATGATCAGGGTATGAATATCCTTCCCCTATCCACATCTTTCTACTAATGACTTCATACTTTCTAGTTCTTGATCCAGGCCCTCAGAACACTCTATGTCATGTAAGATAACAAGGATAGATTGGGTATGTTTTGTCACTATAGACCTTATATAAATACTATATTGCTCCACTAAAACAAGTAAAAAAGACCCTTAAGGTCTTAATTGTATAATTTAGGGACTTTAATAACATCTCCTACATGTAGGGTTGAAATATTGTCATTGTGTCTCTTAATAGAATAGATCATATCTTGTAGGTTTTTATCTTGAGGTGTATAGTTCTTGGCTATTGACCACAAAGTATCACCATACTCTACTGTTACATATTCATACTCTATATTCGAATCTCCATATACATTAGAAAATCCAAAGGTACTAATCATGTAAATACTAGTAATAATTAAAACGATAGTAAGTATAACTGTAATATAGTTAATGCTTGTAATTTTTCTTTTCTTTTGCTTCAAAGTTTTCGAATTCATATCTACCTCCTAGAACGTTTGTTCTTAAATACATTATATACGAACGAACGTTCTTTGTAAAGAGTTTTTAGAACGAATGTTCTATTCGGAGTTAAAAAATACGAACGCTTCAGAACAAACGTTTGATTTATACTTCCTTTTACTGTATAATGAGTAATATAATATATTAGGAGGCAGTCATGAGACCCAAGATTACAGAAAAACAACTAAAAATATTAAAGTTCATAAAACAAGAAGTCAACAAAAAAGGTTATCCACCTTCAGTAAGAGAAATCTGTGCAGGTGTTGGTTTAAAGTCTACTTCTACTGTTCATGGCTACTTACGACGACTTGAAGAAAATGGATACATCCGAAGAGACCCAACTAAACCTAGAGCTATTGAGGTTCTCTTACCTGGCGAGGAACAAACACCAGAAGACAACAATTTGTCAAATGTTGTTGATCTAAATGAACACAGAAAGCCAGTCTCACTTGTTCCTATAGTTGGTACAGTTTCTGCAGGTGAACCTATTCTAGCTCATGAGAACATCCAAGACTCCTTCCCCATGCCGACAAACATTGTTGATGATGGTGATTACTTTATGTTAAAAATAAAGGGTGATTCTATGATTGAAATTGGTATTATGGACCATGACTTAGTCTTAGTAAAGCAACAAAACTATGCTAATAATGGACAAGTTATAATTGCACTCTTAGATGACTCTGCTACTTGCAAAACCTATTATAAGGAAGAGGATACGATTCGATTGCAACCTGAAAATGAATCTTTGAGTCCAATATACTCAAAGAATGTTCAAGTCATCGGACTTGTAAAAGGTGTATATAGACAAATGTAAAGGATGCTCATTGAGCATCCTTTTTTTAATATCCATATGAATCATCTAGTATTATTACATGCATACGATCCTTATTCATTTGACTTGATATATAGGTATAAGCATGACATATTTTATCAGGACTGTGACAATCAGTGCAATATCCTAGACTGGCACAAGGTGTCTTACGATTAAGTCGTCTAGCGTTTGCTGGGGCTGCAACTAGTCGGTTTCTCTCAATTGCAGCATCTAAATCTTGAACAATCTTATTAGCACCAACTACTACTATTACTTTTTTAGGACCATAAATCATGGCAGCGACACGATTTCCCCTACCATCAACATTATATAGACCACCTTCTTGAGTCAAAGCATTGGTGCTAGTCAGATAAACATCTGCATTAAAGGCATTAAAATATATATCTTCAATGTTGTCGGCAGTAAGCCCTTCCTGGTATCTGTCTAGGAAAATTAAGTCTCTTGCCCTAAGATAACCGATGACACCTGTTTCAAATAGGGTCATAGAGCCACCTACTGAAACTGTTTCCTTATCCCCTATCAACTGGTCAAGTAGGTCGATTAATTCTTGATATGACCTAGCTTGGTAACCGTTCATATTATTCATTTTCAAATTATCAATAAGCGCTTCTATTCTCTTGTCCCTTACCCACTTGGCATGTTGATCCATACTTATTCCTCCCTCTCTTCCATATATGCAAGTCCCTTTAAGGCACCAAACTTACCGTGCTCATAAGTTAATCCCCCCTGGAAATAAACGATATAAGGAGGTCGTATTGGCGCATCAGCACTTAACTCTATTGATGACCCCTGTACAAAAGCACCAGCAGCCATAATTACTTCATCTTCATAACCCGGCATAGCCCATGGTACCGGCTGAACATGGGCATCTACTGGGGCTGCAGCCTGTATACCTTCACAAAAAGATATGACTCCTTGAGAAGAATTGATTTTGATAGATTGAATAATATCACTTCTTGGTTCGTCAGGTTTTGGACAAACCTCATAGCCCTTAAGTTGGAATATTTTTGAACAGAAAATACTTGATTTAACTGCATTAAGAACAGTTTGCGGTGCAATAAAAAGCCCTTGTAACATCAAACGCGTTTGGCCAAACATTAAACCACATTCCTTACCTATCCCAGGTGAAGTCATCCTATAAGCCACACGATCTATCAAATCTTGACGGCCCACAACATAACCTCCAGTTATGGCAAACCCACCGCCAGGATTCTTGATTAGAGATCCTGCCATAATATCTGCACCAACCTCTGTTGGTTCCTTATAATCCATAAACTCACCATAACAGTTATCAATCATAACCACAAGATCTGGCTTCTTGCTTTTCACAAGATGAATAATCTCTTCAATGTTCTTGATGGTCAAGGCTTTTCTCCAGCCGTAGCCTGTCGACCTTTGTATATAAATCATTTTAGTGGTATCTTTAATCGACTTCAGTATTTTCTCTTGATCGAACTGCCCATCCAAAAGGTCAACCTGCTTGTAGGTTACCCCTATATCCATTAATGATTGCCCGTAAGTATTTGTGATCCCTATTACCTCATCAAGGGTGTCATAAGGTTTACCAGCTATAGAAAGGAGCTCATCACCTGGTTGTAAAATACCTGTTAGACAAAGAGTTAGGGCGTGTGTACCATTTACAATCGTTGGTCTGACAATGGCATCCTCGGTCTTAAAGATTCTACTGTATATTTGTTCTATCTTTTCTCTTCCGGGGTCATCATAACCATATCCTGTATGCCAGTTGAAATGCATATTTGAAAGATTTTCTTCTTGCATGGCCTGTAGGACCTTAAGTTGATTAAAGGCACTGATATCTTCATATATCTTGTATATTGTACTTAACTCAGCTTCTGCTTGCTCTGATAGGTCAATCAAGTCTTGGCTGATTCCTAGTTCTAATAAATAATTATTTTTTGTCATATGTCACCTCACCTTGTAATTATAGCAATAAAAAGTTCCAAAGGGAATCCTTCAGAACTCTCATTACTTATGAAATGGCATCTTAAATGATTAGGTCTTACTCATTTACAAAGTTCTCAGTAAACTCCTCAACCTTCTTATTAAAGTTAACTGCCTTAGCAGGAACAATTGTAGAAATTGCATGCTTATAAATCATTTGCTGCTTGCCATCAGAATCCAATACAATGGTATAGTTATCAAACCCCTTAACATATCCTTTGATTTGAAAACCACTAATTAAAAATACCACAATACTGATGTGATCCTTTCGTACTTCGTTTAGAAAAATATCTTGTAAATTCAATGCTCGCTTCATAGTCCCCTCCTATTGGCTATGATTTGATGCATTTAATAATCTCTTCTTTCATAGAATCATATGATTCAAATTGATCATAATCAAACCATTGCATCTGCTCATAGCGTCTAAACCACGTCATTTGTCTTTTAGCATAGCGTCTGGTATTTTGCTTAATTGTAGAAATCATAAAATCCAGGCTATACTTTTCATCTAAGTATGGTATCACTTCTTTATATCCTATACCCTGCATAGATGTGTTTGAAGCAGTCAAACCTAAATCTTTTAAACTTTTAACCTCTTCCACGAGCCCTTCTTTAACCATGATCTCAACCCGCTGATTAATACGTACATAAAGGCGCTTACGATTACGTGTAAGACCAATTAAGATGTAGTCATAGTCATCATCAAGTTCTAAGTCTGTTGAAAAATCACTTAGGGGCTGACCTGTTACATGGTAGACTTCTAAGGCCCTTATAACCTTTCTAACATTATTCTTATGAAGCTTCTTGTGTGATGTTGGATCTACTTCTGCCAGCATGTTAAAGAGATAATCTGCCCCCTTCTCTTCTGCTAGTTGTTCTAAAGATGCCCTATAGTCAAGGTCCTTTGGAGCATTTGAAAAGTCCATATTGTACATTAAGGCATTAACATATAGCCCCGTGCCCCCTGTTACAATAGGTACCTTGCCCCTAGAAATAATATCCCTTATGCAGGCCTTGGCTTCCTGGCGATACTCAGATACAGAATATGCATGGAAGGGGTCGACATGGTCCATTAAATAATGAGGAACACCTTCTTTTTCCTCCTCCGTTGGCTTTGCACTACCAATATCAAAACCCTTGTATATCTGCATGGAATCAGCAGATATAATCTCACCATTTAACTCATGGGCAAGATCTATAGAGAGTTTTGTTTTACCTACGGCTGTAGGTCCTACGATAATTATTACTTTGTCTTTCATTTTTCACCTAAATCCTATTAAACTTTTTTTCAAGTTCTTTCTTATCCATTGCTATAATAATTGGTCGTCCATGAGGACAAGTATAGGGATCATTCAATGCTTTCAGTTGGTCTACTAAAACTTTGACCTCCAGCTGATCCAAGACGTCATGTCCCTTTATTGCATGCTTACAGGATTGTTGCATCAACCCATCCACGACTAGTTCAAAGCTTTCATCAGGCATGTTGCCATCCAAACGCTCTATGAGGTCTTTAATCAAGGTCTCAGCCGTACGTATTGAGAAAATTGTTGGAATCTCTCTAACAACCATGGTCAAATCACCAAATGGTTCCATTTGAAAACCAAGTTTCTTAAAAGTATTCTCATGGTACTTAACTTGTTGGTACTGGATATAATTCATTTCTATGGTTATGGGTTCAAGGATTAATTGAGCCCGAATTGTTTCTTTTCTAAAACCTTCTACATACTGCTCATATAGTACTTTTTCATGGGCTGCATGTTGGTCCATAAGATACATGTTCCCCTTTTTTTCAAAGATCAAATAGGTGTTGAATATTTGTCCTATATAGGTTAAGTCATCATAGATTGTGGCTTCTTGCTTTTCGAATAAGGGGGTGGGTTCCTCATAAATTCTTTCTACAAATAGAGGTTCCTTTTTCAAGGCAGCACTTTTAGGCCTTTGTAAACTAGGTTCTACATGTACTTTTTCTGTCCCTGGTTTAGTTTCAGAGGCTGGTTTGCTAGAAGATGAATGCAGTTGGGATAAGCTTTCCCTGTATATTCTTATCTTCTCCTTTTCCTGTACATCATGACTGGTCTGCGGCTTATGAGATGTTATACCCTTATTATGCTGCTTTTGGACCATGGGTTGCTTTGATTCATTCTTGTTGTAGTCAAGCTCTTGCCTAATTGGATTAGACATTTTGTTTGCCTTTTCCTCAACTATATCTAGGCCTAAGTCAGAACTTGCTTGACTGTCAATAGGCATCTGACTCAAGTGATTTAATACAGCCTTATTCTCTAATTTTTTGTGAACAGGTTTTAAGTCCAGATCTCTCTTTGGAGTCAAGTCTCTTTGGTTTAAAGCAGATGTAATTGAAGAATAAACCAAGTCCTTTATAACACCCTCCTGGTGGAAACGTATTTCAGTTTTGGCAGGATGAATATTGATATCTATTAATGAAGGGTCAATATTGATGTTGATAAAACTTATAGGAAACCTGTTATGAGGAATCAGTGTCCTGTAGGCAAGATTAATAGCATCTTCTACTACCTTTGATTTTACAAACCGATTGTTAACAAAGGCTATTTGATATTGCCTGTTCCCACGCGTCAAGTCTGCAGTAGATATAAAGCCCTTTACCCTTATGCCATTCATATCATGGTCAACCTCAATAAGGTTTTTCCATATGTTCCTTTCATATAGATTAACAATTACATCATACATGCTTCCCTTGCCAGGTGTCATAAATATATTATGTCCACCGACTATGTACTTAAAGGATACCTCGGGATGAGACAGGGCCATTTTATTCATGATGTCATTAATGGCATTTTGCTCAGCCTTGTTGGACTTTAAGAATTTAAGACGAGCTGGTGTGTTAAAGAAGAGATCCTTAACCATTATTGTCGTTCCCTGTGGGGCACCAATTTCTTGGTCTAAAACCAGTTTTCCCCCTTCAAGGACTAGTTTTTTAGCATAGGTTTGGTCTGTGTGTTTTGATATTATTTCTATATTAGACACCGAGGCAATACTGGCCAGGGCTTCCCCCCGGAAACCCAGTGAAGCAATATTGTATATATCATTAATTGTCCTAATCTTACTTGTAGCATGCCTTTCAAAAGCCAGTATCATATCGTCGGGTTCTATCCCCCGGCCATTATCCGTAATACGGATTAAGCCTTTACCAGCCTCTTTGACTTCCACTGTTATCTTGTTACTGCCTGCATCTATTGCATTTTCTACCAACTCTTTGACAACTGCTAGTGGTCGCTCGACTACTTCACCAGCTGCTATTTTATTGGCAATGTCCTTATCAAGCTGTCTTATTCTTACATCAACCATTTATACCTTCTTTGCTTGTTCAACCAAGTCATTTAAAACCGTCATTGCTTCAAGAGGTGACAGGTTCATCACGTCAACTGTCTTTAAATCCTTTATTAGAGGGTGTTCTTTCTCTGGGACATCCCTTGTAACACTTGCAACTGCAGTGCCTGTAATTGACTCAATATTATTATTAATATCATGGGCCTCTAGGTCAAGTAGAATCTCTTTTGCCCGTTCAATAACAGCTTCTGGTAACCCAGCTAACTTGGCTACTTGAATACCATAAGATCGAGATGCACCACCACGTATTATTTTTCTAAGGAAGGTAATATCATCTCCTGATTCCTTGACTGATATGCAATAATTCTTAACACCATCAAACCTTCCCTCTAGCTCGGTTAATTCATGGTAGTGGGTTGCAAATAAGGTTTTGGCGCTTATTTCATTGTTTTGAGACAGGTACTCTACAACCGACCATGCAATACTTAAGCCGTCATAAGTTGATGTCCCTCTACCAATCTCATCCAAAATAATCAAAGAGTTTGAGCTTGCATGGTGTAAAATGTTAGACAGCTCATTCATCTCAACCATAAAGGTCGATTGACCCTGGGCTAGGTCATCACTTGCTCCTACACGTGTAAATATTCTGTCGACCAATGCAATATGAGCTTCTTGCGCTGGTACAAATGAACCGATCTGTGCCATTAAAGTTATTAAGGCAACCTGCCTTAAGTAGGTTGATTTACCAGCCATGTTAGGGCCAGTAATAATATAACACCTGGAATCATCCTTATTAATTAGGGTATCGTTGGGAACAAAGCCTTCATCAACAGTCAAACGCTCCACAACTGGGTGTCGACCATTAACAATTTTAATTTCACCATCGTCCTTTATTAAGGGTTTCACATAGTCATGGCTATAGGCAACCATGGCTAATGATAAGAGACAGTCTAACTCCGCAAGTATATTAGCAGATTTTTTAATTCTTAGAATATGGTCTAATAATTTTTCTTTAATTTCACAGAATAAGTCATATTCAAGACTCTTAATCTCATCTCCTGCATTTAATATTTTTGTTTCAATTTCCTTTAACTCAGGATAAATATAGCGTTCTGCATTTGCCAGTGTTTGCTTTCTAATATAATGTTCGGGAACCTCATCAGCGTGGCGTTTTGTCACTTCAATATAATATCCAAATACTTTATTAAATCGAATCTTAAGGGTTGGTATGCCAGTCGTTTCTCTTTCTTTCTGCTCTAGTTCCAGTAACCAGGCCTTACCATTGGTCATTATATCTCTAAGATCAGCAAGGCTATCATTATAAGACGTCTTAATGATTTGCCCCTCACGTATAGTGACTGGGGGATCTTCATGGATAGATGCTTCTAGTAGTTCATATAAGTCTTCAAGTGTATCCAGTTCTTCTACAAGACTTGTCAGTTCACTGGACTCATGGCCTTGAATAAGGGACTTTATCTGAGGCATGTACATTAAGGATTGTTTTAGGGCTAAAAGGTCCCTTGCATTTGCTGAGTTGTAGACTAGCTTAGAGGAAAGTCTTTCAAGATCATAAATTCTTGATAGGTATTCATTTAAGTCTTGTCGAAGGACAACATGATCATAGAGATACTCTGTTGACTCAAGACGCGACTCAATAGCCGACTTAGACAGGAGTGGAGCCTCTACCCACTGTCTTAACATACGACCACCCATGGCAGTTGCAGTCTTATCAAGCACCCAAAGCAGAGACCCCTTTTTCACGTGGTCCCTCATGGTTTCTGTTAACTCAAGATTTCTCCTAGTAAACTTATCCAAGACCATGTAATGGTGGTGCTGGTAGATACCGATATGATCAAAGTGTTTAAGGGTTACCTTTTGTGTTTCTTCAATGTAACTTAAGAGGGCCCCAGAGGCAATGGCCATGTGGTGGGATTCTGATAAGCCCAAAGAATCTATAGCATATACATTGAAAAATCGTTTTAAGAGGCCTTCAGCCTGTTCGTATTTAAAATGAACACTTGGATAATAGGTCACCAGGTAGTCATGAGCTTTAAAAAAGTCCATGATAGTGTCATCCAAGGGTTTCTTATCATCAATTAGAACTTCTTTTGGATTTATTTTTTCTATCTCATTTAAGACCATATTCATGGCCTGTAAATCATCAAAATATGTCGTTTTGAACTCTGAGGTCGATATATCAGAATATGCGAGACCATATCCCTTATCGTCTGCATAGAGGGTACAAACATAGTTATTGGTAGACGCATTCAGCATATTGGGATCTGTAACCGTCCCTGGGGTGACAATTCGGGTGACTGCCCGTTTTACAATTCCCTTGGCCATTTTGGGATCTTCCACTTGTTCACAAACAGCTACTTTTAAACCCGCTTGAACGAGCTTAGCCAAGTAGCCCTCCGCTGCATGATAGGGAACACCAGCTAGGGGCGCTTTTTCCTCCAGGCCACACCCTCTTGATGTCAGGGTAATATCAAGAACCCTAGAAGCTGTAATGGCATCATCAAAGAACATCTCATAAAAATCACCCAGCCTAAAGAAGAGTATGAAATCTTGATACTCTTCTTTAATAGACATATATTGTTCCATCATTGGAGTTAACTTAGCCATGAACTACCTCCACAAGAGAACCTACCAGGGAGTATCTTTTAGCTTCTTCAACCTTGACTAGGGCAAACTCACCAACTAAGTCCTTATCTCCCTTAAAATGTACAGTTCTGTTAGACTCAGTTCGACCCACTAGCGTGTCCTCACCTTGATGGTATTGCTCGATAAGAACTGAAACAACCTTGTCCTGGTAACTCATATTCTTTTTCTCTACAATCTTATTATGTACACCTAGAACACGATCAAATCGATCTTTCTTGATATCTTCTGGTATTTGGTTGTCCATCTCATCAGCAGGCGTCCCTTTCCTTTGGGAATACATGAAGGTAAAGGCTGTATCATACTCTACTGTTTTCAGTAGTTTAATAAGTCCTTCAACGTCTTCTTCCGTTTCACCAGGGAATCCAACAATCAAGTCCGTTGACAAGGCAAGACCTTTAAGTTTAGACTGGGCATATTGGACAATTTCTAGGTATTGAGCGACCGTATAATTTCTATTCATGGCCTTTAATAGGCTATCACTTCCTGCTTGAACTGGTAGGTGTAAAAAGTTGCAAATGTTATCATGCTTAGCAATAACATCAATTAAATCCTTGCTAATGTCCTTAGGATGAGAAGACATAAACCTCACTCTTCTTAAGCCCTTAATTTGAGCGACTTCATCGAGTAGAGTCATAAAGGAAACCGGTTGGTCTAAGGTTTTACCATAAGAGTTTACATTTTGTCCAAGAAGGGTCACTTCCTTTGTCCCCTTTGAGACAAGATCCTTAACTTCTGCGATAATATCGTCCTTCTCACGACTTCTTTCTCTACCTCGAGTGTAGGGCACTATACAATAAGTACAGAAGTTATTACAGCCATACATAATATTTACAAATGCCTTAAGGTCATACTTTCTATTGCTCACCGTATTCTCTATGACTTCCCCGTCAATATCCCATACTTGAACGACTGTATGTTTGTCATAGTAGGCCTGGGTAAGAAGAGCCGGGAAGTTGTGTACATTGTGGGTACCGAATACAAGGTCCACGTGATTATACTTTCTCTTAATTTGCTTGACTACATGGGGTTGCTGCATCATACAACCACAAATAGCAATTATAAGGTTTGGATTTTTATCCTTTAAGGGCTTATACGAACCAACCTTACCATATACTTTTAACTCTGCATTTTCTCTAACACAACAGGTGTTAATGATGATCAAGTCAGAGTCTTTTTCAAATGGTGTTACTTCATAACCCATTTCTTCGATGGTGGCAGCTAATTTTTCAGAGTCGTGTTCATTCATCTGACACCCATAAGTCCTGATTAAATACTTTTTCTTTCTACCATGCTTATTAAAGAATTCTTGATTCTCTTCTCTTATTTTTGCAATGATTTCCTCATTGTGATCTAGTATATTTTGACTATTTTCACTAATTTGTCTCATGTTGACCCCTTATCTATCACTATTAACTTTAATTAATTGACATCTCTTTAATTATAACAATTTCAGTAGAAATTACAAGTTGCACCATCTGGCTTAAACCTCCTCATGTTCAGTCTTACCAAGAAGCGTTTCCAAGTGACTGACTGTAGTATAATAGGTTGTAAGGGCCTCAAGTCCCAAAGCTGTTAACTTATACCTGCCCTTATCAACTCTTTCAAACCACTTATAGTAGTTCTGATAAAGAATCTGTCCGGTCTTGTCTAAACCGATAAGTGCCTTGATGTCCTTGGGTTTACTTAAATCTCTTATATGCATAACATAAGCAATCATCAGGGCTTGTTCCCTGTATGCTGTCATCCGTTTAACCTTGGTTGACCCTCCAAGATTATCCTCTATGGCCAGTCGACTGTCCACCTCTTTAATCACCATTCTTTTTTTCTTGTTATTGGTCCTCTTTTGTAGAGGAATAGGATGGTGTTCTACAGTTACCTTGGTCTTTGTTTTTAAGAAATCCACCGTAATCAAGCCAATTTCAAGACGTTTTAAGAGGTGGATCATTTCCTTATATCGCTTATTATATTGAGGCTTTTTTATGGCAACGTAAACGGAATCCATATAGCGTTGACGTTCAACAGCCTGAAGGATTAACTTCAAGTTAAAGGCCGGCTTAAGTTCGATCGCATGGACCAAGTCATCCTTTTTCATAACCACATCAATGTCTTTAACTTCTCCATAAACCGCATACCCCTGCTCCATAAAAAATTCCTTAATGGGTAGGTATAAATCTTCTTCTTTCATATACGTCACTCCTTCACCCTATTATAGCAAAGGCCCATAACAAAAGAAACTCACCTTTACCTGAAAGATGAGTTTCCTATTGAAATTCTTATACTTGATACTTGTGACTTTCTTCATTGAGATGCTGTGACTTGTCCTTAACTTCTCTTGCTTGTCGATCGATTTCTTTGATCATATCATCTTGAACATGTAAAGAAGCTGATATTTGCTCTGATGCTGAAGCACTTTCTTCCACTAAGGCAGAAATATTCTCTAGAGACGCAGTAACTTCTTCTTTTGTTTTGGTGATTTCTTGGTTGACATTTAAGAGTGACCGCACCTCATCAAAAGTTAGGGCAACCTTATCAGAAATAACAGACAAGGCATCCTGAACCATACCTAGGCCTGATTCAGCCTTTCTTAATTGATCTGATGAATCATCCATGCCTACCTTCACTTCTTTAATGTTGTCTGCAATGACAGATGTTATGCCTTGAATGACATTTGTTGACTCTGATGTTTGCTCTGCAAGCTTTCGGATTTCATCTGCAACAACAGCAAAACCTCGACCATGTTCCCCAGCTCTCGCCGCTTCTATAGATGCATTAAGAGCTAATAGGTTGGTTTGCTCTGCAATGTTATTGATAACAGTTAAGATCTCGTTAATTTCCTGGGAGTTCTTTAGTAGATGGTCCACTGTTGTTATCAACTTCTTATTGGATGACACTGTTAACTCGAAACTAGATGTCATCTCCTTAAGAGCTTGGTCAGATTTTAGTCTTTCTTCATCAATGCGACTGGTCGATGTGAAGATTTCATCGGATATTTTTTGGTTTTCAAAGATTCTTTCAGATAAGACATGTAACATTTCTACACTTGATGACACGTCTTCTGCTTGTTGCTGCAAGCCATCTGAAAACTCGTTAAAGGCAATAGATATTTCATTGATGGTCTGGGCCCCCTTTGCCGAGCCCTCATTAAGCACTTGAGCATTATCAAACAGGGTTTCCGCCATCTCCTTGGTGAGTCCAACCATCTGATTCATACTAGTTGTCACCGTTTCTATGGCTAAGGCTAGACGACTTGTTTCATCCCGGTTCTTTAAAACATGTTGGTTCTTTAAGGTAACAGGTCTTAAATCATTGTTAGCCATACCCGTTAAAATGTCAGAGAACTCGACTATAGGCTTAGAAACATTTTTCTTTAATGATAAGAGGGTTATAAACATCACAAGACTGATCATTAAAAGGACTAGACCTGAAATAATCAGGGTTGCGATTCTTCCTTGATTGACCTCTTCTAAGCTATAAGTATAAGCAAAGACTCCTATAACATCTGCGTTCACAGGTTCTCTTACCGGTTCATAATGCAGTAAACTTTGATTAGTTGAAGAATCTGAAGACTTTCCTGTCAGAGTCTTGTTTATAAGGGACTTATCGTCAGTGTCCATGTCCGCAATTAGGCGGCCGACCTTATCCGTATTATTTTGAGTAGTAAATAGGAGACTCTCATTATCAAAGAGGTCTACCTGTACATCCGATATATTTTTATAGGTCTCAAACAGCTCTGCACCAAATCCAACTTGGATGGTTCCAATGACTTCGTCGTTGTAGTAAATCGGAGCGAAAGCCCTAATATTAATACCAGTCGAACCAGTGTCTGCTCCTGCTGTTAACTGTCCTTGAAGGGCTGATGCAATGGTATTTTGTCCGGACTTATCATCTCCAAACTTGTTAGGATTATGGGCCCTATAAATAACCCTACCATCCTTGTCTCCGATTTCCATAACCGATAAGCCTATGGTGTCCCTATACTTTTCGAAGATAGGACCTAGGTAAGAGTTCAGAGTGATTCTGTTACTTCCTCTTACGGCATTGATTATGACATCGTTATCCGAATAAACTTTTGCCAAACTCTCAGCATCAGCTGCTTTTGTTTGAATAAGGCTATCTAAGAGAGCAACTGCCCTATCCAATTCCTTTTGTCCATTCTCTAGTTCACTGTTAACGGATCTAAATGTGATTCCAACCAGGCTACCAATGACTAGAATAAAAATAAGGGCAAATGTAAAAACAATCCTCAAGTAAATACTTTTGAACTTCATATCAACCTCCTTAGTCTAAAAATAAGCAATAAAGACCATCAACTGTATGTGGTCTACTATTGATACATTCAAAATTTTGTTATGAAACTAAATATTTTTCATAAATGATTATACGTGAGTTTTACAAATATATCCACATGATTTTATAATTATTTCGTTACACTAGAGAAATTATATGAATACCATAATAAGCATATTTAACTTTGTATTTATTCTCCTATTCCATTTATGCCCCTTACTAGAGAATGCAAACATATAAAACGAACCTAGTCCAATTGAACTAGGTTCAGGTTTTATGTCGAGAATCGGATACTGATAATCTCAAATCCTCTATGTTTTATCTTAAGCTTGCCATTAGGATCTAGCCTTTGTATAATCCTGCCTCTTAGGTCCGTTAAGTTTATGGTCTTGAACTCATAGGGTAAATTGAGTTCGAAGCTCCCTTGACTTCCCATCATTTCTACAAGTCTTACCTCATATAGGCCTTTCTCAAGACATCTAAAGGACTCACAGGATATGTTTAAGGGAAGACCCGCCTGTCTAAGTTGGGACATCAACTTATTATCTAGCCCCTGAACAGGTCGTGTATAGGCCTTAAAGGCTTCATACACGTATGACTGGCTAAAGCTTCCATTCTGGGCTAAGAGCCTGTATGAAAAATCATGTTTACCCTTATCAGACATTGGATTTGGCCATGTAGGGGACTTCAGTAAGGTCAGTCCCATACGGTTGCCTAGGCAAGAGTAACCATACTTGTAATTACTCATCAGACTTACATTATAATGAGCTTCTGACAAGTTTGCAAAATGCTGACCACACACCTCAAACATAGCCTGATCGTATGACGTATTTTTGGTATTTGACCGTTCTACATAGCCATTCTGTATAGAATACTTACAGTGGCTGGCATGCACATTAAAGTCAAAATAGGTCCTCATAAGAACATGGTCTTCATGCCAGTCGATGTGCGTCTTAAAGTCGATGGCTGGGTGGTCATTATAAAAGACGATCAACTGACTAATGCGTGACGCCTTGTAAGACTTAACCACTTGAAATACAAGACCTAGGACGCCCTGACTGATACAAGTGATCGATTCAAGGGTGAGTCCCTCAAGGGGGAATGATTCGTAATCATCACTGATATCCCAGGCATCCCATTCCTTAGGCTGGTCTCTATAGAGGATTATTTTATTGGCAAAGCCACCTTCTTTAATCAAGTAGCGGTCAGCTTTCTTATCATACAAGAAACTCAAGTTACCCTCTTGATCAAACGCCCCCCTATAGTAAGGGGTTTCAAAGGCATCTGGATCTGGATTGCAAGGATAATCAGTTGCCTGGTCTCCTATAAGTTGATAGTGGGTGTTTACATTCTGACTGAATTTACCCTTGTATTCATTTTTCGTCTCAACGAGTCTAGCTTCTATAAAATCTTCATAAAAGGCGTCATCCTTTAAGGAAGGTGACCGAGCAATTTGATTTTCTATATCCTCTATAGCATATTCTAGTTGACTGAAGGCATCATCATAAACTTTTTTTATTGAAGTTCCAGGTAAAATATCATGAAACTGGTTAAGTAAAAGAACCCGCCAGTGGTCCTCAAGGTCAAAAGTAAAGTCTTGTCCAGCTAGGGCCAAATAAGATTCTATTTTTTCTGCCCTTAGCAGTAGATCCTCTAGGGTTCTATGCAACTTCTTCATGAGACCGTTGGTGGTATAAGTGCCTCTGTGATATTCCAGGTACAACTCTCCCATCCAAAGGGGTAAGTCTTCAACCGGAACTTTAGAGAAGGCCTCCACAAACTCATCTAAGTGGCCTTGGATGATCTCGGGCATGCCCTTGATTCCCCTGGTCAATCGTTTGCCATATTCTAACATGGACTCATTGGCTCCCCCACCTCCATCACCAAAGCCATAAGGCATTAAGATGTTGGGTTGGACTTGCCGTTGTTGGTGGCGTTTTACAGACCCTAAAACTTCACTGGGCGTAAAGTTCCCTTCGTATATGGTCCTGTGAGACCCCTGATTCAAGCGTTCCATATCAATCGTTGTAATAAACTGTGTAGGGATCTGACTCCCGTCAATCCCCTGCCAGATGAAGCTGTCATAAGGCAACTTATTGGTGTCATTCCATGAAATTTTAGATGTTACGAACAAGTCAATGCCAAACCCTTTGAGAATTTGAGGCATGGCAGCACTATAGCCAAAGACATCAGGCAGCCAAAGTACTTTAGACTCATGATTAAATTTTTCCTTGAAATAGGCTCTTCCCCTTTCAATCTGTCGTATCATGGATTCTCCAGAAATAAGGTTGCAATCCGCCTCAAGATACATGGCTCCTTCAGATGACCATTGTCCACTTTCGTGACGGTCTTGTATCTCTTTGAAGATATCAGGATGTCTAGCTTCTAACATCTCATAAAGGACCGGTTGACTGGCCATAAACTTGTAGTTAGGAAAACGATCTTGAAGACTTAGGGCTGTAGCGTATGACCTTGCCACCTTCTCCTTGGTTTGCCGTAAATCCCATAACCAGGCCACATCAATATGGGTATGGCCTAAGGCATATACTTTGGGGCCTGGTGACTGGTGTGTCTTGCCATAAATGTGAGTTTTCATATACATAAGAAAATCATTGATCTGGGTCATGTTAAGCTTTTGTATGGCCTTATGAAGATGACTATCTAAATAGTCATAAGCTACAGATTGTTTGTCCTGTAACTTGAGGACATCATAGGCCACCTTCAAATCATAATAGGCATCATGGTGGGCTATGGACACTTGTAATAAATTCATACGAAGGACTAGGTCTCCCTTATCCATTCCTGTATATAGGTGAAGACCAATTTCTACTTCCTCACCACTATAAGCTGAGTCTAAAACAATATCTTGGTGGTTGGTATCAAGACCACATTTAACTTGACCATTTATATAAGCAAGCATTTGTGGGTTGACTGCATCCCATTGTCCTTCGCGACCAGTGGACACTTGAATTCTATAAGAATATGCAGAGTCGAAAATAGGTAGTTTCATCTTTATCTTAATGAAATATCTATGATCAGACTGGTTTAGGTAAAGGGGGAGGGAGCGCTTTTCGAAAGTTCTATCATAGGTCTGCTTATAGTCCTTTATATCCCCTTCGTGTATAAGAACATGATCTACTTCCTTACAGACCCTAGTCCTTGCCTTATCCAATATGTTGATTGTTCTATTGATTCTATCCACCATAGACCTCCTTCACACGATCTAAGTCAGGATAAGAGGGAATTGCCCCATGCCCCTGTACACATAGTCCGCCAGTAATGGTCCCATATTGACCTGCTGTTATGTAGTCAGTCATATCTAGATTCTTACTTTTAGCCCTTTCTATTAAGTAACCTATGACACTGCCAAAAAAACCATCTCCAGCCCCTGTAGAGTCAATAACCTGATTGACAGGATAGGGAGCTAACTTAACCTGCTTGCTTGCCCTAGAAAGTAGAGCACCATCTTTTCCTAGGGTCATGTATATAACCTCAATGCCTTGACCATGGAGATGGTCTAAAGCGTCAGTAGAGGTTTTCATACCTGTAATGAATAGGGCCTCCTCCTCAGAAACCTTAAGTACATCTACGTAGGCAAGGACACTATTAATGGCCTCATAGGCCAAGACTTCATCCGGCCATATATGCGGCCTGTAATTTGGATCAAAAAAAACTTTCTTGAGTTCACTCTTATTATCAGCAAGATAAGAACGTATTGTGGTTGCCATGGGTTCCTTGGATAAGGCTACAGACCCAAAGTAGAAGTTGTCAAAAATGCCTATCAAATCATTGGGATTAATATCTAATTGGTAGTCAGCACTAGATTCTCTGAAGAAGGAAAAACTCCTCTCCCCCTCTTTGTCTAAATGAACAAAGGCCAGACTGGTATTTAAATGGTCATGATGTTTGAAGAATCGTGTATCTATTCCCTCTTTTTTTATTAGCCTTAAAAGGTCTTGTCCAAATCCATCACACCCTACTGCGCCAGCAAATGAGGTCTTAATGTCAAAACGGTTAGCCATGGTCAAGACATTAAAGGGGGCCCCGCCAGGATTGGCTTCATACAGGATTTTTCCATCAACATTATGGGGGGTCATATCTATAAGGATCTCTCCAATTGAAAACAAGTCATATTTCATCCTAGCAACTCCTTTAGTTCGTTACATAGAGGATAGGCTACAGGAACGTCCTCTTCAATAGTCGTAAACCTTGAAACAGGTTCAGCATTGTAATTATCTGTTCTGTCGTCATTTATACTAGAAACCTCCCCTAGAATACAGGGGCCATGACCAGTTTCAGCCCAGAAAACATGATATTGATAGGGTTTTAGGGTAATTGATGCCCCCCTTTCAATGTAGAGGGTCTCACCAGGATCTGCAGCGAACTCTCTTCCATCGCATAAGACTTGAACCCGAGTCTTATAGTCTACCTGGCCTGTTTCTAAGCAATTGTATAACTTAATACCCATAAGCCCCCCAGATCGATTGATGATATCTTCTGTTTTCTCCTTATGGTAGTGTAGGGGGAGCCTTTGACCTTCTTTTAAGACAATTAACTTTTCGGCATACGGGGTCCCGATATCCGGTCGGTCGCTTATACCATTTCTCAAAGTGAATAGTACACCCCCAAAGGTGTCAAACTTTCCCTGTCCAAAATCTGTTACATCCCATCCTAACATCAAATCTTTAATGTGATGAACCCCTTCTTTGTCTTTCCAATCACCATATGTCCAATAACCAAAAGGTGGTAAATAGATATTATGGTCATCGAGTAGGGTCATGGCCTCTTTAATAGCCTCATTTATTCTTGAACGTTCCATACTTCCTCCTATCTTAGTTACATGATGTAATTAAGTATATACTAACATATTCCGATCCTAGGGTAAACATTCAAAGGCAAAAAAGACTCTTGATCATTGATCAAAAGCCTTCATATGTTCTTGGATAACTAGGGCAACACTTGCCAAATAAGCCTTATTAACACCACTTAAAAGAATGGGTGTATTAAGGGCGTTGTTGTTAAAGGTTAACTTATTCACCTCATCCTTAATGGTCTTAAACTCTTGGCCCAAGTATTTTGATACCAGGCCTCCCAAGACGATGACTTGTGGATTATACAAGTTAATAAGATTTGAAATACCATAGGCCAAGACTTCCTTGGCCTCCGCAATAGGCTGGTCTAGAAGCTTAATATCCTCTTCCTTGAGTTGATTTAACCTCTTTATGGGTTGAGTTAAGTGTTGGTTAAATGAATTAATAAGTGCGCCAGCTGAAATGTACATTTCTATGCACCCTCTTTTACCACAGTAACAGGGTCTCCCCTTAAAGTCTAGGCTGGTGTGACCAAACTCACCTGCAACTCCCATATGGCCAGTATCAATTGTATTTTGAATGACCCTAGCACTTCCTACCCCTTGATCCAAATAGACATATAAGAAGTCTTGCTGGCTTTTACCGTGACCAAACCATATTTCGCTAATAGTCTGGGTCCTGCACACATTTTCTATGAAGACAGGGAAATGAACCCTATCCTCAAACCATGCCTTAACATCTACCTGGTCCCAGCCCTTAATAATGGATCCTTGTATGTCTATTAGATGCTTAAAGGAATCCCCAGGTGTACCCACACCAATGCCTGCAACATCCTTTTGACTTATCTTATAGTCATCTAGCCAGGTTTTAATGACCATTAGAATTTTATTGAGTAAATGGTCAGGTGTCTTATAGTTTAAGTTATCATCAGACCACCTCTCAATTAAGTCACCCGAGAAATTACTTAAAACAACAGAAGTTGTCATAGCAACTTCAACTCCTATTATGTACTTATACTGGCCATTCATCTTTAGCATGAGAGGCTTTCTTCCCCCAGTAGAGGATGCCTTACCAGTTTCTATTAATAGACCGCAGGCAATGAGGGGATCAACAATACGCATGATACTGGGAAGAGCCAATTTGGTATCCTTTGATAATTGACTTCTAGATCTTTCTTCATACCGAATTATATTTTTAATAACTAGATTTCTATTGATTGCTTTTATGAGTTTAGAACTCGCTTTTCGTCGATTGATAATAACACCTACTTTCTACCCTATTATAGCACAAGTCCTTAGGGAGAAAAGTCCTCATAAAAGAAAAAAGGCCTCATAAGAGACCTTGATATTACTTATAAAGGGGATATTTAGCACATAAGGCAGCAACTCTTGATTTGGCTTCCTTACAGCCTTGATCCTTGTTAATGATGACACAGTCGATTATTGCAGCAATTTCTTCCATGTCTTCTTCTTTAAATCCACGACTGGTAATCGCTGGTGTTCCAATTCTTAGGCCGCTGGTAATAAAGGGACTTTCAGTTTCATTAGGAACAGTATTTTTATTGGTTGTTATATGAATTTCATCTAGAAGACGTTCAGCTTCCTTGCCATTAACATCTTTGTTTCTCAAGTCCAATAACATTAAGTGATTATCCGTTCCGCCTGAAACCAACTTGTAGTCTCTCTTAATGAAGGCTGCCGCTAATGCTTTAGCATTCTTAAGTACTTGCTCCTGGTAGCTTTTAAACTCTGGCTGCAGGGCTTCTAGGAAGCATACTGCCTTACCGGCGATTGTATGCATCAAGGGGCCACCCTGAATGCCAGGGAACATAACCTTATCTATGGCTTTTTTATACTTATCCTTACATAAAATCGCGCCACCTCTTGGCCCCCTAAGGGTCTTGTGGGTTGTTGTTGTTACAAAGTCTGCATAGGGTACCGGACTTGGATGGAGTCCTGTTGCAACTAGCCCAGCTATGTGAGCCATATCCACCATAAACATAGCACCAACCATGTCAGCAATTTCCTTGAATCGTTTAAAGTCAATAATCCTAGGATAAGCACTGGCTCCAGCGACAATCATCTTAGGTTTTTCCTCTAAGGCCATCCGCTCAACTTGATCATAGTCTATATAGCCCTGGTCATTGATGCTATAAGATACAAAGTTAAAAAGCTTACCTGAAAAATTAACCGGTGCCCCATGAGTTAAGTGGCCCCCATTCGATAGGTCCATTCCCATAACCTTGTCGCCTGGTTCTAATACTGCAAAGTACACACCCATATTGGCCTGAGAGCCTGAATGAGGTTGTACATTGGCATGGTCTGCCCCATATAACTCCTTCATACGTTCAATAGCCAAAGACTCAGCTATATCAACATACTCACAACCCCCATAGTAGCGCTTGTTAGGATAACCTTCAGCATACTTGTTAGTTAACTGAGACCCACAGGCCTCCATAACAGCCTTTGATGTAAAGTTTTCAGAGGCAATTAACTCTATGTGACTCTGCTGACGGTCTTCTTCCTTACGTATGGCTTCATAAATCTCTTTGTCAAATTCCTGAATGTGTTTAAGCATTTCTTTTACTCCTCGTATTTAATAATAGGTTTTCTGGCTGCTGCCACTTCATCAATTCTTGAAATATATGTTGTATTTGGAGCTGTGTGTAAAAGATCTGATCGCTCCTCTATTTCCTGGCGGATTTTAATCATGGCGTCTATAAAACCATCCATTGACTCTAAGCTTTCCGTCTCTGTAGGTTCTATCATAATTGCCTGATCGATTATGAGAGGGAAATAGATTGTAGGTGGATGGAAGCCAAAATCAATCAAACGTTTAGCAATATCTAGTGTATTAACACCATGTGTTAAGCCAAAATTCCCACTCAGTACAAACTCATGCATGCATGGCAGGTTGATGGGCAGATGATAATGTTCCTTTAATCTTGCCTGTAGGTAGTTTGCATTTAAGACAGCTACCTCACTGGCCTTCTTTAACCCGTCCCTACCCATAGTTAAGATATAGGTATAGGCCCTTATTATGATCCCTATATTGCCATAGTAATTTTTAATTTTTCCGATAGCATGGGGCCGATCATAAGTTAAACTAAAGAAATTGTCCTTCTTTTCTAATACAGGCTTAGGTAAGAAGGCACTCAAATAAGCCTTTACACCTATTGGACCTGCACCTGGTCCACCACCTCCATGAGGCGTCGAGAATGTCTTATGGAGATTTAAATGAATAATGTCAAAGCCCATATCACCTGGTCTAACCTTACTCATAATAGCATTCATATTGGCTCCATCATAATACAATAATCCACCAGCCTGGTGAACGATCTCAGTTATGGACTCAATATGTTCCTCAAATAAGCCCAGGGTTGAAGGATTGGTCAACATTAAACCTGCAAAGTTTTCATCAATAACCTCTCTCAGGGCATCAAGGTCAACCGAGCCATGTTCATCTGACTTGATTTCAATGGCATTAAAGCCAGCCATATTAACACTTGCAGGATTAGTTCCATGAGCTGCATCTGGTACAACGATATTGACACGATTGGACTGACCATTCTTTTCGTGGTAGGCCTTCATGATCATAAGACCAGTTAACTCACCATGAGAACCCGCTGCTGGCTGTAATGATATTTCATCCATACCAGTAATCTCAGCCAAGGCCTTTGAGGCATCGTACATGAGTCTTAATGTCCCTTGAACATCTTTTTCATCCTGGTCCGGGTGAAGCCTGAAAAAGGCAGGCATATTGGCAATCTCTTCGTTAATTTTGGGGTTGTATTTCATGGTACAAGACCCTAAGGGATAAAAGCCTGAATCAACACCGAAGTTCAATTGACTTAGGGCTGTGTAGTGACGGACTACTTCTGTTTCATTAATTTCCGGAAAATCTAAGTCAGTAGACCTTAGGGTATCTTGATCGAAGTAAGACCCGTAATCCTCACTATTAAACTCATCATCGCTTAAGGCAAAACCTGTACGGCCAGGTTTTGAAAGTTCAAATATCAATTGATCATATTTTTTCATGATAAGACCTCCATCACTTGAATTAGATGGTCTAACTCTTTTTTTGTTCTGTTTTCAGTTACAGCAACTTGAAGGATCCTCTCGTCTTCATCAAGGACATAGAAAGGCATGATACTATGAGCCTTTAAACGTTCTTGAAGGATTTTAATGTCCAATTTTGACTTAATGAGGAACTCCCTATAAAAAGGCTTGTTATAAACCTCTTCGAATTGCCCACTTGCTAGTAGACCCTTGTATAGATAATGGGCCTTGTTTGTGGTGTTGATTGCAACTTTTTTGATGCCATCCTTGCCCATTAATGACATATAAATGGTTGAGGCTAAGGCATTTAGGGCTTGATTCGAGCAAATATTAGATGAAGCCTTATCTCGTCTAATATGCTGCTCTCTTGCCTGAAGGGTTAATACATAAGCTCTGTTACCATGACGATCCAGTGCTTGACCAGCAATACGACCAGGTATCTTTCGCATATTCTTCTTAGTTGTAGACAGGTAGCCAATATGAGGACCACCAAACTGCATCCCATTGCCAAAGGCTTGTAAGTCGCCTACTGCCACATCAACTCCATACTCGCCTGGTGTCTTCAATATTCCAAGAGACGATGGATCAGCATACATAATAGACTTTAACTTGCGAGCCTGTACCTCTTTCATAAGTGGATCGTAATTTTCTACGTAACCATAACGGTTAGGAGACTGAACTAGAACCCCAACTACCTGGTCATCAATCTTACTTAAAAAATCATCCATGTCTGTTTCATAGGCTTTAGCATCGATCAGCTTTACCTTTAATCCACGGTATTTCAAGTAAGTCTTAACAACTTCTATGGTGTTTTTATTCACTGTAGACGATACTAGAAGAGTATCCCCCTTGGCCTTATCAAAAATGATTGCTGCAGCTTCAGCAGCCGCAGTTGGTCCATCATATAGGGACGCATTAGATGCATACATGTCTGTCAATCTAGCAACAAGGGTTTGAAACTCAAAGATTGCATGAAGGGTACCTTGACTAATCTCCGGTTGATAGGGTGTATAAGCTGTAGAAAACTCACTTCTAGATGTTAAATAGGGAATAATGGATGGTATATAAGCATCATAAGTTCCATTCCCCATATAACACGTCCACTGGGATGCATCCCTATTGTCCTTGGCATAGGATGCCATTATTTGTCTGACCTCTATTTCAGACTTGTGTAGGGGTAAATTCAAATCCCCATCCAGTCTTACTGAAGGGGGAATCGCTTTAAATAATTCCTCTACACTTTCAATACCAATTGTCTTAAGCATATGGTCTTCATCTGATTTTGAAATAGGAATATATGGAAACATTAGGCCTCCTCTTCGCAGAACGCCTCATAAGCTTTTGCATCCATGAAACTTTCTAAAGCTGATGGGTCTGCAATCTCTAGTTTTACAATCCATGTATCATATGGTGCCTTGTTAATGGCTTCAGGTTCATCCTCTAATGAATCATTCACTTCTAGAACCTTACACTCAAAGGGAGCTAATACATCTGTGGCTGCCTTTACAGACTCAATCGTCATATAAGACTCCTCAGCATCAAATGTATCCTCTTCCTCTGGTAATTCAACATAAACTATGTCTCCAAGCATGTCCTGGGCATAGTCTGTAATTCCCAAATAAGCAACATTACCTTCAACTTTAATCCATTCATGTGCTTGATTGTACATTAAGTTATCTAATACTTTCATACGTCCTCCTCTTGCTTATTTCTTGTATTTTTTATTGTAAAACCGTTTGCTGATGACTTGACCTGCGAAGGTTTTCTTTCTTACTTGTACTTCTATATGGCTACCTATCTTTGCGTAAGACTTATCTATTAATGCGAGGGCAATGGTCTTGTCTAGACTGGGTGACTTGTAACCCGTGGTCACATGGCCAATGGTCTCTCCAGAAGCCACTATAAGAGCCCCTTCTCTTGCAATCCCTTTTTCTAGCTCTATACCAACTAACTTTCTTGTAATGCCCTCTTGATTTTGCTTTCGTAATGCATCTTGTCCAATGAAGGCATCTCCCTCTAGGTCTACAAACATCTTAAGGCCTGCCTCTAAGGGTGTAATATCCTCAGATATCTCATGACCATATAAGGGTAAACAAGCTTCAAATCTAAGAGTGTCTCTTGCGCCTAGGCCGATTGGCTTTAAGATGTCATTACCTTCAAATAAGAGGTCCCACAGTTTAGGGCCATCTTTTGCCTGAACATAGATTTCAAACCCATCTTCACCAGTATAGCCAGTCCTAGATATAAGGGCCTTAAGGGAACCCAAATCAAGGTTGTCCTTAAACCTAAAGAAGCCCAGTGAACTTAAATCATAGTCTAGTTTGGCTTGAAGGAGTTCTTGTGCCTTGGGGCCCTGCAGGGCAAGCTGAACATATGTATCTGACACATTTTCGACTAAGACTTGGTACTTTGTGGCCTGGTCTTTAATCCATTTGAAATCCTTGTCAACATTTGCTGCATTGACAACTAAAAGGTAGTCCTCTGTAGATTTTTTGTAAACCAAAAGGTCATCTACAACACCACCCGAATCATAACACATTAGGGTATAGGCAACTTGGCCAGTCTCCAAGGCCTTAATATTGTTCGTCACCAAGTAATGAACAAAAGCTTCCGCCTCTTGTCCTTTCACCGTAATTTCACCCATATGTGAGACGTCGAATAAACCGACGGATTGACGGACCTGGTGATGTTCAAGAGATATGGTTTCATATTGGATCGGTAACTGATACCCTGCGAATTCAACCATCCTCCCCTGAAAGTCCAGGTGTTTGTCATAAAGGGGTGTTTTTTTCACATCATTCATTTGAACCTCCTTTTGGCATAAAAACATTATGACATAAATATAATCCCTTGCCTATAGACTTTTGACGTTTATGGTAATGTTTTATAGACGTTATTTTGACGTTAATAAATAAGACACGAAAGCATGACTAATAAAGTCTCAATCGTGTCTCTGTCTTTAACCTGAGAGTTTCCAGTTACCTGTTGCCCCTTCGGCGCTTACGCTTCTCCAGAGTTCTATCATGCTTCGGTTTGTTTGCCTGAGAGCTTCTCTTATTTATTGAGGTCAATAAGATTTCTCCTTCGGCTACTATTTACCCAGTATCTCCCGAAACAATCACCTAGAACAATATACTATTTATTAAATGTTAATCCATATTTAGTCAGCTGTAAAGGAAAAACATTAATTTCACAATATCACACCTTGAAAATAAACTGAATTTTCAAATAACTTGGTCTAAATAGAATTTAGTGGTATTATAGTCTAAATTAAAGGAGGAGACCATGAAGATAATATTAAACGAAAACACCAACCTCGCCTTCAACATGGCAGCAGAGGTTTATTTGATGGAAAATTTTGATGACGATATTTTTATGTTGTGGCGGGCAAGCGCTTCTGTTCTGATTGGAAAGAACCAAAACACCTATGAGGAAATACACTTGGATTATGTTAAAGAACATAAGATTGATGTAGTCAGAAGAAAGTCCGGTGGCGGGACTGTCTTTTGTGATCTAGGCAATACCAACTTCGCCTTTATCACCTCTGATACCAAGGCTTTTTCTGATTTCTCACGTTTTACTCAACCCATTATCCAAGTCTTAAATAATCTTGGAGTACCAGCTGAGTTTTCCGGCCGTAACGACCTTACCATAGAGGGTAAAAAGTTCTCCGGAAACGCTCAATATAAGCAGGGAAACCGCCTCCTCCACCATGGTACACTTTTGTTTGATGCTGACTTGAGTCAACTTGCCAAAGCCATACACCCGGGTAAAATCAAACTCCAATCAAAGGGCATCAATTCAGTTAGAAGTCGTGTAACCAATATAGCCCCCTACCTTAAACAATCAATTGATATCATAGAATTTAGACAAATGATTAACAATCATATCTTCCAAAGTGTAGAAGGCGCTGAATATTATCAGTTCACCACGGATGATCTTAGACAAATAGAAAGCATTCAAGCCAAAATATTCGATAATTGGGATTGGAATTATGGTCGCTCTCCGAAATTTGAAGGTAAACACACCAAGCGGTTCTCTGGTGGGACTGTCAGTCTTGGCTTTAATGTGGCCAAGGGTCTTATTGAAGATCTTGAGTTTACAGGTGATTTCTTCTCTAAGAAAAATGTAGATGACATCCTTCCTCTTTTTATCGGTCAAGCCTATGACCACAACAGCCTGATGGATGTTCTTCTTTCCATTGACTTAGATGATTACTTCACCAATATCACTGCTGATGAACTGTGTTCCCTATTTTTCCAAGGAGACTAATATGCAAAGAAAACCAGAATGGCTTAAGGTGAAAATGACATCCACCGCCCACTTAAATAAGGTCAACAAGGTCTTAAACTCCCTAAAACTCAACACCGTATGTCAAGCGGCTAACTGTCCCAATCGCTTAGAATGCTTCAGTTCACAGACCGCTACGTTCATGATTTTAGGCACAGTTTGCACCCGTCACTGCAAGTTTTGCAACGTGAAAGACGGACATACATCAGCCGTTGACCTTGAAGAACCACAAAGAATCGCTCAAGCTGTCAAAGCGCTTGATTTAAAACACACCGTCATCACTTCTGTCACCAGAGATGATTTAAACGACCAAGGCACCGGACAGTTCATAGCCTGCATCAAGGCTATTAGGACATCCAGCCCCCAAGTGACTATAGAAGTCTTAACACCAGATTTTAAGGGAAACAAAGACCTAATCAGGTCTGTCGCAGAGGCTTGTCCGGATATATACAATCATAATATCGAAACTGTCTCCAATCTTTATCAGGATGTGAGACCTGAAGCTAGTTACAAGCAATCCCTGAACCTACTTGAGCAAGTTAAAGAGGAGTTCCCCAAAATTCTAACAAAATCTGGCATCATGTTAGGTTTAGGCGAGACCCGTGACCAGGTAGAGACAACCCTTAAAGATCTGAAACAAGTCGGCTGCAACATCCTTACCATTGGTCAATATTTACCACCATCCAAGGACCATTACCCTTTACAGGCCTATATAGATCCAGAGGAGTTTAAATACTACGAGGAGTTTGCCAAGACCCTTGGTTTTGACTATGTAGCATCCTCTCCCCTAGTCAGGTCATCCTATAAGGCCGCCGAAGCCCAAAACATAATCAAGTTAAAAAAATGACCCTCATATGAGGGTCTTTTCTTATTTCTTTTGATTATTAATGAAGAATACCGATAGGGTTCCAGGCCCAGAATGAGCACCTATTGCACAGCCAACATAATTGATAATAAAATCATGACAACCAAACTGGTCCTCTATGCGACTTTTGATCATAAGAGCCGTTTCCAGGTCATCCCCATGATTAATACCAATGGTTTGTCCCTGTAAATCAGTCCCTCTCTCTTCCATGATTTCTAACATTCTGTTGATGGCTTTCTTTCTACTTCTAATCTTTTGAAGGGGAATTAACTTACCATCTTCCACATCTAAAATAGGCTTAATATTTAACACGGTACCAACCACAGCGGCTCCTCTAGAGACCCGTCCACCCCGATATAAGTATTCTAAGTTGTCCACGGTGAAGATATGTTCCATAGACCGGGCATTATTCTTAGCATTTTCAACCACTTGATCAAAGGAAAGACCCTTTTCAATATCCTTAGCTGCATAATACACTACCAAGCCGAAACCTATTGAGGCACACTTGGAATCAAGCACCTGGAAGTTAGTTTCTTTCCCCTCGATCATGTCATTTCTCAGCATCATAGCCGTTTGGTAGGTTCCTGATAGGTTAGATGAAAAGGCTATATAAAGAAGGTCATCCCCCTGTGATATGTATTTATTAAAAGTATCTTCCATGACAGGAGTTGGTATTTGAGCTGTCCGAGTCTTAGAACCAGCTCGCATTTTCTCATAAAAATCCTCATGGCTAATATCTAGTCCATCCCTATATTCTACATCATCTAAGTAAACCATCAAGGGCATTACATCTACATTCAGATCTTCTAACAAGCTCTTTGGTAGGTCGCACCCCGTATCCGTTATAAGTTTTATTGCCATACATCCTCCTCATCACTCCACTGGCCTATAGTCTCCATTAAGTAGGAAAAACTAGCTTGACCAATCTCCATCACATTAAATACAAGGCCCCAATCTTCATGATTGGACCTATAGAAGTCTGAAAGACTTATAAATGAAATGTTTTTTTCTCTTAGACTTATTATTGCATTCCGGTAGTTAAACTCATTATGCATGCAAACCCATAAAAAACCTTTTTCAATCCCCCAGTCAAAATCTTTTATGGGATTTACTTTCTTTATTTCTTGCTCTAAATGCAAGGCCTTGTCATGATACCATAGTCTGTAGTCACTCATATCTCCAGCTAGGATTTCATTAAGACATGCCTGTTCCAACCTAGAAACATGACCATATATTGAATGATTCAACCTTTTAAGGCTCTCTACCTTATCAGGTGGACCGATCAAGGAAACTAAATCTAATTCCTCACGATACATGCAATTATAGGATTTCAAGTAATAGACCCTTCCATTGGTATCTAGACTGTACAAGGTCTGAGACCTGTCATGTAGGTCTACCCCCAAATCAATATCAACCAGGTAAACATCCAGGCGACTACACAGATCAAGTAGTTGTTTTTTCTCCTCTATAGATAAGGTGAATAAACTCAAGGGCCAAGCAGATTCCTGAAGAAGTAAAAGTTTAGTATTATGTCGCCTAACATAAAGCTCCAACAAGTTAAGGTCAAGCCGGTCAACAAGAACAAATTCAACCATCCTTTCCTCTAGGTCTTTATTAAGGATCGGGCACAGGGGTGTGATCACCATCACACGATCATCTGATAACCTATAAAAGGATTTAATCAAATCAATAGCAGATTTAAGATGGTGACAAAGAAGAACCTGGTCCTCACTTGTGAATATGCCACTCCTTTTATAATTCTCAATAATTTGATAGCCTAGGCTTGCCTCTTTCCTACCAAGCACCTTTTCCTTGTCATAGTAGGTGTACAAGCTTGGCTGCAGACTGAGACGAGAGGCATATAAGCGGTCGGATATCAAAAATGACTTGGCACTTTTATTAACATAATAATCAGTCCCAATCATGAAAATGTGTCCATTAGCAACCATCTTATCATAGGCTTCAATTACCCCTTTTCTACCAATCCCAGTTTCCATGGAGACGATGGCCGCATGAGGTAGCTTGTCACCTGGTTGTAGTTGATCCATTTTAATTATAGATTCTATATACTCGATTACCTTATTCATACAGTTTTTTACCCTTTCATCTTATTATAGTATATAGAATCTTGAATGAAAAGAAAATCCTCAGGTGGACAAAGGTAAAGACAGGACTCCTCCTGTCTTGATGATTTATTCCAATAGGCTAATTCCTATTACATATTTATTTAAGGATAAGGACAGGTCCAACTTATAATTAGTTACCCCATATCAGCTTATCGCCCACTCATCCACTGGAATAGATTATTAATGGGTCCAAAGAGTTTGACCCCAAACACTAGACTCAGATAAAAGAGTCCGATTGAGAGGATAACAAATATAGTCACATAAAAGGATATAGATATGAACTTAAAACGATCTAGAAAACGACTCAGTAAGATGCCCACATGGATGAGCCCCCTACTTATCCCCTTTAAGCGGATATCATACTCAGGTTTATCCATTTTATCCATTAAATGCTCGACCGAATCAAAAGCCCGGTAGTAATCATAGATGCTTTCGTATTCATCTATATGTTCTTGAATTAACCGACTAGAATAACTTTTGTTTTTATGATATTGCTTCAAAACCTCTTCTTCACTTCTGACTATTCGATAATGATGAATCCAGGTAAATAAGTCAATTAAAACAGCCCCACAAAGAACAAGAGAAAAACTTACAAAGAAGCGGGTCATAAATAAGACGAGGGCTAGGCCTATCGCAAGTAAAGATGACACGATATCTTTGAGCTTAATAACATTCAAGGGTGCTATATGCCCCTTATAGTCACCAACTGTTTGCCTACAACAGAAGTAACAGACTTTCACGACCTTACCGAGGTTAAAAGTCTTGAGTAGCTCCCCCTTTGATTCTACCAACCGATTACACGACGCACACCTAACAGCCATACAACCTCCCTAATACATATATGCCTTGGAAATACCAACAATATAAGTATAATCTATAAGAAGTCTATATAGAGGAAAATGCATTAACATGCAAAAAGAAGACACAAAAGTGTCTTCTTTTTTATAAGTGTGTTAGTATACAACACACGTTGTGTTTTTATATGCAACTATAGCAGGGACTTCATTTCTTTTACAAGGCTTCTGAATGTATCTAGGGCCTTATCTACAGGTTCAGAAGTATTCATATCTACCCCAGCCTTCTTTAGAACTTCAATAGGATAATCTGAGCAACCTGCACTAAGGAAATCAAAGTAAGCATCAATTGCTGGTTGTCCTTCTGTAGTAATCTTCTTAGCAAGGGCTTCTGCAGATGAGAATCCAGTCGCATATTGGAATACATAGAAGTTATAGTAGAAGTGAGGAATTCTAGCCCATTCTAACGAAAGGTAGTCATCAACCTTAAGGCTTGGACCATAATACTTCTCATTTAAGTCTCTGTACATCTGACTTAAGGTTTCAGAAGTTAAAGCCTTTCCAGACTCAACAGCTGCATGAATATCTCTTTCAAACTCAGCGAACATAGTCTGTCTGAAGACAGTTCCCCTAAAGTTTTCAAGATAGTTGTTTAAGAGATAAAGTTTCTCTCTCTTATCTTCAACCCTTGATAACAAGTGGTGGTTGAGGAGGGCTTCGTTTGTGGTTGATGCAACCTCAGCTACAAATATACTGTAATTGCCGTAAACATGCTCCTGGGTTTTTCTTGTATAGTATGAATGCATAGAGTGACCCATTTCATGAGTTAAAGTGAATACATCACTTAACTTGTCATGATAGTTTAATAGGATATAGGGTTTTGAATCATAGGTCCCCCAAGAATAAGCGCCTGATCTTTTACCTTCATTCTCGTATACATCTATCCAGCCATCTGTGTAAGACTTTTCAACTACAGAAGTGTAGTCATCTCCTAAGACTTGTAGAGAATCTAATACTGTCTGCTTTCCAGACTCATAGTCAAAAGCCATATCGACATTATCAATCAAAGGAACATAGAGGTCATAAGGTCTAAGCTCATCAACACCCAACATCTTCTTTCTTAAGTCTATGTATTCATGCATAGCATCTAGGTTGTTATGGACAGCATCGATTAAATTATCATACACACTTTCGGGAACATTATTCTCAAACAATGCACTCGCTCTTGCAGATGAATGTTTTCTTGCTTTAGCGTTGAAAATGTTCTTCTTAACTTCAGAAGACAATAGACTTGCAAAAACATTTTTATGGTCAGTAAACACACCATAATATTTGTTATATACTTCTTCTCTTAATTTTCTATCTTCGTTCATTAATAGAGGAACAAAACTACCGTGGCTGATATCGTAAGTTTCACCATCTTTTTCTACTGAAGGGAACTTAAGGTCAGCTCCACTTAACATACCAAAAGCATTTGATGGTGTACTCATTAGTTCACTGGCCTGGGCTAGTAAGTTTTCCGATTCTTGAGAAAGAGTATGAGGTCTCGCTCTAAGAATATTAGAAATATGTTGTGTATATAATTTTAGACGTTCATCTTCTAACAGCCCCATAATATGTGCTTCATCACTTTGAATAAGCTCTGGTAAGAAGAAAGAAGTGGCCTCTCTGTATTGACCATACAAGCTCTCCATTCTAGCCGATAGCCCCTGGTAGTGGGTATCTTTTGTATTCTCATCAGACTTCATTCTTGCATAGGTCATTAAGTTGCTTAGTTGTCTACCCGACGTCTCAGATAGTTTAAATGCCTTGTAAAGTGTATCAGCATCTTGAGTTAAAGAACCCTTAAACTCTTCAAAGTCTCCAAGAGAGTTTGAAACTTCCTTAAAGGTTTTTTCCCAAGCCTCATCTGATGTGAACAAGGTATCTAAGTTCCACTTATATTGTGATTCAATTGTTTCTCTTTTTTTTGCCATAATAGCCTCCTTTTTAAATAGAATAACATACTTTCGTGACTCAAAACATTCCTTTTTCAATTTATAATAAAGCTTTAATAACTCCACCCAATAAAAATCAGGCTTTCGCCTGACTATACTTGTATTTCAAAGTGGAAATAATCCAACTCATCATCAGCTTCTTGGAATAACTCTAATAAAATCCTGGCATCCTCCCCCAAAATGGTTTCGCTAGTATCATAATCAACCCAGTATAAACAAACCTTGTGTTTACACCTGTGGACCAAATGATCCCATAGACATTCCATTGTATCATTATAGTCTTCACTAAATCCTAACTTTTCTTTTATAAGTTCATGAAACTCTTCAATACTATTAAATTCACAAGCATCAATGGTAATATCCATATCCCTACCTCCTTTTTATATCTATACCCCTCTAAAAAGACGTCTAAAAAAAATTTTTCTTTTTTTTGAACCTTTTTGAAACTTACTTGTCTAATCAGTAAAAGGAGGCAACACAATGACTAAAGAACTTATTATTTTATTAATCCCTGTTATTCTATTACAGGCTGGATTAGCTATTTATTGCATCACTAAGATTTTAAAGGAAGGTGTCGAAATAGGAAACAAGGCACTCTGGATAGTAATCGTCCTTATAGTCAACCTATTTGGACCAATAGCATTTTTAATTATTGGGAGAAAAAAATATGTTAACGATTAGAGACTTAAACAAATCATACGGTAAACATCATATCCTTAGGGGTTTAAATATGACCATTAACAAGGGTGATATTTATGGTTTTCTAGGTCAAAACGGAGCTGGTAAAACAACAACCCTTAATATCATCACACAGCTTATAGGAAAAGAATCTGGCCATGTAGAACTTGAAAAGGATATCCACCTAGGCTACTTGGCCGAATCACCAGTCTTTTATCACTATATGACTGCACACGAGTATTTAACCTACTTATACCAACTGAACCACACCGATAACAACCCCACATTCATTCAAGACCTACTAGAAGATGTAGGCCTGAGTAAACATAAGAGCAAGCGTATTAGAACCTACTCTCGAGGGATGAAACAAAGACTTGGAATTGCATCAAGTTTAATCAACAATCCCGACATCCTCTTATTAGATGAACCAACATCTGCCTTGGATCCCCAAGGAAGACAAGATGTAATGGATATCATTCTTAAACTGAATGCCAGAGGAACAACCATTATGTTTTCAACCCACATATTAGATGACGTTGAGAAAGTGTGTAACAGGGTTGGCATTCTCCACCAAGGCAAGATGATCCAAGAAGGCCCCCTAGAGGACATACTAGCTACAGAACATTCATACTCTCTCAAGGTTGACGACTTAAGGGTCGCTCTTGACCATATAGAAAGTCTCAACACTTTTGAAATTCTTCACAAGGAAGAGGACACAATAACTTTTACATGCAAGGAAGACATGGACGTTTTAAAGGCTCTTATACCAATGAGAACACGTATTAAGGCCTTCAGCCCCCATCAACTTACCCTACAAGAAATATACTTAAGGACGGTGAAAACATGTTAAAACCATACCTAGGAAAGGAAATTAAAGAATGGACTCGGACACAGAGCTTGTTGATTAGTGGAGCTGTACTCTTGTTCTCAACCTTCTCAACCCCCTTGATCCTATACGCACTTCCCCAACTCTTGAAGAATGAAATGCCTGAAATACTTGACTTATTCCAGGCCAATCAAATGATTAGTATGACTAATTTTTTCGGTGACGCCTATCAACTATTTGGTGGTGTACTCCTATTCCTAGCCTATAGGAGTTTTACAAAGGAATTTAAAACCGGGGCCTTTATCACCCCACAAATAACAGGAGCAAAGAAGAATCGTGTACTACTGTCTAAGTACCTAACCATTTTCAGCTACATGACGCTCGCCTGTCTTTTAACTACAATTTTTAGTTATTTCTATTCAGGACTGGTATTTACAGATGATACATTTTCATTTAAAGATAGTCTAATGGGTTTGGGAGCCATTGTAACTTTTATAAGCCTACACTTAAGTATATTACTCCTATGCGTATCAAGACAGCTTAAGGCATATATTACCCTTCCCTTGATTTACATGTCCTATTATGGCTTGAGTGGCCTTGTAAGCTTACTGCCTCTTAAATTTAAAACGCCCTATGATTTAATACAACTTAACTATAACACTTTGACCTGGGCCCATATTGGTATATACTTATTAGTAGCATTACTAATGGCAGGACTTGCACTTGCATGGACTAAGGTAGAAAAACCAGGAGTAACTTATGGAAGAAAGTCAAATCATCCAATTGGCTCAAGAGGGTAATCCCATATACAAGGAACTACTATTCGTAAATAACTACGATATGGTATTCTCTTACTTAATCAAACTCACATTGGACAGACCCTTGGCTGAAGACTTATGTCAAGAAACCATGGTTAAGGGTCTCATGAACCTTCATAAGTTTAAGGGCGAGTCCAAGTTTTCCACTTGGTTGATCACCATTGCAACCAACTTATTTAGAAATCACTATAAAAAGAATAAGAATCGGCAAGAGAAAGAGCATCTGATCAACATCGACTTAGATTTTTTCAGTCATGATTTTGATCATAACCTTTTTACAAGGGACCTTCTCCGTGAGGTTTTGGCTTACTTAAGGACCTTAAAACCCAACCAAAGCCTCCCCTTTATATTAAAGCATTATCACGGATATGACATGAAGACAATTGCTAAAATTATGAAGTGTCCCCTAGGAACTGTAAAGTCGAGAATCCACCAAACCATAGGCAAAGTTAAAGAACAGTTTAAGGAGGTCGAGTATGAACTGTAACGAAGCCAAACAAGCTATAGACCTTAAGAACTTGACCCTCGAAGTTGAGAATCATATAAAAACCTGCCCTTCCTGTCAGGTTCATCACCACTTATCCCATCCCCAGTCTACTAGTCCACATCCTACACCACTTGCTTACAAGGAGCATATGGTGAAGGCTGCTATCCAAACGGCTAAGGATAGAAAAAGAAAAAAGAATCGAATAGAGGCATGGCTATTTGTGTTATTTGCTTTTATATGGATCAACTTGCTGGGGTCACTCACTATTCAATTTGAGCAATTTATTTATGTTTATGTGGGAATCGTATCCGCTATGGTCCCATTCTTCATTCTGCAGCTTAAAAGAAAGGAGGCCATCCAGTGACACAAAATGAACTCTTTGTCCTAGGCCTTGTTTTAATCCTTTTATTCAGTCAAGCCCTCTTCCTCTTTTTTGATTCAAGTAAGAGAGGTCAAAGCAAGTGGCTTTGGGGGTTCTTAGGTTTAATCCACTTCCCCACGCCCCTTATTATTTATTTGATTGTTGTAGTATTTATAGACAAGAAGATGACGTGTCCTATTTGCGATTATGCCATTCCAAGTTCAAGTAGCTACTGCCAGTACTGTGGTCATAAAATTGATGAGGAAGACCGTCAAAAGGGAATCCAGACCTATCATGACAATGAAATCAATAATCGATGAACATAAAAGACTCATTCCTCTGAATAGGAATGAGTCTTTATTAATCAATATACTTTTCTTTCACTTCATCAGGTACCATCTTACCACCCGTTGCCCATAAGACATGGGTAGCAGACTTAACTTGGTCCTGGCTTAAAGGCGATAGGCCTTGCATTAACATATCAAGCCCCTGAATGCCTGCAAGAGCAGAGGGTTCCAGGAAGACATTGTAACGTTTATGCAAGTCTTTCAAGGCCTCGAGTAGGTCTTCGTCTGATACAGTCGCCACGCCTAAAAGACGGTCCATCATAATATGTCCAACAAAAGCTGAGGGCTTACCTACAGCCAGACCGTCAGCAATGGTCATGTTATCTAATCCAATATCCTGGACAGCAATTTGATCGTGCTCCCCTGTCATCATACCTAAGAGCATACAGGGCGAATGGGTTGGTTCAACAAAAACACAGTGAACCTTGTCCTGGAAGACTTCTTTTAATGCCCAAGCAATACCACCAGGTCCCCCTCCCACGCCACAAGGTAAGTAGACAATAAGGGGATTTTCTTTTGAAACCTTTATCGATGCTTGCCTTAATTGTTTTCTCAATCTCAATGCAGCAACCCCATAACCCAAGAAGAGGTTGACAGAACTCTCATCATCAACAAAATAGGCCATAGGATCCTTAGCAGCTGATGCCCTACCATAGATCACAGCTTGCGAATAATCCTCTGGATACTCTATAACATTTACACCTAGGGACCTTAATAGTTCCTTTTTCCATGCCATAGCATCTCTAGACATATGGACTTCCACGTTAAAACCTAGTTTAGCACTAATAATACCTATACTCAAGCCCAGGTTACCTGTTGAACTCACAATTATTTTGTATTGGTTAAAAAAAGACTTGTATGTATCATCTAGCAAGACGCTATAATCGTCATGAATAGTCAAACGATCTTCCTTCAGCAAGAGAGCCTCAGCATGTCTTATAACCTCATATATGCCCCCTCTTGCCTTAATCGATCCAGATATGGGTAGGGCATAGTCTCCCTTCAAATAGACCTTGTGGCCAAGTCTAAAGTCTTCTAAGGGGGTTAGGTCTGATTCAATTATCCCACCCCGATCACCTGTTTCAGGAAAAGCCTTTACAAAAAAGGGGGCGAATCGTTGATACCTAGCTTCGGCATCAATCAAGTCCGAGACAGAGAAGCCACAATCCTTGTATGACATGCTATCAATACTGTAATTAGGATTTGTCCAGAAAACAGGCTTATACTCTAGTATATGTTTAAACTGACTGTATGACGTCAGCCACTTATTCATTTTATCTATCATATTTCATCCTCCACTTCTTCTCTATTATAAGGTATATCTCAATCTTTTCAAGAAAAAAATACGGTACATCCTAAAGTCAGCTTAGTGTAATGACGATATATAATCAAAGGATGTGATACTATGGATATTGCTGGTTACTCAATGTTAAGTAGTCAAATGAAGCTGATGTCTCAGGTATCAGTCGCTGTGGCTAAACTCGCTATGAATACAGCAACTGACCAAGCACAAGAAATGGCTCGAACCATACAAAAAAGTGTTGAACCTGGTAAGGGAGCATCTTTAGATATTAGTGTTTAATATCAAAAAAAAAGACATGAAGTCTTTTTTTTTATACATATTTTTCGTAGAAAAATGTTTTTAATGAATTAAACTTAAATTTATTAGGCATAATAATTTGCTCTGTTGAACCAACGAACAATACACCACCTGGTCTTAAGGCCTTGTTAAAGTTATGGTACATTTCATCTTTTGCCTCTTCAGTAAAATAGATCATTACATTTCTACAGACAATTAGATCATATCCACTTGGATATGGGTCTTTTAAAAGGTTGAATTTCTTAAACTCTACACATCGCTTAATATCGTCTGAAATTTTAAAGGATTGTCCAACCGGTGAAAAGTACTTTTTCTTAAACTCCTCTGGTACATTAGCAATACTTTTTTTAGAATACACGCCCATCTTAGCCTTGTTAATAGCCTCTTCATCTATATCATAAGCCTGGATTTTAATCTTATTCAAAGGCAAGAAGTTAGACATGACCATAGCAATAGTATAAGGCTCTTCCCCAGTAGAACAAGCAGCACTCCAGATTTTAAGGTTCGTCTTTCCCTCCATCAGCTTTGGAATCACAGTAGCTTTAAGATTTTCCCATTGAGAAGGGTTTCTAAAGAACTCAGATACATTAATAGTTAGGTAATTTATAAACTCGTTAAACTTGTCCAAATCCGTGTTAATTAAGTCGAAATACTCATCAAAAGTAGACTTTCCATTCCTCTTAATCATAGATTCAATACGACGTTTCATCTGACGTTCCTTGTAACATGATAAGTCAATGCCTGTCTTCTTCAAGATTTGACCCTTAAATTTTTCATAATCTGTCATGAGACCTCCATTAAAATCAAAAATAGGACCATAAAGGTCCTATTTAGTTGTATTATGCTTCTGTATTCTCTTCAGTTTCGTTGATAGCTCTGATAGATAACTTAATTTTTCTTTCTTCTAAGTTAACTTCAATAATCTTAGCTTCAGCACTTTCACCAATCTTTAAGATGTCTGCTGGCTTTTCAATTCTGTCGCTAGAAATTTGAGAGATATGAACTAAACCTTCTAAACCTGGTTCGATTTCTAAGAAAGCACCAAAGTCAGTTAAGTTAACAACCTTAGCTGTAACTACATCATCAACCTTGTAATTCTTGTCGAACTCGATCCATGGATCGTTCTTAACTTGCTTTAATGATAATGAAACTTTTTCAGTCTTTTCATCGATAGTTAATACCTTAACTTCAACAGTTTCACCGATCTTAACAGCTTCTTTAGGTGACTTGATACGTCCCCAAGACATTTCAGAAATATGAATTAATCCGTCTAAACCACCGATATCAACAAATGCACCGAAGCTAGTAATACGCTTAACTTCACCTGAAACGATAGCGCCTTCTGAGATCTTATCCCATAATTCAGCTTTCTTTTCTTTCATTTCTTCAGCTAATAATTGCTTTCTAGTGAATACAGCTCTTCTCTTGTTCTTGTTTACTTCAAGAATCTTAACTTCAATCGTTTGGTTTACGTAGATTGATAAATCATTTACATAGTGTAAAGCAATTTGAGATGCTGGAATGAAACCACGGATCTCATTGTAGTAAGCAATAACGCCACCCTTAACTGCTTCTTTAACTTGAACATTAATAATAGTGTCAGCTTCAGCTAACTTCTCTAATTCTGTCCAATCCTTTAATTGAGAAATTCTCTTAAGAGATAACAATACATTACCATCGCCATCATCCTTCTTTAAGATGTAAACTTCTAACTCGCTACCTTCTGTAGTGAATTCTTTTAAGTTCACGTCGTTGTTTGATACTTCATTTTTAGGGATGATACCGTCAGCCTTGTAACCAATGTTAACAACGATTTCAGTTTCACTTACAGAAACTACCTTTCCTTTAACTAATTCTCCCTTTTTTGGTACTACGAAATCATTTTCGTATAATGCTAGCAATTCTGCCATTGAATTATTGTTTTCCATTCTAATAATTACCTCTCTCTTTTTTTTTTACTGGGATTTCATCTTTTCCCACTGAACTAAATAGTCATAAACTTCGTCTATAATCCAGTCAGGAGTCGATGCACCCGCAGTTATACCTATATTAACACAGTTTTCTAAATTAGTCATTACTAAATCAGATTTTTTTTCTATATGTAGGGTGTTTTTGCAGATACTCTTACAGATTTCATGAAGCTTTTTAGTATTGGAACTATGGTAACCCCCAATCACAATCATCCCATCTACTTCAGTTGCTAGTAATCGGGCTGCATCCTGCCTTTCCTTGGTTGCCAGGCAAATTGTATTGAAGAATAAATTTTCCTTATGATCAAGACCTGATTCAATGGTACGCCATAAGTCTTGATTAAGGGTGGTCTGAGCAACAAAGCAGTAGTTCCCTCCTTCAAGGGCCAGGGCTTCTTCTAAACTATTAATAACCAGTGACGACTGGCACCAGCCACGAATTCCAACGACTTCTGGATGGTCTTTATCCCCTACTATAACGATTTTTTTACCCTTTTCATCCTGTTTCTTAACAATTCGATGTACTTTTTTTACATAGGGGCAGGTACAATCAATGACTTCTAGTCCCTTCATAATGGCCTTATGTTCAATTGCCTCTTCTACACCATGTGCCCTTATAACGAGTGTATCCGACTGGCTGTCTTCTAATCGATTAATGACATGAACGCCATGGTCCTTCAAACGGTTGGTCACCTGGTCATTATGAAGTAATTGGCCATAAGTCTCAATAGATTCTTTTTTTTCAGATGCTTCGAAGGTTATCTCAACTGCTCGTTTAATACCGAAGCAGAAACCTGCTTTATTTGCTTTTATTATAGGCATTTTTCACCTCATAAATCTTATTAACTATATCCTGAGAGATCTCCTGATATTGATCAGCTGAAACCCGTTCACCAAAATATTGGTCTAAGTAAATAGGATCGCCTACAATAACGTGCATGGTCCTAAACCACTTGTAGTCAGATACAAGGGTCACTGGTACAACTGGAACCTTAGCCTTTATAGCTATCATAGCAACTCCACCATTCGCCTCAAGGGGTTGGTCTGTGTGATTTCTTGTTCCCTCAGGAAACAGCATCATGGTCGTTCCACCCTTAAGAATTTTTAGAGATGTCTTAATTGCAGAAATATCATTGGCTTCCCTGTCAACAGGAAAGGCCCCATTCTTTCGTAAAAACCAAGACACAATCTTATATTTAAAGAGCTCCTTCTTGGCCATTATTTTAATCTCAGGTTTTAGCCGCGTTCCAATGACAAAAGGATCTTGGGCATTCATGTGATTGGAGCATATTAACACCGGTCGATCCAATGGTAAATTCTCTTTATTGTGTAATTTAACACCGAAAAAAATACGATAAAACAAACCTATCACTGTCTTAAAAAAAAGTCTCATGATTGAATCTCCTCAATGATAAAATCAATAACATCTTGTATGGACATTTTAGTAGTGTCTATCAAGATGGCATCCTCAGCTTGCTTCAGGGGGGATACCTGTCTATTAGAGTCCTTATAGTCTCTCATTTCAATATCCTTTATTAAGTCCTCCATAGAGATCTTAATATCTTGTTCTACAAAATCCTTCATACGACGCCTAGCACGTTCTTCAACTGATGCTACTAAGAAAAACTTATACTTTGCCTCTGGTAGAACATGGGTCCCTATATCACGACCATCCATTATAATATCTTGGCCTTGGGCAATTGCCTGTTGCATTTCTACTAGTTTTTCTCTAACACAGGCCAGGGCTGCTATCTGAGACACGTGATTTGCAACTTGGTTGGTCCTAATCGCAAGGGTAACATCTTCTCCATTTAAGTAGAGTCCATGATCTTTGAATTGTATATCTATCTTATCTAAGATGCTCTTAATAGCATCAAGGTCATCAAAGTTGACTTGTTCCTTTAAGGCATTCAAGGTCACCATCCGATACATGGCTCCAGTGTCTAAGTAGGTAATCTTTAACTTGTCAGCAACAGCTTTTGCGACTGTACTCTTGCCAGAACCCGCTGGTCCATCAACGGCGATATTTAATTGCATGTTTGATCCTTTCCTAAGTAAGGGTTTTCCCTTTGTTTACTTTTACAAGGTTTATATTTTATTTAAACCTATTATCAATCCCAAAAAATACATACCATCACTAGATGGTATGTACATTAAGAATTATATACTAAATCCACAGGAAACACAACGCGTTAACGTTCACTATATGTTTCTGATGTCTTCCATAAGGCTTCAAGAGTTTCAAACTTATCATTCAATCGGGTACGGTCCATCATACCAATTGCCAAGATCAAGGCATTAATCACACTCATCGGTGCAACTAAGGAGTCTATAAAGGTTGTCATATCTGACTTAGCTGTTAAGACATGTTTAGAAAAACTGGCAACCGGCGACATGACTCCATCCGTTATTGCAACAATGGGAACCTTCTTCTCATAGGCATATTGAGTCAGTTTAATGGTCTGATTTGAATACCTAGGGAAGGTAATGGTGATGAGAACATCCTCCTTGGAAATATTGATGATTTGGTCAAAGGCATCCATAACACCAGAAGGTATTATGTGAACATTTTCAACCTCAAAGTTTAAATAGAAGCCTAGATATTGAGCCAGAACAGAGGATGATCTTAGGCCAAGAACATAAATATTTTTGCCCTCATGGATCATTTTTGCTATTGCAGCCAGTAGGTCAATATCAAGACTTTCACTGGTCCTTCTGATGTTCTCAACATCTTGATTCATAATCTTTTTATATATATCTGTATTTGAATCTAGAGCCTTGGACATTTCAAAACGCTGAACAGTGGTCAACTTGGTTCGAATTGACTCCTGCAAGGCCTTTTGTAGTTTGGGATAACCACCATAACCTAGGGCATTGGCAAAACGAACCACTGTTGATTCACTAACATCCACAGTCTCTCCAAGTGAAGAAGCAGTCATAAAAGCTACCTTATCGTAATTGTTTAAAATATACTCAGCTATTCTTTTTTGACCCTTACTTAATTTTTTGAATCGTTGTTGAATACGGTTCAGCAAATCCTTGTATTCTTCACTCATAGACTCTCCTTAAGCATTCGCTAGTTCATAACCTGCAGCTAATGCTGCCTTGTTTAATTCCTCAGTACCTCTAGGTACTCTACTTAATACAGCTTGCTCAACACTTTCTCTGCTAACAATCTTAGTTGCTTCAGCAATAATACCAATAGCAATGATGTTTGCAACAATCGAACGACCAACCTTTTCAGTTGCTGTTTCAATAATTGGAACAGAAATGATTTTCTTAGCTTTTAAATCTTTTGGTAATTCTATTCTTGAATCCACTACCACAATCCCATCTTCGCTTACAGACTCGATATACTTGTCTGATGCAACTTGAGTTAAAGCTAAAACTAAGTTAGGAACAGTTACCTTAGGGAAGTCAATGTCATCGTGGCTAATAATTACTTCTGCCTTAGATGCGCCTCCACGTGCTTCTGGACCATATGATTGTGTTTGAATCGCGTTCTTACCTTCTAAAATAGCAGCTTCTGAAAGGATAATACCAGCTAACAATAAACCTTGTCCACCAGAACCTGATAATCTCAATTCAACTTGATTCGACATTATTTTGCTCCTTTCAATCGCTCGATAAGCGCTGTATATTTATCTGTATATTCAGCTTGGTCAGTTACGTTCTTGAACTCACCCATGATATGTTTACCAGCTAATTGTTCTTCTGTCATTCTCTCAGCTGCCTTAATATCAACAAAGCTATCCTTTAAGTAGTTTAACATTTGTACGGCAGAACCTTTTTTATTCTTTCTACCATAATAAGTTGGACAAGTAGAAATCGCTTCTACTAGGGCAAATCCATTATGGGCAATCGCCTTTTCGATGAACTTCGCCATAGGCTTAGCGTGGTATGCTGTTGTACGGGCTGTATAAGTTGCACCTGCAGCACCTGCTAACATAGCAATATCAAAAGAATTATCGATGTTACCATGTGGAGCAGTTGTTCCCAACTCGTTTTCTGGCGTAGTTGGAGAGTATTGTCCACCTGTCATACCGTAAATTGAATTGTTGAAAACAATAGTTGTAATGTTGATGTTTCTTCTTGCAGAGTGGATTAAGTGGTTACCACCAATCGCTGAAGCATCTCCATCACCTGTAATAACAATAACTTCTAATTCTGGGTTAGCATGCTTTACGCCTGTTGCAAATGCAAGCGCTCTACCATGAGTTGTATGAAGTGTATTGAAATCCATGTAACCTGGAGCTCTAGATGAACAACCAATACCTGAAACAATACAAACCTTGTCTTTGTCTAAACCTAAATTATCTATCGCAACAGCAAGGGCTCTCATGATGATACCATGACCACAGCCAGGGCACCAAATATGAGGCATCTTATCTTGTCTGAAATAACCTTCTACTAGTGAGCTATTCATTATTATAGTACCTCCATAACTTTTGAAACAATTTCACCTGGTCTTAATACTTCCCCGTTAGCACGTCCAATATGGTGAACTTCAGCATCCGACTTAACAATACGTTCTACTTCATGTACGTATTGACCTAAGTTCATTTCAGCAACTAAAATCTTGTCAACTTTTTGAGCAATCTCTTTGATTTGCTTCTCAGGTGATGGCCAGATTGTAATTGGTCTGAATAAACCAGCCTTGATACCCTTTTCTCTCAGTTGCTTAACAGATGCACGACAAGTTCTAGCAGATGAACCGTAAGAGATGATAACGATTTCCGCATCTTCTAACATTAAGTCATCATACTCAACAATGTCTTCTACGTTATCGCTGATCTTTGACATCATTCTGTCTAACATGAACTTAGCATTATCTGCACTGTTGCTTGGGAAACCAGTTTCATCATGGAATAAACCAGTAACATGGTATCTATAACCAGCACCAAATGGCGCCATTTTTGGAACGATATCACCTTCTTCTACACCATATGGCATATACTGACTACCTGGTTCTGGAACGATTCTATCGAAGATTTCCATTTCACCTGGCTCAGGGATTTCTATTTTTTCTCTCATATGACCAACAACTTCATCTGTTAATAAAATTACTGGTGTTCTATACTTCTCAGCAAGGTTAAATGCTCTTACTGTTAAGTCAAATGTTTCTCTTACTGATTGAGGTGATAAAGCGATCATTGGGAAGTCACCATGTGAACCCCATTTCGCCTGCATAATATCACCTTGAGCAGGAGCTGTAGGAAGACCAGTACTTGGACCCCCTCTTTGAACATTTACTATTACAAGGGGAATTTCAGCGATTGCTGCATACCCTATATTCTCTAATTTTAATGATAAACCAGGACCAGATGTAGCTGTCATTGACTTAGTTCCAGTTAATGAAGCACCAATTGCAGCAGCAATACCAGCAATCTCATCTTCCATTTGAATGAATCTACCACCCACTTTAGGTAATTTTACAGCAGATTCTTCTGCAATTTCTGTTGATGGTGTGATTGGGTAACCAGAGTAGAACTTCATACCTGCATACAAAGCACCCTCTACACAGGCCTCGTTACCTTGTAGTAGTTTCACTTTCTTTTGTGTCATTATGCTTTACCTCCTAAGAAAATAGCAAAATCTGGACATCTTAATTCACATTGGCCACATGAGATGCATGCGTCTATGTTGACGATTTCAATTTTTTCATTTTTATCTAAAGCTAATACTTGCTTTGGACAAAAGGCAACACAAATACTACATCCCTTACACCATTCTTTTTTAATTTGTAAGTTTGACTTCTTCCCGTTCAACGTGAAGACCCCCTTTTCATTTAACTCTAAAGAAACTTATTTTCTTTAAATTTTTGTTAAGTAATTGATTCCCTATCATAATAACATACCCTAAGATATATGCAACATTAATTGCATAAGTATTATTGTATACAGTTATATTGCAAGTAAAATTTCACCTGTTTATGGGACTTAGCCCTCCTTTGGCCTATCTAAAGACCAGTCATACCAAACCTTATGGCTGGTCCTAATTATTGTATAAAAATGGATACAATAAATATTAAAAGATTTACACATTTATACATGAATACAACCACCAAAAAAGAGTCCGTAATTATGTATAGAATCCATACATATTTTACCTATCAGCAAGTTTTTTCCCTGATGCACTCGGCTGAAAGCAGAGCATGATCCCCTGTCTCATTTACTAGAATTTGTCCTAATAAAAAACACCATCAATGTAATGGTGTTTCTACGTGTTTCTTTCCCCTGCATTTTCTATTAAAGAACTCATAAAGGTCAATGACATACCGATCTTCAATTAAGTCAATATTCTCATGTTGTAAAAATACATCATACCCTTGACCTGGACGCATGAAAACTTCTTTAACCCCTTGCATAAGCAAGGCATTCAAAATAGCCCTAAATAAACTGTCTCCAAGATAGTTTAAACGCTCCTTTGGATCTACAAACAAATGATCCAAATAAATCTCTTGGTCATACATGTTGTAATAGCCAAAGCCTAAAACCACATCCTTATCAGCAACAACATAAGTATTAACTAGACAAAGTCGTACTTGGTCTAGGGTCATGTTGTTTGCAAGTAATAACCTTTTTAAACCCTGTTCATACTTATCTGTATACTTTGTTAACTCAATCATAGCTACACCTCGTAATTCTTCAGGTAATCAACTTCACTTTCACTTAAATGCCTGTACTCACCTAACTTAAGCTTGCCGAGTTTTATGTCTCCAATTGCAACCCTTTTCAATTCTAGCACAGGATGGCCTATTTGATCTAACATTTTACGCACCTGTCTATTTCTGCCCTCATGAATAATAATTTCAACCCAGACCTGAGGCTTATCCTTTAAAAGCTTATAAGTAGCTGGAGCAGTCTTGTAACCATCAATTACTAGACCTGACTCAAGAGCCTTAATAGACTTTGCGTCTGGTATGCTCTTAAGTCTTGCGTGATAGACCTTATTAAGGTGACTACTTGGGTGGGTAATTTTATAGGATAAATCCCCATCATTGGTTAAAAGCAGTAGTCCTGTTGTTTGATAGTCAAGCCTACCGACTGGATAAAGTCGCTCACTGATATCTCCAATATAATCCAAAACAGTTCTTCTTGAAAACTGATCATCAGACGTTGTCACACAGTCCTTAGGTTTATTCAACATGATATACACTTTTTTTTCTTCTAAATACACTGGTTTGCCGTCTACACAAACTGTGTCACCTTCTTGGTAGGGCTGGGCCAAGTCTCTTACTAGGAGACCATTGATAGTAACCCTACCTTCTAGGATAATCCCTTCTGACTTCCTCCTAGATGCCACGCCACACTTGGCTAAGTATTTATGTAGTCTCATCTTCTGAAAAATCTCCATTCATAAAAATATCAACCCCCATAAAGTCTTCAATAGACGGTAGACTCTTAATGGACTTGAAGCCAAAGGCCTTCAAAAACATATCAGTTGTTCCATATATGTGGGGCCTACCAATTTTTTCAAGACGACCAGTAATTTTAATTAAGTCTCTTTCTATTAAATGCTGGATCGGTTTATCAGACTTAACGCCCCTTATTTTATCAATCTCAAACTTGGTTATGGGTTGCTTGTAGGCAACAATGGCCAAAACTTCGGCACTAACCTTAGATAGTCCCTTTGAATGGCTATGCTTACATAAACTTTGAACATACTCATAGTTATGGCGACTCGTAGCAAATTGGAATGACTTGTTAACCTCTAGTATGTAAAAGCCCCCATTAGACTCAGTATACTTGTCCATTAGATGGCTCATGGCCTGTTTAGCCTCTTCCAAGCTGCAATCTATAACATTGGACATCCGCCTTAATGATACAGGTTCACCTGAAACCAATAGTATAGACTCCATAGCTGAAATAATATCTGTTAAATCCATAGTTGTCCTTTCATTTTTCCTCAATAACATATAGAACAATGTCACTAAATTGCTTGTCTTGGTCTACACCCAGAAACTTTGCCTTTAGTAATTCCAGTACTGCCAAGAAGGATACAACAACCTCTTCTTTTGTTGGTTGTTCAGTAAAGGTATCTACAAAAAGGCACTTTTTTTGTCCCGACAAGACATCCTTTATTCTACTTATTTTTTCATCTACAGAAAACATATCTCTTTTCAAACTAGAGAAAAATGTTTTTCGCTTATGATCTTCCTTGTTGAGGTTTAGCAAGATCCGCTTAACAGCCTCAACCAACATATCTTCTTGCAGGCCTTGATTGATTTCATCTAGGCTGGGATTATCAAAATAGTCCAAGAGGTCCTCTGCAGGACGATAAAACTTTCGACTGTGGTATTTCTCTTGCTCAGAAAAGAACTCTGAAGCCTCCCTGAACTTTCTGTATTCCAAAAGTCTGCTTACCAACTCTCGCCTAGGATCTTGATCAAAGAGCTCCGCATTAATACCTTCAATTTCTGATGTAGGCAGCAACATTTTTGATTTAATTTCTAATAGTGTAGCAGCCATAACAATGAACTCAGAAGCAAGATTCATGTCTAGTTCCTCCATTTGCTGGAGATACTCCATGTATTGGCTCGTTATTTCATGAATGGGTATATCATACAAGTCCACTTCATTCTTTTCAATTAAATGAAACAATAAGTCAAAAGGACCCTCAAAATTTTCTATTGTAATATGATAGGACATGGTCCTCCCTCCTTTACTCGCTTCTGACATTATAACAAATTAAAGTATAAAATTCAATTTCAAGACTCTTATATTAAAAGAGCATCCATAGGATGCTCAATAATAGTTACACTTATTAATATATATCTACTTGGTCATGGGTTACCTTTGCAAGGATTAACTTTTTAGACTCTATTGGATTCTTAGTCAATGTTAAAGCATCAATAACTTTCTTTTCAGCCCCATCTAATTGGTCTAAACGGTCTGTCATCATTGTTCCCATTACACTGCCAGCTTCGATATAATCACCAACTTTTTTATAGAAGTAAATACCTGCTCCCATATCAATAGTATCCGTAATTTTTTCTCTTCCAGCGCCTAACATCATAGCAGCAATACCAATATCATCTGTATGAATGGCCTCCAGGTATCCGCCTTCTTTTGCAATGATATCTCTTTGATGCATGCATGATTTCATTTTCTCAGGATGATCAATGGTATCAGCATCGCCACCTTGGGCGTCAACAAATACCTTGAACTTCTCTAAGGCTTCACCTGATGCAATTTTTTCTTCAACAAGAGCCTTGGCAGCCTCTAAAGAAGGTGCGCCTTCTCCAAGGTAAACCATTTGACTGGCAAAGGTTACACACAATTCTCTAAGGTCATCCGGTCCCTTGCCCTTTAAGATATCAATAGCCTCTTTAACTTCAATTGCATTACCAATGGCATGTCCAAGAGGTTGAGACATATCTGTAATCATAGCTACTGTTTCACGACCCATATCTGTACCAATGTTAACCATGGTTTGAGCCAACTTAACAGCACCATCTAAATCCTTAATGAAGGCACCAGAACCCATTTTAACGTCTAATACAATTTTATCGCTGCCAGCTGCAAGCTTCTTGCTCATTATACTAGCCGCAATTAAACCGATATTGTCGACTGTAGCCGTTACATCTCGTAAAGCATATAATTTTTTATCTGCAGGAGCAATATTCTTAGTTTGTCCGATAACTGAAACGCCCTTGTTATTAACTTGGTCAACAAATTCATCGATTTGCAGTTGGATATTGAAGCCTTCAATAGCTTCAAATTTATCAAGGGTACCACCCGTATGACCTAAGCCACGTCCTGACATCTTAGCAACTGGAACGCCACACGAAGATACAAGAGGTGCTAAAACTAAAGTTGTGGTATCACCAACTCCACCTGAACTATGCTTGTCAACCTTAATACCACGAATGCTTGAAAGATCAATAACATCACCTGAATGCATAATCTTATGAGTTAAAGCTACGGTCTCATCTCGACTTAATCCCTGGAAGTAAATGGCCATTAATAAGGCTGATACTTGATATTCAGGTATCTCATCGTGAATATATCCCTGGATGAAATAATCAAACATTTCATCAGTAATAATCCCGCCATTCTTTTTCGTTTCAATAATATCGTACATTCTCATGATTATGCCTCTTTTCTAATTAAACTATAGAAACTTTCACCATTTAGAGGTGGTTTTACACCTAAAATATCTGCAACAGTTGCGCCGATATCTGCAAATGATTTTCTGGTTCCAATAGGAGTATTTTCTTTAATGTTCTTACCATACACCATAATAGGTACATATTCTCGTGTATGATCAGACCCCTTATATGATGGGTCATTACCGTGGTCAGCCGTTAAAATAAGGATGTCATTGTCATTCATAGCCTCAATAATTTCAGGCATACGCTTATCAAAGTCCTCTAAGGCATCCCTATAACCTTCAATATTTCTTCTGTGACCATACTTGGCATCAAAATCAACTAGGTTGGTAAAAATCAAGCCATCAATTTCTCGCTTCATGTAGTTTAGGGTCTGGTCAACTCCATCCATATTAGACTTAGTATGAATAGACTCAGTCACACCTTCTCCATCATATATATCAACAATCTTACCTACCGCTAATACTTCTTTACCAGCGTCCTTAATATTATCTAATACTGTCTTATTGAAGGGCTTTAATGAGTAGTCATGGCGGTTGGCTGTTCTCTCAAACTGTCCAGGTTGACCCAGGAAGGGTCTTGCAATAACACGTGCAACTTGGTAGTCACCAACTAACATTTCTCTGGCAATTTCACATGCCTTATATAACTCATCTAAAGGAACGACTTCTTCATGTGCTGCTATTTGGAAAACACTATCTGCTGATGTGTAAACAATCAAGTCACCGGTCTTCATGTGATCAGGGCCATACTGATCAATAACGTCTGTCCCAGATCCAGGTAAGTTACATACAACCTTACGGCCAGTTTTTTCTTCAAAAGGCTTGATAATTGCATCAGGGAACCCATTTGGATAAGTGTTGAAAGGTTCTGAAATATTCAAACCTGCTATTTCCCAATGACCCATAGTTGTATCTTTACCGTTTGATACTTCCATAGCTCTACCAAAGGCCCCTCTACTAGCTTCAGTACCAGGTACATGACTGATTCCTTCAAGGTTACCTATGCCAAGCTGAATTAGGTTAGGGATGTCAAAACGATCTACATGCTTAGCAATATTATTTAAGGTATTCACACCAATATCACCGTATTTTTCAGCGTCAGGTAAACCACCCACACCTAAGCTATCCAAAATAATCATTATAACTCTATTTTTCATATCTATTCCTCCTTATGTATTAAGGTTAATACCCACATAAAATAAAAATAATCTCTCGTCCATTATACATAAAAAAATGGAAGCTAGAGACTATTTATAAGTAATAAGTTTTGAACTTTGTAATAAATCTACAAGGAATTGGTCCTTTTGCGATTAAGGTCCAAGTACATTTGCACAGAAGCAACACTGGCGTTGCCCAGGGCTTCTTTCAATGTCTCCTTATGGATACCATTCTCAATCATATGAGTTGCAAAAGAGTGCCTAAAGGTTGAGGTAGAAATTTTTTTATCAATTCCTGCAGCCTTAACATACTTCTTAATGAGCTTCCAAAATCCCTGTCGCGTCATTTGCTCTCCACTGTAGCTCAAGAAAAGTATCTCTGAAGGTTTTTTACATAAGTTAACACGACTTCTTTCTAAATAAGCAACCATTGCCTCATAGGCCATGGCCCCGAGGGGAAGTATCCTCTGTCTCTTTTTACCAGAACATTTAAGTACCTTAAGTTTCATGTCCACATCTTCTAGCCTTAAGTCAATCAACTCATTGACCTTTAATCCTGATGAGTAGAGGACTTCAAGCATGGCCTTATCTCGTCTACCTAGGTCTGTATTAGGAGGTTGACTAAGAATCAAATTGACTTCATCTACCGTTAAGACTTCAGGTAATTTCTTTTCCTCCTTGGGTAGATCATATTTAAAGTCACTCAAATTATCATCGATCATTTTCTCGTGATAACAATAAAGCATAAAGTTTTTTATGGCTGATAAAGAACGTGAAATTGTAGAACTTGCTCGTCCCTCATTTTTCATAAAAAGAACATAGGACATAATTATACCTTGGTTGATTTCATTTATATGGGTCAAGCTGTACTTCTGGTTCAAATAATTCTCAAAGTTGTTTAAATCCGTATTGTAAGCTGAAAGAGTTGAAGTTGCAACCTTCTTCTTATCATTTAAATAGTCAATATAAGAACATATACCTTCCATTATCTTACCACTTGCCATGCCTACTTCCCTTCATCCTTTTATACTTAGCCTTATGTTTATACATTTCCTGGTCTGCTGCTTCAATTAGTTCCTCACTGGTGCAGGTCATTTTATGATTGTATTCCGCAAAACCAACACTGACACTGATATCATATGTTTTCTTCTGAGTCATATTGAAGGTCTCGAATTTTTCTAATATCCTGTTCCAAACTCGAATTCCTTGTTCTACATCACAATCAGAGAAAACGACTATGAACTCATCACCACCTAGACGTGCAATCTCGTCCCCTTCTCTAAGGGCATTGTCTATGATCCGAGAGGTTTCACATATTAGGTCATCTCCCATCTTATGACCAAAATTATCATTGACGGTTTTAAGATTATTAACATCTATAAAACACACAGTCAACCGTCCCTTTTTTTGTTGAACCTGCTGCATTCGATCATTCAGGTAGGTGATGCCTGCCTTTCTATTCAACACACCTGTTAGGGCATCTGTTTCACTAGAGAGTTTGATACTCAAATAATCACTTGACTTAAACAAATAAATATTAACAATGTAAAGCATGAAAATACTAGCAACATAGGCCATAAATATACCTGTAAATAGGAGCTTTCCAAGAGACTCAATTTTAAGTACTTCGAGATAAATTGTAGGTATATATTGGATCAACTCACAACTCAAGAAGATGATAAAGATTATATAAGTAAAATTGGCAAATATGACCGGTCTCGGATTAATCTTTTGGACCTTGGTCTTGCGATTGAACAAGGCATTGAATATCTTATAAATGTATAAGCAAGCTAAAACAACAAATAGCTTCAATAGGTAGGTATGATAAAGAGGCACTTCAAGAACAAACCGGTAGTCTACCTGCTCCTTGTAGAAATATATTGCAAATATTATGGAAATTAAGCTTCCTATCAAGTTTAATATATACGCTACCAAGACTGAAATGGAGGCTACATATACTGGCATTCGGCCTAGGAGAATCAATAAGCCTACAGCTAACATGTTATAAAGCAAATAAAGAAGTAGATGGTCTCTTAGAAACAGATAGGAAATAAGACTCATCCCTATAAAGAAAAGACCTGTCTGACTTATGTCTAACCTATTTTTTTTAGGAATGATAAAATATAAAAGTAAAGTGAATAGCCCTGCTTCAAATAAGGAAAAAATTAATCTTATTATTGAAAAAGTCATGGCTATCCTCCTCTCTATATCATTCGTTTAACTTCTGACGCCACCCTTAACATAAAGGCTTTATTAGTTATTTTATCATTAAAAATCTCTTTTGAAAAATAAGATTGAATATAATTCTTATTTCCTCGACTGAAAGTCGACATAACCGCAGCCCGTATCGCCTTTTCAACACTAGCAGTTGATGTTGAATAAAGTTGTGCAATCTTGGGATATACCTCCTGGGTAATTTTGAAGCCGTCGTTTGGTAATTGAGTAATTTCATAAATTCCATGGTAGAGGTAATTATAACCCTTTACATGCATGGGTACTCCTAAGTTCCTTAGAAGGATCTCAATGGCCTTATAGTATTGGCTGGTTGACACATCTACTTTCTCATCCGGTACCTCTCCAGTCATCAGAGCCTTTAATTTCTCCAATAACTCTTGGGGATCAAAGGGCTTCATCAAATAGTACATGGCACCAAATTCAATAGCCTTTCTTGTAATGATGTCGTGCTCAACAGCAGACAAGACAATGAACTCAATCCCCTCACGGTCTTGAAAATGACTTAATACATCTAGACCATCCACCTTAGGCATGATTATATCTAAAATAACCACATCTGGATTGGTTGATTCTATAATTTCAATAGCTTCTGACCCGTTGTAACCAATGCCAACAACCTCAAACTCCTCACTACTATTGAGTATTTTTTGACTATTGTGACATAGGGTTGGATCATCATCTATTAGGACAACTTTTAACTTTTGACTCATAAATACTCCTATTGTGAGACTTTAAATAACCGTGCATTCATTATCATTTCTTCTGCATTTTGAATGGCAACTTGACTATCTTCATTCCCACTCAACATCCGTGCTATTTCCTTAAGTTGTAGGTCAGAATTCACTGTAAATACACTGGATTCCGTTAGACCATTCACAACCATCTTATCAATTTTAAAGTGGTGGTCAGCCATTACAGTAATCTGAGGAAGATGGGTAATCAGAATGACTTGATAATTTTTAGTCATTAAGTGCATCTTCTCTCCAACGATACGTGCCGTGTGGCCTGAAATTCCAGTATCCACCTCATCAAATACTAGGGTAGTCACTTGGTCATTATGGGCTAGTGCCATTTTAATGGCAAGCATAATTCTTGAAATTTCACCACCTGATGCTATTTTCGACAAGGGGCCCAAAGGCATACCTGGATTAGTCGATATATTAAAACTTATATCGTCTATACCAAGTTTAGACAGTTTATAAGCACCTGGACTAAGTTGATTTTCCTGGAAGGAAACTTCAAACTGGCCATGAGCCATGTTAAGCATTTTCATTTCAGCAGTCACCTTATTCTCAAATACTTCTTTGAGTATGAGACGACTGTCGTGTAAGGCACCAGCAGACTCAAGGTAGTCTTTCTTTTTCGCCTTTATGTCTTCATGTAATTCAAAGGATATGGCCTCATAATTTTCTGCTTCTTGTAGGGTCTCCATCAAATGATTACGCTTGTTGATAATCACATCTATGGTCGTACCGTGTTTAATTTTTAAGGTGTTTATTTCATTCATTCTTGCTTCAACTTGATACATCTCTTCTTCATCAACATCCAGATGGTCAGCATATTGTCTTAAATCGCCATTGAGATCATCTATTTGATACATTAAGCCATCTATTTGATCTGCAATTTCAGAAAGACGACCATCATAGGATGAAATCTTATGAATCCATTGGCTACATTGAGTAATAATATCTTTCAAACCATAGGGATGATCATCACTAGTAAAAGCGCCTTGAACTTGCTGAATGGTCGAAAATATTTCTTCCATATTTTTATAATAGGCATACTTTTGCTCAAGCCCTTCTTCATCCTCTGGTTTAAGGTTTAAGCTATCAATCTCATTGATTTGAAAACGTAAATAGTCCACATCAACATCTACTATTTTATCTTCGTGTTCTTTAATAGCAGCTTGGGCAGTCTTCACAGCAGCATAGGCTACTTCAACCTCTCTTAAAAGGGTTTGATGGCTTTGGTCACCCATTAGATCCAAATAATACAGGTGGTTTTTGGGGTACAAAAGGGCCTGGTGGGCATGTTGCCCATGGATATCAAGTAGGTATGCCGAAACTTCTTTTAGTACAGCTAAAGTAACAATTCTACCATTCATACGAACAACGGACCTATGTGATGGGAATATTTCTCGAGAAATAATTAATATGTCATCCTCAAGGTCAACACCAACCTGGTTCAAGAGATCTAAAACGGCCCGAGACTCAACTTGAAAGACCAATTGAATGACTGCCTTATCAGCATTAAAGCCAACAACATCTCCCTGAATCTTTTCTCCTAAACCTGCATTAATTCCTCCAATAATCATGGATTTACCTGCACCTGTTTCACCAGTAAATACATTCAAGCCCTTGTTGAAGGATAAACTCAATTGCCTTATTAAAATGAAATTCTCAATACTCATTTCTAATAGCATAATGACCTCTTAGTGTAGTAAACTCTCCAGTTGATCAATGGCTACTTCTACGTTTTCCTTGTTTCTGATAAGAATGAAAATCGTATCATCGCCAGCGATTGAACCTACAACATCCTTTAAATTCAGTGCGTCTAATGCTGCAGCAGCAGCGTTTGCAGCTCCTATTAACGTTTTGATTACAACAACATTTTCTGCATAATCTATTGATAATACTGAGTCTCTGAACAACTTTTTGAAACGATCAGACATCGATGTCTCATGTTGTTTTAGTGTTGCATACTTGTAGCGGCCTTCCTTGGTCAGAACCTTAATAAGTCTAAGCTCCTTAATGTCACGTGATACGGTAGCTTGAGTTACATTGAATCCACCATCACATAAGGTTTTAGCCAACTCCTCTTGAGTTTCAATTTCAAACTTATTAATCAATTCAAGAATTTTAGAATGTCTTGAGTACTTCATGGAACCTCCGTTCTTTTACTTTCCATTTACTTGGTCTGAGCATGGGCTTCAGCGATAAGGGATTTGATCTCATCAGCATCCATATGCACGCCATCTTCTGTATAGCCCTTCTTAACATAAGCTAAAAACTCAATATTTCCCTTAGGACCTTTTATTGGTGAGTAGGTTAAGCCAAGTAGACTAAAGCCTAACTGACCAATCTCACTCAATATGTCCCTGATTACCATTTGATGTAGTTTTTTATCCTTTACAATCCCCTTCTTCAAGCCCTTGTGTTTACCTATTTCAAACTGAGGCTTGATTAAAAAGACCATCTCTCCTTTAAGCTTGAGTAGATCATATGCCTTGGGTAATACAAGTTTCAAGGGGATAAACGACACATCTATTGAGATGAAATCCATTAATGAATCAAAGGTGTCAATATCAAGTTCCCTCACATTTATAGGTGACATGTCAATTACTTGCTTTTGATTTTTAAGTTTTCCATCTAGTTGATCACTTCCGACATCCACCGCATAAACTAAGGAAGCTTCGTTTTGAAGCATACAATCTGTAAAGCCTCCTGTAGAAGCCCCAATATCCATGCAGATTTTATGACTAAGATCCAGCCCATATAGCTTGATGGCCTTTTCAAGCTTCAAGCCACCCCGACTTACGTAGGCCAAAACTTGTCCCCTAATTTCAATATGGTCCTCTGGCTCAACCATCAAGGAAGCCTTGGTGGTTTGTTGGTTGTTAACATAGATAATTTTATCATCAAGAGCATGCTTAGCCTTTGCTCTACTCTGAAACAATCCTCGTTCAACCAAAGTAACATCAAGTCGTTGGCTCATGTCCAGCCTCCAAATACTCTCTAATTCGCTTAACTAGGCTAGGAATATCAAGCCCCTGACTCTTGTTAAGACTATCTATATCACCATGCTCAATAAAGGTTTGTGATAAAGCAAATGGCATCACCTCTTCTTCAAGAATTGTAGAGAGATATGCTCCATAGCCACCTATTAGGACATTATCCTCAAGTGTGAAAATGTTTTTCTTGTCACTTAAATAATTAATCAAATCCAATGGTATTGGCGTTACTTGTCTAGGGTTAATGAGAGTTAAATGAATACCAAATGAATGGAGCTGTTCCACAACCTGACAGGCATCACTTACACGGTTACCGACCGCCAAAAGAACCCCATCATCTCCCCTGTACAAAATCTCAGCCTTATTATTTTCAAGAGGAGCTTGATTAATCTTATCAACCTGACCTCTTGGATATCGAATGGCTAAAGGGCCCTTATGAGTAACAGCATAAATCATCATTTGCTCCAACTCATATTGGTCTTTGGGAGCCAGTAAGGTCATGTTAGGTATATGACTTAAATACGATATATCAAATACACCATGATGGGTTTCTCCATCAGCCCCAACCAGGCCAGCTCGATCTATACAGAAAACCACATCTAAGTTTTGTATACAAACATCGTGTAGAATTTGATCATAGGCTCTCTGGAGAAAGGTAGAGTAGATACACACAAAGGGCTTGATACCGCCCTTGGCTAGTCCAGCAGCCATAGTAACAGCATTCTGCTCAGCTATACCAACATCCATGAAAGATTCAGGATAGGCCCTTGCAAAGCCTGTTAAACCAGTACCTGTGGGCATGGCTGCTGTTATGGCTACAATATGGTCATGCTCCTGTCTTAACCTTATCAACTGGTTGCCCATTGCATCTTGATACTTCAATTTAGATGGGCTATCAACGATGCCTTTTTCTAAATCAAATTGACCAACTCCATGGTACTTAATAGGCGATGACTCTGCATGAGGGTATCCTTTGCCTTTTTCAGTTGCAACATGAATTAAAATAGGACCATCAATATCTTTAACATGGTCAAAAACATCGATAAGTTTTTTAATGTTGTGACCGTCCACAACGCCTACATACGTAAAGCCAAACTCCTCAAACAACATACCCTTTACCACAAATTGTTTGATGGAATTCTTTAGTTTTGAAAATACCTTTACCAGGCCCTTGCCTATAAAGGGTATCTTATTGAAAACTTTCTGAGTATTAATTTTAAAATGCAAGTAGGTTGACGTGGTTCTCAACTTATTGAGATAACTTGATACCGCACCTACATTTTCATCTATGGACATTTCATTATCGTTTAAGACGACTATAATGTTCTCCCTACAATGACCGGCATAATTAAGTGCCTCAAAGGCCATGCCTCCTGATAATGCACCATCACCGATAACGGCGATGCTTTTATGGGAGTCTCCCTTTAAAGCCATAGCCTTTGCGTAACCCAAAGCAGCTGAAATAGACGTAGAACTATGACCAGCATCAAAAACATCGTGTGGACTTTCATGAGCCTTCAAAAACCCACTCATGCCCTTATATTGACGAAGATGGTCAAACTCCTTTTGACGGCCTGTTAAAATCTTATGTACATAGCCCTGGTGGCCGACATCCCATACAATCTTATCCTTGGGACTGTCAAAAACGTAATGTAGGGCCGTAGTTAATTCCACGACACCAAGATTAGATGACAGGTGACCACCTGTCTTTGATACTTTGTGTAAAAGAAAGGCTCTTATTTCATCACAGAGCCCGTCCAAGTCAGACCGAGGGACTTGCTTCAAATCCTCAGGGCCCTTTATATTTGATAATATTTTCATATATGTCTCCATATGAGTTTATATGTTATTTGAGTTTTATCCAGCGTTGTAAAGGCGTTCGTGTATGGAAGAAATACATAATCCTACCTGTAAAATGAACGATTTCCTTGCTGTAATTAATAGCTACATCCTTGCCCATGGCCTTACCACCAACAGTTAAGGAGGCAACCAAACAGCTGAGTAAAACAGTTAAATAAGTTTCGTTAAAGAAGCTTGCATCCATAGCAAGAATTTTCAGCACGATAACTGCTGATCCTGCTCCAGAAACAACACCAGCTATATCCCCAATAACATCATTAAAGAAGTTAGATACTTTACTGGCATTCTTTAAAAGAATTAAGGAGTATTTTGCAGAAGGTACCCTGGCTGCAGCCATACCATGAAAGGGTTTGGGGTCTCCTGCTGCAACCGCTGTGCCAACTGTATCAAATATGATACCAGTAATGATAATAATCAAGACTACAAGGGTTGCTGAAACCAGGCCGGCCTCTCCCATGAGGGCATTTGTCACAACAGAGACAACTAGGGTGATTAAAAAGGTAGCTAGGGTAATGTTCAATATCCATTTTTCTACTTTTATTTTTATCTTCTTCATATGTACTCCAAATATATATTAATGGGTGCGTAAATAGAGTAAATTCTATGACTTAGGTCCAGTAGGATTTCCCATATCAAAACTGATTTGTCGCCAAATCAGCAGTTCCCTTTTAATTTGATATGACTGTAGTCTCCCAACAGTCGACTGGACTACCACTTAGATCATACTTCAATCCCCTATTTACATGCAGTCTAGGAGTTTTCCTCACAGTCAATTCATTTTCTAGCCTCTTTTGCCAGGTTGGTTTAGATGAGCAATAACTATAGTCCATTGGCCGATGGACCATAATCTGGTCTACCGTCCACCAAACCAGCTCAAGGCAGGCTACACTACACGTAGCATTAACCACATTGCAGGTGTAATCTTGTAAAACAAGTCTCCACGGATTGAGGGTCATCGCCCGCATGCCATTGCGGATCGCCCCCGACTCCTTACTCCCAGCATTCACCCTAGACTGGGCGTCTAAAGCAAACACCAGGAGCTTCATCGATGTGCCCTTTGACGGATTTTTAGGCCCGCCTTCAAAAATGAAAGTACTGACTAGAATACTGTGCCCCATTAAGGTTAATATTGACGCTTTTTTAAGTAGCTTAAATAAGCCTTTAAAAAATCACATGCGACAGGTAGTCGGTCAATCAATTGATTACATGACTTTATTAAGTCATCAACCTTTTCTTTTGACTTCTCGATTCCATGTAGGGCAGGATAAGTCATTTTATGGTTTTTTTGATCACTACCAATTGGTTTACCTAGCATGGCTTCATCCCCTTCGATGTCCAATAAATCATCAGTAATCTGGAAGATAAGGCCCATGTTGATGCCTAGCTCGTGTAGAGCATCAATCATGCTTGGTGGTTGCTTGGATAATATGCCAGCAACGGTTAATGGAACCGTTAACAATTGGCCAGTTTTTCTTGTATGTAGATAATCAAGGTCGTCCTTAGTGCCAGGAGATTCCTCACACATCATGTCAGCAACTTGCCCCCCAATCATGCCTTGGTAGCCTGCTGCTCGACCAATGGTTTCCATGGCCTTAAGGTACTCAATTTTATTGGAAGCCAAGCTCTTTTTTATCATTAAGTTAAAGGCATGGGTTAAAAGACCATCCCCTGCAAGAATTGCAATGGCCTCTCCATAGACCTTGTGATTGGTCGGCTTATTCCGTCTAAAATCATCGTCATCCATAGCTGGAAGGTCATCATGGATCAAGGAATAAGTATGGATCATCTCTATCGCACATGCAAAATCCATTAAGGTCTCATCCTCTAGACCAAAAGCATTCCCCATTTCTAGGAGTAAGATGGGTCTTAAGCGCTTGCCACCTAACATGAGGCTATAAGACATAGCTTCTTCAATATGTGCTTCATAAGGATTGATTCCATGCTTAAAGAAGTCAATTAAAGCTTCTTCAACTTGCTGTTTTCTATATGTAAGTACATCACTTAATATCATTATTCATCCTCTGATTTGAAGGTCTCAAGGGTCATGTCACCCTCTTCAAGACTTCTCACTAAGACCTTAACCTCATTTTCTACATGAGCAAGGGTATCATGACACTTCTTATATAATGTAACACCTTGTTCAAAAGCTTTTAAGGCTTCAGTTAAAGTCAACTCACCTGACTCTAATTGGCCAACAACTCTGTCAAGTGCACTTAAATCACCTTCAAAATTACTGTCTTTTTTATTCAAAGTTATGCCCTTCTTTCTTTTCTTGAGCAATACATTTTATTATACCATTTTTGACTACAATATCAATTGAATCACCAATTTTAACTGATTCAATATCCATGATAGCTTGATCATCCTTCATAGCAACACTATAGCCCCTTGATAAGGTTTTTAAGGGACTGAGGGTTTCAAGCTTATGGCCTAATTCCTGAAAATGAGTTTTATGAGTCGTCATGGTTTCCATAATATTATTATGCAACGTAGTCCAAGAATTGTCAATATCTGTATGTTTTGCTTGTATGTAATCCATAATGGAAACTTCCATAGTCCGCCACTGTCTCTTAAGTAACTTTTCTTTATTTTTAGCCAGGTAGAGGTGGATGGCGGACACCATGGAATTCTTATAACTTTTTAACTGATCAACTTGTTCACTTAAGGGTGAACAGGCCAGCATAGCGGCTTCAGATGGAGTTGCCCCTCTCTTGTCTGCTACAAAATCACTTATGGTAAAGTCTGTTTCATGACCTACACCTGTAATAACAGGTATTTTGGAGGCATAGATAGCTTCTGCAACAATACGTTCATTAAAAGGCCATAAGTCCTCAATCGAACCTCCCCCACGACATAGGAGAATCGTATCTACAGGTAGACTTTCATTAAAGTAGTCTAAGGCTGTTGCCAACTGTAAAGCAGCCTGGTCTCCCTGGACCAAGCTTGGATATAATATAAGGTCTATGCCAGGATGTCTTTTTTTAAAGACCGTCAAAACATCACGAATAGCTGCACCAGTTGGTGACGTTATAACCCCAATCCGTTTTGGATACTTTGAAATGTCTTGCTTCTTATCAAAGTATCCCTCAATACTTAAAGATCTTTTAAGGGCCATGAAAGCTTTATAAAGTTCTCCTTGACCTAGAGGGGTCATCTGAAGGACATTTAATTGATAGCGTCCTTCTTTCTCATAGACAGCAACACGACCTCTTATTTCGACCTGGTCCCCAACTTTTGGGTCAAAGTCTAGCCTATCAGCATCTCTGAAAAACATGATGCAGTTAATTTTACTTGCATCATCCTTGATGGTGAAATACAGGTGTCCACTACTATGGCGAGTAAAATTAGATATTTCACCAACGACCAGAGCATTGCTTAGGATTGGGTCTAGCTTAAGTTGCTGATGGATATAGTGGTTGATACGTGACACGGACATGGGTTTTAACTTAATCATTTTGAAGACTCCCATAGTAAGCATTACCTAAGGCATGATCTGTAGCATAAGTTGGCTTGGCAAATATTATTTGGTCTCCAAAGACGCCTTCAAGACATTCTCTTAAATAAGAATTAGCAGAAACGCCACCTGATACTACAATAGTAGATACACCCTCTTCTTCTTGGGCTGTTTTTAAGACCTTAACCAAGGTTTCTCCAATATAATAAAATAGAGTATTGGCAACCTTCACTAGGTTTTGTTCTTGGTCATAATAAGCCTTAAGCTTATTTTCAAAACCTGAAATATTGAAGTCGGTTGACTTAACCGATAGCTTCAGTTGATAAATCCCCTCTGAACTATTTCGATTGGCGTCCAGGACCCTACCAGCTGGAAAATCAAGCCCCATATAAACCCCCACGCGGTCAATAAGTTTACCGAAACTCAAGTCCAAGGTGTGACCAATAATGTCTATGGTCATCCCACGGTCATAGGTTACTTTTAAGATCTCACTGGTTCCTCCTGAGATATGAACCCCTATAAAACTTTTAGGCAAAGGGACCTCATGAGCAACGGCATATAAGTGATTTTCTTGATGTGACAGGGTATAAAGCTTACAATTTAAACTTGAACTTATAAGCTGGGCCATATTGAGACCAGCTGTGAAAACAGGCATATAAGAGCCCTCTATCTGTCTTGGTTTATCTGAAACTGTAACAGTCCTTATTGATTGCCTATCTACTGAGTTTAAACACTTATCCAGTAGTAGAGGCATATTTTTTACATGGTGAAAAAAGGCATCCGATTGCCTTAAACCAAAAGTGCCTTTCTTAACAGGTAACACAATGCGATCCTCAAATAGGATCTTCTTCATATCGTCTATGGCAACGATAGATGTTGTGTAACAACTTGTGTCAATACCAATATTAACGTTCATCGATCTTTTCTAGTATGGATGCAAGTACACCATTGATATACTTAGGAGCATTATCATCTGCAAATGTCTTAGCTAATTCGACTGCCTCATTAATTGATACCTTGTGAGGAATTTCTTCCACATATAACATCTCAGTAACAGCCAATCTTAAAATTGCTAACTCGATTTTGCCTAATCGTTCAATATTCCATTTCTTTAAATTCTTGGATATATCCTGATCAATAATTGTCTTATAGTCTATGAAGTTACCTATAACGGCTGTAAAATATTCATTATTTTTCGCTGTTGTATTTTCCATTTTTTCAAAAGCGTCTTCAAAGAATGTTAATACATAATCTTGATGAATATCTGCTTGATATAACAACTTCATAATACTTTCACGCATTTTATTTCTGTTCATGCTCTCTCCTATTGTTTCCATTTTATATAAAGGGTAAATTCAACAGAACCTACCATTTGAGTTTCTAAAAAATAGAACTAACTCCACAGAGTTAGTTTTATTTAATCAATTAGGGACTGCTTGTTAGACCCCTTTAAAGGTTAGAATATTCCTTCACAGAGGAGTATTACTCATCTATCTTGTCAGTATTCTTGCCTAGGTTGATCCCCTGTACATTAACATTTACTGCATCTACCTTCAAATCTGTCATCTCCTCAATTGATGTTTTCACACGGTCTTGAACCTTCCATGCAACATCTGGAATAACAACTCCGAAGTCCACAATGATGTTTAAATCAACCGAAACTACATTATCTTCAGTTACTTGAACACGAACACCCTTGGTCATATTCTTTTTACCAAGGATTTCTACCACATCACCAACAAATGACCCCTGTAAGGCAATACCTTTTATTTCACTTGCTGCAATATTTGTTATGATACCTATGACATCATCCGAGATGTTCACATGACCAAAATCATGATTTTGAATGTTGTTTTCAGACATTTTATCGCCTCCAATCCACTACATTATATCAAAATACCTTCGAAATAACAAGCAAGCTTTCCACCTACTCAAAGTCAAAGGAAGTTAAAAAGAAGATGCTAGGCATCTTCTTAAAGGTTTATGCTTCTTCTGGCTCCTCGCAATCGCAATCACAACAACATTCATCTTCGAAATCGTCTGTAATCACATACTCCTCACCACACTCAGGACATACAACTTCTACATTACCTTCTTCATCGAAATCATCTTCATCTACAAAAATGATTGTACCGCAGTTATCACATTGGAACTCATCGAAATCGTAATCATCAAAATCATAGTCTTCTTCATCATAAATAAAGTCTTCTAGGTCTGATAGGTCTTCATCAACTATATCAACGAATTCTACCATCTCTTCTACATCATCATTTAAGTCTGAAACTGCTTCAGCAAAATCTTCTAGAGTCTCAACTACTTTTAAAAGTAATTTGCCTTCTTTAGTTGTGTCATCGATTTCTAATCCATCTGCTAAGCCCTTTAAATAAGCTACTTTCTCAAATAAATATTCCATCATAACCTCCTTTTATTTATGATTGATTTATACTCTAGACAGGTACTCACCAGTCCTAGTATCAATTTTAACTGTATCACCTTCATTAACGAATGATGGTACAATAATATCAGCTCCAGTTTCCACTTTAGCCTTCTTTGTTACATTTGTTGCTGTATCACCCTTAACACCAGGCTCACATTCAACAATTAGTAATTCAACAAAGTTTGGCGCTTCAACAATGAAACACTTACCCTTGTAGAACTTCAATGTTGCATTATCATTTTCCTTAACATACTTTAAGGCATCTTCAACTAGCTCATGCTGTAATGGAATTTGGTCATATGTTTCATTATCCATGAAGTAGTATAAGTCACCATCAGCATATAAGTATTGCATTTGCTTTGTTTCGATGTGTGCCTTAGGGAATTTTTCATTAGGATTGAAAGCTTCCTCTCTAATTGTACCATTTAGTAAAGACTTGTACTTAGTTCTTACGAATGCAGCACCCTTACCTGGTTTTACGTGTTGAAATTCAACGATTACAAATGGATTACCATCCTTTTCGAACGTCATGCCTTTTCTAAAATCGCCAGCTGATATCATATTATCCCTCCGTTGTTCTTTAAAATTTTATCTAAAGCGTGTAGTGCTAATGTGTACGAGTACTCTTTGAAGCCCGTAATTTGACCTACACAGCATTTAGCCAATACAGATTTTTCTCTAAATGATTCCCGATTATGAATGTGCGACAAATGAACTTCAACTATGGGTATGTCTAGTAAACTTAAGGCGTCCGCAATAGCATACGAGTAATGGGTATAAGCCCCTGCATTGATGATTACCCCCTCATAGACAAGGGCCGAATGAATCTTATTAATCAACTCACCTTCAATATTAGATTGATAGCAGTCAATAGACAGGTTCAAGACCTTGGCTTCCTCAACTAAGAGTTGCTCAATATGCTCTAGGGTCAATGTCCCATAGTGTTTAGGGTCTCTTTTTCCAAGCATATTGAGGTTGGGTCCATTTATAACTAATATTTTATTCATAATTACCTCATTTATAATACCATATTCTGCTTATAATTTATAGTCCAATTTCATCCAAGAGCTTAGAAAGACATAAAAAAGTCTCCTTTTTTGATAAATCGTCCACTTCTAGGATATAATCTGCTGTTTCTTGATAAAGGGACTCCCGCTGATCAAGTAAATCCACTAACCTATCCTTTAATGAATCCAACCTTAACATGGGCCGGTGGTGGGACTCTGATTCCAGTCTTTTGAATAAGGTATCTGGGGACGCCTTAAGGTAAATAACCGTTCCTAATTCCTTTAAGCGTCTTCGATTATCGGCTTGGATAACAACGCCACCACCTGTCGATATGACACAAGCCCGACCCTTAAAATCATAAAGGTATTTTTTTTCTAAGTCCCTAAAATAAGTTTCACCATTCTCTTGAAAAATCAATGAGATAGTTCGGCCCTCATTTTTCTCAATACATGAGTCCATATCAACAAATTGCATTTTTCTAGCCTGACTAAGCTGGTTTGCAAGGGTTGTTTTACCCACCCCCATCATACCTATCAAAATAATATTAGTCTTCATCAATATCATGTTGCGGATTTTCTGATACTTGTGAAATACCATCTAAAACTGCCTTCATTATATTTGCCTCATACTGCAGGCTCATTTCATTAATCTGTGCGTACAACTCTCCCTTATTGGTCACAACATATTGAGGTTCTAGGTTGTTGAGAGCTATGGCCTTGATATCCAATAGACACTTCTGACACTTGCAAATATTTGGGAAAGCCTTTAATAGGTTTGGCATTACGTGATCAACTGCAAACTCTTTGTAATTTCTAAGTTCCATAATATATTCATGCTAATACTAGCACTTCCTCCTTTATTACAAATACAAGTTAAAATTCCTGTTCTTACTTATCAATACAAGCTCCAACTGCAGGGATCAAACTATGACAAAAATCCCCTACTGATTTGTTGAGGTGGTCATCCTCTAAAATCATTACCTTGATGTGGTTATTCTCACATAAGAAATCTTTGAAGTCTTTTAAGTTTGCCCCTCCACCTAACAGGTGGATTTCATCAACAAAGGCACCATATTCTCTCGATCTAAAGAAATCAATCATCTTATTAATTTCATCAGACAACTTTTGATAACCGTTAAGAATGGTTTCACTCTTCATATGATCCATGTCTATTCTTGACCGCTGGAAAATATCCTTTATGCTTTCTTCCAAGTCCTGGTCATGGTCTCTCATCAGTTGTTCCAACAGGTATTCGATGCCATAATGGGATCTTAAACTCGCAAAATACTCCTTCTTACTATACATAATCATATTGATATATGACTTACCGATATCAACATACAGACAGTTGTTGTCTTTACTAGATGGGCTGGCATACAAGTATTTATCAATAGCCTCCGCATAGACTGTCAGTACTTTCAATTTTAATCTTAAACCCTTAGCCAACTCTGCATATTGATTAAGTAGGCTTTTGGGGGCAGCCACAATCATGACATTTTGAACAAACTTCTTATTTGCTTGCTCTTGAGCTGGCTCTTGATCGTAGGCTGGATCAGTCTCATCATCCTTCTTCTCTTGGACATTGAGCACCTTATAATCAATATTAAATTCATTAATGTCATATGGCAAGAAATTTTCAGCCTCGAACCGTATAAGGTTGTCTGTCACACTTTCTTCCGAATAGGGTAAAGAACGGGTTCTAACAATAACACTTTCATGGTTGATGGCTATATATAGCTGACCCTGACCTACCTTCATGTCTTTAAGGGCATCGTGAATCGGACCCTCCATCAAAGATAATTGAACATCACCCCCTTGAGTGTAGACCCCTTCAACTGTATCAATTATCCTGAAGTCTGATACTTCCTTTTTATTTTTGGAAGTTTTCATAACAACGATTTTAGTTTTACAACTTCCTATTTCTATTCCAACTCTCTTAGACATTTCGCCTCCTAATTATTTCATCCCCTTAGGCTAATAAAAACATATTTTGGTACCAAGCATATATGGCATCTCCAAAATAATAGGTTAACCAGACCCCTATACAAAGATAGGGACCAAAGGGAATCACACGACTCGTTTCTTTTTTTAAGATTTTAAAGAGTATCAAGTATAGTAATGATACCAAGCCCCCAACAATGAAACTCAGATAAAGGGCCATGCCAATCCATGGAAATCCTAAAAAGAATCCAAAACTAGCCATAATTTTAATGTCTCCCCCGCCCATGGCTCCCAGCAGAGCAAGTAAAAACAATAGTCCACCACCGATAAGGAACCCCAATGCAACATTAAGCCAGGAAACTTGTCCCCACAGCATATGATAGGGTATTGATAGTCCAATTACAATCAGTGAAAACCTATCAAAAATCAATTTATGGTCTATATCAATAAAAGTAACAATGATAAGGATTGAAGTTAAAATAATCCCTACAATCGTCTCAATACTATAGGCAAAATGATAAAATGTTACCGCATACATGACGCCAGTTAACAGTTCTACCCAGGCATACCGGCTACTGTACTTGGTCTTACAATGACGACACTTGCCCCTGTTCACTATATAGCTAATTAGGGGAATTAGGTCCACGGGACCCAACCGAGTATGGCAGTGACCACAAGCTGAGGGTGGTGAAATAACCGACTTTCCCTGGGGAATTCTGTAGATACACACATTGAAAAAACTCCCCATTAAAAGCCCTAATACAAATACATAAACTATCATGTAACTCCATTTCTATTTATCTATAGTTCCAGACCTACTTCATATATCTACTTAAGGTATAAATAATCTCACCCATATTAATTTGTCCTTCAATAGACTTTAAACCATGAGATAAGACATACTTATCATGTAGTAGAGGATTCGCAATCTCTTCCCACAGGAACTCACGGTCATGAAGAGTAGATAAAAGCCTTTCAACATCCCTGTAAGACATATAAGCATCCGGCCTAAATGCCCCTGCAGAGTTAGTGAACATATAATTATTTGCAACAAGATAATTGATTGCTTCTTCAGACTCACCCAATTTATCTTGATCTGCAAACACTATTTTATGACTTGTTGATAAGTTATCACCCAAGGCTTTATAAGCCATTTGAGCGAACTCTCTTCTAGTTACAACATGCTTTAAACGATTTATGATTTCAGGTTCTACAACGCCTCTTCTCATTAAGGTATAAGCATCTTGTCTAGCCCAGTGGTAGGTTGCTTGGGACATACCTTTAGCATTTGCATCTACAAATATAGCGTATGTTCCTCCTAAATATTGTCCCTTGGGCAGGTTGGCTTGAATGAGACCATCTTCAAATGTTGTATATTGATACTCCCACCTATTGTTCTTCCATAGATAGATTCCTGCATACTCTGATCCATTGTAGTTAAACCTTAAACTAATGGTATCATTGATCTCTACACTGCCCTCTTCATTAACAATACTAATGGTGAAAGCATCACTAACAGCCTCTAAATGGCCTGTATCAAGGACATTTTTCTCGATATGAGCCTTCTTATAAATCTGGATAGGTGTCTGTTGATAAACAGCCCCCTTACTGATACTCAAACTTAAGATATCTTGTTCTATATTGTCTGTCTCAGCATTTTCAATTCCTAATAAGTCTTGACTAAAAGTAATCTCACTTGCATTGTTACCTAAATAATATAAGTTGATGTTCATTTTCTCAAATGTCATATGCCTTTCTCTATAAGTCATTATATAACTCATCTTAAAAGCATCTTTAAATCCTTGTTCAAAAGTTAGCCAATAATCAAAGGGTTCATTACCTAACTTATATCTTTTTGCAAGCGATTCTTCTTTTACAAAGGCATCAAAGGCAGTTTGCCAATCATTTTTACTATTTCTACTAAAGTCATAGGCACCCTTGATGATCCCTTCTACACTTCCTAGACTAATACCGTCTAGGGTTCCATCTTCTAGTGGATCAATCTCTGGCTCTTCTGGAACAACTTCCTCTTCTACTTCTTCCTCTTCCTCAGGTGCAAGTAGGGCATTGATGTTTAACTCCCTATAGGTAGACTGATAAGCCAGGCTATAATGCAATAAATAACTTTTAATAAAGTAAGCCCTGTAAGTTGAATCATCCTTATCTAAGTTAAACTTATCAATAATTTCACCATAGTCTAGAATATGTCTTGAATCAGAACTTGTTAAGCCAGAGTTATAGTCAGACTCAGCATCTGCCTTACCATCAATTTCACCAAAAATTTTACCATGGTCTTCACCCTCTTTAGTGGCCTGCTCATAGGTAGTCTCTGCATAAACTCCTATATTGGAGAATAACATGACTACTACAAGTAGTAAGGAAAGGCTTGATTTTAATACTGTGTTTCTCATTTGTCATCCTCCTCTTCAATAATTGGATATTGAACTTCTAGTTTATCAAATAGGTATCGACCCGTTAACTTTTGATCATAGCCAAGCCCCTCTACATATATCCTGTGAATCAAGATAGGGTAAGACATAGATATTGGTAGCTTGGCCTCAAGCTCATCCCATTGGGTAAAGCTAACACCTTCTGTCAGTAATACTTTATATTCTCTACCCGCTGCATCTACAATGACAATACCAATATTGTGGTTTGATCCCTCATAGGCATAAACGTTTAAGGAAATAGTTTCCGCTTGCTTGTGGACTAGAATCGGTTGACCTGCAAAAACAAGGTTAGCTTCACTATAAGACCTTGCATTTCCAAAATCAAAGGTTAACTCCTCAGAATATCCCCCCATCATTTTGATTTTGGACCTAACAATACTCCCTGATATTTCTTCCCTGTTACCTATAAAGTAACTCGATCCTTCTTCAAAATCATAAACTAGGCTCTTAGGATTATAGGTTTCATAGTCAATTTCAGGTTCCGGTTCTGGCTCAGGTTCTGGCTCTGGCTCCGGTTCTGGTTCTGGTTTAGGAATTATCTCGTCTATAGGTTCTTCAATGACTTCTATAATCTTTATGAATCCTTCATAAGGTTCATAGGGACCATTTGGATACAGGCCTTTCGTGTAAGCCATAGTATATAAATCCTTTGGTTGGTTAACATAGTTGTTTACTAGGTTGAAGGAAGTATACTCAAGGGTCAAGTCCCCGGAAACACGATTCTCACTGTCTCTATTAAGCTCAAGTTCAATCACCTTTACTTCTTTATGGTGCTGACCAATGGTTTTTATATACTTAATTAAGTCGTGGTAATCTCCAGTGAACCAAACACTAGCATTATAAACAGTTCCATAGTCGTTAACATATGTATTATAGTCGAACTTATCAAACTCGATATCCAAGCCTTTTGCAAACAAGTATGTTAGTCTATAGGCATCCGTTTGAGATAAATCACCATAGTACTTTATTGCGATTTCGTCTATAGCAGTCTGTATCTTTTCAATTTCCATATCTGTATTCACTTGAGAAGTAATCTTTGACATCATATTAGACTTGATCATCTTCTCATTGGTCATACTAGACTCTATGGTATCAATCTTTTCAAGATTTGGCTGATATACGAAATAGTAGTAACTAGCTAAAGAGGCAACAATCAATAATATTGTAAGCAGGGTCTTTTCACTTTTACTCAGCTTCATTGTTTTCCCCCCTTATCCAAGATGCTTGAATGATAAACTTGTAGTTACCGTCTTCTTCATCAACAGATCGTACCATCGCTTGATTAAATACATAGGATTCATTAAGATTAAAGGCAAATTGCCCTACAGCATCATATGACTGAGAATAACCATCAATAACCATCTCTCCATTACTGATCTTACTCCTTGTCAGAAAAACACCCTTAGGCATTTGATTAACTACTAAATCCAACAAGCCCTTGTCCACTTGATGGGTGTTCATGTAAGACATATCTAAGGTCGCCATTGCATCATACTGTAACATGATTTGCTTGTGCAGCCCCTCTTTTCTAAGGGCGTCCATATACATATCTTGAATTGACTTTGATTGATTGAAGTCTTTGATTTCTTTTAAATCAGCCTCCATTTGATCTATATCATTCATCCAACTAAAGTGTAAGTAACCACCACCACATATAAGTCCTAAGATTATGATAAGTGACATCAACACACTTAGGTTTACCTTCTTATTAGGTTTTGACACAAAGTTAATGGTCTGCTTACTATAATCAACGGATAGTAGCTTTTTTTCATTTACTCCACGTTTTGCCATGTTTCCCCCTTATTACTCTTTATCAATTAACTATCTAACGTATAGGATATGCGCTTAAACTCGTCAAATGATGTTGTTCCCTCTAAAAGTAACTCTAGACATGAGTCTTGTAGGGTTCTTACCCCCTTTTGTCTTAAAACATCACGAATTTCTCCAGAAGACTTATGGTCCGTAATCATTCGCCTGATGTCATTGTCTAGCTTAAGTATTTCAAAGATAGGTGCTCTTCCTAAGTAGCCCGTTTGGTTGCACTTGGGACAGCCAGTAGACTTGAAGAGTTGAACTTTCACATCCTCATTGGTTAGGGCCATGAGGTCTCTCTCCTCTTCAGATGCATAATATGCCAGTTTACAGTGGTTACAGTTTTTCTTTACCAGTAACTGAGATACAATTGCTACAAGGGCAGATGAAACCAAGTAAGGCTTTATCCCCATATCTATCAATCTGTTTACAGTTGCTACAGCATTGTTTGTATGCAGGGTACTTAAAACCAAATGACCTGTAATTGCAGCTCTAACCGCAATACTCGCTGTCTCAGCATCTCTAATCTCACCTACCATGATAATGTCAGGATCTTGACGTAACATTGACCTTAACCCTTCAGGGAAGGAAAACTTAGCTTTGGGGTTGACCTGTGACTGAGTAATCCCCTGCATACGATACTCTACAGGGTCCTCTATTGTCATTAAATTTCTATCATTTTCATTCAACTCATTTAATATAGCATATAGACTGGTTGACTTCCCAGAACCCGTTGGTCCTGTTACCAGTACAATCCCGTTTCTAGTCTTGATAATCTCATGGAAGGTTTTTAGGTCCTTTTTATTGAGACCTAGCTTATCAACAGGTATTAAGAAATTAGACCGTTCCAAGACACGAATTACAATCTTTTCACCATGGATAGTTGGAATCGTCGATACACGCAGGTCCAATGACTTGTTGTGGACTTCTATTTCAATTCTTCCGTCTTGAGGAATTCTCTTTTCAGCAATGTCAAGTTTAGCCATTATCTTAATACGGGTAACCACGGCGCTTTGAGTTTCTTTTGCAGGTTTCATGATGTCTTGTAGATCACCATCTATCCTAAACCGAATTCGAAGGGATTCCTCTGCTGGTTCTATATGTATATCGGATGCCCGCGACTGGGCTGCCTGAAGGATAATGGTATCCACCAACCTAACAACTGGTGCCTTATTAATTTCAGACAGGATATCCTCATCAATATCTTGTTTCTCTATCTTAAAGTCTCTAGTAAACTCCTCGGCGGCATTTTCCGCCGTTCTCTTTGAGAAATAGCCATCAATAGCCTTAACAATATCTGCCTCAGTAGCTATCTTGGCATCAACCTTAAGACCTGTTATAATTTCAATATCATTGATGACCAACATATTAAGAGGATCTGACATGGCCACAGATAATCTTTTGTCCTCCCTCCGGATAGGAATTAAGATATTCTTCCTAGCAAAGTCCTCAGTCAAGATACCCGGAACATCCGGATCAATACTGTATTTCTCCAGGTCTACATGAGGGATACCCAGCTGGAACTCAAGGACCTCTATGATATCCTTCTCTGTCACGTAACCCAAGTCAATCAGGGTCACACCTAATTTCTTTCTTTTCTCTTGCTGTACTTGTAAGGCCAATTCTAACTGATTATCAGTTAAGCGACCTGAGTTGACTAGGAGATCACCCAGTCTTAAATTTCTCTTTACCTTCATTTTTTTCCTTTCACAACAAGTGTCTAATCTCATTTAAGACATCTTGTCTTGTCCATTTCTTTATTATATCTATTTCATCAATCCAAATATCCAAGGCTTCTATACCTTGGTAGATTAACATATCTAAGCCATTGATCGTCTGTCTTCCTGACTCTTTTGCTCCTTCTAAGAAGCGTGTAACAAAGGGATTATATATAAGATCATAAAAAACAGTCTTTTCATAGCCAATCTTACAAGTATCTACAACAGATAGCCCTGTATCTGGATGCATACCTACAGGAGTAGTATTAACTACTAGGTCATAGGCCTCACTATCATTCATGTCTTGGTATAAGCAAATTTGTACATGCTTATAATCTTGAGCCAGCTTCCAGTACCAGTCATCAACCCTCATCTTATCTCTAGTGAAAACATCCATTCTAGAAGCACCCGCTTTAAGACACCCATAGGCAACTGCTCTGGCTGCTCCTCCATGACCTAAAATACAGACGTTTTTACCCTCTAGATTGATGCCAGCCTCATCTAAGGTTCTAAGGAAACCAATGCAATCTGTATTATAACCATGCCATTGACCTGCCCTGTTGACAACTGTATTGACTGCACCTATAACTCGAGCCATTGGATCTATATAATCCAAATGGTCAATTATTCTTTCCTTATAGGGAATGGTCACATTGAACCCCTTATAGTTTAAGGTTTTCATTGCCCCACAGGCTTGGTCAAACTCCTCATCACATATATCTATTCTTGAGTAAAAAGCATTGATGTCTAAATGCTTAAAGGCCCCATTATGCATATAAGGAGACAAAGAATGTCCCAGGGGGTGACCAATCAATGCAAAAAGTTTCTCCATTTTAACCTCTCTTTTAAATTATACATTAAAAGGCCTTGAATAGGCCACAAAACACCAATAAAAAGTGGATATCTAATCAATTATTATCGATATTCCTTAGGATTTTCTAAGTTTTCCAGTAAGACCGTTCTTGATATAATATTATTTTTATATAACTTACTGATATAGGCATCCATTGTCATCAAATTATTGTTTTTTCCTGTCTGCATCATTGAGTATATCTGATGAATTTTAGACTCCCGAATTAGATTTCTAATAGCGGGTGTTACAAATAGGCTTTCTACTGCAACAACCCTTCCAAGATCATCTTTCTTAGGTAGCAACTTTTGAGAAAAAACTGCCATCAAGGACGCCGCCAATTGAACCCTTATTTGCTTCTGACTATTTGCAGGGAAAACATCAATAATTCGATCAATGGTTTGATGGGTGTTTCTTGTATGGAGAGTAGCTAGAACCAAATGCCCTGTTTCTGCCGCTGTGATCGCTGTCGATATAGTTTCTAAATCCCTCATTTCTCCAACCATGATGACATCTGGGTCCTGTCTAAGACCTGCTCGTAAGGCTTGAGAAAAACTCGTACAGTCAGTACCAACTTCTCTTTGTGTAATAATACTGTTCTGGTTGGTATGGACATATTCAATGGGGTCTTCTATGGTCAAGATGTGACATTTCTTCTTTTTGTTGATGGCATCAATTATGGAAGCGATGGTCGTTGATTTACCGCACCCTGTTGGACCAGTAACAAGAACAAGTCCAGATTGCATGTCTGATACTCGGTTAAAATACTCAGGGAGCGAGAGTTCTTCTGAGGTTGGTATGGTATCAACAAGGATTCTACAGGCTAATCCAATTTTCTTTGAATATTTGAAAATGTTGAATCGAAGCATCTGATACTTGGATGTCTCATAAGAAAAGTCTACATGCCCCTCCTCTTCTAACTCACTAAACTGACTGGCACTTAACAGATTTTTAGCGAAAGCAAGGGTATCCTTTTCTCTTAACTCATGATCATTAATAGCCCGAAGGACCCCATCCACTCGTATCATGGGCGGATTACCAACAACTAAATGCAAGTCTGACGCCTTACTTTCAACCGCTTGATTTAAAATATCCTGTATATGCATATTGTGCAGGTACACGTGTACCCTACCTCCTTAAATATAATACGCAGATGAAAACAGCAAGAACAATCCAGCTGTTTTCAAATGAATTAATAAGTGAATAGCTTTATGTTATCCAGGTAGAACTCATAACCTCCATGGATGACAATGCCGTCATAAGTACCGTAGCTACTATCACAGGAGATGAAAACCTTTGCTTGATAAGCACCTGTTTGATCAAATATATAGAGGTCTATGGTGTCATCACTATTATGTTTGAATAGAAAACGGAACCACTCATCATCGGGTCGTGTATAGGTAACCTGACTTGAAATTGTCGTTTTCCCACCACCTGTTCTTCTTTCAATATATATGTTTGAACCAGTTATGCCAAAGCCATATCCTCTGGCAATATCAGGTGATGACAAACTATGGTTTACCTCTGATATAGAGAGCCTATCCTGTGAACCCCCACTGGTTCCAGAAGGCCTCATAATCATGCCTTCAAAAATATAGGTTTGGCTGGTGAATGAAGGAATCTCAACAACTGCCCCAGAAGGGTCGTTCTGATCACCTGACTTCTCTATAACATGATTCGTGTTATTCGTTGGATCTACAATATGAGCAAAACTTCCACCATCAAAGGACTTCCAAGCCTTTACGGTTTCAAAGTTATCTTCAAACATAAGCAAGTTGGTGCCTAAAACTTGATAGTCCTGGTCATTGTTGATCTTTACTTGACCATGTATCTTGTGGTGTACACTACCCCGGTCAAAATAAATGGTATTCTCTGGGGAACTTGTATGATAAGGAAGGCTGGTATCCTTTAAAAACACAAGGATGATTTGATCACTTCCCACAACTTTTTCTATATGACTAACCATATTTGTTTGGTCATTCACTTTTATTTTACTTGTATCAATAACATCTGAAATTTCTTCAGCAAAGCCTACTTCAAGAAGGGTCTGTGACAACATCTTAGCATGTGTAACTTCCAGATTTCTCTCAAGAACCTCAACCGTCATCCGGGCAAATATAGTATTATCCAATTTGGCATGACCATTTCTAATAACAGTCGCCGGACTGCTGGTGTCAATAGGACCATCATCTTGCCACTGTATCTCTACAGGGTAATCATTGCCTGTTGAATAACGTCCAATTAAGGTGACAGGAGGTGTAACATCTTCACCGACAAACACGGTCATTTCAACTGGATAGATTTCTTCAAGGTCTCCCAAATCAAGGTCCTTTAAATACTTACCCTTAAAATATTCAAAAACTGATGTGTCTAAATTTGTCTTTTCAATTGGACTTAACTCAACATCAAAAGCGTAGGCTACAAGCTCGGCCACCTTGATTAAATCGTTACCAATACTAAAGGTATTGGAGTCACTGTAATAAGCCGTCTGACTTAAGGACCAGCCATTACTTAATACTAAGTCGGAAGGTGACCTTGTCAGTGTTTGACTCGATCCATTAGTAAGAATGAGTCTACCTTCATCTCCCTTAGATACAACATATAAGTAAACAAACTTTTCATCAGTACCTTGATTTTGAATGATTGTATTGGTTGACGGTCCATAAGTCACATAACGACCTAAGAAATCCACATACTCATCTCCCGTAACAACAAGGGGCTGACTTGACAGGTCTGAGGCAAGGCCATACTGGCTAATAGAACCAGTTCCTATAGCAGACGAAAGGTCATTCCATCTCAAGAGTTGATCACTACTGGATACATCCACACCATTTGATGGATCAAGATAAGAAGCATCCAAATGAAGCACCAGACCAGAGACATCTTTTAAGCCAGAAATGTAGACAGGATCACTGACTTCAGGAATCCCTAACTTACCTGATTTTGCAGCTGGTGTCACCTTATAAACCACATGTCGTCCACCATAGGCTAATAGGTCATCAAGGGTAACTTCCGTTTCAGTCCCCAGTAGGATGTAGTCATCAGGAAAGGAAGGATAAAGCTTGCCAATTTGATTCTCAAGTCCCTCAGCTTCCAGGTAATCAAAAAATTTATAGTTTGGGTCTGTCCCATCCCCTTTCGGAGTGGGGGTATAAAACCCCTCTCTAGATACATACCATTGTCTTACATCTAACATCCAAAAGTCATCAAGAGTTGCAGGATCTGGTGTGTTTGATCCTTCAATGGATGTCGTAGTAATTGCATATACAGACTCAGCATCATAAAGTCCAGTTTTCAACTGTGCTTTGACATCATAAGTCTTGAGCAGTATATATTCTGGTAACTGTTCCGGTGTCACTACATATTGAAAAATCTCATCATGGTAAAGCTTGTTGATATGATGGTAGGTCACCTCAATGCCATCAATAGTAATAGATTCCATAGAAAGCCCGTGACCAGAATCCTTTAATTGACCCTTCAACGAGGAGATTTCTAGTTCAATTTCCTGTTGAGCTAGGAATGTATTCTTAGACATCTCCTTACTTTTCTCTAAAAAGTTAAAGTTATTAGATATAACCGTTAGCATCGCCAATGATATAACACTCACAATCGCTACTCCTAAGATGAGTTCAATTAAGGTGAAACCCCTCTTATTCATCACCATCTCCTCCAGTTTCAATAATTTGCGGTCCAGTCACCAGCCAAGTTTTTGCCATAATGTCCGTGGCAATCTCTGTAAAGATTAGGCTCAAATCAAAATCATCATCTGAATAGCTATAGATTTGAGACTCTGGTATAGAAAGGGCATTAATAATATTGGTTAAACCACTACTTCCCCTGTCCATGTAACCAATTAGATAATACTCACCATCATAGTTATCCTGTTGAATGATTTTTCTCCCCATTGTCGTTACATAATCGAAGCCCGACTCATTGGTATACCATCCACCTCCGTCAGTATTATAGCCACCACTTGCGGCTAATTGATAGACATAGTTTCGATCAAGATATCCCCTATAATCATAAGTATCACTATAAGAAGTATAAGAAAAAGTATTACTCGCTCCATCTACCAATATGATGGTAAAATCATGCTCTTCTACATTTTCTGAATATGCAGGATCTGAAAAACTTGTTATACCATAATAGGCTAAACGGATACCATCACCTGTATTGGTGGCTCCACCTGGTATTAGATTGTCAATATAGTTAACCAGGTCTGCCTTATCTGTTTTGGCATTATAAAAAGGTGTAGAGTTAGCACGAGCATCAAAAGGAATGATACTTATTTCAAAATTTGGATAAACAGCAAAATCAGCTATCATACCACTGGTACCTATAATCCCATCTCCAATAAGGGCCTTTTTTAAGAAATTCATCCTGGTATCTGTAACACCACCCTCCCAATAGGGTGGGATCCATCTCCAGCGGCCGTATTCTCTGACCCACCGCCCTTCATGGTAGATACCGCCAACATTCTCCTCGTCATCCATACTCCCTGATTTATCAAGAACTAGGGCTATTTTAACAACATGACTTCTACCTTCACCGTAAGTTTTGTCATCCTTCCTATAGGCTAAGGCAATAGCAGGATCGGACTCAGTGCCCTTAACCACAACCTGAAGGGCATTTAAGGCATCTACTTCTGATTCCATGACAATCTTCTGGCTCGATTTCACCCATTCACCCTCATCATTTTTAACCATGTTATGGGCAACAATGGTAAAATACAAGATGGAGTCATTGACAACGATATCGGTTCCGCCATCAACCTCATGTTGGGCCGATTTCTTTTCAAATAAAATTTCGTAAGTGATATTATCTTGAGGTTTTATCATTACAGATTCCACATGAGTCCCAAGACCATCGTCATACTGAAAATGTAAGACACTCCTCTTATCGTCTGATAATGTAATATAATCCCAACCGGGGTCCATCTTACGGACGTCACTTACATATTCAACGGGTAAGGCGAACAGGGCTTGTGAGTATTTTATAGTTTCACTCAGTTGTGTAGAAAAAATTCTAGCTGCAGACTGCAGGTCATAATCAGCATAAGAGTCATTATGGGCTTCGAACATCATAACAACTGCACTGCTGGTCATAATTAAAATGATTGACAGAATAGAAATTGCCAACAAAAGTTCTATAAGAGTAAAACCTTTTTTTGACTTTAACAACATCTTAATCATCCTCTCTAATAATATGTCTAAAGTTATCCTGACCAATATTAATCCTCATATAAGTCGTTTGAGAATAGCCACTTTTACTCACAGTACCAGTGGATGTTACTTTCACCCAAAATTTCCCATCAATCAATACACTCTCTATGGTTAAGGTAATGGTATCTGCCCCCATGGCTATTGTCTGATTATAAGTCTTATTGGAGTCAGCTATATATGTGTCTATCAAGGGGGAATCCCCCTCCTTATGCATCAAGGCAGTATAAGCTAAGTCAATACCCGATTCAGCCAAGTAGTAGGCCTTTAAATGTTCTCTTTGATATACAGTTTCTTTTAAGTTATGACTAGAAAGGGTCAACATAGATACTCCCAGTATGCTAAACACCATCAAAAAGATGACAGCCCATACTAAGATGGCCCCCTCTTGTGATTTATAAGTCATTTTAATACCTGTTTTTACTCTCATCTTAACCTCTTTATAAATAGCAGAACATCCTACTTTAATTATACACTCACGGAAGAAGAAATACCAGATTTCAAGGCAATTCTATCATGATAGGACTAGTCTCATTTATAGTATACCCATCCCACAAAACTCTACCTAAAAAAGAATGTGATTACTATAAATCACATTCTTTCATAAATCAACTATTCAATTAAAGACATATAAAATATAAACTTATGGCCTAAAAATCATCAAAGTCAAATGCAGCACCAAGATCACCTGGTTGAGAAATACCTGTTACAGCAGCTACATCATTTGCATCATCCCATGAGTAATCAGCACCTGCTGGGTTTCCATCGTAAGAATCAATCGTATTACCCGCACCCATTACAGCGTTAATTTGTGCTTCAGTAACGTTTGCAAGCGTAGTATTGTTTTGTACAGCAGCCATTTCAGCAGCTCTTTGGATAATAGTTAAAGTGTTTTCTGCAACCGCTTGGTTAGCCTCACCTCTTACACCACCAAATCTAGGGATAGCAATAGCAGCTAAAATACCTAAAATAGCAATAACTACGATTAACTCAATAAGAGTAAAACCCTTCTTGTTTAACTGTTTTCTAAAAAATTTTAACATGTGTCTCCTCCTCATTCCTTACTAATTTTTTAGTTTTATATATGATCAACCGACTTAGAATGTTTGGAACATATCAAACATCGGTAACATCATCGATACAACTATGAATCCAATTACAACAGCCATAATGACAATCATAACTGGTTCTATTAATGATAACATTTTTTGTATAGCAGATTCAAGTTCTTCATCATAAAAGTTTGCAGTTTTCTCTAACATATCCGATAAAGATCCAGATTCTTCACCTATTGTGATCATAGAGATCATCATAGGTGGGAATATATTCATACTGTTAAATACGGACGACAGGTTTACACCCTTTCTTATGTCCTCAATCCCCCCTTGAATCTCTTGTATGACCACCTGGTTATTGGTCACCTGGGCAGCAGCCTCAAGAGCTTGTAAGATGGGAATCCCACTAGACAATAAGGTGGATAGGGTCCTAGTAAATCTGGATGTGACGATCTTTGTTACGGACTTGCCAACGGCTGGCAGTCCAATCTTTATTTTATCAAAGAAGTACTTGCCATCCTTGGTTGAGTTGATTCGATTCAGTGTAAAAGCTGCTAGGCCAGCCCCTCCTAAAACTAGGTACCAGTACTTCTTTATGCCATTACTAATAGCCATGAGAAGTCGAGTGGGCCCTGGTAATTCAACACCAGATGAAGTAAACATCTCAACAAAAGTGGGCATAACAAAGGTTAAAAGGAAAATAACTGCCGCAGTTGCTAGTATACTCAATATTATTGGATACATCAAGGCGCTTTTAATTTTTGAGTTAATTCTGTTTTCCTTTTCAAAGTGAATGGCCATCTTTTCTAGAACATCACCAAGATTTCCAGTCAACTCAGCCGCTTCAATCATATTGATGAGAATCGGAGGGAAAATCTTAGTGTGGTCCTTCATAGATCGAGAGAGAGCCTCCCCCTTTTGGGTTTTCTTGTGCAAGTCTATAACAGCTACTTTTAACTTCCTGTTTTCAGTCTGTGCTATTAAAACCTCTAAACACTTGGTCAAATAAAGACCTGCATTCAACATGGTGTAAAACTGCTTACAGAAGATAACCAAGTCCTTTGCCTTGACCTTACCCTCAAAGATTTTTATGTTCTTGAGGTCAACCGACTCAATCTTTTGCTCTTCAACCAAGACAGGGTATTGTTCTTTGTCCCTGATCATCCTTAAAACATCTTCTTTTGACTCGGCTGAATAGTTTCCCTGTATGGTTCGTCCTGTATTGGTTACTGCCGTATAGCTATAAGTTATGGCCAAACCGCCCCTCCTTACTAAACCCTTTATTCTCTAAACTCTTTATCATCTATACTTGTTTCATTATGGTATCTCTATCAACAGAGTACTTGATGACATTCTCCCTATCAATTTGACGCGACCTGTATAATTTAATTAAGGATGTATCCATAGTCTGCATACCCATCCTAGCATTGGTTAAAATTATGTTTTGCATTTGATGGGTCTTACCCTCTCTAATAAGGTTGCGTATTGCAGGGTTAACAATCATGGTTTCTATCGCAGCTACTCGACCCGACAAGTCACTTTTGGGTATAAGCTGCTGGGAAACAATCCCCTCTAGTACATAAGACAACTGAACTCGCACCTGTTGCTGCTGGTGGGGTGGAAATACATCGACCATCCTATCAACAGTCTTGGCCGCTCCAATAGTATGGAGGGTCGACAGGACCAAATGACCCGTTTCCGCTGCTGTTATGGCTGTCGAAATAGTTTCAAGATCCCTCATTTCTCCAACTAAAATTATATCAGGATCCTGTCTTAGGGCAGCCCTCAAGCCAGTTGCAAAAGAATCAGAATCATGACCAATTTCTCTTTGGTTGACCACACTCTTCTTATGCTTGTGTAAGTACTCAATAGGATCTTCAAGGGTCATGATATGTTCGTTTCTTGTTGTGTTTATATAATCGATCATTGCAGCTAGGGTTGTTGATTTTCCTGACCCTGTAGGACCAGTCACTAAAACAAGCCCCCTACGTTTTTTACATAGGTCTTCAAGTACCGGTGGAAGTCCAAGGGATTCTATACTAGGTATGTCAAGGTTTACAACTCGCAGGGCAACACTGTAGGTTCCCCTCTGCCTATAAGCATTCACACGAAATCGTCCGAAACCTGGACTTGAATATGAGAAATCTATTTCCCCCTTGCTCACTAGCTGGGTCATTTTTTCTTGGCTCAACATATCTTCAAGTATAGACTCAGTATCTTTAGGCATTAGAATATCACTGCCCATGCGTATCAACTTGCCATCTACACGCATGATGGGAGGTGCTCCAACGGTTAAGTGTAAGTCTGATGCATTTGACGACACAGTTTCTTTTAGTAAATCGGTTATTCTCACGACTCTCTCCTAGCATATTCAATCTTTTTGCGCAGAAAATCAAAGTAATCTTTGATATTATTCAATATTATTATTATACTATATTTAAGGTCTAAAATTAAGATTTTGCATAAAAAATATACACCAACACCCTATTTTTCAGGAGAGCAAATGAAATCGCTGATTCAACACCTAGAAAGCAAGGTCATTATCAATGACTTGCTCATCAAAAAAATGAAGTATGAAGTACAAATTCTCCTGAGAGATGCCTCAAGGAAGGACCAGGCCCAAGCCCTGGCTAAAAAAATCAACAACCAATTGGATACAGCCCTCATAGGTCTTAATGATTTAGAGAAACAGGATATTAGGGAAAGCTTGATCAAGAACTCCTTTATGGCCAATCCCAACCCAGTCTCTGAAGATGTTAATTACAATCATGTCTTTAATACCCTAACCAACTATGATGACACTACAGAGGAAACTTTTATCCGCTTGACTAAGTGGGTCAATCTAAATACCGAAATCGAAGTACCTGCCCAAACCCTAGAGGCCTACATAGGCAGTTATAAGATCAAGCAGGATACAAGCCTACACGACCGCTTACATGCCCACAAGAAGGTTGAAGTTGAGCCAGTTAAGGTTGAAAAGAAAGAACACCTACTTAAGGACTATTGGTTTGCCTTTCCCTTGTTAATCATATTAATGGTACTTGCATCCAGCAGCCTACTAGAAAAAGATATAAAAGTAGCTGACGATCCATTACCAGCAAGTGTTTCTGATAAACCCATAGACTATAGTCCTCTGCCAGTTATAGAGATTCCCAAACACCCGACCTATGAGTATAGGGCTCTCAACTATATCAAGATTTACGACTACCTTCATAAGACCAAGGATTCAAAGCTGACAACTGCTAACTATTTATCAACCATTGATGATATGGCAGCCTCATACAATACAGATCCTCTTCTTTTGATTGCAATCATTGGTCACGAACAGAACTTTGTTCCAAACAACCATCCTGATGCTGAGGAGATGATCAATAATCCATACAATGTATTTGGTTCATGGTTATCTTTTAATACAAACTTTGAGGAGGCAACCCGTGTATGTCTCAACACCATCCAAACAGCCAGAGATAGCCTACCAAAAGACACGGACTTGATTCATCATCTAAATTTCACCTATGCGGAAGATAGAGAATGGTATAAGGGTGTACGGCTTATATATGATAGGCTTAGACGTCTCAATTAATTGAATACACAATAAAACAACAGGCATCTTTCCTCAGCGAAAGATGCCTGTTCTAACTAAAAATTATTTATCTGTTTTAAGTATTGTTTTAATTTTACCAACCATGATATCAATAGCGACTGCATTGAAGCCACCTTCAGGTATAATGATATCTGCATGTTTCTTAGAGGGTTCGATGAACTGCTCATGAGCAGGCTTAACAGTTGATAGGTACTGATCAATAACAGACTCTAGACTTCTACCTCTTTCTTGAATATCCCTTGTGATTCTTCTTATGATCCTAACATCTGTATCTGTATCTACAAATATCTTTATGTCCATCAGATTTCTTAGATCAGGATCTTCTAAAATGAGTATCCCTTCAAGAATGATAATCTCTCTTGAGTAAATTGGCTGTGTTTCTGTCGACCGGTTATGGTTTGAAAAATCATAAATTGGCATATCAATATCACGACCAGCAATTAAACTGTTCAGGTGAGATAACAACAAGGGCGTGTCAAAGGCAAAAGGATGATCATAGTTGGTCAGCGTTCTTTCTTCAAAGGTCTTGTCAGTTTGCAGCTTATAGTAAGCATCTTGGTGGATGATTGACACGTTTTTAGAGGGTAGTGCCTTCATAATCTCCTTAGCAACTGTGGTCTTTCCTGACCCGGTCCCTCCACAAATTCCAATAATAACTGGTTTAAACATGATCCTCATCCTTTCTCATTCTTAATATATCATACTTTGCAACAGGCTGTTCCATCTTCATCTTATAAATTTGTTGAGCATGGGGAACAGATTCAACTCTTTGGTCGTTATGGTCAATTAAATCAGTAACTGTCTGTATAAAGCCCTTATAACCAGGTTGCATAATCTCAACTTCCTCACCAAGAGTTAGTTTATTCCTTTGCTCAATAGTTGCATATCCACTTTCTTCATCATAGTCTAACACAATACCGACAAAATTGTAATAGCGTTCATAAGAACTTGAGCTATAAAGTTGGTCTGCCTCATCTGGTTTCTTGAAATAGAAGCCAGTTGTAAACTTACGGTGGCTGGCCTTCTGAATTTCCTCTAGCCATTCAGGCTTGTAAACATAGGCCGCTGGATCCTTCAAGTAGCTATCAATGGCTTCTCTATAAACCCTAACAATATTAGCCACATAATAAACACTCTTCATACGACCCTCAATTTTTAAGCTGGCAAGGCCAGAATTTAAGAGTTCTGGAATATGACCGATCATACATAAGTCCTTAGAATTAAAGAAGAAGGTTCCATCTTCCGTTTCAACAACAGGATAGTATTCTCCTGGTCTTTTTTCTTCCATAAGGTGATACTGCCAACGACATGAATGGGCACATGCCCCTCTATTGGCATCCCTGTTGGTCATGTAATTACTAAGAAGACATCTGCCTGAGTAAGATATACACATAGCACCGTGCATGAAAGCTTCTACTTCAAGTGTTTCAGGAATCTCTTGACTAATGTCCTTTATTTCTTCTAGATTCAGTTCTCGAGCTAAAATCACCCTCGAGATCCCCTGCTGATGCCAAAACTTTGCAGACATTGCATTGGTATTATTAGCCTGGGTACTTAAATGGACCTCCATTTCAGGCGCATATTCCTTGACATACATGAGAGTTCCTGGGTCCGATAGGATAATGGCATCAAAACCAATATCTCTTATATCGTCAAGGTATCCCTTCAATTTCTTTATGTCCTCATTATGGGGAATTATATTTAATGTGATATAGACCTTTTTTCCTCTAGCATGGGCAAAGTCTACCCCTTCCTTCATATCTTCTAAAGAAAAGTTTTTTGCCTTCTCACGCATACCAAAAATCTGTCCGCCAATGTATACAGCATCTGCCCCATAATGAATGGCAAATTTCAACTTTTGTAGGTCACCTGCTGGTGCCAGCAATTCAATATTATGCATTTATTTCTCCTTCTTATAACTTAAGGCAATCCCATCACTCATAGGTAGGATGGTAGTTGTCAGCTCAGGATGATTACTAATGAAATCTAAGTATTTCCTCATCCGCTTTACAATCGTCTTCTTACGTCTTAAGACTAAGTCGTCCGAAGCAATCATACCCTTGTATAAGATGTTGTCTGAGATAATAACCCCACCAGGATTTAGCATGTGGTAACACAAGTCAAAAAACACCTGATAGTGGCCCTTGGCTGCATCTAAGAAAATAATATCAAACTTATCATCTAGTCCTTCTAATACTTCAACAGCCTCTCCTAATTTAAAATCAAAGTCAGTATCTACATGCAACTTCTTCACATTGGCCACAGCCATCATATGATAGTCCTCACGACGTTCGATAGATACAACTTTCCCCTTTCCAGCCATGGCCTTTGAGAAGACTGACGCTGAGTAACCTATTGCAGTTCCTAACTCTAAAATACTGCTGGCCTTCGTCGTTTGAACGATGAAAGCCAACAGATTCTTAACTTCAGGATGAATAATAGGTACATGATGCTGGTCAGCATAAGCTTCTAACTCTAAGAAATAAGGGTCATTTTCAACAACTAAACTTCTCAGGTAGGCATTAACTGGTTCATATACTATTTGACTCATTTATCGATTTTCTTCCTTTGCTCTATTATGCTCATCTAAGGTCCTACTAAATACATGGGTACCATTGCCACCCTTCTTAACAACAAAATAGAAGTAATCTGTTTCAGCCGGATATAGAGCTGATTCCAGAGCCAACTTACCTGGCGAAGCAATTGGCGCTGGTGGTAAGCCATTGTTAATATAAGTGTTAAATGGTGAATCTGTAGCAATATCGTCATAAGTCAGTCTTTCTTTTCTCTCACCTAAGATATATTGAACAGTAGCACACGATTGAAGCATCATATCTATATTTATTCTATTATGAAAAACGCTAGCGACAAGAGCAAACTCCTCTTTAGCCTGGGCCTCTCTTTCTACAATTGACGCTAGAGTAACCAACTCATTCATCGTCATACCTAGTTCCTCAACACGGCCATAATAAGCCTCTACAAAGACCTCATCAAACCGCATAAGCATCCGATGAATAATCTCTTCCTCACTTGCGCCAACCCTCATTTCATAGGTATCTGGGAAGAGGAAACCTTCAAGGTTATAAGGATCATCTAAGAATTTATAATCAAAAGTACCACTCGTCGTTAAAGCCATAAAGGTATCCCTATCAACCAGGTCCATCTCAGCTAATCGGTCAGCAATTTGTCTAATTTCAAATCCTTCTGGAATAGTAAAGGTAAAGGTGTTGACTTCAACTTCACCTGCAACAAGCTTCTCAATGATCTCATCTGTCGTCATAGATTGTGAGAATCGATAGTCTCCTGCCTGCATCTTCCCCTCAGCTCCAAGGTCCTTGGCAGCCATCTTGAAAACAGTAACGCCCTGAATCAAATTTTCTTCTTTTAACAAGTTAGCAATAGAAGTAGTCGTTGCACCACTTGGCACAGTTACTAAGACAGTTTCTGTATTTTCTGGATCGACTGGTGCTCTCATCGCTTCAGTATCACACGCAACCAATAAGGTAACCAGTAAGAGAGTTAAAACTAATAGCTTTTTCATGAAAACTCCTTACAGACTCATTGCATCGCCAAGTATCTTTGATACTTCTGCAATCATTTTATTGAAGTCAAACTCAGCTTCAAAGAACTTCTTAACATCCTCATTGGCATTTAATTCATCAAACAACTCCTGGGCATCCTGAAGCTCATCTGGATTTAAAGGCTCTCCAAGCATTTGCATTCTCTGTAGGTTCGCTTGTTTTGCCTCAAATAGAGATAAGGGTCCCGCAATAGCTTCATCCTTATATAAGGCCTTTTTTAAGGTCTGATAAGTTGTATAACTTTCTGATGATGTAATTGCCTCTGCTAAATCCTTTGCCTTGTTTAAAACGTCCATATTTTCCTCCTAAACATCCATTATGATTGGTAAAATCATTGGATTTCTTCTTGTTTCCTGATATAAGAAAGATCTTAGAGTCTCTCTAATCGTATTTTTTATTGTAGACCATTCAGTTACATTTCTAGTTTCTAACTCTCCAAGGGCATGACAAAGTGCATTTCTTGCGTCTGTGAAAAGTTCATCTGCTTCTCTTACATAGACGAAACCCCTAGATATGATTTCAGGTCCAGATACGATTTTACCAGATTCTCCTTCAATGGCAAGTACAACAACCATCAAACCATCTTGTGAAAGTATTTTTCTGTCTCTTAGTACGATATTACCAACGTCACCTACACCAAGGCCGTCAATAAGAGTTCGACCTGATGGGACTTTTTTAGTGTAACGAATACCATCTTGGTCAATCTCAAGTCCCTTACCATTTTCCATCATAAAGATTTCTTTTCTTGACTTGCCCAGACTCTCAGCAATAGCTGCATGCTGGTTCAAGTGAACGAACTCCCCATGTACAGGTGCAAAATACTTGGGTTTTACTAGTGTATGAATAAGTTTTAGCTCTTCTTCTTTAGCATGACCCGATACATGAATGTCTGCAAGAGACTCATATATGACATCCACACCCATCTTTAAAATTTTGTCTACAACCTTGTTGACACTCTTTTCATTACCTGGTATTGGGGTCGCTGAAATGATAACCAAGTCGTTAGGCTTAAGAGCCAATTGTCTATGCTCACCCTTTGACATTCTAGATAAGGCAGCCATAGGCTCACCCTGAGAACCAGTGGTCACGATTACGAGTTCATTGTCAGGGTACTTATCAATATCATAAAGGTCAACAATCATGTTGTCTGGCACCTTTAAGTAGCCTAACTCGATAGCAACCCTGGTCACATTAACCATACTACGGCCAGAAAAGGCTATTTTCCTATGGCACTGGTAGGCAGAATTAACCACCTGCTGAATCCTGTGCACATTTGATGCAAAGGAAGCCACAAATATTCTTTTATCCGGGTTGTTTTTAAAGATCGTATCAAAAGTTTTACCAACTGTTGATTCACTCATGGTGAAACCCTTTCTGACTGAGTTTGTTGAATCAGCCATCATGAGAAGGACACCTTCTTGACCAAGTTCGGCCAAACGATTTAGATCCATTAGGTTGCCATCAATGGGTGTATAGTCTATCTTAAAATCCCCAGTATGAACAACATGACCATAAGGCGTTTCAATATGAATAGAGGCTGCATCTGGAATCGAGTGAGATGCAGAAATAAACTCCACATTGAAGTGCTTTTTCTTGACTACCTGTCTAGGTTCAACGACATTTAACTTAGTTTGCTCCATCAGATTGTGTTCCTTAAGCTTGAGTTCCACTAGACCCAGAGTGAGCTTAAATCCATAAATGGGTGCTGAAAACTGCTTTAAGAAGTAGGGCAAGGCCCCAATATGATCTTCATGACCATGGGTCAAAAAGATTCCTGATATCTTATGGGCATTTCTCTGTAGGTAGGTAAAGTCTGGGATAACCACATCAATACCTAACATTTCCTCATCAGGGAAAGATAAACCACAGTCTACGATAATGATTTCATCACCATATTCGAAGATGGTCATATTCTTCCCTATTTCATGTAATCCCCCCAAGGGTATTATTTTCAATTTACTTTTCATTTGTTTACCTTTACTTTCTTTGTGATTCTTCGCCATAAGCTCAGTCACCAAAAAAACCTATGGCTATAGGTTTTTTTGGCAATCTTCACATAGACCAAAGAACTTTAACTTGTGGTCTCTAATTAAGAAGGTATATTTTTTTTCAATTTCAATTTCAATCGTTTCTAATAAATCTTCTTTAACTTCTAAAATCTTACCACATTCTGTGCATATTAAATGATGATGATGATGTTCATCTTCATCATGTGTATCAAGTTCATAGCGAACAAAGCCGTCATCTAAATTAAGCTTCGATAGTATATCCAGTTCGACTAGTAACTGGACTGTCCTATAAACAGTGGCCAGTCCAATCTCAGGAGATTTTACTTTTACCAAGTCATAAATCTCTTCAGAAGTAAGATGGTTACCTGGATTACCATAAATAACCTCCAGTATAGCCCTTCTCTGAGGTGTGAACTTGTAACCCTTTTTCTTTAACTTATCACTTACGGTATTGCTCAATTCCATTGATTACTCCTCTTCTTCGAATAATTCCTCATAAGCCTTAGATACGAACTCAAACTCATCATCATCAGCTAAATACTCAAGAATTAATTCTCCATCCTCTTCACCAACGACTTTAAAGATAACAGCTGCACCCTCTTCATCATCTACTGGCGCTAAAATTGCATATTCAGTGTCATTCACTTCAAAGTCCGCCACTATTTCAAAGGCAATTTCATTGCCATTTTCATCTTCTAACATAATTATGTTTTCTTCCATTATTTTCTCCTATCTTAGGCTATCTAAATAACCCTGTAAAATATATACTGCTGCAATCTTATCAACGAGCTGACTTCTCTTCTTTCGACTAAGGTCTGCCTGAATCATCATCTTATCTGCTGCAACAGAGGTTAATCTCTCATCCCACATAACAAAATCAACTTCGTGAATTTCTCTTGTTGAATACTGTATTTTTTTCTTCAACTGTTTAACAAACTGCATGGTCTTTTCTGCTTGAGGACCAAGGGTGTTGTTCATATTCTTGGGCAAGCCAACCACAATAGTTGTTATGTGTTCATCTAAGATATAATTTATAATATGGTTGACATCAGCCTTGACCTGGGTTCTTCTCAGAGTCTCCCGTCCCTGGGCTGTCAATTTTAATCCATCACTAACGGCTATTCCGATGGTGGCATCGCCAACATCCAAGCCCATAATTTTATCCATCATACCACCTTAATACAAAAATCTGGACATACGGTTGCACAGTAGCCACATAGCACACACAGATCTTTTTTTACTCTCGCTTTGTCACCCTCTATGTAAAGGGCTTCTTGGTGACACCGTTTAAGACAAGCGCCACATCCTGTACACCAATCCGCTATATGAAGGTCCCGCCTTTGCCCCTTGAGGGCCTGTCGGACACTTCCGTCGATAGGTTCTTGGTTAAAACGAGCCACATTATAGTCAACTTCCAATGTATTTTGCATCCCAAGGGCAATAGAATCTATACCATCCAAGCTTAAAACATAGTCAAAGCTATCTTCAATACGGTTTAATAGATTGCCTCCACCCAGGGGTTTCATTGAGAACACGCCACCACCCTTTTTCTTAAAAGACTGGATTTTTTCATACATTTGATCTCGACTACCATCTACAATTCCAAGTCCTGATACATTAAGAATTGGATGAATCACTTCAATTTCATCATATTTAATAGCCGCTTCAACCCCGGCTACATGATGGGTAGATAGGCCTACAGCTCTAATAACACCTTTCTCCTTTAACCTTATGTAGGTCTCAAGAGCCTCATAATGGCCCCGAATCGTGTGTACCGATTCCTGTTCATGCATGAGAAAAACATCTAAGTAATCCGTGTTTAAAGCCTTTAGAGCGTCGTACACCGCCTTCTCAGCCCCTTGCTTATTGTAGGCATATGACTTTGATGCTATGACAACATCAGACCGATTGAAAGCCTTTAGACCCTGTCTAATGTGTTCATAACTTTCATACATCTCTGCCGTGTCAATGAAGTTAACCCCCTTATTGAAGGCATATTCAATGACCCTCCCTCCCTCTTTTGGGGAAAGGTTTTTTTGTAAGGGACCAACAGTCAAGGCTCCAAAGCACATCTTTGAAACCTTGATGCCTGTTTGTCCTAAATAGTTATTTTCCATTATTTTTCTAAGTAGGCCTTTAAAAGTACCTCAATGATTTCGTCTCTTTCAACTTTTTTCATCAATTGTCTAGCATTATTATAGCTAGTAATATACGTTGGGTCACCACTTATCAAGTAACCAACCATTTGGTTAACAGGACTATAGCCTTTTTCGATTAATGATTTTTGCACTTGAGTCAAGATCTCTCTTACTTCAGATTTCAGTTCTGCATCAAAATCAAACTTCATTGTTGAATCTAAATTGCTCATATAATCACTCCAATCTTTCTTCTATTATACCCTACTTTTTATTATAGTGACCTTATTTTATAAATATTAAATATTATTTTTCACATGGTTCAAGGCTTCTACGACCTTTGAAATATCCTTACCAGAACCTTGGGCCATGTTTGGACGGCCACCGCCGCCACCACCGGTCATACTAGCAACTTCTTTAATCATTTTTCCTGCATGAATACCCGACTTTACTGCAGATTCGTCAACCATGGCAATGTAGTTAATTTTTTCCCCCATAACTGATGCTAATAACACAACAGCCGGCTTAAACTTGTCAGAAAGCTTATCCGCTAGTTGACGTAAGTAGTTGGGTTCAACATCATTAACTTGCTCAGCTATTACATTAAAACCTTTGATTTGTGTCATATTATCTTCTATGTTACCTAAAACTCTAGAAGCAGCCTCTGACTTCATTTTTTCTACAGTCTTATTTAAATCTTTAATCTCGTGAGTTAAGGCCTCAACCTTATCCTCAACATCCTCTATAGACCCCTTAACCATATGACTGATATGTTTAACCTTTTCGTCAAGGGTATTTAAATAGCTATAAACACGATCACCAGTGATTGCTTCTATACGTCTAACGCCTGCTGCAATCCCAGATTCAGATACAATCTTAAATAAGGCAATTTGTGCAATATTATCAACATGGGTTCCTCCACATAATTCGATAGAGAAATCACCAACAGATACAACCCTTACCTCATCACCATACTTTTCTCCAAATAAGGCCATGGCTCCCTTAGCCTTAGCATCTGCAATTGCCATTAGGTCAGTATCTACTCCCATAGCCTTTAGGATTTGCTCGTTAACCCTTTGCTCAATCATCATTAAAGTATCATGATCAATTGCCTCAAAGTGGCTAAAGTCAAAACGTAGTTTGTTGGGTTCAACTAAGGACCCCTTCTGTTCTACATGATCACCCAAAGAATCCTTTAAGACCCTGTGTAACAAGTGAGTTGCTGTATGGTTTCTAGCTGAAGCTAGTCTGATAGATTGGTCAACTAAACACTCAACTTCCTCTCCGACAGATAACATGCCCTTCATAAGTTGTCCCTTGTGAATAATTAAACCCTTTAAACCTTTACTTGTTGACTTCACTTGGAATTCCCCTAAAGGCGTTTTGATGATTCCTTGATCTCCGACCTGACCACCACCCTCTGGATAGAAAGATGTTTGGTCGAGAATTAAGTCAGCAGCACGGCCCTCATATAAGTCTGTTTCAAAGTCTCCATCACTTAATATACCCAGAATCTTAGCTTTTATAGATAAAGTCGTGTGTCCTAAAAACGGAGTATCTTCGTAAGTCAACTCTGCCAACTTATCTTTTTCCCAAGCCGATTGGTCATCCCCTCTAGCTGCTCTTGCTCGCTCTCTTTGATCTATCATGGCTTTCTCAAAGCCAGCTTCATCTACAGTAAAGCCCGACTCTTTTAAAATCTCCTTAGTCAAATCAAGAGGGAAACCGTAAGTGTCATATAATTTAAAGGCCTCATCGCCTGATAATACAGATCCGTCTAAAGCCCCTATATATCCCTTTAAGATATCTAAGCCCTGGTCTATTGTTTGCTGGAATCTATTTTCTTCAAGTAGAATGACCTTTTTAATGTAGTCTTGCTTTTCAACTAGGCCTGGGTAAGCTGACTTATTGATTGATATTACCTCATCAACAAGACCATTTAAAAAGGCCCCTTGGATGTTTAGAAGCTTGCCATGACGGTAGGCTCTTCTTAGAATTTTTCTTAGAACATAACCACGCCCCTCATTATTAGGCATAATTCCGTCTAAAACCATAAAGGTAATGGCTCTTACATGATCAGTAATTATTTTAGCAGATGTCATGATTGCCGGACTTTCATTGTACTTCTTACCTGCTAGTTTTAATACCGCATCTAAAATAGCACGGATGGTGTCAATGTCAAAAATGGATTCCACATCTTGCATGATACACGCAATACGTTCAAGTCCCATTCCCGTATCAATGTTTGGTTTGTCCAGGTCATGATAAACACCTTCTGCATCCTTATCAAATTGTGTAAATACATGATTCCAAAACTCTACGAATCTATCACACTCACATCCTGGCTTGCAATCAGGGTTGTCGCACCCATAGGCAGGGCCACGATCATAATAAATCTCTGAGCAAGGACCACAAGGACCCGTTCCCTTTTCCCAGAAATTATCTTCTTTTCCCAAACGAACAATTCTACTCTCATCAATTTTAATAACATCTTTCCAGATGTCATAAGCGTCATCATCTGTTAAATAAACAGTAGCCCATAGACGATCCACTGGCAGTTGTAATACTTGTGTGATAAACTCCCATCCCCACTGTAAGGACTCTACCTTGAAGTAATCACCGAAAGAGAAGTTACCTAACATTTCAAAGTAAGTCGCATGACGTGAAGTATAACCAACGTTATCGATGTCACCAGTTCTTAAACATCTTTGACAGGTTGTCATTCTTTTATTAGGTGGTTCCAACTCTCCTGTAAAATATGGTTTTAAAGGAGCCATCCCTGCATTAATTAATAATAAACTCTTATCATTTTGTGGCACTAGGGGATAGCTTGGTTGGGCCAAGTGATCCTTCGATTCAAAGAACTCTAAAAAAGCTTTTCTAATCTCATTTAATCCAGTAATTCTCATGTTACCTCCTCAACAGCATCTATACAAAAACAAAAAAAATCTAAAGCAAGAGATAGGGACGACAAAACCGCGGTACCACCCTAATTATCTTTCGATCACTTTAGATATACATCCTACACTTAACGGCTGTAACCGCCAACAATTTCTTGTTGAAACTCATGAGTAGCTTCAGCACCTGCAAAATCTCACCAACTCTTGCTCTCTGTAGTGGCTTACTTATCTCAATCATCGTTTTATATTACAGTTAGTATACCATACATCCCAGCTTATGAATAGCCCCAAATCACATTAATGGTTAAGAGGGAAGCTGATATATACACCGGTTCCAACCCCTAGGGCAGATCGACATTCTATGGTACCCTTCAATATCTTAGTAACAATATTATAGACCGTGCTTAGACCTAGTCCATTGGTTGCCTTTGATAAGTTTTCTGAATAAAAGGGAACAAATATGTGCTTCAAGTGGTCTTCTGTTATACCTACCCCATCGTCAACAACCGATAAGTTTAAGTAAGCATCCACAACTTCGATGCCTACATGTATGTGCCCCTTATCCCGGTCGCTCAGACCATGATCGATGGCATTCTCTAGCAAGTGACTCAAAATTTGACCAACCTTCCCCTGGTCAATGGTCAAGACCAATTCTGAGGAGCAATTGATATCAAAAGTTAAATGGTCTAAGTCCCTATGGAGCCCATCAATAATTACATCAACAAAAGACCTCATATTCACCTGGCTACGATGCGTAATAATCGATTCTGGGTCAAGTTCCTTGAACCGACTAACTAAGGATTTTAATTGACTTATATTATCCATGACCATTTGAGATGATTGATCAAAATCATCAAAATAAGTCAGGAGGTCTCCTTGAGTCATTTTGCCTTTGACCATATTTTCCTCAATTTGTGACTTTCTCTTAATCATATAGGAGCCAACAGTCAACAAGCTTCCAAGGGGAGTATTAAACTCATGACTTAACCGCGTGACTAAGAAGCCCAGAGAGGCCAGTTTCTCAGACTCTATGAGTTGGGTCTGTGCTTCCTTCAGTGTTTCAATAGATAATTCTAACTCAGCATTTAAATCAACAAGCTCTATGTTTTGCAGTTTATTCTGCTCTAGGGACTCTAATAGGGCATCAGTTTTGACTTGTAAGGCTGCCGTTCGTCTTTCTACCTTCTGTTCTAGGAGGTCATTACTTTCCGTGATTTTTCTAAAGGACTCCTTTTGCTTCTGTCTCATGAGTTCAATACTCGTGGCCAGAACACCTGTTTCATCTTTTTTGTCTAAGAGGTTCTGGGTTAAAGAATGATCATAATCTCCCCCTCCTATGATAATAACATGATCCTTCAGTGTGATTAGGTCCCTTGTAATATAACTCCCTAATTGGTAGGCTATGAATCCAGTGAAGGAGAGTACAATTACAATTAAAACTGCAAGAAAGATTTTTAAGTCCTTATACCAGGCAAAGACTTGTTCCTTCTCAACTGTTAAGCCAAAAATCCAGCCGTTTTCTAACTGCTTATAGACAAGCATCTTTTCTCGTCCATCGGTCCACTTATAAGTAATATCTCCTTCTTGATTGTTGACCATCTGTTCCTGCATCCACCTATACTGACCCTCACTATAGGTATCCAGTGACGTCATTTCATCTAAAGTACTATGGACTAAGACCTGTCCCTTCTCATTTAAGAGAAAGGCATAACCTGTATCATAAACCTCTATATCTGATATATAGTCCTTTAGCAAGTTGAAGTGATAATCAGATCCCGCTATGCCAATAATATCGCCATTAACATAGACCGGTCTAGTGTAAGACAAATAAATAATATGATCATCATAATAAGCATTGCCTGCATAAGGATTTGTCCAGTAGGGCTCACCAGAAGTCAAAGGACCAAAAAACCACTCTTTACCGGGCAAATACTGGTCATAATACTCCAGTTCAAACTCTTCCTGTAGGACTACCCGACCTGAATAATCTAAATCGGAATACCAAACATCATGGGCTCGTCCATCTAGAGTTGGTAGAAAAAAAATATAGGCAGACTGGGTGATTTCCCCCTGCTCAGCTATTTTTTTTATAACAGGCCTTATGGACACCTTAAAATTGTCCATATAGTTAGGATCATTTGCAAGACGATCTCTATCAAACATACCAGAAACCATTATATCAACACTTGTGGCAAACCGCTCAACAGCCAGTAGATCTTGATCAAACTCACTGGCGTACAAGTAAGTCATATGTCTTAGTTTATCTATTGCTTCATCTTCATATGCCTTATAAGAGTTGCTTAAAAGCACAACTGCTATAAGAGAAGAGAAAATTACAGTTGATAAAAGAATAACTAGGGTTAACTTCGTTTTAATACTTTTCATAAAAAAATCACCTCTCTTAATATAATACCCATATAAAGAGAGGTGACGCACTTATTATTAGTGATGGTGGTCTTCTAGGTCATCTGGATCAAATCCTTCAAGCCCCTTATAAGTCTTATTGTTTTTTTGTGCATAGTCGTAAATTGCCATCTTAAAGGCTTGCTCAGCTAACACTGAACAGTGCACTTTAACAACTGGTAAACCACCTAGTTCATCAACAACATCTTGGTTTGTGATTTCAAGGGCTTCATCAACGGTTTTACCAATTAACATTTCCGTTGAAATACTAGAGGCAGCAATTGCCGAACCACATCCAAAGGTCCTAAACTTAACATCAACTAGGATATCATTCTCGATTCTAACATACATACGCATGATATCACCACATTTTGCATTACCTACTTCACCAACACCATCTGCGTTGTCAATTTCCCCTGCATTTCTTGGGTTCAAGAAATGATCCATAACCTTATCATTGTACATATTCATTCTCCTTAATTATTAGCTGGATACAACGGTGACATTTCTCTTAAACGTTGTACGATTGGAATTAACTTTTCTATAGCTGTATCTACATCTTCCTCAGTTGTAAAATCTCCTAAACTAAGTCTCAATGATCCATGAGCAATTTCATGGGTTAAACCAATTCCCATAAGAACATGTGAAGGATCTAATGACCCTGATGTACACGCAGAACCCGATGAACCTGCAATTCCTTGATGGTCTAACATCAATAAGAGGGCTTCCCCTTCGATAAATTCAAAAGATATATTAACATTACCAGGATGACGCTTGGTAGGGTGACCATTTAAACGTGTGTAGTCAATTTTTTCTAACAAACCCTTTATCAAACGGTCTCTTAGCTTAGTTAATCTCTCAATGTGGTCTTCTAATTGAGCATGAGCGATCTCAGCTGCCTTAGCAAAACCTACAATACCAGGCATATTCTCTGTGCCAGCACGACGTTTCTTTTCTTGTGCCCCACCGATCATAAATGGTGCTACAGGTGTTCCCTTTCTCATGTATAAGGCACCAACACCCTTAGGGCCATATATTTTATGGGATGAAATAGATAACATGTCAATATTCAATTCTTCAACATCAATCTTAACATTACCGTAAGCTTGAACAGCATCTGTATGGAAAATGATATTGTGAGCCTTGGCAATTTCACCAATCTCCTTGATGGGTTGCATGGTTCCAATTTCATTATTGATAAACATAATCGAGATAAGGGCAGTATCAGGACGAATGGCTGCCTTTAAGTCCTCTAAACGAATTAAGCCATTTTCATCAACTGGTAGGTAGGTAACGTCATAACCTTCCTTTTCAAGAGCCTCAGCAGGATGTAAGACACCATGGTGTTCAATAGTGGTTGTGATCATATGCTTACCCTTGGTCTTAATAAAGGTCATAGCCCCTCTAATAGCCCAGTTATCTGACTCTGTCCCACCTGCTGTGAAATAAATTTCATCTGACTTTGCATTTAAAGTCTCAGCAATTGTATCACGTGCCTTCATCAATACCTTCTTGGCTTCTCTACCAAAGTAATGTGGACTTGAAGCATTCCCAAATGTTTCTGAGAAGAATGGAATCATTGCGTCAACAACTTCTTTTTTTACAGGAGTTGTTGCTGAATAATCCATATATATTCTTTTTGTCATACCGTTCTCCTTTAACAAAATAGTTTTATACTCGATACGATTGATCCATGATTTTCTTTATCTCTATAATCATCAATCATATCTTGAATGGTTATATTATCAACAGTGTCTAATATTGAATCTAATATTTTTTTGTAAATCACCCGAGTAACACAGAATTCTGAACTTGCACAATCATATTCTTCTGTTACACAATTTACTGGTGCCAGTTGCTCGAGAGCTCTTAAGACATGACCGACTGTAATGTCTTTGGGCTCCCCATTTAACTTATAGCCCCCTTGGGCACCTCTTACACTTACCACCACACCTGCTTTTTTTAGTTGTGATATCAATTGCTCAAGATAGCTCAGAGAGATATCACACCTTTCAGCAATGCTGGATAAAGCGATTGGTTGACCTTCATAATGAAGGGCCAAATCAAACATGGCCTTTAAACCATAACGTCCTTTTGTAGAGAGTTTCATAAACACCTCCATTTCCAACTACATTACTAGGATATCATCATCATTTTAGTATACCTCAGTAATTTTGTCAAGATTAAGACAAAGTCAAAATCTTTTTAATTTGCTTTTAATCTTGCTCTAATTGATTTTCTTCATGTTCTTCTATAAACTAAGAGTATAAAATCAAACAATGTAAGGAGAAATCAAATGAGTAAATCAAACAATAACAACAACTTTTTAGCCTTTGCCTTTATTCTTATGGGGGTATTCTTCTTTTTGAAAGTCCTCAATGTACCCGTTTTTAACAACTTTGACTTCGGAACCATTTTAGGACTTATCTGGCCCTTGTTCTTATTAATTCCAGGCATTAAAAGTCTCAGTAGAGGAATTGACTTTGGTGGAATCATTATGACTGCCTTTGGTGGTGCCTTCTTAGCTGAAAACATACTGGAACTCTTTAGTGTGTCATTCAGCGGATGGTCAATCTTCAAGTTCTTCTGGCCTGTCCTCTTCATCTATATTGGCTTCAAGATGTTATACAAGCGTCAAGATGGGTATAAATTTAAGCAACACGTTGTCTTTGGTGAGACAAGAGAAGTCAATGCGGGTTCAAAATCTGACTCAATTACCTTTGGGGCAAAAGAGTATTATTACAAAAAAGATAGCCTACCTCACGGAATTACTAAATTAAACCTAAACGTTACCTTCGGTGGTGCCGAAATAATAGTAGAGGAAGGCATCCAAGTTATCCTAATCGGTCAATATACATTTGGTGGTCATGAGTTCTTCGGTAAGGATTCTGGTGGTATCCACAGCGGTATCAAAGAAGCCCGATATGAAGAGACTCTCGATCAAACCTTTGACCAGACCCTGATCATTGATTCTCGTGTTAACTTTGGAGGCCTAGAAATTAGATCAAGATAGGACGAGATATGAGCGATTCAATTAGAGAACAATTTAAACTTTTACAAAGAGCCAAAAAAATGGAAACCATGGGCAACTCACAACGTGCCCTGGAGATGTACCTTGAGTTACATGAAAAATATGATCCAAATACTTCCGATGCCTATGAACGACCTGCTATTTTACTAGAGCGGTTCCAGCGCTACCAGGAAGCAAAGGACATGTGTCTGAAAGCCATAGAGGGTATTCATGATGATACCATCTCTGGCACCATCGATAAATTCGAAAAAAGACTCAAAAGTATAAATGATAAAATGCAAGAAGAAACAGTAGATGAAACCCCTACTGTTTCTTATCATTTCCATATACTTGGCTTTTATAAGTCGCCTTTGTATTTGAAGGTGATTTTTACCCTTTATTACCTTCTTGCAATAGGACTAACAATCATCTTTAACGATGGCTTTATAGCAGCTGGCCTGATCGGTGGCATGTATGGTTTCACCTTCCTATTTGAGGGGCTAAGTAAAAAATACAGCGACCAGGGCCTCCTCACTCTCCTGAGTGGTGTCCTACTTATAGCCGCCTTTTATTCTATTCTACAGTGGCCTCAAGCCTTTAAGGAAAACATTATTTTCACTGACACAACCGAGTCCTTGGAAGGAGCTGAGCACATTTTCAACCCAGATGATCCTCTCCCCCTTCTCAAAGCAGAACACCTAGACCAAGCCATTGAAGAAATATCTCGAAACAGGGCTGTAACAGATGCCCTTATACTAGTCAATGAAAATGACATTACCCTAGGCCTTATACTTTATGACAATACATCTTCCGATGAAGCCAAGGCCCTCTTAGGCACCTTTGCAAAGATCCTAAACGATATCGTTGCTGAAGATAATGCTCTTGAAATTTCTTCTAAGAATAACTATGGTGGCCTCTATAACTTCTTCCATTTGGATGTAACAGCATCCGATGATGGGGTTCAAGTTCTGGCAAAGGGGAGCAAAAACACAAAGTCAAAGTATATTATATGGGAGTAAAACATAAACAAGGATAGCCACAACTGGCTATCCTTTAGTCTTGTCTTCTAATAAATTGTAGGTATTCTAAAAGTTTATTTTCCTCTTCTGGGCTAATATCACCAAGACTGAGGCCTACATCCTTATTGAGTTTCCTCTTTGTTCTCGCTGTAAAAAATGAGGCTATGGACCCTGTCAAGACACCCAAGAAACCTATGCCAATGATCATCATTACAAGTGCAATAATTCTTCCCTGGCTGGTAACAGGTGTATAATCACCATAGCCTACTGTCGTCATGGTGACAAAGGAAAACCATATGCCATCTTTCAGGCTAGTGATGTCGTTTTCCAAGCGATAAAGCAGGCCTCCACCGACTACAGCTAATAAGTTAACTACCAAGATAACATAATAAAGGGAGTTATGCTTTAACATCTGGTGGACCGTAGTGAAAAAACCTTTCACACGTGATTTCTTTATAATCCTAAATATCCTAAAGGCTCTAAAAAGACGTATAGTGGGTATAAAGGATACCACTTCAGGCCAGTTGTCTTTAAGAAACGCCCGCCCTTCTTGAGCTTCACGATACCTCAGAATAAAGTCAAGAATTAATATTCCAATGAATAGGTAGTCAAATACCGTAACAAAGGTTGGATTCACATGTGAAATGCCGACGAAGAAAAGAAAATACTCAGTTACAATTAGTAAGGCTATGCCATCAATGAAATAGTCTAACGTTTGTCGCATCTTGATCCCTAGTCCTTATGCTTCTTTTTTTTAGAAAAGATCCTTGAGAAGAGCCCCATGGTTACAAGTGAGCTGGCTACTACTGACAAGGCAACAATTGCAACAATAAAGGTTCCCCGATTAGGCTGGTAATTACTGTCCTTTACTTCCTGGTTTAAATCGATTTTAACAAGGTTAAAATTTCGATTTCGGTTGTTGTTGGTGCTTGAAAATAAATTAAATCTCATAAAATCCTCCTTTATGTGCATACTTATGTCTTAATGAACTCATTGGGTTAATCCCGATTTTCTTTGATAATACGACGTTTAAAGTCTTTTATTGTGCCCTCCTCATGGTGGAAAATCTCACCCTTGTAGTAAATAAGCTCAACTAACTCTCTGCCTTGATCATCAAAATTCTGCCATACTGTAATGTGTATGGGCTGGTCCAACTCAAAGAAGTTACCATATGTTGTGTATCTGTCATCATCACTCGTGTAATGATGACTTATATATTCCTTGGCACTGGTCATGGGTTTAGTCTGATTCCTAATATCTATTATACCCTCAACTCCTGTAAATGTAACGAACAATACCAGGTAAAGAACCAAGGATATCCTAAAGAAGCCTTTTTCGCTTTTTCGGTTTATTATATGAATCAGATAAAAGGTCATAAAGACCCAAAAAGGTACTATGTAAAGCATCTTACCGCTTGCAAGTAAATGCAAGGGAAAGCAGATTAAAAAACTAAGGCCACCATATAGGGGACTCATTCTTTTCATAAAGAAAAATTTCAAGTAAACAGATAAGATAGTAACAATCAAACCATATAATAGGGTCACCCAGAACCAGTCTCTACGTGTATCTGTCACCCAATAAGTAAACATGATGAATCCATACACCTGGGGTAAAATATAAAAGACCTGCCGAAGTGTCCCATATAGGGGCCCCTTATCCTTAATATGCCCTAGCCTTGCCAGCAGCTTTAAACTCCAGTGACATAAAAACATAAGGCCAATTATGACCAATAAAATCTTTATACTCATACAATCTCCTTATCAACCATCACATCTCTTGTTCAAAATGTCATATATTAGACCATAATAACTTCTAATCTTTACCAGTATACCATATCCTAAACCTATAAAATAGGCCTCCTTCGATTGAAAATAATAGGATGGGACCTATAAAACAAGACTGGTCTCCTGACCAGTCTTATAGAAGTATTGCTGTTTAGTTGCAATTAGGTTTATATCTTATTTGGGTTTCCTATAAGTATCTCTTCCAGTCAGACATGCCTTAAAATATCGTCTATCCATAAGGTTATCTGGTAGATACTGTTGGTCTACATAATGACTGTCATAGTTATGGGGATACTTATAGGCCTCTATGGGGGATTCATCTTGCATCTGATACTTCATCTTAAGGCTATTAGAGGTTTGATCTCTTAAATGACTGGGAACAGGTCCTACCTGGCCATTTTCCACATCCCTCATGGCCTGATTAATACCCGTATAGGCACTATTAGACTTAGGTGCAGTTGCGACATAGAGGGCAGCATGAGATAAAATAATCCTTGCCTCGGGCATGCCTATCATGTGCACTGCATCAAAGGCGTTTTTTGCCACAACTAGGGCTTGTGAGTCTGCTAGGCCTACATCCTCGCTAGCTGCAATGATAATCCGTCTTGCAATAAACTTAATATCCTCACCAGCGTATAACATGCGAGCCAAATAATGAAGGGTGGCATCTGGATCTGACCCCCTCATGGACTTGATAAAAGCTGATATAACATCATAGTGGGCATCCCCATTCTTATCATAAAGAATGGATTTTTTTTGTGCACATTCTGAAATTACAGCCTTATCCAAATAAATATGCCCCTCACTATTAGGCGGTGTTGTATTGACACCCAATTCTAAGGCATTCAAAACCCTTCTGGCATCTCCACCCGAAATCTCAATGAGATGGTCCATACCATCCTGGGTTAAGACTAGGGGAAACATACCAAGCCCATTAATATCATCTTTAATAGCCTGATTAACGATGTCCTCTATAGCACCTGGGCTTAGAGGATTGAGCCTAAAGACTGTTGATCTTGAAATAAGGGCCCCATTCACTTCGTAGAAGGGGTTTTCAGTTGTCGCTCCAATTAGGATAATGTTGCCTTTTTCAACATCAGGTAATAAAGCATCTTGCTGGGCCTTGTTGAACCTATGAATTTCGTCAATAAACAAGACTGTTTTTCTTTGGTACATGCCTAAATTATCCACAGCCTGAGAAACGACTTGGCGAATGTCTTTGACCCCAGAGGTAACCGCATTTAGGGTCATAAAGTCTGCCTGAGTCGAAGAGGCTATTACCCTGGCTATACTGGTTTTTCCAGTTCCAGGTGGTCCGTAGAGTATAATTGACTGAAGTTGGTCTGCTAGGATCATTCTTCTTAATAGCTTACCCTCTCCTAGTATATGGTCCTGGCCCTTGAAGGTATCCAGGCTTGTTGGCTTCATTTTCTCAGCCAAGGGCTGATTTAATACTGTTTTTTCTTGTGACATATAATCAAATAAATCCATCATTTCTCCTTTTTAATGTATTACCATTATAACGAGAAATGATGGATTTTTAAAGTCTTTACTCTAAACCTTGAATATGGCTTATAATGTCTTCCTTGTTAGCTTGGTACTTGTCCATTAACATCTGGAAATTAACTTCATCTAACTGCTGGCTGATTTGCTTCTGAATGCCACCCAAATAGAAGTGTACTGGACATACTGCTGTTCTGTTCAGTTCACATAAACCAGATGTACCCAAGCACTTGTTCATTACAATTGGTCCATCAATGATTTCGATAACTTCTCTTAAAGTAATGTCCTTCGGCTCCTTTATAAGTGCGTAACCGCCACTTTGACCCCTGTATGAACAAACCAGTCCTGCAATTTTTAACTTTCTTAAAATCTTTAATGTAAACCTAATTGGTATATGCTCATTTTCAGAAACCATTTTCGCCCCGGTTTTTACACCCAGTCCCCTCATGGATAAAAAAAGGATAATTCTGACAGCACTCCCAGATTCTACTGTAATTCTCATATCAAACCTCCTGTAAGTACAAAGATAGTATACCATAAAATGTATGATTCATACTAGGATTTTTGTATCTTTGCCTACATTTCTATATATTTATGTGAAGTCAAAGATTGACAACTGATTGGTTTCAGACAAGCCCTCTAAACACCCATGGTTAGACAGAGTTTCTATAACAGTTTTTGTTACTTTTGCCCGCTTACGCAAGTCATCCTTACTCATAATTTCGCCCTGTCCCCTTACTTCAGCAATGGACCTTGCTGCATTTTCCCCAACTCCTTGAAGGGCTCGTAAAGGTGGTAAAAGGCCTTTTTCAGTCACTATGAAATGATCTGAATGAGAACGGTAAAGATCAACTTTCTCGACCTGGAAACCTCTAGCATAGAACTCCAAGACAACTTCTGCAATAGCCAATATATCTTGTTCCTTTTTAGATAAAATTCTGTCTTCTTCTTCCATTTGATCCATGAAATTCTTAATATAAGCTGATCCTTTTGAAAACTCATCGGCATCAAAATCATCAACTTTAGTTGAAAAGAATGTTGCATAAAAAGCCTTCGGATGATGAACCTTGAAATAGGCAATCCTAAAGGACATCATAACATAGGCAACAGCATGGGCCTTAGGGAACATATACTTAATGGTCTGACAAGACTGTATATACCACTCTGGTACATTCTTTTCTCTCATGAGTTCTACATATTCATCTTTTAAGCCCTTACCCTTTCTAACATCCTCCATAATTTTAAAGGCTGTTCCATGAGGTAGATCCATGTAGATCAAGTAGTTCATAATATCATCACGAGTTGATATTACATGTTTCAAGGATGTAATGCCATCCCTAACAAGATCTTGGGCATTATTCAACCATACATCCGTTCCATGAGAAAGACCAGAAATACGAACCAGTTCAGAGAAGGTCCCCGGCTGGGTATCCTTTAACATCTGGCGAACAAACTTTGTTCCAAACTCAGGTATCCCAAGAGATCCTATTTCCTCATCATAATCCTTGTCCTTAATCTTTAAGGTTTTTGTCGAAGTAAAAATAGAAATGGTTTCAGGATCATCTAAAGGAATCTTCTGAACATCCACCTCTGTTATTTCTTCTAACTGACGGATGATGGTTGGTACATCATGGCCCAGTATATCCAACTTCAAGATACGACCAGAAATCGAATGGTAGTCGAAGTGAGTGGTCTTAACCCCTGAAGAAGCATCATTGGCAGGGTATTGAATGGGCGAAAAGTCTTCAACGTCCTTATCATGTGGAATTACCATGATGCCCCCTGGATGCTGACCTGAAGTTCTTTTGACCCCGGTACACCCTCGAGCTAATCGGAAGACTTCTCTTTTATTAACATTTTGTCCCTTTTCTTCAAAGTACTTTTTAACATAACCAAAGGCAGTTTTTTCAGCTATGGTACCAATTGTACCTGCCTTAAAGGTTTTACCTTCACCAAAAAGAACTTCACAATACTTGTGAGACTCCCCCTGATATACACCTGCAAAGTTAAGATCGATATCTGGTTCCTTATCGCCATGGAAACCTAAGAAGACTTCAAAAGGTATAGCATGGCCATCCTTACGATAAGGAATCTTACAATTCGGACAGTCCTTATCTGGCAGGTCAACACCCGACCCTAGGTCAGAATGCTCAAAGAACTCAGACTGTTTACACTGGTCACAAATATAATGGGGAGCCAAAGGATTAACCTCGGTGATATCACTCATAGTAGCAGCAAAAGATGAGCCAACTGACCCTCTTGAACCTACTAGATACCCATCTTCTAAAGATTTAGTAACCAACTTTTGTGCGATAATATACATAACGGAATAGCCGTTTGAGATGATAGAGTTCAGTTCACGGTCTAAACGTTTCATAACATATTCAGGTACTGGGTCCCCATAGATAGATTGAGCCTTCTTATAACACATTTCTCTCAGGTCCTTGTCAGACCCTTCAATAATCGGTGGGAAGGTACCAGAAGGTATGGGTAAATAGGATTCAATCATATCTGCAATCGCCTGAGGTTGATCGATAACTAGGTCTCTTGCCTTCTCCTTGCCTAGGTATTGGAACTCCCTTAACATTTCTTCTGTCGTCCTAAAGTAAAGAGGCGGCTGACTTTCTACATCAGAGAAGCCCTTACCAGCCATGAGTATCCGACGATACACTTCATCTTCAGGGTCTAAGAAATGAACATCTCCAGCGGCTACAACCGGCTTATTAAGTTGCTCGCCTAGGTCTACAATCCGTCTATTGATATTCTTTAGGGCCTCTTGATCTTTCAGATTCCCCTTATCTATTAAAAACTGATTATTACCAAGGGGTTGGACCTCAAAGTAATCATAGAAGTTTGCAATCGATAAGATCTCCTCCACTGGTTTGTTATTTAGAAGACTATTGAAGAGTTCTCCAGCTTCACAAGCAGTTCCGTATAGGAGGTCTTCCCTATTCTCAGACAAGAGAGATTTAGGCATCAGGGGCCTGCCACGGTAGTAGTCTATATTTGACCTAGATATCAACTGATACATACGCTTTAAACCGACCAGGTTCTTAGCGAACACAATAATATGGTTGGACCTTAAACGGCCAACATCCATATGTTCTTTAGCATAAGTATTTAAGTCCTTAGCGTTATAAACATCCAGTGCTTCTAAACGGTTAAGAAGCTTAACAAATATTTGAGCAGTTGCCGTTGCATCGTCTACAGCCCTATGGTGGTTGACAAGAGAAATCCCCAGGTACTTTGAGACCCTCTTCAAGTTAAACCGCTTAATCTCTGTTAATAAAAGCTTGGCTAGATCTATGGTATCCAATACCATGGGATCAAAATCTAAACCCAATCTCATAGCCTGGGTCTTTATGAAGCCAATATCGAAGGCTGCATTATGGGCAACAACAGCCCCATCTCCGATAAAGTCAAGAAATTCAGGCAATACTTGATCAATGGTTGGTTTATCAGCTACCATTTCATCTGTAATCCCTGTCAACTCGACAATCTTATAAGGAATTTTCCTTTCTGGATTGATCAAGGCTGAGAAGGTATCTTGTATCTGGCCGTTAATGACCTTTACTGCCCCGATTTCAGTAATCTGGTCATCTACATTTGATAAACCAGTCGTTTCTATATCATAGACAATAAAAGTTTGATTAAAATCTAGATCATTGGGCTTTGAAACCATAGGCTTTAGGTCATCGACGATATACCCTTCTACACCATACAAGACCTTGATATCATCTCCTGCAGCACTCATAGCATCAGGGAAGGCCTGTACAACACCATGATCAGTTATGGCTATTGCCGGATGCCCCCATTCTATAGCCCGCTTAACCAGACGTTTTACAGAAGTAATTCCGTCTAAGGCTGACATGGATGTGTGACAATGAAGTTCAATTCTCTTTTCCTCACTGGTGTCCTGGCGTTTTGCAAGATCAGGTAGCGTATTAATAGCATTGGCAAATATAACCAATTCTTTTTCGAAGGAATCCATTTTCACATTTCCTTCTACCAGGTACCGTTTACCATCTTTAAGGTTATCTAAAAGGGCCTCTCCCTCCTTGGGTTTAGCAAAGATCTTGACACCGATTGAGTCTAGACCATCAGAAATGGCGAATGTAACTAGAATCTTACCTCCCCTAAGGGTCCTAGACTCTATCATGAAGACCTCACCCGCCAGGGTAACCAAACTTTCCTCTTCATCAGCCTCTTTGACTGGAATTGGAGGATTCTTGATGGTCTTTCTATAAATTACATTTTCCGGAAGAACCTTTTCTTTCCCCTCTGACTTGTAGGTTTGCTCAGATTTTTGAGGACTAGAAGATCCTGAATCAGGTACATAATTTTTAGAGATTTCAAGGGATCTCTTTTCAGTTTCTGCCCTAAGAAACTCTTCAATTTCTAAGCGCTCTTGGTCCACTTGGTTACTATCTACCTTAAAGCTTACCTGAAGAGGCGTATCAAACATTCTTGTAAAATAGTCTTGCAAATATTTATCAACTTTATTTTTTAGCAAATGATCATGCATGAAATGGTCAGGGAAGGTCAAAATAATTTCTGAACTTTCCTGGCCTATTTTGGCCTTAGCCAGCATGGTTGATGTATTCATGTTACGATCTTCGATTCTTTTTAGGGTATTGGGCCATACTTTCCCCTTAAAAGTCTCATAACTCAAAAGGTCCTTAGGATAGTAGACCACTGTTTCAACCCTGTGCTTGTCATTTAATACTTGGGCGACATCCCTCTCAAAATCAATAAGTTTTGGAGTTTGAATAACATCGTCGGCCTTTAAAAACAAGAGCAGTTTATTGGGGACCTTGAGTAACTTAACCTGTTTTAACTCAACAGTTCCTTCTGTAAAATACTTATTCAGTAGTTGGTCTAATTTCATCTAAAATCCTTCCTAAAAGTCCTTAATCATGGTTACCATGGTTGAAACAATATCCTTTTCATCCACTCTTTTAACTATCTCTCCCTTTGAGAAAATAAGGCCCATTCCCTTACCACAAGCAACCCCTAAGTCAGCCTCCTTGGCCTCTCCTGGACCATTCACTGCACAACCCATAACAGCCACTGTTAGGTGCTTATTTAAGTCTTTTGTTTGTTCTTCTATGGCCTCAGCAATTTCTATCATGTTGGTTTGAGTTCGACCACATGTTGGGCAAGAAATGAAATCAATACCATACTGACGAATCCCCAGGCTGTTGAGAATCTCCTTGCATACGGGGATTTCCTCAACAGGGTCTGCCGTTAAAGAAACCCTAATCGTATCCCCATAACCTTTTAGAAGCAAGGCTCCTATGCCTATAGAAGACTTAATTGTGCCCTTAAACTTGGTTCCTGCCTCTGTGATTCCTATATGAAAGGGATAATCCACCTTACTTGCTAATAAATCATAAGCTTCAAGGGTCGTATCTATATGAGAAGCCTTGATGGAAACAATAATGTCGAAAAAGTCTAGGTCCTCAAGTATTTTTATGTGTTCATAAGCACTTTCAAATAAGGCTTGTGGGGTCACCCCACCATGTCTTTCCAGTAAATGCTTTTCAAGGGACCCCCCGTTCACGCCAATTCGTATAGGAATTTTCTTAGCCTTAGCAGCTTCTACAACTTGTCTAATAGCATCTTGGTCACCAATATTTCCAGGGTTAATTCTCAATTTATCTATGCCTGCTTCAATGGCCATCAGGGCCAAACGGTGGTCAAAGTGAATATCTGCAACTAAGGGAACACTGGCTGCTTGTTTCAAAGCCGGAATAGCTTCAGCAGCCGCCTTGTCATTCACAGTCACTCTAATTAATTCAGCTCCAGCAGTTTCTAAACGCTTTATTTGATGTATGGTCTGTAGGATGTCTGACGTGGATGTATTCGTCATTGACTGAATACTAATAGGGCTCTCCCCTCCTATCGTCACATTACCGACTTGGACCGGACGTGTTTTTCTTCTCATTATATCCTCAAATCTTTAAATACTAGTACAATCATTAATAACATTAAGACCACCATACCAATAAAGTGGACAAATGCTTCCTTGTCCTTATTAAAGGGCTTACCTCTTACCATTTCAAATAGGATGAAGATGGCTCTTCCCCCATCTAAGAAGGGGAAGGGTAAAAGATTTAAAATTCCCAGGTTAATTGATAAAATAGCTGTGAAACTCATTAAGTTTGAGAAGCTGTTAGTATCTGCCACTTCTCCAACCATATTGTATATGCCAACCGGGCCAGAAATATCTTCACTTCCTAACTGACCAGTAACAAGCATGCCAAATCCCTTAATCATATTCTTAAAGGTCTCAACAAAAACTTCGAATCCATACTTCACATCCTTAAAAAAGTCTCTTTTAAGGGTCTGGCTAATTCCAATACGATAGAGACCATCTTGACTCTTCATGGCTTCAAGAGTTATATTCTGTTCTTGACCTAACCGAATGAACTTGATGTCAAAAGTTGATATTTCGTCTTGTACAATCGTATCAGTAATGTCTGTCCATTTATTTATAGGCTGACCATTAATTTCAATAATTTCATCACCTACAGCTAAGCCATATTCTGATGCTGGGTAGCCTTCAGGTGCCTGTCCGATGACATTTTCATTAGATGGTGAGCCAGACTGTACAAATAAAATGACTATAATGACAAGGGCCAGGATAAAGTTCATTATCCCACCAGCCAGGATAACCATTAATCGTTGCCAGGGTTTTTTAGCAGAAAAGGATCTGAGGTTCTCTGGATCATTTTCATCCTCTCTAAGGTCAACCATACCACCTATTGGCAAGGCACAAATCGCATAAGTTGTTTCCTTACCCTTGTACTTTAATATTTTAGGTCCCAATCCAAGGCAAAACTGGTAGACATGCATTTTATTAAACTTGGCTGTGGCATAATGCCCTAGTTCATGAATAAAGACAAGAATACCTAAAACCAATAAAAAAGCACCGATGTTTTTAAGGGTCCCCCAGGGGATATCTACACTCAATATATTTATAAACGACATATTTAACTCCTTATAATACTTTCTACATATGCTCGTGTGTCAGCATCTACTTTAATTATCGCTTCAATGGACTCGCAGGCTATACCAGAGAAATGGGTCATAGCTTTCTCAATAACTTTTGGTATATCATAAAAGCCAATCTGATCCTTCAGGTACTTATACACCAAAACTTCATTAGCTGCATTCATAACCGTTGGGGCCATGCCCCCCTGCTTCATGCTCTCATAAGCCAAATCCAAGCAAGGAAAATCATCACGTCTGGGCTCTTGGAAAGTCAATTGCCCATATTTTATTAAATCCAAGGGGGCCAAATTGGTTGGCTTCCTGTCAGGATATGATAGGGCATAGAGTATGGGTACTTTCATGGTAGGTTCTCCCATTTGAGCCATGGTAGAATGATCAACAAACTCCACCATGGAATGAATGACAGACTCCTTATGGACTACAACATCTATTTGACTAGGATCTAAGTCATAAAGCCACTTGGCCTCTATAACTTCTAAGCCCTTATTCATCAGGGTTGCTGAATCAATGGATATTTTCTGCCCCATAGACCAATTGGGATGCTTTAGAGCTTGACTTGCTCTAGCACTTGCTATATAGGCCCTATCCATATCCCTAAAGGGACCTCCAGAAGCTGTCAAAATGACTCTTTTAATATCCTTTAATTGGTTGCCTCTTAAACACTGGAGTATTGCAGAGTGTTCACTATCAATAGGCACCAAAGATGCCCCATGGTCCCTGGCCTCAGCCATAAGTATTTCTCCGGCAGTTACCAGACATTCTTTGTTGGCTATGGCCACGTGCTTTTTTGCTCTTATGGCATGAAGGGTGGGCAGTAGGCCCACATTGCCTACCAGGGCATTGATGACAACATCAACATGGTCCAAAACCACCAGGTCTAGTATGCCCTTAAGGCCTGAAAGCAGTGTAATACCTAATCTTTCAAAATCATTCTTATATTGCTTGTAATTCTCTTCATTAAAAATAACCACATATTGAGGTCGAATCCATGTGGCCTGGTCTAATAGTAATTTTATATTATGATTACCAGTCAGGGCAACCACCTTAAACTCTTGAGGATAATCCTTTATAATATCAATGGCTTGGGTACCTATAGAACCGGTTGAACCGAGTATTGCTATCTTTTTCATATTGTCTCCTTATGTCTCTTTACTATTATAGCAAAAATCCAAGCCTTATGACATAAACAAATCATAAAATCAAAAAATATATGGAATTGAATAAAAAAATAAAGACCAGCATAAGCTGGTCATATTTTATACAAAGGCTAGGATAATATAATACACCAAAGGCGTCACTAAAATTAATGAATCAAACCTATCCATAATTCCTCCATGACCTGGCATAATTTTTCCGTAATCTTTTAAGTCAATTTCTCTTTTAATCTTAGAAGCTGTCAAATCCCCCATAATAGATGTGAAAGATCCTACTAAAGCAATCAAGATACTGGGAAAAATCATTGTACTATCAAAATACCATGACCAGGATACAGAAAGAATCACAGCTGTTAGGCATCCACCTATAGCCCCTTCAAGAGACTTATTGGGACTTATAACAGGAGATAATTTCCTCTTACCAATAGACTTTCCTACAAAGTAGGCCCCCGTGTCAGCTCCCCAAGATACCAAGAAGATATAACCCATATAGAAGGCGTGATCAAGATGGGTAAAGAGGATTACATGGTAAAGGAAGAAGCCAACATATACCACACCAAGAACAGAGAGGGCAACATCTTCAATTCTCATTTTCTTAGAAAAAACATAAGCCATCAAGAGAATGATTACATAAATGACAAATGTAGCCTGAAGGAGTTCATAATTCTCAGACCTGTAGGTTAAATGAAGTATAGGTATCATCAGCAAGCCTAGTGACTTCACAGGTTTATACTTCTTAGCTAGAGCCTGGTAGAACTCCCAAAGCCCAATTATACTAATCAAGGCAACTGAAACTTCCAAGTAGATGCCTCCCTTTAGTAAGACAAACAAAAGCAAGGGTAAGGCTACCAATGCACTAATTATACGTACTAACATACTACCTCCTATACTTTTCCGAATCGTCTGTGACGATTTTGATAGGTATCAATCGCCAGATTTAAGGCTTCTTCTCCAAAATCTGGCCAGTAAACATCCGTAAAGTAAAACTCTGTGTAAGCCAACTGCCAAAGTAAGAAATTACTTAATCTAACTTCGCCCGATGTTCTTATCAGTAAGTCTGGATCAGGTATATCATGTGTGTCCAGATAGGATCCAAAATTCTCCTGATTGATTGCTTCAACCTGTAAGTTTCCTGCCTCTACGTCTGCAGCAAGACTTTTAATAGATCGAATAATTTCATCACGACCACCATAGTTCAATGCAATCACAAGATGAATGCCATCATTATCTTTTGTCTTCTCTATGGCATTTAACATAGCCTGCTTGGATTTATCAGGTAGGGGGCTCAGGTCACCAATAGTACGAATACGAACATTATTCTTATGCATCTCATCAAGTTCTTTCTTCAAAAAGACCACTAAGAGGTCCATAAGTCCATTGACCTCTTCCTGGGGTCTGTTCCAATTCTCAGTTGAAAAGGCATAAAGGGTTAGGTACTCTATTCCATGCTCAGAACAAGCCTTGGTAATGGTTTTTACCTTCTCCACCCCTGCCTTATGGCCTACCTGTCTCGGTAGACCTTTTTCCTTTGCCCATCGGCCATTGCCATCCATTATGATTGCCAAATGACGAAGGTCTAACTCATCAAAAGTTTGTTTCTCTTTTTTGAATAACTTCTTAATCATGGTTGACTCCAATTATGTATATACAAAAGTTAAAAAACCCCGTTACCGAGGTTTTATTATGATTAAACTGCTAACACATCTGCTTCCTTGGCTTGAATCATTTCATCGATTCTTTTAGTATGAGCATCCATGGCATCCTGTACTTGCTTTTCGCCATCTCTTAACTCATCATCTGTCAAGTCACCAGCCTTGTTCATTTTCTTTAGCGAATCATTGGCATGTCTTCTTTCATTTCTTAAGGCAATCTTGCTATTTTCGCCCGCTTTTTTAACAACCTTAACCAAATCTTTTCTTCTCTCTTCAGTTAACATTGGAATGGCTAAACGAATTAGTTTACCATCATTAGAAGGATTAAGACCTAAGTCTGCCATCATAATTGCCTTTTCAATTTCAGCTATCATACTTACATCATAGGGTTGAACTACTATCATTCTAGGTTCAGGTGCTGAAACACCTGCCATTTGGTTTAAGGGCGTTGGTGTACCATAGTATTCTACAGTCACTCTATCTAAAATCTTAGGGTTAGCCTTACCTGCTCTGATTGTGTTTAACTCAGATTTTAAGACCTCCATAGTCTTATCCATTTTCGAGTTCAAAGTATCTAATACAGATTGAATCATTTTTTCCTCCCGCTACTTAATAATCGTACCAATGTTTTGACCTTCACACGCTAAAATAATATTCTTAGGATCGTCTAGACCAAACACTAAAATTGGAATTTCATTTTCAACACATAGGGCTGCAGCTGTTGTATCCATAACACCTAATTTTTGGTTAATGACTTCATCATGTGTTAAGGCATCATACTTCTTAGCATCAGGATTTAGGTTAGGATCACTGTCATATACACCATCAACCTTCTTAGCTAATAGAATAACTTCAGCTTCAATTTCAGCTGCTCTAAGGGCTGCTGTAGTATCTGTTGAGAAGAATGGGTTACCAATACCTGCAGCAAAGATAACAACTCTACCCTTTTCTAGATGTCTCACAGCCTTTCTCTTAATGTATGGTTCTGCTATTTGACGCATTTCAATAGCGCTCATCACTCGAGAACTCAAATCCTTTTGCTCTAACGAATCTTGAATTGCAAGTGCATTGATTACTGTAGCCATCATGCCCATGTAGTCAGCTGTAGATCTATCCATCTTGTCACTGGTTCTTCCTCTCCAGAAGTTTCCACCACCAATAACAACAGCCACTTCGACACCAGCCTCAGATAAAGTTTTAATTTGATCTGTTACTTCAGACACAATTTCCTCGTCTATGCCAGTCCCTTTTTTACCACCAAGAGCTTCGCCACTCAGCTTCAATATAATTCTTTTAAACTTTGGATTCAAACTGTTCCCTCCATTCATTATTATGTTTTCTCCCTTAAGAGCTAAACATTATATACCACTATTTTATCATAAAACTTCAAAAAATATCATAATTTCTCAAAAAAAAAGAACACTTAGGAAAGTGTTCTTTTATTCAATTTAAGAATAGTTAATTAACCCTTGATTTGTTTAGCAACTTCTTCAGCAAAGTTTTCTTCTGCTTTTTCGATACCTTCGCCAGTCTCGAAACGAACAACGTTTACGATTGAAGCTTCTGGAGCAACAGACTTTAAGTAACCGTCTACTGTGAAGTCATCATTCTTAACGTAAGGTTGGTCTAATAAGCAAACTTCCTTAAGCATCTTTTGAATTCTACCTGCAACCATTTTATCAACGATATTAGCTGGCTTACCTTCGTTTAATGCTTGTTGAGTTAATACTTCAGTTTCAGCGTTGATGAAGTCTTGGTCTACATCGTCTCTAGAAACATACTTAGGGTTAGTAGCAGCAACTTGCATAGCGATGTTTCTTGCAGCTTCAACAACCGCTTCACCGTTAGCACCAGCAACTTCAACTAATACACCAATTTTTCCACCACCGTGGATATACTCAGCTACAGCGTTACCATCTGTGTTTAAAGTCTTGAATCTTCTAATGTTTAAGTTCTCACCGATTAATGCAATGTGCTCAGTTTGAACAGTCTTAACATCTTTAGATGGCTCTAAGTGCCATGCTTCAGCTAAGAAGTTTTCGATATCAGACGCTTCAGTTGTTAAAGCTTGGTTAGCAACGTTCTCAACAAATGCAACGAATGCATCGTTCTTAGAAACGAAGTCAGTTTCTGAGTTAACTTCAACGATAGCCGCCTTGCCATCCTTAACTACAGTCTTTACTAAACCTTCAGCAGCAACACGACCTGATTTCTTGGCAGCTTTAGCCATGCCCTTTTCACGCATTAACTTGATAGCAGCATCCATGTTACCTTCTGCTTCAACTAATACTTTCTTACAGTCCATCATACCTGCACCAGTACGTTCTCTTAATTCTTTTACCATTGACGCTGTAATAGCCATATTATACTCTCCTTACACGATTACGCTTCAGTTTCAACCTCTGTGTTTTCTTCACCTTGTCTACCTTCTGCAACTGCATCAGCCATCTTAGAAGTGATTAATTTAACCGCTCTAATAGCATCATCGTTACCAGGAATTACGTAGTCAATATCATCTGGATCACAGTTAGTATCAACGATACCGATAACTGGAATATTTAATAATTTCGCTTCTGCGATAGCATTCTTTTCTTTCTTTGGATCAACAACAAACATAACGCTTGGTAAACCAGGCATATTCTTGATACCACCTAAGAATCTTTCTAATCTTTCTTTCTTAAGCTTTAATTGAATAACTTCTTTCTTAGGTAAAACTTCGAAAGTACCGTTTTCTTCCATTTTCTCTAATTCGAATAATAAGTTAATTCTTTGCTTGATTGTCTTGTAGTTCGTTAACATACCACCTAACCATCTTTGGTTAACAAAGTACATATCAGATCTTAAAGCTTCTTGCTTGATAGCTTCTTGAGCTTGCTTCTTAGTACCTACGAATAATACGTGTCCGCCACCTTCAACAGCTTCTTTAACAGCAGTGTAAGCATCGTTTACAAGACCAACTGTTTGAGCTAAATCGATGATGTAGATACCATTTCTTTCTGTGAAGATGTATGGAGCCATCTTTGGGTTCCATCTTCTAGTTTGGTGACCAAAGTGTACACCAGCTTCTAATAATTCTTTCATTGAAATTACTGACATTATGTCCTCCTTAGTTTTTCTGCCGCCAGATTCATCCTCAGACTCACTCAATACTGAGCACGAGAGCCATCCGTCATCTTGGCGTGATTATTTTACCTCAAATAGTATAACATAGGATCTGTTATATATCAATGAGGAAACACACATTTTTTTGATGAATTATTTACTTCTTAAAATTTAATAGCATAGCAACTTCTCTGATGCCTTTATTCATACGTTTGGCTATCTGATGGTCATCGTAGCCCAAAGCCTTAAGGCGCATGGCCTCCTGGTAAGCTGTCTGCTTAGCTGGTTCATATATCTTAACATCACCATCTTCAGACCTAGGAGTCTTCTTTTTATCAATGGTTTTTTCATGAGAAAATGCTTCTAACTCCCTCCCCTGATAATAAATTGACCGAGTTAAGTCTTCAAGTCCTTGGTTCATCTTCTCTAACTTAAGATTTATATCATCAATTTCTTTTTCATGCTGGCTATAATGACCCTCAAGATCATTAACAATATCATAAAAAGATTGATTCATTTCATCCACAAGTCCTTCAAGGCGCTGAACTTGACTGATAACATCATCACCATAAGCCATACTCATATTTTGCTTCTGAACGTGTTTAAAGAAAGAAGCTTTTTTAACTTCTTTCTTTATTAGAAACAGAGCAAGCCATACGATGATTATCCCCGCACTTATACTAACAAATACATCCATTGACTATACCTTCATATCAAAACCATGTTTAACAACAGGTTTATTCTCATTTTCATCATCTTTTTTCTTTTTCTTTTTTTTATGCCTTTTCTTAGGTGACCGTTTTTCTAAATCATTTTTTAACTTGTGGTCATCTTTCTTTTCTAAGTTAGCGACTGTATTGCGTTTAACCGTATCGTCTTTCTGTTGCTCCACTGTCTGTTCAGACATGGCCGCTTCCGGTCTATGCTGCTTTTGAGCATGTGCCTTGGTAGCCTTCTGAACTTGAGGCATAAGCACCTGCATATCAATCGGTTTAATTGGCATAGAATCACATCCTTATATGGGTTTAACGACAATTTCTCCATGGTCTTTGGTAATCTTTGAGTTAATTAACTCCGTCTTTACGTTATAATGAGAATTACCAATTTTCACTCTAACGCCAGGGTATATTGAAGTTGCCTTAACATAAACATCTCTTAGTTGCTCGATAAGGTCATTCACATGTTTAAAGTCTACCATGGCCTTTTTAAGTTTATCGCTATAATCCTTTAAAGACTCATTTGATGAATTAAACATCTCCTGAATTTTAGGGTCATCGGGCTTTACTTTTTTCTGCTTAGATAGGATGTCAACTGCCTTTTTCAACTTGGAAACATTTGACTTATAGTCCTTAATATTAGCGGCCAACTCCTGGAAGTCCGTCATAATTTCATTTGTAATACCTAACTGTAACTTGGTAATCGTCCCAATTTCAGTTCCAATGGTTTTACCAATAATGTGGTGTCGGCTTACATAAGAACCACCAAGAATCAGTCCCTTTTTACCGCTGGCTGTAATACTGTCATCTGATACAATATCACAATGCATCATAGAGTCTGCTTGAACAGTCCCTCCTGCAACAACCTTGCAATTATTCATGAAATTACTCTTTACGAAGCCACCAGCCTTGATCAAACATTCATCATTCCCCTGGATACCACCACTTATGATAACATCTCCACCGGCTAAAATCTCAGCTGATTCAACCACACCATAAATTTCAATTGAATCAGGGGTTTCAATCTTAAAACCGCTGGTAACATTTCCCCTTACAATGACACGACCAGAAAAATTAATATTACCGGTTTTTATACCGACATCAGAGAATATCTCTAAAACTTCAACAACTGAAATCTTGATGCCCGACATGTTGACAGTGCCATCACATTCTGCATAGATTGACATCTCATCTTCTGCTAAGGCAACATTTTTACCAAACTTAAAGTTAGCTAACTTACCTGGTCTTGCCTTGATGGTCATACCCGTAACAGTTGTACCGTTTTTCCCTTCAGTAGCAGGTGTTTTTCTTGCTAGAACCTGCTTAGCCTTAACTGTGTTAACAAAGTTGGTGTTCTTGAAGTCTACTGTGCCGTCTTCATTCTCCTTAGGCTTAAGGTCTACATCTGTATCTACTTCAAAAATTATTTTAGAATCTATGCCATGCTCGTGTTCTATACCAGTGGCAACTTCTACACCATCTGCTTTCTCTGGATTGTCCACGATATACTGTATGGCCTTAGGATCTAAGCCAAAAACAACCTTTTTCTCTTTTAAGGCTGCAATAATGTCTTCTTTTCTCATTCTGAAATTGTAATCATCTGCATCTACAGTTACATAAGCATGATAATAATCTGATGAAAGCTTAATATACAATTTGTAGGGTTTATTTCCATTCGTCTCAGCCATTTTTTACTCCATTAAATCAAATCTTCTAGTTTTGTTTGTAGTTTAAGTATTGCTCTTGAATGTAGTTGAGAAATTCTAGATTCTGAAATGCCTAAAATTGATCCTATTTCTTTATAGGTCAACTCTGAGTAATAATACAGTTCAATAATTCTCTTTTCCTTCTCAGGTAAGTGAGTAATCATGTCCTTTAACATACGCTTAGTTTCATCATTCATTAATGCAGACTCAGGAGTGATAGCATTGTGGTCTTCCTGTATGTCTATATTATTATTTTCACTAATCTTTTCATCTAGAGAAACAATATTAAAGGTTGCAACTTGCTGTAATAGATCATTGAGCTCATCGACGGTCATTCCCAACTCTTTTGCTAGGTCCTTCTCCTGTATATCCATACCATAGATGCCCTGTAGTTTCTCTGTAGCAGCTTCAAGCTTTTTATACTTGGCCCTCATAGATCTTGGTATCCAATCCAAAGAACGCAACTGATCAACAATGGCCCCCCGAATTCGAATATTAGCATAGGTTTCAAACTTATTGCCTAACTTATAATCATATTTCTCTATGGCGTCTAATAGGCCTATGATGCCATAGCCTACAAGATCATCATATTCAACGTGGGCATTATAAGAGTTATACAATCTTCCAGAGATGTTTTTGACCAACTGAATATAAGATACAATCAGTTGCTCCTTGGCCTGCAAGTCATTTTTATCCTTGTATTGCTTCCATAATGCTTTATTGGTCATAAAACTGCTCCTATTAAACTTCCTTAACGCCGTGACCGATGGTTTTAATTTTCAAGACGCCCGTTTCGGAAAAGAATTCAATGGTACGACCAAAGTTCCCACCTGTATCATCAGCTAAGATAGGAATTTTTTGTTCATTTAGAATTTTCCGAACAGCTTCAGCATTCCTATGACCAATTTTCATCATGTCATTTCCACTTGAAAATTTAAACATTTGTGATCCACCTGCTATTTTACTCACGAATTTTCTAGGATTAGCGCCAAGTTTCTTCATCTCATTAAGAAGTTTTACTATGGCTGTATCGGCAAACTTTGCCTCATTTGAATTGTTTTTTATTGTTTTACTCGAGGGTAACATGATATGAGCCATGCCAATAATCTTGGTCGAAGGATCGTATACACAAATCCCTATACACGATCCTAATCCCAAGGTTGTTAAGGCTGCAGGTGGTTTAGCTACTTTCAAATCTGCCATCCCCACTTTTATCATGGTCATATTTGTACTCCCAAACTTTTTAATAAGGTATCATAAGAATCCACTTCTGGAATCAAGATGAAGAAGCCATTCACCGATTCAGCTGAAGGTTCCTCAACAAACTCATTCTCAATAATTAATATTTTATCTCCAATTAAACCAAAGTGTATTGCAGGTACACTTAAAATTGCACCTGCCATATCCAAGGCCAAAGATGGCACTGATATCTTTATATCGAGATTTGAAAGTGATGACAAGGAAGATATATATGAACCGGCAAGTATGTTGCCGATTTCTTGTAGGGCCGAGAAACAGAACTCATTAAAGCCATCACTAGATATGCCTGGCATCAAGAGTTCAATTAACTGAAGGGCAGACTTTGTCTCTAAAACAAACATGATACTACCTTCAATTTCACCTTCAAGTTTAAAGAAGATTCCTACAACCTCTTCCTCAGGACCACCTAATATCTCAGGTACTTCTGAAAACTCTAGTACATTTACTAGGGGGACCTTCATATCTACCTTTTTACTAATCATTTTAGCCAGGGCAGTGGCAGCGTTACCTGCCCCTATATTCCCGACTTCTTTTAGAACATCTAAAACAACTGTATCAAATTGTTCTACCAATTCACTCATTGCAATCTCCTATAACTCTTCTAATAGTTCTATTTCAAGTAACTTATTTAGGTCAACAATCATAATAATTCTGCCATTATCCTTACCAACACTACTGATATAATTATCATCAGAACCTACTGTCTTTGGTGCCGGCTCGATTTGATCTTGAGACAACTGGAGTACTTCAGAAGAAGCATCTACCAAGAGTCCAACCTTAAGGTCATCTACATTAACAATCATAATTCTTGAATCTTTGTCTTCAGTTTTGCTATCAATACCTAGACGTTTTCTAACATCTATAACTGGAATTATATTCCCTCTTAAGTTAATGATACCACTAATATATGATTTTGTATAAGGAACTCTTGTAATACTTGTATGTTTTTCAATATTTTCCACATGGTCGATATCTACACCATATGATTCATCTGCTAGTCTAAAAATTACGTATTCTTTATTATCCATCATACACCTCCTGATTAGAACAATTGATTAGGATCAACGATTAATGCAACACCACCATTACCAAGTATAGTTGCACCTGCAATAGTTGGGATGCCTTTCAAGTAAGCACCTAGAGACTTAATTACAATCTCTTGTTGACCAATGAGGCTATCAACAACAATACCTGCAAGTTCAGATCCTTTTTTAACAACTACAATAGTTAACTCATCAGAAGCCTGTCTTTCTTCTTTAGATCTAAGTTCTAAGACTTCTTTTAATCTGATAATTGGAAGAGTCTTACCCCTATAAAGGACAACCTCTTGATTTTGTAATAAAGAAATATCAGTCTCTTTAATAGTAGTAATCTCAGAAATATTATTGAGTGGGAGGGCATATTTTTCATCGTCCAAGTAAACCATTAAGGCTTGAATAATTGCCAGGGTTAATGGAAGACGGATGACAAACTTACTACCTTCACCAAGTCTAGAAATAATATCTACAGATCCGCCTAAAGAGGCGATCTTTGACTTTACAACATCTAAACCAACACCACGTCCTGATAAGTCCGTAACCACTTCAGCGGTAGAGAAACCTGGCATGAATAGAAGATTAAGAACTTCTTTTTCTGTTAAGTTTTCAACATCTTTAGCTGTCATTAAGCCCTTAGAGATCACTTTCTCGGCAATCTTATTAGGATCAATACCATTACCGTCATCTTCTACTTCAATAACAACATTGTTTCCTTCTGGATATGCCTTTAAGTTTACAGTACCAAAGTCTCGTTTGCCTCTTCTCTCTCTCTCTTCAGGTGCTTCGATACCATGGTCGATTGAGTTTCTAATTAAGTGGATCAATGGATCAGCAATCTCATCAACAACAGTTCTATCGACTTCTGTTTCTTGACCAGACATAACGAGTTTAATTTTCTTGTTAAGGTCCTTAGCAAGGTCCCTAACCATTCTTGGGAAGCGGTTGAATACTCTCTCAACGGGCACCATTCGTACTTTCATAACAGCATCATGAAGACTTGTAGTAATTCTTTCAAGATACTCAACAGCATCTGTCATGCTCCCCTTACTTCTGTCTGAGTCATGCTCTTCCATTGATGTTTTTACGATAATTAGCTCTGACACAAGATTCATAAGATTATCTAATCGATCGATGTCAACACGAACAGTCTTTGAGGTCTTGTTCTTAGCCTTTGCTTGTACTGTCTCTTCTTGTTTGTCAGCTTTTGTCTCAGTTTTCTGAACGGCTGCTTGTATTGGATTTTCAACAACTGCCTCTATGTCACTTGTAACATCATCAGGAAGCTCAGTTTCTTGTTCAATGATAACCTCATCAATTTCTGAAATAGAATCAAATATTTGTCGTACTCCAGCTTCATCTAGACTTGATAAATATAGGACTTCAAAGTATGTATCAAACTTTTCATCCTCAATGTCCTCAGCGCTTGGGTAAGATAAAACGACTTCCCCATCGTTTTCAAGAGCATTAAAGATAATGAAGGAACGTGCAGCCTTTAACATACAATCTTCTGATAGAACTATTCTCATCTTATAAATATTAAGGCCTTGCTCCATAGATTTCTTAAGAACAGAAACAGAACTTTGATTAACATCAACATGGAAACTCATGGTTGACTCATCTGCTACTGGACTTTCTTCAACAGGTTGTGTACTTTCTTGACCTGGTGCTTGCTCACCAGGTGTATTTGATTTTGCTCTTACAATTTCTTTCAACTTGTTAACAAGTTCAATATTTTCCTCGCTACTTTCAACACTATTTTCCTCGATATGGGTGATCTGTAGTTCTAAAGAATCGAAACACTCGAATAGGATGTCAATGATGTAGGTGTTGACATCAATTTCTTTTGTTCTAACAAGGTGTAGTACATTCTCCATTTCATGAGTTAAATCTGCAACCTTGGCAAATCCCATGGTTCCTGACATCCCCTTAATAGTATGCGCTACCCTAAAGATTTCATTAACTGGTTGTACATCTGCCATGTTATTCTCTAGATCCAGAAGTACTCGATTCATTGATTGTAAATGTTCCTTCGATTCATCAATAAATATTTCCATATATTGATTCATATCCATACCTTACACCCCCATCGCTTTCATAATTTCATTTGCTATTTCACTAAGTGGTACAATTACATCGACAGCATTTGCCTTCACTGCCGATCCTGGCATACCGTAAACAACACATGATTCCTCGTCCTGAGCTATGATCTTAACTCTACCATTGTCCTTTAGTTTGATAAGACCTTCCTTACCATCTGCCCCCATACCTGTCATAATGACCCCAATTGTATTTTTGATGTTCTGTTCAACAATCGAGTAGAGCATGGCATCTACAGATGGCCTATGTCCAGTAACAACTCGTGAGTCATCCAAATGGATGACGAAGTCACTACCTTTTTTTACAACTTCCATTTGGTGACCTCCAGGGGCTAAATAACCGCATCCTGGCTTTAATACATCACCATGTTCTGCTTCTTTTATATCAATAGCAGACATACTATTTAATCGGTCCGCTAAGGATTTCGTAAATCCTACTGGCATATGCTGAACTATTAAGAGGGCAGCATCCATGTCACCCGGTAAGAGGGGTACAACTGATTGTAGGGCCCTCGGGCCACCCGTTGAAGTACCAATAGCAATTAGATTTCTTAACTTAGTTGATTTTTTACAGGTCTCAGAGGTCCTAGCAACAGACCGTCGCTGAATCTTGGCCTTTGAAACCTTGGCTACCTTTACTTTAGCAGCTTCTAAAATCTTATCAATTAACTGATTTTTAATTTCATCTGTGTTGATTTTGAAGATACTGGTCGGTTTTGTTATAAAGTCAACGGCACCTATTTCTAAAGCTTCCAGTGTTAAATCTGCTCCAGACTGGGTTAAACTCGATAACATAACAACTGGTATTGAAAACTCTTTTACTATGTGCTTAAGAGCTGTTATCCCATCCATGACAGGCATTTCAACATCTAGGGTTACCAGGTCAGGTTGTAAGGCTCTAATTTTATCTAGAGCCTCTTGGCCATTCTTAGCTGTGCCAATTACTTCAATGGTATTGGTTTCACTTAGAATGTCCGTTAGGATTTTTCGCATAAAGGCAGAATCATCTACAATTAAAACTTTTACTTTTGCCATTAAGTCTTCTCCTTCCTTCTCGCCACTTGTTGACGAGAGAAAACGAATGATGCTATTTTTCTTACAACTTCTTTAGATAAATTATCAAAGGCAATACCCAGCTCATATTCTCCAGGATACTTGTTTGACTCCACACTTCGAACGACTTTCCCACAAACTTCTATGGGATGGTCTAGAAAATCAAACTTTCCATAAACATAAGTTCCCGCTGGCAAGGGCACTGGAGATTTTAAGCCTATGCCACCACCACTTACATCTAGGATGGTCACCTTCATATTGACGGGTTCTTCTTCTACTGCATCTGGATCAAATATATAATGTTTAACAGGTTCAAAATATGCATCTCTCATGAAATAGACTTCAATTTCGTCATATAATGATACTCTGAAGAAATTCCTTCTTTGTTGTTTCTGAAATCGATGGGCATCAATACAAGAGATGGTATAGACAGATCCGATTTTTTCCCTTTTATTAAGAGTAGAAGCAAAGATAACAACCCCTACATCAGCTCTTTTAATGATCATATTAACTTGAATCCCTAGAGGAATCATATATAATCGACCATCCTTTAAAGGATTATGGATCAGCAACTCACTTTCAGATACCACATCATATACCAGTGTTTCTAAAAAAATGTCCTTATTCTTGGAGTTAACATAGTGTAACTCAATGGTATCGCCTGGTTGGACCACTGACAATACATTTAAATTCATAGTGTCTCCTATCGTTTGTTCTTAAAAATGTTCTTAATAAATGATTTAAAAGTCCCTTCCTGTTGGACAAAATTTTGATTATTGTCTAGAGTATTGGCTATAAGCTCTACCCCCTTGGTCGCTAAAGCATTAGGGTAGCCAATCGAAAAGGGAACCTGGTTTCTAACCGACTTTTTTACACATGGATCTTCATAAACATAACCTATGTTATCCATTTCAAAGTCCAAGAACTTTGTTGTAGCCGAGTTTAACTTGTGAAATACTTCTTGTCCTTCTTTGTTGGATTCTACTCGATTAACAACAACTTTGATAGGCAGATTTGTATGCTTAATATTTTTGATTAAAGCATAAGCATCTGTTATTGATGTTGGATCTGATGTAACAACAACGACTAGTTCTTTGGCAGCTTGGATAAAGGATAAAACGGAATGACTTAAGCCTGCTCCTGTGTCAATAAGAATGTAGTCTGAGTCCTCATTTAAAAACTCAAATGTTTCTATTAAGGTTTCTAACTCATTTGCTGATAAGTTGACCATATCCATTACCCCAGACCCTCCAGATATAATTCTAATATCGTTAGGTCCTTTCATGATAATGTCTTCGATCTCCTTTTCTTGTCTGAGCACATGGGTCAAAGTATATTTTGGTACAAGTCCTAATAAAATATCAATGTTAGCAAGTCCAAGATCAGCATCAATAATAGTTACCTTTTTACCAATTTTAGATAAGGCAATGGCCACATTTACTGTGAAATTCGTTTTACCAACGCCGCCCTTACCACTAGATACAGCAATAATTCTTGCATCTGTGATACTGGCTTCCTTACTCGGCTTATTAACATGTATTAATTCCCTGAGTCGATTCGCTTGATCCATCATTTTGAATCACCTACTATATAGTCTAGTATTTTCTCTGGATAAGCAATCTCAATATCATCTGGAACACTCTGTCCCGTTGTGATATATGATAGGGGTCTTCCAGAGTCGACTCTAACATTGAGCATATTACTATAAGAGCTGGCCTCATCTAACTTAGTAAAGATAATCTTATGATCGTCTATAAAGTCATATGAACTCAAAATGCTCTTTATATCCTTATACCCCGTTGTAAGGCTTAATACTAAGAAAATATCAGGATTTTCTAAATTATTTATCAAATCCTGTAAATCTCTTGATAATTCGTCAGATTTATGACTTCTACCCGCTGTATCAAGCAGGATGACATCTTTATCCTTATACTTGAACAAGACATCTTGAAGCTCAGAGGCCTCATAGACAACATTTAATGGAATCCCTAGGATTTCACTATAGGTTTTGAGTTGGTCAACAGCTGCTATACGATAGGTATCTGCTGTAATCAAGCCAACCTTCTTATTATCTAATAATGACAGTTTGGCGGCAATCTTGGCTAGGGTAGTTGTCTTACCGACACCGGTTGGTCCAACAAACACATACACCTTTTGATTGCCAGCAACATGATCAATTGTATAGGGGCTACCCAGGAAATCTTTGATCGCCTGCTTTGAGGCGGACTTTAACATATCCTCATTACCATCTGCTACATTGATTTGTCTTTTCACGATATTTACAATCTTACCAATAATAGATTCATCAATATCAAGACTCAACAAATACTCTTCCAAATGATCTTCCGTCCCAGCAGTTTCCTCTTTAAGCTCAAGGTTTTCAGATTTTGGCTTCATATAAGATTTAATTAAGTCTTTTATTTCATCCATCTCTTCTTTTAACCGAGTAATCTCAGTCTGATTCTCAGCAGGCTTTTCATCCGGAACCACGTTTTGATTCACTATAGGCTTCAGGACCTCTTGAGCGACTTCTTGAGGATAGGCCTCTCTGACAGGCGGTTGATAAGCAGGTCTTACAGGCCTTATGGGTGCCACTTCCTTTTCCTCAATTGCGGCTACAACTTCAACCAAGGGTTTTTTAAAGATACCCTTTAGACCCTTGTGTTTTATTTTTCTAGTATGCAAAATGATAGCATCTCTGCCGAGTTCAAGTTTCACTTTTTCCATTGCTTCTTGAACATTAGCTGCTATATATCTTTTAACATTCATTCTAAGCCCCTTCTATTTATACTCGGACAATACCTGCAGACTGAATATGAACATCTGCTTCTATTTCATTATAAGATAAGACTATTAAGTCAGGTATCATCTGCTCTGTTAAACGTTTAAAGTAGAACCTTACAATCGGTGCTGTGACAACAATGGGTTGTTCTCCAAGGGTTAATAGATTTTGGATTTGAACAGCCAGATTGTTAAGTAAATTCTGGTTGACATCTGGTGGCAATGACATATATGAACCACCGTCGGTCTGTTGGATGGCCTCCATGAGGACACCCTCCAAGTTTGGATCAAGTGTTACAACTCTTGCTTGCTTAGAAGGCATATACTGCTCTGTAATAAATCGGCTCAAGGCCTGTCTTGCATATTCAGTCAAGATATTGACATCTTTAACAGATAAGGCATGGTCTGCTAGGGCTTCGACGATGGTAAGAAGATTTCTTATAGAAACACCCTCTCGTAAGAGGTTGCATAAGACCTTTTGAAGATCACCTATAGACATTAAATTCGGCACCAGTTCATCAACAACCGTCGGACTGGTTTCTCTTAAATTATCAATAAGAGATTTAACCTCATCTCTACCCAATAGTTCATGTACATGCTTCTTTAAAATTTCAGTTAAGTGAGTTGAAATAATTGATGAAGGATCAACGACAGTGTAACCATAAATTTCAGCCTTTTCCCTCTCAGTTTCATTAACCCACAAGGCAGGTAAACCAAAAGCCGGCTCTACGGTCTCTATACCAGCAATTTCACCTTCTACATTTCCTGGGTTCATGGCCAAGAAGTGGTCAAACATGATGCTGCCTCCTCCTACCTTGGATCCCTTAATTTTCACCATATATTCATTGGCGTCTAACTGTATGAAATCCCTTAACCGGATCATGGGAATGACAACCCCCAGTTCGAGGGCTATTTGACGCCTAATCATGACCAGTCGGTCAAACAAGTCCCCTCCTTGATTGGGATCAGCCAAGGGGATGATACCATAACCAAACTCAAGTTCAATGGGATCCACCTGTAAAAGCGGAATAATACTTTCAGGTTTTCTTATTTCGTCTAATTTATTTTCTGCCTCTGCTTCCTCTTCAGACTCCTCCTCAGAGATCTTGTCTTCGCCTAGCTGGAAGCCTAAGAAGGCAAATAAACCACTTAAGGCAAATAAAGGTATCGCTGGCAAGGGTGAAAAGCCTAGTAAGAATAAAATAGCTGCAAGTATATATAGAACCCGTTGTTGGGTTAAAAGCTGTTTGATAACATCCTGTCCTAGGTCTTCTTCACTAGCATGTCGAGTTACAACAATACCAGTTGCCGTTGAAATCATTAAGGCTGGCACTTGGCTCACAAGACCATCCCCGATGGTTAAAAGCGTGTAGGATTCTAGGGCAACACCCAAGGATACACCATCACGCATAACCCCAATGATGAAGCCACCGGCGATGTTAATAATAGTGATTAGGATACCTGCAATTGCATCCCCTTTTACAAACTTACTGGCCCCGTCCATGGACCCATAAAAATCAGCTTCATTCTGTATCTTTAAACGACGACTTCTAGCTGTTGCCTCATCTATCAGGCCTGAGTTCAGGTCTGCATCAATAGCCATCTGTTTACCTGGCATGGCATCTAGGGTGAAACGAGCAGCTACTTCAGATACTCTCTCAGCCCCCTTGGTAATAACCAAGAAGTTAATCAATACAATAATAATGAAGATGATAAAACCTACAATTGCATCTCCACCAACAACCCAATTGGCAAAGGCCTTAATAACATTTCCAGCCTTATCTTCAAGATTACCCTGATAGGTGCCAAGGATCCGTCTGGTAGTTGAGATGTTAAGGGCCAACCGGTAAAGGGTTGAAAACAGTAACATCGTTGGGAATATTGAAAAATCTAATGTTTCCTTTACAAAAATCGCAGTTAAGAGAATCAGTAAAGAAAAAGCTATATTTAAGGCTAGGAACAAGTCGATTAGTCCTAAACTCACTGGTATGATAATTAATAAAATGACTCCAATAACGAAACCCGCTATAAACAAGTCACTGAATTTAATTTTCTTGTCCATTATCTAGTACCCTTTTCTTTTATATTATACACGTATGCCAAGACTTCAGCTACAGCCTGGTAAAGATCAACAGGTATAAAGTCTCCGATTTCAGCTCCAGCAAACAAGGCACGAGCCAAGGGTTTGTTTTCAACAATGATAACATCGTTCTCTTTGGCAACCCTTTTTATATTCTGAGCGATTAAGTTCTGACCCTTGGCAACGACTCTAGGCGATGCTCCTACATTGGGATCGTACTTAATAGCAACTGCAAAGTGCGTTGGATTTGTAATGACTACATCTGCATCAGGCACGTCTTGCATCATACGACTCATGGCCATGGACCTTTGCTTCTCTCGGATTTTCCCCTTTAACATAGGGTCCCCTTCACTTTGCTTGTATTCGTCTTTAATCTCCTTTTTGGACATCTTCAAATCTTTATTATGTTCCCACCGCTTGTACATCATATCCAATAATGAAACAATTAACAGAAATACCGCGCACCTGATGGTTACGTTAATAACGATATCCCACATAACGATGACTATATCTGTCAAGCTCATGTTTACGGACTGAATTATGGACAGGGCTTCTTGAGTTAAGTAAGAGTAAGCAATATATATCAAAACCGTTCCCTTAGCGATAGCCTTGACCATTTCAACAACTGACTTCATGGAAAATAATCTTTTAAAACCACTAATCGGACTGATTTTACTCAATTTGGGCTTGATTGCCTCTGGGGAAAATAAAAAGCCTATTTGAAAATACGAGCCTAAAACACCTGTCACCAGGGCGGCTATTAAGACGGGGGCAATGATCAGAATAATTTTTAATAAGATGTATGCCAACATCTCAGTTAAGTTGGTTATGTTGTAGAGTTCATCCGGTCTACTCATCCAATCTGTTATAACAGCGTATATTTCAAGCATATGATTGGTAAAGTAACCTGATGTTAGTTGTATCGTAAAGAAGACAATGATCAGAGAAAGGGCTTGTGGAACATCTTTAGACTGGGCAACCTGTCCTTTTTTCCTTGCGTCTCTTTTCTTCTTTTCTGTTGGTTGTTCTGTCTTCTCTTCCGAGAAGAACTGTAGGTTCCATCTTTCTACCATATTACAACCCCCATGAGTTGGAATATAAAGTCCATCATAGCATTAAACACTTCAATGACGAAGTCACCATAATAGGGCATCACAAGGAAGAAGAGGAATAGACCCAGCATAATTTTTAAGGGCATACCAATCATAAATACATTCATTCCCGGCATTGCCTTCGATAAGAGGCCCAAAATCACATTTGCAACTAAAACCGTAATGATAAAGGGAGCTGCCATTCTAAATCCCATGTCAAATGAATAGGCTAAGACTTCCACATAATCAAAAACAATTAGATTCATGATTGGATTTGCTCCCAAGGGCATAACTGCAAAACTATCTAGGATCACTCGAATCATTTTGTGGTGTACATTTGTCATAATGAAAATCATCAATGCAAATATATAGTAAAAGTTGGCGGATATGGGTAATTGCGACTCATCTTGTGCACTGATAACAGAAACCATTGCGAAACCAATATTTCTATCAACTAAAGCCCCAGCTAGATAAAACACATTCAGTATAATCAAGGTAACAAGCCCCATAGAGAAACCTATGATACTTTCAGTAAGTATATACTGTGCTAGGTCTAATAAAGTAGGGACATCCAAGGAAAAGCTTGCCACTTGTCCAGGTATCACTATAAGTGAAGTAAAGAAAATTAAACCAATCTTGGTCTGCATAGGAGTGTTTGAAGCTCCGAAGATGGGTATAACCATAAACATGGCCCCCATACGAAACATGACCAAAACCGTAACAATCACATAGTCATAAAAGAACATTACATCACCATTTCAGGAATAAATTTAAAAAGAGATTCTGTAAATGTCACGATTGTACTAAGTAACCACGGTCCAGCAACTAATACGACTAAGAATATGGCTATTACCTTGGGTACAAAAGACAGGGTTTGCTCTTGAATTTGTGTTGTTGCCTGGAAGACTGATATCACTAGGCCAACGATTAGGGCAGCTAAAAGCATGGGCATTGACATGATTAAAATGTTATAAATTGCCTGTCTAAATATGTCCAGAACATATCCTTCGCTCATAGCTACCTCACTTCACTGTCAGTAATAACTGTTCCACTAATAAATGCCAACCATCTACCATAATAAATAATAAAACCTTAAAAGGTAGAGAAATCATAACTGGCGGTAGCATCATCATACCCAATGACATTAGGGTACTTGCAACTACCATATCAATAACAATAAATGGAATGAATAACAAGAATCCAATTTCGAAACCCGTCTTCAATTCACTAATTATGAAGGCAGGTATGACTGTTGTTATTGGTATATCCTCATATGATTCAGGTGCATTATCTCCTGATAAATCAACAAAAAGAGCTAGGTCTTGGGTACGAACTTGCCTAAGCATAAACGCTTTAATTGGCTTAGCCGCTTCATCCAAAGCCTCCTCTTGAGAGATCTCTTGATTCACATAGGGTTCATATGCATTATTAATGACATCTGAAAAAACAGGTGTCATTACGAAGAACGTCATAAACAAGGCAAGAGCAATCAACACCTGGTTAGGTGGCGTCGATTGTAATGATATTGCTTTCCTTAAAAAGGAAAACACAATGATAAACCTAGTAAAAGACGTCATCATAATTAGTATAGATGGCGCCAAGGTTAATATAGTAAGAAGAACAAGTATCTGGATACTTGTTGCTGTGTTTTCTCCATCTTGACCGAAATTGATCTCAACAGATGGAATAACTATGTCATCACCATCAGCATAAGAAAAAGAAAACATAGCAAACATGGTTGCAAATATTACAACCATTACAATAATCTTACATGTCCTATTTTTAGCCCCCATACTAACTTCCCTTATTCTTTCTAATTCTGTCTAACAAATCTGCAAATTTCTGAGGTTCTTCAACCTCGCTTGGTGTAAAGTCGGTTAACGTTTCTATTTTTCTAACCCCTGACTTATCTTGTGACAAGAGGAGGTACTGGTCACCGACTTGTACAATTAAGAGTTGCTTATCCGCTCCTAGATAAACCCGCTCAATAACTTGAATATTCTTACCTTCCATGGTCTTAAGCTTCCCCTTAGCCAACCACTTTGTTGTAAAAAAGGCTAGCCCAAGGACAAGTATAAAGGATATAACCACACTATAGTATTGAAAGCTCGGCTGGAAGGAAAGCATGGAAAAGGTCATAATCCTAGCCTATAACCTTTTTCACTGCTTCTACTACACGATCTGCCTGGAAAGGCTTAACAATAAAGTCTCTCGCGCCAGCTTGAATAGATTCAATAACCATTGCCTGTTGTCCCATTGCTGAACACATAATTATCTTTGCATTTGGATCAATTTTTTTGATTTCTTTCACAGCTTGAATACCGTCGACTTCTGGCATTGTGATATCCATGATTACTAAATCTGGATTTAACTCCTTGAACTTTTCAATTGCTTTCTGTCCATTTTCAGCTTCTCCAAGAATTTCATAACCATTCTTACTTAACACATCTTTGATCATCATTCTCATAAATGCCGCGTCATCAACAACTAATATTCCATTAGCCATAATAAATCCTCCTTTAAACTTAAATGTTTCTTATTCTTTGCTCTGGTACAACAATATCTGTTATTTTAATACCATAATTTTCATCAACTACTACGACTTCCCCTGTTGCAATTATTTTCCCATTTGCAAGGATATCTAAAGCTTCACCAACAATCTTATCTAACTCAATTACACTACCTGGTGCAAAATCAAGAATTTCGCTGATGCGTTTTCTTGTACGTCCAAGCTCAACTGTGATTTCTAATGGCACATCTTTAATAATGTCGATACTATTATTATAACCCGAAATCATTCCATTTTCATCAAAAGATTCAAATTGTACCGGCTGAGCGTTAACATTTTGCATTGGCGGTTGCTGATATTGAGGTGGCGCCTGTTGATACTGAGGTGGCGCTTGTTGATATTGCGGTTGTTGGACAGGTTGTTGAACGGGTTGTTGAACCGGCTGTTGCTGAACGGGTTGAGCTTGCGCTGCTTGCTGTGCAGGCGGTGCCACTGGCTCAGCTGGTGCTGGCTCAGGTGTTGGCTCTGGTTCAGGTTCACCTGGATTCATCAGATTTTCAACTAGTTGCTTGGCAACATCAATAGGCATAACCTGGTTGATTTCACTGTCAATCAAATCACCTACAGTCATTCTGAAAGCTATCCTTACAACAGAATCATCTTCATTAATACCCATTTCGTCCAATGATAAATCTTTTAAACTATTAAATTGTGGTTCTGGAGGTGAAATATCAACTTTTTCCCCTAACATTTCTGATAGAGACGTTGATGATGAGCCAATCATCTGGTTCATGGCTTCACCGATAGCACTCAAGTGTAGATCTGTTAATTCATCAGATAAATTGGTGCCGTCACCACCCATCATAAGGTCGGTGATGATTTTAACATCATCTTCCTTTAATATAAGAATGTTTACCCCTTCTATACCCTCTTTGTATCTAACATTAATAAGTACACAAGGTTCAACATAATCTTCAACGAGTTCAGAGTGTGTAATTACTGCTACTTTTGGTGTCGTAATCGTCACCTTTTGACCCAGCAGGGTAAACAACGTTGTAGCCGCTGTTCCCATGCTTATATTGCCGACCTCACCAAGAGCGTCAATTTCTTGATCGGTCAAAGATTCGAGGGTGCTATCACTAGAATCGTCATTTCCGCCACTAAGTAAAGCATCTATTTCTTCTTGGGAAAGCATATCAACCATCTATTTCATCTCCTTCCTCATAAGCATGAGTTATCCGTATGGCCATGTTCTTATTCTTCTTGCCTGGTAACCCTAGGAATTTCCTCTCATTGTCTACACGAACATCTAGTTCTTCAGAGACTTTCTTGTCTAAAACAATAACATCTCCCCTAGAAAGTGCAATCAATTCTCCAACTGTTATATAACTATTACCCAGTTCTACCTTCACATCAACTTTTGTTTTCTGAACTTGCTTTTCTAAGGCAATTCTTTCCTCATCCGACAACTTCTTTTTACCGGTTGATGTAAACCATAACTTTGAACTCAAATGAGGTAATATCGGTTCAAGAACAAAGTGCGGGTAACATATATTGATCATCCCTTCAGTTTCACCTATTTTAACTCTTAGGGTAATTAAGGCAATTGATTCCGAAGGTGATATCACTTGAGCAAACTGTGAGTTTGTTTCAATAGTGTCCAGTTTAGGTCTAAGTTCAACGATATTATTCCATGGTTCTTTTAATAAATTGATGAACTTAACCATAATGGTTCTAATCAGGGTCATTTCTATTTCAGTCAAGCCCCTTTTCTCAGATGTTGTTGCTGAGAGAAGCGATCCACCAAGAACCCTTTCAATCATAGTAAAGGCAACATCCGATGATAGGTCCATTATTATTTGTCCTTCTAAAGGATTAAAATCAACAATACCAAGTATAGCTGGATGACCAATCGAGTTGGCAAACTCTGAATAGATTAAACTCTCTGCATTTAAAACTTCTATCTCTATGAAAGTTCTCAAATAACCTGATAAAAAGTTATTGAGCAATCTAGAAAAATTCTCATGTATAACTTCAAGGGTCCGAAGATGTTCCTTGGCAAATTTGTCAGGTCTTAAAAAGTCGTATTTCCGGACCTTTTTCTCATTTTTTTCCTCTTGTATCTCGCTTACATCTACATCACCAGAATTCAGCGCGGATAGTAGATCATCAATTTCATTTTGCGACAATACATCTGACATTTACCTCACCACCTTTTATGTATTGCTTCTATTATTGTATGATGAACTGCGGGGTTAATATCTCTCTGATATTATCCTCATCTGTACCTAAGAGTTCAATCATCTGCTCTCTTAACTCTTCTTGAATTCTTTCTAAACCATTTCTTCTAGTTGCAATTTCCTGAGATGAATCTCTGAAATAACGAATCAGCATACTCTTTATTTCATCATTACGCTTCAAAAGTACTTCATCAGCATATTTCTCCTCTGTATATACAACTGTTATTTGCAACTTGAGAATTTTATCGGCTTCACCCTCAACCCCCGTCGGGATGTTGGTGTACATTTCCTCCATTTGATGGTATAAGAGCTCTTTTTCCTTCTCAGGCTGGCTACTCATATATAGGAATACACCAATCCCGCCACCAATTAAAACTACAGCAGCAACAACTATAATAATTATTTTCTTCATCTAAATGTCACCCTCTTCCTCATCTTGAGCTGGTTGAGACTCATCAGGTGTCGATTGATCCTGAGAGTCTTGGTCCACATCCGTGTTTTCCTCACCTATAGTATCTAAATCAGAGAAATTAAACTGCTCAATTATAATCTCAACTCGTCTATTATTGGCCCTACCACTAGCCGTAGTATTGGTATCAATTGGTTTATATTCGCCGTAAGCTCCAATCTTAAACCGTTCATACTCAAACCCAAGCCCCTCATGGAAATACTGGATCACAGATGCTGATCTAGCTGAGGACAAATGCCAGTTGCTGGGATAACGTTCTGTATTAATAGGAACATTATCTGTATGACCTTCAATTTCAAAGGTACTCGTTGTAAACAACTCCCCTTTTAAGATCTCACCTATTGTTTCTAGGATGTTTAAGGCTTCAGGCTTTATATCAGCACTGGCAGAGTCAAATAAGACATTATTGGTTAATCTTATAATCAAGCGATTTTCAGAAATTTCTACTTCAATGTCCGCACCAAACTCTTCACCTTCAAAGGCTTGTTCTAGTTCTTGGAGGGCTGCTTCAAGTTGTTCCTTGATACGTTCTTGCTTCTCAGCATTAATAGCTTCTGGTGTCACCGTATTCTCAGGTGAAGCATCAAATACCAGTTGATCTTCAGATAGTGCCTTACCACTCTCTAAAATACCAGCAGATCCACTGAAGGACTGCATAACAGCTTCAAACTTCTGAGCATCAATTTCAGAGAAGGCAAATAGTAATACGAAGAAACACATGAGAAGGGTTACAAGGTCACCATAGGTAACCATCCATTCGGGTGCCCCTCCCTTACATTCTTCAGGTTTTTTATCCATTATCATCACCTTCTTCTTGTGTACCAACAGTCTTACGAATACTTGGTGATAAGAAGGCCTTTAGTTTTTCTTCAATGATTCTAGGGTTTTCACCCGCTTGAATTGAAAGTAAACCTTCAATCATAACTTGCTTTATGAGGGCTTCTTCACCACTCTTAGTCTTAAGTTTCTCACCGATAGGGATCCAAATAAGGTTGGCAAATAACGATCCGTAGAAGGTAGTTAACAAGGCTACGGCCATCGACGGACCAATCGTAGAAGGATCTGATAAGTTGTTAAGCATGGCTACTAGACCAACCAGAGTACCAATCATACCAAAGGCCGGCATCAATGATCCCAGGGCTTCAAATATAGATGCTCCACTCTTATGCCTGTCCATCATATTGGATAGCTCTGTCTCTAATATGGACTTGACCATTTCCGGGTCAGTCCCATCAACAATTAACATAACGCCCTTTTTTAAGAAGTCGTCATTCACTTCATCAACTGCTTCTTCCAAGGCTAAAAGCCCCTCTCGTCTGGCGACATTGGCTAATTCAATTACCTTATCGATAATCTGACCAGTATTAAATTCAGGGTTCTTTAGTGCCTTACTAAATACTTTTCCAACACCCAGCATACTTGCAAGGGGCATTTGTACGAAGGTTGCAGCAATACCACCACCGACTACAATTAGGATAGAACCTGGATCAATAAAAGACCCCATCCCTGTACCACCTTGTAATATACCAAACATTACCATGGCTAAACCTGCAACTATACCTCCGACTAACCCTATATCCATCTACTTACTCGCTCCCTCGATTCTTTCTATGATGTGTTTTACATCTCCTAGATAAACTTTATTCTTAAAGGCAATGATAGCTTCCAGCAAGTCATCCACCGACTCCTTAACTACCAATTTTTTATCTGTCTTTAAGGTGATAACTGTATCAGGTGTTGCTTCTATAAATTCAATCATATCTTCGTTAATATAAAAATTACTGCCATTTAACCGGGTTACTAAAATCATGCGTACTCCTATGTATAGTATACTATATATTGTGGTTTTATAACAGAGGTTGACAATAAAATGACAACTACTTTCTTGTTAGAATTCAAAAAAATGGTATATTTTAAAGTCTCCCGTATATATATATCCCAATAAGCAGTCTAAAAACTACTTATTGGGATTTAATTATGCCCTTATCGTTTTAAGTTTACTAATTCCTGTAGCATTTCATCGGTTGTAGTGATGACTCTTGAGTTGGCTTGGAAACCTCTTTGCGTTGTAATCATCTCAGTAAACTCCTGTGATAAATCAACATTTGACATTTCTAAAGCACCAGGCGTTAGAGCACCAAAACTACCTGTTCCTGGCTCACCAAATTTAGGCGTTCCTGAGTTAGGTGTATCTGTGTAAAGGTTACCACCGATTTTCATCATCCCTGGAGGGTTATCGAAAGCAGCTAAACCAATTGTTGCTAGGGTTAACCGTTCACCATTTGTAAAGGTTCCAACCACTTCACCTGATGCTGAAATTGCAAATGAATCCAAGGCCCCCGCTGCATTACCATCTGTCGCTAGGATTTTAGCATCTGTGGTTTGTGCATAATGCGTTAAGTCCTTAAAAACATCATCATTAACAGTAATTGTCACAGGTGCAGCACCTGGCGTTGTCACAGTTACAACTGGGTTTGCACCAAGTGCAGCTGCACCAGTTGCATAACCGTTTGCATCTCTAACAACGTTTTCTACAAGCTTAACGAAGTTACCGTTTTCATCAAATTCAGCAAAGATTTGTCCAGCAGCTGATGTTGCACTATTAGCAACAAAAGCTAAGTCACCTACCGTTGAAGCATTTGCTCCTGAGAATTTAACAGTCCTATATGTCGTCGACCCCGTCGCAGGTGCAATAGGTGTACCTGGTACATTGGCAATCTTCTCACCAAACTGTACATCTAATGTTGAAACATTACCAACTGAATCATAAACATCAAGGGTTGTTGTATAAATTGCATTATTTGAATCAAAATCCTCAGCTGGATCATAGGTGAAGTTTAAATTCCCCTTTAATTCAGCTACTGTTGAAGCTGTTGCGTTCTTGGTTTCAGATTGGTTGATTCTAATAGGCTCTCCATTCGTATCTAATAATTTAAACCCGTTTGGATTTACTAGGTAGCCTAGCTTATCTAATGAAAAGTTACCCGCTCTTGTATAGAACTTGTTGGTTCCAGAAGCATCATTAGACACAACAAAGAAACCATTTCCATCAATCATAATATCTGTAGGGTTGTCCGTTCTCTGAGTTGACCCCTTAGTATGTTGAACAGAAACAGCACCCAGTGCAGCTCCTAAACCGATTTGTTGTGGATTGGTACCACCACGTCCCTCTTGAGGTGCTCCTGCGCCCTTAAGAGTTTGTGAAAACACTTCAGAAAATGTTACTTTTGATCCTTTAAAACCAACTGTATTAACGTTGGCAATATTGTTACCGATTGTATCCATTTTAACCTGGTGTACTTGCAGTCCTGAAACACCAGAATACATTGATCTCATCATAATTATGACCTCCTAGAATTGTTACTGTGGTGTGATTGATCATTCGGATCAATCACTAGGCTTCCATAAGGTCCAGCCTATATAATCACAGCGCCATCAATTTTTGTAAAAATTTGTTCTTTTAGTAACTCTTTTGTCGATGCAGTAATAACAGTTTTATTTTTAACATTGGCAACAAATTGCTTGTTATCCATAATAATTAAAGCATCCTTGATCCCCTTCTGACTAGCCTTATCCATAGCATCACTAATTTTTCCTATCTCAGCTTCAGAAAGTTTTATATTTCTCTCATCCAGTCTTTGGCTGGCATGTTTTGAGAACTTTACCTGGTCATCACCCTGTTTAATTTTGGATAATACATCTTCAAAACTCGGTCCATTTGTGATCGGTTGTTTAACAACTTGCTGTTGGTTGACCTGAACCTTCTGGGTTTTCTGGATGATTTGCTGCATATTAACTTTTGTCATATGATCACACCCTATTCATAAGCTTCTTGAGCTTTATTGAGCTTAATTAGTTCATTTAATATATCTGCATTAAGTTCATTAGCTCTATCAGTCTTCTCTATTAGAGACTCAATTTTTTCACTTGATGAATCATTCATCCCTTGATTTGCAAGAATCAATAAAGCATCTATGATATCATCATTTTGTTGAACCGACTTTTGCATGCCCTCATTCATGGCTCCCATTTGCTCAACCGAACTGAATTGGGCCATTTGAGCAATCATCTGTTGGTTATCCATTGGACTTAAAGGATCCTGGTGGGCAAGTTGTGTCATCATTAATTTTAAAAATGCATCTTGTCCTAAATCCTGATTTTTTAACATCGCCTTATTTTTTGCATCTTGTGATATTCTTTCAAGGGCTTCCTTGTTGGCGTCTGTTAATGATCCTGTTATTGCACTCACTATTGTTCACCTCCTATGCTAAATAATCTACGGCCTTATCATTGACTTGATTTTGACTTAGTATTTTTTCTTTTTCTTCTTCAAAGCTTTCTGTTTTAACTTGTTTCTTAAAGGATTGACTGAAGCTTTGTTGGTCCTGACCGGTATTTTCCTTATTAACGGACACGTCTAGGTCACCAATGTTATAACCTTCTTCTTTTAAAGAATCTCTTAACTGGTCTAAGTTTGATTCTACAATACTTTTTACAGTCTGATTTTCTACTTGAATTTCAGCTAACAAGACTCCCTTATCAAAGGCCATCTTCAAGGCTACATTCCCTAAATTCTTAGGATTAAGCTTTATGATCATTTCTGAACCTTGGTCCGTCATTTGAATACTCATCTTGCTTCCCTGAATCACTTGATTCATTACATGTTTTGCAAGAGGAACCTTGACTTCTCCTTTAGCAGATGAAATGACACTTGCTTCTGCCTTCATTAAATTAACTTGGTCTTCAAAGGAAGTTTCTTGGGTCACACTAGCAGTTTTAACTTTAACTACCTCTGTCACCATCGACTTGTGTTCTTGAGGTAAATCAGCCTTAATGACCTCTTCTTTAACCTCTACTCTAGTCACCTTCTCTGTAACCTCTTCCATATAGGTTTCCTTAGAAGCTTGACTTGCAGCTTGGTCCTTAACTGGTTCCTGGGTCTTGTCATCAACTTGTATTTGTGGGTCTGTGTTTTCTACAAACCTTTCAACTTGAACAGGTTGATCTTCTACCTGGATCAGGGTTAAGGCTTCTAAGTCATCCTTCACAGGACTCGTTTCCATTTGTTCTAGAACCTCATAGAATGCCGTTGCAAACTCATTTTGACCCTCTAAAGGTAAGTCCACAACAAAAGCATGGGCCCCTTGGATAAAGGTTTGGACATCTTCCAGCTCTAATTGATTAATTACTTCTAACATGGGTCCTGTGTTAACCTCTTCTGCAAGCAACCCTTGGAAAGCAGCCTCTAATACTTCTAGGTCAATCCCTAATTGAAGGGCCAGTTCATCCATTACTGGTTGACTTTGGTCTAAACCTAAGGCTTCTCTCATCATCGCTTGAAGGTCTTCTAACTCTTCTTCAATGGTTTTCTTAATTGTCTCAACTTTTTCCTTGATTTCAGTAACATGACTGTTTTCACGTTTGAACTTGTTTTGTGCTACACCTTCTTTAATGGATGCTTTTAGTTCTTCTTTGCTGTTCTGACGAGCATCAAAGTCGACTCTAGCTCTTTGCTCAAACCCTACCCCAACGCCTCGTTTGTGGTCAGAAGATTTTTTTGCAATCCCTAAGGATGGCTTATTTTCTCTTGGAGAAAAATCTGTTTTTTTGCTTTTTAGCACACTTTTAAATCCACTGTCACCTTCCTGCTTAAACCAATTCTGATTCAATTGTGTATGAGAATTGAAGAAGAAATTTTGTAATTTCAATTCTCCGGTGTTCATGCATTCACCTCCTATTTTATTCTGGAGTTACTAGCTTTCTTGTTACCTCTGTAGCTAGTCCATCATCAAAGTAACTGATGATCTCTGCAACTCGTTTATCATCGAAGTTACCAAGAATTTTATATGCCCTATCTTCATCAGAAATAGTGATGACATCACCACTGTCAAGAACATATACATCCGGTAAGGACCGATTGCTTAAGAGCTGTTCAATGATTTTTGCTACCTCTTCACTGGACATCGTTGCATATATATCAGTTAGCTTTAATATCTTATCGTCATAATCTTTGAAGATGTTTAGGGTTTTTAAGATATCTTTTGTAATTAAATCTTCCCCTTCATTTAAGACTTCATTATTCTTCATTTCTGTGATCACCCGATTAACAAAATCATCATCCGTACTCATAGAAAGAATGCGTCCAGTATTTAAAACCCCCATCTCTTTAAAGATAATGGCAAGATCTGATATATTATAGGTATTCTCATTTCCTAAGACATCAAAGAGGGATTCTGGTTTCTTCGAAGAATATATTTCAGCCATAGAGAATAATTTTTGCTTGTTATTCAAGTCCTCATTTTTCTTTTGATTGATAGACGTCCTTGCTTCAACAGTCATTGCATCCAAGACCTTATTGGCATCCACCGTATCAATTAGGGTTAATAAGTCATAAGCCCTAACAGCATCCATTTTCTCTAGTATCCTTGCAAGGTCAGCATGACCATTTAAACCATTATTGATGTACTTGTAAAGTTCTTCTCTTAATGAAGAAAAGGGAATACTTAAAAGTTCATCAGCCGCTTCTTGGAGTTCCATATCTCTTTCCTGAGTAATGTCATCTAGTACAGAAGACATAGCATCCCCCTTGAGTTCTTTTGCTCTAATTCTCTCTAAAATCAACTCAGTCCTATTTGGATGTATCCGCATCATACCTCGAATAATATCATTATACATACTTGGGTCATCTCCACTAATAAGAATCAACTTATCAACCGCACGATCATAGGAGATATCCAAGAAGTACTCAGCAACCGATGCAATTTGCGCCTCTTTCTCAGCCTTAGTGGGTAGAGAATCAAAGTAATCACCAACAAAGGGTGCTGATGACAGGGCTGAGTTCAACCGATATTGGAAGGTCTCATTCATAAAATAGAATCCTGCGATACCTGCCCCAGGAATTATAATAAAGAATATTAAGAGGAAGAGAATTCCTTTAAAGGCACTCCCCTTCTTTTTTCCTTTTTTAGCCTTACCCTCTTCTTTTATAACTACGTTCTCTTCAGCCATTATTTTCCACCTCTTTTTTGAGTACTTTGGTAGGTTACAATCTGATCAATTGCTTGTTTTTCTTCGTATTCCTCTAGGGCCCTATGGGCAGCTAGTTCCTTTTCCTTTAACTTTTCCATTACTTTGCGTTCCTTATTGGCCTCGATTAATTCTTTTTGAATAGCCTTTCTCTCACTGAGAAGTCGATCTAACAAGCTTTTATTGGAATCAATAGCCTTGATCAGATACTCCTTATTATGAGACATACTTCGCATTTGACCGACAGGCACCCCTTCTTGCATTTGCTCTTCTATAGCCTGGTCAAAAGCCTTAGCTTGACCAATCACCTTAGCAAGGGCATGTTCCTGGTCCAATATTTTTTGGTTAATTTTAGCCAGTTTATTCTTTACATCATTTTCCTTATCCACCCTCAACTGGAGGATCTTTTCAAACCTAAATCTAAACTTTTTCATGAACTATGTCCTAATCTTCTAATAGATCATACAATTTATTAACGGTGGTCTCAAAGTCAAAGTGCTCCTGGGTCGTTTGTGTTAAAAAGTCTCGTATGGCTTCTACCTTATTAACAGCCTCATCAATCCTTTTATCCGTTCCATGAACATATGCTCCGATCACAATAAGGTCTTCTGCTTCTGCATATACTGCCATCAACTCCTTGATCCGTCGAGCGATTACAACATGTTTGTCTTCAACAACACTAGGCATAACCCTACTGACACTCTCCAGGATGTCTATGGCTGGATAGTAGCCTTTGGCTGCCAGTTTTCTAGAAAGAACAATATGACCATCTAAGATCCCCCGGACAGCATCTGCGATAGGTTCATTCATATCATCCCCATCTACAAGAACTGTATAGAGACCTGTAATAGATCCCTTGTCCGAATTCCCAGACCGTTCTAAAAGTTTTGGAAGAACGGCAAAAACTGAAGGTGTATAACCCTTAGTCACTGGTGGTTCACCAACTGCCAGGCCGATTTCTCTTTGAGCCATTGAAAAACGGGTTAAAGAGTCCATCATAAGGACAACATTCTTACCACAATCCCTGAAGTATTCCGCCACTGCTGTGGCCAACATAGCCCCCTTAACCCTTACAAGGGCAGGTTGGTCAGAAGTTGCCACAATAAGGACCGATTTTTTTAATCCTTCTTCACCGAGCTCATTTTCTATAAACTCTCTTACCTCTCTCCCCCGCTCTCCAATTAGGGCAATAACATTGATATCAGCAGTAGAGTTTTTAGCAATCATACCAAGAAGAGTGGATTTACCAACACCGGATCCTGCAAATATACCAACTCTTTGCCCCTTGCCACATGTCAGCAAGGCATCTATAGCCGTGATCCCAAGAGGAAGAACCTGTTCAATTTTATCTCTTGTTAAGGGATTCGGAGGCATGTTGTCCACTTCATAGCGCTTATGTAAAATGGGGGCCTTGTATTGATCAATAGGCTGACCAAGACCATCCAAAACACGGCCAAGCAGTCCTTCTCCAACATCTACAGACAAGTAAGACCCAGTCGCCACAACCTTGGAACCAGGCCCAATACCAGACATTTCCCCAAAGGGCATCAATACAACTACATTGTCTCGAAAGCCAATAACCTCTGCCTTAATGAACTTTTTTCCCTTAAGGGGATAAATTTCACAAACTTCCCCTATTTCAACAGCAGGGCCGTTGGCTTCAATGGTTAAACCAATGAGCTTAGAGACCCTGCCTGAAAATTTAATGAAGTCACTCGTCTGAATGACATGCTTATATTTACTTAATAATTTTTCCATGAAATCACTCGCTTTTTAGGACTTCTTCAAATTTCTGACGCACCTTCTCAAACTGAGTTAAAATACCACTATCCACACTACCAGCATCCGTATCAAATACACAAGAACCCGGCTTAAGAGCATTGTCCTGCTTGATTTCAATATGCTCTACATTTTCTGCCAAAGAAAGAATATAACGCTCCATAGAGATGGCATTATCATAATCCTCTGGTGCCACCCTTAAAGCAAGGTTGGTGGTGAAAGCACATTTCTCAAGGGCTTTTTCCACCAATCCTGCAATTAGATTTTCATCTTCTTCAATGTGCTTGTTTAAAATGGTTTGCACCGTTTCAAGAATAATCTGAGTGATGGCCACTTCAGAATCCTCTTTAATCTGCTTATATTTAGCCTGGTAATTGGCCTTGAGGGCCAGGTTTTCTTCAATTAAGCCCGACACCTCTTGGTAACCCTTTTCAATACCAGCTTCAAATCCCTCATTGTATCCCTGGTTAGTGGCGTCACTCTTTATTTGCTCTACCTGGTCGAAGGCATCCTGGATCATACTGGTTTTTTCTTCATTAGCAGAAGCTAGCAAGGCATCAGATGCCTGCTTAACCTCTTCCAGCATTTCTTCTTTCATTTGACGTAACTCTTCAAAGTACTCGTCCTTATCCTTGTGAATCATGGCCTCATGCTCATGACCCTCCTGGTCCTCCTGACCCTCACCTGGTTGAACCTGGTCAGGCAAGAAAAACTCATTGGATAAAATGTATTTCTTATCGTCTATGATGATCCTAGATGACTTTAACAATTTAGACAATTATCTCATCTCCTCCACCACGAGAAATAATGATTTCTCCAGCTTCTTCTAACTTACGAATAACATTAACAATCTTTTGCTGAGCTTCCTCTACATCCCTCAGTCTAACAGGTCCCATGAACTCCATGTCCTCTGCCAGCATTTCAGCCATACGCTTGGACATATTGTTGTAGATACAATCCTTAACTTCATCCGTAGAGGACTTAAGAGCCACAGAAAGATCAGAATTGTCAATTTCTCTAATGAACCTTTGAATAGATACACTGTCGAGATTAACAATATCCTCAAATACAAACATACGCTTTCTAATTTCTTCAGCCAGGTCTGCTTTTTGGATTTCAAGTGTCTCCATAATAAACTTCTCAGTCCCTCTATCAACAGACAAGAGGATTTCAACAATAGCCTGGATACCACCTGTTGATGCATAATCCTGGGTCATCATAGACGACAGTTTTCTTTCCAGTACTTGCTCAACTTCTTTTATTACCTCCGGCGATGTTCTATCCATAACCGCTATTCTTTGGGCAACATCAGCCTGTTTTTCCTGGGGAAGTGCTGATAAAATGGAAGCCGCCTGATTAGGGTTTAAATATGATAAAATAAGGGCCAGGGTCTGTGGATGTTCATTTTGAATAAAGTTTAATAACTGACTGGCGTCTGTTCGTCTTACAAAGTCAAAGGGTCTAACCTGCAGAGATGCTGTAAGTTTGTTGATGATTTCCAGAGCCTTTTGAGAACCCATAGCCTTTTCAAGTACATCTTTTGCATAAGAGATACCCCCTTCTGCAATGAAGTCCTGAGCCAGACATATTTCATAAAATTCTTCAAGTATCTCTTCTTTTTCTTCATTACTCACCCGTTGCATGTTAGCAATTTCAAGGGTAAGTTCTTCAATTTCCTCATCCTGTAGATGACTGAATATCTTAGCCGATTTCTCTGACCCTAAGGCAATGAGTAAAATGGCCGCTTTTTGCTTGCCTGTTTTTTCTGTTTTCTTAGCCATAATTTCACCCCTACATCTCTGTCATCCAAGATCTTAACAAGGCCGCAACCGCTTCCGGTTTGGCATCGATAAACTTCTCAATTTGATATTTAGGACTTGATTTATCTTCAACATCTGTTTGAATTTCAGCAAGTTCCTCTTGACGCTTGGCTTCTTCTGCCGCTTGTACAGCCGCAATTTCTGCTTCTTTCTCCTTGGTAGCCTTTCTTCTCGATAAGACGAAGAAGATCACAACACCTACTAGGACAACACCTAAAATCCCCAATACCAGTACAATAGGAATACCCGGCTCAACTGGAATTTCGTCACTTTTATAACGGTAGTTTGCAGATTCATCCGCAAAGGGGACCGCTCTAACAACTACAGACCTAGTTTCTAAACCCGATATAGCAGTAACCATGTCCTGAACAGCCTTGTTTTCCTCTTCTGTTAGTGTTTCATTAGGAAGGTTCTTGGTATTGATCATAACAGTTACAGTAACATGCTCAACTCCCCCTTTGGCCTTGTCTAAAACTTGAACCATTTTATTGAGGGCATAGTTGGCAGTCTTAGCAGCTTGCTCAGACTTGTTAGTCCCGTCTGTACCTTCTGGATAGTCTGTGTCACCTGTGTTGGTATCTGTTCCTGCAACACCTTCAGCACCTAGTATATTTTCTAGTTTACTAGAACTTTCTGTTACGGATATTAACATACCCGTAAGCTCCCCTTCAATTGGAGGTGAGAAGGTCGTAGTCTCTGTATGTAGATCATCAAAGTAAAGGGATACATTAGTCCCAACTTTTAAGTTCGAATAACCGAACCAGGCTGCTAAATACTCATGAATACTTTCTTCGATATTTTTCTCAACCATGGCTATCTGTTCATATTGAGATGACATCATAAAGGATTCACTATTCTCTGTGAAATCATTGAGTTTCCGACCCGTGGCATCGGTTATAGTAATATTGGACTTAGGTAAATTAGAAACTGTTGTATAAATTAGGTTTACAACCCCTGACACCTGTTGCTGATTAAACTCATAGCCCCGTTTGAAATGAAGAATAACAGAAGCACTTGAATCCTTATCCTTCTCAAGTATGAAATCACTCTCTGGTACCAGATCAAGGATGACTACAGCTTCCTCAACCCCTTCTATGGTTTCAAGGGCAGAACTCAGGGTAGACACCTTGGCCTGTATGATCTGTTGCTCCCTTACATCAGACGATGTGGAAAAAGACGTATCAGCAAAAACATTGGTCCAGGTATAGTCTGGTACATTAATCTGAAGATCCATCGCGAGGGCTACCTTCGCATCGGTCAAATCATCTACATCCACAAGAATGGTTGTAGAACCATCATCCTTATGAGCAATCTGCATTTCATCTAGTTTGGCCCGAATCCGACCCATTTCATCATACTCAATCCCAGATATTAACGTCACATAAGTCGGACGAGTAATAAAGAAGATTACAACCATCACCAACACGAGAAAAAGGCCACCTAACGCTAGCCCAATTTTCTTTCTCTTATCCAGTGATTTAACAAAATTATTGACTTGGGTTCTAATCCTTTGGAGAAGTTCCGCCATTGATACACCTCATTTTCTATTAAACCTGAATTCTCATTATTTCTTTGTATGCCTCAACTATCTTATTTCTGACTTCAACTGCAAAGCTCAAAGATACTTCAGCCTTTTGTGATGCAATTAACACACTATGGATATCATCTGTTTCTCCCAGAATAAAGGCCGTTTCCATTTCTTCAGCCTTCAACTGGTCTTGATTAACAGATTCTATTGCATTGATAAGCATTTCCTTAAAATCAACCTGTTCAAGAGACTTAGTCTTGGTGTTGACTTTCATTTGCTCTATTATTTGGGATGATATACCCTTAATCCCTTCCATCAAGACCTCCTATTATCGACCGATTTCCAAGGCCTTCATGGCCATTGATTTGGCACTGTTCAATGCAGTTATATTGGCTTCATAAGCCCTTGATGCCGTCATAAGATTAATCATCTCAGTTACCACATCCACATTCGGCATAAGAACATAGCCCTCGTCATCAGCATCAGGATGCTCGGGATTGTATATCCTCTTGAAGTCAGATTGATCCTCAACAATCCCTCCTACTTCAACACCATCTCCAGTGGTATTGATGCCACGTGCTTGATCCAGCAAGGTTTGGAAACTGTTACCGTTTTGCTCCTGGAAAACCACCATTTTTCTTCTATATGGCGTGCCTGCAAGAGTCCTTGTCACACTAGCATTGGCTATGTTCTCAGATATAACATCCATACGTAAACGTTCAGCTGTTAAACCACTTGCACTAACATTCATTGATTTAAATATTGACATCTAATCACCTACCCTTGACTGTATGCTATTCTTAAGCGTTTTAAATGGTTATTCAACTGACTGGTTAATGTTTCATATCGAATTTGATTTTCCGCCAGCAAGGCCATTTCTGTATCTATATTAACATTGTTCCCATCTCTCCTAAAAGCAGTCATGGTATCCTGGACTAACTGAGGTTCAATCGTCATAGGATCATTCGAAAAATGTCTAGGATCTGTCACTTGCATAGGCCCCTGGGCCCTTGCCTGCTTGATGAGACTTTCAAACTCTACATCCTGCCTCTTGTAGTTAGGGGTATTCACATTTGCTATATTATTTGATATGGCTTGGTTTCTCTTCCAAGATGCCGACAAAGCATTGTTAAAGAGATCAATTTTACTAAAAGTTTTACTTAACATTTCATCACCCTCTCTACATAGTATTTCGGCATATATCTTTTATAACTTTAGTTCTGTTTGTTAATTGGAACATAGTAATAGACATTAAATACCATCTTGAATCATTATACCATATATATTAAATTTTGTTTAGCCTAATACTAGATATTGATTTTTTTACAAACAAAGAAGAGGTATACCCTTTCGGATACACCTCCATATAAATCTTACTTTAGTAATTTCTTTTAATTTTTCCCAACTCAGGCATCAACTGATCGTTAAGAATCCTTATGTGGGTCCCCTTCATACCTAGAGACCTAGACTCAATGACCCCAGCCGATTCAAACTTTCTTAGGGCATTAACAATCACCGATCTTGTAATACCAACACGGTCAGCTACCTTACTTGCAACCAATAAACCTTCATCACCATCTAGAGCGTTAAAGATATGCTCAACTGCCTCTAACTCAGAATAAGATAAAGATTCAATTGCCATCTTAACAACAGAAACCTTTCTTTCAGCCGCTGCTTTTTCAAGATTTCTAGCTCTCATAATCTCCATAGAAACAACAGTTGCAGAGTACTCAGCTAAAATCATGTCCGCATCATTAAATACTTCACCTGGTCTAGCAAGAACAAGGGTACCAATTCTCTTACCCTTAGACTTGATAGGAACAATTGAAACATTCTTGTTGATTGACTCAACATCTCCTGTAAAGGTGTCAGAAATCTCATCTCTTGAAAGGTTAGGCACTGTATGCTCAAACTTTAACATATTTTCATTGTGTTCCTCAGAGAAAAATAATACACCTGTTTCAGGGTCTGCTAGAATAGAGCTGGTATCATCATCCTTCATCTTAGATCCTAAGATCTTCCCCTTGGCATTAATTACATAAACATTTACTTCTAAAATTTCCGCCAAAGTCTGACACAACTCATTGAAAGATACTTCTTTCTCACCTCTATTTTGTAAAATCTCATTTAACTGTCTTGTTTTGACTAATAAAGCCTCTAACATTTAGTCCTCCTTGTCTTCTTCAATTGATTCAGTATAACCGCATTCCTTATCCATACATCTATACTCGTGCTTCTTCTTTGTTTTATACTCTACCATGTGCTTTGAACAAACTGGACACGGCTTGTCTACAGGCTTATGCCAAGACATAAAATTACAATCTGGGAACTCTGAACACCCATAGAAGGTCTTAAATTTCTTAGTTTTTCTCTCAACAACATCCCCAACCTGACATGATGGGCACTTAACTCCAATCTTCTTTAAGATTGGCTTGGTGTTCTTACAGTCTGGGTAGTTTGAGCAAGCTAAAAACTTTCCAAATCGACCATGTTTGATATTCATCATATTTCCACATAATTCACAAGGAATATCAGTGGGTTCTGTTAAATCTACTTTTTCTATATCTTCTTCAGCCTTATGGATGAGACTCTCGAAGGGGCCATAGAAGTCTTTTATAACAGATTTCCATGGCATTTCACCTTCTTCAACCCTATCAAATTGACTTTCCATATCAGCTGTAAAGTTCACTTCAATAACTCTTGCAAAGTAATTCTCCATGATATCATTAATGATACCACCCAACTCAGTTGGATAAAGAGCCTTCTTTTCTCGACCAACATACCCCCTTGAAATAACCGTAGAGATGGTCGGTGCATAAGTTGATGGACGACCAATCCCTTTTTCCTCCATCTCCTTTACAAGAGTTGCCTCTGTATAACGAGCTGGCGGTTGAGTGAAATGTTGTTCTGGGATCGTCTTCTCAAGCATTAGGTTTTCACCCACTGCTAACTCTGGCAGTATCTTATCCTTGTTACTTCCGAAAGTATAAACCTTCAAGAAACCTTCAAAGGTCAATCTTGAACCGTTGGCCTTTAAAGTATGGCCATGGTTATCTATTAATACGGTTAGGCTTTCAAATTTAGCCGGGGCCATCATAGAGGCTACATAACGCTGCCAAATTAAGTTATATAACTTCATCTGGTCCTTTGTCAGATATTTTTCAATATCCTCCGGCCGTTTCATAACATCCGTAGCACGAATAGCCTCATGGGCATCTTGAGCATTCTTACTCTTCTTGCCCTCAATAGAAGCCCCCATGAACTCTTGACCATAAGCCTCTTGAACAAAAGATAGAACAGCATCCTTGGCTTCATCAGAAACACGAGTTGAATCTGTTCTCATATAAGTAATTAAACCTACACTACCAATTCGAGGCAGTTTAATCCCTTCATATAATTGCTGGGCAACAATCATTGTCTTCTTGGTAGAAAAGCCTAGTTTATTTGAAGCTTCCTGTTGTAAACTCGATGTTGTAAAGCAGGGTTGGGGCTTTCTAGATTTTTCTCTAGCATTGACTGTTCGAACCACATATTGATCATCCACTAAATCACTGATGACCTTGTTTACCTCATCTTCAGTTTTGAAGTGGGCCTTAGTCTGACCATAGCCATAGTAAGAGGCCTTAAAAGATTTTTTTTCACTGTTTTGAAGATTAAATTCTAACGTCCAGTACTCCTCTTTTTCGAAGGCATTGATCTCATTTTCTCTATCACAGATCATCTTAGTCGCAACAGATTGTACACGACCAGCACTTAGACCCTTTCTGACCTTTCTCCATAAGAGGGGAGAAATTGAATAACCAACCAAACGATCCAAAACACGTCTAGCCTGCTGGGCATCTACAAGGGGAGTTTTTATGGTCGTCGGATTCTTTATAGCTTCTTTAACTGTCTTCTTAGTAATCTCATTAAAGGTCACTCTAATCTTATCATCAAGATTAAGACCTAGTATATGAGCCAAATGCCAAGCAATCGCCTCTCCCTCACGGTCGGGGTCAGGTGCTAGGTATACATTTTCAGCTTTTTTAGCAGCCTTTCTCAGGCCTTTGATGATATCACCTTTACCTCTAATATTGATGTAGGCAGGCTCAAAATCATCTTCTATAGCAATTCCCATCTTACTTTTGGGTAAATCTCTTATATGTCCAACCGATGCAAGCACGGTATAATTCTTTCCTAAAAACTTTTCTATGGTTTTCGCTTTTGCGGGTGATTCCACAACCACTAAATTTTTCGACATGTACACCTCCGTTTTTTTTCAAGCAATGTTTATTATACAAGATTCTTATAAATAAACAAGACTTTTATTAAATCCATAAGATTTATTCTTAAAGTCCCTCTTTATAAGTCACTCAACACCGCTTATGGCAGCATGATTCTGAGGCAGATGCCTTACACACGAAAAAAGCCATATGTAATATGAACTTTTTCTTTTGTTTTATTATTCAGAATATAATATTAATTATAAACAATTACGACAACTTTGCAAGATAATTTTTTTTAATATCTAGTTTATTTGTAAACAATCCCTAAGTTATTCGGTCGGGCCACTCCTCAATCACTTGATCAACAGACAAAAAAATCTGAGCCCCCTGACTAATTAAGTAATGACTACCTTGACTAGTAGACGATTCTAAGGAACCTGGCAAGGCATAAATAGTCTTCCCCTGGTCTAGGGCGGATTTTACTGTAATCATTGTCCCACTTTTAAGTCTCGCCTCAACAACAATCACAACTGCAGCCAAGCCACTGATCAATCGATTTCTAAAGGGAAAATGATGCTTGAGGGGTTTACTGTATAAACCATATTCTGATATTATTTTTCCTCCTCTTATCATGGACTGATACAAGTCTTGGTGGGCCTTGGGGTAACAAGTTAATATACCAGACCCCAAAACCCCAATCGTAGGACCACCTGCAGCCAGAGCCCCCCTGTGGGCCTGTCCGTCCACACCCAGTGCTAGACCACTAACAACAGTGTACCCCCTACTAGCAAAATCATAGGCAATTTTGTAAGCCATCCTCCTACCATAGGCCGAAGCTTGTCTAGCGCCAATAATCGCTACCCTTTTATCTGTTACAACCCCCTGTCCTATACAATATAGATAGGGAGGCGGGTCTGAAATATTAGGTAGGGGATTTTCAAGCATGCAAATTCTTTCTTCTATTAAAGAAGCTTTTAAAGCTTTCACATCCACTTCCCCCTCTAACTCCTCAAGTCTTTTTTTCAAGAGACCTCTATTGCCCTTGAGACCCATCTTGTATGTTGAGTAGCCAGTATACTTGGAATTCGATAAGACCAGAAAATCATCTAAATACATAAGTACCTCCTTTTTCCATATTATACCATATTTATCTGTGATAAAAAAAAAAGACCCTTTCAGGTCTTATATTATCGATTATAGTATTGCTTGATATGGTCATGGACTTCAAGTTTCTTATTCTTCTTATTAAAATCAAGCAGTCTAGCAACCAAGTCCTCATAGTTTTCGATTTTGGGCTTGATGGTATAGAGGATCCCCTCATCGTTGGCAAGAACTACCCAGTGCTTATGACGCCTAGTAATGGTTACATAGAGAATACTTTTAAAGGCAACTTCCTTAACAACCAAGCCCTTCCTCTTAATGAGAAGACGGTCTTTCTCCAGGTCAAAACTTGTATGTATCTCCTTTAGAGAGTCCCTCAAAATGAGCAGGCCAACAAAACCGATTCCAGCCCGATACATCACATGTACATTGATAAAAATCGCTAGTGCAAACAGTATAGCTGCGTAGGTAAAATCCAACAAAAGTGTTTTCTTGGTATATTTGTACATAAATCCTCCATTATTGATCTTGATCCAGTCGACTGATAAAAGCCAGTACTTTGGCAACTACCTGGTACATTTCAGGTGGTATTTCATCACCAATCGAGAGCTGATAAAGTTGATTACTTAACTTTTCATCTTCATAAGTCGGTACTTGATTTTCCTTGGCCACCCTCTCAATATTCTCAGCAACTACCCCCTTACCCTTGGCGACTAAGGAGGGCGCTCTTTGCTTTTCTGTATCATATTTGAGAGCCGTAGCAACTTTTCTTTTATCGGTCATTTTACACCTTCATACTGAAACCATCCAGGTTATCATCCTGAACAAATTCCCTGTAGTTAATAATAGAGCGATTCACCACCCGTATATCCACCTGATCCTTTATACCCTCAAGACTGTCTTTTAGTTCATGGAGATATTTATTAAATAGTGCCTCTATCCTATCATCCTCTACTCTTATTGTAATATCTAATGACTTAGGATTCAACTCTATTAAACTCTGAACCAGATTCATATGGTGGGTGTTTAAGGCTATCAAAAGCTTCGTCTTTTTATTGCCCCCCTTGTCTTGCTTGTAATCCTCCCTAACCAGGAGGTCTAAATGTCTGGTTTTTTGATCCATCTCAAAGGGAATTTGAATCCAGGAAACCTGGGGTTGGTCTTGTTCTAAAAAACGAATCCCCGCCTTCAGATTTTCTACTTGCCCCTGTATAGACTTGGGAAGCCCCTCCCTCACATCATCTAACTCCTTAAGTAAAACTTCAAAATATTCTTGTACATCCAAACTCTGCGTCTCAGGACCAATAGCTAGACCCTTAAGGGTACCAATTAGGGAATGACCCTTATCAAAACCTCCCCTTAGAAGCGAGTCTGCTAGTTGGTCCATTTGCCTGGTAATGGTTTGGTCAAAAGAAAGCTTGTCTAATAATGACAGGCTGTTAAGAGTGATCGGCTTAGACAACTGCATGAGCTGGGTTACCTTAGCCATAGTATCCTCCATTTTGAAGCCTTGATTCTCATGATCAACAATCAGTCCCATTAAATCTTTAACCACAGCCGTATCAAGCCTCGGTCCTTCTTTATGGGAAACCTGGTCTCCCTGGACAGGCTGGGCATCTGGTAAAGTTCTTAATAATTTGACAGCCAAGTCTTTGATGGGTAGGTCAATGGCTCTCACAGGTTGATCCATCTCAGGTTGGCCCATGCCCTCAATTGGTTTTTCCATCATGCTAATTACATCATCCTTGGTGATTTCACCTTGACCTTGGCTGGCCTGATCAATTTGGTTGTAAATCAAATTTAAGGCCTTGAAATTCTGAGTCAGGGTTTGAACATTTTCCCGGTTCACAGGCATAGCCAAACTCCTCAAAACTTCAACAGCCTTGATATTTTCTGCTTTCATATCCAAATTGAGGGTTTGTAGCTGGACCTTGACCTCTTCTTGACTCGCCACATGTGGCTGCGCCCTCAGAACTTCAACCTGAATAGGCCCTTCATCCTTTGCGACCACTTGAAACTCCAAGTTCTCACCAGCGGAAAAACGACCTGCATCTTCAACCCTAGCCTGGACCTGAGTATGATCATTAAGAGCTAGGGTCAAGTGATTGCTGTCTACCTTAACGACTAAAGCCTTTAAGATATCCCCAACCTTAATAGACTTGGTTGATACCTTATCCTGCTTTAGACTTTGAAGCTGTATTTGAAGTTGCTGAGGCGTTATTCTCATATAAACTCCTTAACAAATGTCTTCCTATGAATAGGACATATCCCTTGTCGGTTAAGTCCCTCATAATGCTTAGCGGTTCCATACCCCTTATTACTTGAAAAATCATAACCCGGATAAGTTTCATCCCAAGTCTCCATCATATGGTCACGGGTTACCTTGGCCATAATTGAAGCTGCAGCAATGGTCATGCTTTTCTCATCTCCCTTTATAATACCCATTTGAGGAATATTTAAATCCAGAGACACCGCATCAATCATTAAAAAGTCCGGCTGAACGTCTAAGGCCTCTACCGCCCGCTTCATTGCAAGCTTTGTAGCTTCTAGTATGTTCAAGTCATCAATTTCTTGCGGACTTGCTTGTCCAAAGGCAACTGCAAGGGCTTTCTCATCAATTTCTTCAAACAGGCGAAGACGATTTTTGAGGCTCACCTTTTTTGAATCATTGATCCCTAGAAAAGTATCATGAGCCCTTAAAATCACAGCACAAGCTACCACTGGCCCAGCCAGGGGCCCTCTACCAACCTCATCGATACCTGCAATAAGATCATAACCTTCTTTTCTAAGTTGAGACTCATATTGAGTTAAGGACGCCAAGCGTTCCAACTCATCTTTTTCCTTCTGTATGGCCTTTTCAATAGACTTAATGAGAGTCTGGACGCCCTTTCTTTCATCACCCGCTTGCTGGTCTAACCACTTAACTTTATCCTCGAGGCTTAAGTTTTTTACTTCATCTTTTAGGACCTTAAGCGACTTAAGCATTTCTCGACTCCATATCTTCAGGCTTTTCTAGGGTAATATGGCCCAGGCGTCCCTTTCTAAAGTCAGTAATAATCAATTTGGCCACCTTGTTATAGTCAATATCCTTACTACGATCAAGACATCGTCTATTAGTCGCGATTTCATCTAAAACCTGAATGGCTTCAACTTCCTTAAAGTCCAGGCTTGTTTCGTATCTCTTTTGAAGGTTATCTGGGTATCTGACCATGAGTCTTTTTACCAACTCAAATCCAATATCCTCAATAACCAAGGTCTCATCATTAATAGCTCCAGTAAAGGCTAAGTTTAAGCCCGCTTCCTGGTCATCAATTTTAGGCCATAAGATACCCGGTGTGTCAAATAATTCAAGATCCTCACGAATTCGAATCCATTGTTTTCCCTTAGTCACACCTGGCTTATTGCCTGTCTTAGCAGCCTTCTTACCAACTAACTGATTGATTAAGGAAGACTTACCCACATTAGGAATCCCAACAATCATCATTCGTATAGCCCTAGGCACTCGACCCCTGGCCTTCATTTTCTCAACTAAGTCATTGGTTACGACCTTGATTTCTTTTAACATTTTTTTAACTCCATCCCCATTAACCGCATTAATAGGAATAGCCACGATGTCCCTGTCCTTAAAGTAGGCAATCCAGTCTTTTAAGACCCTTTGGTCGCATAAGTCATGCTTGTTTAAAAGAACAACCCTTGGCTTGTTTGATACCATAGAGTCAATTTGGGGATTGCGACTTGAAATGGGAATTCTTGCATCTAAAATTTCAACCACTACGTCAACCAGTTTTAAGTTTTTTTCGATTAACTCTTTGGTTTTCTTCATATGTCCAGGATACCAGTTAATATGCATATCATCACTCCTTTATATTAAGTATAAATAAAAAGTCTATAAATTGAAAGAGTGATGACAACGTCATCACTCCTAATCAACACTTTTATTGAACTATCTAGTTCTTCTTTCTTTAACCTTAGCAGCTTTACCCACACGGTCTCTGATGTAGTTGATTTTTGCTCTTCTAACTTTACCAAGTCTTACAACTTCAATCTTCTCAACTTTTGGAGAATGTAAAGGTAAAGTCTTCTCAACACCGATACCAGAAGAGATTTTTCTTACTGTGAAAGTTTCTCTAACTCCGCCACCTTGTCTCTTCATAACAAGACCTTCGAAGATCTGGATTCTTTCTCTCTTACCCTCAACGATTCTTAAGTGAACCTTTACAGTATCACCTACTCTGAATTCAGGTCTGCTAGTGTTTAATTGAGCTTCTTCAATACTCTTAATAATATTGTTCATGTTGCCTCCTAATATTTCCGTTACGTTCATAATGGACCTTTTCCAACAGCGGACCGCACGACGTACGCACTAAATGCACCTATAAAATTATACTACTTATTTTGTGAGAAGTCCACTACTTTTTCTTCTTTTTTTTATTTTCATTGGCCGCAATATACTTATGGTACATATCAGGCCTTCTCTCCTTGGTCAAGGTTAAACTTTCCTGGTGGCGGTAATCCTCTATCAGTTTATGATTACCTGACAAAAGCACCTCAGGAACTGGCCTGTCTAGAATCACAGCCGGCCGTGTATAATGGGCATGTTCAAGAAGCCCAGAGTAATGACTCTCCTCTTGAAAGGAAACCGCTCGACCTAGAACACCCTCTCTTAACCTGGCTATACCATCCATCATAACCATCGCAGGCAATTCTCCGCCCGTTAAAACATAGTCTCCAATAGACACCTCATGAGTCACACAAGCATCAATAACCCGCTGGTCTACACCCTCGTAATGACCACATAAGAAGGTAATATGGTCCTCCTGAGCCAGGTCAACTAAGATAGCTTGAGTCAAGGTCTTACCCTTGGGTGTCAAATAAACTACAGGTCCAGTATTTTCTATAGACTGAAGAGCATCATAGATGGGTTGCACCTGCATGACCATACCAGCGCCTCCTCCATAGGGATAATCGTCAACCTTTTTATGCTTGTTGGTGGAGTAGTCCCTAATATTGATTAAATTAAGTTCAATTAGGCCCTTGTCCTGGCCCTTGAGCATAATACTATGATTCATAGCATCAAACATTTCAGGAAAAAGGGTTAGGACATTGAAAATCATGATAAAAACCCTTCAATAAGTGTGGTGTGGATGACTTTTTCCTCCATGTCAATCGATTGAATAAAGGCGTCTACTACGGGGATCAAGAGGTCTTCTCCCTGTCTCTTAACCACATATATGTCATGAGCAGGATTTTGAATGACTTCTTTTAAGATACCAATTTCACCATGTTTTTCATCAATAACCCGCATGCCCACTAGGTCTTCAACATAGTATTGGTCCTCATCTAGGTCATTTTGGTCTAATTTTTCGGTATAGACAATTCGATTCTTGTAACACTCTACATCATTAATATGATCAATCCCCTTGAATTTAACAATTGCAAGGTTTTTCTTATATCTTACTTTTTCAATATAAAAGGGCTCATCTTCCCCTTCAACATATATATAATCCAAGCTTTCAAACCGAGTCACATCATCCGTATTGGGATAAATACGAACATCCCCTCTTAAGCCTTGGGTATTAACAATTTTCCCAACTCTAATCAAACTCATAATTCTCTCCTTTATAGTGGTCACTCTCTAAAAACGCTATCATATTATAAACTATTTTTTCAGAAAAGGCCACTTCTATTTTTTCCTTCAATTCAGTTACTAACCCCTGGTCTGATCCTCGGTCTCTGATGTACATTTCAACAAAATCAATCAAACTAAGAAGTTGGGCATCTTCTGGTATTTGATCACCCTGTAATTGATTAGGAAAGCCTGTTCCATCTACTTTCTCATGATGGTTCAGGATAGTACGAGCAACATGGTTGTTCAAGCCTGTTTCTATTGCTATTTCATATCCTTTTTCCACATGGTTGATATACTGCCTCTTTTGAAAATCATCTGCAAAGGACATTTCCAAGCCAACAACCCTAGGCATGTTAACAAGGGCAATATCATGTATCAAGGCTGCATTAGCTAAGTTTTCAATCCTCTCCTTATCTAAGTTTAAATAAGAGGCAAAATCGACGATTAAGCGCTGACAATTCTTTAAGTGTAGAGTCAGGTCCGGCAAAAAATTCTTATAGTTGTTATAAAGCATTTCTGCCAGCTTCCCCTGGTGCTTTTGATTAACTAACATCCTATTATAATACAACTCTTCTTCAGCCCGCTTATACAGATCCATAGCATCAATATCCTGATGCCCCCTAATATAATAACCAAAATTTAATTGCACATCTAGGGTATGTTTTTGGTCTGCCAAACTCTTAATAACCCTAATTTTATCGCATATTTTGCTCTCACTTTCACCACTAATCAAGACAGCAAAAATACGGCCACTGATTCTGGCAATTGAGGCATTGGTAAATGTATCCGATAAAACAACAGACATCTCAAGTAGGATTTCATCTCCTATGTGATAACCAAAACTTTCATTAACAAGCTTTAGACCTGATACATCCATTAAGACAATACCCAAGCTATCGTCATTCACATCTAGTTGAGACAAGTGACTGAAGAAATAAGTCCTCGTGAACACCCCTGTTAAAGAATCTAAGGACCGGCGGTCTCTTACTGCAGCCTGTTGACCTGCATGAATATTTTTAGCCTGCTTAAGGGCTAGGGGCTTGGTACTTGAATGAGGCAACCACTCAGATTTCACATGATTTACTACCATAAATGAAACATAGAGACTAAACAAGAGACCTGTCATCAGAATCTCTGTGGCTGCACGGTTTAAAATCAACACAATAAAGGTAATGGCTATATATACACTATTAATAAGGATATGAGCTAAAAAAACTTGACCATAACGAGCTATTGAAACCCTATAAAACTTGATGTTGGCAAACAAGAGATTTACTAAGACCAACAATTGATAAAGGATGACGCCTGAAACTACAAACTGATGGAAAACATCAATACTCGGTCCAACAAGTTCAGCATTTAAAAGCATTCTAAGGAAGTCTATTACAAGGACAAATCCAAGGATAAAAGGAATTAAGTTCACAAAAAAATAACCCATAGATTCCTTTGGCTTCACTTCAACACACCGATTAAAATCATTGTATATGCTTCTAAAAACAAGTAGAGATAAAATCGGAAGCAGTTGGGTTGATAAGATCCCTAACAGCCTTCCCAGGTCAAGTTCCATTAAAAGCAAGTCCACATTATAGATACAAACCATAATTATAGATGTCCTATATGCTAAGACTCTTTCGTTATGCCACTTGACACCAATAAGCAATCCAAGAACTTGAATGACTATAAATAAACTTATAACACTTATGATGATATTGTTTTCCATTTTTTCCTCCATTCACCCTATTATAACAAAAAATAGCTAGATTACTCTAGCTATTTGAATGAAAAATAAATTGGAAGTATTCCTGACCCCTGTCTTCAAACCGTATAAAGCGTCCACTCATCAAGTTCTCAACGATGGTCTGAATGATATAAAAATCATAGGTATCAATCACTGAATAAGCCTTCTTGACCCGCTGATCTTCACTCAAGGGGGTAAAATCCCCAAGCCCTATAGAAATCATATTGATTTCTTTAGAAATCTCTATGTCAAAGCTATTACTAGAAGAAGTGGCAATCAACTTGTCAGATATCAGGTCAATACACTTATTCAGTAAAGAAACATTCAGATTCAAGATAATATCCTCAGGACAATCCAAGCGCACAACCTCTACTCCCTTGGTTTTTTTATACTGGTCAATTAAATTGGTGAAATAACTTTTAAGTTCAACATCTACAGCCTCTTCCTCATCATCAGTCTTGTAGAGTCTCAGGGTATCAACAAAACCAACAACCTTTTTAAGGCTCTCATCCAGTATCTTTAAAGAATCCAAACTATCTCCCAAGCAGGTGGTCAAGTCACCCCTTGAAATTTTTCCGTCTTTAAACTTTAGGTCCGTCTTTTCTACCACTAGTTTCATATGGCTCATGGTTGTATTCATGACGCCCAAGGGGGTGCTCATGTGGTGGGCTATATTGATGAACATTTGATCAAGAGCCGCTCTTTTTTCTGCTAATACAAGCTTTTCCTGAGTCATGTTCAAGGAAGCCATGGTCGATTCCAGCTCTTGATTTTTACTCTCCAGATCCTGTCTCATGGCCCTAGACTTATCTAGGGTAGTCTGCAAGAAATCATTCATATTTTCTAGTTTTTTACCCATCATCTCTAAATCATAATTCTTACTCTTAATTAAGTCATATTCCTTATCCTTGGCAGATATGTCATACTTCATATTCAACTCAGCAATCATACCTGAGTAACGATCCATGTTAAGTTGTATTTCTAAGGCCATATAGCGTTCATGATAATACAAGGCCTTCTCATAATCCCTTTGCTTTTTCATAAGAATAAACATCATTTCGCAATAGGACTTGTAGAGAAACTGGTTGGTTGACAGCTCCTTATATTGATTAGCTCTTTGCAAAATCGCCACCGCATCATCAGTCCTATCCAACATATCATAGGTCTTTGATAGTTCAATCATGGCATTAACAGCATTCAATAAATAATTCAACTCTAAGTCATAATCAATACCCTTTAGAATATAGGGTATGGCTTTTTCATTAAAACCCAGTTCATGATAAGCAGTCCCGATATTATGGACAAAGCGATAACCTGCCTTGTAATTCAAACGCTTAGACTCTTCAAAGTTGTAGATGAAAATATCCAAAGCTTCTTGAGACCTGTCTAACTCTGACAAAATCAAGCCCTTTGCATTTCTTAATTCAATGGATAAAAAAGAATCCTCAGTCACAAGCGTCTCAGCTTCATGTATTAAGTCCAATCCTCTTTGAGGAGAGCCATAAAAGGCTTGTGCGAGGGCATAATAACGGTAATAAATAAGGGCAGAATCTTTTAAACTGTACTTATGACAAAGGTCAATAATTCGATTGAATTGCTCTAAAAGAAGAGCCCGCTTGCTCGCTGCCTCTATAACATTGCTGCCCTTTTCAAAAACATTGATGAACTCACATTTCAAGTCATTTTCTATGTAATAATCCACCGCAGCTTTTAGTTTTTCTATACCCAAGTCCAATTTCCCATCAATAATATCCAAGTTAATTTGGGATAACATCAACTCAAACTGGGAATCTACTCTCTCCATTGACATATAATCATCTCCACTATTTATATACCCAAACTCAGGATAGAATCACAAGCAGGGGTCCTTTTTCTAAATTTTTGCACAATATACTTTTATTTTTTTCAAAAGTATGTGTTATAATATACTAAGTAGGACAAAAAGGGGTGAGAAAAATTTTTAAAATATTAATCTGTGACGACTCTATAACTATTCGAAAAAAGTTACAAGGCGCCATTCAAGTCGATCATGAAATCAAGTATATAGAAGCTAAGAATGGACTTGAAGCAGTTGACTTGTACGAGAAACATCAACCCAATCTGGTATTCATGGACATTATCATGCCAGAACAAGATGGAATCGACGCTCTAAAGGCAATTATGGCTTTAGACAATAACGCTGTAGTCATTATGCTGTCATCAGTAGGAACTAAAGATAATTTGAAAGCAGCATTAAGCTTAGGTGCATCTGACTTTATCCAAAAGCCATGGGATGTTAAAAACCTAAATACTATTGTAGCAAAATATATGTAAAGGGGTCTTTATGTTTAGTGTGTTTTTTGGTCAATTTTTATTAAATGAAGGTCTTATTGATAGTGAGCAATTGAATAAATTACTGGCAGTAAGTAAAGAAACAAGAGTTAAATTAGGGGTCTTGGCCATTAACTCAGGTCTTATGACAGCAGATAATGTTAACCAAGTGAATACCCTCCAAGGAAAAGTTGATAAACGATTTGGTGAGATTGCCATAGATGAGGGTTACTTAACAGAGCCTGAACTCGATCTTCTACTAAGCGTTCAAGATGCTGAGCATCTCAAACTCAGCCAAACCCTAGTAGATGCCAACATTTTAAGTCTCGAGGAAGTAGAAGAAGCCTTAAATCGTTATAAGGCCAGTTACGGCTTAACTGACGAATCCTTTGATGCTTTAAAGGATGGCAAGGCCAGAACAATTATTGATGCCTATTTGAATTTTGATAAGGATCCATTTGAAGACTTGTATAAGGAATATATATCCCTCTTCTTCAAAAATATGATTCGTTTTATAGATCCTAACTTACATATTGATCATGTTGAAACCATTGATCACCGTACTTATGATACAATCATCAAACAAGATATTATCGGATCTAAGAGAATTTATACAGGATTTGCAGGCACCAGTGATAACTTAAGAAAGTTTGCCAGCCGGTACGCGGATGAAGTCTTTAATTCTTTAGACGACTATGCCCAGGATGCCCTAGGTGAGTTTCTTAACTTAAATAACGGTCTCTATCTGGTTAACCTGTCTAATTATGGTGTTGAGTTATCCTTACAAATTCAAAGTGTAGAGAAAAACTTCACCATTGAAGCCAATAAGGTTTACGCCATCCCCTTCCATACATCCTTTGGATCGGTTGATTTATTAATTAGCTTAAACCCAATAGCATAATAAAAGAAAGAAATACACATGCCTAGCATGTGTATTTTTGATTTCTATTATTTATTCCAGGCGACGATAGATGACAAGGAGTAGCCATCATTCAAGTCAGAAATAACCCCGTTAAAACCAGCCCTTGTGAAAATCCCCTTCATTTTTTGATTATATACAAAAACACCTGTAATGTTATTAACTTCAGCAACATGCATCTTCATGTCTTCATCAAAATAGAGGTTCATGTTCTTAGACTTTTTACAGAACTTTTGGATGACATAGCCGGACTCAATACCTTCATCAACCATTTTTACCCAGTCCTCTTGTGATTGTTCAAATCCTGCATAAACCCCCTTTGATGCATAATAATCAATGGGCTTAATGATGTAGTCGTCCTTATGACTTAAGTAATGGTCATAGTGCTTGTCTCGCTTGAGACTTGCGGTATAAGGGATATGAGCATCTATATAGTCTTTAGTTTTCTGGCTAAGGTACTGACGTACTTGGTCATGGTGAAGGGCCTCGAAATACTTCTTGGTGTGTACAATTTGAGACCGAATACTTCCGATAACACAGGTCTTGCCTGCCCTAATCCCCTCCAGTAAGTCTCCTAGTTTTTCTTTTGAGTTCATCATGTCACGGGTTACAAGGCGGCGATAAATAATATCAACCTTCTCACCTTCATGATACAAGTGTCCTTGGTCATAGGCCAAATGGTCAGGACTTACAATAGCTGCCCTATAGCCCATACGGTTAAAGGTATCCTTGAATACTTTAAACTCATGAGGCGATCCTGTGGACATGAAATCCATAATAACCACATAAGGCTCCTGAGTCCTTGGATGACCAGCTTGTACGAACTCGTCATATATAGACGATACCTCATGGACCCATGATTCATATAGCTCATAGCGTTTAATCTGATGGTCTTTTTTAAAAGCTTCCATTCCCTGCGATCCTAACAAGATGTCTGTCAGGGGCGTTTCCTCGTTCATGGCAGAAGTACCATCAGTGTTCAACTCACAAAACTGGTAGCTACCATCGGGGTAGTAAAAGAAGTCAAATCGTCCCATGGGCACATTGGCTTCAAAGGCTTGGTCTAAGATTATTAGGTCTTCAAGATCCTTATCAAACCCCCACACCCAGCGAACCTCAGGGTGATTCATAAACACCTCAACCGATTCATTGATTACCTTGAAAATGTCCTGGGTCAACTGCTGGAAGTTCTCAACATCCTTCTCATTATAAATACTGGGATAATATAAAAACGGTAGGGGCTTACCCTTATAAACAGCATTTGATTTTGAAACCAAATCCAACATTTTCTTATAGTCAGCCTCAATAAGCGCCTGGTTATCTAAGGCATATTGAGCCAATTCTTTGTCATAATGAAACACTAGGCACCTCCTGTTATCACTAGTAGGTCATGCAAGCTACCATGCTCTTTAATATAATTCGCAACATTCCCATACTGCTTATAAAACTTATAATAGTCATCAAGATATTGACCATCCTCTTTTAAGCCACTTAAGGCATCAGTGATTAAGTCGTCAATAAAGTCATCACTGGTCACCAACACATCTCCTTTAACGACATCAAAGACATTTTTCTCTTTTAAGGCTAAATTGAAAGCCTCCATATCATGGTCCTTATAAGCCAAAGACAAGTCATAGTATTTATCCAACAAATCCTTATTGTAGAAAATCCCCTTGACTAGAGCGGGTATGGCTAAGTTAAAAGGATAAGGCAAAGAATCCGCCATCCTTAACTCTAAGAAATGTTTTAACCGTACATCAGGGAATACCATAGACATACCATGATCTAATTCGGCATCAGATAGATAATATGACTTTGAGAGGTCCTCGATTGTTTCTCGGCCTGTATGTACAATCTGAGACTTGAATATCATAATAATGGGCTGGGTCTGTTCTATATATGCAGCATAGTCTTCATAAGAAAAGACCCTGTCCATAGCCCCCTCAGGCAACTTACTTCGTTTTCTATCAGTGTGTTCCCAAATGTTAATCCTCAAGTTATTCTCAGCATATAAGTCACCTTCAAAGTAGGGACTGGCATCAAATAATTTGGCAATAAAGGGAGCTAAGAAATTGGCAACCCTATACTTTTTCTTAAAATCTTCTTCTGATGAGTAGTCGATCGATACTTGAGTTGCAGCTGTCCCCTTCATCATATTCCTGGCCATCGGCCCCCTGTCATGAAGATATTTATACATATAGTGGTAACGTTCCTTGGGAAGTAGGCTCAAATTGTCAATCTTAGTTCGTGGATGATAGCCAAGACCGAGTAAAATCTGATTATCTAACATGACAGATTTAACTTCACTCAAGACACACTGATAAATTCTATCAACCTCTTCTATACCCTCACAAGGCCTTATACTGATCTCAAACTGACCACCTGGTTCAAAGGATATGCTATTCTTATTTTTATCTAAGTTAAATATATAACCATTTTCCTCATAGGTGACCAACCAGCCCTTTTTAACCAATTTTTTGGCTATATCAAACTGGCCACCTGCTTCATGATAATCATAAGACCGCAAGCTATCCTTGTCCAAGAGGAAGTGTTCAAATTCAACCCCTAGAAGTTCGACTTCCTTTTCACCCTTTTTATACATGTTAACAAGGCGGCTGTTAAGGGTCTCTGATAGTTTTTTACATGATACTTGAGCCTTCCTTAAGCTGACACCATCCCATGCAATCTCACAGGCATGGTCAACTTCCTCCTTACTCAAGCGAGAACTACAACACAGTTGTCTTTTAGCAAGTTGAGAAGCAGGATAAAAAGTATAGGCAAATAGAATCTCATCACTCACCGGCTTTAACATCCCCTTGTCCTTACCAATCTTAAATAGACTGTATATCTTATTAAAATAACAAACATCATCCTCAGAAGATGAACTCTGCCCATAGGGAGAATGGGTATACTGCATGATATATGCAAACTCTCTAGAATGATTTAAACAGTAACGATAATAATTGAACCACAATTGCTTGTAGGCACTCTCAAAACAGCCTTCCAGTTGAATATCTCCTAAAACAATATCACTCATTTCTTTACGTAAAGTCACATAAAGCTTTTGAATGAGATCCTCCTTATTCTCAAAATAGATATATATTGTTCCTGGAGACACATCCGCTTCCTTTGCTATCTTTGAAATAGAAGCTTTTGCAAATCCTTCTTTCCTAAACTGGTTAATTGATGCCTTTAATATAGACTTATATTTATTCTCATCTTTTATTCTCATAGTTCAATAATAAATGAACATTCATTTAAAGTCAATCGTATAAATGAATGTTCATTTATTTATCAATAGTTAACATACTTGATATTTGGATATTCAATACATAACAAAAGGCCCCTAAGGAGCCTTTGAATTATAGTTTGTAATCTACCTGATGTATACTCTTCACTTGGCCGTTTTCCTTCAAATAGATGCTGGATTGGCTGATTCTTGCCATATCTTCATCTCCGTGCTTTAGGGTGTAGGGACTGGATACCCCACCAAGGTAGATGGCCCCAACATCCTTGTCCTTAAGACCGACCAGGGACTTAACCCCAGCTTCATCAATAGACCATATCCTCAACTGACTATAGACTTCATCATTTTCGTCAATCCAGCCGTTTTCATCTTGATCATAAGCAGCTAGTTCTCTGAAACCATTATTTGTCTGGGGACCAAAGAGTTCAGATCCGTCATCTACCTGACCATTGCCATTATGGTCTAGTACTAGGAAGCCATTCCCCTGATTGAGAAAATTAAGTTGGTCCAGTTGGCCATCTAAGTCCAAATCGATTTCGAAGGCTTGATTAGAGAAGCCAGGCCCCCTTCCATCAAAGTTCAAAACCAAGGGATCATGAAAGTCACCGATTTGTAACATGGCCTCATTCTTTTCATAGGTCTCTCTGGACATGTTTAGGTTAAGCTTAAAGTTTATTTCACGACCGTCTTCTGTTCTAACCAGGCCTTGAGACTCAAAAGACATCTGATCACGGCTATAGGCTTCATGGTTGGTATGAATCCTAATAGCAACGCCTCCACCCTCCTCTTGTTTGCTTTTCTCCTTGACCTGACCATCCTTTTTTAGGAATCGATTAAACTTGACCTTCTTACCTGTTAGCCAGTACATAAAGGCTTCTAAAAGTTCAATCTTCCTTTTGTCTTCATCTGTTAAAAAGTCCTCATCTTCCAAGTCTTCTAGTCCTACTACTTCATGAGATAGGGACAACTGATCCTGTGGTACCTGCTTTTGAATTTCAATGGTTACAGATGACCGTTCCATCTTCACCTGCTCAGAAAACGCTTTTTGGTCAACTTGGTAATTTGCTATTTTCATATCAACACCTCCATGTGTTCAACCACGTCCTTTACATCCCTATCGGCAAAATTGTCAAAATCTTTAGTTAATTCGATGCTTTTGTTACATTTAACATGCTCTATTAGAAAATGGTCAGCTTAAACAGCAAAAAGAGGACTTACTTGTCCTCTTCTATCGTGCTTTCTATAAAAATAAGTAAATCTAAGCATATATTATTTGATGGGCCCTTATAAATGAAAGGGTCTTTTCTGATTGTATCATAATGATTGACAATGAGTTTATCCACTTGCTTTCCTTCTGTATTGATAAACTTAAGCTCAAATAGTGTACCCATGTAAGCCACTGAAATCTTACTCTTCTTCATGGGGATCTCTTGAATACTAGAAGTAATCTTATTGATGTTTTCATAGTCTTCAATAACAAAGTGTTTTCCAGTATTGCCATTAAAGACATCGATCCTCATAATATCATTCGATTCTACCTTACTTAAAAAATGTATAGGCATTGACCACCATTTGAAAGCGACAGCTACAATGACTATAACAAGTATCGGAATTATAAATACTTTTTTCATCTCATACCCTCTCATTACCTTCTCACACCTAATAGGATCTAGAGTTCTATCCTCTAAATAAGGGATAAGCAGACCCTTATACAACTATTTTAGCAGATTTAATGATCGAAAACCCTATATTCCTGTAATTTACCAAGTATTCGTCTCCAGTAGCCGATTGGATGGAGATATTGAGATGGGTGTCAAAAGATTTCCTATGACCCTGACACCCCAATCTTAAAAGGTCATTTTCTTTCCATACTTTCAGATAAGACCTGCCTAATCTTTCTTGACTAAGTAATATCCCTATTAATGACCAAGCCAATTTTAAGCATAAGAAAAGACCCGAACAATCGGGTCTTAGTATTATTCATTTACTAGAACATGTCTTCTCTTTTCAGCCTTTAAGACCCTAGTAGAAGATGTGTCTAAAAGAGGCTTAATGTAGTCATAATGGTCAGCAAAATGCATAGGAATCAAGAAACGTGGCTTTATCTTTCCAATGACATAGTCATAAGCAAGGTAACCATGTTCTTCTAAGCGATAGTCAACTGGTAAGAAGTAGTAATCTATCTCTTGTCCAATCAATTGGTCGACAACCGCCTTGAATTGAAGTTCCTCATCAATTAACTGGCCCAAGTTAAAGGTCTTCCAGTGCCACCAGTTAAGGTCACCACTGTGGAAAAACACTTGATTGCTGGCCTTGATTAAGAAGGAAACACCTAGGTCTGTGGAGCCATAAACCCTTAAATCTAAGTCACCTATAGTTACTTGGTCCCCTTCTTTAACAAAGTGAATATCCTCACCCTCAGCCTCAATGTCATCAGAGAAAATATAAGTGACATCATTGGAATCTCTCAAGTCGAATACCTTGGGTGAAAAATGATCTCCATGACCATGAGATGATAGGCAATAAATCTTCCTGCCATTAAAGTCTTCTATTTCCTCAAATACATCAATGAGTATAAGATAATCTCCTAGGTCAATTTTCATACCGCTATGAAAAACATGTTCTATAATCATACTAGCTCCTTATTTCTGATAAATAGCCCTTCCAGCATTAAGTATGGCTAAAAAGGCAACGCCTACATCGCCAAATACAGCGATCCAAAGGTTGGCTATACCAACCGCACCTAATACCATTATAATAGCTTTTACCCCTAATGCCAAAATAATATTTTGCCAGATGATATTAGATGTAAATCTAGCCCCCTTAACAGCGTCTGCAACCTTGGTCATTTCATCTTGCATCAGCACAACATCTGAAGACTCAATAGCAACATCTGATCCCAGTTGTCCCATCGATATACCTACATCCGCCCGGGTTAATACTGGTGCATCATTAATACCATCACCAACAAATATAACCGGACTCGATTCTTGTATAATCTCCTCAACATGACTTAATTTGTCTTCAGGTAACAATTCACCGTAAACTTCATCAATACCTAGATGATCAGCTACTAGGTGGGCAATATTATTTTGATCACCAGTCAGCATAACAATTCTATTAAAGCCTAGTTTTTTCAGTTGCTTGATACCCTCTAGTGAATGAGACTTGATTTCATCTTCTATCCATAAAACAGCTACAATTTGCTTATCTACAGCTACATAAAGAACAGTACCATTTGTTTTTTCTTCAGGCAACTTATAGTTATTTAAAGTCATCAAGGACTTATTTCCGATAACAACCCGATGTTCTTTAAAACGACCCTCAAGTCCTTTTCCTGGGATTTCTTTTATGTCAGTCGCTAGGTCCATATCAACCGCATGACCATAAGCTTCTACAACCGCCTTGGCTATTGGATGATTCGAGTAGGCTTCAATATGAGCCGCAATTTCTAGGACCTGGTTCTTGTCATAAGATCCGTGTAAATCAATATCTTTTAGCTTAAAGTTCCCCTTAGTAAGGGTCCCTGTCTTATCTACAATCAAGGTTTTTGCCTTCTTAAGTACCTCTAGATAGTGACCACCCTTAATCAATACACCCTTACGAGCTGCACCACCAAGGCCACCAAAGTAACCTAAAGGTATAGAAATAACAAGGGCACACGGACAAGATACAACCAAGAAGATAGCACCTCTATATAACCAGGTTTCAAATGATTCACCCAAGAAAATAGGTGGTATTAGAGCTAGTAGGCCAGCCGCTAGCACAACTAGAGGTGTATAAACTTTAGCAAACTTTGTAATAAACTTTTCAGTTACAGCCTTATTTGAATTGGCTTCCCTAACCAGGTTAAGAATTTTTGACACGGCTGAGTTGTCATAGGATTTGGTTACCTTGATTTCAATAACCCCTTCTAGGTTAACCGTACCAGCTAACACTTCATCACCCACTTCAACAGATCGAGGTAGACTCTCTCCTGTTAACATAGCCGTATCCAAGCTCGTTTCTCCCTTGATAATTTCACCATCTAAAGGAATCTTTTCTCCTGGTCTAACACTCAGAATTTGATCAACAACCACTGACTCTGGATGCACTTCCTTGAAGCCACCGTCTATCTTGATCCTTGCCATATCTGGTTTTAAGTCTAACAACTTTGAAATATTTGACTTTGATCGATTTAAGGCATAGTCCTCTGTTAACTGGCCAACCCTGTAGAAGAGCATAACAGCAACCCCTTCAGCATATTCACCAATGGCAAAAGCTACGATGGTCGCCAGGGCCATTAAGAAGTTTTCATCTAACATTCTGCCCTTGAAGACACTTCTTAAAGCGTCAAAAATAATCTTACGTGCAATTAATATGTAAGCTGTTCCGAATAAGACAAGGTCAACTGTTTTAGAAAAATCTGTAAAGATTGCAGTAAAGAAGATTACAAATGACATGCCCAAAAACAGGTTTCTTATTTTTGATGACGAACCGTGATCATGATGGTGGTCATGACTTTCATCATGATCATGGTCCTCATCACAAGACCCACAACCGCACTTTATTTCATCTAAGGGATCAGCCAGCTTAAAGGCTGGCGCCTCATCATCACAAGACCCGCATCCACACTTGATTTCATCTAGTGGATCTACAACCTTAATTTCTGGCTTCACTATTTTTTTTGGCTTATCGTCTTCACAAGATCCACAGCCACATTTGATAGAATCCAATGGATCCTCTATTACTCTTATTTGTTTTTCACTCATTAGAAGTTCCTTTCAAATATATGTTCCATACCCATCTCATAGATCAACTTAATATGGTGGTCATCCAAACTATAAAACACCTGTTTACCCACCTTCTTGTTTTTCACAATATGGGCTGCCTTCAATAATCTTAACTGATGAGAAACAGCTGATTGTGTCATATCCAACAACTCAACAATGCCTCCTACACACATCTCGCCGTGAAAGAGCACACATATAATTTTTATACGGGTACTATCCCCAAGCATCTTAAAAAACTCTGATAAATCCGATAGCTGGGATTCTGTTGGAAGTGCTTCTTTTATTTCTGATACATCATCACACGTATGCAAATCACAACATATCGATCTCATACAACCTCCTTATATATGAATACCTGTTCATATGTTAATATTATCATACATTTAGATTTTGTCAATCCTTATAGGACAAAAAAATACACATGGATTAAAGTTTTTGATCCATGTGTAAACCTTCTTTAAAGGCATTGGGTATGCCGTATTCTTTTTTATTTTGAGTAGTTGTCTTGGTGACCCCACCAGCTATGTAGGACCGACCTCATTCAGGACATATTGCTGAGTGAAGGGTAACGCTTTGAGAGACCACCTCTCGCCCTTCAGACTCTGCCTTGTCTTGTTCACGGGTCACGTGTTCCATCTCGTGGGACATGACTGCAGCCGGAGCAATATCAGGATCTATCTTGGTTGGCGACTTATAAGAAACCCCCGGGTCATTAGACCCATCCATATAAGTTCTTTCAGCACAGGTTTCACATTCTATGGCCCCAATCTTTTTTAGCTCCTTCTCCCCATAAACTTTTTTAAGCGCATCTAAGTCCAACCCCGGGTCTTGAGGTTGGTTACTGGTTTCCGGTTTGATTATATCAACAACCTGCTGCTTATAGGCTTGAGTAATGGGATTTATTTTCATATACATCACTCCTATAATATTTATACCCTATAAGATTCGTCTTAATCATTAGAAAAAGGTACTCAATAAGAGTACCCTTCTACTATTTGGATGTATGCATTTTTGCACCCTTCTTCTTTGACATGGGTTTTTCTTTTTCAACTGCAGGCTTTCTAAACTTGTCCAGCTTGTCTGAACAATTTGAACATAGGGTGCCTATTTGAATTGCTCTACCACACCCAGTGCAATAGTTGCCCCCCTCTACAGTTACCAGTTGAAGTCTGCCTTCTGTAACATACTTCATAATCTCTTGTATAGTTATTTTTATTCCCCTTGCATTTAATTCTTCTGTTAAATCCTTTGGTGTAATATGGGGTTCATCATAGACTATAGCACGAGCGTTGGTAAACTTGTCGTGTTCAACATCACCTGTTAATACGGCCTTTTTCTTATCAGGCTCGCGACATGCATGACACAGCACTTCATCATTTTCCTGGCCAAAGAACTTGCCACAGTTTTCACATTTGATTAGAGCCATAATAGCCTCCTTTATATCTTTCTATCTATCCTTAACTAATTCTATCATATAATCAGCCTTATAAACTTATTATACCCCATAAAGTTACAATTATTCTTGTTTTTGTTCAATGTAGGCTAGAAACTTACTTACACACTCTTCAGAAGACAGGCTCAAGCAAAAAAGAGGGCCACTGACTATGCCCCCATATGTTTACCTAGCCTCCTACTCATAATCACCTATATGGCGGCTGCTCACCTTCTCAAATAAGCGTTCTGCTATTAAGAAGGCATCCACTACTCTTGGATCGAAATGCTTCCCCCTCCCCTCCTCAATAATTGACTTGGCCTTATTATGGGAAAAACTCTCCTTATAGACCCTCTTGGATATAAGGGCGTCATACACATCCGCCAAGGCCATTATTCTTGCAGACAAGGGAATCTCTTCACCACTGACTCCTTTCGGGTAGCCAGACCCATCCCATTTTTCATGATGATACAAGACGATATCACAAGCCATATCAAAGAAGTGGTTATTACCAAGTTCCATTTGGGCCCTGTTAAGGGCATGGAAACCCACAAGAGGGTGAGTTTTAATGATCTCAAACTCCTCAGCTGTTAACTTACCTGGCTTTAATAGGACCTGGTCAGGAATACCAACCTTACCTATGTCATGCAAGGGACTTGCCTTCTCAATGTCATTGATATACTCATTTGTTAGAAGGTCTGAAAAATGGCCCATTACTTTTAGGGTCTCTGCCAGGACAAGGACGTAATTTTGAGTCCGATTGATATGGTCTGATGTTTCTGAATCCCGCGATTCAACAAGAGAACTTACAGCACGAATAGCCGCATCTCTTGTTTTCGTTATTTCCTGAGTTTTCATTTTCACAAGATCTTCCAGTAGATTGTTCCGACTTCTGAGGGTTCTTTCCTTCTCTAAAACGCCAACATGATGGCGGATTCTTTCTAACAACTCCTTTGGATCATAGGGTTTAGTCACATAATCAACTGCTCCATTTTCTAAGCACCTGTTGATAATATCGTGACCCTGCTCACCCGAAACAAAGATAACCGGCTGGTCCATGGATTCTTCAATCCTCATGTTCAGATACCAGTCAATACCATTAACATCCGGTAAATTAATATCCAGTAAAACCAAGTCAATTTCCTTGGATTGAATATACGACCGAGCACTCTCTCCAGATTTAGCTACAAATAAGTTATAGTCCTCACACAAGAGGTTCACTAATATATCTATATTAAAGGGGACATCCTCCACCAATAAAAGACTAGCCTTCTTCATACACCCACCCTCTTTATAAACCTTGAATTAAACTCAAAGCCTTTTCATAGTCATAGTTTCTTAAGGCTTTTGCAAGATCAGCAAACTCTTCTACCGTTAAGTGTCCAGAGACCTTGTCTTCAACCTCACGAATTAGTCTTACATTGCCAGTTAGCAGGGCCTCTTTTAAAGGTTCTAACCAATTATCCTCTTCAAAAGTTATTTCCTTTGTCTTTATTGATTTTTTATAGTCCACTTGAAGCTTATCGGCCTCTTCAACGGAATCCCTTATTGCCTGGTCAAGTCCAGCCATGTCGTCCGATACCCTTCCAACCTTAAACTTCAGAAGGTCTGCCTCCATGACTTTAGACGCTTGATAACACTTAGTAAGGCCATAGTTGGCAAACACACCCTTCATCTCATGTATGTAGGCTAGGGCCCCTTTATAGTCATGTCTTTTTACCATCAGCTGTAGTTTCGACACACCTTCTTTATAGGTTACTAAAACTTCGTTGATGGTTTTACAATACTTAGAGACGTCATTCATGAAATAATCCAAACCTAGTTTAAAGTCAATCACCCTAGGATCCACATCATCAAAACGATCAACGAGGGCCTTAGTAGATACCACTAACTCTATATCCAAAGCCTTGGATACCAACTTATAAAAAGCCTCTACATCTATGGGTTTAATTAAATAATCATCAATACCTGCATCAAAGGCCTTGTCTCTATCAGACTCGAGTATATTCGCAGAGGTGCCAATAATAGGGACCCTCCCTTTTGTTTCCATAGCCCTAATCCGTCTCGTTGCCTCATAGCCATCCATTAAGGGCATCTGTATATCCATGAAAATCAGGTCATATGACCCTGCCTCAACTTTTTCAAGGGCCTCTTGACCGTTATTGGCTAGTTCAATATGACAGTTGACCCTTTTTAAGAGTTCTGAAAGAATAATCTGGTTGTATAAGTTGTCATCCACAATCAAAACCCTAACATTATGAATGATGTCATTCTTTTTCATGTTCCTAGTCACAGTTAGGAGGGGTTTTGTCAGGTTATGTTTCAAGTATCCTATATCCTGATAGGTTGAGTGAACTTGATTAATTAGGTCTGTTTCCTTAGCAATCTTAAAGTCAAGATCAAAGAAGAAACTTGTACCCAAGCCTTTTTGACTCTCAACAATTAAGTCTCCTCCCATGAGTTCTACAAGATTTTTAGAGATTGATAGGCCTAGGCCAGTTCCTCCATACAAGCGACTTGTAGAAGTATCTCCCTGGTTATAGGCTGAGAAGACTCGACTTATTTGGTCTTCATCCATGCCAAGTCCAGTATCTGTTACTGCAAAGGACAGGGTCACACAGTCAAAAGATTCTGATTTCATCATAATCTTCAGTTCTATAAAACCCTCTTTGGTAAACTTGGTTGCATTGCTTAAGAGGTTCAAGAAAACCTGGTTCAAACGTCCTGGATCACCAAGTATCACCTCTGGAATTTTAGGATCAACATCATACTTATAATGTATGGGACTATCATTAACACTCAGATAAAACAGACTCTTAAGAGACTCAACCAAAAGTCTTAAGTTAAAGGGGACACGCTCAAGTGTCAGACGGCCTATTTCAATTTTTGAGAAGTCTAAGATATCATTGATTAACCGCATCAAGCTATTGGCAGAGTTATGGATATTTAATAGATAATCTTCAGTGGTCTTCATCACATCATCCTGAAGAGCTAAGAAGCTCATTCCAATAATTGCATGCATAGGCGTTCTAATTTCATGACTAATATCTGCCAAAAACTTCGTCTTCATTTCATTAGAAGATTCGGCTGTTTCCTTAGCCAAGATCAAGGTCTTTCTTACTTGTCGTCTAAGACTAATAATCAAAGAAACCATAACCGATAAAACTAAGGCTACAAGAAGATAATACACATTATTACCATGATACTTCCGAATAATCGAAAAATGTATGTCTTTCATTTGGCTCTTAGGAATGTGGGATACCAACCTCCAGTTTCTTGTGTTATTCTCCCCATAAGGCCCACGACTGTTGCTATATGACAAGTTACTATAAGTAAACAAGCCTTGGTCAGTTAAAAATTGTCCCTTGGATTCTATGTTCATTTTCTCCCAAATCTGAGGATAATCAGCAAAGAAACCCTGGTCTGCTTTATCTTCAAACATAAAGGTCCATGTTTTTTCTTCAGGCCCTACCAAGTAATAACCCATTTCATTTAACAAGTAGACATTAACCACCTGATTGGTATAATCCTGAGATACTGGTTTTATATGAGTAAGAAATTCTTGGGCAAAATAATTGAGTACAACAAGGCCCTTGAGGTCACCACCCAAGTAAAGGGGACTACAAAAGCGAATCATAGGCTTATAGGGCACTTCAATAAGTTTATTCTCTATATTTAAGTCTAAGGGAGACACGTAAATTTGACCTGGATCTATTCCTATTGCCTCCTTAAAATAGTAACGATCCGACTTGTCTTGGAGATCATCCTCTTCAACAATTTTCACCAAACCATAATCATTATCTACCCTTATCCTTTCCAAACCATGTACATCAATGAATCGTATTTGATTGTAATCCTCCTTTATGGTCATATAGTTATAAAAGTAACTTCTTAAAGTTTGAGCATTACCCTGACTGGGATCTAAAAGAAATCCTTGAAGGGACTTATTCTCTTTAAGGATCAGTATATCCTTGTAGACCAAGCTTAAATGTTCCATTGCAATCAACTCGATGCTTTCCACTTCACTTATTTGCCCTGCCTTAATCTGGTTCATTTCAGACTTGTAGTCTCTCTCTATCAAGGCAAACTCAACCACTAATAGGACGAGGATCAAGAACAAAAAAATTCCTGCTACTCGTATCCATTTAATATCTTTTCGCAAATTTATCCCCATATCATCACCTCATTGTGCCTATATCCTGAATCAAAGATTTTATTCAAAATCAATCAAAAAAAATAACCCTAAATAATATAAGGTTATATTTTTCTAGCAGGTTTTCATTTGTTTTTTTATGGCACCAATCCAGTCGTACATGTGCTTAACATACCAGGCGCACGAGTCCGCCTGACCATTTAACATAAAAGTGATCCGCATCAGGGGACGACCAGCGGACTTGCCCATATGTTTATGGACCACATCTACTTCAATTATATCTTCTAGTCTTATGTATAAGGCCCGTCTAGGTAAAAGCATCTCAAAGAAGAGTTGTTCGTGATCTAAAATTAGGATGCCATTTCCCCTTACTTGAGCTAGGCCACTTGAAGTCTGACCGAAAAAATTGGCCCCGGCTGCGGTCATCACAGGCGGAAGGGCTCGCATGGCCAGTAGTTGACCTAGACGTCTTTTTGAGTATAAAACTACCAAAACAATCATACACATGAGGATTCCCCCGACCATTAAAAACACATCCATATCACCATCTCCTTTACATTCCTAGACTAAGTATAACAAACTGACATGTACAAACCTAGGCTTTCAGATAATCTCTTGTGCAAAAAAATGCAACTCCTAGGGAGTTGCATAGGTATTTATTCTTTTTCTTCCCAGTTGTGGTAAACATTCTGAACATCGTCATCTTCTTCAAGAAGGTCAACAAGCTTCTTCATGAACTTCAAGTCTTCTGGTGTAGACAGTTCAGTCATGGTTTGTGGCAGGTATCTCAGTTCAGCCATTGAGAACTCATAGCCCGCAGATGATAACTCATCTCTAACCGAACCAAAGTCTTCAATGTCAGTGATGATTTCAAAGTGAGTGTCTTCCACGTGGAAGTCTTCAGCTCCAGCTTCTATCACTTGCATTTCTAGTTCTTCTTCATCAATAGTTACGTCTTCATTTCTATCGATTACAAGAACACCCTTATGATCAAACATGAATGACACACAACCGTTTGTTCCAAGGTTACCGTTACCCTTAACAAAGTAAGACCTAACATTAGCAGCTGTTCTATTGGTGTTGTCTGTAAGACATTCAACCAGAACGGCGATACCACCAGGACCATAGCCCTCATAGGTCAACTCAGTTCTTTATCATAGTTCATAGATATTTAGTTGTTATTATCAATTCCATAACTCAATATTACATTATCATAAATCGAGTTGCAAACCCAACTATGATATATACATAGAAATATACATCATCCTCCTAAAGTAGTGTGTCTGCTGTTCCACCACCTGAGTGATTATTTCGTGGGGTAATAGCACCACCGACTTGCTCATAAGAACACCATTATACAGAGCAAAAGTACCAGTGATACTTCAAATAGCACCGATTCATAAATAGATTTCGAAGACATAGATACTCACTCCCCATAATTACACTACACTGAAGTTTAGATCTGCACTCATGGACAATTGCCTTTCATGGTGGGTAGCATCCTTGATGATGCTCTAGACGAAGTTACACTCTCAAAATGGGGAATGGTGCTCAAACGCGTACTACCAGTGCCCAATTGCATACCAGTGGTTTCATGAGTACGAAATAATCACCTTAGAAGTTGGTATAGAAGTATTTTAATTAAAAATGCTTGATTTAACTCTCCAATTGTTATATAAGTTGTTTAGTTTAACAGTAAATTTGTCAGCCGCTAATTTGCAATATAACATTTCTACTTCTTACGTATCTATCCTTTGATTTAATATGCAATAGGTATATCTATCAGATATGATGATTTATAAACGATTAATAGGGTATGAAGTATGTAATATATAGCTTAATTAATAAAAAAACTAGTCTTTACTCATCGTTTCTGATATTATTGTATTGAAAGTATTTTAGAGGAGGACCATGATGTATTCACCTGTAGAGTATGCAAAAACAGTAGTTGATAAGTACAGATTATCCGGAAGAGCTAACCTGGACATACTAATTGAGAGAATTGGAGGACATATCAAGTATGTTCCATTTCTAGAATATGACGCCTCAATTAGAAAGCACAATGATACTTTTGTTATACTTGTAGACTCAAGCAAACCTACCACAAGACAACGTTTCTCAATAGCGCACGAACTAGGACACTTATTCTTACATTTAGGTTATGATAATAAGACTTACTGGAACTCTGTATCTGAAGAGGATTCTTTTAAACTACGTAATGGTGTTAGTTTTGAGGAACAAGAAGCTAATCAATTTGCTGCAGAACTACTTATGCCGTCCAATGAGTTTAAGTATGTTGCACAAAACAATTTAATAGATAACGTCTATTACTTGAACGATATAGCAGATTATTTCGGTACCTCAGTTGATTCTGTTAATTACAGAGGTATTAACCTAGGGCTATGGGATTCATAGTCACCAACGTTCTTATAAGATTAAATGTACGAAGTTAAAATCCTGTAGCAAGGTTGCATTAAACCACACTACAGGATTTTATTATGTTCATTATTCTAGATAGCTGATTTCTGTATGAAATCAATCAAACTCGAGAAACGACTGTGTTCAAATACATCTAAATAATTAGTTACCCTAAAGTTTGTAGCCTTACCCTTATAGTTAATTTTTAAACAAACATTCTTACAATTTCTACAGTCCATATCGCATTCAGATTGACCCTTAATACAGGTGGATACATCAAATAGATAGTTCAAGAACAATTCCAACAAAGTTTTTCCATGAATTGTGGCCATTACCTCATCATTACTCATATTATCAACAAGAGTCTTCTGAGTAGTTAGTATCTCTTTATTCCTCTTCATCGCAGGGAGTCCGATTTTTGCTTTTCTGATGTCTTTGTACTTAACGTCAAATATAGGTCCATATTCTTTGTATACTTGATCTAAATTAACTGAGACATTTTCATTCTTATAATTGAAAAACTTATCAACTTCTATATTTGCCGTTCTAATTCCATTATACTTATGTTTATCATTACTAATGATTATATGTGAAGCAAGCTGATATGGTAATATTACCTTATATGCATCGACTATATTTTGCTCCCATTTTCTATACAAATGAAATGAATCAATATCAATATGATTCTTTCTTTCATACTTACCAATTCTACTTTTAAATTGTTTCCTAACTGATTCAATATTTATATGATAGTTTTCAATTGAATATACATTTAAAATATGAAGTAATTTGCTATTTTTGTACTTGTCTAACATAGTATGTAGAACTCTATCATAGTCAGCATCAACAATACAGAAAACGTTCTTACTTTTATACCAAATAGCTTCATCGTGTCTCTTAAGCACACCAGACTTCGCTTTTATTGACTTTGTTAATTTATACTCATTGGGAGTATCTAAATACGGAATATTATCAAAATCAACTTGCGGAGTAAGAACCCGTATTTCTTTTTTACAATCTGGCACAATCTGTTCTATAATACTCTGATAGTATCCAATATCACTATCCTCAACATAAAAAACATAAAACTTCTCACTACTTCTAAAGACAACAGTCGCTCCATCATCACTTTTAATTGCACTTATTTTACTCGAATCTCTAACTTTCATTTACTCACCTCTAATTATTCTGTTCATGTCAATAATTGACATATAATCTTTAAATATATATTTTTTTAGTAAGTGATTTGAATGAGTCGCTAAAATATATTGAGTTTTGGGGTTTGCCTTCAGTAAGTTTTCTATCAAATCTTCTTGCCACTCGATATGTAACGAATTCTCTGGTTCATCTACTAGAATCATATTATACTCAGAAAATATAAGTGTGCAGAAGTAACCTATTAGTTGCTTTTCTCCAGATGACATATCATCAATTGACATTTGAATAGTAGTTTCACCGATATCTCTTGTTATGATCAAACCCTTTTCTCTATCAAACAAAAAATGATAATCAGTATAACTGAATAAATTATTAAGAATTTCTTCTAAACGATCTCGCCAAGCCCAAGCTTGAGTTAAATCTTTATTCATCTTTCTAAGCAGCTTTATTAACTGTTTTATCATTGTATCCGAAATTTTATAGTCAGCTGAATTAGTGTCAATCTCAGAGCGTAATTTACACACAATCAACTCAACTAAATTATCGTCACTCAGACCAACCTTTTCAAGCACTTTAATTAATGAGGTAATTTCACGTTCATTAATCTTTATACTGATAGCTTCTTCGTCATTAATCTTATCATTACCAGTAAAAATCAAAGTGAGTAGATCTTTATTCAACTGTTGGGCGAAGAACCTAGTTCTAAACTCACTTAATGATATGTTCCTAATAATTGCATCGTTATTCATCTTACTAATTGACGTCTTCTCATCGTATTGAATTGAATAACTATTGTATGCATTTACAGGTAGATAATGAAGACATGTTCCAGGTGTAATAAGTATTTTTTGTAACTCTGTGTAATCACCAACTGTGTAATACTTGAACATATTAGCCGTTCTCACACTGCCTACTTCTCTTGATGAAGTAGAAATATAAGTTACAGTTTCTTTGAATGTTTTTTTATGAGGGTCTTTAGACCAACTTATTTCAAACTCTGCTTTGAATTTCGTACCAGATTTACCCTCAAACCTTTTTATCTTTAAACTATCCCATAGTTTGTCAATATCATGGTTTAACTCTAGATGAAACTCCTTAAAGTATCCAACAAACAACTCCTCTAAGTTCCTTCCATTAAAAATACTATTAATCAAATTAAGGAGTTTTGTTTTATATGTACCATTATCTCCAACAATAATATTTACTTTTTCATTAAAATTAACATTAAACTCTGCTACAGTGTGATAAAAGTCAACTACTCTTATGTTCTTAATCATTTTCACTACTCCTTTTATTCAACAATCAAATTACTCTCCTACCATTCCATCACCATCTCGATCAATCATATACTTGTATAACCAATGATCAGATGTTATTGGCATTGTAAACCCTGCTGCTTTGGCTTCTGCTATGGTAACTACACCATTACCATTTTTATCTATACTTGATATATCTTCTTCATCTGAAGTGTTCTTCTCCTCAGCTTTTTCAGACATATTACTATCTTCTCCACCTGAAGTAACATCATCATCAGGATTCACATTATCAAACTCATCGACAATTAAATCACCGTCTATCCTATATGAGTACTTATAATGACTAGGTGTCTGAGTCTCTGTGTCTGCATAAGTTATGATACACTCAAAATGTGTAACCTTCTTACCACTTGATATTGCATCTCTGATAATTTTCTCCATGTATGCCTGGTCACCATGTCTGTTTAATGTACTATTCTGAGGTGTAATATTATATGCGTTAGCAACCCCGCCCAGGCTATCTGCTATCACATGACCTTCATCGAGTCTCGAACTCTCAGTCCCTGGTACTTTTGCCTCATCTGGATAATACCTTCCCTTAGATGTTACAGATTCATTCTCTTCATCCTGTAAGGTGATTTCATCTGCAATAACACGTACTAGTTGACCATGTTCATTTGTAAAAGCCCAATATTCTCTATCACCAAAACCAATGTCCACAACAACTTTAGGTTCACGCGAACCTGATAGGTCGCCACCATCTACCTGAATAAGTGTATATCCATCAAATAATGGTTTAGTATATTTTGATCCTTCAGCAGAACCAGCTACAGGTTCCTCTTCAGCACCTTCAGAGATGTTATCATTTAGTTTATTTCTTTCTGAACTATTACTTATATCACTGTTAATGTCATTGTCAATGGTGGTTAACAAGTCACTACATCCTATTACACTTATAGCTAGGAAGAGTATTACAAAACCAACTACAAAGAAAGATCGTAACTTTCTTGATTTTTCCTCTTTCTTTCTCCATATTATCTGCTTATTGTGTTTCATTGCATTACCTCCCTCTTAAATACAACTCAACCTTCTCTTAGTTTAAATACCACACACACAAATATCATTGCCAGTATAAGGTAGCAACTAAATGTCTATATACCTATTTCCATCGTCTTAATTTCATCTCTGCACGACTTACAGATGTTTATTTTTTTTTGAATCGTTAACTTCTCATCCGAACCACAGAATGAGCAGCCAGGAGTAAAAGCCTTTAGAATTATTAAATCACCTTCAATAAATATTTCAATTGAGTCTTTATCCGTTATGTTCAGCCCTCTTCTAAGGTCAATAGGTATGACCACGCGTCCTAAGGAGTCTAACTGTCTTACTATACCTGTTGATTTCATAAAATCCTCCGTTAATCTAATCAATAATATATCAAGAAAAATAATACATCACTGATAAGTATACATCCAATTAATATTGCAATGTATTACTGTTATATCGTTTATAAACACCTTTTCATAGCTCAAGGAGTCTATTATAGAATTAATAGCTAAATATCCATTTGGCGTTCTATTTTTCATCATAATATCTTAATTAGTCATTTATCTGTTATTCATATATAAATCCATTCTGTAATGGGCTTATTTCACCATTTCTTAGATCGTAGTATTCCATCAATGAAAGATATACTATCAGCTCTCCAAGATATTCATCAATCACTCCAGTTACATTAGTTAGTTTCTTTACCTCATCTAAGTTCAAATCATATTGATAAATATATCGAGTCGATTCATTTACTTCATTAAAATAAACAATATTATCAATCACCACAAGTCGTTGGATTTCATTATCGCTTTCATAGAGTTTTCTAATTTTTTCACTTTCGACATCATACTCATAAATATCATTTAATCCTCTATAATAGATATTTTTTCCATTTGTTCTCATCTCGTATAAACTATTAATCAGATCGATGGTATGTATCTCATTAGTTTCAAGATCATACTTATTAATTGTTGTGTATGAACCTGTGGTATAATACAAGGCGTCACTTAATTTAAAAAACTCACTAACTGAACCTTTAACAAGAACTTCTTCTTCTCTTGTTACAAGGTTAAATCTGTGTATTCCATTGGAGTATATGTACCTTATAGCATTCGAATGAATACCATATAAGTAGTCTCCATCTAGTAATACATATGTTGATGCGAGAGACTTATATGAGTATTCATCATCACTTATTTTGCTGTCACTATATGGTCCAGTGATAGTAAGTACATCAATAAAACTTCTACTTTTAAGTATGTATTCACCATTGTATACACCAATAATATGTTCATCGGGAGTATATGCATCTTCTGCAAACACTTCTGTTGTACCATTTACTGGATCGTATACTTTGATACAGTTATCAGTCTTAGATCTATAATAGATTAAATCATCATTACTAGCATATATCGCACTTGCTCTTTCTCCATCTAATAATACCTCATCAAACTTTCCATCTTTAAATCTATATTTTGAAGGCATTGCACATGACCATAATCCTCCATTACTATACGTTCTCCCCGAAAAGAACAAACCATCTGAAGGATTATCCCATTTAGTCTCCTTTATTTCAAACGTATCAATATCCAAACTATACCAACCAATATGATGCCAATTGATACTATACGGGCTTGTCATCTTCTTCGATTTTGCGTAAAAATATAATTTATTACTATCAAAGAACAGACTTTCCAGCTTAACCTCATCTTTCCAAAAAGAAGATCCAACTATATGCAGTTCTTCCACCTCATTTGTGCTTAAATTAATCCTGTTAACATCATTAAAGCGGCCGTATGTATAATATAAGTAATCGTCATTAAAAACAAGTCCATATCCAGTAATGCCTTCAATCATAACATCTATTGTACTATTACTAATATCATACTTATATAGCACTTCATTACTTAAATAATAAACATCATTCCGATCCATTGTATAATCTGTTAAGTTAATAAGCTTTTCACCTAGAACATGTTTTGGTGCAGTGAAGATTACTCTTTCATTTCCGCTATCGAGATCTAACAACAGAAGTTTACCTGAATTAGGTGAATAGAGAAGATAGTTACCACTTATTATCATCTTACTATCAATTCCACGTCCAGACCTAATTGTAACGTCTGTTAAATACTCTCTTTTATTTCCATTCATGTCTGATTTATAAAGCATTCCATTTACTATTGTATAAAGTTCATTGTTGTATACAAAACATTTTTCTATCAGCCCTGAGTATACAAGCTCCTCATATTTAAGAAGTTTGTGAGTTCTATATAGATAGTCATTGTTATATGGGTTAGCGTAGTAAAACCAATCCAAATCGTTCCAGTAGTCTTTAACTCTTGAATAATCAATCGGGGTGCTAATAGGCTCACTAGCAATAAGGTCGTACTCATCTCTTGTTATTATTCTTTCATCAATAAGTTTATCTGCTAGAGTAGCATCTCCACCCTTCATCATTTGACTAAGTGAGTTATATGTGATTCTTGCTAAATCACCTCTAGTAAAAGTATCCTTCGATAGACTTATCAGTTCATCATTATTTATCAAACCAATAGAATAAGCAAACTCGTCAGATTCATCCCATTTGAAATCAACTCCTTTTTCATACCCTAGAGCAGTTAATACAAATGATATGTATGAATCCGATGAGATAAGACCTGTTCCGAACTCAAACTCACTCAAACCATCGGTATATCCTTTAACATATGCATAATCGACCCATTTTTTCCCCCACTGGGGTACATCAGTAAAACACGACTCCTCCTTATTGATGCTCATGAGATCCTCTTCTCCTAAGAGTCTTATCAACATTATAATGCCCTCTAACCTTGATGGAGCTCTTTCAAGATCAAATCCGTCACTAGTTCCCTGAAAAACTCTAATGAACTTCAATCTATATGCATATTCCTCATCCGGTATTTCATTGTTTTCATCTATCTCAGCTGAAACAAAACTTGATGTTATTAACAGTATGATTACTATCATAAACAAATATTTTCTCTTCATATCTACCATTTCAACCTTTCACCTCTTATAATCTACAAATAAGTTTCTTTTTAGTACTATAACCTAGTACACCTTATCACTTTTTCCACTGTTACAACGATCGCATAATGTCTGTAAATTATTCTCCTCAGTTTTCCCACCTTTTGAGACTGGTATGATATGATCAACTTGCAACTTCACACCGTCACTCTGAGTAGAACCACACACTTGACATCTGTTGTTATCACGATTCAGAATCTTATATCTCAGTGTGTTTGTCATTTTGCTTCTTTCCTTCTTTATAATATATTGTCGAGTATTTCTGTTATGAATATCTTCCTCTACTTTTTTAATTGATAGAATAATACACGATTCATCATAATAATCTCTTTTTTCATATGAGTTTCTGCCCTTAGGACTTGTGTAAAGCAACTCATACTGAAAATCAACTTCAGTTACAGGACTATGCGAAAATTTCACAAATAGTTTTTTCTCATAAACTGAAAAAGGAAAAATCATCTTTCTAACTTCTTTCTTCTTATATAAAAGATAAAGTCCATCAACTTCGCTTTTATACTCAAGTGCAAAAACTCTGTTCTGCTTTGATTTCTTGAGCAATTCCTCGTAGTATTGTCTCTTTTCAAATAACTCACGGTACAGTAATTTTTCTGGTGTATCCCTATCATACTTATACTTCTTGTCATGCCTTTCACTGATAAGATGAGGATCATCAATTTCATTAAAAATGTATCTGTTATTTATTGTGAACAACTTATCAAGTAGCTTACTTTTTGACTTAACATACCTCTTAATTAGGCTATTAACACTAACGAATACAATGGCCATTAGCAACATTTCCCAAAAGTTAAACCCTAGCATTACTACACCTCCCAACTATACCATATATCATCAGACTTTCGATTCACACCCCTCCGATAGAGTATAGTTGTTCACCAATAAACGAATTATAAATGTCTTCAGCCCTTACTCTGGTTGCATCAAGTAAATATGATGAACTCTTATTACCCACTGTTTTTCTCAAGTAAATTATTTTCAATTACCTGCTCTACGAGCACTTTATTAGTTTATTCGCTACTCTAGCGACAATTTGTGTTTACATATTAGAATAATTAATACTACTTTTACATATATTGGGTTTCTCTATCTATTATATCATTAAATCAAGCATATTAAACCCGAATCTGTTCTGATATCATAAACCATCAATTGATAACTTTACACAAGCTATGACAATATCCATGTTGATTGAAAACAGAATCAAAAGGACAGGAGGGTAATTGAGAGCATCATAACAAGAAAAAAGACACTGCAATAGAGCTTAACTTTGCAGTATCCTTATTGCCAGGCTTAACCTAACACATAACTGCTATTCCCTGGGTAAACTTAGTAAATTATCAGCAGTTGTATCATTTGGTGATGACCTAACATATTTTTCATAATTTGGTGCTGGTCCAATGGCCCCTACTAAGTATGTGTATGGGTATCCATCAACTGATATTGTATCAGGATGAGCATCTAAATAATCGTATAGTTGTCCCTTTTTGTAATATCCAGGAGACTGACATCCAATTATATATACTGAATCTATTTCCTGGCAACTTTTAGAGTTCAAGCACCCGCTTTTCATTTTAATTTTTGTAGCCTTCACTATTATACCTCCTCAACATGCTAATCTTGGGCTAAATAAATACTATTTCTTATCTTTAGGTGGACAAGGATCGTTGCCATAGCTATTTGCATTTTGAATTTTACCATCCTTACCATGAATGACAAGTTCCGCTTTCTGCTTCTTTGCTAATTCTTTTGCAATCTTCTCTGCTTCAGCTTTGGTAGAAGTATGTACTGTTGCTTTAGTTGCTCCACCCTTCTTAACATTCCATCCACCTTGTTTTGCTGGTACAACGTGTTGAGTCTTTCTAGCCATATAATCATCTCCTTTCTACATAAGATATAAAGATACTTTACATAACTAGAATTTGTTGGTGCACTTGAGATGCTGAGACTCTGTAACCTACATATTGTAGTTATGGAGTTATCTATATTCACTCGTGTTTAGTCTGTACATATCAATACATTAGTAAGAACATACATTAAAAATACATATACGATGATATACAGAAAGCTACACATTTTATTTTATCATTAATCAATTATATAAAATGCTTGATTGAAACAGTTTTTTCAGGTGTATTTTTATGATATAATTATCAATTATCCATCTTGGGGAACACGCTGTATTATATGACTTACATGAACCATAGTCATGTAAACTACTGTAGCATTCGGGTTAAAATTAACAGTATATTTCAGTTCGATGACCTGTTACTCTGACAAAGTTGAGTACTATAATCCATGTTAATAAATTAAGTTACTAAATTTGATTAGCACTTTTAAACTTAAAAGCCTGACTAGACAAAGCATAGTCAGACTTATACATTAACTTAAAAAGAGAGCATAACAAACTCACTGAATAATGAAATGATAATTAGACTAGATAATAAGTTTAGTCCAAAGCTTCATTATGCATATTTTTTGCAATATCAATTATCATTTGTGTTATCTTGTCAGGGCGTTCATCATTAACATATCGCCTAACAAACGAACATTTGGGACATTCAACAGAGTATTCACCCATGACCATATTTTTATGTTCGAGTAATGTAGAATCACATACTGGACAATATGGTTTTAAGTCTCTCACTGACCAGTTGCCACCACTTTTAACCCAGTTCCAGGTCCATCTCCAGTTCTTTAGTCTATCTTCCGTATATATTTCAAAGGCTTGTTTTTTATCTTCGTTAGATGTAGTTGTATTCAATATATTAATCACAAGTTTAACTGCTTTAACTATCAATACGAGTAATAATAAGACCCACACTTTTATATCCATAACCAATACCTTAAGTACCAATTTTGCAGATTCAGTTAGTACATTGAATAAGGCAATTACAACATATGTTATAGTACTTAGAAATGGTTTACTCCAAACAAAGTCTATAAACAGAGATACACCACTTCCAATCATTGCAGTAATGATTATGTTCAAAAGGTTAATTTTTTCTTTCATTTATGCTCCTCTTTCTATATAATTTATTATATTATATAACTAATTGATATAAAGTTTAATGGTCTAGGAGAAAATATATGAGATATAACGTGGTTATCAAGAGTGAGTTCATCGATGAATATATAAAGGAACATAAGTTGATGTACGCACGTATACAAGAAATCAACGCTATCTATAGCGTGATAAATGCACTCTCAGAAGTGGACTTCAATAATCACTCGGTGGGTTCATATTCTACATTGTTTAATTTTATTCATTATCAACTTTTCTGCAAACTTATTCTAGAGCTTCACACAATTTTAAACGATGGTAAACACACATTGTATTCTTTCAAGAATAAAGTATATAGAACATATTGTGAGGATCATTACAAACCTAAACTCGGACAGAGTTTTAAAAGTATAATTAATAAAGAGCTCGAGCTTATAGTTAAAGATTTAAGACATGGCCACTTTGCTCATTATACATCTAAGACTCATGCTGGAGAATTACATCCTACAGGGTTTAGTTTAGAAGATGCAGAAGAACTTGTAGGTCAAATCAACAAACTATTTGATATACTGTCTTTTAATGTTGAAGATGCATACTCAGTAAGCGAGTACTATTATCGAGATATAAGAAAGAATATGTTCGAACTCTATGAAGAACCATTCCAAAATCTAATTGATGAACTTAGATTAACTTAACCATAATACAAAAATATGCTTAAATCATCTAGTACTATAAGTAGCCAGCTAACTTAAACTATTGAAGACTTTATCAAATGTTAACTATAAACATATAATCTATTATATACTTAATGATACATTGATGCAGAAGGTACAAGCGTGCAATTGTGCATAGCAATGTCAGCTCATCGCAGAAATCAAATAAAAGCACTGGTGATATTATCTAATAATGATATATCTCATCAGATTCATTTCATCAATAAAAGTAATATATCATTTTAAGGCTTATTGATTCTGCATTAATGATATAAAATCATAACTCAATTAATTTAACTTAAACATACAATTATTATTACTTCATTTTAAACAAAAATCTCACGATTGCATATCCACCTGCACCAGGGCCATATTTTTCAGTGACTTTTACATCTACTTTAAAGTTACCTCTTTCAGATGACCTCACCACTATCGTTTCACTACCTACATCGGGATACTGATCATCTTCAATGGCCCGCACTCTAATATAATATATACCATCGGCTGCTTCTATTGTATCACCTTCACTTATTAAATCCCCGTTTACTTTGCATTCAAACGTCCATTCCCTACCGATTCCTGTGTTTTCAATGATTGTGACGCCCTTATACTTTAATCCTCTGTGCTCATCTAGATAATCACTTACATTTGCATAACATAATGCAACTACAAAGATACCCAGTACGACAATTAAGGCTTTCTTCATACACCCTCCTTATATCTATATATCACTACCCTAGACATGCCATATAATATGTTGAATGCTTAATATAAAATGATGAGGAGTTGTCATCAACATGACTAGTGTAGCTCTGATTATCAGTAAGAAACTGATTCCACAGTTTATCACTTGATGTGTGCGCAATCCAACTGAATTGTACAGTCAATTACTCGAAAAAAACTGTGATTTTAGCATCCCCCGCATACCTTAATCAACTTATCTGGTCATCTATATGCCTTAACGAACTCGCTTTCAGATCATTATAAGATAAAAGCGATAGCATCATTACATTAATTGCAAGTTCAAATGATGTTAGCCCTGACAATATTTCCAAAGAATCACTAAGTACTAGTGTAGAATAAAAGTTATTAAAAATGGTAACAAAAGCTATTGAAAAACCAATTCCTACCCTTAACTCAGATAGGTATTGAACTTTATTATCAGCCTTGTTGTAATCAATATACAGTAAAAGATAAGGAAGAATAGATGTAATAAGGAACATAATGAATATATAGAAGTCACTCTCTCCACCAAGACCAAACCATTCATTCAAAGAGTAGGTAATAATCGTTGAGCAAACTACAGGTAGGATCGTGACATGAGAGATATAGCCCGTAACCCTGTATATTAACTTCTCATTCTTTATCAAGTTCTTGCTTCTGATACGCAAATAACCTAAAATAAAAACAAAAACAGTCACAGTCTTCATGATATAGTTCATATTTGAAACAGCTACATAAATAATCAAACTGCTTATCAGGAAAAGAGCAACTCCGTAAATCGAAATGTATATTATATCCCATTTGTTAATGTATTTTTTATTCATGTCTACAGTCACTTTCTACACTCATCATAACATTGACTATGGTATCACACTTTTGAGTGAATCAAAGAAGATGTACTGCACATCTGATGATCAAACCAATTGTGAATATATCAGGGAAATTTACTTTTGACACTTATTTTGATTAATCTTAGTTCATTATGTACAGAAAGTTGATTTCATTAATAGGAAATCAATCTATTAATCAATATTCATTACTTTTCCGACATATTGCGAAACTAAGTTAAATTTCAATGTTTAGAGTTCCATTCCTTACAGATAGACAATAGTTATCATGTACCAGTTCATTTTAATTTAGAATCATAGCATCCTAATACTTTACAATAACATTATAGACGATAGTGTATCTCATTTCTATAATATAGTAGAAGTTTACTAACTTACTACACGAATCGTTCATTAGATTATACCTCAGTGAAACGCTATTTTGGACTCTATATGTGTTCCAATAAGATTCGAATACGAATTTTGAAACAAAAATCCCACAATGTCTTGTATCTATTGAAACGTTGTCGTATCATAAAACTATGGAGGTGATGTCATGTCAAACTTAGGCTATATAAGAGTGTCAACAGTAGATCAAAATACCCAGAGGCAAAAGGAAAGCATTTCAAGAGTAGTTGCAATAGACAGATGGTATGAGGAGAAAGCAAGTGGTAAAAACACCGATAGACCTCAGCTTAAGGCTATAATGGATTATGCACGTGATGGAGATATAGATGTCCATGGTGGGACTATCTACACCGACACTATATATGTAGACTCGTTCAGCCGCTTAGCAAGAAGTACTAAGGATTTGCTCTCAATCATTGAGGAATTAGAAATAAGGAAAGTCAAGTTAATCTCTGTTAAGGAAAACCTTGATACATCAACCCCTCAAGGAAAATTGATGATAACAGTTATCGGTGCGATTAACCAATTTGAACGCGAGCAACTCCTAGAACGTCAAGCAGAAGGCATCGCAATTGCCAAGGCTGAGGGAAGATATAAAGGAAGAAAGAAAATTGAGATTACCGATGAACTCATAGAACTTCATCAACTATGGACCCATAGAAAAATAACTAAAAAGAAGATTCAGGAAAAAACAGGTTTATCTCGTACAACCTTACACAGAAGATTTAAGGAAATTGAAGAAAATAACTTGAAAGATTTGGGTGCTATAGAATGCTAAGATTATATTCTTTTAACTCAGGTTATCACATAATAAACTCATAATGAAATACACAAAGAGTGCTTAGGGATTTCTTACTAAGCACTCTCTAACTTTATGGATCTATGAATCCAGAGATTAATTATCAATTGTATAAGTTAAATACCCTTAGAATAAAATCTCTAGCTTCCTTGTGACCACAACCAGACAGCTCCTTTACAATAGATAACAAGTAACCTTTCCTGTCTAGACAACCCGCGAAGCACTTATAGTAATCGGCATTAGATTTAGTTACTATGATCGAAGCACTTGGGGAACGATCATTGTGAAAGATACATTTTTGAAGTCCGTATTGACCCGTCCCCAAAATTGTTGGTAGTCTTATACAGTTAATAAACCAGTCAACTAACTCATTATAAATACAAGCTTGTCGATCACCATTCATTATTGTCGACAGTACCTTATCTTCAACATAATTACTACTGTATGAATAAAAAATAGTCTTAAAATTAAAGAACTCTACAAACAGATCATCATTAGTCTTAAACAATTCTGAATCGGAGTAATCCTTTATAACCTGTCTAAGACCATGAAAATCCAACGCACTTATGTATTCAATGTTCTTGTTAAAATTGGATACAGGCAGACATATCTTTTTCTCTCTCTTCTTATTGTTGCATATTTCTTTTTTCTTGAAGTCAAGTTGTTCATAGTGCTTAAGTAAAAGTGAAACATCTACCAACCTATCTTTCTCAAAGTAAATCACCTCTTGTCCTGGTAAAAACATTCGATTAAGTCTTTTACAGGAGTGATCACACTCCGAAACAATATCCATTAGAGCTAGTACCAGTTTTTCAACTACTTGAGGGTCTTCGATTACATACCCTATATTATATGCAACTCTGAATCGATGGTTTTCCTGTGTATGTGACAAAGTAGTATAAATCAGGAAGTGATTCAGATGAGAATACTTTTCTTCAAACTCGTCTATAGTTAATCCATCATCAATATCCACCATCAGTAACTGTTGTCCCCCTGCTTCACTCGTTTTCCCACCTCCTAAGTTTGGTCTTACAGTTAGCTTCCTAAAAACTTTGTCAACTAAATCAATACTAAAAGTCCTAACCTTAAAACTATCATATATTTTTGAATATATGATAGCATCAGGTTTATCTTTAACAGGAATGGAAGATAAGTTAACAGTAACATCCATAGTAACTACCTCCTTGTCAATCGTTTCGTATTCTGAGGTGATATCATATCTTTGTTTAAATCCACACCTGACATAAATCTGACCAGTCCCATAATCTCCATCACCTCATTTACTTTCTCAACAAGTTTATTTAGTTCGAAAGGATCAATAGAAAATGTACCATTATCAAAGAATGTTTCAAGCGGTCTTTTATCACCGACAAATTTTCTATAAGGCAAATCTTCATTCAAAATGAACTCATCAAAATTCTCAGTATACTCGTTAATCAGGTTGGCCAATACTATCATAAGTACTGCTCTTTCAAGATAGTCCTTCATATCCTCTGTTATCATATGATACTCTGTACGATAGACCTCAGTAATAGACAGAGGTACATAACCACATTTCGATGTGATTGATCGAACTTCACCAAAATATACTACAGGTAATAGGGAATAGTTGTCTTTGATCAACAACTTTATCTGCTCTTCGTTTAAGCCAGTACTTTCATAGTATTCTAACAGCTTATTAATTTCATCTTGAAATTTTCCATTGACCCTCTTCTTACCACTTTCTACTGATGCTACAATATCATATCTAGTGTCGTTCTCTCTCTTTCTAAATCCTCTACTCGCTTTAGTTATACCCACATACCCTTTTGCAGCCAACTGGCTCTTGAATACACCAAAGTACACACCTGTTAAATCATAAATATCATCAAGCAACTCTCTATTGGCACCTACATACCTTAATAGAATGCTTGAGTTGTAAATATCTGCTTTATTGTTATTTTCTTTCATATATCCTCCATAATTGACTCTACCTCGTGCTTATCAGCCTATATTTTGCCCCACCTCAATACTTGATTACAATATTAAGTAATTTGAATAACCCACTTTATGGTGTTTTCCAAGAAAAAAGACAAAAAAAATAAAAGGTACGTTTCCAAAAGCCTTTTCAGTCAATCGAATCAAAATACCATATGCCGCGACATGATCAGAAAACCAACATAGTAAGGTTTAATAGCTTATAAACTATTCTAGAAAAACAGGTAAACCCTTACACTATTAATCATCCAATTTCAAGACTTATATTTCAAGATAAGATCATCTATTATCCGTTAACCAAACTCCGTTCATAATCTCTCTTACTACAAACACACCATTATATAAGTGTGTGTTTGGAACACATTCAGCATCATTCTAATGATTCCTCAACTTAGAAAGCAAACGATACAGAGGTAACATAACTATACGTTCAAATGTGTTTTGTAGACATTTTCAACAAATAAACTGGAAATTTATTTTTTTCAGAACGTCTATTTTTACATCGATATTACCTCATTAAATTGTATGTCGTAAACTTTCACATAATAATATACTGTTACGACTTACGACGTGCTTAGTATTATGTACTGTTTATCTGTACCATGACCAATAGCAATTCCAACTTCATTTATATAGTTCTTGACGGGAGTTCGATTGATAAACTTTGAGAAGTTTTTCCGATCTATTCCTACTTTTTCGCAAACTGTCGTTTTCTTTATCTTACTCGCTTTCATAGACATTTCACTTTCAATCAACCGCATGAAGATTTTTAACTGTTTCGTCGTGTTAATCTGTGTTTTGCGAGACTTCCGTCCTCTCTTTAGAGTTAAATCAAATGGAAGTATCTCGTTGTAATAATTTACTCCAGATAGTAGAGTGCTCAACATACGTGTAATATCAGACCTGTTACTCATCACGTGCATAGTACACCAACCATCTTGCGACCAATTTCTATAAATTCTACGTATAGATTGATAGTAGTCACTAGTTATTAAACTTGTTCTTAACTTTTCTACCCCGGAGTGTTGATTAATCATATAACCATCCTCACCCAGAACATAATTAAGCTTAGTATTACCATGAAGTTCAAACTGACCAGAGTAGAACATATACTCCAAGATGTAAGACAAAGAATCATACACAGGGGTCTTACAAACCCATATATTCCTAAAGTTAGTCCAATTGTTTTTACCAATTAAATTACCATGATAAGTTACTTCAATACCATGCTCATTCATAAGACTTAAGTTACTAGGTTCAATTAGATCAAACTCTTTCTTTTCTGATACAATTAAAGTATTTCTTTCATGCCTCTCGTTACGTATGCAATGAAGAGCAACATCTGTAACTACTGATTTATACTTTTTAAGTGCTGTACTTGTTGTTCCAACTTCATGATGATAAAGGAATGACCCTTTAAAATTGAAAACTTTTGGCATCTCATATAACTTGAAGAATCGGCTCCCCAATGTATATCTATCCGAAATACCACCATTAGCATCTAATAAGATATTGTTGTACTTTGCTAATGAATAATTAGGATTCGAATCCACTATTACTAGGGAATTCCCCCCCTTACCATCTGATACTAGAAGCGAACTATGATCGAACATCACTAACAAACTATTCAGATTAATCTGAATATTCCTTCTTGATAATAACTCTAGCTTCTTGATTAAGCTAATATATTTTAGCCGCCTTTTTTGCTTAAATAAATTTCTAACATATACACCACTAGGAATCTTCTTTTCCATAATTGCTTTAATATGTCTTGTTAAGTGCTCTCCAGCTTTAATTTCTTCTTGGGTCAACTCCTCTTTAACATTTGTTATATGCCCCATCAGAAGCATCATATCAGTATAGGTATATTGATATGATGTTGAAATGTTTACAAATTCATCTACAATCAATGTATGCGCATTCCTAATTATATAATCATCACACACACCGTTGCACATCATCTGATACCTAGCTGATGTGATAAAGATAATATCATATTTTTCGAACAGATACTTCTCCTCTCTATAGTTTTGAGCTGTAATGTATGTCGCCAAGCACTCCCCAGCTACCTCATTGACATGATCAACAGATTCCTTGATAAAGACCTCATCGTTTGGACTGTCGTTGGCAAAATATTGTACATATATCAACTTTACTCTATTCTCTTTAACGAACTCTGCAGCATACTCCCTGGCAGATCTACTTTTTCCAGCTCCAGGTTCTACGGCAAACACATTAAATTTGTCAGTCCTCCACCACCTTTCCTCCTTTATAAGACATTCAAGTGCTTTTCTGACTTTTTTAACTACATCATGGTTAACAAATGAATTTTTTCCCTGTATAAATATCACACCCTCCTACAGTTTGTCTGAGAAGTAATCTGATAAAACATCTCAGACATTGCCTTATTTTTGTACTTGAACCTCTTCTTTCACATTAATAAGTTACATAATTCTATGGCAATCAACTCGTCGTGTGGAGACTCTGCACAGTACCACACGACAAGTATAATGCCCAAATCAATCATACTACCTTGCTCGATCGTTAAAAGAAAATCGTTACATTTCATACATTTGATTTGACTTAATGATGCCTATTAGACATCTACCCTGTAAGCAATCTTAGATTAACCCATTGACTTAGTAATGTCAATACTATAAAATGAAGAAGTTAAAGTTTTTATTATACAGTATTATCTAAATTATAACAACATCAATGCAACTTTTCTCTTTGAATTTGTTGCATTATAACAATAACAACGCACGTCATTGGAGGTAAATACCAATTCTAGACTTAGAACGATACAGAAAAAAACACATAATCAAAGACCTTCTATTCGAGGGTATGGGTGATTGGCCAGAAAACACACCATTAGAACACACTGAGGAGTCACTATTTACATACAGTGTCTTTGTAAGACCATTAACCAGAAAAGAAGTTAAAGAAAAGCTCCATCAAAAAAAGACCTAGATTAGGTCTTTAATTGTTTTTGCATATTTTTGTTGAAAATGATGTTGACTAATCAGCACTACCTGTGAAGTCACCCGTATAACCCTCAAATCGCTTCTCTAGGGAGTTTTTTTACTTTCAGTGTTATTTGGTACCACTACTTGATAACTCCTCTAGACGTGATATCCACGCCTCTATTACACTTTCTTGAACACTATCAGAATACTTGATTATCTCAAGACCCTCATCTACGACACATTCTAACAACGGCACACTACTCTCACTGCCTATATAAGCTTTATAAAAGTTATTATTACCTTTACTGCTTTTGTAAATTGATCCTAGCATTCCATTAAGTTCATACTTAGCAATGTACTCCCTGTCATATATCAACTTAAAAATAGGTAGCAACTGCATTCTTTTGCGCATATTGCTTCGATCATGAATTCTAGCCATTAACTTCATGTTAGTTTTGTCCATTACCCCTGCCTCAACTTCACCGCACTCACCAGACTTAAATTGATTAATTAATTGGTTGTACAACTGTACAAAGTTCACTTCAGGTGCTGATGCAACTAACAACCTTGAAATGTTAGAACTGACGCCCATACCAGTCTTAATACAGTCAATTAATAGATCCTTTTTATCATTCAGTACATCGTTTGCCTCTACATAATCATTATATGCCGATACAAACTCATATAAAGATTTTAAGTCATCTGATACAGATCTACTCGTCCCCATATACTTAATGAACTTGGTTAGCCCATCTACAACCATCTTGTAGTTATTAGACTCCAGTTCACTGTTGATAAAACATCTGATTAGTCTGTTATCTTTGCTTTTAAAGTAAATTTCCCACTCTAACCCATTTGTAAAGATAAGCAATCGAGCACTTTTACTTCTATCAAACATGTTCTGACGTTCATAAACCTGTTGCCTAACCTGAGAAGACTCCAATGGCACTTGCTTTCTCTTAACTTCAATCCAAATCCAGTCACTAAGAACAATATCGATTGATTGCTGATTACCGTACATAGCTTCAGGTTTATATTCCTCATGTATTGATCCAGTCCATGTTTCGGATACTACAGGTAGAAATATCTCTCTGATATAAATTCTCTCATCAAGATGCTCTGCGAATTCCTGAACATTAGTTATAAACTCATTATTCATCTATATCCTCCGATTCTGTATCCTCGATTTTTTCAAGCCAATATTTCATTGCCTGATTTATGAGTTCATTCCTACTATAATTATGCGAAAGAGAGATTTTATCATATTTTTCTAACAATGATTTGGTAACCCTAATTGTTATAGCCTCAGTCATCTTCTCTTTTTTCTTTAATTTAATCATTTGTGCTTCCTCCATGATTTAATTATAGAATAATAAACACCAATAAAATAGATTCATGTTTAACTCAAATTTTCATCAAAAAGTAGTTATTTATGATTCAGACTTGACTACGCAACCTTAGTTCCTGGTAATGATGTCAAGCGGACTCGTTTTAATACCTTTCTCAATATACTTCTCCATTGTTAGTGATTTTAAGTATATTTGAGTTATTGCAACGCTTGAATGCCCCAGAACTGTAGAGACATAATTCAGGTCTCTTGATTTGGACATTAGAGTAGTAATAGCATAGTAGTGTCTTGACGTATGCGGGCTATTACGACAATTAAAAGTATATCCGCTGATTTCCTCAACTTTTTTATATATTCTCTCTATTGCCTCTACGGTAAGTGCTCGACCTGTCCTACTTAGGAATAAGTTGTTAGGAACAGACTTATCAAAGAAGAAATTTCTCTTAACCTTTTGATATTGCCTTATCAGTTTATACAGAATTGGAGACATTGGAACTAATCTCTGTTTATTACCCTTTCCATGAATCAAAATTCTATCTTCAAACAAGTCACTTTCTCTAATTAAAATAGTCTCTGTACACCTTATACCAGTATCTAACTGTATACTGATTATTAACTTGTTTCTAGCACTTAGGTAATCAGACATTTTGAATGTGTTATATAAAATGGCCGCTTCTTTATCTGTATAAACATTAAAAACCTTTTTCTCCTCTTTAATAAACTTTACTTTTTCAGCAGGATTTAGTGCTATGTAGTTCTCATCCATTAAAAAGACAAAGAATGCTCTTATCACTCTTAGAATTCCATTAACATATTTGTCCTTAGCACCATTACTTAACTTAAATCTTAGGAATAGTTGTATGTCATTTTTGCAAATTTCTTCTATAGCTCCTACTTTCAGCTCTTCTTCACAAAACTTCAAAAACAACAATGTAATGTTCCTGTAACTCTTTATAGTCTTAGGTGACAGCCCCCTTGCTTCACAATTAAATAAAAAATCCTGATACGGTAAATAATTCATTAAAAAACGCCTCCTTTACTAGTTTAATATCATAAACATAGATAAAGAAAGCGTTAAGTTTATCGTCATTTCCGTTGAAAAATAGACAGATGACTTCTCACCATTCAATGGAAGAGTATCATGTAACGATTGCAAATACAGTACTTAGTCCTCAAGCCAGTTGTGGTAAACATTCTGAACATCGTCATCTTCTTCAAGAAGGTCAACAAGCTTCTTCATGAACTTCAAGTCTTCTGGTGTAGACAGTTCAGTCATGGTTTGTGGCAGGTATCTCAGTTCAGCCATTGAGAACTCATAGCCCGCAGATGATAACTCATCTCTAACCGAACCAAAGTCTTCAATGTCAGTGATGATTTCAAAGTGAGTGTCTTCCACGTGGAAGTCTTCAGCTCCAGCTTCTATCACTTGCATTTCTAGTTCTTCTTCATCAATAGTTACGTCTTCATTTCTATCGATTACAAGAACCCCCTTATGATCAAACATGAATGACACACAACCGTTTGTTCCAAGGTTACCGTTACCCTTAACAAAGTAAGACCTAACATTAGCAGCTGTTCTATTGGTGTTGTCTGTAAGACATTCAACCAGAACAGCGATACCACCAGGACCATAGCCCTCATAGGTCAACTCAGTGAAGACTGCACCGTCTGAATCCCCGGTCCCCTTTTTAATGGCTCTTTCAATGTTGTCCTTAGGCATGTTAGCTGCCTTCGCCTTTTCTATAGCACCCTTTAAGGCTGCATTGTATTCAGGATCGCCACCACCCTCGCGAGCAGCTACCATAATATAACGACCCATTTTAGTAAAGATTTTTGCTCTTTTAGCATCCATCTTACCTTTTTTATTGATAATAGTTCCTATTCTACCCATATATTTCATCTCCTATATTCTTTCGTTCCTTCTCATAATATCATAATCAAAATCAAGAGTAAACACAAATGATATTGAAGGCTTGGGGATTCTGTTATATAATCATAATTGCGAGTAGAAAAGGATGGATTATGAGTATATTAACAGTAAAAAAACTAAGTCACGGCTTCGGTGATCGTGCAATATTTAATGACGTTTCCTTTCGTTTGTTAAAGGGAGAACATATCGGATTGATTGGGGCCAATGGTGAAGGTAAATCAACCTTCATGAACATCATTACCCATAGCTTAGAGCCAGATGAAGGTCAGGTCATATGGTCAAAGCGCGTGCGCGTTGGCTACCTAGACCAACACACATCGCTCAACCCAGACCACACCATTAGGGATGTCTTGAAGACCGCCTTCCAATACCTATTTGACCTAGAAAACGAGACCCAGGCTATTTATGAAAAAATGGCTGATGCTTCACCAGATGAGTTAGACCAGATGATGGAGGAAGTTGGGACCATTCAAGATATATTAACCAACAATGACTTTTACATTATTGACTCAAAGGTTGAAGAAATCGCCAAGGGGCTTGGCTTAGCTGATATCGGTCTTGAACAAAGTGTGCATGACTTATCAGGTGGTCAAAGAACTAAGGTCCTCTTAGCCAAGCTTCTATTAGAGAAACCAGATATCTTACTCTTAGATGAGCCAACCAACTACCTGGATGATGTCCATATTGTTTGGCTGAAAAGATACCTGCAAAACTATGAGAATGCCTTCATCTTAATTTCCCACGATATTCCCTTCTTAAATGAGGTTATCAACTTGGTATATCACATGGAAAACCAGGCCTTGAATCGTTACGTGGGTAACTATGATGATTTCATGGCTATTTACGAGGTAAAAAAACAACAATTAGAAGCAGCTTACAAGAAACAACAACAGGAAATATCCAAGCTAGAGGATTTTGTTGCTAGAAATAAGGCCCGTGTTGCCACAAGAAATATGGCCATGTCTAGACAGAAAAAGTTAGACAAGATGGACAGGATAGAACTTCAAAGAGAAAAACCAAAGCCTGAGTTTAACTTCCAATACGGCAAGACCCCAGGTAAACTAATATTTGAGGCCAAAGACCTAGTTATAGGTTATGACCACCCCTTATCAAAGCCATTGAACTTGATGATGGAAAGAAATCAAAAGATTGCCCTTGTTGGTGCTAATGGAGTCGGTAAAACAACTCTGTTAAAGTCTCTAATCGGTGCCATCAAGGCCTTTGATGGACAAGTTGAAAAGGGACTTAAGCTTGATATTGGTTACTTTGAGCAGGAAATTAAAGAAGCCAATTACAACACCTGTATCGATGAGATTTGGAAGGAGTTCCCCTCTTTCACTCAATTCGAAGTGCGAGCAGCCTTAGCCAAATGCGGCTTAACTACCCAACACATCGAATCTAAGATACTTGTTTTATCTGGTGGCGAACAAGCCAAGGTAAGATTATGCAAACTCATCAACAAGGAAACCAATGTACTGGTTCTTGATGAGCCGACCAACCACTTGGATGTAGAAGCCAAAGAAGCCCTTAAGACAGCCCTTAAAGCCTATAAGGGATCTATCCTCCTCATCAGTCATGAGCCTGAGTTCTATCAAGACTGGGTAACTGACATTTGGAATCTTGAGGAATGGACAACAAAAATCATATAATAAAACCATAAACCTAGCATAACGCCTTGTTATGCTAGGTTTATTTTAGATGAAAAGCCCAGGCTAGGCCTGGGCTTTCAATCGAAGAACCACTCATTTCTGTTTGTGCATGACTAAACCAATAATGGGTTCTTCTATCAAATCTCTAAATAGTCTATTGAGATTATTCTTTTGTCTTAACTGGGATTTTAAACCCTGACCAATTTGGTCAAAAATTTTTCTTAAATGACTTATATAAGGTTCTCTCCACTCCAAGTGGTCATAAGCACCGAATACAGCCGTAAGGTCAAAAACCTTGACCATTCGATTGGGGAGCATAAGTGTCATAATCATGCCCTGGTCTTGCCCACCACCAATAAAGTAAGAAAAAGTAGCAGGTGTCGAATAATCTTGGTAAGAAATCACCCTGGCCTGGTGGTAAGAGTATTCCCTATAATCACATTCAACAGCATATAAAAGCTCGTTTTTACTGTTAAACTGCAGGTTCCCTGATTGTAGGAAGGACTTAACAGCCATCCTCCTTTCCTGCATATAACTCTTCAAGACTATGTCCGTTGACAAGGCAACCAACATTGGGTCTATTAGACAATCAAACTCCACATAAGACAAGTAACTAGCAAAGGCATCAAACTTCGATATGAATCTATTTTTTGCATCTTGCAAAACAGCCTTAAAAAAGTCTGGTACTTTTGGAGACTGAAGGATATCATTTAAGCTGGTATAGCCCTTTATGACAAATCGCCCGTCTTCTTTTACGATACCGGATAACTCCCGAATATGGCCGACTGCCATTTGGGGTCGCTGACTGTTTAAGCTGTGGTCTTCTGTTCTATCTAAGTCATCAATCATCTGCCAATTCTTTATCGGCAGGCCCATTAAACATTCTTCTAGGTCTCTGGGTTTAAATTTAATCATAAGCATCACCTGTTACTTATATACCCAAACTACAGGGACCTATGCAAATTCCTTAAAACTTAGGAGGGACAGGTGGCATCTTTCTCTTATGGTCAGATACCCTATGCATCTTCTCTATGATAGCAACCGAAGCCTCTGACACAGGCTTACCCTCAATATAATCATCAATCTCATCATAAGTTACACCCATTTCATCTTCATCAGTCTGCCCTTCCCATAGACCAGCAGAAGGCTTTCGATCAATAATTGACTGGGGAACACCTAGATAGCTGGCCCACTCAAAGACCTCTCTCTTGGTTAGGTGGGCAAGGGGTAAAATATCAACACCCCCATCACCATGCTTGGTGAAGTAGCCAGTCAAGAGCTCAGCAGCATTATCAGTACCCACAACTAGATAGTTAAGTTCATTGGCGATCCCATAGATAGTTGTCATTCTTAAACGTGCTCTTAAGTTGGCATCGGTCAATCGATTATCAAACTCACTCTTAGAAAGCGCTTTGCTAATGCCCTCAAGTAAAATATCATGAGTCGAAGATAACTCAACTTCTACCGCTTCAATGCCGCAAGCATCAACAAGGGCTAAGGCATCTGTCTTGTCTTTTTCATTAGATTTACACGGAAGAATAACCCCCATACACTTGTCTCCCATGGCCTTTTTGATTAAACACGCCACAACAGCCGAGTCAATGCCTCCTGATAATCCTACAATCAGTCCCTTTGTTCCACTTAATTTCACCTGGTCTTGTAACCACCCTACCACATGATTCACTCTATTCTCCATACTCTACTCCTTTATCCAGCCTTGACTACCCATGGGCAGCATTTCTACATCAAATTTTCTAACCCTACATTGGTCATTGGTCATATCTATGGTTTTATTTATGAAACCATCTGTTTCATGGTCTGGTATATACAAGTCCCATTCGACCTGGTCTGTATACTTGGTCTCATCCACCAGGACGCTGTCGTGACCCATAATAAAGTTTTCATACTTACCATTAAGGGTATAGCTTAAGGTCACAGATAACTTTTGATAGGCCTTCATTTCAATCACACCCCCAGCTTCAAGGGCAGACTTTGCACTTTGGGTGTAGGCCCTGATCAGGCCACCTGTTCCCAACTTCACCCCTCCAAAGTAGCGGGTAATTACAACAACTAAATTAGAGATATTCTCCTTCTTAAGCATCTCTAACACCGGCAAGCCAGCTGTTCCAGAGGGTTCACCATCATCCGAATACTTTTGAACCTCCTGGCGATCTCCAAGGACATAAACAGGAACATTATGGTTGGCATCCCAGTGTTTTTTCTTTATAGCTTCAATAAAGGCCTGGGCCTCTTCTACACTTTTAATGGGCTTAATATAGCCAATGAATTTTGATTTTTTAATTACATCTAAGCTTTCAGCTTCCTTATATATGGTCTTATAAGCCATTTAAATCACCTCTTTTTCCCTACTAATTTTAACACCATAGTTTATAAGAGTCAAAGCACAATGGCCTTAAAAAAAAGAAAAACTTCCAGTATTATACTAGAAGTTTCTGATATCATATGGATCACATACTCCTCATAATGTTGAGTATGGTATGGTCTGTTAATTGCATCCCTTCTTGAGACAGGGTTCCAAGATTAGTGATACTGTCTGTTGCTGTCTTGCCTACAATTCCTTCTAGGTGACCTGACATGGACCCATACTTAGACCATACAGCAGCATGAACCCCAGTTGAAGCAGCCGTTGCCAATTTAATGGCACAAGAGTTCTTAGCCCCATCACATATCATTCCTGACAGGTTGGCAATCATATTCTGGATGGTTCCTTCCATAACCTCTCGGTCCCCACCCTCTAACCAGGCAATAGCAGCAGAGGCACCTGTAGCAGCTGATATCCCACAAGAACACAAGGCTGAAAGACGTCCTATCCCCCTTTTTATGTAACAATTTATCAAGTGGCTCAGGGCTAGGGCCTTGGCCATTTTTCCATCAGGAGTATGGTAGATATCCTTATAAGCTAGAAGAGGTAGGATAGCCGTTAACCCATTGTTACCACTACCATTAGAAGACATAACAGGAAGAGCAATACCTGACATCCTGGCATCAGAAGCTGCTGCTGTGTAGTACATGGCCCTAGTAGCCAGATCACACCCAAGCTTGCCATCTTCTACTGCCTTCTTAGTATTGTAGCCAATACCCAAGCCAAGTTTTTCATTTCTGCCCATTTCAGAAATTCGTCGATTCATTTCCAGACCTTCAAGTAAAAAGTCAAAGACCCCCTCCTCTGCATGGATCACTGTATCAATAATCTCATCCAGACTATAAGTAGCTATATCATATGAGGCATCTGCCTGAACAAATGGATCATCTAAAAGCAGGGCACCATTGACCTCTAGTTGTGAAAAATGGTTGTGCATGCCAGACAAGACTGCCCTAGACATCCCCTTGGGTGATGATATTTCTACTTCTATATAAACCTTCTCACATGTGTCAGCTATAGCAACCTCGATAATCCCCCTATCCATCAGGTCTTCAAGGTTAACCAGGCTTCCCTCACATACTGTTTCGAATATTTTCAGTCCCATGTCTGGATCCCCAGCCAAGAGGCCCACGCCTGCTGCTGGTCCAATGCCTACTGCATCAATTTTAGGGATGCCTACTGACATACCGTTCTTAAAAATATTGGGACTTACCCTTACAAAAGCCTTGCTTATACTTTCATGTCCACCCAAGACTCTAGCCTTGGCTGCAGCCAGTGTAACCGCTACCGGTTCAGTACATCCCATCGCCGGTTTTACCTCTGCCTTTAATATATCAATCAAATTATTAATCATAATCTACCTCCCACCCCTTATATCGCAAGATAGATGCCAAGTCAAAAGCCCCTTATTTGCATAGTCATTCTCAAAATGAGATTATACTAAAAAATACCAGTCTCGGATTGAGACTGGTATCATTATGAGACTATAACTCATACTGTTTTATTTTTCTGTATAGGGTTGCTCTAGAGATCTTTAAAACATCAATTATGGTTTGGATTCCTTCCTTGTTGCGCCCATAGACCTGTAAGGCCTCTTGTATAGCCTTTCTTTCCAAATCCTCTAGGGGCATCAAAAAGGATTGCTTTTGGTCTGCCAATGCCTGATTCAGGGTCTGAGGAAGGTCTGTCATTGATAAGAAATCAGCCTGGCACATGTTGACTGCGTACTCAATGACATTCTCCATTTCTCTGACATTACCCGGCCAGTCGTACTGCTTGAAGTATTGGATAACTTGGTCATCAATATAATCAATTGACTTATTGAGCTTTGCCTTATAATGGGCTAGAAAATGCTGGCTTAGAAGGTCAATATCATCATGACGCGCCCTTAAGGGATCTAGTTTTAAGGGGATTACATTTAAACGATAGAACAGGTCCAAACGAAACTTATTTTGCTCAATCAGTAGGCTTAAATCCTCATGAGTAGCAGCAATCACCCGCACATCAATTTCAAGGGTATAGTGGCTGCCAACCCGCTCTACTTCCCTCTCCTGCAGAACCCTCAACAGTTTAGACTGCAAATGTATGGGCATATCTCCTATTTCATCAAGGAAGATGGTCCCCTTATTGGCAATTTCAAACTTTCCTGGCTTGCCACCCTTAACTGCACCCGTGAAGGCCCCTTCTACATATCCAAAGAGCTCACTTTCTATTAAGCTCTCAGGTATGGCTGCACAGTTAATTGCAACAAAGGGCTCATTTCTCCGATCAGAAGCCTGGTGAATGGCCCGTGCAAATAATTCCTTACCTGTGCCAGATGGCCCTTGGATTAATACAGTTGACTGACTATTAGCCGATTTTCTGGCAATCTCAATGGACTGGTTAATAGACTCACTCTGGCCAATAATCGTATCAAAAGTAATCATCTGCTTGGTATTTACCAGGTCATTTAAGACATGTATCCAGTCCTTCTCCTGAGAGATATTAATAACAACTTGCTTTAAGTGATTGTCCATCAAAAGTGGTTTGGTCTTATAACGAAAGCGTTCTACACGACCCTTTATTTCCTTTTCAAACACATGATTACTGGCTACACTTGATATTTTAAAGTCCCTTATCACCTCATGTATATGGTCTACCCCTTCAAGTTCTAATATCTTTTTTGCCCTACAATTGCTGGCTAGAATCTTTCCTGTATGATCAATCGATATAGCACCAGAGTCCATATAATTCAAAAGAATCTCTATGGCTTTAGATTGTTCTAAAAGCTTGTCTGAGACTACTTGCTCCTGTAACTTAGAAGAAATCAACCCAGCCATATTCTCAAGAAAGTTTAACAGATTTAACTTGTTGGATATTATCTGGTCCCTCTGGTAACCATCAAAGGCTATCAGACCTATAATACCCACTACTTGACCCTCTAAAAAAATAGGGCAACATACTTCTGCATACTCCTCACAATCCTCACGACGTTCGCAGCTAGCACACAGGTCATCCACTCTAGGAGACTCAACAATAAAGGAACTGCCACCTGTCAAGGCCTGGTGAAATATAGAGTGTTTGGCCACCTTCTCACCAATTTTATCTGTATAAAGGCCTGTTGCAGCAATCCGATTATGATGTTTGTCTATGACAGTAACATCCACCTGTAGTACTGCATTAATTGCCGATATAACCTCTTCAATATTCTTTTGTATTTTTTGCATTACGCTCATATTCTTTTCCTTAGGTTATTGATTTTAGGTAGGCAAACAAAAAGATAACATCTTCCCGTGTGAGATGTAAAAACTGTACCCCAGCGACAAATCCATTAGATTCTACTCTTGACCACTGGACCTCACATTCAAAGCTTCGTCTGGTAGACTCAAAGCTTAAGGTAAAGCCAATTTGGTCATGGGGCATCAAAAGATGGTCAAGGCGTATCTTCATTCCTCCATAGGATAGGTCCATGACCTCGAATGAAAAGGGCACCTTGATTATGTGACTCGGTTTTTTTGGTTTATAAGTTCTACATAATACCGTCTGGTCTACATCGACTCTTTCTCTTCTTCTTTGTTCCATATTCAACCCTTTCTCTACTCTTATTGTATAATCTATAAGCAGATTATGCAACCAAGTAATCACAAGCAGCCATGGCATAAAATATCTTATGCTTATGAAGAAGTATTTACGAGCTCAACTTAAATTCTCTAGCGCCCGTGCCATCCACTGACTTTAATTATAAGAAAAGTCGTCCTAGCCTAGGCTAAGAGCCTGTGATATAGTAGCTTTAGTTAATATCATATAAGACACAGGAGGATTTATTGATTTATCAAGTAGAAAAGAAAGACTTACATAAACTAAACCCCATATTCTCATCCATGAAGGATACTATGATTGCATCTTGTCTCCAGGGACACATGGGCACAGCCTGGGTTGATGACATCAGTCAGCCAAGGGTAGCCCAGATAAATGTTGGTGTCTTCATGTTTTTAGCTGGGGACCCAACCACACCTGCTGCCAAGGAAGTCTTGGTCAACCTACCAGAACACTCATATATTATTGTTAACACACAGGAGTGGAAGACCTTAATCGAAGACCTCCATGTTGGCAGTTATCAAAAGTTCAGTCGTTACGCCTTCAAAAGAGATCCAAACTTATTTGACAAGCAGAAACTTGAAGGCAATTTAAAAAGGCTAGCTCCTGACTATATACTGAGACCTATCGATAAGGAAATAGCCCATATGGATTCATTCCATGCCCTATCAGAGGACTTCACCTACCAGTATGACTCTATTGCTCACTACCTAGAAAAGAGCCTAGGCTTTGCCATTCTTTACAAGGACCAGGTTGTAAGTGTTGCTTCAGCCTATAGTGTTTATGATGGAGGACTAGAAATCGAGGTGGATACCCATCCAGAATTTAGGCGAAAAGGCCTGGCCTTGATTGTTTCTTCAGCCCTTATACTGGAGTCGTTGAGAAGAAATATCTACCCTAACTGGGATGCAGTTGATCTAAATTCAGTACAATTAGCTGAAAAACTTGGATATGAGGTGGACACAGCCTACGACACCTACTATATCCATTATACAGGCTAAACCTATTCAGCTTAAAACCAAAGAAAGCAGGGTGATCCAATCACACCCTGCTTTGTCATTTATTTTTCTATTTTCATTTTGGCAACGGTTACCTTATCGTGATCACCAAAATAGAATGGACTGTTAAAGGTACCAATATAATCATCACCTAACATATCAAACAGGTGTGACTTCAACTGGAACTCAGGAAGGGTCCCCTGAATTTTGCCATTCTCAAATAAGAAGGCCTTTTGTACTGGTGTTGCATATGCACCATCAGGTGTATAGTCACCACCTGCTGCAATGACAATGATGATTCCCTTCTTAACTGTAGAAAGTAAGTCATCACTATCTACATCTAGGCTGATGCTGGTGGCCCCCAGAGAAGGCACATCGTCATAAGCACCAGAGGCAGAGCCTGTGTTGGCTAAGTTATATTCCTTGGCAACTTTCTTATCAGTATAACAAGCCTTTAAGACACCCTTGTCTACCAGGTCATACTTAAAGTTTTCGTTCACTACCCCCTCCATATCAAAGAAGGGACGATGGGCTGTTTTAGGATTGAAATTTTGTGCGACAGTAATTTTCTCATTAAATACTCGATTTCCAATCTTACCTGTTAGTAATGAAGAGCCCGAGCCATACTTTTCTCCCTGAAGTTCCATCATTAACTTACCATGGAAGATTGACTTGTCCATGATTATGATCGGCAACTCCTCTTCTTCTGGCATATCCAGCTTATTCCTATACGCATCTAAAACCATTCTCGATGATTCGATAAACTTATCATGATCATAGTTTCTTCCACTGTAGCCTACAAAGCCATCAAATAAGTTGGCTAAAGCCTTTTCTTTCATCAAGAAGCCTAAATCAACATGTGTGTCCTTATATTTTAAGTTTGTCCCTCTCTCATCAACAAAGGTTACTTCACTTTCAATCAACTTGGCAGTCTCTGAGAAGTCAAACTCACTATATTCTTCCTTAAAGAAGGTCATAATTTTTTCTACTGTTGACATCAAATTCTCTTGGGTTAGTGTACAGTCATCAATGATGACTTCTTCTTGTCTTATCGGCTCCAGATCATAAGCATAGGGAATCTGTATGCTCAGATTCTCCTTAGCCTTTTGGGCCAGTTCATTTTCATCAACATTTCCGATACCACCAGAGATGCCGATAAAGCCATCTTCTATTACTCGAACAGCCTTTTTAACAATATCTTTTTTTCTAACTGCAGAGACTTCAGTATTCAGCACTCTTACAGTTGTTTCTTTATTATGAACCTTGTACGTCTGCTTCATGACAACCTCCTATTGTACGTTTAACTTCTTCACACGGATGAAGGGACCACCAAAACCAACTGGTAATGGGAACTGCTCCATCTTACCGCAACCACCACCAACAAAACTTAACAGGTCAAACTCTTGACTAACAGCGTCAATCTCACCAAGAGTTGAAAAGACATTACCTGTTACAACAGACACCTTGACAGGCTTGGTGATCTTACCGTTCTCAATCTTGTAGGCCCTGTTGGGTGCAATAGTGAAAGTAGACATACCCGACCCATGTCGAATTGTATCAACAAAAATTCCATCTTTTATTTCCGAAATGATGTCGTCTTTTTTACGGTCTCCCCTGCCAATATAGGTTGTGGTCATTCGAACAATAGGCTCAAACTCAAAATTCATGGCTCTAGCATTAGAGGTTAAGTCCTCTTCAAGAGCAGTTGCAGTAGCCGTTGAATGCAGGCGGCCTGTTAGTACCCCATCCGTAATGATCATGGTTTTCTTGGCCTCTGTTCCCTCATCATCATATTGGACAAATCCAGAACCATGTTCGTTACCATCATCAATAATCGTAACACAATCAGCTGCTACCTTTTTACCCAATGCCCATTCCTTGGCCATAGCCTCATCTCCAACCATAAAGTCTGATTCACTTTTGTGACCAAAAGACTCGTGGGTGAAGACGCCAGTAGCAAGGGGAGATAGAACCACCGTGTACTCGCCAGCCTCAACATTTTCAGCATCTCTAACAAAGTCAATTTGCTTTTGAAGGTCTTCTTTAAAGAAATCATGAACATCCTTTAAGGGTTCAAAGGTTGTAAAGGCTTTAGAAAAGCTTCCTTGACCCTTTTCTTCTCCAATAACAAACTCGCACCCGATACCAGTTCCAACGGATTGGTTATCATAAATCAGTTCAGCCCCCTTTGATGAATAAAAGGACTTAATGGTTCTCTTGTCTACGTACATATAGTTCTTAAAAACGATCTCTTCTTTATCAAAAATTGGGAAGAAGGACTCTAAAACCCTTTTCTTCTCCTTAATATCTATCTTCTCTACAGAAGTGTCCTTAAAAATAAGACTTGTCTTCTTATGAACCTCGAAGTTTTTAACAACAGGGTTGTCATTAATAGCCTGATCAGGACTTGCCATCTGAGATAAAAGGTCAATTTCCTCTTGAATCTTTGGGATTTCAGTTGTCGATGAATAATACCACCTACGGCCATCGTAAACCCTGATAAAGGCCCCCTTATCCTTTCTTTCCTTCTGTTGGTTTAAGGTTCCATTCCTGTAGTTCAATTTTGTTTCGAATACCTCCTCTATACGTACATCCGTATAAAGGCCTTCGTGAAATTTGTACATAAGCTCTCCTTTCTAAATTCTACCAAAATCATTATACCACAGCGATAAATTATTTTTATCGTTAAAGTATTTTTTTAATCAAATTCTCATAATATTTTGATAATATCCCCCAAATGATAGGATAAACAGAAAATATCCTCTATAATAAAGATAATAACAAAATATGGTAATACCAAATGATAAGGAGGTAGTATGAAAAAGTTATGTATCATCATTTTATGTCTGTTCTTTTTAATCAGCTGCAATGACAAGGCAGTAAAAAAAGAAGATGACTATGAAAAAGCAGAACAATTTGCACAAGAAGTTATAGCTTACATGTTTGATCAAGACCAATTGACCCAAGACTTTCAAGAAGATATCAACAATATTACAACATGGGCTTACAAGCCAAAGCTCAGCCCTGAAGCCAACATAAACGTCTTAAACTTCAGCAGAAGCTTTTGGAACCAAGCCCGAGCAGAAGAGGCCACCTTCCAAGCAGGCCCCATACATACTGAATTAAATTTTGAAAGAGAGGGCCAGTCTGGCACAGTTAATCCAAGTACAACCTTAGGGTATTCGTTTACTATAGACTTGAGTCTAGCCAATGAATATGGCTTAGACAAGGTCATAACACTCACTGGCACTATCAACCTGGTCGAAGCTGATGGCCAATGGTTACTCGATGACTTTGAAGTTGAAGGAGATGCATTCACAGTTGATTATTTCTTGCAATAAAACGGGCCGTCATTGCAATTCTGTGACAAGCTAGCATCAAGAACCTTAAAGCTACAAAATAATGATAAGGCTCCCCATAAGAATTAAAGGGGAGCCTTATCTTATTGTATGGTTACAAGATAAATGAGATCATCTACAGGCTCATAGGTCAAGGTCATGCCCATAGACTTAACATAGGTCTCTAGAAGGTCAATATGACTGTAGTATTCATCGTCCACTTCTTCTAAACCTTCTGGCTCAAGCCCCTTACAAAAGTTGTCTTTAGCTCCTTGGTCTAAGAACATCAAATCACCGATGATCAGCCTTCCTCCCTCCTTTAAGACCCGTTTCATCTCAAGTAGGGCTAAAACTTTTTCTTCTTCCTTTAAATGGTGAAAAGCATAAGTTGTCACAAGTGTGTCAAAACTACCAGCTTCAAAGGGGAGTTTCAGAAATTCTCCCTGCCTCAACAGCATTTGTGGATACTTTTTCTTACAGGTGATCAACATATTTATCGATTGGTCAAGCCCTACGACTTGATAGCCCCCTTCAAGAAATAAGCCACCTAAATTACCAGTGCCGCACCCTATATCAAGTACCTTACCCGGAGACCTACCTTGTCCTGCTAACTTATATACGGTCCTTAAAACTTGGTCATAGTTTTTATAGAATTCTAAGACGCCACCTGGTCTACGAATACTTTGATCATAGGTATCAGCCCAGTTATCAAAGTCCCACCGGTCTTGCCAACTACTCTGTAAGGATAACTGGTGACTGATATGACGGCCAGCTTCTATTAAGTTTTCTTCTATTTCACTAGTTGGGTCTCCCATAAGATAGGCATCTAGCACACTCTCTAAGGCGTCTTGTATGATCCTATACTTGTGCATGGCATTATTTACTAGGGTTAATTGCTTAAAGAGCTCATGATCAAGCCCTCCCCTTTTTGAAAGCACCCGCTTTATATCCTCTATAGGCATTTCAATTGCCCTATAAGTCAATATGGCCTGAAGTTTAATCATATCATCCACCGTATAGACCCTGTAATTATTGGTATCTCTTTTAGGGACCAGGAGCCCCTTTTTCTCGTAGAATCTCAGCTTATTGCTTGTAATAGAAAACTTAGAAGCCAGGTCATTAATTGTCATTGTCATGTTTATCCCTCCACTCTTCCTTTAATATGCCATAGGATACGGAATCATAGTACTTGCCCTGGTAGATACGCGCCTGCCTATAACAGGCTTCCTGGATCATACCTAGTTTTTCCGCCAGTTTCATCATTCTTTCATTCCCTGACCATGTTGTTAAACCCAAGCGGACCAGACTTGGGAAGTCCTCAAACACCTGGTTAATCCACAGGCATAAAGCATGGTATCCAATGGCCTGTCCCCAGTAAGCCTCGTTAAAAATAACCACGCCAATTTCCATCCAATTGGTTTCCTTTGACTTCCAGTAGTAACTCACTTCTCCGATCAAGTCATCGTCACAGGAGTCAACGATCATCATAGCTTGCTTCTTGACATCCTTGCCCGACTTAAAATCCAGCCTCATTTGACATATCCTCTTATCCAAATCATCTAGACTCTCCCTTTCAAAGTAGGGACCGTTGTACTCATGAAATAAGCGGCTAGGATGGTTTAGCCTTCTATAGCTTAATAAATCCTTCTCTAATATGCGTCTCAATTTAATCATCACATGTCCTCCTAAGTATATCATAGGGGTTCGCCTAAGGCGAAGGTCAAGAAAAATAGGATGATTGATCTAAGTCAACCACCCTAGTAGCTTATATCCTATTCTTTTATATGGCCTTCCAGCTGGTAAACCTGATCAAGAGAGTTCCTTATCACAGGGTCATGGCTAACCAAGATGATTGTTTTTTTCTGACAGATACTTCGAATGTTGGTTAAGAATTGAGACCGACTCCAGGCATCCCCTTCAGACACCGGTTCATCCAGGATATAGATATCAGCTTCTTTTAAGAGGGCCCTTGCTAGATTTAACTTTTGTCGCTGGCCACCAGACAAGTTTTTTCCGTTGTCATTTAAAAGAAAGGCATATCCCCCCTTTAGGTTCATAATAAAATCATGAGCCCCCACTTGCTGACAAACAGAAATCAAGTCCTCCTTTGTTAGGTTGGGTCTTGCAAGTCTTAAGTTATCCTCTATCGACATATCAAATAAAAACCCACTCTGGGGAACATAGGATATCCTAGCCCTTAAGTCCTCATGACTCACATTTCGTAGATCCTGACCAAACAAGCTTATATGTCCTTGGTATGTAGAATATGTTTTGGTCAATAGCTTAATCAAAGTTGACTTGCCCTGACCATTTCCTCCAAGCAAACCAAAGGTTCGCCCCTGTTCAACCTTAAAGGAAACATCATCTAGGACCCTCTTTCCATCCTCTTCATAAGCAAAGGATACCCTTGATAGGTTAATGGCCAGGGAAGGATCAAATGCAGATGGCTCTAGTCCCACAAGCCCTTGATTCTCTTGAGTTTCAGCTAAAAACCCATCTAAGCGGTCTACGCTGACCCTAGTCTTCTTAATGGCCACAGACATGTGGGAGAGGTTTAAAAAGAGTCCTGTCACCCCTGCTTGTAGCTGGGTTATTGCAGCTACATCTCCCAGGTGAACACGCCTCATCCCGGTCATATAAACCCCAATAAGAATGACACCTATAATGTTTAGGGTTGAAAACAAGCTATTTAAAGTTTCAAGTCTAGCCTCTTGCTTGCTCAGGCTATCTTTAGTTTCCCTGCTAAACTTGGCCTTATCTGTAAAGTCATTGATCATCCTACTCCTGATGTTTAAGGTCTTAATTACACTCAGACCTGAGGTGAGTTCACTAACCCTGCCAACCAGCTGCTCTATGATTTCAACTAGGACCTGGTTGCCCCTTGATAGGTTCCTGGACATGTAGGTCACCAGGACCAAGTAGACCCCATTGATAAGCAGAAGAAAAAGACCCAATTCTATGCTTAAGACCATAATAAGACCAAGGGCAACGAGACCATAGAGAACTGTAAACACCATGTGACTGGCAAGATCATACAGGCCTTCCACTTGGCTAATGTCTCTAGTGAAGAGTGTGTATACCTCCTCTTCAGAATACCTGTCTAAGGCGGCTTGTTGAATACATACAAGCTTATCATACACTGCCTGATAAAGTCGCCACATGGCTCGCTTTACAAGGCGAGTAAAGCGGTAATAACCTGCTGGACCCAAGAGGCCAATTGACACCAAAAGAAGTATGAGTTTGACTAAACTTACCATCAACCCCTGCAAGTGACCCACCACTGCCTGGTTTACCATTTCCTTGATCAGGATGGCCTGATAAGTATAAAGAGCGACTCGGGCAAGGTTACTGACCAAGCCAGCGGTTATGAGTTTAAGCTTACTATCCACTAAATCCCACATAAACCTATGAAGACTTGTTTTACGCTTAGACATCACACACCTCCCCTTGCCCTGCCCTGTATAAGGCTAAATAGGCCTTAGATTCTTGAATGAGGTCCCTATGATGGCCTTGTGCTATTAGGCGTCCTTCCTCCATGACCAATATTTTGTCATACAAGTCCATGTGGCTAAAATCATGACTTATATAAACTAGGGTCCTGGCCTGGTCTTTTTGGATAAAGTCCAGCAAGACTGAATCCTTGAGTCTTTGGTCTAGAGCTGAAGTCGCTTCATCCAGTAGTAAGACTGGCTGATTGCCAGCTAAAGTCCTGGCAAGACATAGTCTTTTCCTTTGGCCCCCTGACAAACTGTCACCATTATTCTTTAAGAGGGTCTCAAAGCCCTGTTCCATTTGATCTGTAATTGTCCCAATCCCAAGCTTGTTGGTCCACACAGTCATTGCTTCTGCTTCTTGTCCCCTAGTAGCCAGGGTCATATTGTCCCTTACTGTCCCTGAAAACAAAAAACATTCCTGGCCCATATAGGCTAGATGCTTATACACAGAGTCAATGGTAAGGTCAGACAAGGCTCTGCATGCAAGCTTGATTGAACCCGCAGTCGGAAGGTATAGGCCCGCCAGGAGTTTTAAGAGGGTCGATTTACCACTACCATTACCACCAACCAGGGCCACCTTTTGCCCCTCCTCAATAGAAAAAGACACCTCTTTAATAGCCATTTTTGAACCGTCATATGAAAATGACAACTTATCCACACAAATAGAAGGCGGACCATTTAGATCAAGTTCCTCCTGGCCCTCTTTTTCCTCAGGTAAGGCAAGCAAGGTATCTAATCCCCTTATTGCCCCCTCCTGACTTTTTAACCTTGACCTATTATCCATCGTTTCATTGATAGTTTGTGATAAAAGATTGACTAGGGGAATAAGGGTCATCATTTGACCTTGGGTCACTTGTCCCTTGGCCAACAAAACAGCCGAGAAGAAAATACAGACTACGGTTGGTAAAAAACTCAAAATCATACTGACACCACCGAGTACAACAAGTTTTTTTTCAAGGGTCATAACAGCCTTTAAGGTGCCTGTATTATTTTTTTGAAAGCGATTTTTGAATAGTGACTGAAGACCATAACTTCTTATGGTCTCCTTTCCCCTAAGTGCTTGGTTTAGGTCCTTGACCATCCCGCCATATTGGTCGTAAACTCTACCACTCAAACCAGACAAGGACCGATTCAAGCTTTTAGACAAGAAGTAGGCCCCAATCATAATAGTCACACTAAAGACTAAGAAGATGCTGGATACCCTTGCCACATAGACCATATATACAAGAAGGGTGAGTATATTCATAGTCCACATGAGATATGTGGACAAGTAAGCAGTCATGCCATTGATATGCTTAGTATATACCGTCATTATTTCATCACCGGATATGGACTCAACACTTCTATAATCAGCCCTGCAGATTGTTTCATATAAGCTTGTTTCAAGCTTGTAGGTATAATCATGTAAACAAGTATTTCTAGCATGATTCTTCACAAATAGGACCAGTAAGTAACCACTGGTAAGACCAAGTAAAATCCTTAAACTCGTCCAATCCACCCTTGTAAGGCTCATAGAGTCAATGAAAAGACTCATATACTTAAAAGAAAAAATAGTCAAGAGGCTCGTCAATCCACTGGCCCCAATATACAAGGCCAGCTTAATGAGGTCAATATATGTCCTCTTAATCAGTCTGTTCGTCAAATGCTTTCCCCCTCCTTATCCTACTTATACAGCAATATTAAAATTATATCATGTAGCCCATAAAGCTTCTACTTTTCACCAGTATTAAATGATTTAAACAAAAAAGGCAGACCCATAGGGTCCCCCTCTTAATCAAATAACTTTATTGACCACTTGCTTCTTGGACTGCACTTTCAATCAAATCCTTGATTTTTATAATGCCACAGGCCACACCCAAAATTTTACCAGAGGACTCATAGCCACCGACATTCAGGGCAACAACTTGTCCCTGCTTGTTTAAAATTGGGGCACCACTGGTTGCTTGAAGTGATAGGTTAGGATTATCATAATAGAATTCCAAGGAATTCATGAAAGACTTATAGGCAGAGACTTGAGCTCGGTGGTAAATCGGACTGGTATCACCCCCACTTAAGTCCTTAGCCAAGAGCCAGACATAGTCTCCCTCTTGAGGTAATTTTTCAGCTACAGGGAGGCTTGAATAAGCTGTAGAATTATTCAATCTGAAGGCAGCAACATCTGTACCATCAAAGAACCTTCCCACGTCCATAGGAATTATTTCATCTACACTAGAATGGTAATCTCCACTAAATAAACCGTAAAGAGATAGTTTCACAAAATGCTCATGAAGGCTTTCAGATGGCCATTTTTGCGAGAAGCCACCAGAAGTGCCCATAATATGGTTGGCTGTTAAGAGGTAGTCCTCCCCCTCTTCATCCAACTTGATGACAAAGGCCGTACCTGCTGTGCTCACTTCATCGTCTATGTAGATGGTTGGTCTAAAGACCAGGTTATCAACAGATTCAGGAAGATTATTGACTATTTCCTCAACAGAAGAAGCTTCTTGTTTGAAAAAGTCATAGCGCTCTAATATATTATGGGCTACAAGTAGGGCCTCTTCTACCCTAGCATGTCCTTTTGAGTTAAAGCGATTGCCGCCCTGGCCTTGGATAAAGCCATTGGCCTTGGCTATGTAGATACTCTCTTTTGACCAAGTGTTGAAGTCATGATCATCTTCAAATACATCCATACCTGCCTCAGCTAGATCAAGACCTGCCAACTGAAGCGTTCTTATCATAAAAACCGCCAATTCCTCCCGGCTTAAGACCTGGTCAGGACCGAAACGATCATGGCCAATCCCTGTAGTAATCCCTACCGTCAGGGCCTTGAGAGCGTATGGGTCTTCAGTGTCCTCAAAGCTTAAGGTCCTATCGATGATGATCTCTTCTTTTTTTAGAAGCTCATAAACTTTGACAGCTAAGTATACAAAGTCTTGACGATTGATCTTGTCTTTATAGTTAGCAAGAGCCTCTTCTCTAAAGGCCTGGCTTTCTTGTAAGTTTTCAATTGCCTCTTCCGCCCAAGGACTGGGTTTATCCTGGACGCCATATACTTGTGCAACCACCACAAGCATGGACATAATTATGACTACAATTTTTCTCATCTCTTTTCTCATCTCTTTTCACTTCCTTTTCAAATCATTTCATGGCTATGCCATATTGCTTAAAACCGAGTCTTGTATAATAGGCTTCTAGGTCAGGCTGGCAAGTTAGCTCAACAAACAAGTTATTTGATCGACCATGATGGGTCAAGTTATCAACAACCAACTGACCAAGTCCCTGCTTTTGATAGTCAGGATGGACACCTACACCGCAAACTAAGGCAGAAAGACAACCATCTGATATCATACGACCAGTTGCTACAAGCTTTTCGCCCTCATACACATAGACAAGGTGATAGGACCCCCTCATAATGGCCAGTAAGCCCTCTAAATCTCTTTTAATATAAGCATTCCATCCCAAGGCTTCATAAAGTTCAAAGATATCTTCATCCCTCTTAAGGGTCTTATCGAGTTCAAACTTCAAATCCACTAGCACCTCCTATTTGTACTTATTCAATAAGTCCTGACTAATATGGCAGTAGTCTTCAGGACACCGACTTAAGCGGTCTTGGTGCTCCTCAGCACTTCTAAGGTAATTATTCAGTGGTTTAACCTCAACCATAATTTTACTTGCATCTGGTCGCTCATCTATGTAGGCCCTGGCTTCCCTTAGGTGGTTGACATCCAAGCTATAGACGCCAGTTCTATACTTCTCCCCCACATCATCCCCTTGTTTATTCAAAGCATATGGATCAATGATCTCAAACAGATAATCCATCAACTGACTGACAGATACCTGGTCTGGATTAAAATCAGTTTTCACACATTCCACATAACCATCATAAGGTGGGTCAAGACTTTTGCTGCTACCATTGGCCCTTCCAGCTTCAGTATGAATAACGCCTGGTAGGGTCTTAACAAAGGCTTGGACACCCCATAGGCACCCCCCAGCTAGATATAATGTCTCTATTTTCATTTTAACTCCTCCTGGACCATTATAACAGAAAATCCACCCGAAGGTGGACTTTCTTATTTAATCACCGTATCAATATATTCAGAAGTAAATAATGATAAGATCGACCCATAGGTCAACTTAAACTGAACAATATCTCCAACTTGATAATCTTTGTCTGTATCAGTGAAGTCCCAAATCATATGATCACTTGAGGCCCCTAGAAGGTCTAACTTGTCATCTAAGGGAATCAGGTCAGCTGGTGTTACATCTTGAACGCCTGCTGCTAAAATTCCTCTAAGTCTCTTGCCCTTGTCTTCAAAAGAAGGTACATTACCAAAGGCATCCATACCTATTTTACCAGTAGGGATAGAATCCTTTTCTTTAAGTTCTACAATTTCAGCTTCTAAAATGAAGACATCGTCATGCATACCCTCTACCATGTCACCATAAGCCGTTTCTCGGCCTAGAACAAGAATTTCACCCATTCTTAGGTTGTTGATTCCCTTTGGCAACTTGTTTTGTGGCACAAGATAGTAGGAAGATGAATTACCACCTGAAACCATGTCTACTGTCAAGTCATACTTGTCCTTTAAAGCCTTAGAAAAATCAACCAGTTGACCCAGGTTGTCCTCTGTAGGAATAACCCCTCCGTAACAGGTTAAGTTAACCCCAATCCCCTTTAAGTGAATGTTTGTTAGGGTCTTAATATGGCCAACAACTTGGTCAAAGTTATCTGGCAAAATCCCCTCACGTAGGTCTCCCAAGTCAATCATAAGGATTATACTATGAGTCTTATCTAGGTCTTTAGCCGCTTGATTTAGGGCATCAATCGTCTCTAACTCAGAGTTCAAACTGATATCAGCATGGCTTACTACCTCTTTGGCCTGACTGATCATAGGGAGTCTTAATAGAACCTTTTCACAGTCAAGATCAGCCATTTTCTTAAGGTTTTCAACCCTAGAATCCGCAAGGAAGGATACCCCTCCCTCTACAAGGGCCTTGGCCACACCAGGAACACCACAGAAGACCTTAGTAACCCCCATGATATTAACCCCATATTCGCCACACTTGTCAGCCACCAATTTAGTATTGTGGACTAATTTTTTATAGTCAACTATAACTCTCGGGTACATAAACCCTCCTTATATTTCTAAACTCTTCTTTAATAGTTTTAAGGCCGCCTCTGGATTTTCCTTTGATAGGACACCAAGAGATGCCATAATGTAGTCATTGTCAATTAAAATTTCTGCTTCCGTGTTGGGCAGTAACTTGGATCCGTTATTACACAGGGCAACCCGCTTTAAAAGATCAATACGCCCCTCCAACCTGGTTAAAGCCCCGCCAGTTCCTACAATATACTTGATGGCAGTTAAGTCCTTGCCTTCTGCAAAGGTCTTTTTAGCCCCACCAGCAAAGAGATTTCTATAGCCACCAGCATGTCGCTTAGCAGATACTTCTACAGCCTCTCGTGTCAACCGCTCTACAAACTTCTTTTGATCATTTGTCAGAGGAATGGGAAGATGATTTTCCAACAACTCCATAAGAGCTTCTGGACTAAGCTCTAGGTCTGCTGAAAGTTTTTCATGGGTGATCATGTCCACTACATTTTTCATGTTGACATAAACGCCCAGGTCCCCTTCAACAGTTCTCTTGGCCACAGGTTCTGGAGCTAAAAGGTGGCGAGAAATCTCTTCGGACCCATCTGTAACGGAATGGATATCCGTCGTTGCTCCACCAACATCCACAGTCATCAAGTCACCAATAGATGATTTAAGAAGCTTTGAGGCCTCCATAACTGCCCCAGGTGTTGGAATGATCGGGCCTGTTACCAGGTCCCTGATATGCTCCATACCAGGTGCATGAATGATATGTTCTTCAAACACATCCTGAATGACCTTTCTGGCTGGCTCAACATTTAAATCATCAATCTTCGGATAAACATTTTCCACCAGATATAAGAGGTGACCCTTGTTAAAGTCCTCAAATATGAGTTTTATTTCTTCTACATTTTCTACATTACCAGCATAAATTACAGGCACCTCAAGAGGTAGGGCTGCAATCTTTTCGGCATTATCTAAAGCGGTATCACGTTCCCCATAATCCACCCCCCCAGCTATTAAGATGATGTTGGGTTGGATATCTTGGATTTTTTTCAGATCTGTACGTCTTAACTTCCCGGCAGTAATTAAATGAATATTAGCCCCTGCTCCTAAAGCTGCCTCCTTGGCTGCTTTGGCAGTCATGTCATAGACTAGGCCATGGACGGTCATCTTGAGTCCCCCTGCTGCCGATGAGGTTGCTAACATCAAGCCATAGTCGAGGCTTTCAACCCCCAGGCTATCTTTTAGGTTATCTACAGCTGCCTGAAGACCAATGTTCACATCCCCGTCCGCTACACTGGTGGGTGCCTGGCCCTGGCCGACAAACTTGGGTGCTGGACTATTTAAATCATGAAAGGCATTCACAACCGTTGTGGTTGAGCCTATCTCTGCTACTAAAACATCAAATCTCATAATACCTCCTATGAAACACGGATAAAAAAGGTTCCCTACCATAAGCAAGGAACCTTTGATACTTATGCTTCTTTTTCAGCTCTTCTCTTTACATAGAATGAAGCTACTGCTTGTCCACGATCTGACTTACCAAATCCTTGGTCCATACCGTTATCAACAGCGATTTCAGGTGTAACTTGTGTACCACCTGCACAAATAATTAACTTCTCACGTACACCCTTCTCAATTGCATATTCATGGATACGCTTCATGTTCTTGTAGTGAACGTCATCGTGAGAAATGATTGTTGACGCTAGAATACCATCAGCGTTAAGCTCGATTGCAGCATCTACTAGTTTCTCAACTGGGCAAGAAGTTCCTAGGTATTCAACATCAATACCATACTTCTCAATACCACCATGCTTAATGTCGATTACTTCTCTTAAACCAACTGAATGCTCATCTTCTCCTACTGTTGCAGCAACAAGTAATAAAGATTTCTCATCAATGGCTTCTCTGATTTCATCATCACTTAGGATGTCTGGTAGTGGTGGGATAACCAACTCATCTAAGTCAATGTGGAAGTCTACTTTACCCTTCACTTGAATTCTAGAACCCTCAACTGGATGAAGGACTTCTGAGTGAATCACTTCAACGTCTACTAGGTTCATCTTCTTAGCAAACTCAATACCAGCGAACTCAGCTGTTCTTGGATCCGTTGGAAGGACTAACTCAACAGTAACTGTCCCGTCAGCCAACCACTCAACCTCAGGCTTGATTAAGTTTGTATTTCTGTACTTTTCATTTTCATCTAAACGAGTGTAAACATTATCATTATCATCTAACTCATCAATGAAGACAATCTTATCACCATCTTCTAATGTACAACCACCGATTGCTGCAGCAGGATCATTTTCGAAACCGTATTGGGCTGCATTGTTGTTACCGTAGTGGGCAGTTACAGGAGCGAAGTAGTCTTCATCTCTTTCGTATACTGTACCAGCACCGATACCACCATCGATTTGACGACCAATACCGTCACCATTTCTTTCAGGGTACTTACCAGAGTCTACGAAGAAGCCTTTTTCTACAGCTTCGAAGTAGCCACCAACTTCAAGTAACTCTTCTAAGTAAAGAACCGCTCTTTCTTGAAGTTCTCTAACTTCTGTTGGTAGGAAGCCTTCTGTCTTTAATTCAACCATGTCTAGTAAGCCATCTAAACCAACTAATGTTTGCTTAGCTGTATCACAAGCCTCAATGTTGAACATATGCCAAGGTACATTACGACCCTCATCTGGCGTGATAGTTGATTGAATATCAGCTGAAGTTAACTTAGAAATCATCATGTTCATTACATGAGTTACAGTTGCTTCTCTAGCAGATGACGTAATATACTTCGTGTTTTGTTGGGCTCTCATTCTGTACTCAGTAAAGAACTCTCTTAAGGCTACTGCATAAGGTAAGTCATACTTAGTACAAGGCATAGGAGCAGCTGTTGGAGGTACAGTTGAAAGGCAGATATCTTCTTTTCTCATACCAACCTTGTGAGAGAATATTGAGTTAAGACCATGTTGAACAATCAATTCTGGCATAACCTTCCAAGCATCTCTAGCTGTTGCATTGGCATTATGTGCACCATCGATTTGTGCCATTTCAGCCCAAGCCATAACCCTCTTAGATTCAGCTGCATCAACGAATGATCTAACCATGTTGATATTTCTGTATAATACATTGTATTGAGGATCCTGGTGGGCACCGTTAACGCCTTCTTCAGCGAACATAACAGCGATATCCGGACCAGCAACACCTGATACATATGAATGGTAGTTAATTGGACGTCCCACTTCTTCTTCAATGAAGTCACAAGCTTTTCTGTGGGCTCTTACTTGCTTTCTAGATACTGGAACACCACCGATACCTTGAGGTGTCCCCTCAATTAAACCATCAAAGTGAGATTGACCAGCTGTTCTGATTACCATGATATGGTCAGCACCGTGCCAAGCAGCCATTCTCATTCTTCTAATATCATCTTCAAAACGGCCTGAAGCGATCTCAGTAGTGATGGTCTCTTGGGGTTGTGGATCTAAGTTGTTAAAGTATCTTGTCGCTGCAGAAATACCGATTGAGTTCTTTAGCGGCTCTGAACAATCAGAATACACGTGCTCACCAATTGTTAAGTTATCAACTTTCTTTCTCCAAGTCCAACCTCTTCTTTTAGGTCTATAACTTTCAAGATCAGATAGAATCTCTCTGATATCCATTTTTTCATTAATATCATACTTTTTCATTATTTCTGACCTCCTTTGAAATAAGCAATTGCATCATCCCAGTGCTTACCTTCAATTAATTCTAAACCAGCTTGTCTTAATGGGATATTCTTTTCTTTTGATACCTTGTAAACCACGTGACCAGCACCCTTACCGATTAAACCATGGTCAATAACTTGCTCAACTAATGGCTTAGCTTCGATCGATGAGAAGCCCATTCTTAATAGAACAGAACGCTCAACTGCAGGTGATGTGTGAGTCTTAGCAAGGTCAAGTAGTGGGTCTACAGCTTTTTCAGCTAATTCCCAGAAACGAGCCTTTAACTCTTCTTTTGATAAATCTTGTAGATGTTTTCTTCGTTCTTGAAAATCATCATTTCTTTTCATGTAACCCTTCATATTGTCCCTCCACTTATTTAACTTGAACGCCTAAGTCAGCAAGAGTTTCCTTCACGAACTCTTCGCTTGCTCTTGTCTCATCCATTAGGAAGTCAAAGTCTTCCTGGCTGATTTCACTAGCATTCAATTGGTTGATGGCATTTTTAATTAAAGATTTTCTAATTTTTTCTAGATCTAAGTCTACTGTCTTCAGTGCACTTGGATGCTCTGGCAGAATGATCGACTGACCAGGAACTTCATCCTGAGGTCTTCCAAACTTGATTTCAATTCCGTTATCTCTTGCAAAGGATAACTGGGGTTGAATGTGTTTACCAGCGCCTGTGTACTCTGTTTCTTGTACCACAATGATTTGGTCCTCGTCCATTTCCTGGGCGATAGAGAAAGCAGCGGCTAGTGATGTATTGCCAGCTGGTCCCCTTTCTAGGCCTTCAATTTGAGCTAGGGCTTCTGTCATATAGAAAACTTCACCCTGGTTAACCGTTACATAACGGTCCATGTATCTCAAAGGTCTAGCAGCAGATCTTGGTACATCCGATCGGTCTGGCCATGTTGTAAATGGCATACCAAATCCTGTATGACCCGTGGTGAATGACTTTAAGTTAAACTGTCCGTCACTGGCCATGTGTAAGCCCTTGAGGTTAACACTCGCTGCAACAATTTGAGTGTTTTCAGCCCCAGCCTTGATTAGGCCTCTTGCTGTCCCTGTTAGGTTACCGCCACCAGCATTGGTACAAACAACTACATCAGGATCTCTGCCTACTTTTTCTCTCATTTGAATAGCAAGTTCATAACCGAGTGTCTCAACACCTGCAATACCAAATGGTGTATATAAAGAGGCATTAAAGTAGCCTGTTTCCTCTAGAAGAAGTAAGAATGAATAGAAGAGTTCAGGACCAACTGTCAATTGTACGACTTCAGCCCCATATGCTTCACACTTTCTTGCCTTCTCAATAATCTCTGGTTGACCAACGCCCTTTGAGTCAAAACACTCTTGAACGATGATACACTTTAGACCTAACATGGCTGCCTGTGATGCCACAGCTGCCCCGTAGTTACCACTCGTTGCAGCAATTACACCCTTATAGCCCATTCTCTTAGCATGGTATACAGCATTTGCTGCCCGTCTTGCCTTGTAAGATCCAGAAGGGTTAGCTGCTTCATCCTTAACAAAGATTCTGGCTCCCTTGCCTGGTTCAGCACACTTCCTAGCAAGAGCCGTTAGGTTCTTAAGCTCAAAGATTGGTGTATTACCAACATTTGTTTCCCCTTGAATAGACTGAACTTCCTCAAGGGTATAACCTGTTTCATGCATCATTTTCTCAAAATCAAAGGCTATGCCGCCAGACTCAAACCCTGAGTAGTCTAAGCCGACAGCCTTTTTCATGATTTCATTTTTTCTGGACATAACCGCTTCATATGAATTATTCATGGTCACCTCCAAATAATATATCTCTCAATTGACTACCAATTTCTAATAGTTCAGGAATGTTGTTACCAAATGAGTGGTCGTAAGAAGGGGCGATTTCAATCAACTCCCCTTCTACTGTACGGCCTGTATAGGTCTTAACCGATACTTGATCGCCAATCTGACCATCTTCTAAAAGGTAACCCTTTACCCAAGTTTCAAGTGGTACTTTTTTAGTATCTTCAGGAACTTGTGGTGCTCTTTGTTCTGGTGTTAAAACTACACTGTAGATTTTAACCCAGTCACCTTTTTTAGCCATTATGTCGCCACCCTTTCAATTATTTGATACGGTCTCTCATGTCACCTTGAATAGCTCTTGGAACTGGTAAGTCTAACATAGTCTTTAAACCAGGCTCTGCATTGATTACTTGAGGAATCATGTTAACACACATAGCGATTGTACCTAAACCACCTTCTACTTCTGGAGTAATTGCCATGTTAACTTCTGGAGAACCCTTAAGTGTAATGTAGTCACCTGTGTTGATGCCAACTTGCTCTGGCTCGATTTGTTGTGGGTGAATCATGTCGATGATTGGTTGTCCACCAACAAAACCTTGACCAGTCATGTTAACACCTGCAACATTTCCAGCAGCAGCGAAACCGTGTGGAGACTTTCTATCAACATCTGTTTGGATAGGCTTCATTTGAGTTTCAACCTTGTCAACTTTCCAACCAACAGCGTCTGCGATCATAGCGATTGATTCTTCAAAACCAACATGACCAGCTAAAGTACCGTCGTTAACACCATTGTTGAATTCTTCCATAGTGATACCAACACCTTGTTCTTCCATTACAGTGTGACCGAATGGAGATAATGAGTTAACTCTCTTAGCTTCAACAGCTTCTAAGTCTGTCATACAACCTGTTAAGATTACTACTAATAAGTCCATGATTAAACCTGGGTTGATACCTGTACCCAAGATAGATACACCATTCGCTTTTGCGATTTCATCTAATTGCTTAGCTAAGTCTGGTTGTTGAGCTTGTGGATAAGCCATTTCCTCTGCAGTAGAAATTACATTGATCTTTTGCTCTAAGCAGTACTTTAATCTTGGGAAAGCAGCCTTAGTAAAAGAGTCAGTTGCACATAATACAACGTCAGCAACACCTGGGTAAACAACTTCTTCAATTTGATCTTTAATGATAACTTCTGGACGGTCGCCTCTTTCAACGCCTAAAACTTCAAACATTGACTTACCAACTCTTGTTTCGTGTCTGTCACAAACACCAACAATGTCAACACCCTTCTTCTTAAGAAGCATTTCTGCCATACCGCCGCCCATTGCGCCGAATCCCCAAATAGCTACTTTTACGTTTTCTTTTCTCATGTTCATACCTCCACATAATCCTTTTATTAATCGTAGTCACCGAGACTAACGATAGGTTCATTTACAACACCTGATTGTATTGCAAGGTCCGTGCCAACTTTATGAAAACCTTTTCACATTTACCTTTTTTATTCAATTTACTTGATATTAATCATGTTTTACTCAAAAAAATTCAATAAAACTCTTTTCACAAAAAGTAAATAGTCAGAATTCCTTTTATCATCAAGCATATTTTCCCCTCTCTTAGGATAAAAATAGAAGAAATACATAAAAACAATAAAAAAGTGCAAAATATTTTGCGTGGCATCTAAAAATATTTTGCACTTCCCTATATATTATATTTCTTTAATTTGTACTGGAGACTTTGCCTTGAAATTTTCAAGGTCTCTGCTGCATGCGATACATTATGGTTGGCCTCATACATGGCCTTTTCAATGATCTGCTTCTCAACATGTTCCATATAAAGAGGAAGGCCCTCGCTCAAATCTATCTCTAACTCTGGATCTAAATGAAGACCATAATCAAGCAACTCCTCATAGTAAGCCGGCAAATGCTCTATACTGAGGACATGCTCGTCCCCAACTAGGTTCATGGCCGTTTCTATAAAGTTTCTTAGTTCCCTGATATTGCCCTGCCAATGGTACTTTTCAAAGAGAGCCATCAGGTCCTGGTTGATCATCCACACATCCTTATTCAAACTGGTGTTAAACTCATCTACAAAATAATTGGCTAAAAGCTTAATATCCTCTAATCGTTTTCTAAGGGGAGGAATTTGAACAGATATAACATTTATACGATAAAAAAGGTCATTCCTAAAGTTCCCTGAGTTTAAAAGATCTGTAGGACTCTCATTTGAAGCGGCTATGATCCTGACGTCAACCGGTATATCATCTAGTCCCCCAACCCGCCTTACATAAGACTCCTGTAAGACCCTTAAGAGCTTGACTTGCAGGCTCTTGTCCATTGAGTTTATTTCATCTAAAAAGAGCGTTCCCCCATTGGCCTGTTCAAAAAGACCAGGCCTATCTACAGCCCCTGTAAATCCACCCTTTGAGGTACCAAACAAAATCCCCTCCAACAAGTTGTCTGGCAAGGCCCCGCAGTTTTGGGCAATGAAGGGCTTGGTCCCCCTCTTAGACCCGTGATGGATGGCCTGGGCAAAGAGTTCTTTACCTGTACCCGTCTCACCAAAAATCATGACACTGGATGAGGATTTGGTTGCATTTTTAGCTAACTTAATAGCATTTAAGAAGAGCTTGTCTTGACCAATCATAGACTCAAAGGTATAGCCATGCAGGCTCTCCTTAATGGGCTTTTCTGGTGATAAAAGTCGCTGCTGGAGTTCTAGAATCCGACTGGACATATGGTCTACATTGGTTGTATTTGAGGCAATTTCAACCGCGCCAATCACCCGACCATTGATAATGATGGGATAGGTGGTATTGATGGTTGAAATATTCTCCCCCTTAAGGTTCATATAGGACTGTTTCTGTAGCTTAAGGGGTTTACCCGTCTCTAAAACTGTTAACAAAGTGGAATTCTCTATGGTCCAGTTAGGAAAAACATCCAGTAGGTGTTTACCTATAGTTTGAGCCTTGCCTAGGCCTTCAATCTTTTCCATTGCCGTATTGTATACTCGTGTGACACCTTCAGCATCAATTATATGTATGCCTTCCTCAATATCGCGCAAAATTTTTTGCATCGAGGCTAAAATCAATTTTTCTTCCATAAGTCTCCCTCTATAGTCTTTGTTTCATTGTATCCATTATAGGATTAAAAGGCAATATTTTCTTAATAGTTCATAAAATGTCGATAGTTTGTCACATAAAAGTGGTATGTTAATACAAAGGAGGTATACCATGACAGAAAATAAAAAAACAAGCTATCAAGATTATTCAGATATAACCAGTGAAGGTAGTATAGAAGCATTTAGGACCTCTCGGGTTTACCACACAGAACACCACCTACCCTATCAGCCTGAAACACCAAACACAACCAGTGATCTTCCTAGATCAAGTTCTCCACAAGATCAGGTGAAAAAAGTCCCCCCTCAATATAAGATTAAGAAGAGAACCTATCCCATCATCCTCTTGTGCCTTGTCCTCTTGGGTCTTTCCATAGGGGCTGGTATAGAGCTAACTCGCCTGGCCCTCTTCCCTCAAAATAGTGAGGTTCAAGTTAAGTACGTCCCCCAACTGGTTCAATATGCAGATGATAGTCCTGCAAATGACATCCCTATTGCAGATATAGCCAACAACCTTAAGTCATCGGTTGTCGCCATAACCAATGAGAGCGTCCAACAGTCCATGTTTGGGATGACAACCAATGAATCTACCGGATCTGGAGTCATTTTTGATATATCCAGCGAACATGTTTACATTTTAACCAACAACCACGTCATAGAAAATGCCAACACCTTAACCGTCAGCTTCTTCGGTAACCAAACCTTTGAGGCCCAGGTGATTGGAGCAGATCCAGATACAGACCTTGCGGTCATTACAATTGATAAGTCTGTCCTACCGGACCATTATATGGACCAGATCACACCAGTTATTTTGGGAGATTCTGACGATATTGCTGTTGGTGAAACTGCCATTGCAATTGGCAACCCATTGGGTTACAACTACACTGTTACAGTAGGGGTTATTTCAGCTGTGAATCGCTTTGTCAGCAGTGACTTAAACGCCTTAAGCCTTATACAGACTGATGCTGCCATTAATCCTGGCAACTCTGGTGGCGCCCTTGTCAATACCAAGGGACAACTCATCGGCATTAACACCATTAAAATCTCTGACACTTCTGTTGAAGGCATCGGATTTGGAATTCCAATTAACTCTGCCCTACCCGTACTCGAAGAACTCATAGATAAGGGATATGTATCCAAGCCCTTCATCGGTATTTACGGAAGAGACCTACCAAGGGAAACTGCCAAAAGCTATGGCATCCAACAAGGTGTGGTTATCAGTGACTTTGTCCCCCATGGACCCGCTATTGAATCGGACCTGGTCCTTTATGACATGATTATAGAAATCAATGGTGTCACTGTAGAAAATATGAATGATCTTACAAGTGAGATTGGAAAATATGATATTGGCGACACCATACAGGTGACTGTCATAAGAGAAATCGAGGGTGACTTTGTTAAAAGAACCGTTGACCTAACTGTAGGTGACCGGTATGCCAATGACCATAAATAAAACATCAACCACCTTAGACTGAGGTGGTTGATTTGATTGATAAACTACTTATATAGGATCTTACAGCTTTTTTTCCCTTGAGGTGGATAAAAGTGACCTGATCAACTTTCCTGGCCAGGTCCATTGTAGTCTCATGATTTTTTTTCCTGAAGGATAAAACAAATGAAATCAAATCCCAATCTAACTTTTCTGGACATCCAGAGTTCATATCAGGCCTGGTTTTATTCTTATATTGGAACCGTCTTTTAACAACCCTATACAGGCGGGTATGAAGGGGCATATCTATGTAGATAACTTGATCTGCCTCTTTTATTCTATCGGGCAGGGTTCTAGAGTAATGACCATCCATGATCCACTTGTCCTTTGCCATGGTCTTCTTTAAAAAGTCATCAAACACACTTCTTTCAGACATGACCCATCCTGGTTGCCAGAAGTGGGCATCTAAATGCACAACTGGTATATCCAATTGCCTTCCTAGGGCCTTAGACAGGGTTGACTTACCTGCTCCTGGGGATCCAATTACTAGTATCTTCATATACACCTCCTATGATCAGTTCGTGTTTGTCTATGTCTAAACAAAAGAATAGAGTAGCTTTTCAACCACTCTATTCTATCAAGTCAAGTCATCCAGGTCTAGGTTGACTTCTTTTTAATTTACTAGGTATGTGTCCCCATAGTTTTCTTCTGTTAGGTTTTCAATATACTCATACCAATCCTCTATAATCATATCTAGGTTCATTAAGGATCCATCTGTAAAGAAGTCTGTGAATAAAGACGATAACATCTCCTCTTCTCCATACTCTCTTATGGCAAAGTTCATGATTGAAATCCAGTAGTCTGACGGGTAACCAGTCTTCTCATCAATAAAGCCCTGAATATCATAAAGTGAGAATCTCTCACCACCATTCTTTAATCGAGCGTGAATGGCTAGGTCTGCAAATAACTTGTATCTGTCCTTAAACTCTAGGGGTCTACCCAGGTAGTCCTCTGCAACATCTATGATACTTTTTCCATTAATGAAATAGTTCTTATTGTCTCTCATGCCATCATAAACATTTTCATAGACAGATGACAAGTACATTTCTTCCAAGAGGAAGTCCTGTGAATAGAACTCTGCCCGCATTTCATTAATCATAGAATATTTACCCTCCCACTTAAATTGTTCATCTAAGAAGTGGATATATTCGTGACTAATTGATAGCATAGAAAGAACATACAGTTCTGTCGAACCGAAGTAAACCCCACTATACTTGTCTGATTCCTCAGGATAAACCTTTATCAAAAGGGTTGGTGGATCATTTCTGTCAAAGCCCATACGTTCTTCTAAACGACCGATTTCATCATCAAAGATCATCATCATAGAGTAGAAGGTCTCAAGATCATGGTGCATGGTCGGTACAAGGTGGCTGGCTTGTTCATCAAATAATAAACTAATGGTAAAATCAATGTTTTCCATCTTATATGAAATAACTTCATCAGAGTCCTTTTGATTAAACTGTAGGGGGTTTTTCTTTCTGCTTAGGTCAAAATCAGACCAAAGTCCCTTAACATGGTTTTCAATCAACTCTGAAGTTCTTCCTACTGCCTTAACGTCTTGAGAATTCTCTAAAATCTTATAAAAGGCATCATAACCTTCTGTCTCAATTAGGTCCTTTACAAGGCTACGCGCCAGGGCCTTGTTGACCTTGATTTCATCCCTAGAAGCTATATCCTCTCTGAAACAAACATAATCCAGGAAGAGATAGTCCCAGTGGTCTTCCACCTGGTCTCTTTCCAAGTCAGCCAAGGTTTCCAGGTCCAGGTCAAGATGGTCCCCAAGCTCATAAGCAAAACCATAAGTCAGACCATAATGAACCTCGTCAGAATAGGTGTAACGGACAATGGACCGAACTAGTTCTAGGTCAGAATAAGCATCCATATTCAATACAATTTGATTTTTCTGCAAGTTCACCTTGCTATAGGTATTTAAAACAAATGTGACCTCAGGTACTTCAAATTTAATTTCTTCTAAGTATGTATAAAGGGCCTCTAGCTTGCTTTCAAAGGCAGCCACCTGGTCCTCTGTTAGGTCAGCCTTAACGATTAGGTCATACGTCAGTTCAAAGACCTCTTCTTGGACAGCTTCGACTACCGGTTCTGAGGACTTGTCCCCTCCATTATTCTTGTTGACTGAATTTGGCTCCTCGTTCTTGCATCCTGTCATTAATAATAAACTTAAGCAAGCTGCAGCCAATATACCTTTTCTGTATTTACTCGTCATACTACCTCCTTGTCATCTCTTTGTATCCATTAAACCATATTTCTTTCTAAGGTCTAACACATTTACTCAAGATGTCAGAATTATTTAATATCTTAAATAAAACTGGTCCACTTGGCCTTACTGCTTACCCATAATGAGTTTTTGGCCATCTATAAGAATTTGATCTGGTCTAAACACAAGATCATGGTGGATTTGTCCCTGATTTTTCCCTCCAAACATGGTATTTCTGCCAAGGGCTACATGACAAGTCCCCTTTATCTTCTCATCAAAGATGGCCAGTCCAACCAGGTCTTTTAAATTAGGGTTGGTACCCAGGCCAAATTCACCCAGACACTGTGACTCTGGATCCAGTTGTCGAACCTGGTTCATAAAGCCTTGATGGCTGGCCTCTATCAACCGCCCTTTGTCGAAGGTCAAGACAAGATCCTTGTAGGTCTCATCCATAAAGACCGTTGACTCAACTAGGATTTGACCACAGGCTGAATCCTCTATACAGGCTGTATAGACCTCTCCGCAAGGCAGGTCTCCATCACCACAATCATTGAACCACTCTCTTTGGTCTATAGACAAGCCTAAACTATAGGGACCCGTTTGGATAGAAACCATGCTTGTCCCCCTAAGTTGGTCTATTAAGAATTCGCCATCCTCTTTTATTTGCTTGTAATCAAGATCTAGACCACAATCAAGCAGGGTCTTATAAGTTTCCAAGGTCATACCCAGACTCTCTGCCATGGCTCTTGTGGGAAGTCTCAATTGAACAAAAGTCCTTGCCTGCATCAAGTCTTGGAAGATGGTCCCCATAAAGGATCTAAAGTTGTTTATAGCCCTTTTACTAAAGTCCTTTGATGGTCTTATGGGACTGGCCATAAGGTCAATCACCAAGTCCTTGTTCTTGTATACTTCAAAGTTAAGGTCATCCAGGTAGTTTTCCCTGTCCATGTCCTCCTTCATAGTCTCTAAATTGTGGTGTATCCATGTAAGGTCTACCCCCATAGGCTCAAGACCTTTTTCAAAGGCCTGCTTATAGATCACATCCTCAGGCCCTCCCCACAACTGTAAGAGGACCCTGTCCTTTTCTTCTATGCCCATACCTTCAAGGCATTTAATCAATTTATCCATCTCTCTCTCCTTATAGTTCTCTCCAATAGGTATTGTTTTCTCTTCTTAGTAACTTATTGGCCACCAAGTCCCGTCTCAGGGTGCAATAATCTTCATAGTAGGTCAGTAGAATCTCATTGACCTCTTTCTCAGTATAAATAAGACCATGGTCAAAGGACTCTATAATCTTACTTAAGATAATCAACCGCTTCTTAAGCTGGACAGGGAGTCTTACAAGACGACCATACTTAAAGAAGTTAGAACATACTCTTTCCTCATAGGCTGCCAATTTCATTCTTTGACTTTCTTGCTGGTCCTCTTGTAAACTAACAAAGCTTAAGAGCCGCCTATTTAAAAGCTCTCTGTTAACTTGAAAAACTGTATAATACTGGTCTTTTTGGCTGGTCACCAAGCCAGCCTTCATGAGCTTCTTCAGGTGGTGGGATACTGTAGGTGGCTTCAAATCCAACATTTCAGATAAGGCCTCAACATAAAGGTCCTCTTGTAAAAGAGCATCCATTATTTTTAAGCGGCTCTCATCAGCCAGGGCCTTTAATACCAGTAAATCATCCTTAGCCATCACTTGCCTCCATAGACTTCCTTGTATTTGACATTGTATATAGACTTGATAACTTTCACCATATTACACTTGATATATTCATTTTTAACAGTTTCTGTGTCATTAAAGGCCTTGGCCTTTTGGGCATTGTCCTGCCATTCCTTTAACATTTTATCTAAAAAATCCTCAAATTTTTCCTTTAAGACTTCTTCTTTTGTCATAAGCTCTCCTTTTTCATTTCGATACTCGTCTAATTAAATTATACACAAGTTTCAGCCTATGTCAAATTCATTTAGATAAATATCTAAATAAAAAGAACAACCCTGGGGTTGTTCTTAAAAACTTATTTATTTGTAATAGAAATATCACCCGATACTGTTTCAACTTTTATATCATAGTTCCCACTTCCATCAACACCTGAATCCACTTTTATATTACCTGACACACTATCTGCCTCTATAAGACAAGCATATTGACTTGCTGACAGGCTGATGTCACCAGATACACTGGATAGGCTTAGGTCTCCGTCTTGCTTGTCCAGTCCCACCTTGATGTCACCTGAAACGGTTTCAGCATAGAGGCTAGAAGCTTGACTGAGGGACACTAAGATCTCTCCAGATACACTTTCTAGGTTAAGGGTCTTGCCATGCATTTCTTTGAAGTGAATATGGCCAGATACTGTTTCTAGATTAACTTGACTAAACCTTAGGTTATGACCCTCTATGTCACCCGACACATTGTCAACCCTGATTTCCTTAAAGTCCTCATGTGGGAGTCTGACCTCCATAACACCACTGGCCTCACCACGAAAGCCCTCCCAGGCTACGTGCAACTTGGCCTTGCTTGAAAGTGACTCTTTTAACTTGGGCTTGTCCTTATTTCCCTTTTTCTCAAAGACGCCAAAGTACTTTACCTCTACATCTTGACGGTCTTCATAAATAAATCTCACATCCTCGAAAACGACTTCAAGGTCTAAGGATTCCAAGTCATCTATAGACATGGTATGTTCATAAGCAAAATAGTCCTTATCCATATCCTTGATATAAGTCTGGTAGTCTTCATAGGACCCAAAGGCTGGTAACTTGCCTCTTGATATTGATTGGCTCAAGTCTTGGCAACCTGCCACTAACAAGGCCAGGATTAAAATACTTGTAATTAATAGCGTCTTCTTCATCATTTCCTCCTTACAATTCTTACTAATTATTCCATACAGGTAAGCCTTAGACAAGATATTAGAGACCTTTTTAATCTTATTCTAATGAGTAAAACTCAAGTCAATAAAATAACCACCCTTAAGGGTGGTTATAGAATTACATTTCATATGTTTTGGGTTCTAATATAACAAACAAGACACTGCCTTCAACTAAAAACTCCCGACTGACAATCTCATAAGTTTTTTGCTTGTATAAAATCATATTAGAGTCTAATATCAATTTCAAATAGTTAGTCCCCTTTATGCTTGTCAAGTCAATGTCAACTGAATTCTCTTCATTTGCCATACTAACAGGGTCTTGGTCTACCAATGTACTTCCTACAGAAAAAATAACCTTCAATGAATCTGATAATTGCTTGATCATAAGACGCCTCCTTTAATTTGACTTCCTGAACACTCGATGGTCACGCCTAAACTAAGCTAGTAACGATCTAGGCTTATCCTATATATACCCAAGAGGCCAGCCTAGTAACACCCTCTTATGGGATCGGCTTTTTAAGAGGCAACTTAATGATAAAGGTCGTTCTTTTATGGGGTTGACTTTCCGCCCATATGAATCCACCATGCTTTTCTACTATGTTTCTTGCAATCGACAGCCCAAAGCCATGTCCAGATCCCGAAGGCCTAGATGTCTCCACTTGAGTAGCCTGGTCAAAGATAAGGTCTAGGTTTTTTTCTAAAATGCCAACCCCTGTATCCCAGAGGCTAATCCTCACTTGGTCACCAGTCCTTTCCAGGTCTAATCCCAGGCTTATAGGCCCCTGATTGTGATCAAGGGCGTTCATCAGTATATTCCCTATTACACGCCTAAATAGAATCGGATCTATATCCACCATAAGAGGATCCTGGTCAATATCCATGACCAAAGTAGAGTTCCTTTTTTCAATCTCGTCGTAGTAGTCCGATACCTGGGCCTTTAAGTAGGCTACCAGGTTCACAGTCTTGAGAGTCAAGATCATGTCTTCAGCATCAAGTCTTGTATAGTCCGTCAGGGTATCAACCAAGTCCTTGATCTGCTTGGTTTTACCATATAATAAGTTGTAGATTTCCAAGTCCCCTTCACACCTTGTGTCAACCAAGGCCTTGGTGTAGCCCAAAAGCGAGGTAAGGGGTGTCTTCAAGTCGTGGCTGATATCTAAAATAAACTGCTTTTTACTGGCCTTACCCTTGGCCTCCTTGGCTTGAAGGGCCCCCAGCTGGTCCAGGGTATAGTTATAGTCTGCTTGAATTAAAGCCAACTCATTCTTGCTTTCATAGGTTAATTTTCCACCATAGTCTCCCTCTCGCACGCCTTTTAAACTGGTCCTCAACTGCCCTAAAGGTTGAACAACCAACTGGCTGGACCGCCTAGCAAAATAAGAAACCAGACAGGCAATGACCACCAAATAGGCAAGCACAACCAAGACAAGCTTGTTCGCGACCCGGTCCTGACTTTCTGGGTCTAGATTCAGAGCCAGGCCTAAATTCGATGATAACCTCACACCGTCCATCTTGGTTTTTAATAGAACCGTCCTCAACTGCCCCTTATGATCTTCAACCACGATATAGTCATAGAGGATACCATCCCTATTGTAGGTTCTATCTAGGTCATTGGCCAGGTAAGATAACTGTCCACTGGTGTAAGTCATTTGATTATCCAGTTTATGTCCAAGGATATGGCTAACTTGATTGCCCTCAAGGACCTCCAACCACTGTCCTGGTCCTAAATCAAATCCAATATCGACTCCATCTTCTCTTATATAAATGGCCTGGTACCTCTGGTCATTCATCTTCAAATCCTTGTTAGCACCTCCCTGATAGACCCCCGTCAGAAACAACCACAAACCCAAGCTAAATGCCAAGACTGAGCTGATTACAACTAAAAGGATCAGGCTGATATTTTGCCTTACCATTGTCCGAAACAACTTAGATTTCATCTTTCACCTCGCGCAAACGATAACCAAGTCCTCTGATGGTTTGAATAATCTGAACAGGCATGACCCGGTCCAACTTCTCTCTCAAATTGGAGATATGAACCCGGATGGAATTGTCATCCTTGTGATAATCTATCCCCCATATGCCATAAAAGATTTGCTCCTTGGTCTTAACAGCATTTTGATGGTCCAATAAATACTTAAGTATCTTATACTCTGTAGCCGTCAAGTCAAGATCAGAGTCCCTATAGGTTACTTGACAACTTTGGCCGTCAACTACTAGGCCATTTATTTCAAAGCGTGGACTACTCGATGGCTGATATGTATAGGACCGCCTTATGTGGGCATTAATTCTCGCAACAACCTCCATGGGATCAAAGGGCTTGCATATATAGTCATCAGCACCTAGGTTGAGACCGTATATTTTATCTTGTCCCCTATCTTTAGCTGAGATAAGGATAATGGGGATTTGTGATGTTTTTCTCACAGCCTTGACTAGGTCATAGCCATCAAGTCCCGGCATCATAATATCTGCCACAAGTAGGTCAATGGTAGTTTGGTTCATTAGGTCCAGGGCTTCCTGGCCATTGTGGGCCTTATAGATTTCAACTTTTTGATTTTGCATATAAAGCTCAATTAAATCAATAATCTCTTTCTCATCATCTACTAGTAAAATGTTCATTTCAACCTCCTTGTTTTATTGTATCAAATAAAACAAGGTAAAGGCCATTAAATTCGTCAAGCCATGGATCAACCAGCCATAGAAAATACTCCCCTTTGCCAGGCACTCCATGATGTAACCATAAAAATAAGCCGTTATCCCTATCATTAATACTAGGATGACACCCAATGACCAGCCGTAAGTCAGGATGGCAAAACTATGGATGAGACCGAAGACAAGGGCTTGAATCAAGTTACCCTTCTTGTAGCCTAACCAGTTGATCAAACGTTTAGCAAAGAGGCCTCTAAAGAGAATTTCTTCAGACAAGGCGGTTTGAATCATGCTCTTAAAAATTAAGGCCAGCCACACAGGGTGATCTCCCCTGACACTCTCATAAGCCATGTTTAAGTCACCAGACTCTCCTGCCATTAAAAGCAGGCCTATTGGCAGTCCTGCCAGACCAATACTTATCCCCAAGAGCATTAAAATCTTTTTTCTTTGAGTTGGGTTATTTGGCAGCTTCAAGCCAATCCAAGTCATAAAACCCTTCACCCTTCTTTTGCTTACAAGATAAATCAAGTAAGAAATTCCAACCACTAGGCCAACTTGTACAAGTGCATCTACTATTGTTTTCATCTTACGCACCTCCTTGTCATCTAGTATAGACAAAAAAGGTCAAGACCAGATTTGTTGAATATAAAGATTAGATAAAGATTATTTTCCTGTTAATTATTTGTCTGTCCCCCTAAGTATGTTAAACTTATTTTAGTTGAATGTGTTAAAGATAAGGAGATTTTATGAAGAAAACTTTATACCTTTTAGGATCAATCATCCTGATACTTTGCTGTATCTCTTGCGAGGATACTAATGACAAAGAAACGCTTGTAGACGACCACCTGAGTCACTTGCTAACTAGCTTGGAAACTATCTATCAGGATGATGAACAGATCCTCAAAATGACAAGTGAACAATTAAAAGTCCACGGTAGTCTACAGGAACTTCAAACTAATATACAAACCTATGTAGAGACCACGGACAATCTTGACTTTTTATTCATAGCCAAGGATGATGACTACATTATCTACCCCGAACTAGAGGAAGAGTACTACACTCCATCTGACATGCCATGGTACAGACAAGCTATTATCAATAATGGCCTATATATGTCACCCACTTACATAGACTTCTACACCAACCAGGCTGTCTACACCATGTCTCTTGCCGTTTATGATGGTCAAGACTTGCTTGGAGTTATTGGACTTGATCGTTCTTTCCCACCAGACCTGTTCGATTTCAAGGATCAAGCTGACTTTGACTATGAAATATGTGTCATCAGTCATTCTAATACCTATGTCTATCATACAGAGCCCCACAACATCGGTGAAAAAGCATCTGAATCTATAGCCGATGGATGGGAAAGCAAAAGCGCTCAAACTGACTTCGGTTGGTCCATAGAGATCCGTTATAAAAAAGACAATTAAGGGATTACTTAATAGAATTAAACGAAAGCATAGGACATAATTAATAGGTCAAAACAAAGAGGAGTCCCACTTGAGAAAGTGCAGACTCCTTTTATAGTAGTTTTTTTAAGTTAAAACGGCCATAATGGCTCCAAAGAATAAGATACCGCCTAGTAAGACCAGGGCATTTAAGGCAAGTATGACTGTGAAAATCAAGGTCAAGGCCTTATTCTTTGACCATAGTAAAATCAGAATATTAAGGGCAAATATAAGGACCATGTTGATGATCCATCCAAGCCCCATCAAGAAACCAGCCCAGAAGAAGGCTGATACACAAACAACAAAAACTATCAGTACAATTCTTAGCCGCCAGGCCAGTAACCATTCTTTCATCTTCTACCTCCTTATGTTTCTCCCCTACTACCATTGTAGGCTATGTTCATAAGGAACGGAAGGCTTTAGGATTAATTCTTTTACTTTACCTAATATATGAAGGTCTCATGGTCTAAGTAGGGGGCAAAGACCCTTTCACCCCAGTCCTTCATTTTCTCATCTAACCAGCCCTCTTCATGGGCTCTAGTATGTTGACAAGCAATAAAGAGGAGGATTCCCATGTTGTAGAAGGATTCTAGGTGTCTTTGTGGCACCTGTATCTGGCGAATAGACTCATAGCCCCTTACTAATTCTCTTTTCACTTGACTATCCTTAAACTTACATAAGAACATACCTAAGTCCATGAAATAGTAACCATAACCAGATAGAGAAAAATCTATAGGAACAGTATGCTCACCAGTATCTATCAGATTGTCCTTAGAAAAATCAGAATGAATATAGCCAAAACCCTCGTCTTCAAGATCTAACTTGACCATACAGTCAGATATGTTTAGACAGACTTGAATCAATTGATCACACTGGTCATCGGTTAAGTGGCCAAGTCGTGCAGCCTCTTCAAACTCTTGGACCATGTCACATAGGAGGTGGACATCATAAGAATGTCTATTTAAGTTTTTACTAATTAAGTCAGATTCAATCACTTGCTTATGAAAGTCTGCCATAGTCTGGCCAAGTTTAAAGGCCCTTCTCTCATCTACAGAGTCCAAAATTTCACCGTCGATCCATCTAAGAACAGTTACTGGTGACCCGTCTTCTAAGTAGGAAACACTTTGCCCATGGAGATTCCTTAAGGGCGTCTGCACTTGAGTCTTCTGTTCGCTCAGGTGCTCTAGGAGGTCCATTTCAGCCTTAATAAACCTGTCTTTTCTGATTTTCCCATGAATAAGATCCAAAGAAAAACCCTCAATAGGTTGATGAATCCGTAAAACATAAGTCTGGTTCATATGATTGATCTTATACGTCATATTCTCATTATGTCTGATGAACTCTACATCCGCTGCTTCGAATCCGTAATGTTTTAATGCTTCATTGATTTTGTCCACGACGACCTCCTCTAATCTTAAATCTTTTACCATTTATTATTTTATCAGTTATTTAAATAAATACTAGACTTATATATTTCCTTATGTTATTATTCATAATGTAGTATGTCCAAAAATCTCCTTCTTCTTTGAGGGAGATTTTTTTGTATTACATGATCATTTTGAAGGACTACTCTTAACCATATATGACCATAAGTATCTATAGAAAATGACGTAGCCCAGGCTACGTCATTCTTATTGATTGATATTTGTAAAGCCAAGCTTTGAATACAAGCTCACAGCCATATGATTGTCCCTATGCACATTGAGGACCAATCTTTGAATACCTTCCTCAACCATGTCCCTCATACAGGCATTGATAAGGTCTCTACCATACCCCCTGCCCCTATATTCCTTCTTAACCCCAAGGGTCAATATATGAAGGTGGTCCTCCTTTTTAATCCCCAACAAAAGACCTTCAAGAGGATTATCACCTCTTACAATAATGTAGCGCTCATCAAAATCACCCAGACGATTTGAAAAAAGGTTATCTAGATAAACCTCCGGTTGATCAGGATCAATATCTGGGTCAGATATATCAGCCATTACAAGGGGGAGTGTTTCTCTTAAGTATGTTCTTAGTTCATCCCCTGATAGGCTTACATATGACATACTTCCTTCTACAGGGTCAAGTTGATCAATTGTTTTTTTCAGTGTATACCGCATGCATGCTCCTTGTTCTTCTACTATCACATTAATAGATATATTATACAGTACAGAACATACGTTTGCAATCCCAAAACGGTCAATTACTTAGGTCAGAACAAAAGCTCCCTGCTTCAGTTGTCAAAATCCCTCTCTCACTTATATCTAAAAACAGGTTGGTCAAATCATGGAACTCATTACCATGGGAAATAATCAAAAGGGTTCGATTAGTCTTCTTCAAAAGATCCAATACCAGGTCTTTTCCCTCTTGGTCTAAATAATTAAAGGGTTCATCTAGAATTAGAATTGGGGTCTCTCTCATTAAGGCCATCATTAAAGAAATCTTCTTTTGTTGCCCCCCTGACAGTTGGTCAATAGGTTGCTTTAAGAGGTCCAAACTTAAGGATAATTTCTTAAACCAATCAGCAAGTTCAGCCTGTGTATGAGTCTTATTTTCCCGTAAGTTCTCCTCCACTGTCTCATAAAAGAAGACCGGCTCTTGGACCTGCCAAGTGATCAGCTGGCTATATGACTTAGAATCTATAGTCTTGAGGTCCCTACCATTAATCAAGACCTGTCCCTGATATGAGTCATAAAGCTTCATAAGTATCTTAAGTAGGGTCGTTTTACCGGATCCATTCTCTCCTCGAATCAAGACCCTGTCCCCTTGTCTTATGGTTAAATTTACTTGGGTAAAAACATCATCCCCCTCGTGATAAGCGAAGGAAAGATCCTTTAGGTCTAAAACTTCAAAAGACTTGACAGGAAGGCCATCAGACAAGTGGTGGTCCTGTTTAAATAAAACTGTTAATCTTTTCTCAGCTCCCCTTCCCTGAGCCCTAGCATGGGCCTGTTTGAATATCTTTTTCATGGTTACAGTTACTTGTTGACTCAAAAGTAGGATTTCCACGACCTTATCAGGCACTATATAAGCCCTTAAGGTAGAGTAGCCCAGTAGGCCATAAATCAAGAAAGTGGCAATTTTATCAATCCCCTCATTAATACTATCCTGGGTCCTTAAGGTCTTTTCAGTTTTATTTCCATGTATAAAAATCTCCTTTAACCGGTCTTCAAAACCAACATTCATTGCATCATAAAGGTTAAGACTTTTGATTGTTTCATTGCCATGAATAGTCTGTAAGACATAAGCACTTGATGCATCTTCTGCCTCCTGTACAGCGATATAATCCCTCTTAAAGCGATGCCTAAGAAGTAAGGGACTTATAACAGGAAGACAAGCTATGAAGAAAATCAAAAGAGTTAGGGGCAGACTAATTCTAGCCAACCATATGAAGTAGGCAAGAAGGCCTAGGCTGGATGATATAAGCGTCGGACCTGCAATCAAGTACAAGTTTGAAAACACCTGAACATCATCCTTTAAAAGATGGAGAACTCGCCCCCTACCAAGGTCCTCAAGGCTTAAAAGCCTCTGTTCAAGTAAATTTGAAAACACATGAGCTTTCATTTGCAACTTCTTTTTTTCACATGACAAGTCCACCAGTCCCTGTCCTATACTTAAAAGTAGTCGAAATAACAATAAAATACCACCATACTCAAGAGCATAGGCTACCAGGTCCTCACTCGCTCCCTCAATAGCATAAAGTGCTATTTGTGATAAACTTCTTGCCAGACCAATTAAGAATGCAGCTTCAAAAAGTAAAAACAGTCCCCTGACAAACATGAGCTTGCCATAAGAATTAAAGGCTATTTTCTTGATCATATCATCCTCCTAATCCAAGCTATAAGTCACGTGAGCATCCTTGACCAAGAGAGGATCATGACTTATCACAAGACAGGTAATATCATTAGCATATAAGTAGTTTTTTATGTAACCTATGGCAGCCTGGTCCAGAAAGGAGGTTGGCTCATCTAGTATCAAGAGGGACGGTCTTCTTAATAGGCCCCTACATAGAGAGATTTTTTGCCTTTGGCCCCCGGATAAGTTGCTTCCCTGATCATAAACTTCCTTATAACGGTCCTGGTGAAGGTCGAAACGATCCAGAAGTTCTAAGTAAAGTGCCATGTTATAAGTCTCAAGACCAAGCAGTATATTTGCTTCTATTGATCCCTCAAAGACAAAGGGAGACTGGGTCACGACGACTATCTCTTGCCTTAAAGACTTTTTACTGAACTCCTGGATAGGAAGGCCATTGATTAGAATTTGTCCTTGTTCATGGTCATATAGGCCTCTAAGGAGTTTACTTATGGTTGATTTACCTGACCCGTTTGGTCCAATTAAGCTATAAAGTCTTCCCTTCTCTAGGGTCATAGATAGGTTATCAAGGACCCTCTTGCCAGATTCATATGCAAAAGATACCTGTTTGAACTCAATCTCATCTAGATCAGTCAGTGCTTGTCCTAGATTTTCTTCGGGACTACCAATTAACTGGTCTAGTCTGTTATTGGTAACCTTATATATAAGGCTCTGTTTCACAAGACTGGAGATACTTTTAAACTGTTTCTTTAAAATGAAGGCAATGCCCATAAACTTAATTAATTCACCAGGAGTAATTGTATTTTTAGATACCAAATAGGCCCCATATAAATAGATGACACCATCAGAACTTAAGGAAATTATTTCATTGGCCGATTCAAGGCCAGTTTTCACATAAAGCTTTTTCCTTAAGGCATGCTCATAAAGTTGATTCAAGCCCTTTTTATATTGGGTCATCAAGCTAGTGGTTAGACCATGAGCCTTGATAGTTCCAATGGACATAAGCGATTTTTCTTCTACCTGTCTAACCCTGCTCTCATGAAATTTTTCCATCTGTAAATTCGAACGCATTAGAGGCCGAATCACCATAGGAAGGATAGCTGTTAAAAGACTCAATACTATACACAGTCCGGTATAGGGCCGGTGAATCCCCAGCAAAATATAGAGACTAAAGATTAATAGAAATCCTAGAGCCATGGTCTTGTTGATGATTAGCAAAAAGCTGGTTCTATAGTGTATGGGGTCCATCTCTATTCTGTAAAGTAGATCTCCTGCTTCATGCTGGTCAAGGCTTGACATCTTCTGGTGTAGAAACTTATTATAGATACTTGCATCATGATTGTTTGAGGCCCATAAAAGCGCCTTACTATCCATGTAACTGACAAGGGGTAAGAAAAATACAGACACCACGACCATAATAAGTATAATCGTAATATTACTCCAAAGAGACTCTAAAGTTCCCTTTAAAAGACCGTCTGCAGAGTCGCCTAGCCTGTCTATAATAAGTAGTTTAACAGCCTGTACCAATATATAATATATAATGGAAAGACATATGGACTTCCACATTAATCTAAGTAAGTCCCCTATATGTGTTCTTTCTTGCTTCATAAATCTCTCCTAGTTCACTTCATCATCCCTTAAATTATAAATACAATGGTTAACCATAACCAGTTAAAGTATTATTTTAATTAAACATGTCATATGTCTCTTGGCTGAGATAAAATGATATCAAGCATATGTTGAAGGGAGGAGTTTTGATTGGATTCCTTCCATGCAGCAACAATTTCATTATCATGGTGGCCTTTTTGAAGGTCAATTGAAATAAAGGATAAGTTAGGGCCTGCATACTCCTTTAGACTTCCTGGTAGGAGGGCAATACCCATCTTCGACTCAACCAAAAGTAAAATCGTTTGAACTGAGTTTGGTGTATTGACAATGCGAGGTGAAAAGCCATTGTCTATACAAATCTGCAGGGTTTTATCAAAACCCTGAGGGGACTCGTGTCTGTTTTGGACTATGAAGGCTTCTTCAGACAAGTTCCTGATGGGTATGGTCTTGCCCTCCCACTCTCTTGCCAGTTGGGATGTTCGCTCTACAACCAAGTATAAGTCTTCTGTTAACACATGGTGGGTCAAAATCCTATGCCCCATCTTGCCTTGATCAGGTATACCAAAGGAGAAGGTCAACACCAGGTCTAGGTCATTATCATTGAGGGCCATGATTAGCTCCCCCTGATTATAACGGTTTATATTGACGGTCACCCCAGGATATTTGGCTTGAAAAGTTCTCAATATATTAGGAAGCCATTTTTGATCACCATATCCTATATAACCAATATTGATAAGTCCCTGATAACCCAGGTAGGCATTCCGAGTTGCCTCTTCAACTTCATCAAAACGTTTTAAGAGATTGGTTGCCTGGGTATATAGAACATGGCCTGCCGGTGTCAACTTAACCGACCGTCTATTTCTATCGAATAAGGGAATCTCCATTTTCCTTTCTAGTTGGGCTATTTGCTGACTCACAGCCGACTGGGCTACATATAAAGTCCTAGCTGCTTCCGTGAAACTCAAGGTCTCGGCAACAGCTACAAAATACCTAAGCTGCTTAACATCCATATCCTATCTCCTTATCTCTAGCTTTTACAAGTCATTATTCTTTTCTATTCAGTTTATGCTATCATTTATACTGCCATTAGACAAGACTTATAAGTTTTACTTATTACAGAAATTAATAATGTCTATTTCACATATGGGTTAATTAATTGTACAATAGATTTATAATAAAATTGTAAGGGTTCAAAATTTTATAGAAATCGAGAACCTCTTATTTTGTTCAAATAGGAAAGCGTTATCATCAACCTATCAAAGGAGGCGTCGTTTGACTAAAATCAATGTATTACATGAGTACTGCAAGAGCTGTGGCATCTGTGTAGAAGCATGTCCAAAACAAGTTCTTAAAATTGGTGACAAGGCCAACAAAAAAGGTTATTTTTCTGTAGTCTGTACGGACCAAGAAAAATGCATCTCTTGCCAGATCTGTGCAACAATGTGTCCAGATGTAGCAATTGAAGTTTTTAGAGCTAGGAGGTAACAATGGCACAAGAAAGAATTCTATTAAAGGGTAATGAAATCATTGGTGAAGCTTCTTTAAGAGCTGGATGTAAGTTGTTCTTCGGCTACCCAATCACACCTTCAACTGAAGTTGTTGAATACTTGTCAGGTCAATATCCTACTAGAGGTGGTGACATGGTACAGGCAGAAGATGAAATCGGTGCTATTAACATGTGTTATGGTGCAGCTTGTACAGGTAACCGTGTTATGACAGCTTCTTCTTCTCCAGGGGTAAGTTTAAAGCAAGAAGGTATTTCATATGCAGCTGCTGTTGAACTACCAATCGTTGTTGTTAACGTAAACAGATGTGGTCCTGGTCTTGGTGGCCTAGGTCCAGCTCAATCAGATTATTACCAGTCAACTCGTGGTGGTGGACATGGTGACTATAGAACCATTGTTTTAGCGCCTTCAAAGGCTCAAGAGTTATATGACTTTACAATGGATGCCTTTAACCTAGCAGACAAGCACAGAAACCCTGTTATCTTACATACAGATGGTTTCCTTGGCCAAACAATGGAGCCCGTTGTATTAAAAGAGTGCCCACCTCGACCAGATGTAGATAGAAGCTGGGTTGTTGATGGTGCTAAAGGCAGAGAAAAAAGAGTCTTAGCTTCTTACTCATTAACCAATGAGATTGGCGAAGCTAACAACCTTAAGTGGGAAGCCAAGTACAAGCACATTGAAGACACAGAGCAAAGATGGGAAGAATTCCACACAGAAGATGCTGAGTACTTACTAGTAAGCTACGGTACAACTGGCCGTATTTGTAAGTCTACTGTATTAAACGCTAGAGCTAAAGGTATCAAGTTAGGTCTTATCCGTCCTATCACTTTATGGCCTTATCCTAAAAAAGCATTCCCACCAATCATCGACAACCTAAAGGGAATCGTGACTGTAGAGCTTAACACAGGTCAAATGATTGAAGACGTTAAGTTAGCAACTGAGTGCAAGAAGCCAGTTCACTTATTCCGTCGTCAAGGTGGTATGTTACCAACAGAACATGAAATCTTAGATTTCGTAGCTGAAACATTTAACTTAACTGATAAGGAGGCCTAAGATGACAACTGAAATGGAAAAGATTTTTTCTAAGACCAAGGGTCTTACAGATGTTCCCTTCTCATTCTGTCCAGGATGTACTCATGGTACAATCATGAGATTGATTGCAGAGGTTTTAGAAGAACTTGAAATTATAGATAACACAATTGGTATTTCACCAGTTGGATGTGCTGGTTTCAGCCAGGACTTCTTCAGCTGTGACTTCATCGGTGCCGCTCACGGTCGTGCACAGGCTGTAGGTATTGGTGTTAAGCGTTCTTTACCAGATCGTATGGTATTCACTTACCAAGGGGATGGCGATATCGCTGCTATCGGTACTCAACATGCCATCCATGCTGCTGCTCGTGGTGAAAACATCACATCAATCATGGTAAACAATGCTATCTTCGGTATGACAGGTGGTCAAATGGCCCCTACTACTCTTGAAGGTATGAGAACAACAACAAGCCCATACGGTAAGAACACAGGTACAGATGGTTTCCCTATCGACATGCCTAAGTTAATTTCTAACCTTTCTGGCGCGGCTTATGTTGCTGCTGTATCAGTAGATTCACCAGCAGAAATCAGAAACGCTAAGAAGTGCATCAAGAAAGCCTTCCAAGTGCAACAAGCTGGTTTAGGTTTTGCCTTTGTAAGTGTTTTATCAACATGCCCAACAAACTGGGGAATCAACCCGGTAGAGAGTTTAGAGTGGTTAAGAAAAAATATGAAGCCTATTTATGAAATGGGAGAATTAAAGATGACTGAGGAGGTTGCTAAACTATGATGGATAAAATAGTAATCGCAGGTTTTGGTGGTCAAGGGGTTATGTTCCTTGGTAAAGTGCTTGCGTACACAGGTATGGATTCAGATTTAGACTTATGTTGGATTCCATCATATGGTCCTGAGATGCGTGGTGGTACAGCCAACTGTTCAGTAATCTTATCTGATGAAGAAATTCACTCACCAGTAATCGATCAAGCGGATGCTGCAATCGTTATGAATATGCCAGCTTATGAAAAGTTTGCTCCAAGAGTAAAGCCAGGCGGTGTTTTAATCGTTAACTCTTCTCTAGCAGATGTACAAAGCCCAAGAGAAGACATCACAGTGGTTAAGGTACCAGCGACTGACCTTGCTAACGACTTAGGTTCTCCTAAGATTGGTAACATGATCTGCCTAGGTGCTTTACTACCTCACTTAACTTTGGTTCAATCTGAAAACATTGAGCAAGTTATCAAGAAGTTAACAGGTAAGAGACCTGAACTATTCGATGTGAACATGACAGCGATTAGAAAAGGTATGGAAGTATAAAATCAACCAGCCACCCATAATTGGGTGGCTTTTTTTAGGCAAATCGCTTGGCTAATTCTTCTATGATCTGGCTTATACTAATCTCCTTGTCTACCATGAGCACCAGGCTATGATAAATCAAATCACAAAGTTCATTAATCAACTCTTCCTTATTTTCTTTCATGGCTGCTATAACAACTTCACCAGCCTCTTCACTTATTTTTTTTAAAATCTTCTCCTGCCCCTTGTCCAGCAAATAGTTAGTATAAGACCCTTCTATCGGATTAAGCTTTCTATCACTGATTCTATTTAACAACTTTTGCAGGCTGAAGTTGCTGTATGACTTTTCTATTAGGTTATTGTGAAAGCACGTCATGTGGCCGGTATGACAGGCTGGTCCCTTTTGGACAACTAAAGCCAAAAGAGCATCCTTGTCACAATCATACTTAAGGCTAATAAGGTCTTGTCTATGACCTGACGTCTCCCCCTTGATCCATAGGCCCCGCCTAGACCGGCTATAAAAACACAGGGTCTGGTCAGTCATCGTTTTATCATAGGCTGCTTCGTTCATGTAAGCCAACATCAAGACCTCCTTGCTATAAAAGTCCTGAACAACCACTGGTAAAAGTTCCTTTTCCCACTTCATATACACCTCCTAACTCTGATATTGTTAGCGTCCAAATATGCCTTTAGGTCACGGATCACAACTGATTTGTCATGAAAGACTGAAGCCGCTAATAGACCATCTGCATAAGGACATGCCTTAAGAAAATCCTCATGGCCTCCAGCCCCACCCGACGTAATAATGGGGACTTGAACGAGGGGGCCAACCAACTGAAGCAGGTCTAAGTCGAACCCCTCTTTCTTGCCATCTTCATTAATAGAATTAAGAACCAACTCCCCTGCCCCTCTTTTGACAGCCTCTATGGCCCAGTCCTTAACCAGAAGACCTGTCTTCTTTCTGCCTCCATGGGTTAATACATAATAGTCACCATCCATGTACTTGGCATCAATAGAAACAACCACGCATTGGTTGCCATACTTAGACGCAGCTCTTGAAATCAAATCTGGATCATAAACCCCACTAGAATTGATGGACACCTTGTCTGCCCCCGCCCTGAGTAGACGGTCAAAATCATCGAGACAGTTGACCCCTCCTCCTACACAAAGAGGGATATTAACAACTTCAGAGAGACTAGACACAAGGTCACAGAATATTCCTTGCCTACTGCTGGTGGCTGTAATATCATAAAAGACCAGTTCATCTGCTCCTTGGTCACAGTAGAACTTAGCCAAGACCTCAGGTGCCTCAATGTCAACAAGATTCTTAAACTCAACACCCTTAACCACTCGCCCCTGGCTTACATCCAAGCAGGGTATAATTCTCTTAGCTAACATCTATTGCCTCCCTTAAAGTAAAGACTCCTTCATAAAGTGCCTTGCCAACCACTACACCAGACAGACCAATTCTCTTTAAGTTGATGAGGTCTTGCAAGGATGAAATCCCACCGGATGCGACGACCTCCATCTTGACGGTCTCAATAACAGCCTTATACATGTCTATGTTGGGACCCTTAAGGGTCCCATCTCTTCTTATGTCTGTATAAATGATTCGTTTTACCCCCCTAGCTTCTAAATCCTGAATCAAGTCTATCGACCTCACCCGGCTCGTCTCCAACCACCCCCCTATGGCAACAAAGCCATTTAAGGCGTCTACCCCTACTGTCACCCTATTAGGATAATTTTCTACGAGTGTCACTAGCAAATCAGGGTCTTTTAAGGCAGCTGTGCCTATTATGACCTGGTCAACCCCAAGATCTAAGAGGTCTTTAGCCCTGGATAGACTTCTGATCCCACCTCCTACTTGTGTATATACACCCAGTTTCACAAGGGACTTTATGGTTGCAATATTATCTCCCTCTTGCTTGGCCCCATTTAAATCTACAAGATGTAAATACTTGCTCCCTTGGTCCAACCACCGATTTGCCATAGTAGTCGGACCACCATAAATTGTAGTTTTTTCATAATCCCCCTTGTAGAGCCTAACGGCCTTTCCATCAAGGATATCTATCGCTGGATAAATAATCATCTCTTAACTCCTTAATCATAACTAACATGTCTAGGCCTACCTGACTACTTTTTTCAGGATGAAACTGAAAACCCAAAACATTATCTTTTCTTACAATGCCAGGCACCCGGACACCGTAGTCAGCATAAGCCACAAGACCTTCCTGTCCCTCAATGTAATAGGAATGGACAAAGTAAACATACTTATCTTGCCACCTACACTCTTTTGATACAAGTTGATTCCAGCCCATGTGAGGCACCTTAAGCTGGCTTGCGTCGAAAGGTTTAACCTCTCCCTTTAAAATCCCTAAGCCTCTATAGGTCCCTCCTTCATAAGAAGTCTCATATAAGAGCTGTAGACCTAGGCAAATCCCCACTAGGGGCTTGCCCTTGTTAACCTGGTCTTTAAGAAAGTCATCCAGCCCGGATTTACTTAACTTAGAGACCGCATCTCCGAAGGCCCCAACACCAGGTAAAACAAGGAGGTTAGCCTGTCTTAATATATTGGGATCATCGCTCAATACCACCTGGTCGAAGGCCATAGTCAACCAATTGGTCAATGATTTTATGTTTCCTAATCCATAATCTACTATGCCAATCATAAGACCCCCTTGGTTGATAATAAAGTCCTTTGACCGAGACCAATCGCCCCTTTTAAGGACTGTCCCAAGGCCTTAAATATGCCTTCTACCTTGTGGTGGTCATTGTCACCATATAAGACCTCCACATGGAGGGTCATGCCAGACTCATTGACAAAACTCTTTAAGAACTCCCTGACATTTTCAAGGGCAAGTCCCCCAATGGAGTCCCTCTTATAGCCTGCCTTGTAGATTAAGACTGGCCGATTACACAAGTCTATAACACATCGAATCAAAGACTCATCCATGGGTATATAAGCCATACCATAGCGGTTAATTCCCAGACGATCTCCCAGGGCCTCTTTAAAACACTTTCCAAGCAAGAGGCCAACATCTTCAACAAGATGGTGGCAGTCCACTTCAAGGTCTCCCTCAGCTTGAAGGTTTAAGTAAAAACCCCCGTGAAAGGACAATTGCTCTAACATATGGTCAAGGAAGCCTAAGCCCGTTGTTATGAGCCCCTTCTTGTCAGAGTCTATGTTAAGATCAATTACAACCTCAGTTTCACTGGTTTGCCTTTGCAAACTTACCTGTCTCATGACAACCACTCCTTCATTAAAAATATGAACTGATTCATCTCCTCTTCGTTACCGATTGTCACGCGGTAGTAATCATCATCAAACATTCTAATGGCTAACTTCTTGTCTCTCATAAAGTTCCCTAGACCTCTTGGCCCCTTGAAATAAAGAAAGTTACCATAGGACTTATAAACTCCAACGCCCTTGCTCTTCAAGTCATCAAAGACTCTTTCCCTCAGCCTAATGACTTCCTTGACCCTATCCCTCATATCAGACTCTCTTTTTAAGGCAGCTATAGCCACCTGCTGAGATAAGGCATTGAGATTATAGGGCGGCTGTAGCGTCCTCAAATCCTTAATAATACTAGGACATGCCAGCATATAGCCGACTCGGGCACCTGCTAAGGACCAGGCCTTGGATAGGGTTCTAAGGATAAGCAGGTTGGGGTACTGGTCCAGTCGGTTAATCATAGAAGCCCCACTGAACTCAATATAAGCCTCATCGACTAAGACCAATCCCTTGAAATTTTTTAGCAGTCTTTCAATCTCAACCTTGGGTATCAAGTAGCCCGTTGGGTTGTTGGGATTGCACAGAACAATTATCTTGGGGGATGATAACCTGACCTGAGATATGATCTGGTCCATGTCCATCACATAATCGTTTTTCACCCCAACATACTCACCGCCATAAGTGGCAGTTAAGCTTTTGTACATGGAGAAGGTTTTTTCAAAGCCTAACACCCTATCACCTGGTCCAATATAAGCCTTTATAATCAAATCTAGCAAATCATTAGACCCATTCCCCACCAAAACCTGATCCTTAGAAAGCTTGGTGTAAGCACATAAGCCATCAATCAACTCCTTAGACTCATTATCTGGGTAAGTACTTAAATCCATTTCTACTGTCGTACTCATTTGAGTCATGACCTCATTGGCATCAAGTTTCACATCTACTGGTAGGTCTAGGACCCTGTAAGGCTTTAATTCCTTGAACTCTCTCATTTTAATCATAGGTGCTCCTTTCTCTTATGGCTTGGGCATGTCCCATCAGCCCCTCATCTTCTGCTATTGTAATCACATGGTCTTTCAGTAAATCAAAGGCCTTCTTTTCATAATTAATATAGGATGTCCTCTTAATAAAATCATACACCCCTAGCGGTGATGAAAATCTTGCTGTTTGATTGGTAGGCAGGGTATGATTAGGACCCGCCAAGTAATCACCAAGTGCTTCTGGTGAATAAGGACCAACAAAGATAGCCCCTGCATGATCTATGGACTTCGCTAATTTTTCCGAATCTTCAGTTAATATTTCCAAATGTTCAGGTGCCAGTTGATTGGCAAGGACAATCATATCTTCTAGGTCATCAACCAACAAGATCCCTCCATAAGTGTTAATGGATTGAGTGACGATCTCCTTACGGTCACACTCTTCAAGTCTCTTCTTTACTAGGCTTTGGATTTCAAGAGCCTTGCTCTTATCTTCAACAAGAACCATAGACGAGGCTCTTTCATCATGTTCAGCCTGGGCTATTAAATCCGCCACTATGCACCCTGTATCACTGGTTTGATCTGCTAAGATAAGAACTTCACTTGGACCAGCAATCATATCAATTCCAACTCTGTCAGACACCAGGTGCTTAGCAGTAGAAACATACTGGTTGCCTGGCCCAACAATCTTATCAACCGGCCTTATGGTTTGGGTCCCATAGGTTAAGGCACCTATGGCCTGGGCACCTCCCACCCTGTAAACCTTATCAACACCAGCTAGTCTGGCAGCTACCAGAACTGATGTCTTAACAGACCCATCTGGACAAGGTGGGGTGACCATTATGACCTCCTTGACACCGGCGATTTTTGCCGGTAGGGCATTCATCAGGACTGTTGAGGGATAAGCCGCCTTGCCACCAGGAACATATATCCCCACCCGACAAATGGGAGAGACTTTCTCACCAACCACATAGCCTGGTCCTTTTTGATATTGACTCGTTGGCTTTTGAAAGGAATGAAAGTCTTCAATCCTATCTTTAGCCACCCTTAAACTCTTATAAAGCCCTGGATCAATGGATTTCATGGCTTTATCTATTTCCTCTTGCCTAACCTCCATATTATCAAGGTCTACACCATCAAACTTAAGGGTATAGTCCCTCAAGGCTTGATCGCCAGTCAACTTAACTTTCTCTAGAATGTCTAAAACACTGGCCTGGATGGCCTTATCATCCTGGCGATTCTTCAATTTAGACAAGAAATACTCTCTGTCTTTTTTTTCATATATTCTCATGACTTACCTCCTATTAAACCCAACAGCCTAACAAACTCCTTTTGGTTAAACCGGTAACTACCATCATTGCAAATCAACCGCGCTGACACATCATACATATCTTCTATGACCTCTAAGTTGTTGGCTCTTAAAGTGGCTCCACTTTCAACAATATCAACAATACAATCAGCCAACCCCACTACGGGAGCCAATTCAACAGAACCCTTTAAGGGAACGACTTCTATGTCTTTACCCACTTGCATAAAGTAGGATTTGGCGATTCTTGGATACTTGGTGGCAACCCTCAATGGCTCTTTAGACATGATATCAGGTCCCCCTTTAAGCCCAGCTATGACCAGTTTACATCTACCAAACTTTAAATCTTTTAGTTCATAAACCTCCCTATGATCTTCCATAATGACATCACTGCCCAATACCCCTAGATCACATATGCCCTGGTCTACATAGGTGATGACATCAATGGGTTTTAAGAGAATGAACTCAAAAGACTCATCTGAAAAAACCAATTGACGAGAGTCCAAGTCTATGGGTTTCTTCAGGTTCAGTTTCTTAAAAACACTCATGGCATCATGTCCCAACCGCCCCTTGGTTAAAGCAACTCTAATCATTTAAAACCTCCTTTATCCTATCAAAATCAAGGGAAAATCCCAGTGCTTCAAGTGAAACGCCGTAGTCATGAGACAACTTGTCATAACGCCCGCCCTTCAACACTGGCTTGGATTGTCCCTTCAAGTAGCCCTTAAAAATCAAGCCATGGTAATAGTCCAAATGACTGACAAGAGACAAATCAAAGCTAACACGACCAGACAAGTTCTTTGATAGCCTGGCCACCTGGTCAAGAGCATCCAACATTTCAGACGTGTTATAGCCCTGTCTTAGGTCTTCTAATCCCCCTTGATCAATGCCTGCCAGTAAAAGAAGTTTCTCCTTTACACCCAGATCCAAGGGCTCCGTTTCTAGTATATCCTCTAGGCTTTTGACTTGTTTTTGCCTAACCAATTCCCTTATAAGAGACCCTTTATCCTTGTGAACATTTTCCTCCAAAAGACTGTCCAAGTAACGGCTATTGCCAACAACCAACAGATGTTCAGGAAAAGAGCTTAACGTCTCTAGACCCAACTTGATCATATCTAGATCGGCTTGAAAAGAGGAATCACCATAATACTCTCCTCCAATCTTTTCGTAGGTCCTAAGCCCTTTCTCATGGTTTTCAAAAGTTTCGGTATCATAAAAAAGCTTAAGGGGGTCTCTATAAAAGGAACTTACCTCTTCCATGAGCATGCAGGAAACGTCTGGCCTCAAAAGATGAACGCCTCCCATGTTACTGAAGACCTTAACGGTTTGATCAAGGGCTAACCTGCCATCTCGGCATACATAGTCCTGAAACTTATGAAAGTAAGGGACTTCATATTTTATGAAACCATGATCCTTGAAGACTTTCATCAACCGGTCCCTTTCCTTGTTTTCCTTTATGATACTTTCTAGTCTGTTCATAAATCCTCCAAAAAGCAAAAGACGCCACGCATCTGCGTGACGTCTTCATCGTCATCATAGATGCAAGTTCTGCATGTAAAACAGAGCTTGCACCTATGAACAAATTAGTCCATTATACAAACCCTGAATCTATGATGATGATGTAAATTAAACGTATTTGATTTTAAAATAGTCATAATGTTCTCCTCACAAATTCGATTTTTAGATACTATACCATGCATAAATAATCGTGTCAACAGAATATATATAAGTTTTTTATGACGAACCCAAAACGGATCATCATAATAAATGGTTAGAAGTTAGGCCTAGACTCGTAAAATATAGACCAGTCTAGACCCAAGAGATTCTAAATATAATTTATTGAACTAGTAAAATGAGAAGGGTATTTTTATTATTTTACCCCCTGTATCCTTATTTTTAAGTCATTTTTTCCTTGTCTTAAGATAAAAGAATCAGCCTGTAACATGGCTCTCAAATCCTTATAAATTGGTCGTAACAGGTCCGCTTGTGGATGACTAAATTCTATGGAAATTGGGTCTTTCATAGACAAGTCATGGTCTGTCCTATACTTTCTTACCTGGTGGATTAAGTCCTTTAAAAGTCTCTCTAAGGGATGTTGTTGAGGAGGCTGAGTTTGCCACTGGCAAAGGTGTAAAGAATCCGTTTGTTCAAAGCCCCTAAAGAAGGCTTGGTAGATGTCCTCTGTGATAAAGGGAGTAAAGATGGCATAAGCCTTTAGCATGTTAAATAAGATCTGATAAAGGGCATGTTGACCAGATTGCCTCTCCTCTATACCATGAACCTCTGGCTTATAGAGCCTATCCTTTATAAGCTCCAGGTAGATATCACAGAAGTCCTTCCAGAAGAAATCATCTAAGACCTGCCTTGCTAGTCCAATTTCATATTGATCTAGATAGGCCTTTGCCCTAGAGAGGACCTCATAAGACTTGTCTACCATCCACTGATCTTGAATCAAAAGATCACAAGGACCAGCATAGTCTTCCAGGTGACTAAGTGAAAACTTAGAGGCATTCCATAGCTTGGTCATAAAGCGTTTGGATACCTTGAGGTCTTCTTCTGAGAAAGTAGTATCCGTACCTAGTTTAGCTGAGGCTGCCCAGTAACGGATAGAATCAGCTGAATGGCGTTTTAGGATTTCTCTTGGTTCAGACTTGGCATTGCCCTTGGACTTGGAGATTTTTTCACCCTTTCTAGCCAATACGAAGCCACAAAGCATGATGTCCTTCCAGGGTACCTGGCCTGTATGATAGATGGACTTTACAATGGTATAAAAGGTCCAAGTTCTAATAATTTCATGGGCCTGTGTCCTCATGGACATGGGCATAATTTCTTTTATTTCCTCATCCGACTGCCATTTAGCATTGATCAGTGGGGTCACTGAAGAAGTGGCCCAGGTGTCCATGATATCAGTTTCTGGTGTAAAGTCTCTTGACCCACAGGAACAAGCTTCTTTAGGGCTTGATTCCCTGGGGTTGATGGGCAGGTCTTCTGCTGGAACAGTCATGATCTGACCACAGGTCTGACAGTACCAAAGAGGGAATGGTACACCGAAATATCTTTGTCTGGATATACACCAGTCCCACTTAAGGTTTTCAACCCAATTGATATAACGATTCTTCATATGACTTGGATACCAGTTGATTTCATCTGCTGCCTGAAGGAGTCTGTCTTTATGGTTCATTATGTCTATATACCACTGGGCTGACGGCAGAATTTCTATGGGCGCCCCACACCGTTCGTGACAGGCTGTCTGATGTATAATTCTCTTTTTAGAAGTTGATAGACCGAGCTCTTCAAGTTTAGCAATCATGGTCTTTCGAGCCCTAGTAACATCTAGTCCTCCAATATAGGGGATGTGGTCCATCATTTTTCCATCATGACCAATGGACTCTTTAAAATCAAAATCATAGGCCTTGTACCATTCTAGGTCTTGAAGGTCACCAAAGGTAGAGCACATTACCAGGCCTGTCCCCTTGTCCATGTCTACACCTTCATCCAACAAAATATCGACTTCGAAGTTAAATAGGGGAACACGACACGACTTACCTTCTAAGTGCTTGTAACGTTTGTCCTCAGGATGGGCAAAGAGGCAAACACAGGAATAAAGGAGCTCTGGTCGTGTGGTTGAAATAATTAAGTCCTCTGTATCTGTTTTGAAGGTAATGTCTGAAAACCAGGTCTCCTTCTCCTTGTAGTCAATCTCTGCCTGGGCGATAGACGTCTCACACTCACTACAATAAAGAACGGGGGCGTTCTTCCTGTAGGCCCTACCCTTTTTTAAGAGGTCTAAAAAGGATAATTGGGCGATTTTTTGACTAGACTCATCTATGGTCTGGTAGGCATAATCCCAGTCACAGGAAAAACCAAGATCCGTCCAAAGGTCCTTAAAATCGTCTTCATACTTGTCTATGGTTTCTATACACATTTCTTTAAAGTCTTTGAGGGGCAGGTCTTTGGCATATACCTTCTTTTCTCTTTCAACTAAGCGTTCAGTAGGTAGACCATTATCATCAAAGCCAAAGGGATAAAATACCCTGTGACCCGTCATCCGTTTAAACCTGGCAATCATCTCTGCCTGGCTATAAGAAAAGATATGACCAATATGCAATTTACCACTTACCGTTGGAGGAGGTGTGTCAATAGAATATACGACTTCAGAGCCACCCCTTTCGTATTGATAAGTCTTATTGGCTGTCCAATAAGCACTCCACTTCATCTCAGATGCCTTAGCATCGTACTTCTTACTTAACATAATCTCACTCCTTTCAAAAAATAAAAAAACTTCGTCCAAACATTAGGACGAAGTATATTCGCGGTACCACCTAAATTCATAAGAATTCTTACACACTTTAGCTTCCAACAAAGCCTATTCCTATAACGGGGAAAACCGGTATACTCTACTCGCATCGCTTTCTGTATACAGCTCAAAGGCTACTTCCTCATATCCTTGTGTAATGTTTTTCACCAACCAACATCTCTCTATAACGCCAGATATAAGTACTACTCCTCATCCTTGCTCGAATAAATCTTTAATTGAACTTATTATAGGCAAAAGAATATGTCTTGTCAACAAAATAAATTAACATTTATTCCTAAGACATAAGATAAATCCTTCCAAGGCCCCCTTTAAAGAGGACCTGACCTAGAGGGTCAAGTCCCCATCTATAACCTATTTCATTGTCTTGATGACTTTTTCCACTTGATCAATCAAGGTCCAAAACTCATCATGGATCTCATTAGTTAACAAGACCATTTGAAGGTCCTGGTCTAGCAAGTGCCTATAGTTAGACAAGAAACCATCAATCCCTCCATCATGCCCTATGCGCGTAACTTTCTTGTCCTCATCACACATCAAATAGAGGCCATAACCATAGTATTCGTCGCCATCATAGGTGTATGGACTGGTCATGAGCTTTAAAGATGCTTCATTAAGAACTTGACCCCCATGGAGGGCCTTGTGCCAGGTCATGAGATCAGCTCCTGTAGAATATAATGCTCCAGCTGAATACGGTACTGACATGTCTATGTAAGCAGCATTGCCCAAAACCTTGGTCTCTTCGCCAACTTCATACCCCCTTGCCCTATTTTTAATGATGGCCTTGGGGTTATCGTAGCCTGTAGAAGTCATCTGAAGAGGACCAAAAAAGTTGTCTTCTAAGTAAGACTTATAGGTTTGTCCTGACGCTTCCTCTATGATATAGCCCAGGACTGCATAGCCTGAGTTTGAATAGTCATGTTTGGTCCCTGGATCAAAGTCCAAGGGCAAGTCTTTAAAGGTGGCAATCAAGTCTAAGGGACTGTGAGGCTTGATCATCATTTGATCAAAGTGGTCAAAGTTAGTATAGTTGTGGATACCTGATGAATGGGTCAAGAGCTGGTGGATGGTAATCTCACTCCCCCTTGGATAATCCGCTATATAGTCCTCTAGGGTCTGGTCTAAAGATAACTTACCAGCTTCATTTAGTTTAAGAATTGCTGCTGCAGTGAACTGCTTGGTCAAGGATCCTATTCTAAATTTAGTGTCTAGTGTGTTTAGGATACCATGCTCCAAGTCAGCATAACCAAAGGCCTTTGAGTACAAGCTTTCCCCCTTGTGGCTGATGGTAATAGTCCCATTAAAATCTTTCTTTAACTGATTAACTAATTCTTCTATCTTCTTATCTAACATAATAAACTCCCTTTCTCATATACTACCATTATAAGCCAAAGGATCCCTATTTTAAGTTACAGGTTGATGACACCCCCTAGCTTAAATGGTCTATTATCTCTTTGACATTCCCCCTAGTAAAACTCTCTCCAAACTCTTTCTTAAAGCCCATAGCCTGGTTAACATGGAGGATGGCCTGGTTGTTGATATTATTAGAGGTCTCAATAAAGTTAAAATCAGGGTGTCTTTTTCTAAGTTCCAATAACATCTGCCCCTTGAGTACTTTTGAGTAACCCCGCCCCTGGTAGGCTCTTAAGACCCCTGTTAGGCCCTGGGTTACAAACCAGTTTTCATTGTCTATGTAATAAACCTTTGTCATACCGACAATTTGATTATCAACTCTTATAATAGTGGTCAGGTCTACATCACCACTTCTAGCCTTTTCTTCTTCAGTCTCCCTAATGGACTCTGGTGTAGACTTAATAAAATCATTAACCTCTCCATCAATTTCAAAGGCCATGTAGTCTAAGGTGTTTAAACATTCACAGTAGTCTGCCATTAAGTCATCCGGCACCCGACTAAAGGTTATGGTCTCATGTCCAGAGGCCCAGTCATCCATCAGGTCCCAATCAACATCATCCTGTGAAAGCCTTACCAAGTAACGACTGTAGGTTGTTTTCATCATCCGATTACTAGAAAATCCCTTGGCTTCATCAGAAATATAAGAGGACTCTAAATGAGTCTTACCCGCTTGATAGGCCAAGTCTGCTGCCATCTTTAGGAGATAAGAACCGATTCCCTTCTTCCGATAAGCTGGCAGGATATCTATATAAACCTGGCCTGCATCAAAATCAAGGTTGGTGTCACTCACATCTAAATAATAGGCCAGGCTTAAACGACCAACGATTTCAAGTCCTGTATTTAGAATCAGCCACCTATGATTCTCGACCCGGTCACTCGTCTCACTCATCCACTGTCGCATTCTCCTACGACTAGGCAAGGGATACGATGATAAATCATCTAATCTATATATGTCATCATAATCTAAAAATTCATCCCATTCAGAGTCCTCAAACATGTCCCTGTCATAGGCAACGATCCAGTAACTGGTGTCTCCTATAACCTGCTTTCGACTCGATTTCACTGACCTAGACTCTAAGTTCATGTAGCCCTCCCTTTCTTTATCACAACATCCATACATCCAGTATAAAACATCTACAACCAATAGCCTATGGACAATATGGCCAACATCCAAACTAGCACAAATAAACCACACTTATCCCTTTTGTCAACTTCCTTTTAGATGCAAGACTGAGGCTCCAAGAAAATAATCTAAGTCGTTAAGATAATTACGAGGAATAAAGAGAGACTGCTTAGATTTATCACTAGGCAGCCCCTCTATTTTACATTCTGTGCTTTATTGTTCTTTAGGATAGATACCAAAAGACTTTGGATCATAGTCTGGTGTCACATGGAAAACCCATGGATAGTCATGTCCAAATATACTCAAAGTCATCTCTAAGTGACCTTCATATGAGGCAGCTTGATTATAGGTTACAATGATTTTTTCTCCATTTTCCCTTGCAGTTATGGTGACTACGTCCCCATCTGTTTCGATGATAGGATCATAATATGTATAGATTCTATTTGCATCCAAATATGCAAATTGAACAAAGGTTTCAGAAAGGTAGAGACTGATAGCCATGTATTCAGTTCCGTATTCACCTTGGGCAAGATTAAAAATAGAATCCGTCCCGTATTCAGGAATATTGAGTTCAGAGACCTCTTTTATTTCACCAAAACTCACTGGTGTTGAACAACTGATGTAAACCCTTTCTCCCTTATAGTTGGTTGCTAACTTCCCATTGTTTTCATTAAGAACACGATTAACCAAAACTAGGCCAACTTGCTTAGAACTAGGCCCCTTGGGATCAACCAAGTTATTGCCAACACCTGAGATAATATTGTTACTCCTAGCCAAGTAAATAGCTTCCTTGGCCCACGAGGAGATAGCACCATCATCTGAGAAAGCTTGACTATGAGCTGGCTCTAGGTCAACTTCTAATAGCTTAAGGGTTCGAATAACCATCACAGCTAATTCTTCTCGGTTGAGCAATTGGTCTGGCGCAAATCGCCCTTCGCCAACGCCATCTGTAATACCTACAGTTGCACCTTTAAGGGCAAATGTATTGGTGGTATCAACAAAAGCAATCTCATGATTAACGACTATTTCTTCTCCTATTAAGGTTTCATACATAGATACGACCATCTCAATGAACTCTAACCTTGTTAGATGCATATGGTAGTCTGAAAACAGGTCCTTGCTGAAATGCCTTCTTTCTTGCATTTCTTCAATGGCTTCTTCTGCCCACTCTGACGGTTGGTCAGCGTAAATGCTTGTAGAAAATAGGGATAATAAAACAAGTATGACTAATAATTTCTTCATAAACACTCTCCTCATTTAATAGAAGTTCTACACGCCCTTTGAATATAGCTTGTCCTAGAATTCTGGCTCTTGGGTTTCCTTCTATCAACAAACTAGATCCACAAAGTTTGAAATACTATTCACTCTATTTTACCACAAAACTATTTACTAAAAACACAATTGAAAAAAATTAGGACTTGATTCCAACGACTCTAGAAAACACATGATATAAGCCTATGGCCTTATGGAGACAAGTATTCATAAATCTATATACATAAAACCTCCATTTCTCTATTCGAGAATGGAGGTCTATACTTATCCTTACTTCAATATAAAAACTGATTCTTATTTACTTGATTTTAGATAGTCCTCGAGCCCCTTGCTTCTTAAGGCACAAGCCGGACAGTCACCACACCCATCTCCTATGATTCCATTGTAGCAGGTCAGGGTTTCCTGTCTCACGATGTCCAATACACCTAGGTCATCAGCCATTTTCCACGTTTCCATTTTATCAATCCACATAAGGGGTGTATGAATAACAAACTCGTAATCCATTGATAGGTTGAGGGTTACATTTAAGGACTTGATGAAGACATCACGGCAGTCAGGGTAACCACTGAAGTCACTTTGTGAAACTCCAGTAATAATATGGTTGATGTCTCTTTGCTTGGCAAAAATACCAACAAAGGTCAAGAACAAAAGGTTTCTACCATCAACAAAAGAATTGGGTGGTGTATCTCCCACATGTTCCTTGTCCACCTCAATGTCTACCCTAGTCAAAGAGTTTGGAGCTAATTGATTTAATAGGTCTAAGTTTAAAATATGGTGCTCTACATTGTACTTCTTACACAGGTCTCTGGCACACTCTAGCTCTAAAGCGTGCCTTTGGCCGTAGTCAAAGGAAAGGGCAATCACTTCATCAAATCGCTCCTTGGCCCAAAAGAGACATGTTGTTGAGTCTTGCCCTCCACTGAATACAACAATAGCACTTTTCTTATTGATTAATTCTTTCATTTTATACACCTTTCTCCTGGGGATCCCAAATATACTTATGAAGCTGCAGCTGTAGACGAGCCCCATTTAACTTCTTTTCTACCATAAAGTCAACAATAGCTTTAGATTCAATCGCACCAAAAATAGGACTCAAGTAAACATGGGTTTTATTTAATAAGTCATAGTCTCTTATCAGGCGATAGGCATCATCTAAGTCCTTTTGAGACCCTACAACAAACTTAACCGTGTCCTTCATGTCCACGTGCTTATAATTGTCAAGAAACATCTGATCTTGCATCATGGAAGAAGCAGACTTGTAGTCGACTGTGAAGGATAAGTTATCATACTTCTTGTAAAGGTCTATCGGTTGGCTTCCATTGGTCTCTACTTCTAGATGGAGGTCTCTATGACTGCATATTGACTCTATCAAGTGGCCAATACCAGGGTGCATAAGGGGTTCTCCACCAGTCAAGGTAATATTCTTCACCCCGGTGCTTTTGATATACCTTAAGATGTCTTCTCGGTCAAAAATCTCATGACTCCTGTCAGGACTAATGGCCCACTGGGTATCACAATAAGAACAAGACAAGTTACAGCCTAACAAGCGGATAAAAACAGCCAGTTCTCCAGCCCTTTGACCTTCTCCATTAATACTAATAAATTTCTCAGCAACCTTGTACATATTAAACCTCATAAACGGCACAGTTGGTGGGTGTTTCATAAACTGTTACCCTCTTGATCCTATAGTCATTCTTAGATAAGACTTGATAAAAGTGGTGGGCAAAGGCTTCAGCTGTAGGTCTAAAGTCAACCTCTCTTAGATCAAAACCCTCTGCTGCCAAGGCTTCTATGGTGATGGAGGCCAAAGTCCCCTCCTGGTAAATAAGGGTATGGTCATAAGTATCTACCACCTTCTTTAGGTCTTTTTTCATAATACCAAAGTCAACCACCATACCCTGGCAAGGGCCTTCTGTTTCTAAACTTTCTGATTCAACTTCTAAGATTACCTGCCACCTATGGCCATGGATATTGGCACACTTGCCATCATACCCCTTTAAAAAATGTGCAGCATCAAAGTCTGCTTGAGCTTTAAGTATAAACATCTTTATCTTCCTCCATATATACAACAGCCAATGGCCCCATTAAACTGGGGATCATCAAGTGTAACCACTTCTTCATAATCCTCTTGTAAATACATCTTTATGGCCAGGTTTTGAGAAACCCCACCTGCCATGACCAAAGATCTTGACTTAAAACCACTCAAGAGGGGCCTCAACCGCCTATAAAGAGAGTAGTTAACACTGGCACACAAGACTTCTGTTGTCACGCCTTCAGCAATTTTACCAATGAGTTCTGATTCAGAAAAAACCGCACAAGTAGAGTTTAAGTGGACAGGATCCTTATGATGTTTTTTTAGGGTATCCATATCTACCTCAAGCACTTGGGCCATGTTTTCCAAGTAGCGACCACAAGAAGCCGCACACTTATCATTTAAATCCAGGTCTATCACCAGGCCATTTTCCACTTGAATAACCTTGACATCCTGTCCACCAATATCTAAGAGAAGGAAATTGTCTGATCGCAACTGGTGGATGCCACCATAAGCATGGGCCTTTATTTCATTGATCGACTTAAAGCGTTTTAAGTCTGTATTATTTTTCCCATAGCCTGTTGATATGCCCACATCAAAAGGACCACACCCCAGCTTATCCTCATCCACAAGAATCTTTCCATCATAGGAACAGTAGTCCCTGTAAAAAGCCATTGTGGACACCTTCTTCTTAAAGACAAGTTTCCCATCTTCCATAAGAGCTATCTTAACTTCACGGCTCCCCATATCTATTCCTAGTACTCTCATGACTGTGTATCCTTTCTATCCTTTAACATGTCTATAAAGGCCTCGAGTCTCAGCTTGGTTCTGGCATCTAGGACATTTAACTTATCGCCCTCAATGTTAATCAGAGGAAGGTTTAAGCCCTCTTTTAAGAGGATATGTTCCACAGCCTTATGACAAAATGCTTGGGTATAGTGGATGATACCATCAAGCTCCCTTAGCTCAACCTGTCTTTTTATCTCCTCTAGCCTGTAGTCAAAGCCATAAGGATAGGTGTAGTCTAAGTATTGGTCAGTCAGGGTTTTGGCCTGGTCAAACCTCGGAAAGGCAAATTCTCTCTGGACCTCTGAGTAAATAATTCGTGCATCTTGTGTTTCAACATAATCAAAGAGGTCACCCGTCATGGGAGGTACACCTATATAACCCAGTCTTAACTTCTTGGGTTGAGGTTGACGATTTTGAATTTCATCCAACTTGTCTTTTAAGAAGATACCGTAAGCCTTATAGTCTCCATCAAAGTCACTGACACACAATTGAAGGAGGTGGTTTTCAAAACCTGTCGCCTTCATGTCTTCATAGGTCAAACGATCAATATCACGAGCTGTCTGCCTTATTTTGTTCAACAGCTGGCGAGTAGATTCAACCGCCTCCTTCGTCACACCAAAGTGGTCCATGAAGGCCTTTAGGTCTCTATCTAACTGATCACGATCCTGATTATGGTTAAAGGCAAAGGGGTGAACTTTTATACCCTTCTTGTCAAGAATTTCAAGAAGCACCTTGGTATTGGAGCAGTCTCCTTGAGTTACCCCAACAATTTCTTTAAAGTCATGCTTGATACAGGCACTATAGATTCCCTTGATCCAAGCACACATGCTCTTGGGAAAGCCCTCATGTTCTGCATAATCAATATAGGCTAGCGGATTTTCGCTGGTCACAAATACATTGTTCAAATCAACAGGCCTATAGCCTGCCGTTATCAAGACCTCTATGGGGACTGTTGTTGTTAAAGCTATTTTTTTCATTAAATTTCCTCACTAAAAAAAGGGCATAAAAATCCCCCTTAAACAAAAAATTCCCGAAAAGACACGCCCCTTCGAGATATGTCCTAGTTTTGTTTAGAGACAGGATGGATTACGAACTGTCTTATTTATTTGTTCAAAGTATATCAAATGTTACCACTTGGGTCAACCTAGAGACAAAACTCCCCTCATGTCCTTGTAAGATATATACAAGGACACAGGAAAGTATAACCATATTTTATTTATTTCAAGCTAAAGTTTAATATCCTTCCCCTCTCAAGGTCATCAAAGGTAAGGTCACCCCTAGCCATGATGGTGGGACTATGGTACTTCTCAAAATGTATCCCCTTGTCTCTTATCTCCTTGCGCAAGACAAAGCCCAAGTCATCCATTTCGTCAATAATCTTCTTATAAATGTATCTAGCCTTTTTTCCCTGAGAATTCCTAAAGTTGGACAGGTGAAAAGGTAAAATAGACAAAACACACTGCTTAGACATATGTCTTTTTAAGAAAGCCAAGAAGGCAAACCGATCCCAAGAGGCATGGATCATATCGTACAAGAGGATATAGTCGGCCATTCGGACCCAAGCAGGATCTAAGTCAGCTAAATCTACAGCCTGGTATTCAATATGGTGACTATTATCATTCCGACTAGAAAAATGCTTGAGAACTCGTTTATTCTTATCTAGGGCTATTAGGTGGCCATTCTGACCTAAGAGGGACTGGACAGCCACAGCATAGTGACCAAAGCCGCACCCTAGGTCTAGAACCCTACTGTGGGGCTCAATCCCCACTTCTCTCATGAGCCTTATACCCGGGCCCGTCTCCCATTCCCTGATTTTATTATGGATGGACATCTTATAAACCACCCTTCTTTGTTTTTTCCATGGTATAGGCTTGGCCGGTGCTTATATAACCGCACTTTTTATACAAGGATAGAGCAGACGGGTTATTGACATTAACCCCCAGCCTTATGCCATGGACTCCTAGGCGGTCACAGAGTTCATCGGCTTTGGCCATGAGGGCCTCCGCATAGCCCTTCCGACGGTTAGAGGCCTCAACCCATAACTCGTCCACATACAGGAATCCATTCCTATTCTCTAGACCTACCTTGGGTATGTAGCTCATGGCAATCCAACCAACAAAGTCCTCCTTGGTTTTAACCCCGTAGACATAAAAGCCTGGACGAGATAATTCTTTTGGAACGACTAGGTCTTTAAGCCTTAACTTCTTCTCCCCTTGGCTTCTTTGCTTGCCTGTCATTCTCCAAAAGACCATGTCATCAAATAAGTGATAGTTATGGTCTTCTATCCTAACAATCGTATACTGCATTCTTAATCCTCCCCCTGGTAGCTTTGTCTAACATAAGTCTTCCATTCCTCTTCTATAAGGTCTTGACTCTTATTAAAGATCCCCTGGTAGTTATGAGGATCCCTGACAAGGGCCAACAACTTGTCTGAACCATAGACGGTCATGAGGAAGTCAACAATACTATAGGCATGCTGGTATCCATGTCTTTCAAAGAAGAGGGCAAAATCCTCCTTGGTATCTAGGTCATCAAAAGAGGCCAAGTCATTCCTCTTCGAGGCCTCCCGAAAGGTTTCTTCTATCCAGCCCAGGCGGAGGTCCTTAGCCAAGAAACAGGCTACACCTTCATCTAGCCACCTGGGCAAATTAGGCTTAACCTTGGCCAAAACCAGGTGTATCAACTCATGGAGGCCTGTTCTAATCATGGCCCAGTAGGTGGCTTTGATTGGAGGATTCATGGGTGACCCAATCAAAATCCGATTCTCCTGTATACCACCTCTTATCCAGCCAGGTCCACCGGGAAAACCTAGGGCCTCTAATAGGTCTTGGTGACTATAATAAACCTCTAACCGCACCCTGTCCCCTGCTTCTTGCTGAAAGAGGCTGAGCACTTTCATATATTCACTTTCAATTAAGTTAACCAAATCTCCTATTGCTGCCTGGTCTTTGGTCGTATAGGCAATCTCTAAATACTTAGTCTGTATGACCTGGTCTAACTTACACTTACTCTTTTCCATGGGTTGCTCCTATCTCTATCAGATCAAAATGGTAAATCATACCTATTATTATAACAGTCTAAGGATCATAAAACTCTTCAAGTTTGACTACTTTTTATGAACTGGCTGCTAATCCTTTTTGGGGCTTGCAGCCAGTTCATCTATCCTCAAGCTCTTAAGATACTTTTTTTACTTGAATGTCGCTGGCTTCTTTTCTGTAAAATACTAGACCCAGTAATAAAACAGCAACCGACACTGCCAAGTAGATACCAATGCTAGGATTGGAGATCCCCCCATATAAAATGATTAGGGAACCCAGAATCGCCAGAGATGGGATGACAAAACGTTTGAAAAGGCCCAGGTCCTTGAAGGATTTCATGTACCAAAGGTATAGGAGGATATATAGGCCGTAAACCATTACAATTGGAATTTCGTCTAAGCCTATGTAGGCTCCAAAGCTTTCGTTTATGGATGCATACCAAAGAGCTAGATATGAAAATGATAAGATAGCGGCAAATATGGTTGATCCACTGGGCATCTTTGTCTTTTCGTTAACCCTTGAAAGGAGTTCAGGAAAAGGACCTTGACCTCTTATAGCAAGGGAGAAAGGGACCCGAATCGATGACAATACCAGACCATTAAGAGTCCCCAAGCAAGAAATGACAACGAAGACAGTAAGAACTGTTGAGGCTAGGCGACCAAACAAGGCTGTTGATGCCATGGCGACTGCATGATCTCCTTGGCTTACAATTTCCGTAGTAGGTAATACACTGGCTACACCCAGGAAGTAAAGCACATAAACCGCAAAGACAATCAAGGCGCCTATGGTAAGGGCTAGGGGGAGATTACGTTTAGAGTCTTTAATCTCACTGTTTATGGTGATAGCTACAATCCAACCTTCATATGCAAAGGCAGTGGCCACCACAGCAGAAGCCAGACTTCCTCCTGCCCCTCCCATGGCTCCCATGGCACTGGTGAAATTGTCTGTAGTGACGCCATTCACAAGACCTGATACTAGGCCTACAAGACCCACTAGGATTAGGGGAACTAACTTGATTAGGGTAGAACCGACTTGCAAACGACCAGCTAAGACTGGAGCAAAGAAATTAATCAAGTAGGTCATGAGCATGTAAGCCATAGCCAACAACCAGGTCATGGGACTATTGGCTGGGTTGTTGCTTCCCAGTAAAATCATGGTGTATAGACCAGCAACCCAAGATAGAATTGCTGATAAGGGGGTGAAATAAACCACACCCTTAAACCAACCAAAAAGGTAGCCAACCATCTTGCCGTAGGCCTTTTCAGAGTAATCTACCAGACCATTGGACTTTTCTATTCTCTGGGCAAACTCTGCAAAACACAGGGCTCCAAATATCATGGACAAGGCTCCGATAGTCCAAGCAGCCAAGGCCACCAATAAATTACCTTTTGTTAGTGTTAAGACATCATCGGCCTTGAAGAAGACCCCTGATCCGATGACCACCCCCACTACCATGGCGGTGGCCGTGACCAGACCATATTTTTTCTCTAATTGTTTTTCCATATTTATCTCCTTCTGGATACTAAAAAAGGAGCTTCCTCTTGGAAACTCCTACTAAAATACACCTATACAAATAGATATTACGAAGCTCCAGATATATTTATGTATGACTTAATACCAGCGATCCAATATAAGAATCCCCAGTTAAACACACCATAAAAATATGAGTTCATATGAACTTTAGCGCTATTCATTTTTTCTTTACATGTGTTTAAGTTCAACATATTAATCTGCCTTTCGTTAACTATTGAGTATGAGTTTAGACAATAGGAGGCAAAAAGTCAACAACTTTTTATCGTTATCCCCCACAAGCCATTAACTAAGCACTTGCCATTAGCTTACTCAAGTCTCTGAAAATAAAGACTTTCAAACGATTTACCATTCTTTTTCATTGATTTAGTTTTAAAGAGTATTTAAATGGGTCACCTCTTCTCTTACCAGTCTTACTAAAGCTAATACTCTTACATGTCATAATCTTCTAAGATAAAAAAAGAACATGTAAGGACACGTTCTTTTTTACTCATATTCCATAGAGCTTCAAGGTTGCATCGCTCCAAATAAAACCAGCCAAGCGAGGATTGATTTAGCCACTAGACTTAATACGATGTAAACCCTTTCTCCGTAGTAGTAGTCACTCCACTTGCCAACCTTCTTGTACTGTAGGACCATGTTGATGGGGAAGGTGTTAAAGGCTACAAAGTAGGTCCCTACTATTGCCCATACAAACCAAGGTACCATATCGAAGTTACCGGTTCCAAACATGTATAAGAAGATGGCAATCCATGGTCCTATACCTGCTATCGAACCCCAGATGAAGGGTCCCCAAGTAACTGATGTCTTATCTTTTCCGGCATTTAACTGTTCCATAACAAGTCCGAACAAGTTCATGGATGCATTAACAATAAAGATTAGAATCAATGATGCAATATCATAAATACCAAATAAGGTCGCAATGAGGGTAATCATAATTGATGAAGAAATGGCATATTCAAACCATCTAAACTGGTTAATGCCTCTTTCCAGGTCCTTAAAATACTTCTTACTCATGATCACTACAAGACAATGAGCTAATGCTGATACCAGCAAGAATGATGCCACTAAGACACCGAAGGGTAATTCAAATAAAGTCCGACTGGTTGTCATGAGACTTTGACTTTCAAGATCAAAGGTCTGGTAGTACTGAACAATTTGAGGTTGGAACTCACTGATAGTTTGAATGACGCTGGTTGCAAGAACTAACATAATGATACCTTGAATCAAATGAAACATACCCATAATAATATTGAAGTTTTTAAGCTTCTTAAGTTTCTTATCCATGTTACCTCCTTTTCATTTATGTAAGTGATTGACTATTTATAGTATAAGTTCATTGCCTTATGTAAAGGCCAATATCGCAAGTATGATATTAGATAAGAGAAGAGTTGGTAGAAGGAGTAATAAGGTTTTTTTGAACTTCTCCGTGGAGAAGATTGGGATTTTATCAAAGTCTATCTCGTCATGTTTTTTTACCATATCTTCTTGGCTTTTAATATCACTAGAATGGCCTGGACTATCCGATAAGAAATGTTGAGCATACGGAAAACAGAGAACTTGGCAAGGTTCTTTTTCAAGTAAGCCTGGGAACCAATCATTATGAACGACTTCTAAATCAGCATTCTCAATTTTAAGTGCTTGCTTGAACTCACCTGGGTCAAAGGTCAGTGAAAACAAACCAGGATCATCCTTGGACTTATATGTACCATAGGCTATGGATAAGTTCCCTTCTACCCACAGTCTTGAATCTAAGGGCTTAAAGCCCCCCTTGGTCATATCAGAATAAAACTTGAGTCGTCTCCCCTCTTCATTCTTACAATCTAGTAGGATCGTTCCCTTATAATCTACGGTCATGATAGAGCCCTCAGCATTGGCATTAGACAAGCCAGCTCCAGGATCGTAGGTAATAGTATTGGTGTCATAATCCACAATAACCCAAGACAGCATGCCTGTTGACTCATTCTCTGCTATAAGGTAGAACTCAACTCTTAGTCCCCAAAAACCACTGGTATGGGCATTAAAGCAACCAAAAATACCATAGTACTTGGGTTCATCATCATCAAAGATCTTAGTCTTTATAAGCTTAAAACCCTTTGGTAAAAAACTTTTTGCATCTTCAAGGTCTTTAATCTCATAGCAAAGAAAATAAGAATAGGGTTCGACAACAAATCCCATATAAGGTGACATACTGGCTGACTTCTTTATTATTTTCTTCTGTAACTGAGTTGGTAGCATATCATTAAAGTTTTGCATGTAATGAAGGGTTCCTACTTCAGTAGGTTTAATCAGTTTTTCAACACCTTCCACAAATGGATCTATTTTCATAAGGAACTCCTTAATCTATATGGTCAAGTACTTGATTTATGTCATCAACAATTTTTATGTTGACACCCTGCCAGTGGATATCCCTTAGGTATCTAGAGGCTTGACCACCAATAAGGATTTCCATATTTGATTCTTTTATACCAATGAGTCGATCAATATAATCAACTAAACTGTTTATATGATCTCTCATTGTAACTGTGATTAATAGAAAATCAGGTTTTACATCATCTATCATATACTTTAATGATTTAAAGGGTACATTTTGCCCAAGATAGATGATGTCGATTCCCTCCCTTTTTAACATGGAGGATACAAGTTCAATACCTAGAGTATGTTGTTCATTAGGACCTGCTAAGGCAATTCCTCTGATTCCTTTAGAATCAGTTTTATTATAATATAGGGTGTTATTAACAACATTCCTGCAGAGACAGGACATATAGTGTTCATCTGCAATACTAATGTCCCCATACTCCCACCTCTTTCCAATTTCTTCCATTATATCCTTGAGCAATCCTTCTAACCTATTTATATTTTCCTCACCTTGAGTTAGCTTATTCATCAACTGATTGAAGATAACTTCATTCTTCTTCATCAAAGCATCCATCATTTCCTCTTTAATGTCATCCAAATCATCATTACTATTTGTCATGCTCCTATGACCCAGTAGATCATCAATACTGACTTTAAACACGTTTGACAATATCATCAATGAATCTAAGGTTGGCTGCCTATCACCATTCTCATAATGGGCTATGGAAGATTGAGAGACATTTAAATACTCAGCAAGGGTCTTCTGACTAATATTATTCAGTTTTCTGTATTTTTTTATGTTTTTGGCTAATATATTCAATTCAACCTCCCTTTTTATTACATATTAGCATACTATACCATCGCAGTCAAGTGTGGTATTACTAAGAGTAATATACCACAATAAAAAAAGCCCTGTACTGAGTACAGGACTTGATTACATCAATTATACAATTTCAATATTTTCAGCTTGTGGGCCTTTTTGACCTTGTGTAACTGTAAATGTAACTTTTTGACCTTCTTCTAAAGTCTTGAAACCATCCACATTGATTTGTGAGAAGTGTGCGAATACATCCGTACCATCTTCACCTGTAATAAAACCAAAACCTTTTTCTGCGTTGAACCACTTTACTGTACCATTCATAATGAGTACCTCCTAATTATATTATATTCTTAAACTCGTGCATAACCGAAAACATCTACAGTTAAAATTAGGATGTCATTTTTCAATGGTACTAATCAAAATTGTTACAGTTAACATTACCGCTTTAAATTTAAGCAACGTCTTATCTTGCCATACTATTGGATATTTTGCAAGTCCTAAATGAAAAATATATATCATGCCTTTTACACTAGCCGTCTGGTAACCTTATTTAAAGCCATTAATGGTTTATCATTTCTGGCGTTTTTCCCCTATACTACAAGAGAATCAATCTATCGATAGGAGGTATTATATGACAATTACACATAGAAACCACACAAAAGACCAAGGCTTTAGTCAGGACTATGATAAGATCTGGACATTTTTGCAGTCACTAGGCCTTAATGATCAACACCCCTTAAACTTCAGCTGGGTCAGGTGGGAATGGTGTCGGTCTCATCCAATATTTGATAAGGAACATGAACACCTGACTAGAATATGGGAAGAGGATGGTGACATTGTTGCTGTCGCTTGTTACGAGCTCAGATTGGGTAGTGGCTTTATCAGTATAAAAGAAGGCTATGAACATTTAACTGAAGAGTTATTTGAATATGCTGTCCATCATTTTAAGAAGGATGATGAGATCAAACTATGTATTCCTGACAACTCAAGGGCCCTCCAGGTCATAGCGAGCAAAAACGGTTTTATAGCAACCAATGATCGAGAGATAGATTCTATACTCGAAATCGATCATGTTGATTTGGATTATACGCTCCCCCAAGGCTTTAAGATTGTTAGCCTTGATGAGACCTATGACATCAAGCAATATGCAAGCGTTCTATGGCATGGATTCAACCATGGTCATGAAGGCCCTGTTCCCCTAGCTAAAGATGACCTAGAAGAAAGAGCCTATAGCCTATCGGGTCCCCACAATGACTTAAGCTTAAAAATTGCTGTTACTAATCCTCAAGGTGAATTCGTGTCCTATGCAGGCCTATGGTACAATGAACTAGATGACTATTGTAGTATTGAACCCTGTGCAACCCACCCTGACTACAGGAAAATGGGCTTGGGAAAAGCAGCCATATACGAGGGAATCAAGCGGTGTGCAAAACAAGGTGCTAAGCGGTGTATGGTTGGATCTAATCAAGACTTTTACTTCAGAATAGGCTTTGCCCCCTACCACAGCCGTACATACTGGATAAAAAAATAGCTATAGGAGTCTCCTTATTGGATATCTTATGATAAGAATCGTCAAGTTTTGAAAGCACTCTTCATTTATGATATAAGTAGGAAGTAGATAGGAGATGACATGACATACTATGAAAGCTTACAAGTGGCAATCGATTACATCGAAGACCATCTAAAGGACCCTCTTAGCTTAGAGGCCATAGCAAAGTCCAGTAACTATTCAGTAGCCCACCTTTACAGACTTTTTTCTGCAGTCGTGGGTTATTCGGTTATGACTTATGTGAAAAAAAGACGGCTCAGCAACGCCCTCTATGATCTTGTTACAACAAACAAGTCTGTAACAGAAATAGCCTTTGACTATGGTTATGAGTCCCACGAAGTTTTTACAAGAGCCTTTAAAAAATCTTATGGTGACCCGCCAAGACAAATGAGAAAGGCCCTTGTTGAGCCCATCCTGTTCGAAAGAATCACCCTGCTTCCTCTAGAAGATAAAGGAGATGAGATTTTGAAACCAGAAATTATTTGTAAAGAAAGCATCACCCTACTTTGTGTTAAGAAACACATACTAGGGCCAGAAGCTCATAAGGCTACCCTCCTAGAGGAGACTAGAAAGGAAGCCAGAAACCTACTCACAAGCTCTTCAGACACAATATTTTATGCAGCTTACGATTACATTGCTGAAGACTTAGACACAAAGGATGATGACGATTTAGACTACTACTACTATTATGGAGTTAAGACCGAACCATCTGCTCCCATACCTGATGGCATGGTTAAGAAGGTTGTCCCCAAGGGTAAGTATGCCGTTTTCACATACGATGTTCAAAGCAACACCCTTAATGAAATGAAGCTTGATATGTCGGTTTACGACTACATCGATGGTATTTGGTTACCAAAATCAGGATATAAACTAACAGATGAATCAGACTATGAACTCCTTGATAGAGAAAATCATGTCATTGAGTACTATATTTCCATAGAATAAATTTAAACACCCACCTTGGCCCTGCCTTGGTGGGTGTCTTTTATTGCTATGTCGATATCCTATTCTTAGGAAGAGTCACTGATCAGCTAGAAAAATCTTACTTATAAGTATTCCCGTAATCCTCTTCACTTAAGTTCTCTATATAGTCATACCAGTCCTCAATTACTGTATCAATACTTAACCTGCTGCCATCAAGCCTATGACCATTTAACATTATGTAATCCATTTCCTCAGCACCATATTTTCTTTCCATGAACTTCATGATTGAAATCCAATAGTCTGTTGGATAACCATCCCTGCTTTCAATGAAAGAAGGGATGTCATACAAATCTATTCTTTCATTGCCTTGCTTCAAGTAAACATGAATTTTAAGCTCACCATACAGTCTATCAAGGTCCTTATATCCTAAACGTCTCCCCAAATAATTTTCTGCAATTTTAACTATGTGAACACCATCAATGACGTCATCCTTGTGATGTTCCTTAAAACCAAGTATAAGGTCCCTATAATAGTCTCCTTGTATTTGCTCTTTGAATGCGAACTCCTTTGAATAATACACTGCCCTCATCTCTTTAATCATTGAGGGGGTAAGATGCCTCTTCATCTGCTTGTCAATGAAATGAACGTATTCATGACTGATTGACTTAAACGAAAAGATAATAATCTCCACACCGCCTTGATATAGACCACTATAGAATTTATGTTCATATGGATAAAACTTAATAGTTAGGCGTGAGACATCATCTCTATTAAAGTCCAAGACACCCTCTAAACGACTTATTTCCGAATCAAAAAGTGACATGTAGGTGTAAAGAGTTTCTAGGTCCTCATGTACAGTCTCTGTAAAAGGATAGCCCTTGTCCTCCCCCTTCATATAGAACTCCAAGTCAATGTTTCTCATTGAAGCCCTCATGACGCCTTTGGAATAATTTTGGTCAAAAACAAGTAGGTTTTTCATCCGACTGGTATCAAAATCTGCATCTAAACCTAGAACCCACTTATCAATCTCATCAGAAATCAAATTAATATTTTCAACAAATTGAGTCTTATCAAACAGCTTATACAAGTGCTCATATCCATCTTCTTCAATTATCTGACCTACCACTTCTACTGCCACATATTTCGACAGTTTTCTCTCAATTGGCGTGGCTACCCCAACCGTAAAACCGACTAAATCTATAAAGAGATAGTCCCATTTCGACTCAACCATCTCCAAGGGCATGACTTCAACTTCTTCTAAATCTAAGTCGACATGTTGACCAATATGATGAATAAAGCCATACATCAAGCCATAATGCACATTATCAGAATAGGTATACCTCATAAGCAAACTAAGAAGTTCCATATCTGAGGGGGTGGCTGTATCTAGCACTATTTGATTTTTAGAAGGACTAGCTTTATAGTAATTATTTAAGACAATGGTGACATCTGGTACTTTAAAACCAACACGACTTAAGTAAGTGAATATCTCATCAATCTTTTTCTGATAACAATTGAGTTCTTCCTCACTCACACCAATCTTATTCTCAATGGTATAATGAGAAAGATCAGCCAAAATTTCTTCTTGAGGATTTTCAGCCTCTTGTTTTTTGCAGCCTATTAATGTAAATAGGGTTATAACCACCAATATAATTACATATTTCTTAAACTTATTCTCCATGATATACCTCATACGAACTCCTTATCACACCATAATTATCAGCAAATTCCCTTACTCAGTACAACCACCAGATTTTACCAAACCCAATAACCTAATTTTACCATATATATAACACAAACAACACGATTCCCTTCAAATAACAGCTCCTGATGTAAAGATAGTAAGTCACCCACTCTTTGCCTCTTCATTTTACAAGGTTATGGGTAAAATCTAACCTTTGACGCGGATTATGTATTATGAAAGATTTGAACACGAGCACGTCATTATAATCTAATAATTGTATACTTTCATTATTTATATCCTCCTTATAGTAAACCCCTTGCAAGTATGTTATTATGAACCTGCAATCGTCACACAACAAAAGAGGAGATATTATGAATAAACAAATTACAACTTCAAGACTCATCAAATCAGAAGAATTGAATCACCACGGCACCTTATTTGCCGGCCGTCTAGCTGAGTGGTTTGTTGAAGCCAGTTTCAGCGCAGCAGCCATAGCTGTAAAGGACCCCGATCAAATTGTATGCCTAAAACTTCATGGACTAACCTTCAAAACACCAGCAAATAAGGGAGACCTCTTACAACTTACTTCACAAGTTGTTGCTCATGGTAAAACTAGCCTTACTGTTTATTGCAAGGCTAAGTCAGGCATCACAGATGAATTCTTCTTGGATGGATTTGTGACTTTTGTAAGTGTTAATGATGAGGGTAAGAAAATGCCCCACCACCTAGACTTTACATACGACACAGAAGAACTCGCCGCCTTAAATGAGATGGCAAAAAACCTAAGATAAATAAAAAAAGGATTCTAACCTTCTATGTTAGAATCCTTTATAATTTATCATCTTATTGTACACTACTATAGTAAATACATTACTTAATAGCGAGCACCACTCCACATGTGTGGATTGACTGTGTTTTATTGAATCTATACCAAAGAGAGTCATTAAATTCATTTTAACATGTCTTTGATGACTCAAACAATGGATTGATCCACTATTATAAGTGCCCTTCTTTTGTACTTTGTCTTTATAGGTAAAAGTTTAGTCTTTCATTGTAGGTCTTGAAGCCCTGACTCCTAAAAAACTCTCCTGAATTATTATTCTGGGTCCAGTAGTTCATTTCTAATCTACGAATCTTCCTTACCTTAGCCTGGTCCTTGGCATAATCGACTAATACCTTACCCAGTCCCTTGCCCTTAAAGGATTTTTCTACACAGATTTGGTCTATAGATAGGACTGTATGTGCCTTCCGAAAGGCTGTCTCTCCCCTATCAATTTCCATTAAGAGGACGTAACCAGCCGGTTGATCCTTATAATACACTACAAATGCTGAAGCCTTAGACTCTTCCAATACCTGGCTGAAAAAACCGGTCATATCTTTGAAGTTATAAGGCTTGAAGAGACCTGGCTCTATCTCATGGTGTAACTCTTGTACGTCCTTATTGAGCTTTCCTAGAACTGCAGGCTCATTTGTCCTTTCTACTCTGATATCCATACGTCCTCTTTTCTACGATTTCTTAACCAATACCACCTGATACATCATACAGTCATCCAAATGAACCGATTCATGATAGACCATGTTCTCATAATCCATGGCACCACCCGCTTTAATACCCTCAATCATTAGACCAGCCCTGTCCACCAGGCCTCTAATCTCTTCTAGGTCATAACACTTCAAGGACTGGGTGTAAGAATAACCGGTCCCACTGTCTGTCCATGTATCTAAAAAGGCACCTGCCTGGTGGTCATAATCATAAACTCTTGATACAGTATCAGACAAGTCCATCCTCACCCCAACAGCCTTTTTCCAATACTCTGGCTTATATATCTCTATTAGGCACTTTCCTCTGGGACTTAACCAGGAAGATATATTTTTGAGAAGCTTGACCTGGTCTTGGTCATCAGATACACCAAAGCCATCTAAGTAATAAATAAAATCATAAGTCTTATCTGGATGAAAGTTTAAGAAGTCACCCTGGATAAAGTGAACATCACTTCTGACTTTTGCTTGTAGATTTCTAGCAAATGATACAAGATCTTCCACTAGCTCCAAGGCATCCACCGGGACACCCTTCTTGCTTAAACCAATAGCATCCAATCCCATACCCGACCCCAGTTCCAGGGCTGCTTGAGGTTTATAGCCTAGGAAGTCGATTAGCTTTTTCATTTTATTTTCTGCATGATTCAAATAGGTCTGTATCTTGTTCCCCTCTAAGGGGAACATTTGAAACTGCATCTTGTAAAAGTTTTGATTCTCTGTCATTTCATCTCCTATAGGCATGTCTTATTCTTTATGTTCTCAAGTAATTCATCCCATGACTGGCCTTCATGGTCATGAATATGATGTTCTATATCCCCACTACTTAGAATGTTTTTCTCAAGTCTTTGACGGACACCACAAAAATCAATAAAACCCTCAATACCCTTTAAGCCTTGAGTTATAAAATATGGCGTCTTTTCAACATAGTCCACCACCCTGTCAATCCATATGTTATTTCTATCCTGATACTCAGGTCGTCTTACCCTGGCCACATGTCTTATTGCCTGGTCTACTGAAACTGGTGCTAGATAATGGAGGATGGGACTCATGGGTCTTATAATATCCATAAAGTCCTTAAAGTAGTCTTTGATTAAGGCTTCTTCTGCCTGATAGTCTAACATAAGATAGGTCATGTGATTCTGAAGCAAGACACACTCAAATATATAAATTGTATGAGGATCACTTTCCTCTACAAACTGTTTCCAGCGACTGAGATGAGCAGACTTAAAGGCTTCAAGGTCAGCATTGCTTGCATTTATCTCTTTACTTGCCAAGTACTTATACAGGTCTGAGCCCTGGTCTAGGCCAAGGAGTGTATAGGCCACTAGGGCCATATTACCTTCGAGACGAGACCGTCTTCTAATCTTTTCTTCCAATTCTGGATACTCATTGATGACATCACTAAACTCATTGTCTGTAAGTATGGCCATCCAAGACAGGTCTGCAGGATGGAGGTCTCCCTCTGAGAACTGCTTGACCTTATAGCCCTCTGCCTTAAGTGTTTCATATAGTCTTTCAGCTGTTGTCGTTTTTCCAGATCCAGGAATACCCTCAATTAGAATTAACCGATTCATATAAGCCCTCCTCAATATATAGTATAACTTAAAAAGCGGTGGATCATCCACCGCCTTATCATTAAGCTTTAAACACCTCTGTGTTTTTCATTTGACCAACTCCTTTCTCAAGAAATTCAGATTATAACCTGTTTAGGGATTCAAACCCTACCGGTAACTCTAGTATGCCATGATCATCTATTGATTAGTAGTGCCAGAATAAATTAAATTGTTCTTTCACCCAATAATAAAACAGTACCTATGAGTTAGACTCATGGTACTGTAATATACACGAAAAATTATTTTGTTTCTTCGGCTACAAGTCTAGCTTTCGTAATACCCATATTAGCAGATTTATATGAATATACATCCGGAACGCGGTACTCTATTTTTAATACCGCTACACCTGCAACATCTACTTCAATGTCAGTTGGAAGCAAGTCCTTTGAAACCTCTATAGTCTTGATAAGCTCATCGTCACCATAGAAATGTAAGTATCCTGTTTGAGAATCAGAATATCTGAAACTATAGGCATCCACTAACATTGTCCCTAAAAACTTGTCGTATTGTCCTTGTAGACCTAAAGTTACATAAGCAGTATCATACTTTTCATCAGACAGACTGATTCCACCGAAGTGTAGTTGATTAGTCAAATCCATCATATTACCAATATAGGCTGAGTTATGAACTGTCGCAAAGGCAATTTGGTCATCATCTTGACCAATATACTTTTCAATTTCATAATTCACTGGTAACTTGATATTGTTCTTAACCAATAGTTCCTTTAATAAGTCATTTTCACTCTTGACTGCTACGTTCTCTTCCTCTAAAAGTGCATTTTCACTTTTTAACTTATCATTGTTACTATTTGCAAGATCTAACATTTCTTTCATAAGAACAGCTGAGTCATCTACCTGTGAGTTTAACTCGATTGTACTTGTTGCACCATTCCAAACGACTTCAAGGTCTAAAGCCTCACTGATTGCTCTTACTGGTAGGTAAGAAGAACCATCTATAATAATGATTTCTTTATCGACACGCTCACCATTCAAGAAAAGCTTAATATCAGATATAACCGCTGTAACCCCACCCTCTGCAAAAACGAAACTTGATGTTAATAAAACAACAACTAGGGCAACTAAAAATAACTTGTTTCTTAATTTCATCCTAACCTCCAAAAAAATAATGATATAATTCCACAACAAAAATAGTATATCACTAATAAAAATGTGTTGTCTAGTAGCTCAATGAAATAAGTAAGGCAAGCACTTGTAATTTGATTTTAAAGACTTTTAGGACCTAGTCTATCAACTTTATCAAGTTAAAGATTAAGTCTTCATGTTCATAGATATCCTCCATGAGACTTATTGGTTGACAGTATAAGGAGTCCGACTCATAGATTTTAGCCCAATCAAGGGTCTTATTGATTGTCAGCTTTGCCTCCTGGGTCATGACCTTCAAGAACTCACGGGCTATGATGCCCTGGCCAATGGCTGATGGATGAACCCCATCTAGACTAAAGAGGCCCCCCTTCTTTAGGTTTCCCTGTCGGTCAGCATGGTACATCTTCGTGTTAACAGGTGGGTACCTATAGTTAACATAGTCCGGAAAGTCATAGTAGGGAGTTCCGTAGTTTCTCTTCCACGCTGCATCCCCTAACATCCTGCAAGTGTCTACCAGGTAGAACCGCTTGTCACCTTCACCATTGGATTTCTCCACAAGGCTTCTTATAATTTGATTGTATTTTTGTATGGTCCTATCTACAAAAAGGGCATCACTAAAGGGCAGTATTAAGTCAAGCGCCTTAGCCCTGTCTAGGGCTAGAGGAAAATAGGTGTAGTACTGGTAGTAAAGCGCCTTCCTCTTTTCTTGATTGACACCAGGCTCAATCACATGTCTTTTCTCACCCATGCCCTTGGCGAGGGGGCATATGGTCAGCAAGGGCACAGTGGCTACAAAAATTTTCCAATCCTTACATACATTATCCTTCATGGCACTTTTGATTCTAGTCATTAATTCTTCATAGTCTGCCTGAAAATCATCAGGATGCCAAAGGTTGCAAGCCTTTTCATCCTTAGACATATGCCAGTGGTCTCTGCTGCCCTTAAAATTACTGGGTTTTACCTTCATCTCTACTATGGTCTTCAAGGCATTATTAGCACCAAGCCACAGGATCACATTCTCCACCCCTTTTGTTCTTGCATGATGGCCAAGCCAGTCTAGGGCTGTATAGTCATCATAGTCTGGTTTATTTTGAGGATTCAAGACCCGTCTTGCAATCCTGTAGAAGGATTGATTAGGGGCTTGGAAGAAATTATCCTCACCCTTACTAGACTTGCGGACAACCTCTTTACAAAAGCTTGAAGTAACGTTAAAAGCCTCTGCCACTTCCATACCACTGACAGCTAGGTTATGAAACCACTCACGGTTTGTATCAACTTTCTCTACAATACCACCTGGGCCTCTTTCAAAATAATCCTCAGTCTTATCAACCTCCGAAAGTATTTTAAGAAACATGGGTACTAGGTGCCTATACTTAAGGTCATTTCCATGTTTTTTCATTAATTGTCTCATTATCGATTCAACATCAAGGGGTAATCTTTTACCCTCTTCCCATTTTAAATAGGAATAATCCTCTATATCCATGAGGTTTGCAATGAGTGTGTTAAATGCTTTTTCAGGCTTAGCAGCAGAAAATGACATCACTCCCTGTGACAAACTGTCACCAATAGTAAATAGTTTTAAAGGCTTCTCCTTTGACATATTCAACCTCCTTATAACTTAAATATACTGCTTAAATTATATACCCATCCCCTACGTCATCCAATACTATTACAAGAAAAAAAGCGGTGGAATCATCCACCGCCTTGTCATTAAGCTTTAAACACCTCTGTGTTTTTCATTTGACCAACTCCTTTCTCAAGAAAAATCAGATTATAACCTGTTCAGGGATTCAAACCCTACCGGTAATATTAGTATGCCATCATATGAATGTATTTACTAGCACCAGAACAGTTTAAAGTGTTTTATCTCAAGATTTACTTTTAACCTATGCCATACTCATAAAGCAAGTCAAAAACAAGGGATTAGCAAGGAGGTAATATGTCAAGCTATCCAAATTACCATATATCAGTAGAGGGCCTAATCCTATATAAGGATAAAATACTCCTCTGTAAGAGAAACCATCAAGCCCTAGTGGCTCCAGGTGTCTGGAATGTTCCTGCAGGCAAGGTTAAGTTAGAGGAAATCCCCCTTCATGCTATCTATAGGGAAATTAAAGAGGAAACAAACCTGGATGTTGAAAGCGTTGAAGAAATTCACGTCAGTCCTTCAAATCAACGGATGCAAACAAAGAAGAATACTATCGATGTGTCTTTACTTACTAGTCCATATTAAGGATCAAGATATGACCAGGCTGAGATTAAATGATGAACACATCGATATGGTTTGGGTTTACCTGACCAAGTGATGGATCATCGGTTTAAAAACATGAACGAAATCCTAAAAAACATTATCAAAGACTTAAAGTTAAAGGACAAGGCCTAGGCCCTGTCCTTTCAAATAAAAAACAGTGGCTAGGCCACTGTAATTGTTAGAATGTAAACACCTCTGTGTTCTTCATATGATCAACTCCTTTCTCAAGATAATATCAGACATACAATGATAAACTCCTAAGACCTCCTACACCTTGAAAAAGAATATTCTTCAAATTATACGGTCTTTGCTAGAGCTATTTTCTTTGTATAGACAATCTTACGGATTGTTTCTTCGCTTAAAAAATACTTATCAGATAATTCGTCTATAGTCATACCTGATTGGAAATGCATTCTGATTGCTGCATTTCGATTGTCTAATGCTCTTCTTGTACCACTAAGTTCTCCCCATCCGGCTTTTCTCTTAGTCTTTGGTACGTAGATGATCCCACCGCTAAAGTACTCTTGTAGCTCCTCTAGTAGTTGGGGTGGTAATAATTCTTTGGCATTCTTGTAACTCATAAAAAAGACCTCCTAGTGCTGTGTATAAATTGTGATCTGACTGACTGAGAAGTATACTCTTTTTCAATTCCCCACCTCCTTTTTTACTTCTAAAGCTATTATACAGGAAAAGTTATAAATATAATGTTACGAATATATGACACCAAGACTTTTTTATCATTGATAAAGTCCACAAAATAAGTGAAAATTCTATTGTGCACTTTCATGCCACAAATGCCACTTGTAAGGATACAAGCCACCTGTAGCCCCTATACAGCCCCTAGAAATTTGTGAAATGTTACTAAATCTTAAATTCTGACATGTAGTCATTTATGGGCCAAACACCATACATATCCTACCATTTTATACAATGACCCATGAAAGTATGCATAAGAAAACGCCCACCCCAGGGTGGACGTTAAAGGATTAATTATTGGCCATTGGAAAGTCATTATGAATGACTTCAGTAATAATTGACATGTAATCAGGATTTTCTGCAAATGACTGACTCTTACTTCTTATGACTAAAAAGGCTATGGCCATACATCCAATCCCAACTAAGATAGATAGGATGTCATACATAGGAAGGGCCATCTTTTCAAAGGCATAAAAGGATGTAAACAAACCAACCAAGAGAGCCATTAAGGGAATCCCATACAAGAAGAAAGAAGCTCTAAAGAAGTTTACATTATCCATACTTAAGGCAACTTGATCTCCTACTTTTGCACCAGCCTGGTTCAAGGCTGTGATCTTCATATTCATGGTCTTCTCATCAAAGTGACAAGCACCACAATTTTCACAAGCCGTATGACGTCCAATATGGACATAGGCTCGATCTTTCTCAACCCCAACGACAATTCCGGTTGTATTTAACATGTCATTCTCCTTTATAGTTTTCTGTGGAAGATTACATCATCAATATAATCATTTATGTCCGGCAGGAACTCATGCATGACCACCCGGCCCGACTCCTGGAAGCCACATTTCTTAATTGTAGCAATGGAAGCCTTATTCCAAGAATAAATCTTGGTCCTAGCAATTAAAATCCCCTGGTCTTTAAAATAATCAAGAGCAAAGTTTGTAATACCTGTTGCTAGTCCCTTTTTCCTATAGTCTTTTTTTATCGCACAAGCCACATAGACACTATGATCCTTTAGACCTGTCCCTCTGATTCCCCTGAACATGGCTACTACCTGTCCCTGGTCCAAACCAATGAAAACCCTTATGTTTTCATCAGATAACTGGTCTTTTATATAGTCTATTGTATCATATTCTGTAAAACTCATCCTGGCATTTTGATGCTTGAGTTCCCTACCAAAAGCAAGGATGGCTTTTGTATCTTCCAAAGTTGCTATTCTGTACACTAAATCAGTCCTTTTATATGTTGATCAATCTCTTGATCGATCTCCTCTTTTCGTTTATCAAACCGAGAATACTTCCCTAAGACAGAGTTTAAGAGGTAATGGGTTGATATAATAGCCTCCCCCTTATAAATGGCATAAGCCCCTGTCGCAATCAAACGACTTGAACGAATATCTTGGGCCTTAAGGTCCTGGAAAATAAAGTCTGATACCGCTTCTGAATTCCCCTTTAGAAGGTTCAAGTAAAGTTGAAGACGACTACCTGGGAACTTATCATCAATGAGCTTGTAAGTATAATCCTTACCCTTATCATGAGAAAGCTTCAACAGGGCTAAGATATCATACTTAAACTGTCTATGTTCCCCTTCAAATGGCTTGTATTCTATAGAAGTATCCAGCTTGAAGCTTAAGGTATCTACTTCTCCAATGGAACCATTCAGCTTAATGTTATCCAACATGAAGTCATAGCCTAGAAGGTTCAACAAGAAATGATAAATGGATTCAGGTGAAAACTGCTTTTCCACCATCAAAAGTCCCATGCCAGTAACTGCTATCTGGGCATAATAAATATCACTCGTTTCAAAATTACCCAAGTAGTTCTCAACAATTGACTTAATTAAATCGAAGTCCGATAAGTTTACAATTAACATGGCAAATAAATTATATGTTGGATTGATGGTGTAATTGGGGGAATTAACTAGGGCAGGTATTCCCTCCTTGCTGGCATACTCAGCTTCTGTGTAAATGAGCTTGATGTGTTCATATAGCTTGAATTTTTCCGAAACTGGTAAGTCCTTTATTCTCTTGAGATCAATGTTTTCTACAATTTTCTTAAGTAAGTCATTCTTTTTCATAAACACACTCCTTTTTATACATTGTTTATACATTAATACCCAATTTTTTCATTATTAACTTATTTTCTTCGATCCATTCGTTGCACCCTGTAAGATTTTCTTTTAATCTTCATTTTTCTAAGGGCCTTCATAACATTGTCTGCATGATTTCTATTGACATCCACCATGGTGTAGTCGTGGAAAACATCAATACGACCCAAATCTTTTTTCGAAACCCCATCAATACGAGTTATGGTATGCATGATATCACCAGCCTTAATGTGGGCGTGGCGGCCTGCATGGATTTTGATGGTTGCAAACTTGACAGTCTTGTCTACCTTGAATCGTCTATTCGTAGGCGCATCTTCCTGCTTGGGTCTTACCCTTTTTTTGGGTCCCTGTCTTGGAATCTCATAGCCCAGGTACTCTTCTAATTCAGGCATTAACTCAGTTTCCTTATAAGAGCATAGATTGATGGCAATCCCTGTCTCTTGAACACGACCGGTACGCCCAATCCTATGAACATAGTTTTCATACTCAAAAGGAATATTAAAGTTAATAACATGGGTCAAATTTCTAACATGAAGGCCACGGCTGGCAAGGTCAGTCGCTATCAGATACTTTAAGTCACCTCGTTTAAATCGAGCAATAACCTTGGCTCTGTCCGCCTGGTCCATACCACCATGTAACATACCTGTTTCATCGTTCCACTTGGAAACAATCTTATGAATAGATTCTACCTTGTTTTGAGTATTGGCAAAAATGATACACCTATTAGGTTTTTCATGGGCCAAGAGCTTCTTTAAGAAGTCCAGCTTCTTGTGCTCCTCAACTTCAAAGTACACCTGAGAAATCTTCTTGTGAATATCCACCTCGGGTGCAATATCCACCCTCTCAGGGTCCTTCATATCCTCCATGATTAAATGCTCTATTTTCTCAGGCATCGTCGCAGAGAATAAGGCAGTCAGCCTTTCTGCTGGAAGCATGGAAATGATATGATGAAGCTGTTCTTCAAAGCCCATATTCAGCAATTCATCCGCTTCATCAATGATGAGATACTTTAAATTATTAGTTTTTAAAAACTTTCTATCAAGTAGATCACGCAGACGCCCCGGTGTCGCCACAATGATATGGGGAAACGTCTTAAGGGTTGACCGATCATCCTTGATCAGGGTCTTGCCAAAAGCAGCCATGGTCTTAACCCCTCTCCAACGGCCTATATTATCAATGTCTACCTTAATCTGCATGGCTAGTTCTCGTGTAGGTGCAATAACGATACCCTGAGGTAAGTTATCCTCAACTACCACCTCATTACATAGGGGTATTGCAAATGCAGCTGTCTTACCCGATCCGGTCTGTGACTTTACAACCACATCTTTTCCATCCATGATCAAGGGTAAAACCTGCTTCTGTACCTCTAAAGGATAAACAAAGCCAAGACCCGATAGAGCCTTTTTAATCATGGGTTCCAAATTATATTCTTTAAATTTCACGTGTGCCTCTTCTTTCATTTTATATGTTCACTTCATTAAATTATAACTCTTTTAAGCCTCTTTAGCAAGGGAGGGTATTTCGCATGCCGAAATTTCATGTTATACTGGTAAAGGAGGTGCTTATGAAATTAAATGATTGCATTAAAATAAACAATAAAGTCAGCCAGACAAGGATTGTTATGCCCCCCTTAGTCTGTTTCAACTGGGCTGACCAAAGAGGCTATGAAACCGTTTCTCGTGCTCATCACTATGGTATTCGGTCAAAGGATACAGGCCTCATCGTTATAGAAGCAACAGCTGTGTCTGCACAGGGAAGGTTCGCCGATACTATGCTGGGTATTTGGGAAGATGGTCATATAGACCAATTCAAAAAAACAGCTGAAGCCTGCCACAAACAAGGAGCCTTAGCCATCTTGCAAGTCGTTCACGGTGGCTACCATAGTATCCATACCCCCTATTCGGCATCTGAATATGACTTTAGAGACACTCAGGCAAGGGAACTCTCTTTAGATCAAATTAAAAAAGTTAAAGATGATTTTGTTTCGGCTGCTGTTAGAGCCCACAAGGCCGGCCTGGATGGGGTTGAAATTCACGGTGCTCACACCTATTTACTTAACCAGTTTACCTCTAATAGGGTCAACAAGAGGAAGGACCATTATGGTGGAAGCTTGGAAAACAGGTGCCGCTTGTCTCTGGAAATTGTTGAGGCTGTGAGGCAGGCCACGAGTCCAGACTTCATCATTGGCTATCGGTTTGGATGCAATGACGAAAGTTTTGAGGAAGACATTTACCTGCTTCAGGCCTTAGACCGTGCGGGTGTTGATTTCTTTAATGTTTCTTCTGGCTTCATATCCAAGGATATAAGTATGCCAAAAGATTTCCCCTATCACTTCATCACCTACTTGGGTGTTCACCTGAAAGACTATACAAGCAAGCCACTAGCCTGTGTCTTTGGCATCAAGAATCCAGACACAGCCAGAGACTTAATTGAAACCTATGGTGTTCCCATGGTCGCTGTTGGTAAAAATATGTTAGCAGATCCACTATGGGCTACACGGGCTGTCCATAAGGAACCAGTTGATATTTGTTACAACTGCCAACCCCGGTGCCACTACGGCAGCCATGGGGACAAATGCCCCTACTACAATAGAGAATGGTTCCAATAAAAAGAGACCCAGCTCCTAAGAGTTGGGTCTTTTCGGGTTCTTGGGTCTAAACCCTTAGATGTTTCCAGCAAATGCTTCAATGGCAGGAAGATTGTCGTTTGCATCACCATCCACCTTTAGGGGATCTGTAACGATTTTTGCTCCAAGTTCATCAAGTTTGTTAGAGATGATTTCCACAGCCTCACAGAATACATCTGCGAAACCTACAGCATCACCAGCACCAAATACCGCTACTGGCTTGTCTCTGTATACCTCTTGAGTCATTTGATCAATGTAATCTGCAAAGTCATCCTGAAGTTCGCCATAGCCCCAGGTACTTGATCCTAATAGGACTGTATCTGATGCCTTAAGTACCGACTCATCAACAGACTTTACATTCATAAGAGTAACTTCGTGACCTGATAAAGTGTTTTGTAATATGTTTGCGATTGTTTCTGTAGTTCCAGTTGTAGAACCATATAAGATTGCTACCTTCATAAAAGCCTCCTAGTTCATTGCCTCTTTCAATATTGTGGATGGTAAAAGTCCCTGACCTAAAAGTGTTTGAAACCGGATCTTAATTTGGTCATAAAGCTTAAAGGTTGCCTTGGCCTGATCTAGGTTGGTATATACCTTCCAATAGCCAGTTGCCAGACAGTTTTTATGATCACAAGAAGCAAAGCATGTAACATCCTCAAGGGGGTAACCTAAAAAGATACCCATCTCATGGGGACATATTTGAGAGAATCTTCTTCTTAAGTAATCAAGTGCCTGTCCTAGGCTGAAATCCTCATAGCCAAACGTACGGAGAAAGGCCTGATTGTCCTTCCTTCTTAGGGTTTCCTCTAAAAGGTGGGGATTATAAAACAATACCAGGGTATGGTCTGCTGCAACTTTAAGTTCATAATACTCTAGGCCTATGTAATTTTTCACTTGTCTCTTATAGGTCTGCCATGGACCGTGAAGGGATTTGAAATTAACCAAAGAACTGACTTTGACCCCTTCTAGGGTTGGACCACAGTGACCAATAATGGCTGAAAGAACCCGTTCTAAAGTATTACTTTCTGTCATAACAACTCCTTAATTGATATTGATTATCATTACCATAACCAGTTTACCACATTCTCAAGGATTGTCAATATCTTAACAGAAGCTTTTATGTAAAAACCCCCAAACATCTATGTCTGGGGGCTGGACCATCTTCTCTATAAGAGGACACTACAAGTCTATACTATTAAGGAGGGCTTTTACAAGTCCTTCATGACTCCTGTAAGAGTCTTCTACTTCAGATGGTGGCCTCTTGAGGACTAGTAACTCAACACCTCCTGCTTGTGCCGCCCTTAGCTTCTCATCAAAGCCGCCCTGCCGTCCAGACGCCTTGGTGACCATAAACTTTATACACTTCTCCTTCAAGATAAGAAGATTCATCTCATAGCTGAAGGGCCCCTGCATACCAATAATCTGAGAAACCCTTAAGCCCTGGTCCAAGCATTTATTAATAACACTTGTTGTAGGAAGAACTCTGGCATAGAGTCTATCGAGTTCCAGATTCTCTGTAAAATAAGACAAATAATTGCTACCAGTCGTAATTAGAACTCGTCCATCCTTGTCCTTAAGGTAGTCTATGATGGCCTGGTAGGACTCAAAGCCTGCCTGGTCTAGGTCAGGTCGCTCATACCTAAAATAGGGTATATTTAAGTCCTGAGTTACTTGGAGAAGGTTTCTTGTAATGAGCTGGGCATAGGGATGAGTTGCATCCACGACTGCTTGAAAGTGCCTGCCTTCTAGGAGTTCCCTTAATTGACTTAGGTCCAACTTCTCATGACCCACCTTCAATCTGGCATGACTCTCGAACATATCAGCCCCTGCCCTTGACCCATTTAAGGCCATGACGTCTAGGCCCTCCTTAAGAAGGAGGTCTACAAGTCGCTTGCCGTCAGATGTCCCTGCAAATACAGCAATCACAGCTTATAACCCCTAGGTGTGATCATGTAGTCATCAAACCTGTAGGTTTCCTTGTTGCCAATAATCACCATTGTTGTCATGTCTATGGTGTGGTTAAGCATATCGCCCAGGGTTGTATGGGTAATTTGCTGGTTGACCCTACCCACATCCTTGACAATACCCACTAGGGTTTCAGGTGACTTATGCTTAAGTAAAATCTCCTGGGCTACATTGATGTGGGTTGGTCTTCCCTTAGATTTCGGGTTGAAAAGACAAATAACAAAGTCTCCTGCACCAGCTAAATCCAACCGCTTCTTGATCAAATCAAAATCAGTCAAAAGATCAGAAAGACTAATATAAGCGTGATCATGCATAATTGGGGCACCAAGTAAGGCTGCCGCTCCATTGGCTGATGTAATACCCGGCACGATTTCAACCTTTAAGTCATGTGCTTGTGAGGCAACTAGGTCTAGGATTAGGCCTGCCATAGCATAAACACCAGGATCACCTGATGAAATGACAACAACTTTCTTACCCATCAAGGCTTGATCTATTGCTGCTTGGCATCTTTCAACTTCCTTTTTCATGCCATTCATAATGATGGCCTTGTCTTTTATATCTTCTTGAACTAAATCAATATATGTCTTATAACCAACCACAACTTCTGCTTCCTTAAGGACTCTGAAGGCCTTCATGGTCATATCATCCTTGCCACCTGGTCCAATACCTATGACGTGTAACATGGTTCACCTCTTCTTTCCCATAAGGACAGGGTCATACCCTCATGCCTTATGATCTCTATTAATTGCCGACCCTTGTTAGATGCCAAATAGCCTGAGGCCTCTGACACCGACCGGACACCGGTAATACCTTTAACAAAATCAGACCCATCAAATAAATCCTCTACTTCTACAAGTTCTTCTTGGCTGAAGGTCTTATAAGAAACGCCCAGGTCTTCTTTTAAATCTAATATGGCTTCTTCCTGGTCTTTTAACCAGGCTGAAGCGATCAAGTCAATACAGGCCAGGGGATACCCTGCCTGGTCTAGACTGGAGTAAACGAAGTCTCTTAGCTTTTGACTGGGTGTATCTTTTTTGCAGCCTAGGCCAAGAACTAGGTTCTTGGGTCGAAGGCGTACCCAGTTTTTATCGTGCTTAAAGGGATCGTGACCCACATATAAAACAGCCTGCCCCTCTTTGCTACTATAGCCCTTCTCCTGGATATAAGAACAGCCAAGGACCTGTATTCCATGGCCATCAACCAGGGCCTGGGTCACCTTCTTAGCTCCTTCAAAGTCTTCCAGAACAAGCCTATATTTTTTAGCTACCATATCTATAGCTAGAAGATCATTTACATCTGACGCTGTAGTAATGACGGGATTAGCTCCTAAAAAGTCAGCCACTTTGTGGGTCCATGCGTTCCCATTACCAATATGGCCTGATAATAAACTGATTACATTTTGCGCCTTCTCGTCTAGAACGAGGACACAAGGATCTGTTGACTTGTGTTGACACAAGGGACCGATGGTTCTAACCACAATCCCTGTGGCCATAATGAAGATCAGAACCTCATCTTCTTCGAAGGCCTTCTTAACCCTATCCTTAAAGGGCTTGGCCTTATGAACAACCTGTCCTCCAAACCCCTCCTGGATTTTATTGGCTAAGCCATAACCGCCCTCAGTCAAACTGAAGATGGTCATCATTTTTTATCCCTATATTCGTGGGCGAAGCTAGGATCATATAGTTTTGATAACTCATATTCATCACCCAGGAAATGACCCACTAATATCTGAGCAGTTTTAGTGATGTCAGCCGCCTTAACCTTTTCAGCGATAGTTTCTAAAGTACCCTCTACTATCTTTTGGTCTGGCCACGTAGCTCTTTGTACGACTGCTACAGGGGTGGTCTTATCATAGTGATGAACCAATTCAGCAACAACCTCTTCGATTTTTTGAACCGATAGGAAGATGGCCATGGACGCCTGGTGGGCTGCTAGAGATCTTAAGTTCTCCTTTTCTGGTACCAGGGTACGACCTGATATTCTCGTACAGATAACGGTCTGTGATATAGATGGCAGGGTAAACTCCTTCTTCAAAGCAGCTGCAGAAGCTACAAAAGAACTCACACCTGGAATCACTTCATAAGGAATCTTCAAGACTTCTAACCTGTCCATTTGCTCTCTGTGGGCACCATAAATAGAGGGGTCACCCGTATGAACTCTGGCAATGATCTTCCCCTGGTTGTCTTCAGCCTTCATAACATCAATCACTTCGTCCAGGGTCATGCCTGCAGAATTGTAGACTTGAGCATCTTCTCGCCTTGCGCCAATGACAGCTTCAGGCACCAATGACCCTGCATATATAACCACATCTGCCTTCTTGATGATATTTAAGCCTTTTACAGTAATTAAGTCTGGGTCACCAGGACCAGCTCCTACAAAATATACTTTAGCCACGGAAGCCTCCTTTTTTCACTAACATAGTTGATAAATAAGGAACCTCTTGATTCTCTAGAGTTTCAATATCCGATACAATATGGGTTTCATCACGACCAACCTTTGTGATCATCTTAAATTTATCTTCAAGCCCCAACTGTCTCAAGGCCCCTGCTATAGGCTTAGGATCACGACTTGGCTTCATTAAGATAATGTTATCCTCATTCTTTAACCTCTCAACAAGCTCTTCCTGACTCTGTCTTTGAACAGGCATAATTTTTAAAGACTCGTCCCAAGTTGTTAGGGCCTGGTTGAGCTCACTCGCTACAGCTGAGAAGGATGTGATGCCAGGTATGATGCCAATTTCCTCTTCTTCAAGATCCACATAGGGTAGGGTATACATAAAGGTTGAATACAGGGTTGGATCACCAAGGGTTATAAAGGCACAAGTTTTCCCCTCTCGAATCAAGCCTGTAATCATTTGCCCATTATCTTGCCAATATTCTTCAAGGGTCTTGGTCTTATAATGCATAGGATATACAACTTCCTTGATGATGACATCCTCATTTTCCAAATGAGACTCAATAATCTCATATGCGTATGACTTGTCCCCTGCCTTCTTAACTGGACACAAGAGGACATCTACTGAGTTCATGATCTTCTTACCCTTAATAGTCAACAGGTCTGGATCTCCAGGACCTACACCGATACCGTATAATTTTTTCATTATTTTTCTCCTGTTATAATTTGAATTGGATTTTCTGCCTTCATCATAGTCACACTACCGACAGGATAACTTCTAGAAACCCCAATTTGAGTCACTTCAATATTCTTATAGCCATAAGCCTTAAGGGCTTCTAAGGCCTTATATGTATTTTCAATTGTAATGGTGTTTATAACGACCTTCTTTACAGGGTAGGCTTCTAGACGACTGAATATAGGGTCCATTTGTCCCCTAGTGCCACCTATGATTACCTTACTTATGGGGGCTTGAGGGAAAACCTCTGGTGCCAATCCCTTTAGGAGGGTCACATTGGTCACATTAAATTTCTTAAGGTTGTCTTCTATCAGCTCTTGAGCTAGGGGGTTAGACTCGATAGCGTAAACCACTTGGTCAGTCAACCTAGCACACTCTATGGTCATTGAGCCTGAACCAGCTCCTATATCCAAAATAATATCCTGGTCATTTAAGTCCAGTTTAGATAAGGTAACCACTCTAACCTCATATTTGGTCATAGGGACCTTGTCCCTATTGTAAGCTTCATCTGGAATTCCAAAACTAATCTTCTTCAATTTCAATCACCACCACACATAGTTTATCAATATCACTTGGAAGCGCCTGGTCAAGCTCGTAGCTCTCAATCACCTCATTGTCATAAGACAGGTTCACGCCAATATGTATTTTTCCCTTTTTTCCCTTAAACTTATCTTGTAGCCAGTGGGGCCCCTGCCGTTTATCGGTTAGAAAAGCAAACACCTTATAGTCCTTGGCTTGGTCAAGGTTCAAAGACCTACCATGACAAGAGCCTAAATATGCTTGATCATAGGCCAAGTTCAGCCTTGAAAACATGTAGGACAAAGACGAGATGCCCGGATAAGTTTCTAGGTGGTCACTATTAATTTCCCTTTTAATCATGTTGAGCATAGAGTAAAAACCCGTGTCGCCAGATAGGACCACCGCCACCTGCTTGTCTACTAATAGGGCCTTCATTTCCTTAATATTGTCAACTAGGGGCAAGGTGAACTTTCTTTTTTCTACAGGTGTATCAAAGGCATCTAGATGTCTCTGCCCACCGAAAACGATGTCAGCCGCCTTAACCTTCTTCTTGGCTATCGGTAGGATGTAGTCCTCATGCCCAGGACCAATACCGATGACCCATAATTTATTCATACATAACCTCCAGTAAGTCTTGGCTCTTACGACTCTGTCCGATCTTGCCTCGATCCATGCCAAATAATATCACTTCTACTTGAATTTGATCAAAGACAAAGGCCTCTAACCGCCCCTTAACACTTTGACAGATATCATCAAATACAGCCTGGTAACCCCATTCATAGATCAGTTCAACAGCCTGATCCGTGGTATTACAGGCCAAGATCTCCTTAAGCCTACTGGTATCTAAATCACGTTTTATTAAATGACTGGCCAATATGTCCAGTTTGGCATCAGAAACCCGGCTGTGGGTATGGAAAATACCACCCGCTACCTTAATCAACTTACCAATATGGCCCACAAAGAGTATTTTTTTTATGCCTTTTTCAACAGCCTTTTCAAACATGAATCCAACAAAATTACTAATCTTAAAAATATGCTGGTCGTCAACCCCATGGTCTAAACAAAAATCTCGCCCATAGTTACCAGGGGCATAGACCAGGCTATCCCTCTGACACTGGTTGAGCTCCAGGGCCAAGCTGTCTTTAAAGGCTTCTTCACTCATGGGTTCAACAATACCTGTTGTACCGATGACTGAAATGCCCCCCTCTATGCCTAGTCGAGGATTAAAGGTTTTTTTACCAACTTCTAAGCCATCTGGAATAAATATTTCCACATCAAAGTCTCGATCTACCATGATGTCATCAAGAACCTGATGAATCATTTGCATGGGAACTGGATTGATAGCAGACTGACCAACAGGAACAGATAAGCCTGGCCTGGTTACAGTCCCTACTCCTAGTCCCCCATAAATACGTCTTTGGTCGGCATAGGTTACTCTGGCATAAACTAAAATACCATTGGTAATATCCGGGTCATCTCCTGAGTCCTTTTTTATGGCACACAGGCCATAATCATGACCGAACTCTGCCTCAAGAACATCTAGGCTTAAGGACCACCCCTTGGGTGTCATCAAGTTGACCTTTTCCCTTAACTCCTGATGAACAAGGAGGCTTGCTGCCGCCTTTGCTGCTGCAGCTGCACATGACCCTGTGGTATAGCCATACCTAAGGGTCTTACCATTTTTATAGACAGACTTCATCATAGGAGTCTCAAGACACCGTTTAATATAGCTACTGCTACGGGTGAGCCACCCTTTCTTCCATTGACACGAATATAAGGAATGCCTAAATCGGATACCATTTCCTTAGATTCTACAGCCCCAACAAATCCTACAGGAACTGCAATAATCAGGTCTGGTGGCGTCATGCCTCTTTCAATGCACTCCTTAATTTGGAATAAAGCGGTTGGTGCATTTCCAATAGCAAATATTTTTATATGGTCATTAGCCATCGCCTTCTCAATACCAGCCATGGACCGGGTAATTCCCTTGGCTTCAGCTAACTTGTAAATGTCGTCATCATGAACATAATTAAGAATCTCAACCCCTAGGTTCTTTAACATCCTTCTCTGAACCCCTTGTTGAATCATAGACGTATCTGCATAAATGGCGCCTGCTGAAGTTAGGGCCTTCTTAGCCACTGCCACTGCCTGGGGATGGAAGTCAATCAAATCAGCATACTCAAAATCAGCCGTCGTGTGAATCACTCGTTTAACAATCTTCTTCTCGTCTTCTGTGAACCTTTGTAGTTGCTGCTTGCCTTCTTCCTCGATTATATCAAAGCTCTTGTCTTCGATTGCTCTTGGATTTTTAATGTATTCCATAGTCACCTCATCACTTAACGACCAGTGAAACCAGTCCTTATCATAAAAAAAGCTGATTCAAAAAAAGAATCAGCATGTATAAACCTTTCACTTCCCACCGAAGCTGATTACGATTAAGGCAGGTTTCCTGGCTTATAGACTATCAGAACCTTCACCTTCCCAGTTTCCCAGTGGTATTTTGAACGTTCCATCTATTTACAGTAGCGGTGGCTGCTGAGGCTTATCCTCATTCCCTATTATCCTTCCGGCACCTAAATCGCGTATTATTTAACTCACTTGTGAAGTATACCATATTTATCTAGAAATCACAACTCAAGAGGTCCGCTTGAGTCGCCAAACCTTCATAATTTTACCAAAGCTTGTTGAAATAATAATAGCACTCGCTATTATTGTCGCAATGATAAAGGTTTCTGTCCCCACTCTAGAGGCCTGGTCATAATTTTTTTCTATAATACTCAACATAGTAAAATAGAGTCCATATCCTGGTACCAAGGGTATCATACCTGGTACTACAAAAACTGTTGCTGGCATTTTTCTAAGAACAGCAAAGAACTCTGAGACAATCCCTACTGTTAAGCCCCCCAGAAAGGAAGTGAAAACCGCTGACATGTCTAGGCCCTGAAGACTGGTATGAACTACCCAGCCCAGACCTCCTGCGATTCCAGCAAAGACCATTTCCTTTCTTGGTATATTGAAGAGGACCGCAAATCCCACTGTAGCAAAAAAAGCATATATAAAATCTAGAATCATATCACACTTCCTGTCCATAATACTTTCAGGTGGAGGACAACCCCTACACCAATGGCTATGGCTATGGCCCTTAAGATGGCCTCCATTAACTTTGACACCCCTGACACATAGTCTCCTGAAATGGAGTCTCTAAATGCATTGGTCATGGCCACACCAGGAACTAGAGGCATCAAGGAGCCAATGACAATATTCGAGAGGGCTGTTTCTGCATTCACCAAGTGCCCCAGTTTAACCAGGACAATGGCAATGATGGTATTAGCCATGCCACCGACTATATTCCTCACAAATCCCCCTGTATGCTTGGCTAAAGCATTCACCAGGCCAACAACAACATAGGAGGTGATAAAGGCAAAGAAGGCCTCAAGTAGACCACCTCCGAAGCAAAGAGTGAAGAAACCACCCGCTACCCCTCCAAATATGTTGACAACAAGTTCTGGGAAGTGAGGCGTTTCCTTAATATCAATCAGGGTCTCATGGGCTAAGTCTAAACTCATATCGTCTTGTACAAACTCTCTTGAGAAGGCATTAACCTTAGCGATGATCTCCAGGTCAATGGTCATGGACTTGGTTCTAATAACATAGGGATAGTAGGTTTCATTATAATAAGCAGATAAAAATATACCCGTTGGAATGGTAAAATTCTCAACGGCTATATCCTTACTCCTACAAATCCTGCCAATGGTCTCTTCAACCCTGTAGGTCTCAGCCCCGTTTTCCAGCATAATTCTGCCAGCCAGGATGGCTATCTCAATGGTTTGCTTGACCTCATCATGGGTCAATAAAACAGGTTTAGTCAAAATAATGAACCTCATAACCTTTCGATTCTAGTATCTTAACGATACTCTTATTACCCAATAGATGGGCTAATCCTACAACCACGAAATACTGGTCCTCTGTATCCAAATACCCTTCTATCTTTTTGGCCATTTCAAGATTACGGTCATCTAACATGGCTCGATCAGCCTCTGGATAAGGCGACTGGGTTTCTGTCATCAAATAATCCGTCATCGCATCCTTGTCACCTGCCCTGTAGAGCTCATATAGGTGCTCAAACTCTTCTATGGTTTCTTGACTGCTACCCAGGCTATCAATGAACATATATTCCTGAATCTGGTCAGAAAAGCTACTCATCAAATCAACTTGGAACAGGGCCCCCTCCAACTCAATTAAAGGAATACTTCTTGCCATAGCTTCCATGGCAAAGTAATAATCCACACCAGAGTCAGGTGTATAACCTGCTTGGTCTAATTGAAGGGCCATCAGGGACGATCCTAAAGCCCATATCTTAATCTTTTCAAACATAAAAGGAGGATAGTTCAAGTCTTCCATAAGGTCCTTGTACTTTTCTATTCCTTGAGGAGAAAGGTGGTCATACACAGTCTCATCCCCTTTATACATCATTTTTGTAGACAACTCCACCATGCCTGACAAGTCTGTCGGGTCTGCCTCTAGAACAAGGTAATCTGATGACCTAAAAGCGCCCTCCACTTCAGCGTTGAATGGATAAAGGCTGGAAGTGGCCATATGGATAGAACCAAACAAGTAAACTTTACTTGTGCCCTTAGACACAGACCACATATAACCCTTAGACAAGCCACCCTCTTCTTCTAGCGGACCAAAAGATTGGTTGAGCTCAATGGTTTGCTCTTCTTGCTTAGACTTATTGCCTTGACTTTCATTGCTACACGATATGGTCAGAAGACCGATGAAAATCACCAACCATAAATAATTTAATTTCTTCACATTTCCTCCCACAGTTCTCTTTCGAGAGCCATCATAATAATTCCTATATGAAAGCTAAAGACCCTTACAGTAGATTCTCATCACTGGATTTCAACCACTTGCCTACCCTCTCAAATACTTGACCCTTTATGGTCTCATTCACGAGCTCGTGACGACACCCCTGATAGAGAGTCAAGTCTACTCGTTCAAGGCCCAAGTCCTGGTATAGGTCCTTAAGCTTTTCCAAGGTTTTTCCATAATTGCTGACAGGGTCATCCTGGCCTGCGATCATTAAAATCGGAAGAGTCTTGGGAAGCTTGGCTAAGTCCTTCTTATTATATAAATCACTTAAGCCCCTAGCCAACTCTACAAAGAAGTTTATAGGACACAAGTATCCACATAGGGGGTCGCCTATGTACTTGTCTACTTGGGCTGAGTCCGTCGACAACCAATCAAAATCCGTTCTAGCTGGTTTAAACTTATTATTGAAGGTCATAAAAGATACCTTGTCTAAAAAGCGAGCTGGCTTCTTGTCTGTAAAGAGGATCTTATGGAAGTTGCCCAGATGTCGGCCTAAGGATATGTCTAAACCTTGTTTCATAGCAGATCCAGATAAGATCATGCCATCCAAGTGGTCACCGTACCGACAAGCATACTTTTGACCTACAAAAGACCCGAAACTGTGGGCAAATAAGTACAGTTTTTTTCCAGGATACTTCTTCTTAATATGGTCAGTCACTAAAAAGCCTTCATCTACCACCCTGTTGAAACCATCTGGTCCCAGATAGCCCAGGGGAAGGTCTGATTTTTTCGAGTGTCCATGGCCCCTATGGTCATGGCCAACCACCACATAGCCCTCTTTATTCAAATAACGTGCAAACTCATCATAACGACTGATATGTTCAGCCATCCCGTGAAAGAGCTGAACAACCCCTCTCGGAGCCTCAACCTGGTCCCAAGTCCTCAGACTGAGCATGTAGCCATCATATCCTGTAATTTTACTCTGCTTCATTATCTAGCTCCTCTTTGTGGTTGCCTAGTAGGGTCTCTACAACCCTTACCGTCTCATAGCCCATATCAAAATCAACAAGATAGGCCTCCTGACCCTGTATTCTCTTATGGAAGTTATCCAATAATACTTCAGTCGGATTAACCCCTAGGGTCTCAATTGGTCTAGGCCCCTCCTGATCGATCCATACCAGGTCTCTCCAGTTTTCCAAGCAGATGCTGGCCTTGTCCCCTGATATACATAGGGACAGGTGTTCCTTATGGCTGATGTGGCTGATTCCATTAAAGCTAACCGGTATCTGGCCCGCTTGACCATAAGCGATGATGCCTCGCTCTGATAGGTTGCTATCTTTTGGGTACTGAGGGAAGGACCGAATATGATCAATAGGTCCATAGGTCATGATGACCAACTGGATCAAGTGGGTAAATACCTCTCTGACAAAGCCGCCCTCTGCCCGTGTGTCAATCCAAGGATTTACCTGCCATTTCCTTGGCCAATCTGGGAACTCACCATCTATGGCGATTCTCTTAACAAGACCCAACTGGCCTGTTTGGATACAGTCTCTCATCTCCTCGACGCCACTGGTATAGGGAAGGGGAAAATTCATACAAGCGACCCGGTCGCTCTTACTGGCTGCTTCTGCCATACGTCTAGCAGCCTCAACAGTATCTGCAAGGGGTTTCTCACATAACAAGTGTTTGCCTGCCTCTAAAATTCTTAAGGCCAGGTCCTCGTGGTACTTTGGAGGAACAGCCAAATAAACAGCCTCCACCCTGTCATCTTTTATTAAGTCAACAACCCTTTCATAAGACCAAATACCATGGTCTGAGCAGACCCTATCCTTTAGGGTCTTATCCACATCATAACCGCCAATGACATGATAGTTGGCCTTATTTTTTATGACTGGCAATAAACGTTGTCCAATGGCACCCAGGCCAATAATTGCTATATTAATAGAATTCATAAGTCATCCTTTCTTTTCTATCATTATAAAATGTATTGGCAGGATGTGCAATAATAAAGCATGCCCTATAAAAATAAGGTTCTAAAATAAATGTTGGGGTGCATAAGCATCCCAACTCTTTTGTTTGCAAAAAAAATGCATTTATCCGATAATGTAAGCGACCAAACTCAACAACACCCCGAAAGGAGCTACGGATAAATGCA